>Ga0310695_10000015_pt1 | contig 412435 bp, 545 predicted proteins | sample RumenRJG_04DNA_FD_203882 | JGI IMG/M metagenome (GOLD analysis project Ga0310695, IMG submission 203882) | Bovine rumen microbial communities from Lethbridge, Alberta, Canada - RJG_04 (v2) (version 2) | ecosystem: Host-associated > Mammals > Digestive system > Stomach > Rumen | place: Canada...
ATGAGGCTCTTACAAGACTTATGGTTGCTGATTCAACACAAGCTATCAGACTATGGAGAAACGACCCTACAGTACAAGACTCTGCCAGTTCTGTTTATGGCAGTTGGCTTTGGTCTTCGTCTGAGACCAGTGTTAACCTTGCGAGGGGTGTCAATGTGACCTATGGCCGTGTCAGCAACCGTGATAAGTACTACTCCGACACGACTAACCGTGTGAGGGCTTTCGCAGCTTTAAGCGTTTAAACTTTAATGCTTCCTCTTGTTACTACAGAGGAAGCATACATAAAAACCGTATAGAAATGGTTACTTTTTTGTAAAGTAGCTGATATTTATATTGGTTAAACATAATTAGGATTTTGGGTGACTCATACTTTATACATCTTGATGTGTGCGTAGTAAATCAGAGTTAAGAGGTGTACATTTGATGTATTGAAAAAGGATATTTAATTTTACATTTTCCAAATAAGATGGGTCTGAGCTAGGGTGATTACGGTCATCTTGGGAGTACATTTTAAAATTAAAGGCATACGCACTGCTTGGCAATGTGCCCAAGTAGTTAAGAAACGAATAGAGTGATAAACCCAATTCAAACAGACGTATGAACTTACTCTGACAATTCTGTTTATGGCAATTGGCTTTGGTCTTCGTCTGAGAACAGTGTTAACAATGCGAGGAATGTCAATGTGAACAATGGCAATGTCAACAACAATGATAAGAACAACTCAAACACGAATAACCGTGTGAGGGCTTTCGCAGAATTACTTTTATGTGTGTAACTCATCGTATGATTCATCCAATTAATCCTTATTATTAAGCATTATTGAAAATAAATTCTACAATCTTACTATTTTTAATTAACTGTTATGAATGCTACACAATTACCTGTGTTTAGAAAAATGTATGACCTAAATCTGATGATAATACGCTTGGTAAATAACTTTCCAAAACAATACAAATATAATGTTGGTAATGAATTGATACAGACATCTCTGAGACTCTTCAAACATTTATTTTCAGCAAATAGGGAATATGATAACAAGGAGAAAAGATTGTCACATCTTGACAATTTCTTGAATGATTATGATTTGTTGAAGGTTCTTATACGTCTAGCCAATGAAGAAAGGATGTTCTCAATAAAGGATGCATCCAATCTCGCATTATTAACTGATAATATAACGAAGCAAATCAATGGTTGGAAAAATAGTACGGAGAAAGATGAATGAAAAAAGGTATATATAAACAATGAGGTTTGATAATGAATCTTCCATACCATTGGAAGATTTTTTTATTGCATATTATCAATGTAGAAAAAGGAAGCGAAGTACAATAAACGCTTTGGAATTTGAGGTAAATTACGAAGAGAATTTGGTACAGTTATGGAAAGATGTAAATTCAAGGAAATATAACATTGGTAGGAGTATATGCTTCCTAGTATCAAGACCAAAATTAAGGGAAATATTTGCAGCCGATTTCAGAGATAGAATAGTGCATCATGTCGTTATGATGAGATTAGAGCCGCTATTTGAAGAGGTGTTTATAAATGATAATTATAATTGCAGAAAGGGTAAGGGAACATTATATGGAGTAAAGAGATTACACGAACAGATAAGGCAATGTTCAAACAATTATACTGAAGACTGTTACGTAGGAAAATTCGATATGCAAGGTTTCTTTATGAGTATTCACAAACCTACATTGTGGAAGATGCTTAATGAGTTCATAGAGGAAAAATATTTTGGTGAGGACAAGGAGATTATATTGTGGTTAGTGGAGAAAATAGTAATGCACTGTCCACAATATAATTGTATTAGGAAGACACCCATTCATATGTGGGACAGGCTTGCCAAAAATAAGTCATTGTTTACTTGTGGTGATGAATATGGCTTACCAATTGGCAATCTCACCTCGCAGTGTTTTGCCAATTTCTACTTGCATTGGTTTGATTTGTATGTTGAAGATGAATTTGGGTATTATGGAAGATATGTTGATGATTTTTATATAATATGTAAGGATAAGAGACACATAGCATCATTCGTTCCATATATGTCAAATTATTTATATTCAAACCTATTGGTAAAACTACATCCAGATAAAATATATATACAACATTATAAGAAAGGAGTTAAATTTATAGGAAGTGTTGTGAAAGGTGAAAGGATATACAACAGCAATGTTGGAATATCTAACGTATATATGGCAATACACAAGTTCAACGAATTAATTGGCATAAGCAATGCTGAACACTTGGTGCAATCATTGAATAGTTACTGGGGATTTATGAAACATTATAATTCATATAACGTGAAAAAAAGGGTATTTAACCTAATTGATTATGGCTGGTTCAAATATGTGAAATATAATTCACCAAGACATAAATTTGAAATAAGAAGATACTATAAAGATAATATAATGATAAAAATTGATTTCAAAGACAAGGAAAAATTCTGTGATAAGTATTATAGGATTTTTTGTTAAGTATAGATATTTATAGTAAGAGTAGAAAATAATTTTAATAACAAATATTTAAAAGAATTATGATAAAGAATCTTACTTCATTGGGGCTTTTACGTAATGGTAAAGTCTATGGAACAAAACAGCTTGCAATCCAAGGATTAACACAATCAGCAACAAATGATGGTGTTGCAAAATTGGCTCGTTATCTTGACCCAGTTCTTGGTGGAGGTCCAATCATTCGTACATTGGTTGGATTCTACGCAAATGCAGCAGAAATGCAAGATGCTGGCGGCGGTCAGTCATCATATACAATCCTTGATATAGATGGTAGCGCAGCAGATGTAACTGAAATCAGACAAGAAATTGCTACAATCAACAGTATCATCGGTGAAGGAATACAAGGAACAACACTTACAGCTGCAATAAATGACATTAATGATAGACTTGGAAGTGGATTTACAAGTTCTCATACAGTAGCAGACGCTCTCGTTGAACTTGCATCTTCTCTAACAGATTTGCTGACAATAACACTTGATGTAGCGAGTGACCCTGGTGAATATCTCAAGAAATATGAACTTAAACAAGGTGGAAACCTTATAGGTACTATTGATATACCAAAGGATTTGGTTGTTGTAAGCGGTAGTCTTGTACACGGTACTTGGAGTGGTGATACATTCATAGAAAGCCAAGAAGGACCTGATACAGCAATTAAGTTGGTTATCGCAAACCAGGAAGAACCAGTATATATCAACACAAAGGATTTGGTAGATTATTATACAGCTGGTGACGGTATCGAGATAGATAACACCCATAATACCATTGCAATTAAGCGTGACGAGGCTTCTGAGGCGTTTTTGATAGTAGGGGTTAATGGTATTAAGGTAGAAGGAATTCAACTCGCCATAGACACTGCAATTGAGGCTGCAAAACTTGACGGTAGTGACGGTATATCTATTGCATCAAACAAGGTTAAGGCTGTGGCTGCAAAGTTCTCAGCAAATGCTTTGAAAAACCCTATCACTGTAAGCGAGGATGGTATTAAGTTCGCAAGTCTTCTTGACTGTGGTTTCTTCGATGATATAACAGCTGTGGTGTCAGATGCTGAACAGATTAACGCTATTACAGACCCTAGCGAAACAGATGTATTCATTAATGGCGATGGTGCATTGAATGCTCTTACAACAAAGAAGACATTCAAAAACATAGAGGTATCAGACGTATCAGCAAATACACAGATATTCTTGAGTGCAGAACAATCAATAATAGTAGATGGTGTTGAAATTACTGGTACAAAGGGTAGTACAAACGGATATATTAATTATTCAGCACCAATTATCGAAGTAAGCAACTTGTCAATCGCAAACGGTTCAACAGCATATAATGTATTCGAGGGAGACCAGACAAATCAGAACCTTGAAGTACTTAATACTAGTGACATCACAGTTGATAATCCATCACTTGCACACAATGTGTTTAATGTGTATAAACCACAGAATGATGCTGTAGTAAGCATAAGTGATTCAAAGTTCAACTTGACTGTAGATAATTCAAATGTATTGAGAATGGCTAATTATGGTAACGCAACTGGTGTTACTGTAATACTTGAGAATATTGAATGGACATATGAAAACAGCCTTACAACTAATGATTGGCGTTGGGCAGGATTGGTAATATACCAACCAGCTAGCGGTGACGCAGGGTTAAATGGTGACTTGACAAAGATGAAATCATGGACATTCAAGTTCAAGAACTGTAAGTACAACGGAAAGAAAGTTACTGCAAACAACTTCGGACAGCACAATCAAGTATTCTACTTATATAACGTAGGAAATACTGGTGCTATAATCGACCCAATTGAAAATGAATTCAATGTTTCATTTGAATAATTTTGGAATTTCATAATATATAAAAACGGAAACCCAACTTAGGAAACTATCCTAGTTGGGTTTCTTTATATAAGTCTGCATAATGTAGATTATTATTATTTGTTTCAGTCTCAGTAATGATACCTTCAAGTTTGAGAACTGACAATGATTTTCTTTTACCGTCTGAATACACGAGACCAGCAAGTGTCTTCACACCACTTTTACCTTTGTATCTTGCAAGAATCATTGAACCGTCAGCGAGTCCTTCTCTCAGTTGTTTTCTGAGACTTGATATTGCTTCAGAACGTGTGTCAAATATATTTCTGTTTCTTAAGAATGCTAATGTGTTTTTTACCAATGCCATATTTATAAATCTTTATGCAAAGATATATAAAATATTTTGAAAAAACAAATTATTGAGAAGGTTTTTTATACTTTTCTTCAGTTAATATTACTGGGAACGTTTTCATCTTTTTGAAGTGTGTCAATAAAAACAAGTTGGTTATTCTTTCAGCAAGATACCCACCGATTCTATACTGATATTCTGGTGTACTGTTTGGATAGAATGACTTCAAATATTTCTCATAATTGTTATAAATTCTTTTGTTTATATTAATACCTACAACCTTAAGATATTCATTTAATATATCCATTACAAATTTTATATATTCTTTGAAATCCTCACTTTTCATTATGAACATATTATATGGTATGAATATCTTACCATTGATAAAATTGTGCCACATATTTGCATATTGCGGATACTTGTCAGATATTATGCCACCGATAAGGTATAAGTCTTCAATATTATGACACAAACTATACTGGGCTTTTACACTAATCTTCAATGTCTTTGACTTTGCCACAATGCAATCGTATTCAGAGAATATCTTATCAAGGTCTGGTATATCATCCATAAAGTTGAAATATCTTCTATTATGACAGAAGCCAGTATACTTCTTCAGCTCTCTTGTCTTGGCTATATGGTCAAGCATATATATTTCAGAATAGAACCTATCATCAAGTGGTGAGTTATGTTTACATTGGATTAACTCAAGATTGGAATCATTCTCAATCTCATGATTACCAACAACAATCTTATATACATCGTTCTTTACAATGGGCTTGAAAGTCTTCTGAGTACCGATGAATATGTCAATGTCACTTGACTTGAAATTGGTGACAGTGTACTCATTCAAAGGCAAGTGATTCATCTCAATAATGACATCAGTGAAATCAATGTTATCACACTTGTCAAAGACGCATAACTTCTTCCTATTGTCGAAATACCATATCTCCTTGAAGAAACAAGATAAAAACGATATTTCAGGTATCATCTGAGAATCACCACTGATGAATAACTTCCTTTTGCTGTTAATCGTCTTGTTAACCAACCTTGAACATTCATGCGAATATCTGTATAACTTATGGTAATCAGTTATGTCACTCTCTGTGGATGTGTTTGTAACTATATCATCAAATGACAAGTCATCAAAATGCTCACCCCTTGTGAAACCGTATATCTCATATCTGTATTCTTCCTTCGGTCTCAATATGGATAGGTCAAATTCACCACTCTTGCGCTCCATAATAGTGAAATCATCCTCATTGTATTTCAAGTTCAATAACTTGCATAATAACGGTATGGAATATGACCTATGATATTCACTTGTGAAATGGTTGATATTCTTCTCCCATTTATCATACATCATTCCCTTTTCAGGCAATGGTAATCTGTTGATTCCATCAATATCATACCTCACATACGTGTTATATGATAAAGGATACTGTATGTATATCGCTCTATTCAGTATGTCTTGTTTCATTAATGTAATTCGTCTTTTCAACCGTCTTATTGTTTATCTTGAAGAAATCATCCAACTTATACGATGAACTGAAAGTCTTATATGACCTATCAGCAACACCCCTAATCCTCTTATTATTTATCCATTCATCAATTGTTTTTGTGGTAAAATGCTTGATATATGCTTTGCTGAAGTCATATGGATTGAAAGGTGAACCGTTTATCTCAACACCTATTGAATCAACGTATTTCAAATGCATGCTAGGAGTGTGTGGCGTGCCATTCCATCTGAAGTTTGGAATATACCCCTTTACAATTGATTTCACATGATTATTCATTGGAAAATTGTATCCAATGCATTTATCGTATTGCATTGGTGTCGTAAATCTCTCTAGTAATGGTCTGTGGTCGTTTATTACAAGGTCATTGTCAGTATATACCATCCAATTTATTTTAATGCAGTCATAGGCTTCAAAATGTTCCAAGAACGAATGTACATTATCATCTTCTACAAGTGTAAGGAACTCATCAAAGTCAAAGAACGCAATCCAATCGTATTCATTACCATATTTAGAATAACAGTCGTTATATGCAGACAGTTGTGCAGCCTCCTTATTTCTGAAATTTATTACGGTTACAAAACTGTCATCAATGTATGTTTGAAGTACATCTTCGAAATGTTCTTCCCCATCGTGGTTGTTATCGTAGATGAATATCTTATCGAAACCTATCGACTTGTAGTAATCAACATACTCAACGGCATATTGATTCTCAAGCCTTCCAATACAGCATAGCGCTACTTTCATTATTTATATTTGTTTAAAAATTCTGAAATCTTATTTTCAGCATCCTCGAAGTCATTTGCCAATATTGCTTGCAAACCGTTACCATCTTTTGTTTTAATGCAAAATTCAATTGAGTCTTTTGGCTTCATATATCTGAAGAACAAATCATTATTATCTTTAACTATTTTTGTTAATTTTTCATTTAAAGCGATATTTTCATTAGAACCATTATCACGTAAATAATACGAACATTTTTTATCAAACATTTCTCCGATTGTTTTAAATGATTCACTAGAAATTGGTATTATCTTATTATTTTTTTCTGATATATCACATATTGTCCACCCTATGATATTATCATTATCATCAATAATAGCCCCTACTCTTTCATAAAAAGGTAAACCAAGCGCCTTTGTTAATTCATCAATAATTTGTTTAAGTTCTACTTTCATGTTTTAAAATATTTATCATTACAAATGATAATATTTTATATGGAAAATTCAACAGTTAATTGGGAAGAAGTGAGAATAAATGCAGCCATCAGCGTTATGAACTCCATACTTTCTAGCTCCATACTATTGTTTATATTCCAATTTGTTTTTAAGAGACAAGTTGCAGATATTGCTGTGGAATATGCAGATAAATTGATTGAGGAACTGAAGAAATAATGTCATAACTCTAGCAAAAAAAAAAAGAGATAGCTAAAATCTACCTCTTTTATAACAGTATGTTAAAACTTGAACAAAACTAAACTTGCCCATTATTAACTTCTTGCTTCAATCTATCACTGCTTTTTAGGCTGCTTTCGCAACGGTCATCCACAGTTGGGTAGTCCACAAGCGTAAATTCGGTAGTACTGCTACCTATTTGATTTTTCTTAAAAAAAGTATAAAAAAGTTTAGTTTTTTAACTAATAGTTAAGTACACCATTATCCCCACGTTTCAGCCATTGCTTTTGCAATACTTGGGAATGTTTTTGACCTTAATCTTCTTCTAGCATTATCCAAATACTCTTTTCTAAGCTTTTTCCCTTCGCTTGTAGAGGTATCTATACCGTTTTCCCTTACCCATTGTTGTGTTTCTTTCTCAGATTGTATTACTGCGTCAGAAACCCATTTTGGGAGTTTCTTTCCACTGCTATATGTATATTCAAGACCACTTGGTTCTTCATCAACTATTGGGACTAATGGTTTCAAGTTTTTCAGCCAAAGGCAAGTTGTTTTCTTTGCCAAATCACCGAATTGCCAAGGGTTGATGATTTGTGTCGGTTTCATCCAATTTGTACTTATTGCGCCAATTGGATTCTCTATGGCAATCATTTCGATGTCAACACTTGCAAGTTTCATCACAAACTCAATTGCTTCTTTTCTTTCTCTCCATCTTTCCACATTTAGAGAGCCATCCTTGTTATAAAGCCAACGTGCTCCAGATACAGCCAAGTATGTGCAAGGTGGGTGTACGATAAATAAGTTCCAACCATCCACTCTCACAAAGTTTCCATCTTGTGTTATTCCGCCATGATTATCAATTACGCTGAATATATCACAGTTGAAGTGCCATTCTGGATGTCCACCACTGCATTTTTGTAAATCACAACTATAGGCATTATGTCCTAACTTTCTAAACTCATTGCATACTGCTTGACTTTCTTCGCATCCAATTAAAACATTCATTTATATTGTTAAGTTTTAAAGTTAATATATATTTAACGATGCAAAGATATACAAAAAAATTGAGTCAAACAAATGTCAACTCAATTTTTAACGTTTTTAAGTTTTCTTAACTCACCTATTGGTTTCAGCATGTCTTGGAATCCTTCAACTTTAGGTCCTATATACTCTTTGCAGAAACTAACTCTCTCAAGTCTATTTTTATACTTATGAATGTCATGTTGGGTTGATTTCTTATCTCTACCCTTACCATCAAATGATGTACCTCTTACATATGGATTTCTACTCAATGCGTCACCGAATTTCTTATGCGCTGTCTTGATATACAATCTGTAGTCATGCTCTTCATCTGAAAGCGATTTGACTATACCACCAACGAAATTAAAAATGGTTGTACTTAATCCGAGACCTTGAAAATCCGAATGAACGACAATCCTTGATATTGAACAGCTATACGGCAATCCTTTTCTTGGACTGTTGAGAATTCCAACAAATGCCACTGGCACTCCATTCCATTCAAACAACAAACATTTGCAAGATTTATTAAGTTCTGCTGTCAAATAATGCTCTTTATAAAAAGAAAGAGTATACCAAATTCTTGGTTCGCAACGCCTTACAGTTAATTGTATTGGCGGTCGTTGTCCTTTAGGATGATTAACAGTTATATATTTCATTTAATTTTGTTTATTGTGATTATTTTTTATGATACTTAAACGTATAACCATGATGCTGTTTAAATTTACCATTTAAGCACTTTCTAACACTTTTTATATCAAGTCCTCTTTTGCTACACATTTGTGTTAATGAACTAAATGATTCTAAAAAATTACCATCCAAGCCATATAAATCAACTTTGTGCGCCCTTTTACTGTGGGTAATGTCAGATAACATATTTTCGCTTCTTGATACCCATTCTAAATTTTCGACTGTATTATCTTCTGTGTTTGAATTTTTATGATTTACTTCTAACTTATTATATTGATTTGGAATAAATGTTTCTGCAACTAATCTATGAACAAAATATCCCTTTTTATTAATAACAACTTTAAAATAACCATTACCATTTTTAGTACCTTTTGTAATTTTATATCTATCAAAAAATGTTCTTCTTATTCTTCCAAAATTACTAACTTCAACATCAAGTGTCGGGTGTTTTTTGAAAATTTCGTTTGGTAAAGGTTCTTCATTAATATACTCCCACTTGTAGCCATATGCTTTGTTGCGTATACCCTTGCATGCATCTGTAATGTAATTAGAAGCACGTTTACTTTTACTTAATTTTAAAACAATAACCGCTTCTTTTGCAGTCTCAAATAATCCAATTAAATTACCGTCTAAATCAAGACATTTTACTTTTTCAGCTTTAGATGTTGTTTTTGCTGGTACCCTTTTTCTTTTGGAATTTGGGTTATTTGTATTTTCTACAAATGGTAAATATCTCAAATTTGAGATATTATTGTTTTGAGGATTTGAATCTATGTGGTCAACTGTAAGAGATTTATTTATTCCATAGAAACACTCACAAATGAATCTATGTGAATATTTTACATACTTTTTTCCTTCTTTACTTAATGGTATTAGATATCTGTTTGATGTTTTTAGTAAAATTTGTTTTTTAATCTTTTTTGTGTTTTTTACTCTTATTCTACCAAAATTTGAGCCTTCATAGTTTGTAAACGTTGGATGTTCTTTCCATATTTCGATATCATCATTTATTTTCACTTTTCATGTTTCTTTTCTCTTTTATTTTCCTTGCAATCTCTTCCATTGCCTTTTCTTGTCTTTCTTTCATTCCATCATAGCATTCCATACACATGGGATATATCCAATGGTGTTCCACTATCTGTTTATTGATGTGTTTTCCACATACTTCACAAGTGTGATAAGATTGTGCTTCAGCATCTTCAATCATTTTCCTAAGTTCATCGGTCTTCTTGCTGACATAACAAGATAACGTACCAAATTTCTCTTTAATTTGGTAAATTTCAATCTTATTATCTTCCTCTTTATCCTTATTATATTCTTCTATATAGTCAATAATTGGCTGATATAGTTTCTTCCAACCCTCGCCACATTCTATTCCGAATAATTCATAAGGTTCTTTTGGTTCGTCATTGTTTTTCATGGTATATCTATTGCTTCAGTTAATATATCAATATCTCTTGGAGATTGGTATGCATTATAGTCTTTACCATCCTCGTAAACCATTTTTTCCATTTCCACCTCTCCATTTTCATCACGGTGTTCAAGGTTAAACATGTAATCGCATTGAAGCCATTCAATGATATCAAAATGACAACTAGCGATAATAACTTTCAATCCTTTTTGTCTCACATATCTCTGCAATGCATGACTCATTGATTTTGCTGCTGTTCTATTAACCACTGATGTGTATTCATCGAGCACAACAACACCACCATTTGCGTCATATATAGCCTTTGCGATATCTAGCCTTGCCCTTTCTCCATTAGATAGTTCTTGAGGCTTTCTGAGCCACGTAGGGACTGAACTGAGACCCATACTTGATAGTAGGTCACAAGCCTCTTCTTCACTTAGCCTTGGAAACTGACTGATTACGCATTTGTCGTAATCATATTCTATCGGTTTTACGTCACCATATATCTCTCTCAAGATTGTCGATTTTCCACTACCACTCTTTCCGCAAATAAGTAGAATATTCCAATCATCCTTATTCATTGCTTCCATGTCTTCTTTTGATGGAATTGGAACTTCAGTTACGGTTTTCTCTCTGTTTTGGATATCGTATGAATCATACAAGAATTGTGTATAATTATCATTAACGATGTTGCTCTCTAATACAATTTTTCCCATTATCTTCGTTTTGTTATTTTTTGCAAAGATATGTAAAAAATGTTAAAATTCCAAATTTAAAAGCAAAAAAATAGAGTTTAGGTCGTTCCTAAACTCTTTCTTATTGTCATTACGGTTGTACTTACTTTTGTCCTTATAGACACGATTCATTGAAACAAATTGACCGCCTCCATTGCGCTCAAATTGTTCATCACGGCTAATCATTCTCAGTATTTTGTACTGTTCCATGCTCTTTGTAGGTTTACTCTTTTTCATTTATATTTCTTCCTTAAGAAATTGTAAAATTCTTCCTCAGCATCAGAGAGTTTTCTAGTCTTTTTCAAGTCTCTCATCATATTGTATGCATATATTCCTTGCACTTCTGGTAACTCCTTTGGGTCAATTCCTAGCATTCAACAAATCCTCCATCATCGTTTATTATTACTGCTTTCTTACAATCTATACAAGCGAATTGCTTGGTTATTAGCGGATGGTCATCATCTAGCATTGTGTGCCCAAATACTTGGTATTCCCAAGGAATGTCTTGGTTGATTCTAGAATGCATGTCTCTTAAATCATTCCACACAATACTACCAAATTTATCAGTTCCACCTCTTATCCAAGAAGCTTCACATAAAGACCTTATCCCGTGTGGTACATCCAATAGTTTATTTAAATTTTCAACTGTTAGTTCACCAATTATTTTCTTATTATTATCGTACCAACCTTTCTGTAATCCAGCATGAGTGAAAAGATATCTCTTATCATTTATAAGTTCTTCGTATGCCATTTGAAATAATGAACGATGTGAGCGAAACATTTCCTCAATATGGTATGCGTTGCTAGAATCATAACGTGACCTTGAATAAAAGTTACGTTTATCGATATAAGGTAAATCATGGTTTCCCAAAAGGAGAATGACTTTATCTTTGTTTTCAGATTTGAAGTCAATCACCTCTTGGAAGTTTCTTATCGCATCTTTCCTAGTGATGCCCTCCCAAGGATACGAATCCAAAAAGTCTCCTAAAAAAACTGTTTTCGATACATCATTAAAATGTTTTTCTATAGCGTTTTTCCAGAAGATACGACCATGAATATCTGGTATAATCAATATACTCATTGTTTTATTATGCTTAAAAGTTCATTAGTACTATTCAAAATATTTTCACCATTTTCGTTTGAAAAATATACCATTTTTATGCCATTTTTTTCACATAATGCTTTTTTTACACTATCCCTAGCAACTCTTTCTTTAAATGCAGATTCGCCACCAAAAAACTCAGTTGGTTCATAATGCTGTAATCCTTGACATTCGATTGCAATATTGTGCAATGGTAGATAAAAATCTATAAATAAATTACCTCTGTATTTTAACCAAGGATATGTTTTCTGTCTGATGAATGGTATTTTGTTTTCCAATAATAAATTAGAAACCATATTTTCCAATTTACTTTCTTTACAATACGGACATCCATGACCATGCAAATGATTATCTGGTGTTTGCCAAAACTCGCCATGTTCTAGGCATACTATGCAAACTTTTGTAGAATAGTCTTTGTATTCAACCTTTGAATAATCGTATTTGTCTCCGTGTACTTTTCTAGAGAGTTGTACAAATTTATCCTTTGAAAATTTCTGAGTTTCTGCCATTGAAATTTTCCCACACTTTGGACAGCCACTGCCATGTAGATGATTGTCTGGTCTTACCTCAAAATCACCGTGTGTTGGACACGTTACCCAAACATTCGTTTTGTTATTCTTATATACTACATTGTTGTATGTGTACTTTCCATTGTGTACTTTTGTTGCCTTTTCCTCGAAAATTTGTTTTGTAGACGGATAGCTTTGATGGGCGCAATATTTACATCCTTGTTTTTGATGAATAAGACTTGCTGGTTTAATTAGAAAATCACCGTGTATTGGACATGTTACAATCATTTTTGTATTCATATTTACATACACAGATTTATCAAAAAGTAATTTTCCGTTATGTATTTCTAAAGCTTTAGAAATTACTTCTTCTTGTGTCATTTTTTTAGCCATACTAAATCTCTTTTGAAAAAAAATATTTAGACACCTATGAAAATGTTAATCTAGTTAATCAACAATTATGCAATTGTCAATATGTTTATCCTTGAAATAAGAGAAAAGAAGTTGTGTCAAGTTATATCCATCGTTTATATTCATTCCCAATGGATACCTGATAAAGTAATCCCTAACAACCCATTCAACAAGTTTGGTGTTTCTGTTATGATTCCTTAACTCAGTCTCAAAGTAGCTAATCATGCATTGTTTGTGACAAAGTACCTTTGCTTCACGATACTGTCCTTTTATATACATGTATGAACCATCATACCTTGCTACTCTGTACATATAGGTAACTAACTTATCGTAGTAACCCATAATCTTAAGAAACTTGATGTACTCTAGTACAATTTCCCTTCTAGTCTTCTTCCTAGGTTTATCTGTCCACCTCATGTTTTCATATATTGGGGGCTTTTAAAGCATTAAATTGTTAATAACTATTTTACATTATATTTACTCTTAAGAAGTTGAAGCTGTATCTTTGCATTCAGCTCTTCCCATGATATTGGTTCGTAGTTGTTGTTATCTACACCAACATCGTACTGCATCGGATATGTGTGTACTAATCGTGGCAAATCTTGTCCTTTCTTATCTGGACCACTGTGTACATGTCCATAACACTGATACACTAGTTTCTTTGGTTCACGATATACACCAGCATAACAAAGGAATGGGAAGTGGTTAAGCAAAACCTTTCTCCCTTCTACCTCAATCAGCATCTGCCAAGTCACATGCTTAAACAACTCTTGCTCTGCTGTTGTTGACATGTTCTTTTGGTCATGATTACCCTTAATCAGAATAATATCTCCATTCAATTGATTTCTGATTTTTTTCCAAAATTCATAACCACCCCATGCAAAGTCACCAAGGTGAAATACAAGTCCATCAGCAGGAACCTTTTTATTCCAAGCTTCAATTAGCTTATAATCCATTTCCTCAATGTCCTTGAATGGACGGTCACAGAACTTGATAATGTTCGAATGATTCCAGTGCGTATCACTGATAAAGAATATCTTTTCACCGTTAGTATATCTAAAATCACATTTATCCATATTTATTTTTTATTTTTGATATGTAAGAAATGCTAATCCCTAATTTTGAAGAAATTTCTTTATACTTTTTCCCTTCATGAATTAGGTTTAGTATTTCTTTTTTTAATTTTGAAGATTTTTCTTTGTTAACTCTATTTACGCAAACCCCATATCTTGATTTTATTTTTAAAACACAATCTGTAGTTATATTGAATCTTTTAGAGACCTCTTTAGTTGATGCGCCATTTTCAATCATATGCAAGATATTAGTTGTTCTATCAGAAATATTGTATCTTTTGTGTATTGTCTTGGTATTATTATGCGCAGTGGTTAAGTGTTCCCATTTTCTTTTTAAATATGGTACTGAAGACATTAATGGTAATAAAACTTCTGTTGTGTTATGCTTATTAATTCTCCAATAAGCATAGCCATCTTTTGTTGTTGTTGCTTTTTTTTCGTTATCGAATAAATTAGCAAATTCATTCAATATGTTTAGCCAAGATGAGTGGATTCTAAACCTTATTGAATTTTCATTTATAGTGCCATCACCATCAATAAACCCAATTAAAAGGTATTTTAATAATTCCTTATTATGATTTAAGATGGTTTTTGGTGGGTTATACGTCTTGTTCTTTTTAATATCAAATTTTTTACATAATTCATCAACAACTTCAGTATGTTTTGCAGCAACACCAATACCTAATTCGCCTCTATCATCAAAATTTCCAGTCCATTTGATGAAGTTGGCAAACTTTTTTACTTGGTCACTATCTTTTGATGCTAAATGGAATTTAATTCTACCATTTTCAAAGTGTCCATCGGCTAAAAGAAATCCAATCCAATAATAAGCTTCTGGAGTTTCTTCAAGTAATGAAGATAAATCACATTTTCTTTTGGCATTTTTTCTAGTGGCACAAATTCTACAAACAGCATTACATTTTTCTGCCAAGTAGTATGCTGAATATGACCCATATTCTAACTCTTTACCACATATTCTACAAATTCTCTTATACTTTTTCATAATAGATAACATTACCTATTATAAATATAATATTATTGTGGAAAATATCAATAGTCAGAAGTAAATAAAATCATATTTTAGCAAATATATAATTATTATTCTTCATTTCCAAATATATAGAGTTAAAAAAAATTAAAGCAGAATTTTTATATCCTCTATATTCAGTGGGTTGTCAATAAGTTCCATTGAACCATCCTTATATGTGATGAATACTGTCTTATCCTCATTCATTGATATTTTAGTTACATCTTCCTTCCTAATATCTTTGTGGACATATGTAAAGAATGATTTCGACAGCATCATCATATCATATATGGATAATGGTGTTATGTTAGCCTCAGAACCATCTTCCAATATTCTATCAAATTCTTTATCCCTAATGGCGCAAGACACTCCGTAATTATCCATGAAAGTTTCCCACTTAAACTGTAAAATAGGTAATGTAGAGTCATTTATAATAATTTTATTCCAGCAATCATTCCATGTTATAGATGTCTCAGATTCGTGATTTGAGACGTTATCAAGGGTTGTGCGTGTTATAAACCAACAATCGCCACCAAGTTCCTCAACCAAAGCCTTTTCATTTGGAAACCTTACATCATCAATAACATAATTTTTTTCCTTATTAATCATTTCACGTATTCGATTTACGTGCCAATCTGTATTATACTTCCTTATTAAGTCAGTGCCAATAAACTGAAGCATTTCTCTTACATTATGCATGGTTTTTCCATGACATGTTTCTTTTACTTGTTCTATCGGTATTTGTGTTTCCTCAGAGAGTATCAAACAAACATCATCATCCAATAGTAATCCTATGTCTGTATTCTTATTCTTAGCTTCATTAAGTCCGTCAATGGAAACATCCAATATGTCAGCACATAGTTGTTTTAGTGGCAATGCGAAATATATTCTTTCGTAACCATATTTTTCACATATCTTGGCTAACTCAGTTTTTCCTGAACGACAACGGCCCGAAAAGCTTATTATTTTACCCATTTTTTTATTTCGTTTAAAAAATCATTTTTATCTATCTTCTAACGCTTTATTTATCACATCTAGAAAATCTTTTAAGGGGATATTACCCATGAGTTTGTATATAGCATCACCATTCTCATCAGCAAGAACAGTAGTTGGAACTGACCTAATTTGGTATTTTTCTACCATTAGTTCTCCATCTTCATCATTCTCAATATCAATACTCTTGAATTCAATTCCCTTATATTCATCCATTTCAGATACCTTCTTAAACGTATCAGCAAACACACGGCAAGGTCCACACCAGCTAGCGCTGAATTTAAAAATTTGTGTTACTTTATTGTTATTCATTTCCTTTTATTTTTTAGTAAGCTTGAGAAAGCATTTACCTTTCTCTTATTATTTGTAGTTGTCTTAAAATCTATTGTTGAACTTGTAAATATTTTTTTGTCTATCTTCTTGGCATTGGCAACTATTGACTTTGCAGTTTCTTCATTAATTATTACCTTTGTTGTCTTACCTAATACACTATTTACTCGTTTTTCAATTCTCCTTAGAATTGCGATACTATTACTATTTGATGTATCGAATTTTTCAAAATCCTTCTCGTTTATAAAACCTAGAGTATGCTTTGCTCTAGTATAAGCTACATACATAAGATTATACTCTTGTCTGATTTCCCAATTCTTCTTTGCAGATTTGCTTGGCATTAATGATTCACAAGCTATAAATACATTATTGGCTTCTAAACCTTTTGCTTTATGAATAGTTGAAAGAGAAATTCCATCTTTTTTATCCCTTTTAGGAAAAATCTCATCAATTTTTTCAATTATTTCCTCAGACTTATTAATACCTTCAGCAAGTATTTCGAGAGCATTAATCATATCAAGTTTATTTTGTATCTGAGGGGAATTCATTGCCGTATCAGCATCAATGTCAAACTTCTCCATCAATTTATTCCTAGAGACGAATAAATCATCATAAAGTCTTACAAATACACCATCCTCCTTGCAATCAGCATTTAATACATCTTGTTTGGTGCTATTGACAATCGATTTGAGATTATTGCCAATATCTTTGCCCCTTATAAATGATTTCTTACCAAGTTTTAAGAACTCATTATAAATCTGTACCAATGGCGCATTATTCCTACATAGAATCATGTCACCATCCTTTACAGCATCCAATGAAACATTTCTTATAATTTGTCCATCTATTGCGTTTTCATTGGCTTCAATCGTTGGTACTATCTTCTTTGCGAAATCAACGATATTCTTTCCACATCTATATGATATGCTAAGTGGGAGGCATTTTGTATTTGGTAAGGACTTAAGCGTATTGAATGATTCTGGGTCCGCCCCACTAAATTCATAGAGCATTTGGCTCGAATCCCCAACACTCATCATTCTTGTACCCATCTTAAAGCACTTCAATACAAGCTCTCTCTCTGCCTTATTCATGTCTTGACACTCATCTATGAATATGAAGTCAAATAAGAGTCCTAGAGGCTTTAAAAATAGAACGTTGGGCAACCATACCATATCAACGTAATCAATCGTTTCTAGGGCATTTTTACCCCATTCCATGACTTGCAAGGCAACTTCCTTCTCATCTGCAATCGTATCAATCCCATATCTATCCTCTATAAAGTCCAAATCTTTGACAGTTTGGCATAGATAGAATCTGCCGAAGTCAACATACTTTTTGATGTTATCACTATATCTGTAGAATTCCCTTCCCCTTAATGTAAAAGTATTTATCGAGGATAATTCTCTGATATTATTCTTAATATATGAATCATATTTGAATGGTTCTGGAATTGCACTCACTTGTGGTATATTCCTCTTTATAAATAACAAACCAAGACTATGAAGAGTCCTTACCTCAACATTTTCCCTATCTTTCGTTTTCTTCTTCAGCTCGTTTACAATATCCGTATTAAATGCGCTCATCAACACCTTGCTCTTTTCATCAATAAAATCAAGGCATTTGACAAGGGTTGTGGTCTTTCCACTGCCAGCAACGGCTTCAACTACAAGATGACCTTGGTCATGCTCAACCCATGAAAAGATGGCCTCTTGGTATGGGGACCAAGGATATTCTATTTTTTCTACTTCTTTCTTTTTTCTACCCATTTAACATCTTTTTGCAAAGATATATAAAAAATGTTAAAAAAGCAAATATATAAACAAAAAAAAATGAGACAGAATCCGTTTTCTGCCTCATTTCTTTATAGGTTTTAATTCTTTATTCTTCATCAAGATTACCAAGGAAGTTCTTCACATATGAACGGAACTGAGGATTCTTCTTGTAAGTATCTTTCATCTTGTTGATGAAGTTAGCTACCTTTGGGTCATTCTCAAGCTCCCTTATCTCCCTCTCTTCGCTCTCTCTACGCTTTGCAGCTTGCATTCTCTTATCCTTTTCTTCAAGGAATCTCACAAGTGCATGGTTTGAAGCGTTCTCAATATCAATCTCGCTATCCCACAGATGTTTGGTGATAATCTTAACAAGTTCATTACGTCCCATCATTGCGAAAGGAGAACTTGGTGTCTCTTCATGCCTTGTCATCGGACGTTCATTGTGCATTATTGGACGATGTGGACGAGGCTGCGGTTCTCTTTCCTCACCAATACCTAAATCTCGCTCAATCTTCTCACGAACATGAGGTGGTATGTTTCTTGGGTCGAAGCCACGTGGAGGCATAGGCATTCCCATAGGTGGGCGCATGAACGGATTAGGTCTTGGAGCACGTACTTCCTCACGCTCTGGCTCACGCATTACATGTGGATTAACATTGTCATAACTACCAAGTGGAGTCTGCTCAATTGGCTTAATCTCAATGGCAAATCCCAATACCATAAACACCTTGATTAACGTTTCAATACTGATGTTCTCACCATTACCATCAAGGATGTCGTAAATTTCCTCAGTATCAACATCAATTACTTCTGCAAGTTCCTCTGGTGTAGAATCATTTTCATTTAAAAAGTTCTCTACCTTTTCCATAATGTCAGCACTATATTGTTCAATCCAATTTTTTGCTGCAAATTCGAAATTTTTATCCATTTTTGTTTATTTAAAATTGTTATACAATGCAAATATATAGTTATTTTTGGAAAATTCCAAATCTTTAAGACTTTTTAACAGTAATCTAGGGATTTAAACTTTTTCGCTTTCATAAACTATCCATATACCCTACATGAATTTACATATGATTCATAATCACGTCTTACTTCTGTGGCATCATCTACGCCACCTCTACCGTAATACTCATACATTTCTTTGTTTCTCTGGTAAAACCAATTAGGAACATTTTTACTATTTTTCATAAACCGTATGCCTTTTTTCTCATTTCAACTAGCATTTCATTGACGAAATCCACATCGATAGTCTCTTTGATAGTTGACTCTGCGATTGCCTTATCAAGAGCCTTCTTATCAGCATCCACCCTTGCCATAAGCTCGTCATACTCAAACTTATGGTTTCGGATATTCATCAAGAACTCTCTATCCTCAGTACGATTAAGGATGATTCCACGACCCTCTGCGATTTCCTTGCCCATGTGTATGAGACGAACACAATGCATCATGTTCTTTGAATCATAGTTCTTGTCAAGATTTGACTCATAACGCTTTGGGTTTCTGAACTTCTCCCAATCCTTATACTCCTTGTACTTTTTGCAATGGTCTTTGAAACCACTTTCGTTGTAAACCATCCAACAAAGAGGTCTCTCACCCTTTGAAACAGATGAACCACGCATATCGGTTGAAGTGTCAAGACACATACCACGATAGTGAATCACTTCATTATGTTCCTCATACCATTTTCTAAGCTGTTCCTTATTCTTGATATTGAAGAATTTTACGATGAACTGTGCAAAATTGCGTTCCATTTCAGTGGTTCTTCCATAACCAAACCATCCGAAAATGAACAAACCAAATATGTTTGCACCAAACGCAGCTTTCTCAAGCTTATCATAGTTCATACCATAATGCTGAAAATGAGCACCCCAATCGTAATATACACCATATGTATCATGCATATTTGGAATATGTACAAGTCCACAGAAGTCTTTGTTAAGACCACGATTTTCCAACCAATTCTTAATCTTGGTGCTACCTTGTTTATAAAATGTATAAGCAAAGTCAAACGGAGTAAGTCTCTCTGTAACTGGATTAACTATCTTCTTATTCAAGCCACGTGCCTTGTGAATCTGCTCAATAGCATAAGATACGAATGGCTTAAAGCATTCCTTTGTGACGAATTGGTCTCTGTTCTCGAATAGTGGCATGATGATGCCTGAAGGAGGCGTGATAACCTTATCCTCTGGAACAAACAATGCCTCCAATACCGTTGGATTAGACTTCAACAGCATATTGCAGAACTTACCAACCTCATACCATGTGGTGTCGTTTCTCTCATCAGAAACTTGGTCTGCATAATCCAATCCAAGACCCATGACTGCCTCCTTTGGAGCAATGAACACCGCACTAGTGTCAACGTCTGAAGACCCATCTTCCATTTGTAAATTGTACAGATGGCTACCTCTAATGTACTCATAAAGCAGTCTCTTATCGTTTGTAATTGTCTGAAAAGTATCTTTCATTTCACTAAATGTATTTTATGATGCAAATATATGAAAAAAAATTGGATTAGCCAAAAACTAACCCAATCTTTAACTTTATTTAAGGAATACGATGCCTATATTCCTCTTCAGCTATTTCAGCTTCTTTCTCACATTTTTCCATGAATGGACAATATGAATGCGTCCATGTGCAATCGCAGAATGACAGCATATCTCCAAAACAACTAGGCTTAGTGGTTAACTTCATGATTATCCTCCTCATCATCATACCAACAAGGCGTGCTGAATGGACAGCCACAGCATTTCCATCCCATAACATTTTCCTTGCCAAAACAGTTAGGTTTAGTTATGATTCTCATAGCGGTATTTTTTGAATAGTATTGTTAGTTAAAGGTATCTTACAATCAAGAAAACCTTTTATCCTATTATATAACCTTATGTATAATTGTCCATCTTTAATAGAAACGTTTTTCTCAGTCCAATGTCTATCAACCTCATATCTTGCAACAACGGTATCACCGTCCATTACATTGACAATTCCATCTATCTCTTTATATTTCATTTCTTATCATCAAATATAATTCTAGATTCAACGTAATTACGTCCTTCTCCAGTTAGTATTGGCATTTCATCATCAATGAACCACTCACCCTTATCATTCTTGATAACGGCAGTACCACGCTTCTCAACTGTTGATAGGTCATTCCAATTTACACCGAATTTCTCCATCAACATATCTTGAACTTGACTTGTATTCTTATTTTGAAGTTCCTTGTGGGAAAACATTGACTGGCCCAAACCGTTTATACTATTCCTTTCAGCATCTTTTTCACGCCAAAAGATGCAGTTACAAACTTCTGAAATTGGAATATTGAAACACCTTGCATCGAATAATGCACCTTGCTCAACTGCTCTAGCGTAGCTTTTCATTATCTTCTTAACAGACTCAGAAAGTTCACCGTAGGTTTCCTTATCCTTAACGACATGAGCGTGTTCGTTTACAAACTCACGCACTTTTTTAAGGAATATCTTATTAAAATATAGGGTACACATTGATGCTGATACAGAACACATCTTTTCAACATTATAGTCAAACCATGCGTCTGTATCTAATGTGTTATAATCAACTAGCACTAGTGTAATCTCATCTGACTGTGTATAACCCAATACACAACCTTGAATGTTCCTACAAAGCTCAAGAGTTGTCTCTTGCATTGTCTCAAGCATCCTTTTGTCAAATGGTTTCACAAAACCTCTTGTGAATGTGTGGAATGCTTTACCATCAAGTCTGATGATGATAGGCATTCTCCTTACGAGAAAGGTCTTAGCTCTATTCTCGTAATAGTTCTTCATTCTATCTCCTAAACTATCTTTTTTACTCATAACATTAAAAAATTAAAAAAGGTGAGTATTACGTTTATACCCACCTTTTTTTTAATTAATAATTCCAATCTAAATCATCTTCATTCCACCAATCGGTCTCACCAATTAGTTCTCCACCTGGAATCTCGTCTCTCATTGGTGGTGCTTCGTTCAGTCTTTTACGGATGGCATTACACTTTGTGATTGGTGCGTTATTACGTCTATCAAGCCCACGCTCACGACAAGATTCTCCAGCATCGACAAATTCGTCATACAACTGATGGTCGTACTCAAAGTCTTCGAAGTTGTCATAGTCTGAACGCCTTGGTTCATCTACTTCAAGACCGTAACCAAATCTTAGATTCTCATCTGCTGGTTTTCCACCAATACCCCACTGTGGGATAGGTGCTGGTGGCATAAAGCTGTGATTTTTAAATCTTGGAGGTGTCAAATCCTCCTCATCCTCTTCGAAGTCATTGTGACAGAAACAAGGTTTCTTACACTTTGGCTTCTCGAATTTCTCTTCGATTGCGTCCTTAATTCTCTCTACAACACTTTCAAAAGTTGGCAACGCAACGATAAATACATTAATTTTTTCCATAACCTTAATATTAAAATTATCTTTTTTTAGTAATCTGTCAAAATTTAAAAGTCTGACATTGCAAAGATATAGTTTTTATTTGGTAATTCCAAATTTTATTGCAACTATTTTTTATTTTATTAACATTTTCATCTTCTACCTCCAAGATGACCACCTCTAGTAGAACTTCTAGGCTGATGCATAGGTCTATATCCACCACCGTTCATGTTTGGATTATGCGGTTTATGCATGCCACCACCATGATGATTATGTCTTGGTGGTGCTACGTGACGAGGCGTGTGTGGTCTTTGATGAAAATGTCCTCTAGGTATTGGTCTATACCAATTACCAAAATGTTGTGGAGGTAATACTCTTCTATACCTATGGAAACAATATCTATCGCCAATATAATAAGGATAATAATACCATCCTCTATAATAGTAGTACATTATTAGACCATCATCATTAAGGAATGGTGTTCCATATGAAATAATAACAGTTGTGTTTACTCCGTCATCAAATGCATCATCTTGTGCGACAGCAGTAGTTACGCAAGAGCTAAGACTTATTGACATTGCTAAAGCTACTAAAAAACCAAAAATCTTTTTCATAAGCCAAATTAATTTTAATATAACTATTGCAAAGATATTGGTTTATTTTCTAATTTCCAAGCACTTATAGCACATTTAGGATATTTCTGAGGAGGTTTAGGAAATCACCTATTTTTTAATATGGATTTCCCTAATTTCTTGTTGTATATAAAATTCCCCTTTTCCTTCAGTATACAAGCTAACATGAAATATTCATCAGTAGTTATCTTCCTTGCGCTCTTGTCGCTACCCATTGGAATGGTCTCAACACTTTTATCATCGTGTACGATTCCTTTTATCGTGTCTATAATCATCTTATAGCGTGTCTTGCGAGTAGCTTCAAAGTTACTCCTATCGAGATTATCGATTATAACCCAATTATTAGTTCTTCTGAAGTAAGTCTTCTGAGGGTCAAAATCATTTTCTGTGAATAATTCCAATTGTTTTGCTTCCATAAGGCAAAGATATATAAAATATATGTGAAAGCAAAATAATAATAGTTAAAAAAACAAAAAATGGAGGCTCAATTGCCTCCATTGTAATATTTCATAACTTTTTTATAATATCCAACACTTTTATTTTTCCAATTTTTAGTATAGAATCCGCAGTTCCAACATTTAATTGCTTTTTCCACACTATGTTCTGGATTGAAATGTTCTTGCAGCAAAATGAACATTTCCTTTGATTTTTGAACGTCATATCTATCTGATACGGTATAACGTTTAGTAGATTTTTTCTCTTTGAGAATTTGGTTGCACTCCTTTACCAATATAGGCACAATCTGAAGTATTCCTGCGCAATTTCCATTCGGATTATATGCCTTTGGATTTCCCTTGCTTTCGACTTTCACGATGGCATCAATTACTTTAGTCCAATCGTATGAGTCATTTCCTTGTTGTGCGTTAACGCTAATTGGAAGCATTAACATCACGATTAAAAATAATTTTTTTAGTCTCATCATTAAAAGTTTTATGTGAGGCTCGACTGTAGTATGCTACATGTCGATTGGGTGACGATATGTGAGAGCGAGTTACGTCACACTTTCCTCTTAGTTAAAATTATACTTTGTCAGGCTCCCATATTTACTAATTCCACCATTATACCAATCATCTAACAATTGGCTTATGAAGCCTTTTCTTTCTGTATCGTCTGTTATTCTATTATAAAATTCCTTATCTAGTGCATCAAGCACATCTTGTTTCCAACATGTCATCTTTGTAGGCTGTCCATTATCCAATTTCATGAACACACCAACAATCTTACCTTTACCATTGTCATAAGGAATTGCCTTATAGTTTGCGGTAAGGAACTTAGAACCATGACTCACATGGTCTTCATAACATGCTTCCTTTATTATATTCTGTTTAAGTTTCTCTAAACCATTTTCAGATAATATGAATTTTTTCATAATAAATCTCGTTTATTATTATAAATATTCCTTAATCATCTTTTTGCTTAATGGTATAAGACAAAACACAGCTTCTGGTATCTCAAATACATCTACAAAGCCTAATCTATGCCAGTATGGCAAAGTTCGTAAACTTTTCTCGACACCCATCCAAATAAAGTCATAATTATCTCTCAAGAACTTGATGTTGAAGTACAACATCTGTTTATCGAGATTTGTCCCACGAAGTCTCTCATCAATAATGAATGAATGCCCATTGACTTGAACATATCTATCCAAATATTCTGAAAGTTCCTTCTCAACGAATGAAATTGGAGAGCCAAACTTTATTGGGCATTCACAGAACATAAGCAACCCATAAATATCACCACTTTCCTTATCAACTAGCTTAACTGAGTCTTCCAATAATGCCTTGGATTGACAAAGTTGCTGATATGCCTCTGCATCACATGACAAATCAAATGCTTTAGCCAAAGTCTTGCAGATTTGGACTAAATCTTCTGTAGAGGTCTTCCTTATTTCAACTCTTTCTAACAAGCCTTCTTTGGTTAAATTGTTATCAACCAACTTGTTACATAAATCTATACGCATGACTGCACACGATTTACAAATGCAAAGATACTAAAAATTTTTGAGAAAACCAAATTTTTTAAGATATTTTTGCTTATTTTACAAAAAAGGGAAGACTAAAACTTGTATAATCTCCCCCATTACTTTAACTATAAAATATTGAAAAATTATGAGCGTTTCTTATTTAATTACAATATCCCCATTTTCACAAGAGGCACTGAATGTATAATTTGGCTTGTATTCATGTTCAAGCATCAATTCTGTGATTTTATCTTCAATGTTGTTTTGAATAAGCCTTATAATTGGTCTTGCACCAAACTCCTTCTTCTTAATAGCCTCTACATGTATATGGTCTACTACATCATCAGTATATACTATACTATATTCTATATTATTTAATCTATTATTAAATTTATCAATTTCTAATTTAACTATATTTTTTAAATTATCATTGGATAAACTATTAAAATATACTATTTGGTCTAATCTATTAAGAAATTCTGGAGTAAACTTCTTCTTCAACTCCTTGTCAATGATTGACTTTTTGTTTGATTCCTCGCTGCTTACGAAACCAAGCCCATTACCAAGTTCAGCAGCCTTTCTAGCACCAATATTAGATGTCATAAGAACAATTACATTCTTAAAGTTAACGATTTGTCCAGAACTGTCTGTGAGCCTTCCTTCATCAAATAATTGTAAGAATATATTATAAACCTCTTGGTCTGCTTTTTCAATTTCATCAAGTAGAAGTACGCAATGTTGCTTATGCTTAATCTGTTCCGTGAGCTGTCCTCCATTCTCGTAACCAATGTAACCTGGAGCAGCACCAGTCAACTTAGCAACTGAGTTCTTCTCTGAATACTCAGACATGTCAATTCTGATAAGTGCCTTTTCATCACCAAATATTTCCTCTGCAAGTTTCTTTGCGATAAGAGTCTTTCCACTACCAGTTGGACCGACCATTAAGATATTAGCCATTGTCTTATTTCTATCACCAAGACCAACTTTATTCCTCTTTATTACCCTACAAACACTGTCAACGGCTTCGTCTTGACCGATAATGCTTTTTTTCAACACCTCGTCAATGTGAGCAATTTTTACCTTCTCATCTGAAGACAACTTACTTACTGGAATCTTTGTTACTTCAGACACAACATCTGCAATATCGCTTTCTGTAATATCAATCTTAGCTAAGTTAAGTTTCTTGATATCTCTCTTATAATCTGCAAGGTCTGAAGCAAGAACGTTTTCCTCTATTGTTAAAGAATCAATTTTTTCGAAATCTCCATTGTTAAGCGCTTCACTCTTTTCATCCTCAATCTGTCTCATTCTCTTCTTGGTATTCTGAATCTCAATTGGTTCTCTGTCAACAAGAGCTGTCTTTGCACCAGCCAAATCAATGAGGTCAAACGCAGAATCTGGCAAACTTCTATCTGTTATGTATCTTTCAGCAAGTTTAACAGCCTTTTCAATGGTCTTTTCACTATAACTTACATTATGATACTCCTCATAATATCTTTTATTTTCATTCAATACCTTTATTGTTTCTTCTATTGTTGTAGGTTCAATTACAATCTTTTGTAGTTTTCTAGAAATTTGAACATTTGATTCAATTGCATTTCTATATTCCTTGAAAGTTGTTGTTGCAATAACTTTAACAGTACCTTCAGATAATAGATTACCTATCATACCACTGATATCCCCATCTCTTTCCTTACTAGTACTTCTTAAAACAGTATGAATATCATCAATGAATAAAATGTATTTATCTGTTGATTGCAAAGCATCTATCAAGTTTTTCATACGCTCTTCAAACATACCTCTAAAGTGTGTACCACTTACAAGAGCCATAGGATTAAGCATAACTATTTCCTTACCTTCAAGAACTGATGGGACTTTGTTTTCCTCAATCATCTTCGCAATGCCATATACAATGGCTGATTTACCACAGCCACCTTTACCTACCAATATAGCGTTATTCTTCTTTCGTCTTGAAAGAACTTGTACAATCTCTTCTATTTCACTCTTTCTACCAATAATATCATCAATCTTACCATTTCTAGCTAGTTTATTAAGACTAGTGGTAAACTGTTCAATGGCAGAATCAGATGAATTATCTGTTGTGACTGTTTTCATGTTAACTTGACTCTTCAATGGTATATCTTTCTTAGCTTTATTTATCTTCTTAGGCTTTAATCTAGCTGGTTTAACGTTATTTTCTTGTTGCGGTGTATTCACATCGCATTTATTGTATATGAATTCATATTGAAGCATGAACCTTCCAAATATGGCTTCTTCTTTAAAATTGTTTTCTTTATTTAACACAGCTAACAATACATGTTCAGTACCAATTTGAGAATTGTTAAGTTTCTCAGATTCATTCTTAGCACACTCCAATATTCTCATTAATTCATCATTAAATCTAACATTACCATCCTTCATCTGAGGATTTGTATGCTCATCTATAACCTCCACATAAACCTTTCTTAATTCATCTAGATTATTAGACATTAAACAATTATCCAAAATAAGGTTTGCATGACAATCTCTCGTATCTAGAATAGCAAGAATAAGATATTCTGGTGTTAGTACGTCTGTTGGAAACTCATTCAACAAAACCGTTGACATGTAATCCAACACTCCATTTAACTCAATTGTGTAATTAGTCTCGTTCTTTTTACTCATAATTTTCAATTTTATATTTAAAAAATAACAATTTATCTAGGAAATTCAAGAGCAAAAATTTGGAATTTTAACATTTTTTTAATATCTTTGCAAAAATATCTTAAAACAATGAGCAAGATTTTTAATTTTTACGCAAATGATGTCGATAGGACTTGGTATCAAAGTTCAAACATTAAGTACAGTGAATGTATCGACAAAGACAATGATTTGAAAACACTCAAGGTAGTGTTTAATAATGGTACGCAGTATGAGTATAAGAAAGTAGATGTTAGAGACTATTTGCTTTTTAGAAATGCTGCTTCACAAGGTAAGGCTCTAAATGAGTATATCAAACCAAAGGGTTATGAATATGAGAAGCTTGAGAATGCCGACCTTGCGACTCTAGATGGTGAACTTACATTCAGAATGGAAGATGGTATCTTTGTATTCTATGAGGACGGTAAGCTAACTATTAAGGATAATAAGGATAATGTCATATGTGATAGGGAAGTTAAATTAACCCCAGAAGCATTTGATGCTGTTTGTGCTGCTCTTGAAGCAGTAGGAAAACAGTTATACACTGAAGGAAAGGATTTTTGTGATGAGAAGTGATTATGGAATGAGGGATAGTAACGAATTTAGAACTGTAATGGAATCAGTACTAGCCGTGTTTGTGGTTTTCAAACTAACCAACGTCATTAATTGGTCTTGGTTTTATGTTCTTATGCCATTTTGGATTCCTTTAGTGTTGGCTCTTATATCAATAATGTTGGGATTTATAGTAAATTATGGAAAAAAATGAACGATTAAGACTTTATGATGCTGCCATAACAAGATGGGGTGTTGGCGCACAAAAGAACATGGCTTATGAGGAAATTGGAGAGCTTCTTACAGCCCTTGCAAGAGACGATAGGGGTAGAGCAACAACGGAAGACCTTCTAACCGAATTGGCTGATGTCACAATTATGTGTGAACAAATGGCATATATTCTTGGTTTCGATGATTATGAGAAAGAGCTAGATAGGAAACTAATAAGGTTAAGGGATGAAAAGTTGAAGAGATGAAGGTAAAAGAACTTATAGAGATTTTAAAAGAGTTCAATCAAGAAGCTATTGTTTTTATAGGAGATAACATAGACAATGAACTCGACATATCGTGGGGAGGACCTGAAGGCTGCATTAAGGAAAACTGCGAAGATGTAGGCTTTAATATAAAAGATAAAAATAATATAGAAAAATTAGGTAAATGATTATGGTTACGTTCAATATTATAGCTATTATACTGATTTTTAGCGGTATAGCAATGACGTTCCAATTTGTTGAAAGAGACGAGATAAAGGCAATCGGATGGGGTTTGAACAGTTTGGGCTGGCTGATTGCGCTCATCATATCCTTTATAAAGGGGGGTATACTGATTGCTGTGATTGATTTCATATTACTTATTGGCGGTTTGTACTTCTTAATAACTACTGTTAAAGAAATAAGAAAATAAATGGGGATAATAATAAGTAGTTTTGTGGGCTGTGGACGAGAATATCTTAAAAACACACATGGTAAGAAGGCTAAAATATTTGATGCAATAGATGAAATACCATTGACGGATATTGATGGCGCAACAAATCAAGACTTTTTGGATGAGTGCTATAATAAGGTAATGTCTGTTGTTGATGATTATGACATTGTTTTCATACCATCTATTAAGGGTGTTAGGGAAATATTCAATGAACATAATGTCGATTACGACATATTCTATCCATCCACTGAAAGGAGAAATGAATTCATTGAAAATCAAGTTAGGAAGAGAACGAAGCCTGATGTGATTAGAAAACTTGACAAACATTTTGAAGAATGGGTCAATGAAATTGATGATGATGAATCACCTAACTGTTATAAGCATAAACTTAGCAAGAAAGGCGAATTCATTGGCAATGAGCCAACAATAATGAGTTATATCAATAGTTTAAACAATGCGTAATATTGCTAGAGAATGGAGAAATCTTCATGAGGCTAGAGCCATTATGAAGAGAATGAAAAGGGAAATGAAAGAGTTAGATAAACTAATGGTACTTGCACAACAAGAGATTTGCCAACCTAAATACTCAGAATAAATGAATAAAACAGACGAACAATATCTATCTTTATTACGAGATATATTGGAGAATGGTGTTGAAAAGGACACTAGAGCTGGACGTGTGAAGTCCATATTTGGAAGACAACTGAGATTTGACCTTAAAGAAGGATTCCCACTTTTAACCACTAAGAAAGTGTTTACCAAAGGGGTTATTCATGAATTGCTTTGGTTCTTACAAAGACCATATAATTCTCATGGCAGCATGAATATTGAATATCTTGTTAGAAATGGTGTTCATATTTGGGATGATGATGCTTATCGCTGGTTCAAGACTGAAATTGCTGAAGGATTTAGCAAACGTCCATTAAGAAATGAGTTTTTTGTATGTACCAATGATGATGAAGGAAAAAATGCACATAAAAAGCCAACATATGAATATTGGATTGAAAATGAGCTAAGACACTGTGATATTGAATGGCTCAAGAATATTACCAAGGAAGAATTCATAGACCTTACATTACAAAGAGTTGAAATACATGGCTCATTCATGTCAAATTACAGATTTGGAGATTTAGGACCAGTGTATGGAAAACAATGGAGGGCTTTTGGAAATAGCGAAACTGACCAGATTCAAAGCATCATCAATACATTAAAAACCAATCCAAATGATAGAAGAATGTTGTGTTTGGCGTTCAACCCAGACCAAATTGAAGATATGGCATTGCCTCCTTGTCATGTTATGATGCAATTCTATACAAGGGAATTGACAAGAAAGGAGAGAATGAAAATCTTCAATGATAGATACATGAAGGGTCAAATTCCTAAGAAATGGTATGATTGGTTTGACAAATATTCAGAAGAAACTGTTGAAGGCGAGGATGTATTAATGCCACAAGACGGAAGTGATTATGACCTTGCAGAGATTCCTAAGTACGGTCTTTCTTGCATGTGGACTCAAAGAAGTTGCGATGTACCATTGGGAATCCCGTTCAATATTGCTTCATACGCCTTATTAACGCATATGATTGCCAAAGTGGTTAATATGGAGCCAGATGAGTTGGTTGCGTCTCTTGGCGACTGTCATATCTATATGAATCAAATGGATGGCGTTGAGGAACAACTCAAGAGGGAAGGTAATAACTTACCTAAATTAGAAATAAACCGAAAGGTGGATAGAATTGAGGATTTTAAATTTGAGGACTTTGTGATAAAGGATTATAATCCAGACCCACCGATTAAGTATCCGCTAAGTGTTGGATGATGGAGAATAATAGAAAGAAGGATATGGCTGTTGAACGTGAGATAGCAGCATTCCTAGATGAACATTTATATTCAAATAAAGAAATTTTCACTGAATTTGCTAGAACTGATGGGTATGATGAACAAATAAGAGGTTCTGACCTTATTTTAAGCTTACATGACAAAAAGATAGATAGAGTCATTGTAGATGAGAAGGTGGCTGCTAGATATGCCAATACAAACCTTAATACGTTTTCACTAGAGCTGTCATTTATAGGAAAAAATGGAAAAAAGTTATGTGGTTGGTTTCTAGATAGTTCAAAGTCAACCCAATATTATCTCTTTGGGTGGATATTAAAGGCAGATATAGAATATGACAAGGAGAAAAAGCAATATAATACCGATACGATAACAAGGGACAATATTAAAGAACTTGAATGGTGTCTTGTTTCTAGACAAAAGATTGCCAAGTTCCTTGAGAAAAAGGGATGGACTCTTGATAAGCTTGCAAAACAAGATGAAATTATTAGAGAAAGGGGACGTGTGAAAACGTTAGACTTTGTAGATGATATATCATTTAGGTACAGTGAAAGATATATTGAAAGACCAATTAATATTTTATTGAAGAAGCAAACATATATTGAGCTATCCGAATGTCATGGAATAGTTACGGCAAATGAAGGTAAAATCTCAACAAATATCAAAGTCCAAAAAGAGAAGTGCCTTAAAGATGGAAAATCTGATGAGGAACTTGTAATGGAATTGCTATCAAGCCAGATGGGTGGCAGTGTTAAAAGGGCTTCTAGGGATGAAGATTATAAAGACCATATTGACTTTTGGTGGAATACCCCTGATGGAAATAAATTCGGCATTGATGTTAAGGGACTAAACAAAGTATGGAGATTTGATGATGGATATGATGATACAATCCATTGGGTTCGTTTGGTAGATAAGCAAGGGCGTGAAGATAAGTTTTACGTTAAGGCTGATTATATTGCGTTTAGAGCCATGAATAAGGTGATTTTCGTTAAGTGGAAAAAACTAATAGAGTTTGTCTTGGAAATGGTAAAAGGAAAAGAGGTTGTTACTAAAAATCCAAGAAAATGTTATATACCATATAATCGTGATAGAGATATTGCAGTGATGGTGTTAAATGATGATTTGGAGAAATTGTCTGATTTTGTGCTTCATTATGAAGGTGCTGATTGATTTCAGTACCTTTTTTTGTTATTACCAAATATTTATAGAGAAATAATTTATAAAAATAAAAGAAAAATATGAACAGTAATATTTTGGATTATATGTATGAAGGATATGGTTATGATACAGATAACCCACTTCTTTACGTTGATGTTGAGAACTATAACGAAACACTCAGTGAAAATGGAAAAATGACCACTCGTGGCATGGAGACACTTGCTTATAACGATGGACCTATTGGACACGATGCTCCAATCCCAACTGAGAAGGATAACAAGTATATAGAGACAGCTTCATTTATTTCAGAGAGTGGTGCTAAGTATACAGACCTTAGAGAAGGTATTTGCGATTGCAGTCGTGAGACTGGCGCTGGCGAAGTTGTAGATAACGGCTAATATCACATTTAATGTTTCGATGGGAAAAACTATTACATTCGGAGAGAATAGACTCTTAACTTTAAAGGATAGAATAAATGAAATTATGGTTGGCACAACTGGTGTCAGCCATAATCTTGTTTCCCATGACATTAACGAGGCTTCAGCAGAGGTTGATGAGTTTGAACTTGGACAAGAGAGTGATAATCCACCAGTGGGAGGAAACTATTGCCATGTTGAAGAGAGTATAGAAGAAGGTGGATATGGCTGTACCATTTCCAATTATGATATGTCTGAGGTTGGCGAGGTTCAATGTGAAGATTGGACATATGACGAGGAAGAATATCAAGAGTGGCTTGTTGACAATGAGCTTCAAGATACACTAGAAAACAAGATAGCCTATATTGAGGATTTCAATGTTGAATTTGATATATCGTTTTTTGACAACCAGACTTATCACTTAATGGGTGGCGATTGGGCTTATTATGATGACCTTGTTGAAGTATTTGGTGAAAGAATGGCAAAACAGATTGAAACTGAAATGCTTCAGTATGGTAAGAGTAAGTTTGATACTAGCGATTTATATTCAGATGCAACATATGACATAAACAATCCTCAAGAGCTTAATGATATTGCAATGAAGCTTTTACCTCATGGCGAATATTATCAGAATTGTAGAGGATTTATATTGACAAATGGTATTATTGTCTATACTGAAGGAGAACACAATGATGTTCAAAGAATACCTGGTATTAACAGTAAATTCCAATTCATAGAACTTGGTAATATAAGGATATTAGACCATGCAGTAGATATTGGAAAAGAGCCAACTTGGGAACAAGAGAAAGTACTAAGACAAGTAATTGCCTCTTATGAAGGCGAGGAATTTTATCTTGACATATTTAGTGATGGTGGTGAAATTGGTGCTCAGTATCCAAACGCTAATTACCAATATATCATGGGAGAAATTAACAGGTTCTATTCTGAAGGTATAAGACCTCAAGGTGGATATGCTTATGAGAATAAGAAAGGTGAGAAAACAATTGATGAAAATATCGATTTTGAGGTAAATTCATCTGATATTGACCTTTCTTCATTTAAGAAGAGAAGTGAGTTAGCCCCAATATGGCTAGATGACGATACATTGGATTCTAGGGTTAGACTGAGACTATTGGACATTGCAGATGATTTCTGGGAGTTTGTTAATCTAACTTGGGTTAAACCAAGTGGAATTATCTTAACTGGTTCAATCTGTAACTTCAATTGGTCTAAGTATTCTGACATTGACCTTCACTTGATTGTAGATTTCGATGAAATTGACGAGAAAACAGATTTTGTACGTGATTATCTCGATGCCAAGAAGAATGAATGGAACAATGAGCATAATGAATTGACGATATTGGGATTCCCAGTTGAGTTATATGTTCAGAATTTAGAAGAAATGCCTAGAAGCGGTGGAATATATGACCTTGAAGAGAATGAATGGATTAAGAAACCAAACATGAGCGATATAAGTCCTATTGGTCTTGATAAGTTCTCAATCAAGGATAAGGCAGCAGAAATCATGACAATCATTGATGACATGTATAATGCCATAAATTCAACAGATGATTCACATAAGATTGAGACAATCGGTGATGATGCTCAGTATCTTTGGAAGAAGGTTAAGACAATGCGAAAGTCAAGCCTTGAGAGAAATGGGGAGAGTGGAGCTGGAAATATCGTCTATAAGATTCTACGTAGAACAAAATATCTTGATAAATTATTTAAACTATTCTCAACCGCATATGACAGAAATAATTCAATAACTGAATCAGTAGAGAATAATAACAATGTTGATGTGTTTGCGTTGGCTAAAGAGAGATTCGGTGTCACCAATGATATAAGGGAATGTGGTTATATACTTCCAGATGGTAGTATGCTTGACTTCAGTGGAAGACATATGGTAACTGGAAATACTGATACCTCTCACCTTAACGGAAGAAGGGGTGTTGACCACAGAGACATTGGAGACCTTAACTGGGATACAGATATGACTACTAAAAGCGGTCTAAACATCAATATGGCAGACTTCATTAGAATGGGCGCAATAAGAATCCATTGCTCAAACACTTGGAGTTCTATAAATCTATTTAAGAAGCCTACTAGGGAGCAAGTTAACCCAATGTTAAGATTAATTCAATATAGCAAAGGTAACGTGACTGTAGAAATTGGTGATGGTGATAACTCATACGAGTATGCTGAATGGGATGAAGCTAATCCAAGAAGGGTAGTGAATGACGTTATAAGATATTTTGACGGTGTAACTATTAATCTAGTAGGAAACGTCACAGAGTCAATTAAAAAGTTTTCTAATGCTATTACCTTATTAAAAGAGGAATGGGTTGGTGATGGAAACAGCGAACATAATCCTTATAAGAAGCGTTGGGATGCTGAAAGAAAGGCACTGAAGGACTTTGTTTCTAATTATGGTAAGTTAATGCAATCAAAGGAAAATGGTAAGTTATATAAATGTTATTATGATAAAGTGTTATCACAGTTGATTGGATATAACTACTGCATTTGCATACAATGGGATAGCATTGAAATGAAACCTAAGAGTGTTCTCTATATAAGAGCATTGGATAAGTTCACACCAAATATTAAACAAGTCAATTTCGATACAAGAGGAAAAGATAATCAAATGGGTACGGTAGATGATAATTTTAGTACAGTGCCACAACAAACTCAGTATCAATACCAATAATTGATATTTTTTGATAATATGAAATATTTATATTAAAAATAAGTTTGAAAAAAATTAATGCATATTAATATGGATAATAAAATGAATACAAATGAGCAGATTTCAAGAATGAAGGCTTTGATGGGATACGGTCTTCAAACTGAGAGTAAGAAAGCTCCATACAGTTCAGTAGAGAACCAGAAGCTTGGTGCTGATGGTAATGTATATGGTATTGTACGTGAGGGTACTAAATATTACATTAAGTCTGCTTCTAACAAACAGAATCTTGTAAAAGAAGATTTCAACTACATTGGTGGTTTCAGAAACAGAAAGGATTATCAATATGATTCTTTTGCTGATGCTCAGAAGAACTTCGATATGAAGATGATGTCTCTTAAAGAGGCTGCAAACAAGCAAGACTATAACATTAGTTCTTGGGATTTGGACAAGAAAGAAAATGTTGTAGTTGAGGCAACTGATAAGATGAGAAGTGAAATTAATCGTTCACGTCAAATCATGATGAATGCAATGAGAATTGCAGAGGGTAAGAAAGAATGCCAAAATGGTATCTGCGACAAGGATATCAAAAATTCACAGAAGGATAATATCTCTAGTGAGGTAGACGAGTGTGGTGACGCAGCTTCTGCAAACGCTGGTTACACCAACGCAGAGGTTCCTGCTAGTATGACAGAAGGTGTTGTTAGCGAGGAAGAGGTACTTGGTTGGAATCGTGGTAATGATGATTACATGGACAAGTCTCATGGAACTGAGATTGGTGATAGCGCACCATTTGACGGTCCAGAGGCACGTAACATTGACGATGGTGACAAGAAGGTAACTAACACTGGTGAAATGAAGAACGGTACTGTTGAGGAAGGTGCTTCAATGCATGATTCAGATAATCAGAATACTCCAACTCCAGGTGTTGGTGAAGGTCCATCTGATGATAACAACAAACCTTTCGATGGCGAGAAGGGTAAACAAATTGATGAGGCTTTTGATGACTTCGGTGGTGAGGATGTTGATGACGCTCCAGCTCCAGAAGAGGGAGAAGGCGAACCAATGGGTGATGAACTCGGTGACGATTTAGGCGCTGAAGAGCCAATTGATGACGAGCCAATGGGTGATGAACTCGGTGACGAAGAACCAATTGATGATGAACTTGCTGATGATGAAGAAGTATATGAAGATGATGTTGAATCACGTCTTGATGCTATGGAAGAGCTTCTTTCACAGATTGCTGACAAGTTGGGTATTGGTGCTCCAAGCGTAGATGCTGATGAGTATGCAGATGATGACATCTTCGGTGACGAGGGTGATGATTTTGGTGATGAAGAACCAATTGAAGACGAACCAATCGATGATGAAATGCCAATGGAAAGCAGACATAGAAACAATGGCGTTCAAATTTATGAGACCAAAGCGTTCAAGGCTGCTATGCGTAAGCAGAGAATGAATGAAGATGGTATGAAGCCATTTAAGGATGCGGGCCGTGTTCCAAGTGGTAACATGAACAAGTTAGATGACTTTGGTAAGCATCCAGCATATCAGAAGGTAGTTATGGACTTACCTCCAAAGGATATGAAGGAATTCCCAGGTTACTATGATATGAATGACGATTCAGTTAAGAATGATACTCCTTATGGTGAGAAGATTGGTGATGGTGCTCCATTCGAAATCGACCCACAAGCAATTGACAACGCAATTGCAGAAGCATTCAATCGTTTAAAAAAAAACATAAAGTAAACGAAATAGCTTTTGAGGAGAGACCAACTAAATTGGAAATACCTAACAGCAACCCTCTAGGTGGTAGTATGGATGGCATGGGTGATTTAGATAATGCTCCAATGCCACCAATGGGTGCTGACGATATGGGGATGAATGACCCAATGAATGACCCTATGGGTGGAGGCGAACCTCCAATGGATGACCAACAACCTCCAATGGATAATGAAATGGGAGGTGGCAATCTAGAAGATGATGAGTTGAACAGCATTGTTGATGGTATGTCAGCAGAGGACAAGGCAGCAGTTGTAAAGTATGCGAAGAGCATCGCTGATGATTCAGATGCTATGCCTCAAGACGGTGGAATGTCAATGGAATCAACCTTCAACTACAAGGGTATAATTGATGAGGTTATAAATGATGTTTTGGATGGTCATGAGGGTACAAAGAGACCTGAAGACACGATGCCAAAAGAATATAGGAATCAACCAATGACACCATTCCAATCTCCATACTTTAAATAATATAAAAAGGGATACTTTCGAGTGTCCCTTTTTTGTTTTGTACAGATATTTATATAAAAATTTGCAATATGAAAATATTCGTTAAGAAAGATAATAATTTAAAGCCACTTGGTGAGGGTAAAATCTATTCAAAGAGCCAATTAAGACTAAATGAAGATGGTTTCGATGCTAATTTGGGGATGGCTAATGGTATTCAGCAAGCTCAAATGAAAGCAAAACAGATGATGAGCAAGAATCCAACAATCAACTCAGCTTCTGCTGACGCTGGTAAGCTTGATGGACAGAATGATACAACTGGAGGTGAAGGATTGAATCTTCAAGTGCCAGTTAATGCAACTGGAAGTCAACTTGCACAAGCACAGCGCATGGTTAAAGACCAATCTGCTGATGATGCACAGATTACGTTTACAAAACCACAATCACAAACTTCAATGAATGATGGTAATGGTTTGGGTGAATCAAGAATAATTGAAATGAGAAAGAACTCAATTCCATTTACAAAGAAAGAGTTAAGCAATTTCCTAAGTACCTTATAATGAAGAAAATATATCTAAAAGAAGATACAATCGCTAATGTTTTGAATAAGAGACTTTTACCTCAATTCCTATTCAAAAGTGTTAAGGCGCATGAAACATCATTGGGGGACAATAGTATGTTCCCTAGTGGTGGTGACTACCCTTTTGACTATACTTTACTAAAGGTTAGATTCGGTGAGGTGTGTGATGCGATAGAGGAATTGGGATTGGAGAGTCTTGACGAAGATTATCTTATGAGTGAGTTAAGTAATTCCCTCAAGATGTGTAAGGACATGGAAACACCTATTAGAGATACACTTGAGAAGATTTGCGAGAATGCCGTTAATAGATTGTTTGCAATCCCAGAGGAAATGCTTAACTTGAAATGTAAACTTGTAGATAAAATAAAGTTCAAGAATGCAATAAGATTGAAACCAGAATCGGATGATAAAATTACATATACATTCGATGATGTATCAGACATTGAACTTTTTGATAAATCAGTAGAGAAAAGACGTTTTATTGATTCATTAATTCAAGGTGCTGCATATACCTATTCAAAGATATTAGGGTTGTATGTAGAGGACATCGATAAGATTAACAGAGACCTCATACCATTATACATGAAGATTACTGCAATCAACGATTATCTCCTTTTTACAAAGAAAGAAGAAATGAGTGATGCGAAACCAATGCAAGGTTCGTATGTTGAAGTACATCTTGGTGGTGTCGGTGAGAAAACCACGATAAAGGCACAAGGTATTATATTTCCATTATTGCTTCAAGAGACCATTAGAGGGTTATTTGAACTGTTCTCAGCGCATGGATTACCAAGTAATAAGGAGAAAGCAATGTTCGTTGTTAAAAAGGCTGATTTTGTCCTTGCAGAGCCTTGGGACTTGAGATTTGGTGTTACACTATGGAATAAGATATTTGGCGGTGTTGAAGATACCAATATGATACCATATATGTTTACAAGTCTTATTAAACAGTCAAATGAAGAATTCAGCGCAAGCGTGAAGGAAATCCTTTCAAATACGAAAAAAGGAAATGAGATAATCGACCAATTAATGAGTGATGCTGAATATGATAATGGTTATCAGCAATTTACCAATAGAATAAATGCAAAGAATATTGATAAATCATTGATTAAAGATTCTTATTTCACTGGAGCTGAGACAAATGGATATGAGATTGATTCAGATGAATCAGAGGGTGATGTAATCGAGGAAAACGAAGATGCAGATACAATGGGACAATATGAGGCAGCACCTCAGAAGCCTATCGAATATTATCAGCAATTGGTACAGTCAGCAACCGTAGAGAACATTGATTTCCTTGAGGGTAATGTTAATGGTGTCACTGAGGACTTGATTGTAACTATCAATGGTGAGATAATGCCAAGACAGATGATTCTCCTTATGGCACAGAGCGTTAAGATTAGAATCAGCCCAGATGAGAGAGTTCCAATGCTTCAGATACACATTATATTGAATGAAGGAATCCAACGTTTGGGATTAGCGCCAAAGATATATACAAAGCTTATCTATGAGTTCGGTGCAATCTATAGCGGAGAGGGAAGAAGAATAAATAAGGAACATATAGCAAAGGTTTATGCGAAATTAGCTCAAGACCCAAATATTTATGTATATCATGATGATATGTGCTATATGGCAATGCTAAGACAAAATAATTGAATATCTTGTGATGTTTATTAGAAAAATAACGAATTAATACGTATTAATATGAATAAGAAAATAATAAGACTTACAGAATCAGACCTTCATAATATTGTGAAGGAATCTGTTAATAAAATCCTTTCTGAAATGGATTGGAAAACCTATGCAAATGCTGAAAAGAAAATGCGTGGTGAACGTGGAGATGCAGACTATTGGAGGAATAAAGGAGTAAAAGGCTTTGATGCTATAAGAAAAGCAGCAAATGCAAGAGAACGTGCTAAAAACTTTGGTGATGCTGCAAAAGATGCTTTCAATAGAGATTTTGGTTATCAGCAAGGAGAACATTATTATGATGACGATTATCAACGTGTTGGTATGGGTGGAGATTTTGGATATACAGATGAGTTTGCTCCACACGCTGCTGGTTGGAGACACGATGGTGTTGCAAGCTTAAAGCGATTCCCTCACGGTGTATATACAACAGAAAGAACACCAGAGGAATTCTTTGGAAATAATACCGATGCGGTTCAAGCCTATAATAAAGCAAAAGATGAAGTAGGAAATTATAAGAAAGGTAACTATGATTACCAAAGTGGAAAAGGTTGGGTTAAGAAATAATACATAAGAGCAATCACACTGTTGGTTGCTCTTTTTTTATTTACAAATATTTATAATTGAAATAACTTTTCGGAATATTGTTATATTTATTTAAATTTATACTGTTACAATTATGATTTACGATAGGCAAGAAATGAGTCGTGACTATGCCATGTGCTATGCCGACAAATCAAGAATTACATTTATAGAAAAGTATTTTTCAACCTTTAATGCAACTAAGGGTAAGAAAACACAATTCCACTGTTTTCCACGTCAGAGGGCATTCCTCAAGGCTCTTGCGGAGAACAGAAACGTTGTTGCGATTAAACCAAGACAGTGTGGTATTACAACATTATCAAGCGCTTGGGCTGCTGCCCAGTGTGCATTTGCATCAGCAGAGGCACCTGAGACTGTGTTGTGTATTGCCAATAAGCTTGAGCAAGCGCAAGAAATTATCATCAAGGTAAGAGATTTCCTTGAGCAAGTTCCTAGATGGTATTGGGGTAACGAGTATTTCTCAGTTGACCCTAATTCAGAAAAAAACATTAAATCTATTTTTTTAAAGGATGCAAAAGGAGAATTAAAATTGTTCAATGGTTGTAGAATCATTGCACGTGCATCTGGTCCTAATGCTTCTCGTGGTATCTCTGCTGTATCCGTCTTGATTCTTGACGAGGCAGCGTTTATTGAGGAAGGTGTGGCTGCGTTTACCACTGCTGCTGCAACTATGGCATCTAACCCTAATTCTAAGACTGTTATGGTGTCTACCCCTAACGGTAGAGACGAGCTTTACTATAACACATATAGGCAAGCATTAAGCCATGAGAATAACTTTGTGGCTGTACAGTTCCGTTGGTATCAAGACCCAAGATTCAATAAGTATCTTGTGTGGAAGAAGAAAAATGAAGATACTGGTGAATGGGAGTTTGACCAAGACCCAATAATCGACAGTGAGGGAGGAGTGAAGTATGATGAGGAAAGGTGGGCTAGACTTGAACACAATGGTTGGAAGCCTACAGCACCTTGGTATGATGAAATGTGCAAGCAGTTCAACAATGACTCAATGAAGATTGCCCAAGAGCTTGATGTATCGTTCATGGGTTCTGCTGACAACGTTGTTGCTCCAGAGTTCATTGAAATGCAAGAGAAGCTTAATACGAGAGAACCACTTGATGATTTCCATGACCCATTGGTTGAAGAGACTTGGTTCTGGAAGCGTCCAATGGAAGGACATCGTTATATTCTTGCATGTGACCCATCTAGAGGTGTGTCTGCCGATAGAACAGCTATTGAGATAATTGATATGGATGGTAGGGATGAGAATGGGCTACCGATTATCGAGCAAGTTGGAGAGTATGTTGGAAAGAAGTTGGGTGATGATATTGGAGCATTATGTTATCAATATGCAACAATGTATAATGATGCATTCATTGTCGTTGACTGTACTGGTGGTCAAGGAGATGCTGCCATATTAACACTTATAAACATGGGTTATAAAAACATGTATTATGAGGATTCAAATCAAAAGACATATACAGTTCAGAGGTCAACAAAGAACTATGATGGATATACGGATAAGCTTCCAGGTTTCCACTTCCAAGGAAACCGTTATCCAGTACTTGCAAACTTCGCAGGTCTTGTTCGTAACAATGAGTTCAAAATTCGTTCAGCTAGGGTAATCAACGAGCTTGAGACTTGGATATTCAAGGGTGAGGCAGCTAGAATTGACCACCAAGACGGTGCTCATGACGATACGCTTACGGCATTGGCTATGGGATTGTTCGTTATGCAGTACACTGTTAATAGGATACAAAATACCGCAAATAAGGATAAGGCTATTCTTAATGCGTATATGATGAATCGTGCAATCAGCATGAATAAACCAAAGATGAAGAGTGGAGAGACTATTGCGCCTAAGACTGGTTTACCTTTCTACAGTTCAAAGAAACGTATTGAGAAATATAGCAATATAGGTGGAAGTTGTATGTGGTTATTTGGAGGAGTTAAGTAAAGTAACAAATATTTATATTTATAAATAAATTTATTATTTTTTATAAAAATGGCAAAAAAGAATACAGTTTTTCAAGCCCTAGATAAAGCTATAACTGGACGTTGGACTTCTCCATCTACATCAATAGCAGAGCCACATATTAATTCATATGATTTGACTCCTAGTGATGGTAAGAGTGTAATATATAGGACAACAGATAGGGATGACTATTTACAGAAGAAACTAGAGCTTCAGCAAGATAAGTACTTGAAGGATAGATGGGTTAAGACTAATGTTAACTTGGCTGTAACCGCATATAGTGGTTTGAACAATGTCAAGTTAATGTATCGTGATGGTGACTTAATGGATGCATTTCCAGAGATTAGTGCAGCACTTGATATTGTTTCTGAGGAAAGTACGATTGTTAATGACAAGGGAATGGTTGTTAATGTTTACTCAAAGTCAGATAGAATCAAGAGTATTCTTGAAGACTTGTTTGTAAATAGGCTTAACATTCAATTAACTGGTCAGATGATTATCCGTGCTATGTGTAAGTATGGTAATCAATTTATGCTATTGGATATTGACCATAAGAATGGTGTTAAGGGTTGGAAACAGCTTCCAGTATTCAATATGGAGAGAATTGAGAATGGGGTTCAAAATCCTTATGGTGCTGGTTCATCAATCGCTGTTAACGGTGTAACAAAGGATGATGCAGACCTATCAACTCAATTTATTTGGTTGGATGATAATAATTCACAAGTACCATTCAGAGATTGGCAGATTGCTCATTTTAGATTGCTCACAAACTCATTGTATTTACCTTATGGCGTGAGTTACCTTAATGGCGCACGTAGGCATTGGAGGATGCTTTCATTAATGGAAGATATGATGCTTATCTATCGTCTTGAACGTTCAGTTGAAAGACGTGTGTATAAGATTTTCGTTGGAGCTATTGATGATGCTGATGTTGAAGCATATGTAGAGAGAATTGCCAATGAGTTTAAGAGAACACCGATTATTGACCCAGTAACTGGTCAAGTTGACCTTCGTAAGAATATTCTTGGAATTGATAATGATATATTTATTCCAGTACGTGATGAGAATGCACCAACTCCAATTGATACGCTTTCAGCAGGTCAGAACATGACAGCTCTTGATGATATCAAGTTTGTGCAGAATAAGGTGTTGACCTCACTTAGAATACCTAAGTCATTCTTGAACTTCGAGGATGGCGTTGGTGATGGTAAGAACCTTGCACTTATGGATATTCGTTTCACTAGAACAGTAAACAGAATACAGCAAGCATTCTTGATGGAACTTACAAAGGTGGCTTCAATACACTTGTTCTTGTTAGGTTTCAATGATGAGTTGACCAATTTCTCATTGACGATGAATAATCCATCAACACAAGCTGAAGGATTGGAGATTGAGAATATGCAGAAGAAGATTGATGCTGTTAGAGATGCAGTATCAGACCCAGGTAATGGTCTTCCAGTTATGTCACAAACTCGTGCTCTTAAGCAGATTATGAAATGGTCTGAAAAGGAGATTAAGGAGAACCTTGAAGAGATACGTCTTGAGAAGGGTATTGCTGCTGAACTTGAGAAAACCACACAGATTATCAAGAAGACTGGTATCTTCGATACCGTTGATAGAATCTATGGTGAACCAGGAGCAGAATACATGGATGATATGCAAGGCGGTCAAGGTGGCATGGACGCTGGTGGAGGCGCAAGCGGTGGAATGGGAGCGCCACCACCTCCAATGGGAGACGCACCTGACATGGGTGGAGATATGGGAGCGCCAATGGATGATGGTAGTGGAATGGCACCAGCCCAAGAGGGTTCAATGCCAACAGCCGATATGGGAAGTGACCCAAATGCGCCAATGGAGTCTAGATATTCAAACAAGCCACTGATAAATGAGCAGAAGAACAATAAGCTTGATGAAATGTTTAATAAATATCTTTCAACTTTGAAAGAGCGCAATGAGAAACATAGGGAAACTGAATACAAGCGTGCAGATGTTTATGATGAGGATTCATTGCTAATTAATGAAGAATTTGATAAGATGATTGATGAACTTGGTAAGTTTGTTGATAACGAATAAGATAAAGGCGTGGCAATAACTGTCACGCTTTTTCTGTTAAACATGATATTTATAAGAAATAATGTTTGAATGAAAAATAAAAGAATACTAGAGTATTTTGAGGGCAATCCAGATACTGTATACGATACAACTAATCAAGTTACTTGGAAGTGGGATAATGAAATGTCAATATCTTTCGGATATTTCCCTATTTCATTGGACAACGAGTATCTCTTTATGACTGGTTCAACAACCCATCTTATGATTGGAGCGCAAGCAGCAAAGAAATTGATGGGAAAGGCAATCAGTCATATAAAGGATACCTATATTCCTTGGATTGAGAGACAGTGTTATGGAAAGTCATATTGTCGTGGAAGGATATGGACATTTGATACTGATAAGTATCCTAGCATCATGGCATTTTGGTATTTGCCAAGTTCTAGAATGCTTAGAAAGATTGTAAATGAACTTAATATAGACCCATACAACTATATATTGGTAGTGGAAGACTCCCAGAATGCATTTGAGGAAAATCCAACAGTAGCCGAATACATAGAGTCAAATAGTAATGGTGATGATGGATTTGATGAAATCAACGAGCCATTTGCCATTGACAAGAGGGTTATTGAGATTATAAGAAGCTATAACGATACCCAAAAAAATTGGCAGACTCAGAAGGAAAAGGAAGGTTGGAAGTCACTTGCTCAGAGAAATGCGACATTGTATCAAGAGAACAGACAAAGGGTAGATGAGTATTATGAAGGAGACCCAGATACGATTGATGAGTTTGATGATAATGATGGTGGGCTTATAAAAAGTATAAACTATAGAGATAAGAATGTAATATCATTTGGATTTTTTCAAACATCATTAGATGGTGGAAAGGAATTCATATATAAGTTAGATATTTGCCATCATGATATTTGTAAAGATATTGCAAACAAAATCATAGGAAAGGCAATGGCTTCAGAAGACATTGAGGACTATGAGGTGAAAGAGGTTGCTTCATCAATATATTCCGCAGCAGCATATAAGGGACGTATTTTCTTGGATGCAAATATAATTACAACATGGTCTAGAGTATCTTCAGCAACACTTCAAGAATTGCTTAATTTAATGGGTGGTGTTGAAAAGTGGAAACATCTAAGTTATATAGTTCCAAGATGGTATGATAGTATCACTTGGGAAACAGATGAAATATCACAGAAAAACATCAATGTACTTGAATATATATCCAAAGGTATAGATGCGGATGAAAGTAGGGATAAAAAGCAAATGGAAAGAGACTTTAAGCCATTGGTTGATGAATGGATTATTGACACTATAAGGGAATATAATAGACCAAATTCAACATTGGCAGCAAAGACTGCAAAGTTGGGTAACATGACGATTGCGCAATACAATTCATTAATACATCAGGAAGAGAAAGAACCTAAACAAACTATAAAAGAAAATAATATAAATATGAAAGATAATAAGTATCAAGACTATATTAACATAATGTCTGAGGCATTACAGAAGGATGACTTCAAGGCATACGAATATGTTAAAGAAATTCTAGATGAAGCTATTGAAGAGAGCAAGCATGATAAAGAGCTTATGAACGAAATGAATACAACCAATTTCGGTGTGTTGAACCATATCTTCGAGAATGAGCTTCCAACTCTCATCAAGACAAACAAAAAAGCTGTAAGGAATGTCATTAAGACCATTAAGGAGGATAAGAACCTTATCAACCAGTTCAACTTCTACAATGTCATCAAGGAGCAGTACAATGGAAGTCATGCTGACATGATTTCATCTAAGGAAGCTCTTGAGAACCTTGCAAAGATTGTTGGTGAGAACATTGACCTCAAGACCGTAAAGGCTTCAAACAAGAAGTTAAGAAACGTGATGATTGAGAGTGGTGTTAAACCAAGTAACTTTGTTGATGAGGAATCAAGAAAGCTTTATGAAAATGGTGATGTAATCCTCACATCAAAGAGAAATACAAATAACATGATTTCTCTTGTTGAGAGTTATGATGCTGTTTGCAAATGGATGGATGCACACAAATCAGATAAGGTTAAGGATGGAAAAAATCCAGATGAAATGATTAGAGAATTTGAGGAGAAACTAAAAGATAACCTTAATGAATCTGAAATATCATTCGTACAACAGATAACTGATTTCAGAACACCAATTGCAGAGCAGAGAAAAGAAAAACTATTTAATAAGTTCAAGAATGAATGCATCAGTAAGATTAATGAAATGTTGAAGGAGGATGCAGAAAATGTTGAACTTAAGGGATTGAGTGACCAGATTAATGAAATGTCTTTTAATAAGGAAACCATTGTTAAGGACATCGCAAAGTTACTTGAGATAAGAGATATTTTGATGGATGATTAAAGATTACAAATGCAGTCAGAAATGGCTGCATTTTTTTGTGTTTCCCTCTTGATTTTTACGAAAATTTTTGTTATATTTTAAAAAGAAAAATATAGCATAAATGAAAAGATTAAATAAAGAATATAAGTTAGATGTGTGCAATCATATTTCATTAAAATATGGTACGGTAAATAGAAATAACCCACAAGTTGTATATGTAAGTGGAAAGTGTTGGGTATCCCCACAAAGAGATATGGATTACGGTAATGTTATTGATAATATAGAAAAAACGATGAGGAAGAATATAAAGTCTTTTTTAATTGATGAAATAAATTTTGATAATCGTTTTATATTGGACTTTGATATTAATATAGATGGTCTTGTACCAAGAGAGAAGAAATTCCTTTCCTTTGATTTCTATTTGCGTCAAAATGAAAATAATAAGAAGAAGTTGTCAGAGTTAAATGATTTATTTAAGAGAAAGGTTAGTACAATTGCCAATAATCTAGTATATTCTTTTAAGGAAAATGATTTTACAATAAATAAGAAGAAATAAACTCTCAAGAATATTTATTATAAAAATTAGGTATCATGAAGAAGGTAATAAGACTAACAGAATCAGAATTAAAAGCAATTGTTGAAAATTCTGTAAAAAGAATATTAAGAGAAGACGTGTTGGGAAATGATTGGCGTGAGAACGACAACGTATTGAATAACTATGAACCATTCGAGGGTGAGGAACATTCTACACCATTTGACGGTATGACGAATGACCATGACTTTGGTATAACTGGTGAACCACTTGACCAAACTCATGATGATATTAATCAAGATGATATTGTGAATGGTGATGAAGATGAATGGGCACAAGATAGAATTGACCTTATGGCAAACTATGATGATTTTCCACCAATGGGATAAAAAAATAAGCGAGACTAGGTTTAGCCTCGCTTTTTTTTATTTTTAGATGTTCTTAATTCTTACTGTAAAGCTCTTGATGTATGTGTTTCTTACACAAACGAATTCTATATTATCTTTCACTGGTGCATAAGCTTTAATTCTCTCCATGAAGGTTTCTCTATCTTTTGATGTATAATCACTCATAGGATAGCAGATATACTCTGTATAACGCCCCATATCCTTTGAATTCATATGTCTCCATCCGCATTCCCTTTCAGCCCTTAATAGAGCTTCAATAGCTCTACCATTTGCAGATGAACGATATTCATCAACTTGGTCTTGGTTAAAAAATAGGTCAGTTTGTCCGTTTGGATAAACACCAATCTCGTTTATAATTCTAGTAACTGATTCATTTATCAAACCATGCAAATCGCTTTCGGTTAATCTAATAACTTTCTTCATTTATCTTATTTTTTATGTTATAAAGTTCTTTATCTAAAATTATATTTTCATTAGTATATATACCATTGAATCGCTTTGATGTTATTTTTTCCTTCCATCTTTTTGATATAACATACAACATCTTTATGTTGTTTTCATCGCATAATTCTTTTTTTGTTATATCTAGTCTAATACGTTTATCAAGATTTGATTTTAGTTTTAAATTTCCACTAAACTCTTTAAAATGTTGTTCTCCTTGACATTCAATAGCTAATTTAAATTCTGGAATATAAAAGTCTAATGTTTGTTTACCTAACCAATTAAAATTTTTTTGTCTTTCGAATTTAATGTTATTCTCAATTAGAAAATTTCTAACAATTCTTTCCAATTTACTAGATTTACATATTGGACACCCTTCTCCTTGCAGATGCTTATCTGGAGTTTGCCAAAACTCACCGTGAATTGGACATATAATACAAACTTTTGTAGAATTGTTTATATAATCAACTTTATCATAAATGTAGTCATCTTTATGAATATTTTTAAATTCTTTAATAACCTCTTCATTAGTTTTGTTTCTACCAACACATTTTGGGCAACCTTGTTTTCTTAACGTATGTTTTTCTGGTGATTGCCAAAACTCTCCATGTATGGGACACATAATACAAACTTTTTCTTTTCTGTTTTTGTAAACAACTTTTGAATAGTCATATTTGTCACCATGAATTGATTTTGCTTCTTCTATAAATTGTTCTGTTGTTTTTCTAGTTGTGTTACCTCTTCTTTCATCATAACACTTTTGGCAACTAGAACCATTATGCAAAGAATTAGGTTTAGTCCTAAAGGTGTGATTATGTTTTTTACATCTTACTATTACATAGTTCTTATCACCATTATATTCAGATAAAAGTTCTAATTCTGGATGTTCAATCAATAAACGTTCTTTAAATTCTTCTGTTGTTAATTTCTTTGGCATAATATTTAAAATATTTAGTACTATATAAAATATAATAATAAATATTCAAAAGACAAGGTTTTTTCTCCTAATTTTTCAAAATATTTTTAATTTTTTCTATTTTTTCTGAAATTATGGGTTTATTATTTAATCTATCAGCATTCTCAAGCCAAGGTTGTAAACCTTCTTCCCCATTTAACGTTATGAAAGCATTATTGGTGCTAGGGTCACTGACTACATCCCAACATATAAGTTCAAAATCTTCACCCACGATATATTGTCCAAGTTTTTGTTCGACTGAGCCAACACCTCTTGATGAAACGCCAATCTTAATACCATTCATAAGTAGATTAGCCATTTCGTCACCACGTGTGCTTACGATACCATATTTTCTAAATCCATATGAAGTATTGATTTCAAGTTTTCCGACTAATGTTCTACCTTCCCAATGAAGTTCAATAATATTTATTGCGATTCTTCCCAAATCGATTGTTGATTCTGCTGGATGATTCAATTCACCAATTGCTCTTCTATCATTAATCTTTTCTTGATATATTTCTACTTGTTTCTTCAATACACCTTCTGGGTATATTCTACCATTTGCGTTTTTAACGCCAAATTTCTGAAATACAGCATCCACAATAAATGGATATGGGACACTCCATCCTTCATCTTCAAGGCTTTCTTTAATCTGCTTTGGATTTTTGATATACATGTATCCATCATTTTCAATAAGGATTCCATGTCCAGTCTTACCTTCCTTTATTATCTCTAATTCAGCTTTTTTCATCACTAATATTTTTTATTAATAAATATTTGTCCTTTTCTAAATATTTATATATTAGTCAATAAAACCAAATAGTAAAATATCTATATTTCCATTATTTTTAGGGGTATATAGAATTTTTTTGGTATTTTTGGTATATTTATAATTAAAATAATGTATTAAATCTATTTTCTAAATGAGCAAAAATATTAGAAGCAAAGTAGTTAGAGAATCTTTATTGGATTACAACACACTCGCAAATTCTTTGAAGGAAAATACTGAGAGTGCAGTTAAAGCTCTTTTGGGCGAGGCTGTACGTGATACATATGCCAAGTTATTGTCTGAAGACGATGACAAGGACTACGAAGAGGGTGAAGTGGAAGATACTAGTTCTGATATTGCAAACGATGCAGAATCTAGCGATGTTGTTGACGATGGTCAAGCAGACGCAGACGCTGGTATGGACGCTGAAGGTGGCGATGTAGAAGGTGGAGAACTTGAGGGTGGTGAAGAGCCAATCGAGGGTGACCCAGTGGATGACGGAGCTGTTGAAGGCGAAGGAGGCGATGAATGGGCAGAGTTTGATAAATATAAGGTATCAGACGATGAGTATGACTTTACAAATGCGGAAGACGAGGAAATCGTAAAGGTTTACAAATTAATGAAGAATGATGACCAAATCCTTGTACATAAAGATGACAATGGAAATGTGAACATTCAAGACAATGAAACTGGAGCTGAGTACCTAATCAATCTTGGTGATAATGATGATTCATTTGATTCAAGTGACGATGAAGTAATTACTGATGACAGTGCAGAAGATGATTTTGAAAATAACATGGATGATATGAATGAATCAACAGAGAGAATGTTTGAACTTGTACTAGAGTATGATTCAAACGTAGGCTACACTGACAATTATCAGAAGAAGGATGTAATGACAAATCCAGGTATGTCAGAGCCAGGTAAAAATGTAAACGATTGGGATGCAGGTGTACCAAAGGGCGATTCAAAGCCTTGGTCTGGATACCCAGGTAAGAAAAATAAGGCAGATAAACCATTCAACGCTGGTAAAGGTAAAGAACTCGAAGAGGAAGAGAACCTTGAGGAATCAGCAGCAGAGTGCGGTGGAAGAATGGGTGCTCATGGTAGAATGATGGGAACGAAATCTCATAACCCTATTAAGGCAAAGAAGAATTCTCCAATGAACCAACATCACGTTTCAACTGCTGGTGAGTACGATGGCAATCCAACCAATGAGAGCTTCATTAAGAGAGCGAATGCAGTTCTTGAGGAAAACAAGGAGCTTAAATCTACCTTGACTGACCTTATGGAGCAGTTGAAGAAGGTATCTGTAACAAACCACAATCTTGCACAGATTATTAAGTTGGTTTCTGAGAACACAACCTCTAAAGATGAGAAGAAGGAGATTATCAACAGATTCAAGAATGAGGGTAAGACCATCGAAGCTTCTCAAGCACTTTATGAGTCAATCAGTCGTGAGTTGCAGAAGACCAACAAAATGAACATCACTGAAGAGAAGAGTCTTACAGTTGAGGGTTCACAGAAAATCAATGAGACACCTATTTATAAGTCACAAGATTTGTTAGATTCTCTTGATTTAATGCATAGAATGATGAAATAATTAAATTTTTCAAATTTCGTGTATATTTATTAGAAAAAAAATAACTAAGTAAAATAAACTTCATTTATCTATATGAAAGAATTTTTATCAGCTGGTGTAGTTGGAAATATTGAGTACAACGCACAAAAACAGATACGTGAGAGCATTCAGAACCGTTGGGACAATCTTGGTTTCACCGAGGGTCTTCCAGAGGGTATCAAGGAGAATGTTGCTACATTGTATGAGAATGAGGCAAAGCACTTGATTTATGAGGCTACTGCTTCTGATAACAGTGGTTCTTTTGAAACCGTTGTTTTCCCAATTATTAGACGTGTATTCAGCAAGCTTCTTGCTAATGACATCGTATCAGTACAGGCTATGAACCTTCCAGTAGGTAAGTTGTTCTTCATTCTTCCTGTAACTTCAGAGAGAGAGTGGGAACTCCCAGCAGATGCAACTGGTGCAACTCCTGGTGATATTATCGATGGAACAACTGGTCGTCATAAGGGTCTTATGGGTTATGACCGTGTAAACCGTAATAAGGAAGGTCGTGTAGAGCCAAGATATTATCTCCCAGATGAGACAATTAATGAACTTCAGAATGCATGGTATATTCCAGTTCTTAGTGACGAGGATACCTATGACACATTCGAGGCAGCAAAAGAAGCAGCAGAGGCAGCTGGTCTTAATCCAACAGCTATCCGTAAGGTAGGTCCTGAGGTAACTCAGTACTTCCAGAAGTCACTTTACGATTTGTTCTACAATGACTTCTTGTATGACAACTCTAAGGGTAAGGTTACTATCAAGGTTGGTGAGGCAATCCCAGTATTCTTGACCCCTGGTGGTGTTCGCCCATTCGGTGCTGACAATCTTAATCAGTACTTCAAGAGTGGTTTCGATGGTACTATCCGTAACGTCATCCTTGAGATTGATGGTTTCTCTTCATTCAACGCTTCTAAGTTGACTGGTCCTGACGGAAACGAAATGGACACTGAAGGATTCCTTGCTTCTCTTAAGGTTATCACTCAGAAGGAATTTGCAGCAGCTAATGTTCCTGGTTCAGAGAGCGTAATGACTGCATCTTTCAGAAAGTTTGAGTCTGTTCCATTCAGAGTTGTTACTCAGAAGTATGGTAAGGGTATTGTAGAGTACGGTGCAGCTTGCGATGCAGAGGGTAAGATGTATATTGAACTTGACTTGGCTAAACCAGTAGTTCAGCAAGCAGGTACAATCGATGGTTATGTTGGTGTTGACGCAGCAGCTCTTGATGCAGCTATCGTTAAGAGTGGTAGCACTATCGATTATGAGGCAACTAAGGAGAACATGAAGGCTTTGTTCAAGATTGCTTGGGCACAGTATGATTCTCTTGAGCTTGAGACCGAAATCGGTGAGGTTAGCTTCAAGCTTGATTCAGTAACCGTATCAGTTGAGGAGAGAAAGCTTCGTGCAACATGGTCTCCAGAGTTGGCACAAGACGTTTCTGCATTCCACAACATTGACGCAGAGGCTGAGTTGACAGCTATCCTTTCAGAGCAGATTGCAGCAGAAATTGACCGTGAGATTCTTCGTGACTTGCGTAAGGGTGCTCCTTGGCAAGCTCGTTGGGATGTTAATGGTTGGAGACGTATGGCTGCATTCTCAACCAACTATACTCAGAAGGATTGGAATCAGGAGTTGATGACTAAGATTAACCAGATTTCTGCACAGATTCACAAGTCTACACTTCGTGGTGGTGCTAACTTCATTGTAGTATCTTCAGAGATTAGTGCGTTGTTCGATAACCTTGAGTACTTCCACGTTTCTGACGCTAGCGCAGAGAGCGACCAGTACAACATGGGTATCGAGAAGATTGGTGCTCTTGGTGGACGTTACACCGTTTACCGTGACCCATATTCTCCACACTGGTCAATGATTATTGGTCATAAGGGTAAGTCACTTCTTGACACAGGTTACATCTATGCACCATATGTGCCAATGCAGTTGACCCCGACAATGTATAATCCATTCAACTTTGCACCTGTTAAGGGTATTATGACGAGATATGCAAAGAAGATGGTAAATAATCGTTACTACGGACATGTTCGTGTAGATGGTCTTGTACATTGGAGCATTAATGAATTCAGATAATAACTGATTGAAAATCAATACTTTATAAAAGTTGCCAAGTAAGTTACTTGGCAACTTTTTTATTTTATATGCTAAAATTGTATTGGGAAAGTTATCTTTTTTTATTACATCAAAATATTTATTGTATGGAAAAAGTTATTATATTTTATAATGAAAGTATAATAAAAAATACTAGTAATTTTATTAAAAATACCACTTGCATAGAAAAAGTTATCAAAAAAATTGCTTTTTAGAAATAATTTATATATCTTTGCATAAATTAATAATGTGTATGAAACCAATGAATTATTGGAATAACAAGGAGAATTGTCTAAATGAAGCTAAGAAATACAGAACAGCCTATGAACTACAACGTGCTAATTGTGGCTGTTATGCTGGTCTTAGACGTAATGGGTGGGTATATGAAGCATATCCTACCAAGGATGGAATTAAACAAATGAACTACTGGAAGAATAAGGACAAGGTAATAGAAGCAGCTAGACAGTGTTCTACCAAGATGGAGTTCAAGAGAAGGTTCGGTGGTGCATTCAATGCTGCAATCAGATATGGCTGGGAAGATGAGGCTTTCAGTGGGTTTACGAAAACAATAAAATATGCTGACCTAGATGCAAAAATACATTGTGTTTATGTATATGAGATTATTGAGTTGAAAACTTGTTATGTTGGTAGAACATCAGACTTACATAAAAGAGATTTGTCTCATAAACGTGGTAGAAGGCACAAGGACGGGTCTATAACATATGATTCGTTGTATATGTTCTGTGCTAGCAACAACATACAGATACCAGAGCCTTCTGTGAAAGACAAAGAGCTATCTGGTGAGGAGAGTCTGATTAGAGAAGATTATTGGGTTAATTCATATAGAGAGAATGGGTGGAATGTGATTAATAAGGCAAAGACTGGGAGGCTAAGTGGTTCTCTTGGTGCTATTAAAAAGTGGAATTATGAGACTTGTAAAGAGTTCTGCAAGAGTTACACATATAAAAGTGAAGTAAAAAGTGCGAATTACAGTTGTTATTATACTTGTTTAAAGAATGGTTGGTTTGAAGAATTTGGAATAAAAAATAAATATAACTATGGGAAGAATAGGTAAGGTTATTGATGCCGAAGAGCTGCGTAAGGCATATGAGGAGATTGGCAACATAAAGGAGCTTGCAAAGAAGTTCCACACATCAAACAACAGGATGATAAAGCTTCTTGCAGATAATGGAATTGAGACTAAGAAGGTTGGTAACAAGATAGAAGTATCAAAAAATGAAATTAAATCAATTGTCAATGATTACGAGAAATATAATTTGACGATGAAGGAGATATGTGAAAAGTATAATCTCAAGGTTGATAAGGTTAGAGAAATTCTATCTGGTAATGGGGTTGTTGCACATAGGTGGCACGGACACACAAAGAGTTCCAATGCTAGTAAAATAGGCATAATAAAGAAAATAACAAGCATCCTTGAAGATAATGAAATTGGTTTTGAAATGAATTCTAAAATATCAAAGAACTTAACTGTAGGCTTGGTCGCAAATGGTGTATGTGTTGATGTTTACAAAAACAAATACCTTGTTGAATCAATAAATGAAAATAACAAGACCCTTCTATTGAAACGTAATGAGATGTGTCTTAAATATGGCTACAAGTACATACAGATATTAGAAGATGAATACAAGGATAATCCAAGTATTGTCATATCTAAGGTAACACATATTCTTGGATTAGATGACCCAATAAGAAAAATACCAGCAAGGAAATGTACAGTTCAAGAGATTTTTAAGGAAGATGCAGAACGTTTCCTTAATGAAAATCACATACAAGGGTTTGTTAGTTCAACTGTGTACCTTGGGGCTGTTTTTGAGGGCGAAATAATAGGCGTAATGGCATTTTTGAATGAGAACAAGGGTAACTGGAATCTTACAAGATTTGCTTCATTGAATGGATATATATGCCAAGGTCTTGCAAGCAAGATGTTAAAACATTTCACTAGGAATTATAACCCAGAGTATATACGTTCATTTGCAGATAGGAGGTGGACTCTTGATAAGGACAACAATGTATACACAAAAATTGGATTTGCATTAGATGAAATTCTAAAGCCAGAATATAGATATTATAATCCACAAGTTGATAAATACAAGAGATTTCATAAGTTCGGGTTTAGAAAAGCAACTCTACATAAAAAATATGGGTTTCCAATGACAATGACAGAGCTAGAAATGACAAAGGAACTTGGGTATGATAGAATTTGGGATTGTGGATTATTTAAATATGTATGGAGAAAGTCTTTAAAATAAAAGTGAAGTTTTTAATATTTATATATAAGTTTTATATGATTTTTTACTAATAACTATTTTTAATTTTATATTTTATGAAGTACAATTTTATTAATAATTCAGAATTTAAGGACAACATTTTATTAATTCCATTCACAGAGAATGTTTTAAAAAGAAGTAATATCAAGACTGAAACAATAACAATAGATGATTGGGATTTGGATAGAATCTATCTGACGATAGATGGGAAAGAATATACTATTAGGATGTGGAATATATGGGAAACGGAAAAAATGGTAAACTTTGAGTGGAGTCTCATTACTTGGTTAAATGGTGAATCTAGTGGAACTACATTAACAAGAGGTTACTCAAGATTTAGAAAATCTGATTATAAAGATAAACAATAACTACAAGCAATAAACAATTAAATATCAAGCAGTCAAGTTTTTTGACTGCTTTTTTTATGCCATAATGAATTAATGAAAGTGAGTAAATATTTATATAAAAGAAAATAACTAATAAAATTAAAATATTTCAAGAATTATGGCAGATAATGCAAGAGGAATACATGTTTCACCTGGTATCTATACTCGTGAGATAGACATCAACTACGCTGTACGTAGCCTTGGAATCACAACACTTGGTGTTGTTGGTGAGACCTTGAAAGGTCCAGCTTTTCAAGCAATGGACATTGCTAACTGGCGTGAGTTCCAAGAGGTGTTTGGTGGAACAAGTACAGAAAAGTTCAAAGGAAGTCAATATCCTAAATACGAGTTGCCTTATATAGCTAAGTCTTACTTGAGCGAGTCAGAGCAACTTAAGGTTGTTCGTGTTCTTGGTCTTAGTGGCTATAACGCAGGTCCTGCTTGGCTTGTTACAGCAACAGATGGCAATAGTGGTAGCACACCAATAGCTGTTGCTGTAATCCGTTCAAGAGGTACTTATAATCCATACGAAACTGGTTCTACTACTGCATGTACATGTGAGGAGACAAAATATGACGTTCTTAAGTACTTTGTTGGAGAAAAAGCAACTAGTGGATTAGCTGGAAATATTTGTGCCAAAAATGGTTATAATATGAAAGCTCTTCAAATTAGACCTTATGTACCAATGGATAGCAATGGAGATGAATGTTCTGGCTATGGTATGGGTGCTGACAGTGGAGCAACAAATTTTTTGATTTCTCAAACTAATCATGGAAGATTCAAACTTGTTGGCGTTGTTGGTGTATATAATGCTAGCGGAGACACTGGTACAGATGAAATTATAAAAGCTGGAGAAGGAAAGTCTAGTAATACAGCCCACACACGTTCTTGGGCAGAATCGATGGGTTACTTTGAGTATCCTGTAACTCTTAATCCATATGATAAGGAGTATATTCTCAACGTTCTTGGTTCAAAACCTTACGATGGTGATGCTCCAATCTTTGTTGAATCTCTTTATGACGTTGCTCTTGACCAAGCAATCATTGAGGGTAGTGTGAACAAAATTAGTAGCGCACTAACCGAGTATGATGCTTTTTATACAGCAGATTATTGTCATCATGAACCAGTATCTAGCTTGATGGTGAAGGCTCCAGAAACTCTTAGAAGAAAGGATGTTGGTGTAAGAGTTTTGGCAGATGGTGAAGCAATTAAACTTGGAATGTATGCAACACCTTATGACTATAATACAAATAAGCCTTATACAGTAAAGACAATTCCAAGTGGTTATACAATTGTTAATGTAATGCCAGAAGCTATTGCTGCTGGAACCGATGAACAGAAAGCTACTTGGTCAGCAAACACATTAGCACAAGTTGCAGTACTTGCAGGACAAATTTACACTGTAAGACAATATACAAATGCTGATGGTAAGAGAGATTACCATTATGGATATTATGACAAAGCAAGTGTATCAGCATTTACTACTTCATATGCCACTGCTACCCCTATCAAAAAGGTTGACCCAACAAATCTTTATGGAAACCTTAAGGGTGGAGGTACAAAGGGTATGGAAAGCGATAGTAATCTTGCTACTATGGATTGCGACAGCAGATTCGCTACTCTAGTGCTTAACACTTATGATGGTCTTTACTATAAGATGGTAGGTGATGAGGTTAAGTATGTACAACTTGATATGAATGATTATAAGTCAGCATACAGATATGCTTCAACTCCTTGGATTGTATCTAACTTGAAGGGTGACTATAATCACGTTGAACTTAACAAGTTGTTCAGATTCCATACAATCACAGATGGAAACAACGCTAACTACGAGGTTAAGATTTCTATCGAGAATATCAGACCAGATGATGGTGTATTCGATGTAGTAGTACGTAGAATTGACGATGCTGATGAGTCAATCGTTCCACTTGAGAGATTCAGTAAATGTTCTATGATTCCAGGTGATAGCAACTATATCGCTTACAAGATTGGTTCATTCGATGGAGTATATGAGTCTAAGTCTAAGTACATTACTGTTGAGGTAAATGAGACAACTGCTGCTAAGATGTCTGTTCCAGCAGGTTTCTTGGGATATCCAATCCCTCAGTACAGTGGTATCACAATTACTGGAAGCGGTTCATCTGTTAACTTCCCAATATTGAAGTATAATAGATTCTTTGACCCAGATATCAAGAATAGAAAACAGTACTTTGGTCTTTCTTCTTGGGTAGGTGTTGATATTGACAACTTCACATTCAAGGGTAATAAGGCATATATTGATAATCCAGCATTCTTAACTAGAGGTTTCCATCTTGATTCAAGACTTGATGCTGATAATGGAGGTATTTCAGCATACACAGTTGATGGAGAAAGTGGGTATAAGTTCGATTGCGTTTCTACAAACTCTAGAACATCTACATTGTCTGAGCCACCAATTATCGGTACTGAAGATGATATGTATGGTTCAATCTACGAGTATGTAAATCTTCGTAAGTTCACTGTATTCTTCTACGGAGGATTCGATGGATGGGATGATTACAGAGACCAGAGAACCAATACTGACGGTTACAAGATGTCTCAGTACAGAGGATTCATCAATCAAGGTAGCGGTGAGGGTTACGCATTCAATAGAATCAAGAATCCAGACCTTCTACAATTGAATCAGAACGGTATTACCTCTGACTGGTATGCTTACTTAAGTGGTATCAGACAGTTCTCTAATCCAGAGGCTACAGATATTAATGTATTCGCTACTCCAGGTATCGACTATGTAAACAATAGACTTCTTGTTGAGGAAGCAATTGAAATGGTTGAGGAGGAGAGAGCAGATTCAATTTATGTTGTAACAACTCCAGATAAACCAAGTGGCGCAGGTGACTACGTTGATGAAATGTTTACACCAGAAGAGGCTGTAGATAATCTTGAGGATGCTGAAATTGATTCTAACTATACTTGTACATATTATCCTTGGGTTAAGTATCTTGACCAAGATAACAATCAGTATATTTATCTTCCAGCAACAAAGGATGCAGTTAGAAACTTTGCACAGACTGATAACACAGCTTATCCTTGGTTTGCACCAGCAGGCGTTGGACGTGGTAACGTTGACTGTGTAAGAGCACACTTCATCACTAAGCTTGGAGACGAGGATGTTCTTTACGAGGGCAGAATCAACCCAATTAAGACATTTGCTCAAGACGGTCCAAAGATTTGGGGTCAGAAGAACTTGCAGATTAATGAGTCTCAACTCAATAGAATCGCAGTTCGTAGATTGCTTCTTAGAATGAGAAAGTTGATTGCAATCTCTTGTATCGGTCTTATCTTCGAGCCAAACGATGCTACTGTTAAACAGTCATTCTTGTCAACAGTTACTCCAATCATGGATAGCATCAGAAGCAACAGAGGTATCTCTGACTACAGAATCGAGATTAATGATACAATCGAGTCAAGGGAGAGAAGAGAGCTTCCAGTGAAGATTTACTTCAAGCCTTACAATGCATTAGAGTACATTACAATCGACTTCATCATCACACCAGAAGGAGTGAATTTTGAGGACATTTAAATAACACTATAACGAAAAAAGTGGAGGAATTTAAGTTCCCCCACTTTTTTTATAATCCGTATTCAGAAAGGTCTATATCGACTTCCTTTGCAGCTTCCCTATCAATGTCCCTCACAACCAAATCTCTCATCTTGGAGAGCATTCTAATAGCTTCTATATTCTCACAGCGAATTGCTTGTGTTAAAGCTGAACAATCAATATCGTTAATTGCATTGATGTCAACATCTTTTTTAAGGAGTAGTTCTTTAGCAACCCAATTTAAGCGTTTCCAAGTGCAACAAACAATAAGAGCAGTATCTTCAGTGAGGTCTTTGGCATTGAAGTCAAATTTTGCAGATTCTAAAGTCATTTTAATCATCTTTTCAAATACCTCTTTCTCTTGCGGTAATTTACAGATTTCTTCAGAACCATACATATATAATAATGACCCAAGAAGAGTTTCACCAAAGCCATCTTCAACAGCAGAATCGAATGTTGGATGATTCACAATCACCTCAAACAAATCGTACATATTGGAATTGATTGCCGAGAAAATAGGAACTCTCTGATTATACTCATAAGACACATCAATACCTCTCTCAGAATTAATAAGATTGATTGCGCCTTGTTCATCACCACTATCAATCAGTTTGTGTAATTGAATGCAAGCATCGACATTTTTCTCAACCTTGCCAATACCTTTTAAACTAAATCCTTTTTTCATATATAAAAAATGTTTTTGCAAAGGTACGAAAAAAAATTGGATTAACCAAGTAAGTTAACCCAATTTAACATATATTTACCATATTTGGCATAACAACACCCATGTTACAATCACTTGTAGAAGGTGTATTGTTTGGTCAGCCATGAGATTTATATGGAGTTTGTTGCATTTTTCATTATCAATCCAATAGTGTATAATGGTGTTGATGATAAATGCACCTAGCAATAGATACGATGAGACTGTAGGCAATAATATCATGCTTGGGATAAGTATCATTATAGACCAAGACATCGAATGAATTAGCAATGCCATTTTATAGTCATATTTATACAGTGACTTATATTCAAATAATTTTTCCCACCATACCTTTTGTTTCATCTTTGCCAAGTTACCTTGGAGATAGAAATCATCTACAATATGGGCTAGAATCATAAATAGTAGTAGTTTTATCGTCATATGTTATATGCTTTATAGTGGCAAATATATAGAAAATAATTAAGAATTCCAAAAAAATATGTGAAAAAAACTATGTATTTTATATTTATTAATAAAAATAGGGTAAGAATAATAAAATAATCTAGATTAAATATTTGTAAAAATGAGTGATTTACTTTTGAAAATGCCTCTTAACTATGAGCCGTTAAGAAAAAATAGATGGTTGTTAAGATTCCCAGCTGATTTGGGTATTCAAGAGTGGTGGTGCAAGAGTGCAAGCAGACCACATATCCAGCAAGAAGGAAAGGCAATTGAATTTTTAAACACAGAGACATACGTTGTTGGAAGATACAAGTGGGCTACAATTCAAGTAACTTTGAGAGACCCAATTGGACCTTCTGCTTCGCAAGCAGTTATGGAGTGGATTCGTCTTCACTCTGAGTCTGTAACTGGTCGTCAAGGCTATGCAGCTGGTTACAAGCGTGATGTTGAGCTTGAAATGCTCGACCCAACTGGTGTTGTTGTATCTAAGTGGATTCTTAAGAATGTAATGGTTACTGACGCAGATTTCGGAAACCTTGACTATTCTTCAGATGACTTGGCAGAGATTACATTAACATTGCAGATGGACTATGCAATCTTAGCATACTAAAAAAGAGGTTTTAAAACAATCAATAATAAGTGTGAGAAACTATTTGTTTCTTGCACTTATTTTTTTATTATTTAAGAAATAATAACAATTTAAAATAGTAAGAAATATGCCAACAGGTAGAAGTTATTCATTAAATGATTTAAAATCTGCACTAAAAACTAGAATGGCAGAGTTTGAAATGCTTAATAAGACACTCATAGAAGCAATCGAGAAAGGCTCTAGTGAGGTAACTATTGATGCAATTAAGGAAGCAATTAAGGATGCTGAAGAGAATATTAAGACTCTGAGGGATTGGATTGAAACAAAGACAAATGATAAGGATGAAGCTAGTAAGACCACTTATTCATTCTATAATGAAATAAAGAAACCTACACTCCCAAGGTCAGTTAAAGTTGAAAGAAGTAAAAAGCTATCTGAAATTAAGAATAATCTTGATAAACTAGAAAACGAGCTTAAGGATTTGAAGGAAACAAAGAACAATTTCTTTGATGGTATTAAAAAGGGTACAAGTTCAAAGAAATTGGATGATGTGATTAAGAAAGACCTATCAAGTGACTATAAGCCTTACGATAGTCCTTACAACAATCTTAACTATGATGAGATATATAAGAAGCCAAATACAATCAATTTCTTGAATAGTATAACTGACTGTAACGATGAAAAGTGTAAGGACTCAGAGTACTGTAAGTATATTTGCAATACAAATAGATTTCTTGTAAAATTCAACGGATTCCCTATCATAATCAATGAATGGCTAGTTAAGAGACTTGACTATCTTTGTACAAGTCAAATCAGTGTTACAATACAAGACCATCTTGTAAATAATAGACCAGTTATTGCAGATATAAGGGAATGGTTCAGAAGAGACTATGGAAATAAGTTTGGTATAACAATTGAGCATCTTGATAGAACTGGACATACATTATATTCTGAATGTTTACATGAATGCGAGATAAGTGATATTGTTAGAAGCAGTTTGGACTACACTGTAAACGATTTTTCAACAATTACAATGCTTATTACCTTTAAAGAGGTTACTTATGAAACAGCCCATTAAAAAGCGTGGAACTTCCATAATTAAAAATAAATCGAAGAAGCGTACAGTTCCAAAAACAAAATCAGTTATAGGAACTGTGCGTCCTCATCACCAGAAATATGGGACATCAAAACTTGAGGAAGACTTTGCAAGAGAATTTTTAGATAAGTTAGAAGTAAAATATGTGTACCAATTTGAGGCAAAAGATATCGGTAGGTTTTTTGATTTTTACCTCCCAAGTCACAATCTTATCATTGAAGTTGATGGAGGATATTACCATAGTGACCCAAGAGTTGTTGATGAAAATCAACTTAACCCAATGCAGAAACACAATAAACGAGTGGACGAGCATAAGAATAAATGGGCGTTAGTACATGGGATACCAATTATGAGAATTTGGGAGAAAGATATTCGTGAGAATCCAAAGATGGTAATGGAAGAATTAAAGAAAAGGTTATATATTGAGGATAAGAAAATTACAATCGCTGAAAAGAAAAATAAAAGACATATTAATAAAATAAAGTAAGATATATTTATTTTTTACAAAGTTAAAAGTTATGGAAGTTACATTATATTTACCTTACTATGATTATAATGATGGAAACTTTGACGTGAGCAATGATTATTACAATGAGAACGAATATTCAGATGCCATGTCTAAGGATTTCAATAAAAGTAAGGACATTGTTTATAATTCTGTCCTAGCTGCAAAAGAGGGTACAGGAAGCCTTATTCAAGGTACAGATGGACACACATACAAGTTTGGACAGAAAACCTCTCAGAGCGAAGATAAAGTGGCTTATTCGAGCTGTATTGGCGAATTATCTGACATTAATGGCAGCAGTGAGACAGTTGATGGGTTTATAAGCAAGTTTGCACAACAGAAACAGTTCTTGGAACTTGTTGAATTTAATTTGGATACCTCTGAGGAAGAATTTGAAACTGAATTATCTTTGTGGTCTAGGGAGCATGCTAGCATTAACAAATATAAGGATAAGTTAGGAGAGGATTGGGTATTGGCAAAAGAGCCAAAGAGAAATTTAAAGGTACAATTTAAGAACAATGCGAATCAAGATACTTATGCAGTATTGGAAGATTGCAGAATAATGGATATTATTGATGGTAATACATTTGTGTTGTTTATTGAGAGAATAACATTGGTAGATAAAATATAATAGAATGGCAAAGAAGAAATTAACACAAGAGCAAGAGAATGAAATTAAGACTCTTCTTGCAAACAATGAAATGCTTGAAAAGACCAAGAAGGAAGCTGAAAAGAGAGGCAATAAGAATTCCGTTCAGCAGATTGAGAGGGCGCAGCAAGAGGTTATAGACCATATTAGCATGATTGACCCAAGCGCAATATCAAATGCTCCACGTAAGACATCTTTGAGTTCAAATAAGAAAGTAATAAAACAAGACAACTTATTTGATACTGACATGTCAATTTTTGACATTTTAGAGGAAAACGAGAAGAACAAGCAAGACTTGGTTGAAAGTCAAATCAAAGAAGAGATAGAACAAGAGGTTTCTTGGAGTGCTGATGATTTAGTTCCAAGTGAGACAACAATTGCCACAGAGACAACCTTCAATGATATTGACCCATCAATTCAATATGATGTAATTCAATTGCCAAGTAACGGTCAATGTTATAGAAACAAAATGGATAGATTGCCAGTGGCTTATTTGACAGCATATGATGAGAATATCATTATGTCACCAAACTTGTATAAGGATGGACTTGTTATTGATTTCTTGCTTAAGAATAAGATTATGAATAAGGAAATCAATGTTGATGACCTTGTTAGTGGCGATATTGACGCAATTGTTTTGTTCTTGAGAGCAACTAGCTACGGTCCAGATTTTCCAATTGTTGTGGCTGACCCAGAAACAGGAGAACAGATTGAGACAACTGTTGACCTTACAACATTGAAACCAAAGGAGTTTAAGCTTGTTGGTGATGAGAATGGTTGGTTTGAATATATTACACCAATTAAAAAGGATACAATTAAATTCCGTTATCTCACTAGAAAACAAGAGAAACAGCTTAAGAAGGTCACTGAGCTTGAAAGCATAGGAACAAAGGCATTTATGCTTAATGAGGAAAAGGAAACCCTTTTAGCTGCATTAGTTGGTGATGAATATATTGCCGAGAATGATAAGAAGGTAATTAAGGCTGCAACATCTGTCATTGAAAGATGGACTGAAAAACTTAAGAAAGTTAATGAATCCAAGTTTACAAAGATTATGACAAATGCAATGCAGTTGCAGATTGTGGCTGTTAATGGAAACACTGATAGGGAATTCATCAGAAAGTATATTAATATGATGCCAGCTAGAGATTCATTGATGTTGAGAAAATATATAAATGACAATAGACCTGGAATTGACTTTAATATCGAGGTTCAGAGACCAGAGAGTCTTGGAGGTGGCTCGTTTAAGACCTTTCTTAACTGGGACGATTCTGTTTTCCTCAATATCTCCGATGGCAGAGAGGAATCTTAAAGATGAGTTATTCGCTTGTCACATGTATGTTAAGATTCCATATGAGGCGTTGATGAAGATGCCAGTGATGGATAGGAAATACTACATACATAAGTACAATGAATACATGGAGGCTAGAAATGAGGCAATGAGTGGAAATGAAGGTGGGTCATCCTCACATGATATTTCCAAATTCACAAGCATGAGTCAAGGACTCGATGGCGATGATATTGCAGAAGAAATGGGGTTATAAAAATAAAATCATAAATATTTTACAATATAATGAAACAAGCAATAAACCAAGATAATACTAGTAGAATAACTGAGGTAATACAAATTGGAAAAGAGGTTATTTTCCATATGAGAGAGGGAATTGACGGAAGACATTTGGGAACATTCTTATGCGGAACGCAAGAAATGGCTGATTTTGATTTTGAAGAACTTGTTAAGGAAAATAATCTAAAAATAATAAACAATGGTGAATGGAAAAGCGAGAATCTTTGTTGACTCTCGCTTTTTTTTTTCTTTATTAAGAATTCGCAAATGCATAATCATGAGCTTTCTTAAGTTTCTCAGCAATTTCAATTCCATATTCGGAAAGGTCAATGCCATATTCATCAGCCATTTTCAAATCATCAATACTGACATTTAAATCTTTTCGTTTGGCGATAATCTTAAGTGCTTCAAAACTCTCATTTTCAATGCAATTTTCAATCAAGCTACCAAATATGTCATCACAAATATTAACATCAACATCTTTTCTTTCAGAAAGTATTGTAGTAAGCCACACTGAATTGTATTGACAAGCAATACAGATTGGTGTCATATTAGAGATATCTTTTTTATTTAAGTCAGTCTTTGAATTGTTTAAAATAGCAATAATTATTTCTTTATAATGATTACATAACGATTCATTTGCTTGAACTTCATCATTGGCGAAGAATAAAATCATATGATGTAGAAGTGATTCTCCAAATCCATTATCACTATTTGGATTAAAATTTGGATGATTTATAATAGAAATAGCTAATTTTGTCATATTGTGGTTTACTGCTTGTATAAGCAAAGGAGAATAATAATAAAAATTGACATCCATATCTTTATTATTTTCAATAATATCAAGAGCTAAGTTTTCTTCTCCATTCCAAATGTGCATTAGACAAACTGTTTCTGATGTTTGTTCCTCGTGTTCCAATTGTTTCATCCTTACATTTGAAGAAATATTAGTTATGTCAATTTCAATTGTATCGTCACAACACATTTTTATTTTACCCTCAAAATACAATAATGCGGTCATATCAATGTTTTTGACCACTTCGTCATAATTTTCAATCTTACCTTTACGAATATAACAAGGAATGCAGTAGTTATCTTCTCGTACAATAACTCTTTTTACTGTACCATTCTTTTTACCTTCACATTCAGACCAATCAATGAGTGATTCTACTTCACCGATAAAATGTACTTCATTACCATTTTTAACTTCTCGACTTGTAATAATGTCCTTAATTGTTTTAATTTTCATATGCATTGCTTTTAATTAATATATTTGTGGTGTAAAGATACGAAAAAAAATTGGAATAACAAAGAAAATTAATACTAATTAACAAAGAAAAAAACGCTCAAGGGTTTCCTTGGGCGTTTGCTTTTATCTGATTATATTCTCTATTTAAGTTGCTTATATAATTCCCTAATGCATCATATATTATATTGCTGTATTGGGATATTTCATTTGGATATTTATTTGTTAGGTCTTGATATCTTAGCGATATCTGTGACAAGTTTCTAAGTGAATCTGCCAATTTAACACTTGGCACATTATTGGGGTTATTAGTATTGGTATTGCCGTTTGTGTTACCATTTGATTTACCGTTTACACCATTGCCAACATATCCCCTCTTGTATAGATTTCTTCTAGCCCAATTTGCACCCTTATAAAGACCATTCTCAAAGTCATTCCATAGATTACCTCCCAATTCCGCTGGATATTGCACACCATAATCAGATAGTCTGAAATCCTCATTCAGACTATTTGCTTTAACACATTTGTCAATTCCAAATACAACTTGAAGAATATATGTGCATATGTCATTCAAAAACGCATCCACTTCCTTATTGTTACAATATCCAATATTCCTTAAGTCAGAAACACATTTCTGCAATGGTTGAATGTATTTTGACAATGGAGAAACATCTATTGCTTCAGATAATATCAATCTGTTTATTTCTTCTCTTATAATTCTTTTGTAATTAATACCCATAAACTGTTTTTTATTTATGTATAAATATCAAGATAAAAGAAAAAGAGCAAACACGTGTTTGCTCTTGTATTAGTTCTTATTACGAATTGTAACCATAGTTTAATATTTTTTAAAATTATAATGAGAATTCCTTTTTATTATCGCCTCTTATAAATTTGTACATTGGATTGCAATCTTTTACACAATCTGAAAGATAACCATTCATAAGATGCGACCATGTTATTTTATTGTTTTCAACTGTGAATGCCACGACACAAGCATTGTTTGTTGAGAATTCTTTGGTGAAATCAAACGCAATATACTGTTGGTTTTTACCATTTTTTGTATATCTTTTGTAAGATATTTCAGCGAATTCTCCCCAATTACGATTAGTTTTTGGTACACAATAGCACCAATGGCAAGCAGAGTTGTTATTTTCGCCTTTCTTTAGAGACTTGATAGAAACAAACAGTTCTCTGAATGGTTCAACTGAAAATGTCTGTACTATAAGTAAACTTGGTTCGTCCTTGACTATCTTACACGTCTTCTGTGGCAATTGAGCAATTAATTCTTTAATCTTATTATAACTCCAATTCTCTTTACAAATTTTATTCATTGTATTCATATTTTTTAAAATAAAGTTGATATTGTAAACATTAATTTTGATTTTCCCTTTTTAATATTATATGGTGTGAGGTCAATCGTTGGTGTGATATTCATACCATATTTTCTATTGAAATCATTAGTCATTCTCTTGAATTCAGTTCCATGACTACATTGTGGGTCGATTCCCATATAAGCGAGATAATAATGAATCATTTCGTGTACAAGAATGTCCCTTAGCTGAGATTCAGTGTAATCATAACTATCACTTAACTCAATGGTTTGATTAAACATATATCCATCTTCATCATACTCACAAGAGAAAAATCCCAATGTTCTGTATGAATGTCTAACCTTGAAATTCGGTGCTGGCAACTCATTGCCAAAGTATTCAAAGTTATAAAGATGAAAAGATATATAAATCGTATCTCTAGTAATCTCCATGATAATCAACAGTATTTACCAATTAGATATAATCCTACAATTACAATTACAAGTCCAATGATAGTCCCAAGGACTCTTCCAATTAATGCTTGAATGTACTCCCAAAAGGAGTTGTATTCCCAAATAAATCCCCCCCATTCTTCGTAAAATCTCATAACCTTTATTTTTTTAATTCTGATGCAAAGATACGAAATAATTTTGAAATGACAAAGAAATAAATGTTAAAAAATGATAAATATCATATTTATAGATAATTTAAATAGGTAATCGATTAGATGAATACATTATTAGCTAATACTTTAATAGCCACAGCTGGTATCATACGTGGCACTCTTGCAAGTGCCTTAAACTACCTTAATACCCTCATAAAGAGTGGTACTGATAGTGCTATGCAGTTCCATAAAGAAGGTATTGCATTTGCACGTGAAATGGGTATGAATGCCAAGGAAGCCCAAGCTTATACGGAGGTATTGACTGACCGCACTGAGAGGCTTGCGATGAAATATGGTGTTGCTGCCGAACAAGTCAAGGAACTACAAAGGAATATCTCTGTTGCGACTAGCAGACAGTTGATGCTCAATGAGTCTCAAGCTGAGGGTTTCTTACAGTTAAACAAGCTTGTTGGGTCTAGTACAGTAACCAAGTTCACTGAACAGATGATGAATGGTATGGGTGGACAACTCGATACTGTTCAAGGTGCTGTGTCTAAGGCTTATGCTACTGCTGCAAAGAGTGGTCTTAATGCTCAGAAGGTTAGTGAAAAGATTGCCAATAACCTAAATATGGCAAACAAGCTTTCATTCCGTACTGGTATTGAAGGACTTACTCGCATGGCAATGCAAGCTGAGAAGGTTGGATTAAGTCTTAACTCTGTTGAATCAGCAGCCAATGCATTCATGGAAATTGACGATGCAATACAAGCATCAGCAAAATTGAATATGCTTGGTGGACAATTCGCAATGCTTGGTGGAAATCCACTTGATATGGCATACGAAGCAAATGCTGACCCAGAAGCATTCCAGAAGAGACTTATAGGAATGGCTCAAGGTGCTGCCAAGTTCGATGCTCAAAAGGGAATTGCAACAGTTGACCCAATGATGATGGATATGTTGAGGAATGCTGCAAAGGCAATGAACTTGAATCCAGATGAATTGGTCGGTAGCGCAAAGAAACAAGCATCAAATGCATATAAGGAAAGTAATATAAGTTCAAGCATAATGAATGGACTTACCAAAGAACAACAAGACTTCTTAATTAATAAGTCAAATGTTGCAAATGGTAAGGTTATGTTTACAACAATTGGAGGTAAGGAAGTTGACTTAAGTAGTGGTGGAACTATTGATAAAGCTGTTCTTGAGGAAATGATGAAATACCAAGGCATGTCTGACCGTGACATCATGGAAGAAAATGCTAGAAGTCTTTCATCAATTAATGAGATATTGACTGGAATTAAGGAGTCTATTAAGGCAATGTTCGCTAAATTTGTTGAAGGGCTTTTCCCTAAAATGCAGGGGGACTTAAAACAATTTGGGGCTTGGGCTAAAAACAAGTTAGAACCTTTGGCAAAGAATGTTGGTGAATCTGTTCGTAGTGCTTATGATTGGCTTAAAGAACACAAAGAACCAATTAAGTCGCTTATAAGTCATGTGATAGGTTTTCTTAAATTTGCAACAGAACATTGGAAAATACTACTTAGTGTTTTAGCTGCAAAGAAACTATTCGGGATGGCTAATAACCTAGGAATAGGTAAGGGACTTGGAGGAAAGGCTGCTAGAGGGGCTGCTAAAGGTATCGGTAATTTATTTACAAAAGGTAAAAACTTAGTGACATCTCGTGGTTTTTGGGATGTTCTTTTAGGGAGACAGCATAAAAATACTGCTGGTAGATGGGTAAACTCTAAGGGTAGATTTATTTCAAATAAACTAGCTAATATTGGCAAATTTGCAAAAGTTGGTGGGGCTATGGCTGGAGTTGGCTTAGCCGCATTCCAAGGTATTGGTGCTTGGAATGCTCGTGCAGAAGAGGCTGAAAGAATTAGAAATTCAAATATGTCTGACGTTGATAAAGCCAAAGCGCTAGAACAGAATAGAATTGATAGAAATAGTGAAGTTGGTGGTGCTGTTGGGCAAGGAGTAGGTTCTATTTTAGGCACAATCTTCTTTGGACCTCTTGGTGGTATGATTGGTGGAGCAGTTGGAAAATTTGCTGGTGAGTTTATTGGCAAATATTGGGACCCAATATTTGATGGCTTGAAGAGCTTTGGAAAAACAGTTCTAAATGGCGTTAAATGGCTTGTTGATAATAATCCAATATCTTGGATGGTTAGAGGCATAGGCGAATTATTTGGTAAAGATTGGTCTCCAACAAAACTCATTGGTGATATGTTTAGCGGTAGCGAAAAACATGCTGAAGGTGGTGTTATTGGAGGAAACTCATACAGTGGTGATAAAGTGCCAATATTGGCAAATAGTGGTGAGGCTGTAATCACTCCACAACAATTCAATGCTGTATTTGGTGAAACAAATAATAAAAACTTCTATAATAGCACTTGGAACAATAGAAACGTATCATCTACTATAATGCCACAGAATACAAGTACAACTACTAATTTAACTAATAATAGTAATGTTTGGAATAACAGTAGTGCCTTATCTACTGTGATGCCGCAGAGTACTACTAATTCGGCTAATAGTAATGTTTGGAATAACAGTAGTGCCTTATCTACTGTGATGCCGCAGAGTACTACTAATTCGGCTAATAGTAATGTTTGGAATAACAGTAGTGCCTTATCTACTGTGATGCCGCAGAATACAAGTACAACTACTAACTTAACTAAAAATAGTACTTTGAATAACAGTAGTGTCTTATCTACTGTGATGCCGCAGAGTACTACTAATTCGGCTAATAGTAATGTTTGGAATAACAGTAGTGTCTTATCTACTGTGATGCCGCAGAGTACAGATATAATTAAGCCAAAGAATTCTCTTGGGGAGGCTGAATATATTTATAAACCAAATAGGACTGAGATATCAAATATAAATGGTAACACAGTAACAGTTAAAGACTTCAATATCAATATAAATGGAACATTAAAACTTGATGCTGGAACTTATTCTAAGTCTATTAATGGTCGTGACTTACTTAACGACTATGCATTTATGACTCAGATTAAGAACATGATTAGAGAGTCTATTAACAGAGATATTAATGGCGGTATGTTATCTAATGACCTTGCAACAGTCAATGGTTATCCAGCACAGACAAGTATGTATGGTAAGATAAAGCATTAAGCGTTTAAATAAAACAAAATATAGATTATATTTTATAGTATGAATATAGGTGATTCTATAAAGAATGCAGCTACAGATTTATTGACAAACAGTGATTTCATATCTAGAACGATTGGAATGACTGCTTCTTATGATGATATCATGTTTATTGTGCAAGCACTTGGACGTGAGCCTATCAGTTTGTTGGGAAAAGACTATCCATTCATATTTGACCATGTTAGAAGGAATTTCCAACAAGGTGTCAGTGTGCCTAGTACAATAAACGAAGGTTGCCCTAAGTTTACATTCTATAAGGAAGTACCAACTGTTAGATTTGCAGACCCATATCATGACCCTCTTAGGTTATTGGATAGATGGATTCCTAATATGGAATTTGGAGACACTGGAGGTCATGAAGGAAATGCAGCACATGGCTTAACAAAGCATTATTCTGAGTCAAATGATGGTGTAACCAATAATAAGGTAATTGGTTTGACAAGTGAGTTGGATAGTGGTAATCCTGGAACATACTTTGGAGCAATCCAGAGTTACGGTCCAGAATTATCTACTTGTGATTTGATTAAGAAGACAAATGATAACTTTAATCATGGAAAATATAAAACCCTTATAGCTAGATTCCATACCAATTCAGATGATTCAAGAAGTGGTGATAACCCAACACAGACAGCCATATCTAATCAATATGGAATGTCTCATGGTAGGAACTTGTTAAAGATTACACCTACAACAGAGAATGGGTATGATAACCCATATTGTAGGGTATGGACTTATCACCATCAATATAATCAAATTCAAAGGTTAATAAGACCTTTCAGTAATGTTGATAGTGCTGAAAATCTTGAGAAGAATGAGACAAGTCTTGGTTCAAGCGTTGGTTTCAGAACAATTGGTGATGAGGATTTCGATGGTGGAAGCAGACGTTTGGATAAATATGGAGTTCTTAATTATAAAAATGGGTTCGTAAATATTGCCCCAACAGCAAAAATTAAGGACTATTTCGATAATAAACAAGATACTGAGGATTCCATTTCTATAAAGAAATGTATGTTCTCAATCGAAAACCTTGCTTGGAGAGATGATAAGGCAAAGGTTAAGGAATATGAACAGCAAGGTCTTTCAGCGGAACAGAGAGGTCCACTTGGCGGTAGAATAATGTGGTTTCCACCATATGATTTAACATTTAATGAGGATGTATCTGTTAATTGGAATAATAATCAATTTATAGGTAGAGGTGAGGGGTTATATACCTATACAAATACAGAGAGAAGAGGCAATCTATCATTTACACTTATAATTGACCACCCTTCAGTACTTGACTATTGGACTGGGCATAAACGTAGTGGAATGAAGAATAACGGTAGGGAACTAGCCGAAGGAAACATTGGAGGTGTTGATAACAAGTACAATCAAGAGAATACATTGCTTCGTTTCTTCGCTGGTTGTGATATCCTTACAGCAAAACCTCAAGATTACTATATGAGAGTTGAAGAACCAAAGGTAGAGGTGAAGGAAACAGAACTAGAACCAGAGGTAGTTGAACCAGATGAAACTCCAACAAAGACGAAAAAACAGATACAAGTTCTATTATTCTACCCAAACAACTATAGTGGTAAGGATGATGGAAGTAATTCTGTAAATCCTATATGGTATTTGATGGCTGGTGTCGGTACACAAAAATATGTTGATATTGATGATGAAGGTAAAGGTACTAAAAATGCAATTGATATTCCAACAACAATTAATTTTTTGTCAGCATCAACAAATACAGGATATGAAATGAATGGTTCTAAGGGTATTTCAATAGTAGATGAACAAATAGCTTGGAATGTTCCTGATGCTTCGAAGCATAGCACAATAGTTATGTCATATGCTGATAAAACATCAAAAGAAAGAAAAGCACAATATTTAACTGACGAAAATGGTAATACAATTACAGTTACATACACATATCCTACTACTGTTTTAAATGATGAAAAAAGAGAGGTTAGTGGTTCTACGACCAAGAATTATAAATTAGCTAAGATTATAGGTTCTCAAGCAATGGGTCTTGGTAGTGCATATGGTAATAACTTAACTGGTGAAGACCATCTTTGGTATCGTAAGCGTTACTACTACAGAGTTGATAAAGCATATGAAAATCAAGACTTTTCAAATAGCGATAGCTACTTGGATACACAGTCTTTTAAACTTAATTCAACTGGTTATGCTTCTGCAACAGCCGTTACAGAATTCCAATTAGAGAAGGAATCACTATACAGCTTTAGTGACTTATTCGCAGCATTGGAAACTTCAAATAAAGTAGTGCCAAACACTGACAAATCAAAGGAACTTAAAAAGATTTTAACTGATAAAGATAGATATGAAATAACTAGTCTTAAGTACTTCGGTCATGCTTCTTATCAAGGTAGAAAAAATTCTAACAATGACCTAGCTAAGAATAGAGCAAACACTCTTAAGAAGTGGCTTGAAGGATTTGACCAATTTAAGGGTGTTCAATCAGAAGAGCCTATTATTAAAAATCAGAGTGAGAAACCAGTAATTAATGTTGGTAGTAATAGTGAACTTAACACTAAGTTATGGAGAAGTGCTTCTGTAATCATTGAATATAATGAGTTATCAGTATCAAAGGCGGTTGAAACTCCTGCAAAGCAGAATATTGATAAGGTGGAGATTCCAAATGGTATAACTTCCAATAAGTTAAACAATCTTTCTGTTAGTGGTCTTAGAATAAGTCCATATAGTGTACTTTCAGACCCAAAGAATGATATGATGAATTATAGGTTTGACCCTAAGAGTGGAAAGTTCATCTATGTAGAGCCTAAAGAACCACAACCATCAGATACTGCTGAAACTAGTGTTGTACAAAGATACGATAATGAGGGCGAATTCTTTGAGTTACTTGATAAGGAAGCTCCATTCTTGCATCATTTAATTAGTGAGAAGATAAGATACTTTGACCCAGCATTCCATTCTATATCACCAGAGGGCTTTAATTCTAGATTAACCTTCTTACAACAATGCACAAGACAAGGTTCAACCATTGAGAATGGTAATCCAAATCAGATTACAGCCTATAACTTGGCATTTGGTAGACCTCCAATTTGTGTGTTGAGAGTTGGTGATTTCTATAATACAAAGATTATCATCAATAGTTTGAATATTCAGTATGATAACACACAATGGGATTTAAACCCAGAGGGTATTGGTGTAATGCCGATGTTTGCAAAGGTATCAATAACATTCACATTCCTTGGTGGTAGTGACCTTGCTGGACCGATTGCACGTCTTCAGAATGCTGTTTCATTCAATTATTATGCGAATGCTGGAGTATATGATAATCGTGCTGAAATGGTTGAATATGACCCTAATGGTAGTGGAAGACCAGTTAAATTCAAAGGGTATGTATATCCTAATTTAACTAAGAAAGGCACAGTAGATGTATCTGAGGCGTATGGAGACAATGGACAAAAGATAACTAAAAATGGTAATACTAAATAATTTTTATGAATTACAGCAGATATAAATCATTTGTTTCAAATGGAAGTTATAAGAATGTACCTTTTATTGGGATTCCAGTAAGAGGTACTGACTGTTATACATACTATGAAGTTGGTAAGACTAGATTGGATTTATTATCTTATCAGTACTACAATGACCCTAATTATGGTTGGTTGATATTACAAGCTAACCCAAGTTTGGGTTCTTTGGAATATAGGATAGAGAATAATTCAAAGATACGTATTCCTTATCCATTGGATATTGCGATACAAGGTTACGAGGATGACATAAACAATTATGTAAAATTATACGGTTTAAATTAAAAATAGATGGCTGCACATTCAAGTGTACAATACGTAGAACCAAATAGTGATTTAGAGAATATCAGCAATTATAGCGAATATTTGACAACAGATGGAAGGGTTTATGATAAGGTCATAGACCCTGAAGACTATTGTATTGGTCTTTCCATTTCAACTGTGCTTTGTAATAGAGGACAATCATTGGCTGATGGAAATCAGCTTCTAACACTTTCATGGGAGAATACAAAGGAGAATACAAAGGTGAATTTCATGAGTGGTACACTAGTTTCTTCAACCAAAAATGACAGTATCAAAGATAACCTTAACATACCATATTTGACAACCAACTATGCTGATATGTATGTTACTGATATAAAACATTACGGTACAACTGAAATGATTGGTATTAAGTCAGTTAACATCGATTTTGAGAATGCCGTATTACCAGTAATTACAGTTCAGTTCACTGACGTTAGGGGTATGTCTTTATTCACACCAAGAGAGTTTAGTGGATTAGATAAATTGACTGCAAATGGGGTTGTTGATGCAAGTGATGTTGCACAGTGTTTCTTCCAATGTTTCTTCAAATTCCCTTATCCAAAGTTCAATATAACGGTTAAGGGTTTCTATGGAAAACCAGTATCTTATGAGGTTACATGTGATAAATTCGAGACAGATTTCAATGCTGAGAACGGTAATTTCGATGTGACTGTAAGGTTTATTGGATATAAATATTCATTTCTATCTGATATAACCACTGAGATGCTTTTGCTTGCGCCATATACTGATTATCTAGGAGAACAGTATTGGGAGGAACAGAAGCATAATCATCACTTTGTGGTCACTGATGCATATGGTCAAGAAAAAGAGATGCCAAGATTACTTGAGATATGGAGTAGCATTAGTGATATCATAACAAACGGGGGGGACGGTTCTAACGGCACAACGATGACTCGTGAGGATGACACCCATGACGAGGAAAGAAGACAGCTAGAAGCCATTAAAAACACTTATACGGCATGGTATGAGCAACTATGGAAGGAAGTGGTTAAGAAGTATGGTAAGGACAACTGCTTCATAAGGGTTTTGAATAGTGGGGAATATGATAGAATTATTGTATTGATAGATAGTAATAACACATCTGAAAATCTATCTGACGATGCAAAACAGTTCTCAAATGAGATGCAGAAAATAAACACTGATTTATATGCATTGATTGAGGAATATAATAGTACTTTTGCTGATATCAGTCCATTGGAGAAATTATCACAAGATTTTTCCAAGTACCTTAATGTACCTTTATTTAATTCTGTAACCATAAATGACAAGAATAGGTTCATATTCAATGGTTATGATGAAAGCACACCAATTTCAAAGGACATTGCCGATGAAATGGTAATGAACCGTATTGGAATTGATGGAGAACAAAACCTTGGAAGTTCAGCAAGGCATCAAAAGACATTGAAGACTGTATACAATGATGGAAGTGTACAGAAGACAAATTGTTTCCATATAGATGTTGATTATACAAGTATTCAGATTAGGATAAACAAGCTCACTGCCGATGCCAACAAATCTTATAATGAGAAGAAGAGAAACAAGGATATACACAACAGAAATATAGAGCTTGTAAGACAATTGGGTTTTAAACCAACCATTGAAAATTTCACCAAGATTATAATGGCTCATGTTGAAACATTGATGCATATGATTTATACAGTTACGGATGAAATCAAGGCTGATTCAACTAGAACACCTAATGGTCTTGGAATGACAACTGGTAAGGAAGGAAACTTATCTGACGTAAAAGATGATTTTCAAGATGGTTTAATACCACCATTCCCTAGGGTTACAAAATCAATAACAGAGGATGATGGCACGCAGAAGCAACAAGACGTATGGATTGGCGAATTCGATAAAGACCAATTTAAGGAGGTTGACCTTGTTGAGACGTTTTTCAATGCTGCTGAGAAGTTCATGCAGTTGAGACAGCAAATGGCTGAGAAAATAGAACAAAAGAAGAAAGATAGAATGGATGCTGAGAAGGGTATTGAGCATGGTGTCGTGAGATATCCGTTGACATCTTATGACTTCTTCCTAAAGTCAAATATATATGGCGATGATGTTATAGAAACTATGGATAAATTCGCAGGTGCTGTGGCTGTTAGAATGTTTGATATTCTATCCATTAACTTCTTTGCAAATGAGTTTAACAAAGATTGGCATAAATATGCTAAAAATTTGGGTAGAGTAGAAGCACATAACTTCTATAAGAGTGTTGATACAACCTCCAATAGTGAAATTAGAGAATGGATTACACTTGATAATGGCGTATTTGACTCCAACTATATAACAAGTGTAATGAAATCTACAGAAGGTAAATATCCTTGGTCATTCGATAGTGGAAGCAAAGAAGCAAAGGCTCTATTTTCAAATGATAAATGGTTGAGAAGATATAAGTTTACAAATCAAGCTGGTTATGGCGGTGAATCTTATATGTATCAAGTTCAGAACATATCATTTGATACAATGAGGGAAAACTATAACTTGTTTAATGGTCCTAATGAGAATTTCTCAAATAGTGATGTCATTCTAGCCATGAAGACAAAACAAATAGATTCCCTTGATTTCAAGTCACTTACTGATGATTATAATGGACATTATAACTTGATAATTGTTGATGACTATACAAAGGTCAAGAATATGATGGATGTAGCAATATCCGAGACATTTAACTCTTATAGTGGTATTTCAGAGAATATTTCAAACTCTTGCAGTCTAGATAATGCATTGGAGGGGTATTATAAGAATTTATTCAAGGATGAAGGTGTTTCATCATTCTGCAAAAAGGACAAGGACTTTAACATAAGTGAAAAAATAAGTACAAAGATTTTCAATACAGATGCATTCTATGTCTTCGGAAAAGATAGGAATATATTGAAAGACAAAGATGGAAACAAGAAAAAATACACTAGTTCAAAACAAGACCTTGAGGATTATTTCAAGACTGAAATCAATGGAAAATATATCAATAGTTGCTTCTTAAGTGAAGTTTTCAATTATGGTAATGATGGTAAGATAAACCATAAGTCATCTGTTCTAAACAATGATTTTTCACCTTATGAGTTCTTGATGGGTATTGATTGTATCAATTATAATACTTTGTCTGATTTATTAAAAAGAAAAACAAAGGGGGATAAGACGTTTATTTATCTTCCTAGATTCCTTGTTCTCCAACTTGGAGCAATACTCCAATATTCTGTTGATAAATCTGGTGGTATAAACACTTCGTTGACAATTGGGGATGACCTTAAAATGCAAAAAGAATTAAGAGACCTTGCAAGTACCTATTTAAATCAGATTAGTATATACTCTAGGATGATTTTAATGCAATATTATCAAGATTGGGCTTCAAAGGAATTCAATGACATAAAAAATAAATTAAGTGGTGAAAATTCAAATAGAAATGTTGCAGTAGCTGATGTTGAAAAAGGTAGGGTATTACTTAATCAAAATAGTGAAGATATTAAAAATTTAACAAATAAGATGATGTTGCCTATACTGCTTGTAAATGGTAATGTTAACCATTTTGTTGATGATAATAGATATTGTCTCGAAACAAAATTATATAAGGTTGAAAATGACACTGTTTATCAAGACTATTTGGATGGTTTCATTGATGAATTGAATCAGTTGTTGGGAGTTGATTATAAGGCTGATGAGAACGGTAACATGGTAAGAAGGTCTAAGGATGCCAATAACACCTCAGACGAGATGAGAATGGAATTATACAGATATCTAAAGCAGATATATGACAAATGGATTCCTTCTTCAACCGAAAAGGATTGGAACTATCAGAACTTCTTTGACAAGAGTGGGGCTGACTATCAATTCTATTTCATCGATTCTTATTACAACAAAATTGGCGATAAGTTGTTATTAAATCCACAAAAACTGTTTGAGAGAATAGACACCTTAACAAGCTATAGTGATATCAAGTCAAACGTACTTTCATTCTTAAGCTGCGTTTATACTGATAACAGATGTATGTTTAAATGTATACAGAACTTCATTGACTTGTCAAAGAGGGAATCAATGGAGAATATGTTCAAACCATTACCATATTCAAATGCGTTTGACCCTAAGAATATAAGGAATGGTCAAGACTTTGTTGTGTGTTATACATATGAACCATCAAAGCACTTGGACATACAAGGTGCTGAATATGAGGATGATAGTTTCATGCTTAATAATGAGTCAAAGACTCCTATGTCAATTAGGACAAGAGGTGCAAAAGGTGATTTCTATACAATACCTGCATTTGGTGTAACATATGGAAAACAATATCAGAGTTTCTTCAAGAAAGTATCTGTGAATACAAGGGGAGCAATACAAACTGAACAGAGTATCATGGCTAAGTTCTCAATTTTGAATGAGAAGAGTGATAAAAACAAGAATGCAACACAAGGTCAAGATATGTTTGATATCTATGCTGGGCAATCCTTCACTTGTACAGTTGAGATGATGGGATGTGCATGGGTACAACCAATGATGTATTTCGTACTTCTTAATGTACCAATGTTTAGGGGTTCTTATCAGATTTATAAGGTTAGCCATAGTATAACACCTGGAAATATGTCAACCAAGTTCATAGGTAGTCGTATGCCTAATGTTGGTAATAAATTGGTTAAGGATGTATTCATTAGTCCAGAAGGTGATGATACAGAATATATACCAAATGATGCAGTTACATTCAATAATGCAATGGCAAATAATGACAATGATTGTCCATATGCAGTGTTCCCAATATTTAGCACAAGCACAAATGGTGCATCAGCTAGTCCAAATGCACAAACTGCAATGAGTATTTTACTCCCTTATCTTAATAACAATGCTAAAGCTGCTGCTGGTATCTGTGGCAATATAATGCAAGAAAGTGGATTTAATGAGTTTGCAGTTAATAAGTCTAGTTTTGCAGCTGGTCTATGCCAATGGATGCCAGCATATCACTTATTTTCTGACATGTATAATAACAGAACTTCAGAATATGGACATTGGCCAGGTGGCAATGAAACTGGTTTAAGTAAAAAATCTGATGTTTATGAACTTATTAAAAATAAAAGTTTTGAAGCCCAAATAAGATTTGCAATAGAATCTGTTAAGAATAATAATCATAATGATTTTAAGAATGTATATAATAAGTTAGCTGCTGCTACTACTGTTGGAGAGGCTGTTGGAATTTGGTTATGGGGTTATGAAAGGCCTGGAACAGCAGAAACTCATCAAGCTCAAAGAGAGAAGTTTGCAATGGATATTTATAACGTATTTACTGGCGGTTCACAACAAAATGATAGTACTAAAGAATTAACAGAAATGAATGAGGATATTTATGAATTATTCTTCAGTGCGATTAACAAGACAGCACAAAATACAGAGTCAATGAAATTCGAGTTGAAGAACAGTTATTATCCAAATAAGAACGATAGCAATAAGGTTATGATGGTTAGTGCTGCTAATTCTCAAAATAATGCGAAATTGGCAAAATTATTTGATTGTATATTAAATACTAAAGAATATTTTAGATATGTGAAGGATTTATATTGGGTATATGACAATAATGTTGTATCTAATATTGTTAGAATCGATTTGAAACTGTCTTCAAAGGATGTACCAACTAATGAACAACACGTACATTTCTTCTTGAGTGGCACTAAGTCTAGTGATGCACAAGCATCAAAAGATAAGTGGAATGTTGAAGATTTCAGTGATGATTTGAAACATTCTCTTGGAAAGACATATGGTGATATAGGTAAAGGAAACATTAATAAACTTTTAAATGGATGCTTAAACGATATTGATAGTTTATCAGCTTATTCTCCAAGCGATTGTGCAAGTGTTGGCAATGATATCATTGCGTTGGGCAGCGAAATAAGTAAGGGAGACGCTGGTTTCATTGATGGTTGGAATGTTGGCAAAGCATGTGCTACACTTATTAAAAGAGCTAAACCAAAATACATAAAAGGACAATGCGGAAATTGTGCAGCTTATGTTGAATATGCAATAAAAGAAGGTGGAGGTCCGAGAATGAATTGTGGTGATGGAAAATATGCAACTAATTTAAGATATAGAGGAATTCTTAAAGAAAATGGATTCGTAATGATTGATAGCGGTATAGTTAAACCTTATGGAGACGCAAAGATACCATTACAATCTGGCGATGTTGCTATTATTGGTAAGGATGCACTTACAGAGGGTGGAAAATATCATGCTTGTATGTTCTCATCACAAGGTTGGATTTCAGACTTTAAACAAAAACACATGAGTCCATACGATTCAAGCTTGCCTTATGCTATTTATAGATTCCATAATAAACAAAAAGCTTAAAGTTTGGAATTTTAACATTTTTTATATATCTTTGCATAAATTGGTAAAAAGTGTTATGATTTTAGGCTATATTGTTACGGAAAGGAAACTTACAAACATTGATGGCTTTGTGGAGCAAGTTAATGACATTTCATTGGCAGACTCCACGAAGCCAATACTTATTGTAGGTTGGAAGAAAGCAAAGGAAGACCCAAGGTACACATCCATTTTGGAGAAACAGCTTGATGAAAACATATATTGGACTTTTAGTAGAACTGAAAGCCGTTCTGATTTTGAAGATGATTTAAAAATCTTCTATAATATAATATATAATAATATATTAAATAATATAAAATATTATTATATTAATATATTTAAGTTAAAGTATAGTAATATAAAGAAATTATATAATATAATATTAAATTCTGAAGAAATTAAAAATATTTATTTAAATAAGAACGTATTATATATTCCGCATGAAGGTAAAATCTTTGGATTATCACTTACAGTATTGGAATATTGTGGTATACCAATGATAAAGGTTCTTGATAAGATTAAATCTAAGGGAATTAATATCATTGAGGATAACAAGAAGTTTATCTTCAAGTTATCAAAACAGCTTGGAAATAAGAAGTATGCACTTCCATACTTTATATCTAGTTAAATACATTTAGTAATGGCAGAACATGGAATAATAATTGGAACATTTGTAAAGAAAAACAGAATTTTATCATTTATAGAAACTCTAAAAAATAGTTTTGGTATCAAGCTTGATAAATTATTTATTTATTCAATCGATACCAATAAGCGTGAATATTTGGTTACATTCAAGACTTTTGATAAAGAGAGGTTTATTAAGAATCTTGAGAATGCAACTGTTATGCACGTTAAGAATGGATGTTTATTTTCCATCAATGCCCTTAACAAGTTAATTGAAAGAGACAATGAAGGTTATGATTTACCAAACAATGAATTTGTTGTTGATTGGGATAAATATAAAAACAAACTTATAATTATAACAAATGGTGAACTCTCCATATCTAATCTATCCAAAATAGAGGATAAGTCGTTGTTTTTCAACTAATGAGATATTTATAGTAAATAAATTCATAGAGTATGGGAAAGTTTATTATAAAACACATAAACAGTATGAAACCTCAAAAGAGGTTTGTAAATAATATTGAAGAAAATAAGCAAGTTATGACTACAAGTGAAAAGATAGCTATGGCTCAAAGTGTACTTAGTGGTACAGAGGCAGCAGCACCAGTTAAGAGAGTAAAGAAGGACAAGGGTCTTATTGAGAGAACTGAGAGTTCTAAGACCATCCTAACTGAAGACAATAAGGAACTTTTGAACGATTAATATAACAATGGCAAAGACTAACGTTAAGTATCTTAAGGAAAATAATTTGTATGAGGCACATAAACATTTTATGCGTCTCAGTGAAGCATATATACCAACATCATTCCCAGAGGAAGACTTGGAGGAAGCTGGTGAAGACCAAAACCAAGACCCTAACGCAATGGGTGCTGACCCAATGGCTGGGGGCGACCCTAATGCAATGGGAGGTGGACAAAACCCTATGATGGGTGGTGGTGCAGACCCTATGGCTAATGGTGGTATGCCTCAAGACCCTAGCGCAATGGGTGGAGACCCTAACGCTATGGGCAGTGGTGAAGCAGACCCTAACGCAATGGGTGCTGACCCAATGGCAGACCCAATGGGAGGTGCAGACATGGGTGGAGAAGACCCTTTGGCTGACGCTAGTGGTGATATGAGTGAAGATGATGGTGAGACAATTGACATCGATGGTTTGACAAAAGCACAAGATAAACTTAATGTTAAGCAAAACCATATCGGAAGAGATTTGTCGAAAGTTGATACAAGAATCACATCGTTGATTGATACCATCAATAACCTTTTGTCTAAGGTTGACAGTAACAATAGTGAGATTGAGTCTTTAAAGGCTGAGTTTGAAAAGAGAAATCCAACACAAACTGAAAAACTTAATCTTCGTTCACTAGATTCGTATCCATTTAATATCAAGCCAAATGAGTATTGGGATGAAAAGGCAAAGCAAGGTGGATATGAGGCATACTCAGACAATGCAGAACCTACAACCAAGGAATATACAATCACCAACGATGATGTAGATAACCCATCTGATGACATCGCAAAGACATTCTTCAAGATTGACGATGATGATGTCCAGACACTTGATAAATTGTTCAATTTCTAATGAAGACGATTAATTTAAAAGAGGAAGCATATAAAAAGCTAATCAAAGAAATTGGATATGGTAATGATGATTTATCAAACTTATTCAATGAGATTGGATATAGTATTGATGATGCAATTCAAGTTGTTAGAGACCATATGATAATGTGCAATAGATTGGGACAAGAACCAAACAGCATTGTTATACAGATAAATGAGCACCTTAATGCCATTAAAAACCTAGTTGAATCTTCTAACGCAATTTAAATATATTTTTCCACCAATTATCTGGAAAATAGTTGGTGGGAAATTTGTTTTTTTCAAAATTTTTTTATATCTTTGCAATATATTTTAAGCATGTGTTTAGGCATGCATTTTAAATAATTTTTTTAATAACAATTTAATTTATGAGTAACAAAAATTTTAGCGTTAACATTGATGATGACGCAGTAAAGAATCAGTATGAACAAGAACAGAAACAACCTGTTAAGAAAACTCAGTTTGACACTAAGAATTATTTGCAAGCTAGACTTGCGTCAAACGAAGACACAAAGACACTTACAATCAGACTGTTGCCATTCTCCCCAGAAGGTGGTAGTCCATTCAAGAAAGTTTTTATGCATACCGTCAAGGTAAATAAGGAGGTTTCACCTAGTGGGTGGAAGACTTTCGTGTGCCCTACACACAACAAGAAAGATGGCTCTGTAATGGGTGATAAATGCCCATTCTGTGAGACATCTGCAAAGGCACGTGAGCTTAAGTCCAAGTCACTTGATGAACCTACAAAGAAGAAGTACGGTGATGTTGAATTCCTTAATCGTGTTAAGGAAATGTGGATTGTGCGCTGTATCGAGCGTGACCACGAGGAAGATGGAGTTAAGTTTTGGCTCTTCAACAGCTCAAAGAAGAAGGATGGAGTCTATGACAAGATTATGAACTTGGCAAAGATTCGTTCTGAGGCAGCAGCAAAGAAGGGAAATACCTACAGCATCTTCGACCTTAACAATGGACTTGATTTGGTTGTAACCCTATCAAGAACCTCAGACAATAAGACAGCAGTTCAGATTATTGATGCTGGTCTTCCTTCACCACTTTCAGAGGATTTCGACCTTGGCGAGAAGTGGATTCACGACAGCAAGAGGTGGGATGAGGTATATACCGTTAAGCCTTATGAATACATGGCAATCATCGCAATGGGTGGTGTTCCAGTATTTAGCAAGGAAGAGAATAAATATGTTGACAAAGAAGAGCTTGACAAACTTAAGGAGGAAGCTGAGAAACAGAGAATTGATGAAGCTCTAACAGAACCAACAAAGGATTTCTCTGATATAGCAGAATCTAGCGGTGTAAATATAATTGACGGTAATGATGTCAAAGATGACGATGATGATTTACCATTTTAGTAGGCAATGTTACAATTAATATGAATAAACTCTTTTATTATTATGGCTCAATGGCTTCAGCTAAGACGCTGAGGCTATTGAGTACAGCTTACAATTTTGAGGAAAAAGGTGTGCAGATAATGGTACTTAAACCATCATTAGATACTAGGGATGGAGAAGGTCTTATTCGTTCTCGTGCTGGTCTTGAACGCAAATGTATAATGATTGATAAGGATATCAACTTATATAAAGCTATCAAAGCATATAAAAACGTATTGAATGCACAATTTGAAACGCTTAAATGGGTCTTAATAGATGAATGTCAATTCCTTACTGAAGAACAAGTAGAACAACTTTCAGATGTTGTAGATTTTTTAGGTATCAATGTGATGTGTTTTGGTCTTAGAACAGATTTTCAATCTAGACTATTTCCAGGTTCCAAACGGCTTTTTGAACTTGCAGACGATATAGAGGAAATAAAGTCAACTTGTGAATGTGGCGATAGGAAGACCTCAATTAATGCTAGATTCGATGAAAATGGTGAGATTATTACTGAGGGTAGCCAAGTTATGATTGGTGGAAATGAGAAATATAGAGCCATTTGTAGAAAGTGTTGGAAGGATAAGGTTAGAGATAAATTATTGAAAGAAAATGAGATTGAAACGTGATTATAAAATCGGAACACCAATTTGTTTCAAATGGTATTATGATTGGAAAGATGAATATGAAAATCCAAATAGATTTGAGATTATAGAAGGTGTTGTAGATTCGAATACATTTTTAAATGACGTTATAGTTTTTAATAGAAAGGAAAATAAGTATTATTCAGTCCCAACTGAAAATATTGTTAAAGAATTTTAAGTTATGAAGCAACCAATTAAGAAAAAAGAATTTAAGAAGCCAAGTATTGCTAGTTTTAAGGAAAAATATGGTTTAACAATGAAATCAGATAAGGATTTGGTAAAGTCTGTTGCTGATAAACCAACAGATTTCATTCCACTTCCAGAGGCATTTGCTGATGCAATTAAACTTCCAGGTATACCAAAGGGTTATCTTACAATTGTAACTGGATGGTCAAACACTGGTAAGTCAACCATTAAAAATTGTCTTATTGCAAGTTGTATTAACAATGGGATTATTCCAGTTATATATGAAACAGAGAATAACTTCGACTTCCAATATGCAATTGATTGTGGTATGAAAGCAACACCTATATATGGTGATGTTGAGGTCGAAGATATTGATACAGAAACTGGAGAAATTACTTATCATACTGAAAATAGAATCATTAATTACGATGGTGAATTTATGTATTTCGACAATAAGATTCTAGCTGAAATGTATGGAAACCGTGATTATTCAACTGGTAAGGAGTGTAAGACAAAGCGTAAGGAAGCAGTTCTTGAAGATATTGCTTATTCAATTAACGACTTGCTAGATGCCCAAGAAAGAGGTGAGATTAATCAGCCACTATGTTTTATTTGGGACTCAATTGGTTCTATACAGTCATTTAAATCTCTTGAGAGTAAGAGTGGCAATAACATGTTCGATGCTGGTGCTATTTCTCAATCATTCAGTAATATTATTAACAATAGAATACCATCTTCAAAGAAGGTTAGTGAAGAGTTTACAAATACATTCTTCTGTGTTAATAAGATTTGGAATGATTCAATGAATTCAATGGGTGGTGTTCCATCGATTGAGCTTAAGGGCGGTAAGACATTCTTCTATGGTGCTAGATTGATAATTCACTTGGGCGGTATTGGTAAGGCATCTACAAAGAAGCTTGATGCGACTGCAAAGGGTAGTAAATATCAATATGGTATTACAACAAAAATTAGAACAACAAAGAATCAGTTGCCGACCCCTTGGAATGTAACATATGAAGGTGAAATGTCATGCGTGCATAATGGTTTATTAAATCCAAAGACTTTAGAGGAATACAAGAAAACTTATATGAAGGACATTCTCGCAAAGATTGAAGAAACAAGTGGTAAGAAACTTGACATCACAGAAGATGATGTGCAATTTACTGAAGAAGATTCTGATGAGTAATGAGTTTTGATTACAATTTTAGATTTGATTTTCCAATTAAGGATAATCTTATCATGGATACATCATTTGATGGAGCTTTCCTATTGATTAGATATAATAATGGGGAAGTAATAAGGCTTAATGTAACAGATTTGGTAGGGTATGAAGCTTGAACATGTGATAAAGAAAGTCTATGAGCCTATACATAGAGGTGGATGGGAATTTACATTTACACCACCACAATGGGTTATAGATTGGTTGGTAGATAGAGAGAATGGAAAACATAAGGCATTTATTGAAACCGTAGAATACATATAAAGAATGGGAGGACTGAAAAAGTCTTCCTATTTTTTTGGAATTTTAACAAATTTTCTATATATTTGCAAAAAGGTGTTAAAGTATGTTACGTGAATACAAAGGAGAAATGTATAGAAAGTTTGCCTTAAAGCTTAAAAAAGAAGGGCTTTGGCAAAAGTTCACTATCCTCGAATATTATTTTAGATTCTATACTAATCCAAGTAATAGTTTATTGGAGCTATACAAATATATTAAGAATGAGAATAATATCGAAATACTCCCATTGAGGTGGTTTAGAGGGTGTGAAAAGGGTAGATATGGTACATATTTGGATAATATGTTAATTTCAGATAATGATGAAACAGTATTATTAAGTGATTTTTTTAAACATTATAAAGTATAAAATATGACAGACGAGCAAAGAGAAAAAAACCTAGAGCTTTATGTAAAGAAACTAGGACAAGTTGGTGTCGATACAAGTATTTTGGTTGACAAGTATGGGGAACTTTTAAAGAATGGTTCTTTCACACAAACAAATGAGTTTGGAAACGCTTATAATGGTTCACTGCTTGAGATTATTTTAAAGGTTGTTACACCTTATGCAGTGAAATTGAATGAGTTACTTCCAGAGGAAAAAAGGGTTGATAAACCTACTCTCGTAAAGGTATGCCTTTTGCATCAGATTGCAAAGGCAGTCAGATTAATTCCAAATGATAATCAGTGGGAGGTTGAGAAACGTGGATTTATCTACAAATATGATAATGATTTACCTTCCATTCGTACTGGATTACATTCCATTTCAATGTGCTTTGAGTGTGGAATACCTTTAACAACTGAAGAGATTGAAGCAATGACAGTTAATGATAGGGATTTATCAGATGACCAAGCACGTTGGCATTCAAGTATCATGGCTACAATCGTAAGACAAGCTAGCGAACTAACATACCTACAAATTAATGATAAGAAATGACAGATGTACAAGTTTTTAAATGGTTTTGTAAAGAACAAGGAATAATGGCTAATATAAGGGGAATGTATTATGTATGTTCCCCTAAGAGATATAGTTCAAGGATTAGGGATAATGGCATGATTAAACTAACATTTGAACAATGGATTCATGAAATAATTGCAACTCGTGGTTTTAAAGGGATATTGGCTAGACTCGTTGAATCTTACAACTGTAATTCAGCTTATAATAGATATGATAAAAATGCAGTTATAATAGATGGTTTGGTTACGGACAATTTTAAAAAAGCAATGAAACACTGGAATTATTTTGTTTCAAATAATCTAATGTTGGATGAAAGGTGTTTAAAGGTAGGTGACATTGTATCTTATAAAAATCCATTTCTTTGGAATGAAGAAACAACTGAAAAAATTATAATTGATGATATCAATATCAAAGATGGATATGTAAGTGGTCATCTTCTAGGCACAGTAGGAGAAGATTGGAAAGATAAGAGAGATTTTATGACTCTTAATTCTTTGAGGAAAACGGATAATCTTAAGGAAGAACTTGAAATGAGTTATAGTGTTAAAAGAAACAGGAGGATTTATAATGGGGCTAATAAATGAGAAAGTATGTTATACGTATGAAGACCTAACAATTAAACCATGTGTTGTTAGTAATATAAACCATCGTATAGAATGTAATCCTTATGATGAGAAAGATATGCTACCATTATTTACAGCACCAATGGACACTGTTGTGGATGAGGATAATGTTAACTTATTTGAAATGAATAAGATTAATGCAATATTGCCTAGAATAGAACAATATCCGATTGACGTAAGAGTTAAGTATGCTACTGGAGGAAAATGGGCGGCATTTTCTCTTGATGAGTTTATACATTATTTCTGTACACCTGTAATTCCAATGTTTAAGGGTTATCCAATGAGGGCTTTAATTGATGTTGCAAATGGACACATGCAAAGACTGTTTGATGCTGCTAAGAAAGCAAAATCAATATGGGGTAATAACTTAATACTTATGGGTGGAAATATTGCCAATGAAGAAACATATGAGCTTTATGCAGAGAGTGGCTTCGATTATGTCAGAATAGGAATTGGTGGAGGCTGTTTTGTTGGCAATACTAATATAACTTTGAGTGATAACACCAAAAAATATATAAAAGATGTTCAAGTTGGTGATAAAGTAAAAACTATTAATGGTAATTATGATGTTGTTGGGAAAAAAGAAGAAAAAACAAATACACTAGTTAAAATAAATGATTCAGTTACTTGTACTCCAAATCATAAGTTTTTAGTTATAAATAAAGATGATATAGAAAAAGTAAATGAAAATAATATTGGAGAATATTCTTATTATGTTGAAGCTAAAAAATTAGATAAGAATAAACAGTTATTGGTCAAAATGTTATAGTAATGTTAAACATTTTTATCCTATCCTAATATTTATATTAAAAGGAATATTATGGAAAAATTAGTTTGTAAAATTTGCGGAAAAGAATTTGAGTATGAGAAACTCAGATACTGTAGAGCACAGTTAAATAGACATTTGAAAATAGAACATAAAATTAGTGTTGAAGATTATTTGGTTAAGTATGAATTAAATGGTGTTCATCCTAAGTGTTTATGTGGTTGTGGTGAAAATGTGTCTTTGGATAAAAATTGGAAATGGCATAAATATGCAAAAGATTCACACGTTGGAAGAGTTTTTAATGAAGATGCAAGAAGGGTTAAAGAAGAAATGATAAAAGCTAGGAAAGTTGTATTCGATATACAAGAATATTACAAATCTAAATATGATATGGAATTAGCTAGAAATTCTGCGAGAGATTTTTTAACTAAAACATATTCATTATCTGAACTTTCTGAGAAATATAACTTAGATAAAAGGACTCTAAAACGAATGTGGATTGAACTTAATTTAATTAGTGGTGAGGAATATGCAAAAATTACATCATATTTGAAATATACATTATCATCAAAAAAAAGAAACGAAGATAATTTAGAAGAAGATAATTGTTATCGTTACATTTATACCCTTTTGAAAGAAAATCCACAAAAATACAATATTAGAACTGCTATTAAAGAATACAATAATAAAGATGAATATAAAATTAACACAGACCCTTGGGTGTTTTATTGCCAAATGAAAAAAATGTATGGTGATGAAATAGATTTATATTCTAATAAAGGTTATCATAGCAAAGAAGAATATGAATTTTTAACTGTTCTACAGTTTTTCTTTAATAGCCATAAAATTAATTTAGGATATAAAATAGGGGGTAAAAGATATGAATATATTTATGATTTCTGTATAGATGATAAATTATTAATTGAATACGATTCTAATGGTAAATTTCATTTGGATGAAAATTTAGATAGGGATAAAGACAAAGAAAAATATGCATTAGAAAATGGTTTTAAGTTTATCAGATTAGATTTTGAAAGTAGTAGAGATATTAATGTTTTAAAGGAAATAGAAAAATGTTTGAATTGATTGAAATTGAAAAAATAGAAATATATGAATGCGAAGAAACAAAAGTATATGATTTAGAGGTTGAAGATGAACATTCATATATTGCAAATGATTTTGTTGTTCATAATTGTGGCTGTTTGAGCAGTTCCAATACTGGTATTCACAAGCCTATGGCATCATTGGTGAATGATACTTATTTCATAAAGAAAAAACTAGAAGATGAAAAGAAATATGAAAAACTCCCATATATCATTGCAGATGGTGGTATAAGAGGCTATCGTGATATAATAAAGGCGATTGCTCTTGGCGCTGATTACGTCATGATAGGAAGTGTATTTGCTAAAATGGCAGAATCAGCAGCTCCAAAACAAGAAATAGATGGCGAAACATATGCTACATTTTATGGGATGGCATCAAGAGAAGGACAGATTGCAATGAATGGGCAAAAAACAAAAACTAGTGAAGGTGTAAAGAAACTCCTTAAGGTTGAATATACGATGGAAGGATGGACGAAAAACTTTACTGATTATTTACGTTCAGCAATGTCATACCTTGGTACTAATACATTGGATGAAGTGAGAGAAAAAGCAATTTTGTTAGTAAATTCTCAAAATGCTGTAAATGTTGTAAATAAATGATTAAAATTAAAGTGAATAAGAGTTGATTTCTTATTCACTTTTTTTATCTTTTAAATAAAACCTATGGATAAAAGCATTGCAATTGTTGTTTGTTCTAAGAAAACAACAGAAGAGAATAAAGATTTTATTGAACACATCAAGAATACTTGTGATTGTGATACACATGTATATATGATACATAATCCTGGAGGAGTTTCAATTTCAAAGATTTATGCCGATATGGTTGTTAACAATGAAATTGATAGTGATGTATTAGTTTTCATACATGATGATGTTGAGTTTCTAAGAGAAGGATGGGGTAGAGAAATATTGAGACTTTTCAACGAACACGAGGATTATGGAATCATTGGCGTTGCTGGCTCTGCTCAATTTGATGATAAGGGTGCTTGGTGGAATTATGATAAAAAATTCGGACAAGTGCTCCACAGACATGATGGAAAGTCTTGGTTAACCGCATTTTCACCATTGCTTGATAAGGATTTACAAGAAGTGGTGGTTATTGATGGATTGTTTATGGCGGTACATAGAAAAAGAATAGCAGAGAATTTCAGTAGAGAACTTTTGGGTTTTGATTTCTATGACATTTATTTCTGTTTGGCTAACTATTTTGAGAAAAAATGTAAGATTGGTGTAACAACTAATATCAGAATGGCTCACAATTCTGTTGGTGCTTTAAAGGATAGTTGGTATAAGAATAGGGAGATAATAAATGAGAAATTTGGTAATAAGTTCCCAATTGATATTTTAAAGAAATAATTTGGCATAGTTTTTGCGGTTGATATGGAGCTAGATAAATTAATTACATTATATGGTGCGATAAGTAGTATTTGTCAAGATTATTCTAGGATGACTGATGGGTATTCACTCGCAACTGGAGATAATCAGTTTGAACATATTCCAGAGGATATAAGGAATATGATTTCAGAAAGACAAGAATTCTTTTCATACAGAGAAAAAGTCAGAGGTTTATTAAAATCTAAGATAAGAGAGGAAGTTAAAAAAATATGAACAAGTTAAAGAAAATATTATTGAATATTTGGTATGGATTACCATTTGGTCTTAAGGCTGCTGGGGATGAAATTATGGGCAGTGGTGAAGCAGACCAAGCTGGAACAGAAGTAAATCAACAAGTTACTGATAAGCGTGTTGCGAAACACTTATTAAAGGGCGAAGTTACCCAAGAAGTTGAGGAACTTAGATATAGAACATACAGAGTGGCAAATGAATCTGAGAAATATAAATATGTTGGTAACGGTGTTGCTATAAAGGAAGAAAAAGAAAAACCAAAGGATAAGACACGATTTAAGTTTTCTCAAGAGAATGAAAATATCTGTCAATCTGTATTAGATACCATGAATCAAATTGGAAATTATGGAATTGAGAGATATCGTCTTGAAATAGATTATAATTCGTTTGTTAGATTTAAAGTTGAGAAGTTTGCAAAGAAGATTGATGTTGATATTGACGAAAAGATTGGTAAGGTTGAAACAACATTACACTTTAATACGGAACCAGACCCATATGATGCAGCTTCAATGCCATTTATAAATGAGTTAAAGAAATTATTGAATGCAAATGAATATGAAATTTCAAGAAATGAAATAGCAACTTCAATATATAATTTATCGTTTACAACATATAAGGCATATAATGAAGATGACTTAGTGAATTATTCATTTATAAAGGGTGGTAAGTTTAAGGAGTTTAAACAAGATGGATATGAATATCTTTTAACTCTTGAATGGAATGAATATTTCAGATTACCAACTGACCTTGAATCAAAATATTATTCAAAGTCTATGGCTGAGAAATATGCCAAGAAGGAGAGAAAGGATGTAGCACCAGAAATGATTAACTCTGAGAGAAAGAGATATTGTTCCGTATGTGGCAATGAAATGTCAGTTTATGATGCTGATATACAAGAGGCAGATGGGCATAAGCCAATTTGTAAAGATTGTCTTAATAAAGCCTTGAAAAAAGAAGAAAAATGATTATTTTTTATATAAAGAAATATTATGTTAACAATTGGAATTGAATTAAATCATGTTGTAAGAAATATCAACAGACAAATTCTAAAGAATTATGCAAAAGAATTTGACCCATCAATGGAATGGGAAGACCTAGATGATAAGGTGGATATATTCAAGAAATATCTTAAGTTTGAAAGCAAGTATATTAAGAACAATTTCTTATATATTGATTATCCATTTGAAATATTTGGAGCTTGTCCAGCAATGGATAAGAATCTTCCAAGAGATATTAACAATTGGTTGGCAGAAATCGAGAATATGGAGGATGAGGACATTAGAATCATTTTCTATAGTTTGGATGAGGTAGCATTAACAATTCAATCTAGTTATTTCTTCTTGAGCAAGATTGGTTCTAGAGTTAGAAAGGTGATTTTCCCTACTAATCTTGATGAGGTTTGGGAGGAATGCGATGCAGTTATTACAGCAAGGAATGAGTTCTTTGAGAAAGAGAAACCAGAAGGAAAGAAGATTGTTCTAATTAATCGTGAATTCAATGAACAACATAAGGATGAGGCAGATTTGAACTATGATAGTTTATCTGACATTATTACGGATAATAATTTTTTCAATAAGGTTAAGGAATGACAAATACACCATACATTTTTGACTTAAACAACATTACAAGTTTTATATTTGGAAATCCGAATGAGAAAACCAATGAAGTGGAAATTACAGACAACTTCATCTATGATAAGGATTCGAAATCAATGATTCCAAATACTAGGGAAGTTAAGGAAGTTAAGGTTAATGATTACACTGGACAAAATACCATTCGTTATGATATGATTAGAATGTTTATTGACATTCTTGATTCAATTGAAGACCCAAAGGTATTGACAATGGGACAGAATATCACACTTAATACACTAAAGGCATATGAGCTAATAAAAGATATAAACGAGGAAAACAATGAGTGATAAAGATTTAAAGGTTATCGAGAATATCGAAAAAGAGATTTCAAAGATAGATAAGAAAGAGAATAGAATATACTTCTTCGTAATTGATACTAAAGGAGTAGCAAGTGGCTCTCTTGAATACATCTATAATTTAGCACTTATCCTAAAGGATGAGGGATATGATGTTAATATGCTTCATACTGAGGAAGAGTTTGTAGGTGTTGGCGCATGGTTAGGAGAGGAATATACTAGTCTTCCACACTTTAATGTTAATAAGGGAGAGGTTGGTACATCACCTAGTGATGTGTTGTTTATTCCAGAGATTTATTCACAAGTTATGAATCAAACAAAAAATCTTCCATGTAAGAGAGTAATTATTTTGCAGAACTATGATTATGTGGTTGAACAAATGCCTTATGTGGCTCAGTTTGGTGATTTTGGTATTTTAGAGGGTATAACCAATTCAGATTATCAAGCAGCAGAACTTAACGAATCATTCCCTTATATGAAACTTAAGAAGGTTAGACCATTCATTTCAAAGATATTCGGTTCTACAATTGCACCTAAGAAGATGGTTATTAATGTTATCTCAAAAGACCAAAGCGATATTAAAAGAATTGTTAAACCATTCTATTGGAAGTATCCATTCTTTAAGTGGGTTTCATTTAAAGAACTCAGAAATTTGTCAAAAGAAGAATTTGCAAAGGAACTTAGAGAGGGTGCAATCACAATTGTTGTTGATGAATCAGCAAGTTTCATGTACTCAGCTATTGAGGCTATGAAGAGTGGTAGTATTACAATGGTTAAAGTTCCTACCACAACTGTAGATTGGGCTAATGGTGAGGAACTTCCAAATTGTTGTGTATGGTTCAATGATTATGACACATTGCATAAGCAGATTGCAGGCGTTGTACGTTCTTGGATTACTGATAAAGTACCAACTGTTCTTGCTGAAGAAGCTAAGAAGGTATATGAGGAATTTACAGAGGATAATACCAAGGCTGATATATTGGCATATGTAACAGATATCCTTGATAAGAGAAAGAAGGAAATGGAAGAGTTAATCACTCAAATTAAAGCCAAGGAGGAAGAATAATATGAAAGAGTTTTTAGAAAGTAATTTGGTCGGACATATCGATATTGATAAATCGATATGTGTACACAACTATAAAGATTTCAAAAAAACTGAAAAGGGACAAAAAATGATTGAGAAATACCTCGATAGGTGGGGTAAGTTAGGCTTTATTGAGGGACTTAAAGGTGAGATTAGAGAAAGATGCGCTGTTGGTATGGAGCAGTTAGCTGTCTATCTAATATTTGAGGCTGTTGAAAAAGAATTAACTGGACCTTTTGAGACTATCGGTTTCCCAATGATACGTAGAATATGTTGTGGTTATGAAGCAAAATTGGATAATCTTGATTTATTTAATTTTGAAAAATTCATTAAGTATTGTAAGGAATTGGACATAGCTGAGTTAACTAATGAAGTTAATAATATTGTTAGTTGGACTCCAATTGATGCGGAAGCAGAAGCTTGTGATTTAGGCTGTGAAATGATAATAAATAGATTCAATGGCGATAACAGAAGTTTCGATGAAATTAAAGAAGAATATATTAATAAACTAAAGGAAAAAATTAAGGAAAGATATGAAAGAGATAGGAATAATCATACCGATGCATGAGTTCGGTAAAGAGAATATAGAGCTTGTTAACAAGGCAATTGAATCAGTGCCAGAGGGTATGTCAATCTGTCTTTCAGTACCAAAGGGTACTACACCAGCAAAGGTAAAGGGTCTTTCAGATAGAGCAGCATTAGTACCATCAGTTGAAGAAGGTAGTACATTTGCTGAGTTGGTTGAAAATGGCGTTAAGGCTTTTGCAAATAACCCAGATGTTAAGTGGTTTTCAATCCTTGAGTTTGATGATACTTATACACCAATTTGGCTTACAAATGCTAAGAAATATATGGACTTTATGCCAGATACAAGTGTGTTTATGTTCCTTGAGGATATTACAGATTTCAATAATGGAAAATATATTGGTTTCGGTAATGCAGAAGCTTGGGCTTCAAGTTTTTCTAATCAAATAGGTTACATTGACAATGACTGTCTTCAGAATTATTTTGATTTTTATTTAACTGGCTCTATTTTTAATATTAAGGATTGGCAAGAAGTTGGTGGTCTTAAACCACAAATTAAACTAACTTTTTGGTATGAATGGCTACTTAGATTAACAAATAAAGGAAAAACTGTTTTTGTTATACCAAAGGTAGGATATAATCATAATCTTAATAGGAGTGGTTCGCTTGTTAATCTTTATCGAGATTCAATGTCTAAAGAAGAAATCGAATGGAATTTTGATTTAGCCAAACGTGAATATTTTTATCATCCAAACATTAACAGAGACCAATCTAAATTTGAATATAAATCTGATGAAGAGGATAACAACTGAAGAATTTAAAGAAAGAGCGTTTTTAGTTCATAAAGGCAGATATGTTTATAATAAAACAGATTTGGAACATCGAGATAGTAAGGGAAAAGTAGTTATTACTTGTCCCTTACACGGTGATTTCCATCAAACACCTAAAAATCATCTTCATGGTCAAGGTTGTCCATTATGTAATCATAGGTCTATTAAATACACTGTAGACGAAATTAAAGATAAAATATTTAATAAGTATGGAAATAAATATGATGTTTCTTTAATTAAAGAGTATAAAGGTAACACTCAGAAATTGCCGTTAATATGTAAAGAACATGGCTATTTCGAAGCAACATGGAACGATTTAGACCACAATCATGGATGTCAAATTTGTGGAAAGATAAGAAATCATGAATTACTTAGAAAAACTAAAGAAAAATTTGTTAATCAATCCATAGTAATTCACGGAAACAAATACGATTATTTTTTATCAAATTATATTAATGCTCATACAGATATTTTAATCAAATGTAAAAAATGTGGCTTAATCTTTCCAATGCCTCCACATGAGCATCTTAAAGGTAAAGGATGTCCTAGATGTAATGAAAGTCATTTAGAAAATGAGGTTAGATTATATCTAGATAGCCATAAAATTAAACACATAGATAGGTGTGATAGAAAATATTTTAATTGGTTAAATAGACAACATCTAGATTTTTATCTTCCAGATTATAATATTGCAATTGAATACCAAGGAGAACAACATTTTAAAATTGTAGACTTTTTTGGTGGAGAAAATGGCTATAAATACAGATTTATGCTAGATAAAAGAAAGAAAAAACTTTGTGAAGAACATGATATAAAAATAATTTATTTTACACACGAAAATTATGATTCATTTTTGAATGAAAAAACAATAAAAGAAGCAGAAAAACTATTAAAAGAAATAAATCATAATGGCATTAATTGTGATGGTTAATGCCATTTTTTTTTACATGTCATCAAAACGGCAACACGAAGATTTCCTCAATTGAGAAAATGTGAAAGAAAGTGTGTTGAAATTGCACAGATTTGCCTTTGACTTGATATTTAGTATTAAAATAATATACTAACAAGGGATATTCCCCATATATAAATATCTAAAGAAATGTCAGAAATTTGTGTAACTGAAGAAAAAGTTAAGAAAAAGAGAGGTAGAAAGCCATCCAAAGAAAGAAAAGGATATTTCTACGAAGAACAAGAGCAAGCTGTTGTAGATTACATTTCAACTGATGATGAAAGGGAAAAGAATAAAATCTTCAACACAACGTTAAAGCCAGCATTCACAAAAATGATAGAATCAATTATAAGAAGATATAGTCTGTACCCACCAGATGAAGAATTCCAACAAACTTTTGATGATACAATGTCTTTTCTTATGACTAAACTATCATGTTTTGACCCTTCAACAAATTATAAAGCATATTCATATTGCGGTACAATTTGTAAAAACTATTTAATATATAAAATTAATCAATTTGCAAAGAATCAGAAACGTAATGAGTCATATGATAGTCCAAATGATTCAAATCAAGGTGATATTAATGACAATATAAGATTCTCTTATGACGAAACAGACCCTAGAAGGACTTTTCTATCTGAATTGACTGGTAACACAGTTGAGAATATTAAACGTATTCTAGAGGACAAGGATAAGCTTAGATTGAATGAAAATGAGATTAAGGTGGGAATGACTCTTATTAATCTTATGACAAATTGGGATGAGATTTTTGCACAGATGGGTAGTAATAAATTCAATAAAAGTTCCATATTATTGTTTTTGAAGGAAACCACAATGTTGAATACAAAGGAGATAAGAGATGCACTTAAGGTATATAAGAAAAGATATTATGAAGTTAAGTGGAAACTTATCAATGAATAATATAAAACTTAATATTTATTACAAAAACAATGGCTAAGTTTAAGATTGAATTAAATGACATACAGAATATTCGTGACCTTTTGCAAGAGACGTATAGGTTAGCTGATGAGCAGATAGTTCAAGCTCAGAACGAGATAAACAAATTGTCAGTATCCACGCAACTTGAACAAGAACCTATGGATGCTAAAAGTAAATATGCAAAGGCAATTAATGACTATCTAGGTATGAAAGATAAAGCGATATCAAAGAAGTTGGATATTGCAAAGATTTTGACTGATGTATATCATCATAATGGTGATGTCAAGGGTGCTATCGAAAATGGAGAAAATATCAAGAATATGGACTTCAATTTTGATGATATTAAGAAGATGATTGACAATAACATGCAAGAAGAAAAAACTAAGACAATTGAACTTAACAAGAAATAATGGCTAACATCAAGGATAAACAGCAAGAAGCAATGGCAACCATTGATACTGCGAAAGCAATGGTTGATAAGGTGATTGCAATAATGAACATTATGCTTGCATCACCTAGTATTTCTTTGACATTTGCAACAAATCCAATAGGGTATATCTTGCAATTGTTAAAGCACCTAGGTGTTACTTATGAAGAACTTAGGGAGTATCTTGCTAATTTCTTGATATATATATTACCAGTATTGGAGGTATCGGTTAAAACTATATTACTTACCAATCTTAAGAATATGGTTTCTTGTTCTGTTGACCCTAGAATACCAGAGAAATATAGGGAAAACCTTAATGTTGGATGTGGCAGTGGACAAATTGAAGGTTATGGTATTAATGTTAGTATTGAATCTATTGATTTCCTAAATAAATTGTCTGAGAATCCATTGAGCGATTTTGGAAAGGAAATGTATTTTGGTCTTGATGGCATTGATGATGTGTATAAGTTTGCAAGGGCAGAGGACTTTGATGCATTTTTGTGGTTTGTAATGCATAAGGGTAAATTCCCAAGTTCATCAAACTTTAGTTCTATATCTGGTACAATACATGGAATTGGTGGAGAAACAATACCAAACCCATCAATATTAGATGCAGTTCAAGTTGACTTTAATTCCGATAGTCCTTCTTCAATAATGTTGGGTAATACTTTTATGTATCCAGATTATCAACATTCTATAGTCTCAATGTGTATTGATAGAAAATACGATAGTGAGAATAAAATAATTTCAAATATATTAGTTCCAACATCATCAAACATATGTAGTGTAAACTGGTATGTAAGACGTGCAGATTATTTAAAAAAGAATCTTGGTTTTGGGGAAAAGAGATTTGAGTCTAGGGATTTTTCTAAAGAAATCGCATTATGTAATTTACAATATTTTGATACGGCATCTAGTAATATTTACCCTTCAAACGGATTGGTTAATAATATCGTTAGATTGACTATAAAGCCAAAACCTTTTATTCATATTCCGAAAGTTGATGAAGGCGAAAAACCTTGGGGGTTTGTACCTTTATTGTTTGATAGTCAAGGAAATTATGACATAAATGGAAAGTATACTGTTGTATTTGACACGCAATCAAGACCATCATATAGTGGTGATTATGCAACATATACTACTGGTACTACTGACATTAAAATCAACATAAGAAGTGGAAATGTTAGTATTACTGATAAAAACGAACTCAAGAAACATTTAGTAGAGTGTTATAAGGGATTGACTGTTTATGAATTTAATTATGATTTTGTAATGGGTATGAAATTGTTCGATGCCAAAGTCATGGCTACAACATTATTGGATACCCTTGTAAATACTAGATTAGGATTAAACGCATCTCTTGGTAAAAAGCATCAAGATGCCACAGATAAGATTAAGGAAATCATAAAGAACATTATAAACTCTGATGATTCTTCGGTTGAGGATTGTTATTTCTCATTCGATAATGAAAAATATAATCAATTGTTAAGGTCTAGCGAAGAAAAGAGAGCCAAAGACTATGCATTTGGCTCAAATGCAAGTTCTGATGGACTTGATAAAGTTTATGAGATTCTAGATGAATATGACTCTGCATCATCTTTAGAGGAACGAATAGACATTATTAACCGTGCAATCACGCAAGCATCTATAGCAGTTGCAAGTGGTGCTGAAGAAGAAGACAAATATAGTATAGAATTTGGATTTGTATTTGATTTAATTGAGAACCTTGTATTTGCAATTATTAATGCGATTTTATCACCAAAGGTATTATTACTGTTAGAGGTTAATAGACAAATCATGGGTGGTAATTGGAAAGTATTTACAATCGAGGATTTGTTAAAGGCAATGCAAGGAATAATAATATCTATTATAAAAGAAGTTCGTGACCTTGTTATACAAGAACTTTTAAAACTTGTTCTAAAGTATTTACAACCACTTAAGGAAATGATAGAGTCAATATTACTCAGAGAACAAATTGAAGAATACACTTCTGCAATCAATAGTATTATCAAAAATTGTCCTATGGTTTGGTTTAATTTTGGCTATCAGCCAAAAGAAGTTAAACTTGATACTGTTGATTATGCTGATATTGATATTAATGAAATAATAAATGCTGAAAAGCCTAATGAAAATTGTTAAATATTATGGGTATAGAACAAATTTGTAACACTATTACTAATTTCTTTAATGATGTTAGACCACCATTCCCACAGATTAATAGAATCTTATTGGTGTGTTCAATGATACGTAGACCTGGACTTTCTACCATCTATTCAGTATCAAATATCGTTAAGGATTTAAATAGACTTGGTATACCTACTGGACCGATGCCAGATGGTAGCTCAAATCTAACTGTTGGAGCATTTTTTGCTTCAACAAAGGAAATATATAGGGGTCTTAAAAATGATGTGTCAATACAAGTTGGAACAACTCCTGGAACGATGCAAGCAACACCAGCTGGTAATGCTACTCCAGGAATGGCATTTGGAGCACTATTTTAATTTATGAAGAAAAAAGTAGATTTCACGAAATTAAGTAACGCAGAAATTAACATTAAGATTATGGGTTACGAGAACGAATACAATGTAAAAAAAGATAAAATCATTGCATTGGTTCAAGAATTAACAGAGCTTGATGAATTGTACATCAAGGCAAATGAAGAGTTACAAAAAAGAGGCGCATTAAAGGATGGCTAATATAATTGTAAAAGTCGGAAAGGTTAGAGAGGTCGAGAATGTCTATTCAAAGAATGGCAGTGATGGCATGCGTGTTAGAGCAGAATTGACAGAAGATAAACCAAGGAAATTAGAAGATATTCCTTGGGCATTCCCTTTATTGCCTAAAGTTTTCCATGTATTACCAAAAGTAGGTGAAGCGGTTTTGGTTGTTTGTGAGGATAGTAACAACAATAAATCCCAAAGATACTATATTGGACCAGTTATTGCTCAACCTCAATACATGACTTATGACAAGAAGGAGGATGCTACTTCCACTTTTAAGAATTTCGAATTTAACCCTATCGAGAAAATATCTAACTTTGACATGGCTAGAGGTGCTTTCCCAAACAATGAAGATGTATCTGTTGTTGGTAGAGGTTCTGAAGATGTTACGCTAAAATATAATGAATCCACAAAGAAGAGTGAGGTTGATATTCGTGCAGGAATTCGTACAGAGCCATCAATGGCTAGAGAAAATGATTTGATAGGAAATATCATGTTTAATAATATAGACCCAGCTTATATACAGTTGAAATATAAGAGTGGACTTGCAAAGAACCAAAACCATCAAGTATCTAGCATGATTAATATGGTAGCTGACAATATTAACCTTATCAGCAATAGGGATAATAACGTTTGTGATAATGTACACGATAAGGATGCTTTGATTAAGGATGAAGATTCTGATATTGTAATGGATAGATTACATCAAGTACCAAAGGGCGATAAACTTGTCGAACTCCTTACAATTATGAAAGGCGCAATTATGAATCATGTACACCCTTGGGCTGGTATGGAACAATGTGGTGATTGGCCAGGTTACATTAAACAACTTGAAGGTTATGACATTAATTCAATCCTCTCAGAATACGTTAGAATATCTTAAATTATGTTTAAAGCAAGTTCGAATTACGGAAGTCCAAATTTAGGCAAAAATGTTGAAATAATAGGAGGGGCTAATTTCGGTTCAGAACCTTATCTGATTAAAATTGGTGACAATACAACCATTTCATTTGATTGCGCATTTGTGACACATGATGCAGCAACTAGAGTGATTAGAAATCTTCCAGATGGGGATAAGGAAACTGTTATATATGCCCCAATAGTTGTTGGCAAGAATTGTTTTATAGGGTGTAGAACGGTTATACTTCCAGGTGTAACGATAGGCGACAATTGTATAATCGGTGCTGGAAGCATTGTTAACCGTGACATACCTTCTAATACAGTTGCAGCTGGCACACCATGCAAGCCAATTTGTACTTTAGAGGCATATAGAAATAAACATAAAGATGATTTTATGTATATTGTATCAAAGCCTTTTAATGAAAAGAAACAGATTTTATTAGATAAATTTAAAGCGAGACTCAATTAAGAATCTCGCTTTTATTGTTTTTATTCAATTTCTAATGGTGATTGTAATCCCAAATTCATATCTGGGTTTATTTCCACTGAATCATTACCCATTTCATCGTTAATGAATTCTTCAATGACTTCTTTAATAATTGATTTTGTATTCATTTTATTTTCTGTAATAGTTTTAAAGTTAGCTTTATTGTCCATTAATTTAGTTATAGTTTCATAACTCATGTTAGGGAATCTTTGTTTAAGTTTATTTCTCAGTTCAACATATGATGAACACTCTGTCTCAAACATTCCATTACTTGTTTTAATTGAAAATATTAATTTTGGCTGTGTTGGAGTTTGCTGAGGTGGAATTTGTTGTACTGCTGGTCTTCTAATACCCAATGTTTCCCCACTAACCTCTGGTAACATACTCTTCAACTCACCAAGCCAAGGTTTATCTTCAAGACTCCAATATCTCCATGTTCTCATATTTTTTCTGTATCCCTTGGAGAATAAATACTCTATAATTTCAGCATCGTTTGTTGTAACAACATTATCACCTCTTTCTTTCTCACTAGTTGAAATCATGTTTACTAGCGATTGATTGGAGGTTATGGTAAGTTTTACTTTTCCTTCTTTTGTAAATACGAAAATAGCCGTTACCGATGACTTCTTATTTGCTAACCTTTTGGCTCTCTTGGCTTTCATTGCGTCATTTAACTCCATTTCAGTCATCTGTTCAGCACTTGCAAGTCTCTGTATGGTGAACATTCCATTTGAACGCTGTGAAACAATATATCCAATTTCTTTAAATTCTCTTCCGTGTCCTTGTTTTGGGGCGTAGCCATACATGTAGGTATAATAGTGGCACATTTCATGTACCAATGTAGCCAAGAAAGAGTGTTCAGTACCGCTATAGTTGCCGTTCAGTTCTATTCTAGGCTGACATAAACCAACAAAGTTTTTTCTATCAATATCTATTTTTTCCCAACCATTGTTCTTATACATTTTGCGGCTGTATCTGTTTATATAGATACCACGCCCAGTTATCTTAAACCAACCAAGAGTACCACCTTCAGAACCACGACCTGTGGTGAATATAGCAAAACTACACTCACCCAACTCACCACCAAATAATTCATCATTCATTTCAGCATATCTAGCTGTCATCCATTCTACGGTTGGTTTAAATGTTTTATCCATTTTATCGTTTAATCTTTGCGAAAATTCGTTCCAATCCATTGTAAAACAATATTTCCTATAAATATCAAAAGGGTAGGAAAACTCCTACCCTTTATCTATTATTAATCCCAATTGTCTAGTATTTTTGTAATTAATGGATTTCTTACTATGTCTTCTCTTGTAAACTCTGTGATTCCAACCTCATCTAATTTGCCTATATGTTCTATTGCATATAATAGTCCACTTTCTGATTTTTTTGTAACAATATCTCTACGGTTTGTTTGTAGAGAATCACCAGTTAAAATCATTTTACTATTTTCACCCAATCTTGTAAGTATCAGTCTTAGATTTTCCTTGGTATATTGTTCACATTCATTGACACATATTAAGGCATTATCGAATGTTTTACCTAATGCAAAATTAATAAATTCGTATTTTATATAATTATTGCTTATTAAGGATTGTGCTGTCATATATGGGTCAGCATTTCCACTATTCCTTAAAATCTTCGTGATTGTCTGTTCATCACACTCAAGATATGGCTGTATCTTGGTTTCTAAATCACCTTTAAGGTAGCCTAGGTTTAAGTCTAATCCTCCCGCTGGAGCTGTAGGTATCATCATAATGATATTTGAATAATTACCATCCTTTAACTCCTTAAGCGCATATGCTAGTGAGAGATAGGATTTTCCAGTACCTGGCGAACCAACTCCAAAGCATATTTGGTAATTTTTATTTTTAAGTAATTTCAAAAACTCTTTTTGTTTTTCGTTTTTACACTTTATGTCAATTTTGTAACTAAGTGTTTTTAATTTAGAACATAACCCTTCCGATGTAAGATAATTGAGAGCACAGTCTCCTTTCATCTTTTGTTCAATGAATTCCATTTCTAATTCACTGACGCTTTCTTTTAAGTTTTTCTTTTTTCCCATAAAAATTAGTTTAGAAAAAAAGCGCATTAGTCCATTAAAGAACTAGTGCGCTTTTGATTATGTAATAATAAATGTTTCCATGTATCGTTGCTTTAATATAAATATCGCTTTAAGCATATTTGTTATTCAAATCATCTACGATATTGAATGATAGAACGTCATGGTGAATAATACTATTCATTCCATAAGTAATTTTAACATCAACGTAGTATCTCTGTGGTATAAGAATGTTTGTATCTATGACGTAGAAGTTCTCAGAGAATGTCTTATTAATTTTATCCCACTCGATTACGTCTATCTCTCTAGTACCATCTTTCACATAAACTCTTATGTTCAAATTATCTACTAGTTGAACAGTATTTGTTGTATAATTTGGCTTTGCTGATATAATTAGTTTCCTAATATCACCACGTTTAATATCTTCTTTTTCTTTAATGCCACTTATTGAAGGAGTAAATGTTGTGTTGGTTACACTCAATGAGTTTCCAATGTTGAAGAAATTAGGAGTATCTTTAAGCGTAAAATCAAGCTCCACATCGTCCAATTTTGTTCCTTGGTAATAGATATTACTCCAGACATCATAAAGCATTGTATCAGCCTCGAAATCGCCTTTAGAGAGCTTCAAATCAACATAATAGATACCTCTAGTATGCTTTTGTGATTCAAGTTCCATAATAATTTCATCGTCACTGTTCTTAATTGTAACAGTTGGGTTATTATCTAAATCTTGTAACGTATCTCCGATGGTACAATATAGGTATAATTTATTATTCTTGTTAAGGACGAAGTTTGCTCTATCATCCAATACCACATTGTCATATCTAGTTTCTACGAATGGTTGGAAGAATGTATTAGTTTTATTGGTTAGTAAACCTAAATAATTTTCATATTCTGTTTCAGTAACCTCTAAAAATGGCGAGAATGCGATACCTATACCGTAGTTTTTTAGTTCATCAGTTATAAATTTGTTAAACGTGTCGGTAATATCTACATTTATATTCTCATTACCAACATCAAAGTGTTGCCTTGCTATAACTAGTGAAGGTTCATTTGCTGAGAATTTGTCATATTCATTTGATAATGTACTATTTGTATAAACCCCTTCTTCATCCCATAGGATACCGTTTTTCCTTTGAAACCAATTACACCCATCAGTTGATACTAATCTCTTTGGGTCAATTGGTGTTGGAGAATAATATCCTGCGTTTAGTGCATTCATTGAATAGTCAAATCCTTTTCCGCTATCCCATTCTTTAGGAATTAAGAAGAAAATTAAGTCAAAACTTGTTGCACGTATTTTTTTATTGTCATTAATTGAACTTGTTTCACATTCGTGTAATTGCGTAAAGTCCAAAAACCCAGCATTAGTAATATGGAGAGTGTGTTTCATTTTCTCCATATTCGGCATGATTCCATCATTCATTAGTTTTTTAACTTTTGAATGGTCAAAATATATCAACGTTCTAGATACAATGGTATCTTTTCCATATACAAGTTCTGCAATGGGATTAAGACCAGTATTAAGTTTACTATTTGAAATAATCGTATCTGTTTTTTCTATATAACTTTTATATATCATCTTCGTTAGGGTAATTAATCATTATGTCTTCTTCATCACTTGGTTCATCTAGTGATGACTCTGTGATATTTTCTTTATCTATTGCCACATTTGGGTCGTATCCAACTAAGTATAGTTCAGAGCTTTCCTCAACATTATCTCTAGTGATTCTAACTGTTATTTCATCACCTTCATAAAATCTAATGTCATTATCTAAATTCATTAGTTCACCATTGACGATAATCTTAAAATCATAAACATTATTTGTCTCAATAGTTGTTAATACCATTTCTTTATCAATTATGAACGATAATTCAGTTGTACACTCATCAAAATTCATCATTACCTTCATAACTTTATTGTAATATCTATTTGGAGTTGGTTCACAACAATTATCATTATCATCTGAAGGCTCATATATGATGTTTGGTTTATCTTTCTCATCGATTGGTATAACTTCACAATGGTCATCTTTAGTCATTACATCTATCTTGTTGGTAAAACCTTCCATAAATATAACTTTTTCATCTTCTCTTCTGTTCTTGCCTCTTCTGTTAACAATACCACTAGCATCTGAATCATGCGAAGATAAAATTAATCTTGATGGCACTCTTTCTACACTATAGTCTTCTTTGCGTATGATATAGCCTCTTACCTTTATCTTATATGACTGAGAGTAATATTTACGGTCATCTATTGTGTATTCAGATTCGTCAGATACATCATCTAATGTCATTGACATGGGATGGTCATTTGGAGAAATATAACAGTTAATGGCATTAAATTCATAATGCATAAGTTCATTAACTTTGTTTATAATCTCCATTTTATTTGATATTATAGAGACGGTATATATAAAATTAATCTGGGTTGGTTGCTTCATTGTATACTTATCATAAGCTTCAGTGCCATTTTCTTGTAATACTGGAACATAGAACATGGCGAAATCCTTATGTCCTGGAATGTTAAAATAATTTCCTTGGCTTTCACCCTTTTGTGGATTAAGTTCACGAGTTACAGTTAGGAAGTTTATGATTGGATTTCCAGTTTCATCTTGTTTATCCCATTCTTGTATGTACTCACTTAATCTCTGAGTACTATATAACTTATAAATAGGTAATTTCTTACCATCATATACAACATCTATGTGTTTTACAACCCAGTCATACATTGTTTGGTCTATGTCACTGAATTCGATTGGTTTTGGAAATGGCGTACCATACTCCAATATTACCTTTGACATATTCCTACGTCTCTCAGTGCCATGTGCATGGTGACGTAGTTTGAGTTTATCCATATATGGTTTTGGTTGTATTAACATAATCTTGATTTTTTACAATAAATATTTGTTAAATGGTAATATTTATAAGAAATAAGAAATATACAATGGCACAGTTCTTCTTTTTGAAACAGAATAGTACGCTCCCTACTTTACGCATGGAGTTAATTGAGGATGGTAGACATGATTTTCACAAGTTCCATGAATGTATTCAGAACGCTGAAATAACCTTTACAATGGTAAATATTGATACCAATGTAACAAAGGTTGCAAAGGCAAAGGCTTATATTAAGTTACGTGAGAATGATGACTGTACAGAACAATACGTCATATGCTATGATTGGAAAGCACGTGACACAAAGGAGGCTGGCTCATATAAGGGAACTTTTGAAATTACTTTTAATGGAAATATTAAGAATGATTCATATACATATCCAAGTGGTATACTCAATATGCCGATTAGAGAAGACCTTATTGTGGTAATAAAATAAAAAGGAGAGAACCTATTTCTCTCCTTTTTCTTTTAATATTTCATCAAATTTTTTCTTTTCCTCTTCTGTACATAATTCATAGAATTTCTGATAGTTAATTTGCAAATCATAGTTTTTATCCTTAACGTCTTTTAACTCGTTAAACATTGCACCATAATATGCCTCGAATTGGTAATATCCTTTTTTTGTAACACCTTTTATGATGCCCATATTACCGCTATTTCTACTGATTATGTAATCTCCCTTTTGAAATTTTGGTTCAATCATATCAATTAAGCATTAAAACATTCTTTATTGCAAGTTTACGCTCAACTTCTTCAAGGGTTTCACCGAATCTAAAGAATATCCTTCCATCCTCTGGATAATCCTCATAGGCATCCATATTCTCCCAAGCTAGAGCGATAATACCATCGGTACAATCTTGAAATCCAAAACAGCATGAATCTTGTATTAAATCAAGTTTTATTTTCATTTTTACGATATGAATTTCTGTCATGTACTCATCATTTGGAATGAGATTATTTACCAAACAACAAGGTTTATATTCGAAACCTTCCCCCCAGAATTCATCAATATTATCAGTGAATATAAATTCATATCTGTAATATCCGTCAGTTTCCTCTCCAATTAATTTGATAAATCCTAGTTTTACTTCCTCTTCCATAATTTATTTATTTTTATTCATTTTTGTAATCATATCCTTGAGATATGCTATTCTTTCAGCCCTACTTTTAATTTTCAATGCCTCATCCAAAGAACCATTTTTATCCAACTCGATAATGGTTTCAGCATCACCCTTTCTGAAACCTTTTAATGGTTGTTCCTCTGCTTTAGGTTCTGGGTCTGATATCTGTATCTTCTCTGCTATTTCATCTCTCTTTAGTTTAGCCACTTCATCCAATTCATCATCAAGTTTGATAATTTCTTGAATCTTTTTTACATCTTCATTAGTAGCCTTAAGTTCGTCAATCTTATCACTCACTACCTTTTCCTCATCAATTACAGTGGCATCAATGATTATGCCATCCTTAACCATATATTCAATACGTTTACCATCTTTCTCAGTTACGATTTTAACAATATTCTTTAAATCAATTTTAAATTCCATAATTCAATTATTTTATAGTATTATTATTTTCTCTTCTTTTGGTTGCATCACGAAACATAGATTTATATCCCTCATATTCTCTAGGCAGTGATTCAATCTCCCATAAACTCAAGAGTCCTTTGACACCATTATTATAAACACCTTTATCAATACTCATATTATTTATCATTTTCGCTGACAATGATATTGTCGATTATTTCTTGTTTTCCTCTAACTTTATCAAACATTTCTTTATAAAATGTATCAGAAAATACTTGATAATAAATAGTTACATCATTTTTTTGATTTAATCTATGTATTCTATCTTCAGCTTGTAGATTATCTCCACTCACCCAACTGAAACTATTGAATATTGCAACACGGCTTGCAACTAGTGTAAGACCAACGCCAGCACTCTGTATATTTCCAATAAAGACCTTTATATTAGGGTTATTTTGAAATTCCTCAACTGACTTATCTTTCCTCTTGATTGTCATCTTTCCATTGTGGACAACACATATATCCTTAAAAGCCTCTTTAATGGTATTAAGCTCCTCATCAAATGAACAAAATATGACAACCTTATGTCCTAAATTAATACATTTTTTTGCAAGACTGATGGTTTTGTTTGCCATAGAGTTAGCTAGCCATTGGCGCATCATAATACCCTCAGTAATCTTCTTATATTTCTCAATGTCCTCTTTATTCTTACCATCTTTAGCTTGAATATATTCATCCCATACCCTTTCATAACTTTCTCTTTCTTTTTCGGTTAACTTATAATTCAAAACCTTAACAGTTTTCTTGACAATTTTACCAAAGTCACTCTTCAATCTTCTAATATAATAAGGCTTTATGATTTCTTGTAATTCATCTAGATTTGAAGAGCCATCCGTTACCCAGATTTTCTTTAGTGTTTTTTCAAGAACCTTATCTAGTTCTTCTTTTTCCTCAGATGTCAGCTCATACCAACTGTTTTTTCCTTTCTCTTGACAAAATAGGAATGTAACAGCATCACGTTCCTTTTTATTATAAAAACTCTTTCCATCACAATATCTTTCAACGTAGTATTTCCAATCATCAGCAAGAGGACAACCGATAATTTTAAGAATATTGAAAAAGTTGATTGGACGATTGGTGATTGGAGTACCAGTTATGGCATATATACCCTTTGGATTGCTTCTCTTAACCAAGTCAGACACAATCTTGAATATACCACTAGTAGTATTAGATAGTCTGTGTGCCTCATCAATTATCACCAAATCGAAGTTGGATTGGAACAATTGACTATTATCCATTGCTTCTCGTATGATATTTTTCTTTCTAGATACCTTTTCCTTTTCTTTAGTAACCTTTCTAAGTTTTCCATCTTCATATTCAAGTGTGGTAGATTTAACTGTCTCAGTTGGTATTTCATAGAAGTTTTTTAAAATATCATAATTGATAATGGTAAATTTATTCTCCTTCCACTTGCTACCCTCTACAATGGTAATCTCATCCTCAGATACGAGATTCTTCAATTCCTTGAACCATGTCAACTTAACTGAAGCTGGTGAAATAATCAACACCTTCTCGTATTTATCCTCAAGAGCTGCCACAATTGCTGCAAGAGTCTTACCACTACCCATTTCACTTGCGAGAATGCCCTTTTTACGGCTTGTGAGGAACTTTACAGCCTCTTCTTGGTAAGGATAAAGGTTAAATCCCATTCGCTCGTTGTAGGCATTAAAATCTATTAATTTATTCTCCCAAGGCTCACTCAAGAAATCTGTTAATATCGCTTTCTTTGGTGCAAATATTTCAATTGCCTTTTCTTGTGACCTTCTATAGATTGCATAGAAGTGATATAAGTTATCCATTTCTCCTAAGAACCAAGTGATTTTCAACACCTTTGGCACAAAATCAAGTAATAAATCACTATGTAGTTTCTCACCGTACCAATCAGCAATCTTTACAATCTTATTTATTTCCTTTGGCTCTCTCTCGTAATTTGACAAAACATATTCAGACTCAAAATCATTCAATGCTCTCGTTTGATAAGCAATTACAATGTTTTTGAGCTTAATTATATAAGAATTATTGCCTTTATAATTCTTAAGTAATTCATATGTCTTTTCAATTTTTGATAAAGATAATCCCATATTTTTATATTTTATCCTTGATAAAATATAAAAATATTTTTGAAAAAATCAAGTGTTTTAAATGAAAAAATGCAGATATTTATAAGAAATATTTATGTTTTATAATGAAAATAGTTAAAATAAACGAATCTCAAAAGAAAAGATTATTTGAAGCATATAGGGAAGGTTTCTCATTTGACGAGTTATCGGTGCTTGGAAATGATGCTTTTTCTGATGAGGAATATAGTGGAAAGTTACAATTCGAATATTGTAGGAAATGGTTGGGTGAACCAGTTGCAAGAGGTACTTCTAGATGCATATTCATGTTAAGTGATAATCTAGTTCTTAAGTTGGCATGCGGTAGATATGAGGCAGGAAAGGCTCAGAATCGTCTTGAATGTCAGTTATATGAGGATAATCCTTCACCTTTAATGGTGAGAATATTTGGAAATGATGATAATTTTTCATATGTAATTTGCGAGAATGTTGTACCTGCACAAGACATTGATTTTGAAAAGATTATAGATATTCCATTTTATTACAGATATTATAAACAAATGGGTTCTGAATATGTTAATTATTTTGAAAATCCAAAAGGAAGCTATAATGAAGTTCCTTTTAATGTACATGATGTAGTATGCTATTTAGAGGCAAACTATTGTGTTGGCGAAGGCTATTATCATAAGGAAATAGAAGAATACATAAGGAAAAACCCTTGGCTGAAAGAACTTAAGACATTCATCATGAATACACAGATTGGTGATTTAACTAAACCTGATAACTATGGCATTGTGAATAGAGATGGTAAACCAATGATTGTAATTCTCGATGCTGGAATGAACTTAGAAAATTGGGAGACATATTATCGTGGCTAATTTAAAATTTAATACAAAAAACATAAGACGTGTTCCGATTAATAGAAACAGTCTTTTTTATGATGCAGATATGTTTGCATTGGAGAGAGAAATTGGAAAGGACTATATCGAACAAGATATGGGGCAAACTGTTGTGCTTTATCAAGTTGATGCCTCACAAACACAAACTGATGCTGTGTATGGTGAAACAGACACTGATAATGTGGCATTCAAGACGCCAGTTGAAATTCCATGTACATATAAGATTGAACAACCAGAGTTAAAGTCATATGACAAATCAAAGCAACTTGGTACTTATATGAAAACAGGTAAACTCACCATAGGTGTATATCAAGAAACTCTTGTTGAACTTAATGTTGAGATTAAGAAGGGTGACTATATTGGTGTACAAATATCTCCAGAACATATGGAATTCTTCGTAGTCAATAATGACGGTAAGAATAATTATGATAATGCTCATTCACTATGGGGCACAGTTCCATTGTATAGAACAATACAATGTTCACCAGTTGATACTAGTGAATTTAAGGCTTAAACTAATATTTATATTAAAATACATATTTAATTATGACACAGATTATAAGATTAACAGAATCAGATTTACATAAAATCGTAGAAGAAACTGTAAGACGTACAGTTGATGAAGGTTGGGGCAAGGATGCTCTTAAGACAGCAGGACTTGGTGCAGCACTTGGTTTAGGTGCAGCTGGAACACTTGCAACAGATAATCCAATCTCAAGAGGTCTTGATAGGCAATTCGCAGACCAAGAGGAAGTGGGAAGAGCATTCCCAGAGGATAGAGCAGAATTTGGTAAGGCTTTAAGTCCTAGAGGAAACGCTGAAGATAATACTATTTCTTGGGAAAAGGCTAATCAATTTGAAGGGAAGATTAGTAAAGCAATTACTGAATCAATTAACAAATACCTTAAGGAAAATGTGTAATAAAGAAAGAGTGAGGAACAATCCCCACTCTTTTTTTTGTTTTTTATTTTCTAGCTATTTGCTTATATAATTCAACTCTATCCTTACATATTGCCTCAAGTGAATACTTGTCTTTAACAAAGTTATACAAATTGTCTTGTAGTTTCTTAAGCATATCCCTATCATTAGCAAGCTTATTGATGTACTTAGCCCATTGCTTATGATTCTTAGAAGAATCTACTAGAAGTGCAGTACCTTCCTCATTAATCTTACCACCTTTCTCAATCATAGGTACTAAATTAATGGTATATGCTCCAAAGTTCTGTGCTATAAATGCAGTATGAGTAAATCCACACTCAATTTCCTTAAGCTCAGATTTAACGCTATTAAACTCATTCTCTTTCAATGGTGCGATAAGTACATCAACATTAGCATAGTGTGTGGCATATTTATTGATATCCCTAGTCCACATTCTACGGTATGATTCATTTGTGAATGGGTCATCAGTATATGCAATATATTTCATAAGGAAGTCCTTATGTTCTAGCGATACATTCTTATAGTTATCAGTGAAAATCTTCTCATAATCACACCACACACTTTCCTCTGGCAGTATTGGACGTGTTGTCTTCTCACCAGTTTGTTGGTTATAGATTGTTCTATTACCTCTAGTATCGAAACCACATAATACAAATTGTACCTTATCTTTATCGATTTGTTTTGCAATACCATCAAGTAATTGTAAATCCTTTAGGTGTGAAGAACCACAAATGATACCAACTCTAAGTTTATCAGTAGGTGGTGTCTTTGGAACTGTATATTGTTCCTCATTTGGATTAATACCATTAGGGAATACCGCAACATTCTTATTATACTTCCTAAGCATATTAGCAAAGATTGGTGTTGTGGTTGTTACATAATCAGCCCTCTTTAAGTGATTAATAATTGGCTCATGCCATCTTTCCTTCTTTGCGGTTAGCGACATTGGATGGTCTTCTCCAAGTTTAAAGTGGTCATCAACATCAATGATTACTGGTATGCCCAAGAACTTAATCATATCCATGATTTTACACTCTTTGTCAAGTTGCTTGTGTATGTGAATAAGGTCATATTGTTTTAAGAAAGTCTCAAGGTCTCCGTTTGGCATACTGTAAACAATATCTACATCAAATTCATCGCCATAGTGCTCTTGAATGTAAGTGTGTGGGTCTACTGAACGGAACTTACCCACACCAGTCCTATCACTAGGTATCACCAACATTTTAATTTTTTTATCCATATTTTAATATATTAAAACAATTATTGTCTTGTATTATTTTACAAATAATAACAAATTATTATGGATAAATCAATAATTAAAACAAAAAAGAGTGTTAACCGTTAACACTCTTTCTTTTATCATTCACATTACCTACTTTTTTCATTGTGCATTCATATAAATCTCCATTTTTTGCTAAGAATCTGAAAGATTTACCGATTGATATTGTATTTACCTCATTACCATCTTGCCTTCCTTCAGACACAATCTTCTTATTAAGGGAAACAGCATACTTTCTTACAATTTCCTCAACAATTGTCCTAATCATTGGATAATCAACTTGAGGTGCTGCTGCATATTGCATCTGTGGTTGAGGTGCATACTGCTGTTGCACACCTTCATTAACGATTTGTCTTACGTTCTGTGGAGGTGTATATGTTGGTTGCTGTGGTACAGCATCCATCATTCCTTCGGTAAGGAATGAAAGGTCACGATTATCACCGCCACCAAATGCAGCATATAGGTCTGATTCATCAATTGGATTAGACATAAACGCTTCTCTGATTGCGGCTGGTACGTTTGCAGCATTTTCACCCATTTGTCCACCGAATGAAGGTGGTGCTTGGGTCTTCCTATTCCTAGCTGTTGTCATCAAATCACTAGTTAGGGTATCTCCATTAAGTGACTCATTAATTCCGTCCTTGTGTCCTGCTGCAATTTTATCAAGAGTGCCATTTGCTTCTAATTTCATGAGCTTTGCTGCTCTAGACATCGATTCATTTAATCTAGCCCTCTTTTGTTCTTCAGTCATATTTGCCATTATCTTCTGTTGTTATTTAAAAAATCATTTTCATCGAAATCTACTTCGTCAGAATCATAACCCTTATCCATTACTGGTCCTTTTTGTGGCTTTGTTAAAGTCCTTTCAGCATCATCAAGGTCAAATAAACGCCAAAAGTCTTCACCTTTTTTTGGAGTATTTTCTATATTCTGCCTAATCATATCATATTTTCTACTATTAGGCTGAGATGTATAGACATTTTTCTTCCATTGTTGTGTTACTCTTGGTTGTCCTACTGGACCTTTTGTTGCATTTTGTTGCTGACCAACTTTTACGTCATTTTGGAATTGCATTCTTTGTCTATCCAATGGGCTGATAAAGTTATCTAATTTTGCATTATCATAGAATGTACCCATTGTTTTATCACCAGTAAGATTGTATTCACCGAATGAACTTGGTGGTGCTTCAAAAAATTTCTTGTTTTTCATTGGAATCCAAGAAACGATTCTATCAAGTCTAAAGAATTTCCATTTTGGAGCACCTCTACGGCTTCCACCACCTTCTTGAAACGCTCTAACAACAGGATAACCTTTCTTCGTTGTACCTATTGCAAAAGGTTTAATGACACGACTACCCTTTGGATTTCCAGCATCATCACCTTGTCCGTCATCGTATCTGATGCGGACTTGATATTTGTTTTGGATTGCATCAAGAACAGCATTAAACGCTACTTCTTCATTTAAAAGGCAGTTTGCCATGTCTTAATATTAGTCTTTTTCGTTATATGGGTTATAGTTAACCTTCATATTCATTTCATCCAAACGACTCTGAGGTGTGACATTCATACTTTGTCCTGCATATAGTTCATTAAGTTGGTTCTGATATGTGTTATCAACAATCAATGATTTTAATGCTTCCAACTTTCTCTGCATCTTTCTGTCAGCGAAGAAAGCGTTGGTCTCAGCAATTGCTTGTCTTGTCTCTTCCTCGTTCAATTCCTTCTTTACATTAGCCTTTTTGATTGAATCAACCCTCTTGTCAACAAGTTCCATTCCAATGAGAATGTTCTTTGCTAGCCTATGTAATCTATCATTATCATAACTTCTCATAATTTATTTATTTAAAACTGAATGTATTAAGTGGTCGTTTTCTGACCAATTTGCTGACCTACGAAATATTGTCCATCATCTACATTCTTAGTTGTATCAACAAGGTTTGTACCATAAGGATTTTCCTTGTTATATATTGAGATTGCCATTGCCCTCTCACGTCCACTGATTCCATTTCTACCCTTTATATCGTAGTAGCCACCACCATTTTCGGTATCGAAATTGCTATAGTTAATCTGTGATGTTGGTTTTGTACAATCTGGTAAGAAGTGTGTATGACCGCCATGTAGAGTTCCTTTACCTTGTGCGTCACCGTCACTTACTGCATCTTGGTGAGTTGCACTGTATTGATTCTCGATGTTGTAGTCACTACGAGTAATCTCTTGGTGTCTCTCTTCCATGCCTCTCTTTTCAAGACAAGTCTGCCCGTTCTGAACTGTATTTGCCATATTCTTTATAAAATTTAAGTAATTTATTTTCTATTATAAATAGTTAATTGTAAATATTATAGTTCTTCAACCTTAGATTTACCCTCTAAAGTTTCGATTTTTGTATTTAATTTATCTCTTTTCTCTCTTAGTTTGTCCAATTTAGTCTTGTTGGCTTTCTCTTCTTTCTTTTTAGCAGCTTCCATTTGGTCTTGAACACTCTGGTTAGTGCTTCCAACTGGAAACTCATTCTGAATCATGTATTCGGCATCAACCAATGTCTTTGTATATTGTAAGTCTATCTTCCATTCATTTCTGTATAGATGCTCATTCCTAGCCTCAATACCGAATCTTTCAAGACAAGTTTGTTTACCACCTATGCTAGCATTAGAAGATGGCTGCTGTGACTTCGTACCACCCATTATATTCTCAATGGTATTGCCAATCTTTTTAAGTGTATTATCTATTGTGTTTGCCATTGTTCAACTTTATTAATTGTTCTTCAGTTATATATATTTTCTTACTGTTTTTCTTGATTTCTTCAGCAATACGGTCTAATGACTTACTTCCACCGACAACAAATATTGATGATAAATCACCTCTCATATGATAAACATCCAATGCTCTGTTAACCAAAACCAATACTTTTTCTGGTGGTAAGTCTTCATTATATTCTGATAATACCTTCTCTAGAGGTTCCATTCCAAAGTCTGTAAACGCATCAGTTCCATCTGGCATTATCATCCAGTCATCAAATCCTATATAATATAACACATCGAACTCATTTGCAACCCAGAATATTTTACCACTATTATTATCTATTTCGATTCTTTGATTCTTTTTTGTTGTGTTAAATTGCTCAATATAACTTATAATATCTCCATACATTTCATTAAATTTAGCCTTGTTTCTATTCAAATCTTGCTGTGCTACCATTCTATCAGCTTCATTTTGAGAAATCCAAGGGAAATATGTTTGACCATATTTATCCACCGCTTCATCAATGAATATGTGTTCACCACCACATAATCTTACAACTTCTTCTGGAGTTATTTCAATTTTTGTCTTTTCTGAATCAACATGTGTTTCTCTATTACTGAAATAAGACTCAATAAAATCTGCATATTCATCATATGGAAAATAAGAACTATGCCCAGCTATATTGGTATTAGCCCTAAGAATTGCTGTATTTTTCATAATTATTCCCATCCATTGATAGATATATCTAACAGGAAACGTTGTCAATTTTCCATATTTTGTGAATTCCCTTAAAGCCTTTGCATACATGTCTGGATTAATCAACACACCCCAACTCTGTTTTCCATTTGGATTTGACATGAACTCATTGAAAACATAGTTTTCATCATATTCATAAATGTAATCATAATAAGGGTGTTCCTCATCAAAAGATTCGTTTATCTTCCTACTCTCAGTTTTAATCTTAGCTGTTGGTGTACTTTGCTTATTGATTTTTACATCACTAGGCTTAACACTTGCGGTAGGCTTTGGAGGTTCTATTGGAGATACCTCTGCTTGACTCCTAGCCCTTTCTACAGTTTTCTTGTAGAAATTGTAAGCTTTTTGACCACCTTGCGTTATATCGTTAGGATTCATTCTCTGCATTCTTTTCTTTGCATCCTCGACACTAACATAGCTAGTATTCTGTTCCTTTCCATTCAAATTATCATTACCTTTCTTGTTATATGCCTTGGTAGACGCAAGACTCTTAAGGTTCTTGAGGTTATTTTTGGGCATGACTTTTTCTAGCGCATTATACCATGCACTATAGTATTGTCTATCCTTCAATGGAACTGGAGCCTTTCTTCTAGTTACCTTTTGTGAATCCTCTAAAAATAATGCCATTGTTAAATTGTATTTGATGATTTTCTACCACCTACAGCACCCCACTGTTGTGGAGATTGTGCGTCTGCGAATTTCTCAGTATCCATTGGATTAGCCTTCTTAGGGCTTCCGTCCTTATCAGTTATTGTAGGTTGAAGCTCAACTTTGTCCAAACCATCATATTCTGGAATTGTACTCGTTCCAAAGTCTTGGTCTGTTACGCTTTCAAATAATCTTGTATACTGAGATTCATTCAAATTAATTATTTTCATAATACATTCTTTTATTTGCTATAAATATTTATATTAAGCAAATAATGTATAAATAATGGCAAATTTAAAGGTAAACAATTACAATAATCTATATTTGAGAATTAACGGAGATGAATATTGGGACTTTTTCGTTAATAAGGATACTTATGGCTCATTTAAGATTAATGATGGTTTGTATGATGAATGTCTTATCTCATACATAGATTTGTCAGATGAAGAATGTTTTGACTCTGATAATTGGATATATGGTAAAAGTGGCTATACATGGGATAAATCTTTAGCACTTGGATACACCTTATATAATATAACATATACTGGAGTCGATAACGGTCTTTTTACCTATCGTAAAGATAGAATTACTAATAAAGATTTTCTAGAATTATTCCAAAATAATAAACTCATAATTGAAGAAAATGACTATAGATTAAAACTTCATGCGGTGAGTGGAAACACGTTACAGTATGATTATCCACTTCATAAGGAAAACGGATATACAAAACTTAATGGTGGTTTCTATCAAGGATTTTTCAAAACAGAATGTGATAAATATCAAATTTTGCCATTAGCATTTGAACATGGAGATACACTTAATTTAGAGTTTACATTGAAAAAATGTGATTTGGAGAAGGAATCTGACAAAACATTAAATGACAAATATCCAGAGAATAAAGGTATATTCTTCTATGTTGGTACTAGAGCAGAAAATAAGTGGATTTATCTCTATGATAAAGATGATGTAGATGGTCTTGAAGAATGTTATGAGTTAGGTGTAGATGACTTTGTTGAAGATGGAGAAATTGATAAAAAAGACCACATAATTGGAAACTTTTATAGTCCAAATCCCGATTTTGATGGGTATGACCCATTTGAACTTGGTGACTACACAAACTACAATTACTATGATGATGAGTTATATGCTGACGATTATTGTGATTGGAATGACATGTACGATTATCTAGAGATAGAATCTGAGAAAAAGCCTAAGACTATAGATGAGAATGCAAAACATTCAACACTTACTTGGTGTTGTGGTGAAATAAATGAAGACGAATATATACTAAAACCTTGGTTTCGTGGTTGTGGATGTCCAATATCATATAAAAAAATAAAGAAAAAAGATGAAGACCCATTTGACCCAAATCCATTGAAGATGGGTACTGAATTTGGTGATGATTACATATTCGATACAAGTGAGGTTATTGGACTTGATGAAGCAATAGATTATATTGAGGCAGAACTTGATATCACTGATTTTGAATATGAAACAGATAATGGATTCAGAGTTTCTGAAGGAAATCAATACTATTTCTATACTGACAATAAGTTCTTATTCTTTGATAGAACAAAAACAGGTAAAACCGTTTCAAATTGGGTTGAAGGAACACAATTTATGTATAGTGGACGTAGAAGCAAATTCAAAGGTAATTTATTCATTTTAATGAATCGCACAAAGACTGGTTATACAGTTAATACTATTGATGAACTTCGTGACCAATCAGCAAACGAATATAATCCTTATAATGACTTATATAACAATGCCTTAGCCTTTAGAATCACTGATAAGGGCGAAATAGGCTATAGAATGCTTGTAATGGATTGTAAAAAGGAAGGAAGGGATAAAACAAGTATTATTGAGGGTTATTCATTTGAAAATGTAATACCTAATTGTGAATGGACAACTGTTAATGTTAAGATTATGTTTACATTTGGAAAAATGAAACTAATGTTCTATGTGAATGGTAAATTGGTTTACATTACCAAAGACCTTCCAATGCTCAATCTCAAGGCTCTTAACGAGATATACGATAAACAAGAGGGCGTGCCATATAATATATCTCTTGGTGGTGGAACACAAGGACTTGCAGAAACAATTTTACAAAATTATATGTTGAATCCTACTAGAGTTTATCCACTTGAGAAGAACTTTGCAGGAACCTTCATCGGTTATATCTCTTCGTTCAAGATTTATAACTGCTTCATGGAACAGATGATTATCGAGCATAATTTCAAATATGAAAATAATAAATTAAAATTAATAAGCTAATATGCCAAGCAAGAGTAAAGCGCAGCAGAGATTCTTCGGAATGGTAGATGCCTATAAGAAGGGTGAAATGAAGAATGCTAGCAGCAAGATAAAGAAAGCAGCAGATGGAATGCCAATGAGTGATGTCAAGGATTTTGCTGAGACAAAGCATAAGGGACTCCCAGAGAAGGTTGATGAAAATATCATAAGATTGACCGAGAACGACCTTCACAGAATGGTGATGGAAGTGGTAAATCGAATGATAACTGAAAGGAGAGAGGGAGACCATGAATTTGTAAAGGGTAAGGATGGATATTCACAATATTACATAAATCACGGCAATAAAACAGTATCTGCTATACATGGTTATCCAAGAGCTGGAAAGAACTATGCAAAGAAACATGGTTATGAATATCATGATTGTGTGGATGAATCTGTAGAAATGGAAGATGTACCACAAGACCATATCTTCTCTGAGAAAGAAATGCAGTGGCTTTATGATAACCAAGACAAGTTGAGTCCAATACAGCAGAAGGTTCTAAATGCTGGAATGTGGGTTCGTGCTCGTCAAGCAAATTATCATGGTTACGCAAAGAGGTGGTCAAACATCATCCTTAAGAATGGTGAAACCTATTATTATGAAAGTAACGGAGAAATAAGAAAAACTGGAACATAAAAGGGAGTGACTCGTTATCACTCCTTTTTTTATTGTATATAATCATTCATCATGAAGAAATCATCAATCACTCCAAGTTTGAGTGCAACCCTATATGCTGTTTGATTTCCCTTGAAGAATTCTGTCTTGGTATCATACTTTAAAGCCTCTTCCTCAATGTGTTTATAAGTCCAATATCCCTTTTTATGTTGTTTTTGTTTAACCATCCAATCCATATCATCGATGTATCCATATCTGTGAGCTGCCAAAAACGCACTTAGGTTGCCTTTTTGGAATTCTTCTTTGGTGTGATATTTCTTGGCTTCAGCCATCATATTTTCCTTATTTTTCCAGTAATTTTTAGGGTGTTTTATTTTTTTTTCCATTTTTTGTCGGGTTTATATACATAAATACTAATATTTGGAAAACAAGTTAAAAAAGTTTTATATTTATTATTAAAAATAACATAATAAAATAATAGGTAAAATAATGGCAAACGGACTTTATTACTATAAACTAGTAAGCCCTTATCCAGAAGATGTAACAAAAGACTGTAAGTTGACTATCAATGAGATTGACAGTAACTTTGTAACTCTTAAGGATAACGACATCAAGAAGGCTGAGTTTATCAGGGACGAAAAGACTTTAGTCCTTACAAGAAATAACGGTGAGAAGCTTATCGTTAATCTTGATGATGTTACATACAACTTAGATGTTAATGCTGAGTGTGGTGAGAGTGGAACAACCTTAACCATTTCTTATGATGGAAAGGATGGTAAGAACACCGTTACAATCGCTAACATTCTAACTGCTGACAACCTTATGGATATTATTGGCAGTGACATTCTTACAAAGGTTATTACCGATGGTACTATTAAGGGTCATGGAACTATGGATTCTCCACTTGGTATTTCTGGTGTTGAGAAGACAGGTATGTTGGCTCCAGCTTTAGAAGTGTTTGACCTTACAACTGGAGGTACACTTCCATATGTCGCTAAACTTGGTACAAGATATATTACCAAGGAATATGTTAACGACTACGGTTATCTTTATAACGGTGCTGGACTCGCAAAAATTTCTCAACGTCTAAAGGATGATTACATCGGTAGAAACACTAGAGAAGATGCAAGATATGCATGGAGAGTTCCTTCCAAGGCTGATTGGGATGCATTGCTTAATTCAATTGAACCATGTAAATATCGTAATCATGGTTCTGCAAAATGCCACGTAGAGCTTGGTAAAGTCGCTGGTAAATATCTTAAGTCAGAGTGTGGTTGGCAAGGTCAACCAGATTGTGAATGCACAATTACAAAACCTAATACTGGTTGCACATATGATGAAGAAAACTATGTTGATGATGGTATAATAGGCGAAAGCGATGTTCCAGTAGAGAGACCAGAATCTCCATTTGGTGTTGACAAGTATGGTATGACAATTCTTCCAGCAGGTGTAGTTACTCTTGATACTTATGGAAGACCACAAGCTGCTTCATTCCAAGAACAAGCAATATTCTGGACAACTTCACATATATATGGCGATGATGACCAAGATGTATATACAAAGATATTTGATTGGAATAAAGCTGGTGTAAGTCAAGTTGGAGAATGCCCAAAACCATATTATTCAGTAAGATTGGTTAAGGATTATAATGGCTCTAACTATTATGACAGTGAATATATCGATGGCATCTTATACAAGACAATATTATTCCCAGAAAGTGGACAAATTTGGCTTGCATCTAACTATGCTGATAAGAGTGGTTTCGTTGAGTACGAACCAGGTGGTGCAACACCAGAAATTGTTGAAGTAAACAACGGTGAAGTTCTTGAGAAGAGAGTTGAGATGTTCATCAATGAGTGGAATGGTCATTATTGGGAGAAGAAAATTATGCATGAGGGTGATACGATTGTTGTTGAAAACCCATGCTTCGACCAAGGTACTGGTGCAACCACTAATGTTTGTTGGACTGATAAAGAACATGTACCTCATTGCATAGAGGTTGAAATTCCAAAGGAATCTCAGAGCAATATCGAATATAGAGTATTTACTGAGGACGAAGGTTGTAACAAGGTTCTTGTTAATACCGATGACCTTGTAGTAGAGAGAATTGTTCAAATTATCGTTCCAATGCTTCAAAGAGAACGTGAAGAGCGCATCGAAGGTGATAGAATACTTGACGAGAAGATTGATGCTGAAACAGAGAGAGCAGAAGAAGTTGAAGCTCAACTTTGGGATGCAATAGCACAAGAGGCATCTGCTAGAACTGATGTTGACAACCAATTATGGGATGCAATTGCGCAAGAGGCATCTGCAAGAACTGACGTTGATAATCAGTTGTGGGATGCAATAGCACAAGAAGCATCTGCTAGAACTGACGTTGACAATCAGATTTGGACTGCACTCAATAATGAAATTAATGGCAGACTTGATGTTGATGCCCAGATGTGGGCTGCTATCAATGCTGAAGCAGAAGCAAGAGAGACCACTGATAATTTGTTGTGGCAAGCAATTGAGGATGAAACCGCTAGAGCACAAGAGGTTGAGGCACAACTTTGGGATGGCATTAACGGAGAAACCGCTAGAGCACAAGAGGTTGAAAGACAACTTTGGGAATCTCTCAATAATGAGATTGAACGTGCAATCGCAAGAGAGGATGAAATTGATGGACAATTGGTTGATTGGACAAAGAACCCATTCACAATGTCAGTTGCGGTTGAAAAAGGCAAAGATAATCTTGTACTTGAGTCAAAAGATGAGAATCCAGAGCATTTTATCAAGATTAAATTTGATGGAAGTTTTGGCGAAATTTAATAATATAGGAAAATAAATAAAGACGATGAATAATAGGCTACAATTTAGACACCATAATGAGGTGTTCAACACTAGAGAGGACGCTATTGATTATATCAAAAGTCAAATAAGATTTGCGGAAAGTGGTCTCGCATTTGACGATAAAACATTCGGCTATTCTTTGTTCGCAGAACCAACTGTTTTGTTGTATAAGAAGGATGAAGGTGAACTACAACCAGGCGTACTCCCAGACCCACACCTTATGTTGGTTATTGGTTCTCAGACTAATTTGGAAGAACCTGTCCAGTATTCTAATAACAGATTCTGTATTATCGATATTGATAAGACAGAACAAGAAATCGCTGATTTACAAGAGGAATTTGAGAAGGCTATAAGGTCTCTTACTCTTATACCTTTAAGTAGTGATACATTAAACTTCTATTCTAACAAGACAGAGGAAGGCACTTATGTAAGCGGTGATGTTAAGGTTGCTGAGACTCACATCTTTGATGATGTAAGGTACAAAAATAACTTGTTGGTTACACCAGAAGGTTTGTTTATTTATGTAAACCTTGAGTACGATAAGGAGAATGAGGAGTTCACCTTCACCGTAAGCAATGCAGATGATACTCTTTCATCAGTAACAGTTGATATTTCTGACAATTACCTCGTTAATGGTAGATACAGTGTTCAAGACGAGTCACTTCACCTTTTCATGAAGAAGGGTGAGGAGATTGTGATTGACTGTAAGTACCTTATCGCTGAGTGGGGCGTTATTGGTGATGCTGCTAAGTCTCCAGTAATTCTTACAAAGGAAGAAGTTAAGTACGGTACTGAGGAATATTCAAGACTTGAGCCTTGGCAAGACGTACTTAAGGCTAACGTTAGAATCAAGGATGAGGAGTTTGACCCACAGACTGGTAAACCTCTCCCATTGGACAAGGATAAATCTACAAACATCTTACAGAGAACACAAGATGGTAGATACTTGTTCGTTGATGGCGTTGCTTCTAATATCATATATTGGCAGAATGGTGAACGTACAAACGTTAAGGAGGTACTTGATGAGCTTTCAAACATTAAACTTTCAACCGATAATGACAATATCTTGACAGAGAAGACAGACGGTTTCTTCGCTTCATCTAAGTTGGAGTATGTATCTAAGGATAACAAACTTATATTCAAGACTTCTGGACAGAATGGAGAGAAGAAGACAGAAATCCAACTTAATAGTGTTGAACTTTTTGAACATATTTACTATGACCCAACTAAGGAGGCTCTTATTGTAACTTATAAAGACAATAAGGGAGAAACTCAGTTCGTTGAAATTCCAATTGGTGAAATGATTCGTGATTGGGAATGGGAACCTCAGAATGAAGGACATAACGTTAAGATTGTTAAGATAAGAAAAGTTAGTGGAAATGATAAGGTTTCTGCTGATGCAAAAATTTATCAAGACCCAGATAACATCTTGGTTGACAAGAACCATGAGTTGTTTGTAAAGGGTACTTCTGATAATATCAGACATGGAGAAGATTCAAACGTTAAGAAAGAAATAGATACCCTTCACGAGATAGATGCAGCTCTTGATAACAAGATTAATAATGAGACAGCTAGAGCAAAGCAAGCAGAACAGACTCTTGATAACAAGATTGACCAAGAGATTGCTGATAGAACATCTGAAATTCAGAGACTTGATGATACTCTTGGAAGTGGTTTCACAACTGATATCCACGAGACTGTTACCTATAAGCTCAATGAAGAAATTGAAGACAGAATCGCTGATGTTAATGCAGAAGAGGCTCGTGCAAAGGAAGAGGAACTAAGAATAGACACAACAATCGGTAGTGGCTTCTCAACAGATGCACACGAGACTGTTACCTATAAATTCAACCAGTTGCAAGACCAAGTTAACTCAGAGGCACAGAAGCTTCAGAATGAGATTAACCGTTCAATAGCAAAGGATATTGAACATGATGGAAGACTCGATGCAATCGATGCTGAAATTGGCGAAGGGTTCGGTCCACGTAACACCGTAAGAGATGAAATTGAAAATTTACAGAGTGAAATCGACTTTGTAAGTGCAGATACATCAATGAGGTTGACAGACGTTATCAATGAGGACGAATCAATTGACGTTGAAACTAGAAACGATGCTAATGGTAAACCAACCGTGAAGGTTGTTAAAGTTAATCTTAGTACCGAGGTAGAGGATGAAAGAAAGAATATCATTAAGCTTAACAGCGATGGATTATTTGCAAATGTCGATTTGTCATATGAAAAGACTGCAAATAAACTTATCTTCCACACATCAAACGGTGAGCCAGACAAGGAAATCCAGCTTGAGAGTATGTCTTCAATTATAAGCATTGAATACAATCCGTCTAAGGAAGCTATCGTTATTACTTATATGACTAATGGTCATGAAATTAAGACGGTTGAAATTCCAGTTGGTGACTTGATTAACGAGTGGAGAGTTGAGGATGGACACCCACACGCAGTTCAACTTGAAAAGGTAAGAATTTCAAGTGGTACAAGTGAGCAAGATATTCTTAAGGCTTCTGTAATCATAACAGATGACCATGATGATAATATCTTGGTAATGGATGACGGTGCTCTTTATGTATCTGGACAAGGTATTACTAATAACAAGGCTGAGATAGATGCTTTGAAGGAAAGAATGACCACAGCAGAGGATGATATTGATGCACTTGAGAATGGTCTTAGAGAAGAGGCTAGCGCTAGAACAATTGCAGACGAAGCTCTTGGTAGAAGAATTGACCAAGAAATCGAGAATAGAATTGCTGATGTCAATGAAGAGGAAGAGAGAGCTAAGGATGCAGAACTTGCACTTTCCAACAAGATTGATACCGATGTTCTTGCAGAAAAGAATCGTGCAATCAGTGCAGAGACAAGTCTTGACACTAAGATTGACCAAGAGATTGCTGATAGAGAGGCAGATGTTCTTTCAGAAGAGAATAGAGCACAAGCAGCAGAGCTTGTACTTTCCCACAAGATTGATGCTGATGTTCTTGCAGAGAAGAATCGTGCAATCAGTGCAGAGACAGCTCTTGACACTAAGATTGACCAAGAGATTGCTAACAGAATTGCCGACATTAACGAGGAAGAAAATCGTGCAAAGGGTGTTGAAAACATTATTTCTGGTAATGTTATTTCTGAAGAGACTCGTGCAACTAGTGAGGAAGCAAGAATTGAACACTTGCTTAATGATGAAGTTTCTCGTTCTATTGCCAAGGACACTGAACATGACACGAAGATTCAACAGAACGCTGATAACATCTTAGATGAAACTGTACGTGCTAAGGAAATTGAAAACATTATCTCTGGTAATGTTGTTTCTGAAGAGACTCGTGCAATGTCAGAAGAGGCTTCTATAAAGTCTACTCTTAGCGCTGAAGCAGCAAATAGAATCAGTGGCGACACAATGTTGTCACATTTGATTGAGGATGAAGCAGAAAGAAGAATTAGTGGTGACACAGTACTTCAGAGCAACCTTAATACTGAAATCTCTCGTGCTAGAGAAACTGAGGATAGACTTGATACAAGGCTTGAGGCAGAAATTGCAAGGGCAAATACAGCAGAAGGATTGCTTAATGCTGCAATTACAGAGGAAACTCTTAGAGCACAAAGTGCTGATAATGAGTTATATCAGAGAATTGCTGATGAGTCATCAGATAGAGCAGCATCAGACGCTAGTCTTTCAAATGCAATAATTCAAGAGACTTCAAGAGCAACAATTGCTGAGAATTCACTTAGAGATGCACTTTCTGCTGAAACCAACAATAGGTTGAATGCTGAAGGAAACCTTGGTAACGCAATCACTGCTGAAACGCAAGCAAGACAAAGTGCTGATGATGTCTTACAAGATGCTATTAATGCAGCAACTCATTCATATTCAGCAACAACTACAGCAAGAATGAATAAGTCTGCAAATAATGTGGTCACAACAGATGTAATTATACCAACAGACAATAATATTATCATTGTGGATGAAGGTGTTAAGGCATTTGTAAGATTGGATTATGATGCAGCTACTAATCAGTTGATTCTTGAGAAAACAAGTCCTAGTGGCAGAACAAGTGATGTCGTAACATTGAATGCTGGTTCTATCATAAACAGCATAACTTATGACACAGCAACTAAGGAGCTTGTAATTAGGTATCAGTCAACGTCTGACCCATCGCATGCTGAAAGGGAGACTAGAGTTAATATTAGTGACTTATTCAATCCTATGATTGTAAAGAATCCATCGTCTGGTAGTGCTGTGGAACTTAGTATTTCTAAGGGTACTGGAAGACTTGGTGAGGATGAGGTAAGTGGAAAAGTTCTTCTTACAAACCTCGCTGACAATGCAGTTAGAATTGTTAACAACGGTCTTTATGTTTCAAACTCTGCAATGACTGAGGCTGAAGAAATTGCTAAATGTGCTAAAAATGAGCTTAAGGCACTTGAGAAAGCTGTAATAGGTCATCATATTAATGAAGAATGCGGTAGCGGATATACTTATGAGGCTAACCCACAAGCAAGGTATATTAACAGCGCACAGTCATTTAGCAATGCTGACTATATCCTTGACCAGTCAATAAAGAATGTAGAAGCTAAGGTTGACACACTCTCTAGTGATACAGATTGTATTGATGCAAAAGCTAGCAAAATTTATGAACTTCTTTATGGCGAAGGACAGACAATGCCAGAATGTGGTGAAGGTGCTCACTATCAGCCATACATAGGTTCTTGTATTATCAGCGCTGCGACATCATTCAATGAGGCTGACCAGATGCTTAACGACCAAATTTGTGAGATTCTCACAATGTGGGTAAGTGGTATAACATGTACCAATGAGTCAGAGTGGGTTGAGGATGGAATGAACAAGAAGATACAAGTTCATAGTAGACTTTCACACGGTAAATTCGCACAAGAAACAGACGATGAATTGTTCATCAAGGACTTGTATGGTGAGTACATTGACCCAACAAATAGTGGATTCACTGACACCAATGTTCTTAGAATAGTATGTCTTGAGTCAGAGCCTAGTGGTACTACCCCATCTGTAGAATCAAAACAGAATGGTATATACTTGAGCAATGAGTGGGATTGTGGATTGTACTACGGTCCTAGTGACACACAAGCTAAGAATAAGGCAGCAGCTTCTGGATATAAGACAGACCCATATTCAACTGATGAAACTTCAACTGCGCACGATTACAACTACATGAATAATGTAAGACAATAAATAATAGAAAAAGTGGTTAGAGAAATCTAGCCACTTTTTTATTGTTATGTGATATTTATATAGAAAATAAACGTTTATTATGAATAAGGGAAAGAATATTAAGAATATTGTAGAAGAGTTAAAGGTTTTGAAAACACAACTCTCAGAAGATTATCTATTTAATGATGAAGAGGGTGTAATGGAAGACCCTCAAGGAATGGGTGGACAAATGCCTCCACAAGACCCATCAATGATGCAGCAACAACCACAACAGATGATGGGAAATGGGGATTCTGAGGAAGAGATTGCAATGCATGCTCAAGAGGTTATTCAACATGAACCAATTATCGGTAAGATTAGAGAAACAGCTATTGAGGGCTTGAAGAAATATGCAGACCATCCAACTAGCTCATTATATGAATTCTTCAAGAAAGTATTCTTGGAGAGTGATAAGGTATTGACAGATACTGGAAATAAAAAATAATAGTTATGGCAATTTATACGAAATTAACGCCAATTGTTCTTAAATGGGAAGGTGGTTATGCTGGAAATATTGATGGTATGACTTGTACCATGAAAGGAGTTACGTTGGCTACATATAGAAAATTCTTTGGAAAGAATAAGAACTGCAAGGACTTAAAAGAAATAACACAAGCCGAGTGGGATTTAATCTTTAAAGAAGGCTATTGGGATAAGTGGAAAGCTGATGAGATTGAAAATCAATCAATCGCTAACTTGCTTGTCGATTGGTGTTGGACTAGTGGTGTTTATGGTATTAAGCTACCACAAAGGGTTCTTGGAGTTAAGGATGATGGTGTTGTTGGGAATAAAACCATCGCAGCAATAAATGATTATCCAGACAAGAAAGAGCTTTTCCAAAAGCTATGGAATAGAAGGAAAAAGCATTTCCAAGACATTGCCAAGAACGGCAAGGAAAAGTTTTTAAATGGATGGTTGAATAGACTAAATGATTTTAAATACTTTGAATAATATGGGTAAATATAGTGAAGTGGACGTAACATGGGCATCTATTGAAAAAAAGTATGATTATGATAAAGTTACTTGGAATACGCTTAATAATGGCATACCTACATACTCGCTTTTCGATGCTGATGGAAATAAGATTAAAATTGAAATCTAAATCTTAATAATAGTTAATAATTGGGGTGATATTTTGTCATCCCAATTTTTTTTCGTATCTTTACAGCAAATAATAAAAGAAATAAGAAGTATCTATGATTTACGATGATTTTGTAAAATGGTTAGACAATTTGGACTTATCCACAGTTGATGCAAACCCAATTACCTTCAATCTAACAGACTTTGAGAGTGATATGGACTTTGCCAACTCAATGGTGTTAGCTGGAAGGCATCTAGTTGACGAGGAAGATATTGTTGTACGTTATTCAAAGCCATATACTGAGGATAAGAGCGACATTATCGTGCGCTTTCAGATTCTTAGAAGCAAGGCTAAAATGTTCTTCAATTACCTCAAGGGCAACGATACCAAGATTTGTTGCGTACTCTGCTCAAACAAGGAGATTAAGGAGGCAATCAAGTTCTTTAATTCCCTTGGTGTCAAGGGTGAGGACATGGTAAGCCTTTCATCAAAGGAAATGGACTATACCGCAATGCTTAAGGAGGCTCTTGATGACTATAACAAGGATAAGGGAGAGAATAGCGCATGTTCACTTATCGTTTCAATCTCGATTGAGCATGACGATAACACTGAGAATGATTACCCAATGCTGTCTTATGATTTCATTGAGGGTAATGACTTCAGCAACTTTGATGTCACAAAGGCATGGGTTAAGAGTGAAATCTTAAAAATTAAGGAATAATGAAAAGTATGTTGTCGGATATTTGTTTGGCATGGTTGATAATGGTAGTGATAAACTATGTGTATCTCTATGTAGCAACTAAGTTTGGAATTTTCAAAGAGTTCACAAAGTGGCTAATGACTGATGATAGTTATTGGTTTACTCGACCAAGGCAAGTTCCGTTTTGGTGGTTCTTCGTTCCACCATATTGCATGATGTTTTCAATTGCTATAGTGGCATTTTTACTATATAGGTTGATTCTTAAACCATTATATAGTATCACTATCTACCCCATATCCAAATTAGTGGTTTGGATTGGTGATTTCATCTTTAAACCAATTAAAAGAAACATCTTCTACTCTGAACTAGAAAATTCTCATTGAAGATAAACCTCATCAATTTGCTGGGCATTACTTAAGTGCCTAGCAATTTCTTTATATCCACCTTTCTGATACAAAGAAGATGGGTCTTCATCCCCTTCAACTGGTATGTATCTCACCTTACCATATAATCTTCCATGATTAAGGAATTTATAGATTTCCTTTACAGTGCTAAAGGCATCGGCATCAAGGAACACGTTTACATTACCATTCGCCTTTGTGATTAAGTCCCAATATAGCTTATATTCTTTATTGAGTGATTTACCCAATAATGGTACTGAATTAGGTACTACGATGTGGTCAAAAGTTCCCTCTACCAATGTAATATCTGCATCCCATTGTATTTTATTCTCGTTAAATATGATTTCCTTTTTCTTTGCAAGTGGGTTATCATATTTAACCCTTTCAAATCCTTCTTTCTTTGGTAAATAATCTCTACCAACCCAGTAGTTAAGTTCATCGTATTCGTTATACGATGGTATAATTATCCTATATGAAGATTTCTTCCATTTCTTTTCTTCTTCTTTCTCAGTGAATCCTATTCCATATTGATTAATTATATTCCATCCAATACCTCTTTCATTGAGATACCTCATAGCACCTTTATTATAATATTTACCTTCCTTAAATGGTTTGAAACTAGGTGGAAATTTAAGGTCTTCCTTTTCAATAATGGAAGTATCGATATTGAAGTCGTTTGATGAGAAATTAAGTTTATATAATTCACTATCTCTGATTGTACGAATAATATCCTTATACTCTTGTAGTAAGTTATCATTGCCATACATTCTAATAAGTTTTACAATAGTACCACTCATGTGCTCATCCATTGATGAGCAAGACCAACAATTAAATAATTGAGATTTGATATTGAGTTCTAAATTAAATTTTCTAGCTTCTGTTATTCCATTTCTTTCAATACATTTTGGACAAGGAAATTGATATTGAAAATTGTCATTATCAAATCCACTTTTTGATTCCCCTAGAATCAATACTAATATGTCGTAAATTTTTTTAATTTCGTCAATCATTTTTTTTAATTTCTTTTAATAATCTCTCTTTTGTTTTGATTAAATTTTTGTTTTTAATATCTAAATGTGTATATTCTAATAACTTGATATTATGTTCTTCACAATATTTCTTTTTAATTTTGTCTCTTATTTGATTTAATTCATATTGTTTTTGCAGCGTTTTGGTATCTTTTCCACCAAAGTTAATTGGTTTAAAATGTTGTTCTCCTTGACATTCTATTATTATATTTTCTTTTGGTAAATAAAAATCAGGTCTAAGTGCGCTTTTATATTTTAATCCATCAAATGTTTTCTTTTCTTCAAAATCTATATTATTTTTGGTTAGTAACAATCTAACTTCATTTTCTAAACGATAGTTTTGTTTACACTTCGGACAGCCACTTCCTTGTATGTGAGAATGAGGAGTAGTGAAAAAAGAGCCGTGTTCTATTCCGTTTGAATCTTTCTTATGACATATTATTTCTATCTTAGTTCTATTATTTTTATACTCAGATTTAGAATAGTCATATAATTCACCGTGTTTTTCTTTTGACCTTTTAATAAATTCTTCTGTGTTTATTGGTTGATTATTTGCACATTTTGGGCATCCACTACCATCTAAATGACTTGATGGCGTTTGCCAAAATTCACCGTGTTTTGGACAAATTATACAAACTTTATCTAAGCTATGTTTATATTTAACTTTTGAATAATCGTATTTATCACCATGAATATTTTTACTTTCTTCTATAAATTGTTCTGTAGTTTTGGTTAATATTTTTTTTATTTCTTCTAAACCACATTTGGGACATCCATTACCTTGCAGATGACTTGATGGTAACTGCCAGAAGTCGCCATGAATAGGACAAGTTATACAAACTTTTCCGTCTTCTCTTCTTTCTTCAAGATTGGTTTTTTCATATGAAAATCTATTATCGCCAAATATTTCTTTTGAGCGTTTTATAAAATCATTTGTGGAGATACTTCTTAATTTGCTTATTTTTTCACAAGCACATTTAGGGCATCCCATACCTTTTAAATGATTATCTGCTTGCTGAATAAAAGAACCATGAATTGGGCATATTATCTCTACGTTGTATCTGTTTCCTATGTATTTGGTTTTAGAATAATTATATTTGTTATTATGTATTTTGTTGGACTTATTTATAAACCACTCTGTTGTTTGTGTTTTATCTTGTCCAATTTTTTCAAAAGTACATTTTGGACATCCGTGACCAAGTAATACATTATTAGGAGTTTTCCAGAATTCACCATGAATTGGACAAATTATACACACTCTACCCTTTTCGTCTCTATTATTCACATCAGCTTTTGACAAATCATATTTTGCGTTATATAATTCATTTACTCTTTTGATAAATTCTTCGTTTGTTAATTTTTTACCTTTCATATTAATTGTTTTCTTATAAATATTTGCAGCAATTAAAAAGTTATTTATTTATTAAAACTTCTAAGTAATTTTTATTTTATATTGCAAAGATATGTTAAAATATCGAGAAAAACAAATAATTGGAGATATTTATAAGAAATAAATTTTAGAAAATATGGCAAAGAAAATCAAGGATAGTGACATTTTAAAGGCTATGGCGATGCATCTTGATGAAGATTCAGTTGTATTCGGAGCGAATGGTCATTATGCTGTTGGAGCATATTACGATATCACCAAAGTAAGTAGTGTATTTGGTGATAAGGACTATAATAGCCAAGACACAATAGATGCTGCTGATTCAACTGAGGCAGCAACAAAATATCGTACAGACGATGATAAAATGATTGAAGGCTTCCAAAAAGCTGAATGGTTAAAGGAGTTTTAATACTATGAGAAGAGTTGCATCATCAAGTGAATTTTTTGATATATTGGATAAGATTGGTAATGGAAAGTTCGTTACCATCGGTTATGTGACTGGAGCAAACTTAGATGTTCCAACTGTCAGTAGAAGAAATCCAGCTACTAATAGAATGAAGAAGTATCCAGATTATACTGTATTTGGCGGTGAAGAAGAAATTGGAGCTTTAGTTAAGATTACTAGTTATAACATGAGGTATCTTAACAGAACCACCGTTGGTCAAAAATATGGTAAATTCAAAGCCTCAGCTAATGATATCAGAATCAATTTTGGTATTGACCCAATAGCTGATAAGGTTGGTTACAAACAAGGTACGAATTGGAGTCCAAATGGTCCAGAAATCTATAATGGTCAAAATGCGGATTTGCAATCTCATTCTTATAATCCTCAAAACATATTTGGAGTTAAGCCAAAAGGTGTTGTTTATGCAATTAACAAGGAGGGTCATATTATTAAGGAGCTTTCTCCTGAACAAGTTAGACCTTATCTTAAAGCAAAACGTGAAATTGATGGAGTTGCCGCATTGAGAAAAATGGGTGCAGAAGAGGATAGAATTCAAGACTATATTAATCAGATTAACAATTTGAAGTTTAAGTATATCAATTTTGAGTCGAATTCAATTCTTTGGATTGCTGCAACAATTAATGGCGAAAAGATAGTTTACATTAACGATAACTTATATAGAGCAGTTGATGGTATTGATATAAATCCACAAGATTTCAGAGCAATTGCAAGAGAAAGATATCAAATAGATTTGAATGATTTACAAGAAATGACTAAGAAAACTATGGGTAAAAACATATTAAGACTAACTGAGACTGATTTGCATAGAATGGTTATAGAGTCAGCAAAAAGAGTACTAAAGGAAATGGGTAGATATGATTCTGACCTTGATGCTGATGAAATCTATGGTGATAGGGCTGATAGAGAATATAGACAATCTATGGCAGACAAACTACATCAAGAAGAATGGGAAATGAGAAATCTCAGACTAAGGCAGAAATATCCTGGGAAATCCCCTGAATGGTATGAGGCAATGATTGACACATTTTATGAGAGTAAAAAATCAAAGAAAACCATTAAGGAGGATTGGAAACAAGCACCTTGGGAACAAGCAGACCCAATAGAAGACCAAGGTGAATATGGTGTAGAATCTTTCAAGAACAATCAAAACTATTCTCACTTTGCAGTAAACAAGGCAACAAATAAGATAGTTAATGGTTGGGATTATAGTGAGTATGACCCAAGCGAATTGAGACAGTTTAAGAAAGACTATTTTGATGCCGATATGATTGATTATGGCTTTAATCCTAAAGATTATAAAATTGTTACTAGTAAGTTCCTTATTCGCCAAGGGATTAACCCAGATGATAATAACAATTGGGCAAACAGTTAAATATGAAAAAAAACATTGTTATAATACATTATAATACTCCTTTCCTTACTGAATGTTTGGTTAGGAGTATTAATTTATTTGTCAAAGATGCAATTATCTATATTCTAGATAACAGTGATGACCAACCATTTACTGCTGATTTTGACAATGTTTTGCTTATTGATAATACAAAGGGAGAAATAATTGATTTTGATGCATTATTGAAAAAGTATCCAAATAAGAATAAATCTCATGGTAAGGTTAATGGTTGGGGAAGTGCCAAACATTGTTATAGTGTAGAAAAATGTATGGAAATTATTAAGGATAACTTTATTTTATTGGATTCTGATGTATTATTAAAAAAAGACATATCTGATTTATTCGATGAGAACAACATTTATGCTGGAGAAATAATCACACAGCCTTCTAGTTCTATAAAAAGGGTTTTACCATTTATAACCTATATAAATACAAAGATGTGTTTAGAAAACAATGTACATTACTTCGATGATAATTACATGCACGGATTATATAAGAGTAGTGAAGCTGATAAATATGACACTGGTGCTGCACTATTTATAAATGCTTCAAAACATAAACACAAAGATATAAAGTATAGTGATTATGTTCTGCATTATGGTCATGGCTCATGGAATAAAAAAGGTTTTAAACCAGTATGTACTCCAAATGAATGGTTGAATATACATAAAAAGCTTTGGTCAAGTGATAGAAATAAAAGAGTAATATATACGTGTATAACTGGAGGGTATGATACAATAATAAATCCTACAGTGATTACTAAAGGTTTTGATTATGTTTGCTTTACTGACAACATAAAGATGGAAAGCAGTGTTTGGGACATAAGACCATTACCAAAAGAAACTGATGGTTTATCACAAGTTAAAAAACAGAGGTATGTTAAGATTAACCCACATTTGCTATTAAATGATTATGATATTTCAATATGGGTCGATGGAAATGTTACAATTAAGAACGATTTAAATGAATTTGTTGATAAATATCTAATGGACAAATATTCGATATATGTACCGAAGCACCCATCTAGAACTTGCATATATTCTGAATCAAATGTTGTGGTTGCAATGAAAAAAGACACTAAAGAAAACGTAACACCTCAAATTGAAAGATATAAGAAAGAAGGTTTTCCAAAAGATTATGGGTTGTTACAAAGTAATATAATGCTCAGAAAACATAATGAAAAAGATTGTATAAGATTTATGGAACAATGGTTTGAAGAACTTAAGAATGGTTCTCACAGAGACCAATTATCTTTCAATTATGTAGCATGGAAAAATAATGATATTAAGGTTTTCTATCTCGATAAGACAATATATAAGTCAAAATGGTTCAATTGGGGAGGTGGACACAAGAAATTTACTAAGACATCTTTAAAAACACCTTTAAATGCAGTGAAACCATTAAAGAATAAAAAATCAAACGATGAGCTTAAAAAGAATTTTAAAGCCATCATTGAAAATAGAAATAGAATACCAACTTATAAAGTTAATATGTATTAATGTTATGATTACAGTTAAGAATTTAATGACAATAGAGAGAATTCTATTGGAAATTTACACAAAACATAAGTTTGAACTAGAATTTAATTCAGCTTTTAAGTTATACAACCATCTTAGAATTATTGGTAGAATAACAAATTATTCTTTCCAAATACAAGATGAATTCATTCAATCAACCTCAGACAAGGAAAAAATGAAAGATTTCCACGAAAAGGTGTTGAATGGAGAGGTTGAATATGATTGGGTTAATGCTGCGTCATTTATTGGTGAACTTATGGAGGAACTTAAGAATGAAGATGTTAATGAAATGGTTAACAAACTGAAGTTTTGGTAAATAAATGTTAAAATTGGATTGATTATTTGGTCAGTTCAATTTTTTTTCGTACCTTTACAGCAAAATTTCAAAAGTTAATCAATATGAGTGCAACATTAATTACATTTATCATTATTGCATGTATTGCAGCAGTAGTGATTATCAATCGTATCTTCATCAAGGAAGAGGAACTGATTAAAAAGGCAGAGAAGAATTGGTTCTATCACACTCTCGCAAAAATGACTTGTCCCAAGTATAATGGGTACTACATGAACATTTCGGAGATACTTAGCGAGGAGAGGTTTTTAGAACCATCTGAGTATGAAACACATTCGGTTGGCAGTTATCTCAAGATGCGCAAGGAACTGAAGGGTATTCTTGCTACCGCTGGGAATTTTCATGGCTACAAGCTGAATTTCAACTTTGGTGAGATTAGCACTGGACTTGCTGTAATGGTTTTGTTTGGTATTGTCGTAACATTAGGTGTGATTTATGGATAGAGAGGAAGAAATTCTTAGCCTTATTGAGAAGAAAAAGGAATTACTCAAGAAGACGGAAAATGAACTCCGTTCACTTGATTTTGAACTCCATGAAATAGAGAAGGAGAAAGTCTTAAAGAAATTTAGCATTGGTGATATTATCATGCATCGTGAAAAGTATCTTTTCAGACTTGATGAAGTTCAAGTGTGCGGTGGTTTTGCTGCAAGTAAACAGTTGATACTAGTTAACTTTGAAGGTGGTAGTAAATATGACATACCGCAACCTATTTGTAGACTCTGGACTTTATTAGAGTTTGGTAGACTTGCTAATAGTGAGGAAATTGAACGTTTTAAAAAAGAGTTTGAATAAGTAACGATAAAAAAGCGAGATTCTTTCGAGTCTCGCTTTCTTTTTTTGTTAAACATCAATATAAGTCGTTCTTTTATCTTCTTTATCCCAATATCTGATTATATAGTTGATGATTTTTGTTGTATCGTTTATGTTTTCTGCCTCGCATACAATTTCACTTGAGAATGATAATTCCCCAAATCGTTTCTTATTCATAAATCCCAACACAGCAACGTAGGCATCACAAGCATCAAAGTTTTCCTTCTTAAGTTCACCGTTCCTATTGTAAAGCCACTCAATATCAGGGAAAACATCTGCCACCTTGCCTTGGATAACAGTTTTCTTATCGATAGTCCAAGGATAACCACCAAACAATACTAGTTTACAATCCTTAATTTCCTTATGAATCTTTGAGAATTCATATTGTTTTTCATCCTTACCATATTTTCTTATTGACATAAGTTCTGGAAATGAATACTCTCTAGCATCGTATGATGATATGTAGTTTGGAACAATGCCTAGAATGTTATAAACGCAGTCTGAGACCATTCCATTGAAGCGTAGAAGGGTTGATACAGTTAAAACATTGTTACTTCTCATTAATGGCTCTTCAATTATAACTTCATCGACACCAAAGTCTTTATATTTTAGAACAAATTCTTCAAATATCTTTTTTTTCAAAAATAGTTGTTCTATTCCCTTTATTTTACTTGAAACTTTAGGACTGATGTGGGTAAGTTCAATTACTTTACCATATTCAGAGCCATCATCTTCAAGTAGACATATACCAATACACTGGGTGGATATATCAAGACCCATTAAAATTGGATGATTGTTTCTCATTTATAATTTCTTTTAATAACTCTTCTTTATTTTCGTAAACTTTGTAAGGATATTTAATTTCTAAATTACTATAGTAAAGTAGTTTAATATTGTTATTCTCACAAAGATTTAATTTTCTATTATCTCGTTTAACAGTTTCAATGTATTTCTTAGTACCACCAAAAAACTTAATTTCTTTAAAATGTTCTATCCCTTGGCATTCAATTGCTATGTTATATTCAGGCAGATAAAAGTCTAAACTTAATCTTTTTAGCCAAGGAAAGTCTTTTTTATTTGCTTGATGAATATATTCTATTTTATTATCATCTAACAACTTAATTATTTCTAATTCTAATTTACTACAAGAACATTTAGGACATCCGTGATTTAAAAGATGTACGTTTGGTTTTTGCCAAAATTCACCATGTTTAGGACAAATTATGCAAACTTCTGTGTGATTATTAATGTAATCTACTTTAGAATAATCATATTTATTACCATGAATTTTTTCTGCTATTGATATGAAATATTCATTATTTTTCCTTTTTACAATACTATTATTTTCATTTGCGCACTTTGGACATCCTTGTCCAGTTGAGTGATTTATGCAAGCTTGCATAAATGTTCCGTGTATTGGACATACTATATTTAGTTTTGTATTTGAAGTAAGTTTTTTAGTGCTATCTATACTGTAGATATACTTTTCTCCGTGTGTTCTTTTAAATTTATCAAGCCACTCCTCATTACTGTGTAAAACTCCACCATTACATTTTGTACACCCTCTACCTTTTGTGTGGTCTTGAGGTGCTTGCCAAAATTCGCCATGAATGGGGCATACAATACACACCTTAGTTTTGTTATTTATATAATCTACTTTTGAGTAGTCGTATTTACCATTATGAACTTTAGTAGATTCTTCTATAAACTCTTCTTTTGTTTTCTTCTTCATAGTGAAAAATAATAAATAATATATTAAAATAATAATATAATATATTACATTATTAAAGATTTTTTAATAAAAATTTGTTTTTTTAACTTTTTTTATATATCTTTGCATTAAAGACTAATTTAATGAGCAGATTATATATAAATCCTACACTAGAGAAACAAATTCGTCAATATTGTCAACTCAATGATATTGAGGATATTAACGCTTTTGCTAACAGGTGTGTAAATCAAGGATTCAATATTATCAAGTTTGGTACTTCACCAAAGGATAATTTTGAGAGAGAAACTAAAGGAATAAAAGACATCAAGAAGACTAATGGAAAAAAAGAAGTTGACATTAAAAAAGTGGAAGAACAACCCACAATTGAAAGAGAAGAATCAACCGCAGTTAAAAAAGAAGAAAGCAAACCAACTGAAGAAAGAAAAGAAGGGATAATAGTTCGAAAAATTCAAATTATTAAAAAGAAATGATAGATGTAAAAAGTAAGGGTAGAATCAATGTACATTGGAATGTATCACCTTATGACTATAATAAGGAAAAGGAGAAATCAATAATTGCAAAGTTCAGTAAAAAATACAGTTTACCAAAGGAAAGAATTAAGGTAATACCAGAATTTTTAATGGTTGATGATGAAGGTAAAGAGATTTCTCTCAATGCTGATGTGATACAGAATGTTCAAGACCCACAATTTCAAATTAAGCTATTCGAATCGTATCTTAAGACAAAGAATATTGCAAATTATGACTTTGACCTAATAAAGAAGATAGATGCAGATATTAATGGAAAAATCGATTATCAAGTATACGACAAGTACAGAAGGTATTCTATCAAATGGATACGCTGGAGTAACTTCCTAAGTTATGGCTCTGATAATTATTTTGATTTTACAAACATTCATGGATTAACATCATTAAGTGGTGAAAATCAGAGTGGTAAAACAACATTATCAATTGACTTGATTCATTTCTTGCTGTTTGGTAAGACTGAAAAGGTTGCAACTCAAGATAAAATATTTAACAAACACTTACCAAAAGAAACAAATGTTATTGTTGAAGGATGTATAACTATTGATGGTGTGGATTATGTTATTAAGAGGACATTATCAAGACCATCATTGGATAGAAGAAGTGATAAGAGTAAGACAACTCAGAAGGTTGAATATTATAAGATTATAGGTGATTCCAAGGAGGAACTTGAAGATTATGATGTAGAGAATCAACAAGAGGAAAATGGTGTTCAAACCAACAAAGCCATTAAGGATGCAATTGGTATTGAAAGTGACTTTGATTTGATTATGTCGGTTACAGAGTCAACTCTAGATGACCTTGTGAATAAGAAAGAGGCTGATAGAGGAAGACTTTTATCAAGATGGATAGGATTGTTACCACTTGAAGAAAAAGACAAGCTAGCAAGGGAAAAATTCAATTCTGAAATCAAACCAATGTTGTTATCCAATAGGTATAACGAGGAAACAATGCTTCAAGAGATTGAGGCATTTGAGTTACAGAAAAAGACTTTGACTGAGGAAATAGAGAAATTAAATAAAGAAAATAAAGCCTTAGATAAAGAAATAACAACTTTAGAAAAGAATAAGGAAACATTATTAGCTTCAAAGTCTATAATTGACAATAGCATTCTTAAGATTGATGTTACTACATTAAATAAAAAGATAGAAGATAGTATATTTAATGGTAAGAAAAAGAAAGAAGAAATTGAAGATATTAGTAAGGAACTCAGTAGAATTGGAGATATTGAATTCTCTGTTGAGGAATATGACACTACTCAAGCAGAACTGACAAAACTTACTGGTGAAATTGCTGTTATGAGGGAAAGGTATAAGAATACCGAGCATAATATACAGCATCTTAAATCAAGCGAGATTTGTCCTACTTGTGGAAGAAAATTAGAAAATGTAGACAATTCAGCAAAGATAAACGAATTTACAAAGGAACTTGAGAAACTTGCTATTGACGGTAAGAAAAAAAGTGAATTAAAGGTGAAGTTAACAACTAAGATTGAACAACTCAAGGCTGATAGGGAAAAATACAATAGAAAATCGAATCTGACTGTTAAGAAAGCAGCATTGGAAGTTAATGTTGAAAAGTTACGTGCAGAGTATCAAGAATACAAGGCAACGAAAACAGAATATGATAAAAATAGCGAAGCAATTGATAAAAATAACGCAATAGATATTCAGATTCGTAATAATGATGTATTTATACGAGATAAGAGAAATACCAAAGATACCAATACAAATATAGTTACGAGGAATGAGACTGAGATAAAAAACTATAATAGACAAGTAGAGGATAGAAGAGAGGTAATTAAGAAGTTACAAGAAGAGGAAAAACTTGTTAGAAACTGGAAGATTTATCTCGAACTTGTTGGTAAGGATGGTATTTCAAAGATGGTTCTAAGAAAGACATTACCAATAATCAACGCAAAGTTATCTAAGTTATTGAATGATGTATGTGACTTTGATGTTGAGGTAGCAATAAACCAGAAGAATGATGTGATGTTCTATCTAATTAAGGATGGTGTCTATTCAGACTTGAGTAGTGGTAGTGGATTTGAGCTTACAGCTAGTGGCATTGCATTAAGAACTGTTCTTTCAGAACTTTCAACAATACCAGTTTCAAATATACTAACATATGATGAGGTATGGGGACGTGTAGCGAAAGCTAATTATGAGAATATGAAGAATCTTATTGAGAAGGTTGCAAAACAATATGAGGCAGTTTTCTTGATAAGTCACTCAGACGAGGTACGTGATTGGTGTGATTGTCATGTATCTGTTGTAAAGGAAAATAACATTTCAAAGGTTGTTTTGAAATGAGTGTTTAACCAATCGATATGAATCAATATGTAAATGACTTTAATAGAACAACACAAGTCTATTATAATGATTTAAAGAAATATAAACCATTAACAAAGGCTAAAGAAAAAAGATTGCTTAAATTATCAAGAAAGGGTAATTTGAAAGCGAAGAATGAATTATTGGAAGCGAATTTAAAGTTTGTATTCGACATTGCTAAACATTATACTGGTCGTGGTCTTTCAATTTCAGAGTTAATTTCTGAGGGAAATATGGGATTATTGAAAGCAGTTGAAAAGTTTGATGAAGAAAAGGACGTTAAGTTTATTTCTTATGCCGTATGGTGGATAAAACAAGGTATGTTGGAAGCCATAAAGAAAAAGCGATTAATTACATTAGTCGAAATTGACCCAACAGAGTCTAATGATAACATTTTTGAATGTAAGATAGCTGATTCCGAAGATGAAACAATGGGGGGTGTGAGTGATATTGGTTTCTCGAATGAATCTGAAGAACACAAGAAAGAGTTGAGTGCTAACCAAAGGGAAGTCATTGGAAAACTATTAAATTCCTTAAATTCAAGAGAAAAGGAGATTATTGAACATTATTATGGGCTTAGTAATAAGAGAGAATTAACATTAAATGAGATTGGTAAAAAATATAATCTCAGTTCTGAAAGAGTGAGACAAGTTAAATTAACAGCCATAAGAAAACTTCGTTCATCAATGATGATGTATGATGATATGGAAGAATTGTTAGGTTAATAATATTTATATATAATAAAACAACTATGGGAAAGAAAGAAACGTCAAAAAAAACAACTAAGAAAAAGACAACCAAGAAGAGTGTTATAAAAGAAGTTGCGGATAAGATAATTGAATCACAAGAGGTTAAGATGGATTTGATTGAAGAAGACCCACCAATTGACCAAGAACTTTTAGAAGAAGTATTAAGTGTTGGTGGTGAAATCATTGAGAAGAAGGAACTTGAATATGAACCAACACAAGAAAAAATTGAAAAGACTATAGAGTTTATGAATGGAGACCCAAGTGTTATTATTCCTTCAAATGATATTCAACTTAAAAAGGCTGAAACAATTGAAGAGGCGGCATTCAAGGATACATTTAAGAATGTTAAAATAGAAAATAAGAGGAATAGCAGAATTGACAGAACATTTGGCTATTCTTGGAACGGAACAGAAATAGATTATTAATCAAAATGAGCGAGAACAGTATGACAAGAAAAATGCTCGATACTTTGAGAAGAGGAAGAATTGAGCAAGCAAAATGGGCAGCAGAGCAGTTTGTTAATGAAGCAAAGGAAGAGGACAATTTCATTACAAGAGCTAAAATTTTAATGGAAGAGGCTATTGACGATAGTAAAAAAAAAATCTTAACTGAGGAAGAAGAGGTTGATGATAACCATAAGGATTCTTTCGAGATTAATAAGGGAACTCCACAATTCGGTGATGTAAGAGTATCACAAGAGGAAGCTATCAGAAAAGCCATTAACAATAATGTACAATTCTCAGATAATGCTTTGAAGTACTATCCAAAAGCTGATGATATGACATTGGATGGCAAGATACCTTCATTAAATCTCGATTTTCAGTTTAGATATAATGACCCAAGTGGTGATGGTTGTTATGTTTGGACTGATGCAATGCAGCTTACAGATACCAATGCAAGAACATTGGGAAAAATTAGGGATGCATTCTCAAATTGGAAGGATTCAATCACACAAGATGGAGACCTTATGGAGAAGTTAAAGAAAGCAGCAGAAAATAAAGATTAATAATTGTTAAAAATTGGATTGATGTTTGGTCAGTTCAATTTTTTTTTGTATATTTACACCATGAATAAAATAATAGAATTATGAGCGAGAAAGATAAAGAAGAGAGGGTAAAAAAGGTATTAACTCTTTCAAATGAAGAAGTAGATGCTTGGTGGGAAGACAAGTTTAAGGAGTCTCTTAGAAAGAAACATGATGAGGTAAAGGAGCACCCATTTTGGCGTACCCTTTCAAATGATTTCCATGTTGATTGCATGGATAAAATGCGAGACATGCTTAATGAGTTCATTGAGTTTTTTAACAAGGATACTATTGAAAGATGTCCTCAAGCCTTAATTATGCTTGAACTGATGCATAACATTTTTGATTCAATGTTAAAGGCAAAGATTATGCCAAAGTATCACCATAAGACAATTATGGAAACAAAGGCATTTGGCAATTATATTCTTTGTCTTCAGACAGCGTTGCAGTTGGTACACTATTACCTCGATAACATTTACAGTGAGAGGGATGTCGTAGGTTATGACCCACATCTTAACTGGAATGATGAGGAGGAAACTTATGACTCTTGCCCATATACCAAATATACAGCTTTGGAAAATGGTGATGGGACATACAGATTAGTCCAAATTATCGATAAGGATGAAGTGGATAAATTTGCTGAATGGGAAAAGGAAGCTGCCACTGAATATGCTAAGATAGCAAAAGATTTCGCTGAACGTGGATTTAAGGACTATGCCGAATATAACATTAAGAAAGCTGAATATTATAAGGAGAAATATGAAGATTTGATTGACAACAAGGAGAAACATTTTATCATCAAAAAATAATGAACAAATTATCAGTTAAACATTTTAATTTCAAAACTACATACCGTTTGGAGAATGAGGATGGGACTTTGTTAACTAGATTGGAAATCGATAGACTATACATGGAGAAATCTCGAAAAGAACGTTTAGGTTTCCCAATCGATGAAAGCGTTTATTATCTCTGTGACTTTGTTACCCCACGAGAACACAAGCGCAAGGGTTATGGTAGAGAGCTACTTAACCGAATAAAGGAAGAAACAAAGGGACAGTTCATCTACTTAATTGTTCATTCATCAAATGAGGAAGCTTTTCCAGATGATAAGTTGGTTGAATTTTACAAGTCAGTCGGATTTAAGGTTCATAAGCAGAAGGATGAATACAAGTATTACACTTGGATGGTATTAGATAACAGATAAAGGGTGCTAGAAATAGCATCCTTTTTTTGTTATTATGATATTTATATAAAAAATAATGTTATATGATTTCAGAGAGCAGAATAAGAGAGATTATCAATGAGGAAATAAGCAAGACTGAGGTTGAATCGATTGTATCCAACCGTCTATCTTCTGCCTATAATTCAAGGGACTTTAAGAAAGCGGTTAAGGATATAACGGCAGATGTAATTGAAGACTTATTCCGCACCTTGTGGAATCGTAGCAGCACATGGAAGGGAGGAGTTACTAGATGAAGTTAATACACATCAATGAGGCAGTATTCAACAGACTCCTAGAGGATAATAGAAGACCACCTTTTCAAGACTTTTACGACAGCGTTGTTGCGTTCATAGAGGGAATGCGCAAAGACCCTATAAGAACAGTCCCAAACGAGCTTTTAAAAGGTTGTGGACTTCATAATGGAGAGCTTAGAAAGAAACTTTATGACTATGGGATAATCACCAAGGATGAGAGAATTGATGAACCATATGACGAAACAACTGGTAGCCAACAATCTCGTTATTACGTAACATACGATTGGTCTGAGAGAATTAAGAAGGAAATGAAGGATAAGGAGAGGATTGGGAATCCAATGAAAAAAGCATTTATAAGGAAACTATATAATGATTTCTTTAATATAAAATAAAACTTAGTAAAAAAAGAAAAAAAATATGAAAGACAAAGTAAGAACTCTTGATTTTTATGGCTTTGATGATGATAATACAATGTATGATGTAAACTCATACTCTATTTCAAGCGTTAAGGAGGTTAAGAATAAGAAATACATCAGGCCTGATGAAGAAGAACCAATCACTAGTGGTGATACCGAAACTAATAATTAATTATTAAAATAGAAAGAGATAAAATCATGAATAAACCTATTCAATTAACAGAGCAAGACCTTCATATGTTGGTGGAGGACGCAGTAAGAGCATACCTTACAGAGAATGGTATGGACGAAGGATGGTTTGGTGACAAGTGGAATCAAACTAAGACAGCAGCTAATACCATGTTCCAAGGAAACAAAGGAACTGGTTTGAAACAGAAATTCAATAATGCTAGACAGAATTGGAACACCCAAGGCCAGTTGAATGGATTGAACAATTTAAGACAGCAACTTGAGCAGTTCATCGATACTGGACAGCTAAATCCACAGATGACAATTGCGCAACTTATTGGTGGTAAGTACAATGGTAACAAGTTTGGTAGAATGAGTGGTATGATTGGAAATAGACAATCTCAGATTTCTAAAAGAGGTGGTCAATACAACTAACGTAATAAAATCCAAGAAAGAGGCTAGTCTTTCTTGGATTTTTTCTTAAGTGGACAACTGCTTATTGTAATTCCTAAATTAAATTCCGTATTTAGTTGATGCATCTTTTTTCTAAACTGAAACCCATGTTTAAAGAAAAGATATTCATTTTTCTTTTTAATTGACTTCACGTAATGATGAATCATTTCGTGGACAATTACCTCACGCAATACTTCCTCAGTCCAATCAACGTCATTGGTAATCCATATTTTGCCGTGAACAGTACCATCATCATCTTGTTTGTTTGTATAACGACCATATGTACATTTATCTAATTTAATATAATGACAGTCGCACATAGATAATTCCCCATTAAAGTACATCTTATTGTACTTTTTGTATAATTCTTTTATTAATTCCTTTGTAACTTTCATAATGTAAATATACGAAATCTTTTATAAATAGCCAAATATTAAGTGTTAAATTATGTTTAATAAAAATTTTGGTATAAGTGTGATATTTATATTTAAATAAATGTCTTTAGATATGAACAAGATAATTAGACTTACAGAGAGTGACCTACATAATATTGTAAAGGAAGCTGTATATAGAATATTGAAAGAAGATGGTGAAATTGGTGGTGGCGGTGCTACAAACTGTGTTGGTATCAACGTAGGTGGTGCTGCTGGACAAGCTAAGAACCATATTGATGCACCTGCTTTTGGTGGGAAAAATAAAAAAAAAGTAGGAGGAAACGCATTTAGTGAGCCAATTATGAGACAAGCTCATAATCTTGGTGATGTAACTAAAGCCCCAGCAAATCAAGTTGATATGAAGCCAGCATTGGATAGAACTCCTGGTTTCTCAATGGGCACACGCAAGAAGTAGTTTATTATGATAGATTACGAGGCAAATGAGGAAACCATCAAGAAGGTTAGGGAAATCGATGAGCAGATAAAAGAAGAGGACTCTAAGGAAGTTGCTGATGGTGGAAAATTGACAAGGCTCATGTTTGAGCAGTTATTAAGAGGAATTTATATAAATCAATTTAAATAATAATATTATGATAGCAAAAATTAACGTAGGCGATTTGAGAAGAGTTATCAAGGAAAGTCAAAACGAGTTTAAGCCAACAGTTTTTGGAATGGATAAGTCGAAAGAAATCAATGACAAGGCTTACAGTGATATCAAGAAGGAAACTGAGAAGTATGATGGTGGTCTCACCAAAGAGAAAAAACAAATTGGTGGTGGCATCTCAGCTACTGACAACAAAGGTATGCACGATTTGACTTATGATAACATTAATAAGCCTTTCCAAGACAGAGTTAAGTCTCAGATGAAAGGTTATCCATCAAAGGATGCCGAAACCAAACACAAGGATGATGAGTTTGGGAATGCAACATTTGACAATGATGGAAATATTTATAATGCAGCTAAAGACCATGCTAAAGCTGTTAAGGACGGTAAGGACGCAGCAGTTGAAATTGGTCTAACTGGTAGTAAACTTAATAAAACTGACGTAGAAAAACAAAGAAAAACAATGGGAGAATCAAAGAAAATCAAAATGCTTACCTTTAAGAATACACAATTTATTTCTGAGAATCATATGCTGACAAGAATTCCAGATGAATATAAGACAGAGGGTAATAGATTTGTGATGAAAGACAGTGCCGATAATCAATATCTTGTTGAATGGCATGCTAAAGAGCCAATGGTTACTAAGAAACCAAATATGACCTTGGTAAATGAACAGAAGGAAAGAATGAAACAGCTTTGGGGTTACAAATGCGCAGAGGCTAAGACTTCAACTTCTAGTTTTAGAGTACAAGAGGACAAGGGTTTCGCAGACATGGTAAACAAGGCTAGAAAGTTAATGAAGGATTAATAATGATTTAATTAATAGTGAAGAAATGAAAAACAATGACATAAACATTAATTTAAATCAGTCTAGTGGTGATGATAAGATTTCATCAGTTACAAAAGCTATCAAGGGTGCTGCTGATACAATAGCAGATGCTTCATGGAAAAGAATTGTTAAAGTTTATTTGGTTGTGTTTTTCTTTCTAGCCACAGCATTGGGCGGTCTATTTATATATAATATAGAGACAGACAAAGAGGTAATGCACCAGACTGCTATGAAAATGGTGCAAGAGAAGAAAGAAGAGAGTATTAGAGATTTCGTTGTAACTCCAAAGGTACAGAAGGATATTGAAATACTTCTTTATACTCTCAATGCAGATAGAGTGTTTATATTTGAACTACACAATGGTAAAAAGAACATAAGCGGTTTACCTTTTAAGTATGCTGATATGACATATGAAGTTGCAAATAGGGAAAGAGGCGTTGATAGGTGTTATACCAAATATCAAGACGTACCTTTGACTATGTACAAATATCCGGACTATATGCATAAGAAAAAGTTCATGATTGGCACTGTTGATGATATAGAGAAAATTGATTACGAATTCGCAAAGTGTACTAGAGAAGATGGAGGTGAATACCTTGCAATGGTATATATTAATGGAAGTGATGGAACACCTTTAGCATTCCTTGGTGTTTCATTCCATAGCAAAAAAGAAGCTCCATCTGATGAAATCATTGAAGATAAATTAAAATCATATGGTAAAGCCATAGGTGAACTCATTGATTTGAAAGTACAAATGAATAAATCTAATTAAGTTATGATTAAAGATTTCTTAAAAAAGTTTTATAACAAATATTCTTCATGGATAATCACATTTTTGATTATCTTGATAGTGGGGTTGGTGGCATATTTCAACTACAGACTTCAACAGAAACAGAAGGAGATAGATGAAATAGAGTTCACCGACACCACTGGAACGTATCACAAGGTGTATTATGAGAAGAAGTTTAAGGAACTCAAGAAAGAAAATAGAGAGTTGTATGATTCTCTGAAGCAATATAAGGATAAAATAGACTATATTGTACAATTCTATCACGAGAAGGAATATAATACTGGTCAAAACAGTAATAAACCAATTATTAAAGATAGCGTTGTTAACGATACTAGTTTCATTAAGATTCCTAATGTATGTAGAACATATGAATATACTAGTGAACCAAACGACACGTTCCAATATAAACTCAGTGTGAACTCGCTGACGCAGCCTAATTGGTATCTCATACAAGCTAAGGTGAAAAACAAATTCACCATTGTAAATAAAGAAGAAGGTGGAGCTAACCATATAACGATTAAACCAGATAATGGTGGAATAATAACAAACCCAACTGTTTGGAAAAAGAAAGAGAATAGAAACTTTTTGGATAGATTCTCATTCGGTCCAGGTATTACAGCTGGTTATGACCCAATTAATAAACAATGGGGTGTTGTGGTTGGTGCTTCAGTAACATTTGATTTAAAATGAGATAAAATGCTCAACAATTATTGAATTGTTGAGCATTTTTTTTATATTTTATATGGAGTAAAAATATTTAATATAACTATGGAAATTAAAAATGGAAGTATAATAAAGACAAAAGATGGTGAATATGTTGTTAAGGAGATAATGAAAATGGTTAATCCTTTCACATTAAAGCCAATTATAATGTGTCTAGTTAACGTTGGTGGTCTTCAAAGAACAATATCTGAAAATGATATCATCAGTGTTAGGAATAATCATTTAAAAAATATTGAAGAACCATGATTGCAAGTTTATTATTACAATTAAAGGTGTTTTTATTTATAATGGCTATATTGACATTGATTGTCGATATATTCCATGTTATAAGTGTATTCCATCTTAAGAGTGGAAAACTAGCTACACAGAACGAGCTTATCGTTTTCGGTGTTGCATTATCATATATACTAACAATGTTGATTTGTGGATTTTAAATGAAAAGCTTACAAGAAAGAATGAATGACATGAAGCCTTATTTTCGTGGTATAGAAATGTATAATGAGGCTTTAATGGTTAAGGTTGTATATCCAAGAAACTGGAAAGCATATCCTTCCAACGATGGTAGGATAAAGGTCACTCCATCAGATGATGGGACTTTAACCTATTACTATGCAGATTCAAAGGATACTAGTTATGAAGATATGTTTGACTTGGTTGAGGAAACAATCAAGGCAAACAACGATATCGTGCTTAAACTTAAGCTTCTTAAGGATAAAGTTACTGAATTGAAGGAATTGTTCTCAGAACTTTCATATGATGAACTTACAACGCTTAAATTTGTCACTGAGAAGGTTAAAAATGAGAAACCTAAGAGGAAGTACACCAAGAAGAAAAAAGAGGATGAGAAGCCACGAGAAGAGCCTCAAATCGAAGAAAATAATGTGGTAGAAGAAACAACGGAGGAGCAATAATGGAGTGGATTGTTATTTTTGTTTTTTCAATAGTTGCATACGCTATTTCAAACCATTTTGTTTATGCCCACGGTCCAGTTCATATATATGACAAGATTAGGGATTTAGCTAATAAACTTAGTCCTAATCTTGGAGAGCTGTTCTCATGTATGATATGTTTTCCTACTTGGGTTGGATTTATTCTTAGTGTAGCGAATTCATTTTTCTTACCAGAACTTGCAGTTACTCCAATGATGCTATTACTTGCTGGTTATGCCCCTTGGTGGGTAATAATGATTCTAGATGGCTTTTTTGCAAGCGGCATTGTATGGTTGATACATACTTTTCAAGAGGCTTTAGAAAGGAGTAATGCAAATGAATGAATACGAGAGGGAAGTTATCACTTACAATAGTGAAAAGAAAATGGATGAACTTGCCTTAAAGGGACATCAATGGAATATTGCAGAACAATTGAATGGTACAATGGGTAAGGATATGGGAGATGTATTAAGCGGTAAGAAGAAGGTTGAATTTACTTTTTGGACTAAAGTAAAATTTAAGATTAATAATTTCTTAAAGATTTTCAATTAAAATGGAATTTAAATTTGGCACTTTTAGCATATTTGAACTTGGTCAAATGATTTCAGAGAAACTAAAGGAAGATGGGGTTACAAATCAATCTGTACTTTATGTATATCTCAATGAGGAAGAGTTCAAGAAGGTCGATGAGGATTTGTTTTTAAGAAATAGAAAGAATGAAGATGAAGAGTTTATACCGTCTGAGGGAGAAATAGATATAAACATTGATTTGACTAAAATTATTATTAAGCAGAAAACAGTATGAATGTAATTAAAACTGATATAGAAGGTGTTGTAATTATAGAACCAAAAATATTTGAGGATTCTAGAGGATATTTCTTTGAATCGTTCTCACAAAGGGAATTTGATGAAAAGGTTGCACCAATTGTATTCCTACAAGACAATGAAAGCAAATCATCCTATGGTGTTATGAGAGGATTACATTTTCAAAAGCCACCTTTTACACAAAGTAAGTTGGTAAGATGTGTAAAGGGGTCGGTATTAGACGTTGCCGTAGATATAAGGAAAGGTAGCCCTACATATGGAAAGCATGTTGCTGTTGAACTAACAGAAGATAACCATAGACAATTATTCATTCCAAAGGGGTTTGCACATGGTTTTGCAGTTCTAAGTGATACAGCAATATTCCAATATAAATGTGATGACTTCTATCATCCAGAGGCTGATGGTGGAATAAGTATTCTAGATGAGTCTCTTGAAATAGATTGGAAGATTCCAACTGATAAGGCAATATTATCAGATAAGGATACAAAACATCCAATGTTGAAGAACTTTGATACACCATTTACAAAATAATAAGTAAAGAGTGGGGAATAGTCCTCACTCTTTTTCTTTTGTCCATTTCTTATCTATTTCTCCATTGTCATAACTTTTAAACGATGTGGAACAACCACCATATCTAACTCTCATACCTCCTTTGTTTCCAACAGAATATAGTTCACAGTTGTTGAATACTATATTTTCTCCATTAGCGTTCACTATGACATATTGTATTGTATTATCGTCAAATATTATTAATTGGTCTTTTGTACCATTTATGATACCATCTTGTGTATATTTTTCCATAATTCAAGGGCGTGTACTACCTCTTTTAACTTTCTCATCACTCCAGTGGGTTAATTCCTTTATTTTTTTAATCCAATCGCTTCTATATTTGCTTTTGCTGACATCACCCATAAAAATGATATATTTGAACTTATTTCTTTTTGATTCCTCTTCAACTTTATTATATAGTCTTATTCCATCTTGTTTATTTTTACAGATTACCATTTCAAGTTTTCCATTACAATCCACTAATAGTTTATTCTTGTATATTTGTACTGTTTTAAACATGTATTTATTTTTGGCATCTGCTGAGATAAAATTATCAAATATCCATTTAAAATCTTTTCTTTGTATTCTTGGATGATAACCATATACCCAAAATGTCTCTTCGATGTTATATGGGGCACGGTCAATAACAATCCAATCATCGTCAGTTGTAGTATAGTCAATGAATTCTCCAGAGTCAGTTCTAACTTTATTAATCAAACTCTCATTTTCATCCCTACATTTAATAATGACAAGTTCGTATTCAGATTCAATCATTACATGTTCATGGTTATTAAATCTTATTGGAAACATTACTTTCTTATTTTCCTTTAATAACTTTTCAAACTGTTTATATATCTTTTCTTCTGTTGTATCTGAATATATCGTATGTAATTGTTTACCATGATTAATTAATATAATACTATATATTTTCTTTTTGTTTCTACGTGCCATAACTAAAACCAAATTTGTACTTCTTTTTTCCCATTTTCGTCTTCAGAAACACATAGGTCAGAACAATAACCATTGTTTGCTCCATAAGCCATACCATCATCTTCAAGTACAAGTAATTTAACATCATCATTTAATGCGCCATTATCTCTAACAAATTTTCTTAATTCTTTCATTGTTAATTGTTTAACTGGCCATCCTTGGAAATCGTATTGTTGTTCACCTCTGTGTTCTACCCTAGATAAAAAGAATAGAGTCTCATTGATGGCAGCTCTTTCACGTATATCTAGTTTATCATTTATTGTTAAGTTGTTTAATATTGTCACTACTTCCTTTGTATCCATGTTTTTTTTCTTTAAAAGTTAATTATTTTTTAAATTTAATTAAATAAATATTTGGAATTTTAACTTTTTTTTAATATCTTTGCATAAATGAAGATAGGTGATATTGTAGAATATAAGGGCAAAGAATATTATCTCTATAGCATATATAAAGGAGATTTGTGCAGAATAGTTAGATTTAGAGATGGTAAATATACTCACACCAAGCAAGGCATTGAGTATTTAAATGCTAATATTGTGAACTTAAACATAAATGAACTAAAACTAATAATTTGAATTATGGCAAAATTTTTTGAAACGTCTGCTGATATAGCTGAATTGGCTCAAGCAAAGTTTGAAGAGACTGGTCTTCCACAGATGGGCATCGACTTAAAGGTTATATCAGTTACAAAATCTAAGAACGTATTGAAAGCAACTAAGGCTGGTGCAACAATACAATACCTAACAAAGAAAGATGCAATCCTTGTAATTTATGAAGAGGCTTTTGATAGACTTAGTGACGAATATAAGGAAAAACTTATGGAAGGTGCTATCAGCAACATTTCCTATGATACAGAAAAGGATAAGTTGAATGTTGATGGCGATATTGCAAAGGAACTTTTCAGAATGCGTAGGAAGTATGAGAATTATGTTGACGTTATGGAGGCATCCTATATTGTAATTGAGGAAATTGAGGATGAAGAACGCAGACGCAAGGAAGAAGAGAAACTAAAGAAAGCAGAAGAAAGGGCTGCTAAGAAGAAACAGTAAATTGATATGACTAAAAGTTCTTATGGTAGGGTAATGAAGAAAAAAAGTGAAAAACTTAGAGAAAAGGCTAAGAGAATGGTACTTAAGGAATACCCTAAACTCATGGAAGATGAGGAAATGAGAAAGAAAACATTTGCTGCAATTGATAATGCTAATGTAGCTGTTGATGCAAATGGAGAATTACAAATTATATATGAACCTAATAATGATTTAAAAAATTTAAAATAAAATGAGCAATCTTAACAAAAATTGGATTAACCTTGTGTTTGTCATTGACAAATCTGGAAGTATGTATTCTTCAAAGGAAGATGTTGTTGGTGGCTTTGACAAGACCATCACAGAGCAAAAGAAGGATAAGGATGGTAAGGTGACTGTATCACTTTTCACATTTAATGAAAAAGTAAATCAAGAATATCTTGGCGTAGATATTAATGATATTGCAAAGTTCCATTATTCACCGGATGGTATGACGGCCATGAACGATGGTATTGGTACTGCAATTGACAAGGTTGGGGAATGGCTTTATGAGAAAGATAAGAGAGGTGCAGAACTTCCAGGTAAGACACTCGTTGTTGTTATGACTGACGGTATGGAGAATGCATCAAAGGAATACACACTTAAGCAAGTTCAAGAGAAGATTAAGGAACAAACTGAGAAGTATTCTTGGGAATTCATCTACATGGGTACTGATATTACCACTTCAAAGGCAGCAGATGACCTTGGATTCAAGTTCAAGACTTATGGTTCTAGGAAGAAGTTTGCTAATAATTACGATATTATTAACTGTGCAACTACAGCGTATAGGTCAATGGCTAAGACTAGTGCTTCATTAGCAGATACTAGTGCATTGTTCTGTGCAACCCTTGATGAAGCAGCTACTAAGAATACAGCAGATTATGAGGCTGAGATTGGTAAGAAGATTACCAATACATAAAAAATAACAAGGGGATTAGTGCAATCCCCTTTAATATTTCTTAACAACATGGAAGATAAAGAAAAAGACTTACAAGACATTGTAAATGAAATTAAGCCAATAGTTAAATCAGTATATAGTGAGAATAGTAAAATCACGATATTGGAGAATGAGGTTGATGAATATGGAACTAAAACAATTACACTATGTGGAGGCTTAAATGGATGTGGCGAATGGAAAAATTATTTTACTGACTTATCAAAGACATTTGAAGAACTAGAGAAAAATGGTTTCGATGTGTGGGTAATTAAGTTAGATAACGATTGTGCAGACGATATATTTTATTGCAAAATTGGTATAAATAAAAAGAAAAATGAGTGACATTAAGCTACTTGAAAAAATAAAGAATTACGATAAACCTTGGTGTTATCAATATCAGAAAAGGTTGGATACATTACAAGAGGATATGGAGAAATACGGATGGTCTCAAGAATATATCGACAATATTTCTTTGGATGATTTTGTATTTTCTTATATTGATTCAGTGGAAGATAAAAGGGAGGCTACCGAATTCATTAAACGATATGAATGGTTAGGTACAATTGGTTCTTTTCCAACGCATTGGTTTGCAGCAAGATATAAGGGAATATTAGGCGGTGTTATCATTATGGGTATGCCAAATGCCTTTAGTAAATTATTGGGTGAAGAAACAAAAAACCTTGAGAGGTTGATTGCTAGAGGTGCATCTGCTTCATGGTGTCCATTCAATCTTGGTAGTAAATTTCTTATGTGGACTATAAAATGGATGGTGGAAAACACTAGATACCGTTTGTTCACTTGTTATAGTGACCCACAAGCAAAAGAAGTTGGAAGCATTTATCAAGGGCTTAATTTCTTCTATCTTGGGCAAGGTAGTGGTACTACTGTTAGATGTGTTAATCCATACAACCAAGATAAAATTATCACAGATAGAGCATTTAGGGCAAGGAGTTTCTACAAGAGATACGCAAATGACCTTGGTATCGAATGGCAGAAGAATTGGAATACAGACCAATGTATGCTATGGGAGAATGTTCCAGATGACATAGAGGAGAAACTTAGAAATTATTCCAAGGAAATGTATGCGAAAGCTGAAAAAATACATTTTCCATCCAAGCATAAATACGCATTTATACTTGGAAGAGATAAACGAGAAACAAAAGCTCTTAGGAAGAGATTCTTAGAATTGAATAAAGTATACGAATATCCAAAGGAAAGAGGGAAATAAATGGCAAGTTTGGAATTACCGAAAAATCAGATTGTGTTAGGTGACTATATACCAATGTATGAACCAGAAACATTGGAGGAAGCTTTAAGTCAGTTTGTGGGTGAAGTTAACAATGCAATCACTAGGCAAAGGATTATCTTCGCCTTGGATGAATGGAACATGCGTAATGGAACTAACATAACAATTGACGATTTAGAATTAAATTAAGTTATGATAGGATATAAAATAGAATATGGTACAGTTGGTCACGATTGCTGGGGTGCTCTTGAATTTTCTTGGGATGGTGACTACAATGGTATAGTTTACACAGACTATAACGAATGCGAAAAGGAAATGAATAAATTAAAGAAAGAACACCCATACGACATGGAGTTCAGAATCTATAATGTTGAAATAAGATAATATATGGCAATAGTAATTAATTTATTCGCAGGACCAGGTGTTGGTAAAAGCACCACAGCAGCACGTATATTTGCTGAACTTAAACTAATGGGAGTCAACTGTGAAATGGCTCTTGAATTTGCAAAGGATAAAGTATGGGAAGAGTCATTTAAGACGATGGATGACCAAATTTATATCTTCGGTAAGCAATTTCATAAGATATGGAGATTAAAGGATAAGGTTGATGTAATCATAACAGATTCCCCTCTTCCAATATCAATTGTTTATGATAAGGAGAATTCACAAGCATTCCACACATTAATAATGGAACAGTTCAATAAGTTCACCAACTTTAATTTCCTACTTGAGAGAGGTGGTGAGTATCAAACTGAGGGTAGAGTACAAACCGAAGAGGAAGCAAAGGAGGTTGACAATACTGTTAAGAGAGTTCTAGATGAGAATGGAATCAAGTATACGACATTGCCTATTGATGGCGCATATAGTGTGATAACTGATTTTATAATGAGAGAATTTAAGTATCATACTAAACAAAATCTAACAATTATAAACGAATAAATAATGGAAAATATTACAAAAGATTTTAGACATTTTGCAATTGATAAGGTGGGTATGTCACCTTCAGTAATTGACGATAAGATTGGTAAGGTCAATAATCACTTAACACCTTATATTCTTGAGGAAAGACAGTTGAATGTGGCAACATTTGATGTATTCTCTAGATTGATGTATGATAGAATCATCTATTTCACTGGAGTTGTTAACAGTGACACTTGTGATACAGCAATTGCACAGTTGCTTTACTTATCATCAGTGGATGAAAGAGACATTAACATGTATATCAATAGTCCTGGTGGCTCTGTTGTAGATGGTCTTGGGCTTGTAGACACAATGAATTATATTAATTGTGATATTTCAACCACATGTATAGGTATGGCAGCATCTATGGGTTCTGTACTCTTAAGTAATGGCGCAAAGGGTAAGAGATTCGTATTGCCTCACAGTAGGGTTATGATACATCAAGTAAGCAGTTCTCAGAGTGGTACACTTGCTGACCTTGAGATTGAACTTGAGCAGACTAGAAGGTGTAAGAACGATGTTTATAAGATTCTTGCAGACAACACTGGACGTTCATTTGATGAAATGGAGAAACTTTGTGACCGTAACAATTGGTTTATCGGACAAGAGGCTGTTGACTTGGGTATTGTTGATAAAGTGTTAACTACTACTAAAAAAGAAGGATAAATTTGGTTATTCAAAAAATATTTCATATCTTTGCAATATATGGATAAAATTAAAGTTTTTACACCCATTTATGATAACTGCAATGGCAAAGATGCAACATATGATATTATGCCATTGAGAGTATTTTTAGGAGGCACTATAGACAATGGGAAAAGTATAAATTGGCAAGATGAATTGATAGGTGAACTGAGTTCTTGTGACACAGTTCATCCTATCGTAGTTTTTAATCCAAGACGTTCTGAGTGGCCCTCATCTGATGACCATAGTGAGATTGATAAACAGATTAAATGGGAACTATCTCATTTAGAAGATGCTAGTTTGATTATAATGAATATATTGGGTAACTCAAAATCACCAATATCATTGATGGAGATTGGATTATTTGCAAAAGACCATAAGTTAATAGTATTTTGTGAACCAAATTTCTATAGATTTGATAATGTTAGAGTTGTATGCGAAAGATACTATGTTCCATTATATCAGACTAATGAGATTTCAGCAATTAAAAATAAGATTTTGCAATTTGCTAATATGCATAAGAATGTACGTTATATAACTCCTAATCGTTATGTTTAAAGATATAAAAAAAATTAAATACGGAAATCTTAAGATATGGCTAAAAGACCAACTTAAGAGAAAGGTTTGGTTTAAAAATTTCTTTATTACAAGAAATGCATGGGGAGCATTTTCAGTTAATTCCCATATGAACCAGCATACTGGTAAAGAGAAAGTAATGTACAACACGATTGAGGGTGCAAAGAAAGCAGCAGAGGCAATGTCAAAGAAACGTGGTGTACATTTTTCTTATTATAAGTGCCTTTTCTGTGATGGCTATCATGTTGGAAAGAATAGAGATAATAAAATAGAAGGATATGACAATTGATTTTTCCGAAAATACATGGTATGAAATATACTGTAAGAAGCGAGAAAGTCTTCCACTTTATTATTATCATGGAATGCCAGTGATATTCGAAAAAGGTATGTATAGATGTGAAGAGGAAGATGAATATAACGTAAGAGTGTACAACACACCTAAAGGTACTGTTATTTCAAAATTTCTTTTCAATTCATATTTTAAGAAACCAAGTAAAATACAATTGTTTATATATAATCATTTATATTTTTTATGGCTATAAAATTTAAAAAGTTTACTGTTGAACAAAAGAGTACATTTAGTTATTGGTTCTACCATTGGCTAGCTTTTAATTATACGGCATGGAAGTTAGGCGTATGGAAACCAAAGTGGCTATTACACGATATTGAGAAGCCTTGGCTTAAGTTAATATGGGGTGATTATCTCCGTGTAAGAAAATGGCATAAGCATCATAACAGCCATCATATCTTCTACGGAAGAAGATATGGAATGAATAAGATTGACTGGCTTGGTGCTGTAATTGATTGGGAATGTTCACATCTAACGAAGTGCGTGGCTGAGAGAAATGGTAGAGAAGAGGTTGATTATCTAATCAGTAAAAAATCCAAATACACCGCAGATGAAAAGGAGGAAATAAGAAAGAATTGTTATCCAATTTTGAATTATCTTGGTTTATAAGTAAATTTAACGTTATTTGTTTAATAATTTTCATTAACTCATTATATTTATATTAGAAATACACAGAATATAATGAAGAAAATAATTAGATTAACTGAGTCAGATTTGCATAATCTTGTCCAACGTAGTGTGCTGAGAATACTGCATGAACAAGATAACAACTTGCTTTTGCAAAATATCGCCCAATCCATTGCAAGCCAAGGACAACTAGATGTCGTGGCTGGAGAGAATGAGGGTGAGTTTAGTTTGCAAGGTGGGAACTATGCATATATAACATATAATGTGGAATGTGACCCATACATGCGACAAGGTATGAGAAGTAATTCTTACGATGTTCCAGATGACGAGGATGAAATAATTGACAAACCAACTGTGGAAGTTGGAAGCATTGAATTCTGTGATGGTGGAGGAGAAGGGTGTATTCAAATTCACGACAATGGAATTGTAAAGAAAGCTTTGGAAAGTGTTATCAATGTCGATTATACAGATTTTGATGTTCCAAGCGAAGACGATTATTATTCCGAATATTAATAACGTTATTTAAAATATATAAAAGCTATGGCATGTGGATGTAAGAATAAACAAAATGCTGCCCAAAATAAATCAGCAGCAGTACAAAAACCAAGTAATCCATTGAACAACGGAAGTGTTGGTGGAAGAAGAATTGAAAAGAGAATTATTCGTTAAATCTTCTTAATAAATTTGGTTATTTCAAAAATTTTTCATATCTTTGCATTATGAGTTGATATCCTCGATTCATAATGCAATTTTTTTATATGGCTCTGTGGCGAAATTGGTAGTACGCACTAGACTCAAAATCTAGGGAGGCTGATAACCTCGTAAGGGTTCGAGTCCCTTTAGAGCTACTGTAAAAATGCCCTTGTGCTGGAATTGGCAGACAGACTACACTAAGGATGTAGTGTCGAAAGGCGTGTGGGTTCGAGTCCCACCGAGGGTACAAAACTTAATTTAGAAATATTATGGGAAACATTGTTTTGGGGGATGAGCGTAATCTCCATAACTTAATTGAGGATATAATCAAGAATAATCCTAATGTTCGTGATTCATTTCCAGATTCATATACATCTTATGTGGCAGAGGCTATCATAGGGAAAGCTGGTGATGACATTCTTGGTAATTTGGTTTCTACTATAATGAAGTTCAGTGATATGAAGAGATTCGCAGTTATTCCTAACAACTATGTAGATGGAAACAGATATTCAACAAAGGATAATGCAGAACTCACTGAATATTACGACACTATAGAAGAGGCTATACCTAGAGCGATGGAGTTGTATGCTAGGGAAGATGTTGATGGTGTTAAGGTTAAGGATATATTCAACTGTGGTACGAAATTAGATATTAAGAAATAGGCGAGTTTTTTAAATCACGTTTTAGATTACTGCTTCAATAGGAAAAACGGATACTTAGTGGGTATTATGGTTTTGCCCAAATGCCCACATCATTGGTGAGTAGCGCAACTGGCTAGAGCATCAGAATTTGGGTCTGAGGGTTAAGGGTTCGAATCCCTTCTCGCCAACAAATATTGGGGGTTGGTCGAGTGGTTTAAGACGCAGGACTTTGACTCCTGTTGGGGAATATCCCCTCGCAAGTTCGAATCTTGCACTCCTAACTATTTATATAAAAAGATTTATGTCAAAAGGTAAGAAATTCAAAACCCCAAAAAGATTTTGGAATAAAATGCCACATAAGAAATCTTGGAGAGCACATGTGATGGGAAGTAAACATAAAAAATTCAAGTGGTTCTTCCGCAAGAAAAAATGGTTTACTGATGAAGATTTGCAAAAGATGTCAATGAGAAAACCTTTTTCTCATGAGATTTGGGGATGGGATTAGTTTTTTGTTTCATAAATAAATTTAGAGTAGTGACTTTTGTTACAAAGGTGCTGATTGTCTGTGAAGATAGTCAGCATTCTTCTTTTTGAAATTACAGTTATATTTATACTAAAATTTAAATGATATGAATATAATTAGTAATGATAAAATTGAATTGAAGTACGATAAGTACGAGAGAAGTTACACATTCACTGTGTATGATAAGTATGGTCATTACATTGATGATGTTGTGCTAACGAAGGAAGAAGTTAAAGAACTTTATGAAGCCTTAGAATCAATAAAAAATATACTCTAAAATTTGTTATTTAAGATTTTTTTTCATATCTTTGCAGAAAGTAGATATAAGAAATTCTAATGACTGCAACAGAAGTATTTTTATTGTTTCTCAAGAAAGACCTCTCCATGAATGAATATTTGTTTTTTATGCATCATTTATCAAGGAGACGAAGAGGTGGTAAAGTGAAACCAGTATTAGGTAAAGGATTTGTAGAGGATTATCTATCTAGGACAAATAGAACTCTTGGGGGTTTTATGACGAGGTTATTTGTTCTTTGTCCTAATTTGTTGAGATATGGGGCAGACAACTCAACCTATAAGAAAATTTATGATAGTATAAGACCTCATTATTTTGGTAGGTTTTACGTACCTAAAGAGGATGACGTTTATTACTTCAAAACTCATGTTAATTCAAAGTATGTGTCAGCTTACCGTGAAAGATGGCATCATTTTTTGTATAAACACATAAGGGGTGAAAAGAAGCTTAACAGTCCATTTAAAGAAGGTGAAACATACAGTTACGAATATATTGAATAATGACAGCAACACAAGTATTATTTCTTTTCTTTAAAGAATGTTGCACCATTGATGAAATGAGATTCTTCAAATACATTATATTGAAGAATCATGGCAATAAATATTTTAAGAAAAGACCACTATATACTCCAACTTTTGTAGAAGATTATCTAGCTAGGAATGAAAGGGCATTGAATAATTACATGACAAGGTTATTTATTCTTGCCCCTAATTTAAGGCATAATAGACATAAAAATCCTAGATGGCATTGTATTTGGAGAGAATTTGATGCCAAGAATAAAGGAAAGACTAGAACATTTAGAGTAAAGGATTTTTTTGGAAATTATACTGGAGAAGTAAAACCATATACCGTTACGTTTCGACCATATAATTGTGGTATGTATATTAACTATTACAAGAGAAAATGGAATAAGTTTTTAAGAGATAATATAGAGAGTGATAAGAAATTTAATAGCCCATTCAAAAAGGGTGAATGTTACGATTTTAAATTAAAAACAAATGACACCGACTGAGATATTCAAGTTGTTTTTAAAACATGGGGTTACTCCAAACGAGAGATTAGCATTGATGACTGAGATACGTACCAATATACGTAATAAGAAGAATCTTTATATATGGAGAAAAAAATTTTATTCTGAAAAAGAAAAAGAAATATTTGAAATAGAGAATTCTTTTGCAGAGAGAATTATGTATAATACCTTATATATATCGAATCATCTTGGGAGATATGGTGAGTCATCTACTTGTACGTCTCTATCATCTTTTATGAAGTATCTTTTGTATTACATGCCATCAATAATTGGTACACCAAAAAATAAAAACAGATTTCTTGAAAGAGAGTTGATTGACATTCCAGAGAAAGTTGGCTATAGAAGGTATTGGGAAACTAGATTGATAAAGAAGTGGCACAATTTTCTCAAGGAAAATATTGCAAGATATGATAGGTATGTCACTCCTTGGGGGTATTCATACAATAAATGGATGTTAAGGAATGGAGTTGAACTATAATATACGTTTACATGGGTAAAATTATTGTTTATAATTCTCACATTGAAGACCATACAAATGGAAGCTGTTGTAATTTCTATATCGGTAGAGGTAGCCCATTAGGAAACCCATTTACTCATAATGGTGTTAGGAGCATATTTAAAACTATGACGTTTAAGACTAGGGAACAAGCTATTGAAGCCTATGAAAAGTATTTCGATGAAGTCTATGGAAAGGATGAATGGTTTACTAGGGCTTTCGATGAAATATATGAACACTACAAGAATGGCGAGGATATATACCTCCAATGTTTCTGCAAGCCAAAGGCATGTCATGGTGATGTGATTGCCGAGAAATTACAGAGGAAGCTTATCAAGGAAAAAATGGAGGAAAGGAAGAATGAAAAGATTTCCAATGAAAAGAAAGACTAAATATGCGTTTAGGTCTTATTCATTTCCAGGTGAAAGGGATTATAAGTCTGATAGACAGCATATGTGGAGCAAATGGAGAAAAAAGTATATGAGGCTTTTCATCAAGCGAGAAGCTGAAGAAGAAATAAGCGAAGAAACGTAAAGCAACAATAGAAATATTGCTGCTTTTTTTGTAACCATAATATTTATAGTAAATAAATAAATTAATATGGTTTTATCTGAAGATATACAATCTCTATTCAGAACTGTAAGAACGATGCTTGGTGCTCCATTGAGAAAGGTTCAGCTTGAGGATGAGCAGCTTTGTGACCTTCTAGATGTAGCAATCGGTGATTATTCTGAGAAGGTTCAGAATTGGGTATTAGAGACACAATGGCTTAATATACAGAATAAGAATGCTATACAGTTTCAAAATGCTAACGAATTGGCATACGCTATGACTGTTAGAACTATGGACTGGTCACGTGATTACTCATATTGGTTCTCTCGTGAGGTTGGTTTGCAGCAGAGAGGTAACTACGAGCTTAAGAAGGATTTCTTTAGAATCGAAAAGGGAAAGCAAGTGTATGTCATTCCAGCAGGACGTGAGATTAATAAGGTAATGTATATAACCCCATCCACTACCAAGGCAGCATTGTATGGAAACTTAGGTACACTTGATACAGGTATCGGTGGAGGTTTCGGACAGTATGGTAATATGGGTAATGGTATGGGTATCACTGGATTCTATGTCGGTTCTGCATATGATACAGCGTTGATGTCAGTTGATTTGAAATATAAGAACTCTCTATTGAGAGGTGACTTGGCTTATAAGGTAACTGCTGGTCCAGATGGTACACACCTTGTACACTTGATGTCAGTTCCTGGTTCTCCAAATATGGTTGGCGGTATTGCTGCTGATGATACTTGGGGATGGAATCGTTATGCTAACTGCATCTGTTGGTACACCTATTATGATGTTAATGGTGCAGAAGATGCAGACCTTTGTATGTTGGAGAATAAGGATGATGTGATTATAACACCAGACCAAGTGCCATTGGATAAGATGAAGTACGAACTCATGAACAATCCAACACAGCAGATTATAAGACGTTTGCTTGTGGCAGAAGCAAAAATATTGCTTGGTATCATAAGAGGTACATTCAGTGGAGCAGTAAAGATTCCAGAGGCTGAAATGCAGATGGACTATAACATGTTGCTTCAGCAAGGCGAAAAGGAGAAGGAAACTGTGCTTAACGAGATAAAGGAACGTTTGGATAGAATGACCCCTTGGAACTTGATGGAAAAGCAGAGTACCATGAATGACCAACTTATTAAGGTATTAAAGAATAAGCCACTAGGCTTTTATGTAAGATAAATAATGTTAAAATTTGGGCTGATATTTTGTCAGCTCAATTTTTTTTCATATCTTTACAACAAAAAAAGACATGGCATTATATAGAGAACAGTTAGAGCCTTACATGTACTCTGAGAAGAGACGTAAGCGCAAGTCCTATAAGTGGGCTAAGAAACAGATGAACAAGTGGCTTCGCATCAAGAACAAGAAGATTGGCGAAGACGATTCTAGTGGACACGGTAAAAAACAGTGGTATGGGCATGAGTGGTAACAAATTCAAACCAACCAATATGAAATGTACTACTTTTAAGTATATTGGTGAGAATGGCGAGAAGGTTGAGAAACCAAAGAAGCAGTTTAATAGCGAGGAAGAAGCGTTTAAGCAAGCTTGCTATTACAATGCCTATGGCAACACCATACATAAGTTATCGACTTACAAGTGTTGGTCTTGTGGAAAATGGCACATTGGGAGGACACCACATGTTCTAACTCAAGAGGATAGAGAGAAATATAAGCAAAGACTTGCAGAGTTAAGTAAGAATAGATAAAATTATGAAAGAGAAGAAGTATGGGGATGGATGGTACTTGAGGAAATAAAAAAAGGCTAAGAAACTAAATCTTAGCCTTTTTTCTTTTTCCTAATGGTTTTTGGGTTTTTGCCCTCATATTGTCAATTTTATCTGACATAGTATTCAAACGTTTTTGATTCTTCTGAGAATTATATGATTTGATTTCACTTGGGCTAGCCCATCCGTTTTGAATAGCTAACTGAATGGTCTTATCAATCTCATCTTTTTTGAATAGATGTTTTAAACCATTGGCTGCTGTTAAACCATGATACTTAACAAAGATAGTATATGGTTTTCCAGTTTTATTACGGTTAAAGCATACTCTACACAAGTCACAGTGTGGCTCTCCCTCGCCACAAGGACATTTATAGAAAAATTTACCATTATATTCACCAAGTATAGGTTGGAAATTATTATCTACTTGGTCTCCACCTTGTAATGAGTCATAGAGATTATCATTTACAGCATGGAATCTTCTTTTTGGTTCTTCACCTATATTAATCCCTTCATGTGATGGAAGAACTGAGAAATTCTCTGGTCTATTTGAGAAATCTAGATTTCTTGCAGTATAAGCATGTACTTTTATTCCGTATTTAGCACCAACTTTTTTAGCGAATTTACTCCAAAGGTCAACTGATAATTGGCAAGGGAAATCTCCAGCTTCATTAAGTCTTATATCAGTTATTTTTGGTTCTTCTGAAATGTCTTTTACTGTTTGTTCTACCTCTGGAGTTATTACCTTTCCTCTTCTTCTCAAAGAATCTATTGTCTGAGTATATATGTTCTTTGCTGCTGCATTACCAATTTGGATATACATTTCAACGAGGCTGAAATAATCTCTCATTGGCTTCTTGTTACCTTTTTGGTATTTTCTTAATAGTTCAGTATTCATCAAGTCATTTTGAAGATTTCTGTTTCTTGAATTTGGATACTGGTTTTCACCTCTTTGTGCATAACAAGCTCCATTCTTAATTGTACAGATACCAAGGTAGTATGAAGGGCAAGCCAAAGCAGATGTAATATTAATCATAAGAACATTCTGAGGTACTTTCGCATTACCAGCTAAAGCAATTACTCTTGGAACATCGAGTTTTTCTTCTCCGTATATTTCAGCTTTGCTTTTAGTCAATTCATCTAAATCATTGAAGGTTTCTTGGAATAGTTCTTGCTGTTTCTTTTTAATCGCAGCCCATAGAACATTAAGATTCTCCCCATTTATTTTTTGGTCATTATAATATGGGTTCTCATCCTCCATCAATTTTAGTTTATTATATTGATTTTCTGTAATATTTACTCTCATTTTTGCGTAGTTTATAACAATAAATACATTTTTATTTTGAAATTTAACTTTTTTTATATATCTTTGCATTAAATAACATTCAAATGATACAACCAATTAGGAAAAGAGTAGCAGAAGCCAATGGAATAAAGTCTAAGAATGGCGGTTACACAGTAGTTTTCGATATGAACAACATTATGAAGATGGCTTCAGTTGACCATAAAATGAATAATGATGGTAAAGAATATGGAATAATACTCACATCTATCAAGATGATAGGTGATGTTCTTAGGAAGAAGGACTTTAATTACTGCATTGCTGCATACGATGGCGAGGGTAGTGGAGTCCTTAGATGGGAGTTATATAAGGATTATAAAGCCAATAGGGATAAGAACTATGAATTACACAGTCCAAAACGTACAGATTATGATAAATTCATAGATGGTTATGTGAAATCGGTATTATCACATTCAAGAGAGAAAGCCGACAAAGAGACTGAGGATGAGAGTTTTGCTAGGCAGAAATCTATTATTCAGCATATATTGGATGAACTTTGCATAAGGCAATATGAGTTTGAAAATGTTGAAGGTGATGATATCATAAGTTACTACGTGGCATCAAAGAAACCAAATGAAAAGGTAGTTATTGTTTCTTCAGATAAAGACCTTACACAGTTAATATCCGATACCGTTATAATTTATAATCCAAGAAAAAAGGAATACATAACAAAGGACAATGCAGTAAAGGAAATTGGAGTGTTGTCAGAGAATGTAGTTATTGAAAAAATGATATGCGGTGATGTGTCTGATAATATAAAAGGTGTTAAGGGTGTTGGTAATGAAACGTTATGGAAATTGTTTCCAGAGATAAAGGAGAAGAAAATCGATTTGGGTTTCATTCTGAGGCGTTCTAGGGAGTTGCTTGATGAGAGGAAGGCTGAGAAGAAAAAGCCTCTCAAATCGCTTGAAAATATCCTTAATGGGGTTACAGATGGTTGCCAAGGGGATAGGTTGTATGAAATCAATGAGAAAATTATAGATTTATCAAAACCATTATTAACTGATGAGGCAAGAGAGACGATGGATGATGAGTTTTATGCACCTATAGATACATCAGATAGGAATATTAAGAATATATACGAGATAGTTAAAGAGAACAAGGTAAACGAGATTCTAGACGAACAAAAGTTCGGCAACATACTTGAGCCATTCGCTAGAATACAAATGATGGAAAACAAAAGATATTATGAGTTTAAAAGAGAGAATGCAAACAAATAATTGCGACTGGTTAGAAGAGTATCTTAAGAACCTACTCAAATCAAAGGATTTTAAGAAGTATAATAGGGCTAAGAATCTTATATATTATTTTCCCCAGATAGTTAACGGATTATCTCAGAGCGACTTTGAAATAGCTATTTCAAAGTCAGCAGATACCTATATCTGTCTTGGCAGTGAAGATAATAGATATAAGGTATTCGATGATATGTACAAAGAAAAAAACAGCAAAGAGTTTGAGCCTAATACTTATGGGGATTCTAGATATGTAACGGTTGAAGACGTGTCTAATTACTTTGGTTTATAAGTTTTTTAAAACTTTTTAAGTTAAAAATTTGGAGTTTTAACATTTTTTTAATATCTTTGCAACACAATTTAACAAATATGTTTAACTTTTAACAATTTAAATTATGGAAAATAAGGAAATTAAGGATTACAAAGAGGAGAGATTTGAATTTACTGTGTATGTTAATGACAACATTATCTGTAAAAGGAATTTCAGAATCTACAATTTCATTGAGAACAGTATGAACACTTTGGAGTTTAAGGAAAAACTTGATGAAATCGTTAAATTAATTGACGATGATTTAAAGTCCAAGAGTCGTGTTTATACTTGGTATTATTACAATCCACAGTTCCCAGAGGATAATGAGGAATTTAACACAAAACTTATTGAACCTTGGGCTTGTACATTTAAGATTGTAATATCTGATAACAAGAAAGACGTAATCACTAGAATTTGGGATGGTTATGCTTATCCTAAGTACATCCGTGACAAGGTTGACCTAAGTAATAAGAATGTAAAGGTGACAACCAAGGACGGACAAACATTTTCATACGAGAAGGAGGCTTTCTTTAAGGCAAATGATGGAAGACTTTCATTCGAGCATGAGGTTTTGAAGAAAATGATAATTGACAAGCCAGATGTATTGCTTCAGATTACAAAGAAAATTTGTGAGGCTTGTTCCCCTTCGAAGGAGGAGATTAAGGAAAAGGGGTATTTTGACCCTAGAGAGAATGGTAAATATCTCAGCAAGTACACCGTAATTGATGAATACGGTAAGGATGCAGATGGTAAGTCCAAGAAATATGCTTACAGTTTGTATCTAGCAAACAAGAAAATTGAAAAGGATTGGGAACGTGCAGTTATGAGTAAAACCAATCGCTATTTCAAGAATCTTTACTAAGAAAATAACAGATTACAAAGAGTGGTTTTTTAATGGCTCAAAATAATAAAAAAGATTTAGGATTCTTAGGTGAGAAATTTCAATATAAACTCACCCATGAGTTCATGGAAAACCACACTTTCTTTGAGGATTTGAGTTGTATCATAGACCAAAATATGTTTACTGACCCAAACCTCAAGACATTTGTTGGTGTAATGAAGAACTTTTTTGAAAGAGAAGGTAATGTACCATCTTACGATATGATGGAAATTGAATTGCGAGATATTTCACACTCTGACAAGGAGATTGAAACATATCTCGCAATTATTGAAAAAGTTAAGAATACCCCAAGTGACGGTGTGGACAGAATAAAGGACTTGGCTGAAAAGTTCTTTAGACAACAAAATATTGTCAGAACAGCCAACGAGATACTTAGAATCGCAGGAAATGGCGATGTGGAAAAGTATGATACTTGTGTTGGATTATTAAATGATGCCATGACACAAGGAATACATAACGATTTCGGAGAAAAACCTTTTGACCATATAGGCGAAACTTTATCAGATGATTATAGAATACCAATTCCAACTGGTATAGGAAAAATTGACGAGGCGCTAGAAGGTGGACTTGGTAAGGGAGAGTTAGGAGTAATCATTGGACCGACTAGTTTTGGTAAGACTTCACTTACCACAGCAATGGCTTCACATGCAGCTTGCTGTGGTTATAAGGTATTACAAATCGTATTTGAGGATAGAATTAAGCAGATTCAGAGAAAACACCTTGGACGTATCACTGGAATTGAAGCCAAAGATTTATCAAAGCCAGAGAATATTGATAGGGTAAGAGAAACAATTGAGAATTTTCCAGATAAGGACAAACTTAATGAGAATCTTAGAATTGTTAAATTCCCAAGTGGTGAGAAGACAGCAAGACAACTTGAGAGGTTTATCAAGAAACTGATTAATAGTGGCTTTAAGCCAGATTTGACGATTATTGATTATTTCGAGTGTCTTGAACATGAAACTGATAGGACAACGAGTAATGAGTTCTCACAAGAGGGTAAAACTATGCGTAGGTTTGAAGCGATGGCTGGTGAACTTGATATGGCTATCTGGATTCCATCACAAGGCACTAAGGATTCAATCAACCTAGAACTAGTTACAATGGATAAGATTGGTGGTTCGGTTAAGAAAGCTCAGATTGCACATGTTATTATGTCTATTGCAAGAACAGTGGATGATATAGCCAATAATAAAGCAACAATAGCTATCCTCAAAAATCGTGCAGGAAAGAGTGGAAAGGTCTTTAATAATGTAGAATTCAATAACGGAACATGTCGTATAAGTACTGATAATGTTGATGAATTGGATAGTTTATTCGAGCTTAAAAAGAAGCAAGAAGATATAAGACTAAATACACAAAAAGAGATTTTTATGAGCGTTAGAAATGAGAAAAAATAAAAAAAAATTTTTTCATTTTAGTATAAGTTGGTTATCAGATAGTTGCAATTTTGATGACCAATTTTTTTAATTTTTGATGTTTTTTTTGTGATTTAATTCCATATTTATTTTAACATCAGATGTAAAATTAATGGTTAACCGAATCAAAAATAATAAAATAATAAAGAAATAAAGTTTTGCTTAATGGAAGTAAGAAAATGTGATGGCTCATTTGAAGAGTTTAACCCCAACAAGGTTAAAAGGGGTATTCAAGAAGCCTATCTAATGGCTGATGAAAAGAAAAATAGTGGAGAAATAAGTGAAGTCCTCGATGAAGTGTGTAATAGTGTCTACGATGGTATCTCTACCCAAGAGATAAGGAGAATTATAGAAGATAGACTTGTAAAGAGAAACTTTAAAGCAGGTCGTCAATATATACTTTATTGGGCAAAGAAAGAAGCTGTGAATCAGTTTGTTATTGATAAGGAAAGATTTATTTCCAAATATAAGAAATCCAATAACAATGCAGATGCCACAGTTGATGACAACTCAAATGTGAATGGAAAAAACATAAGCCTAATAAACGCTGAAATTCACAAATCTGATAATATACTTGTTAGCAGGGGTATGATTACTAGAAAACTACAAGAACTATACCCTAATTTTAACAGCAGAAATTATGTTAAGGATTTGGAGAGTCACATTATATATAAGCACGATGAATCTTCATTTGCTGGTGCAATTGCCCCATACTGTTGTTCAATATCGATGTATCCATTCCTAATAAATGGTATTGAAAACGTAGGTGGTTTGTCTGCCGCACCTAAAAACATTGATTCGTATTGTGGTATGTTCTGCAATCTTTTGTTTGTGGTTGCGTCACAATTTGCTGGGGCTGTTGCAACCCCAGAGTTCCTTATGTACTTTGACTATTTTGCTAGAAAAGAATGGGGTGATGATTATTATCAACACTATAACGAGGAAATCTCTTGTGGGGTATCAAAGAGGAAGAAAACAATAAAAAGTCAGATACACCAGTATTTTCAGCAGATAATTTATACAGCAAATCAGCCAGCATCTAGTAGAAATGGTCAGTCTTGTTTCTTGAATTTCTCTTATTTTGACAAACCTTTCTTTGATGCAATGTTTGAGAATTTCTATTTTCCAGATGGAACACAGCCATTGTGGGATAGTTTGAATTGGCTTCAGAAAGACTTTATGATGTGGTTCAATGAGGAAAGACTTAGATGTTTGCTGACATTCCCAGTAGAATCATTTGCATTGATTTATAAGGATGGTAAGTTTGTTGATGAGGAAAATGCAAAGTTCGTTGCTGATGAATTGGAGAGAGGACACTCATTTTTTATTTATATTTCTGATACAGCAGATAGTCTTAGTTCTTGCTGTCGCTTGAAAAACAAGATTCAAACAAAGGAATTTAGTTTTACTAATGGTAATATTGGCGTAGAAACTGGAAGTAAATCAGTTATCACACTAAATTTAAACAGAATCACGCAAGACTTTTGTAAAAAAGAATTTGGAGCAAGACCATCGTTCAAAGACTTTACAAAAGACAACTTGGAAAATTATAGAAAGCATATTGTAAGAATACTAGAGAGAGTGTATAAATATCACAACGCCTATAATGAACTTTTATGGGATATGTATAACGCTAATCTACTTCCAATTTATAAAGCAGGATTTATAGAGCTTAACAAACAATATCTTACAATTGGTATTAATGGTTTAAATCAAGCAGCAGAATTCCTAAAACTAGAATGTCATAAAAATGATGATTATAGTACATTCTGTAGATTTATCTTTGGTACTATTAAGGATGAGAATGAGAAGCATAAGACCAAGAAAACAACTTTTAACACAGAACAAGTTCCAGCCGAATCTTTAGCGGTTAAGAACTATAATTGGGATAAAGAAGATGGATATTGGGTTCCAGAAGATACAAACTTATATGCAAGCTACATCTTTAAACCAAACGATGATGACAGTGTACTTGATAAACTGTATATGATGGGTAAGAGTTTTGCCACCGACCAATTGGATGGTGGTGCTGCCGCACACATAAACCTTAGTGAACACTTGTCTAGTAAACAGTATTATTTACTCCTTGAATATGCAGCAAAGGTTGGTTGTTCATATTGGACAGTGAACGTTCCTAATGCAAAGTGTGAATGTGGCTTTATAACGAAGCATCCAATTACCGAATGCCCTAGATGCGGAAGTAAGAACATTGAGTATTATGATAGGGTAATTGGTTATCTTACAAAGATTAGCAACTGGTCTGAAGGTAGAAGAATTGAACAGAAGAATAGAAAATATTTGAAAGATGAAAAAATTGGTTTATGAATAAAATAGAGTAAAAAAGAGCGTATCACTTACGCTCTTTTTCATCTTTTGAAATATTTATATTAAAAGGTTACTTATGGATGATAGAATTAAGACGATAGTAGATTTATATACAAAAGAAAATAAAACATTTAGGGAAATATCAGAAATTATTGGTGATGTTAGTCCTTCTACTGTTAGAAGAATTCTAATTACAAACGACATTAAAATAAAACCAAAAGGTAATTATTCTTCAAAGGACTATCATTTTACTTCCCCATTCAAGCAAGAAGTAGAAGATATTGAAACCCTCAAGGAGTTGTTCAAAAGGTGTGTACCAGTAAAGAACATCGCAGAGCAATTGGGGGTTGGTAGAAAGGCTGTAGATAGAAAAATAAAAGAACTAGGGTTAGTTAGACCACGTTCCATGATGTCTAGAGAACAATATGACGATAGTAAAGACAAACGAATAGTCGAATTATATAATTGTGGCAATAGTCCTAATGAAATAGCAGAAATTGTTGGTTTATCTAGGTGTAGTGTTAAAAATCATCTAAAACATTGCGAGATTGTTCTTAGGGATATTTCCAATGGTTTGTTTTTACATAATGGAAAGAAATTTCCAGAGGAGCTTAAGAATTATGAAACATTGTATGATATGTATGTTGTACAAAGGCTATCAAAGAAAGACATAGCAGAAACGTTTAACGTTGCGCCAAGTGTTATTAATCGATGCCTTAAATTATATAATATACATGTAAGAGGTGATTCTGAGGCAAAATTTGGGCTAATGAAGGGTGAAACCCATCCGAATTGGAAGGGCGGTAGAACTAGCTTATACGCAAGGTTACGTGAATTTTTTGGTGTTCACCAAACTCAAGAAGTTTTGAAACGAGACCATTATAAGTGTCAGATGTGTGGAAGTGAGCATAAGTTACAAGTGCATCATATAAGACATTTTAAAAATATTTTTGAGGAAATTTTATCAGAACATAAGGATTTGAGTTTGAAAGATAACGAGAATGAACTTTATGATATTATTACAAAAGACGATAGATTTAACGATTTAGAGAATCTTATTACATATTGTAAGGAATGTCATTTATATAAGGTTCATAATTATAAAAAACATAAAGATAAATGATTAGAATATATAGGAAGCCTAATTGGATTCTAAACCCAAATGATAAGGTTGTGAATGCAATTTTGAAGAGGTGTGAGAAGTGTGATGGTTTATGTCCATGTACGCATAATTCTGAGGACTATGAGGGCAAAGATTTACATTGCCCTTGCACTGACTACATAATGAAAGATAAATGCGAATGTGGACTTTATATTAAGGATGAAACAAAACTTGAAAAAGGTATTAATAAGATAAAATGTAATGCTTGTGGAACAATTGTAGAATATACTGATAAGGATATAACATATGGTTTTTTATATCCAGAATCTATAAGATGTCCTAAATGTGATGCATTAATAGTGATTAAAGATTTGCCAAATGATTAAATATTATAATGCAATGGTAGTATTCGAAGAAATACCAAACGAAATAACGTTAGCAATTAACATAACGAATTGTCCATGTCATTGTAAGGGCTGTCATTCAAAGTTCCTTTGGGAAGATGTTGGTACAGAACTTACAATAGATGAGTTAAATAGACTGATTGACAAGAACGATGGAATCACAACAGTATGTTTTATGGGTGGTGATGCAACTCCAGAGGCAATAAATACTTTGGCAGAATATGTTCACGAGATAAGAGAACTTAAGGTTGGCTGGTATAGTGGAATGGATAATTTTTACAAGAATATAAATTTTAAATGGTTTGATTATGTCAAGTTAGGACATTATGACGAAAGTTTAGGCGGTTTGAATAAAGAAACTACGAATCAGAAACTGTTTAAGTTGGCGCATAATAAATTAGAGGATGGTGTTTTAAAAATTGATTTTGAAGATATAACGAAGTTATTCTGTAAGAAAAAGGTGGCTAAATAGTCACCTTTTTTATATATTGGAATATGATGATTTCAATTGCTTTACAGAAATATGGACTATTATAGAATAAAAGTGCAAGACTGACTTGCACTTTTTTATTTATTTTTGTCTAAAAAAAACTTATCTTTTAAATACTTATAGAAAATATTTTTTCAAATGAATAAAAAGCAATACTTTGGCATAACCTATCCATTTCGCAGTGATGGTTTTCAACATTTTTTTATCAATGCCAATGGCGACACTAAAGATAAGGCTAGAAGCGAGTTGATGCATATAGTCTTTACACCAAAGGGGCAAAGAATAAGAAATCCAGAGTTTGGAACAGACCTCATTAAGTTCATATTTGACCCAAACGAAAGTATTACTTGGGAGGCTGTTAAGAATGAGGTCAGCGAATCTGTAAGAAGATGGTCTAGGGATATAACTCTTAACAACATACAAGTGGTTAAGAATGAAGAGGATGAAGCTGAGATATATGTAAGATTAGATTACAGTGTTTCAGAAGGAAATAAAACAACTAATGATAGTATAATAGTACGAGTATAATGGCTAAAGAGGAATTCATTGTTAAAGCCAAATTAGTTCAAGACAAAGAATATGATTATTCGAAAGTTGAATATAAAGACAATAAAACTAAAGTATGTATTATATGTCCAAAACACGGAGAGTTTTGGATAAGGCCAAACGATTTTCTAAGTGGGCATATGTGCGGAAAATGTGGAATAGAGACTAGGAGCAAAAAGAAACTTATTTCTCAAGAACATTTTATTGAAAAAACCAAAACAATTTTTCCACAATATGATTACTCTTTAGTGAAATATATTGGTATGCATACAAAGATTAAATTGATTTGTCCTATTCATGGAAAATTTGAGATTAAGCCATATCATTTACTAAATGGTCATGGATGTAAAAAATGCGGACAGATTTCAAGCCACAATAAACAAAGAAAAACAAAAGAAAATTTCATTGCAGAGGCTATAAAAATCCATGACAATAAGTATGATTATTCAAAAGTAAAATACATTAATAGAGATACAAATGTTTGTATTATTTGTTCTAAACATGGAGAGTTTTTACAAACACCACATCACCATTTGAGAGGATGTGGTTGCCCAATTTGTTCAGAGAGTAGTTTGGAAAAAGAAATTAGAGTATTTTTGAATAAACTTGGCATTAATTATATTCACAAAAAACAATTTGATTGGCTAGGACAACAGCATTTGGATTTTTATCTGCCAGAATATAACGCAGCAATAGAGTGCCAAGGTATACAACATTTTGAGGTTGTCGATTTTTTTGGTGGGGAGAAAGGACTTAAAAAAAGAATTGAAAGAGATAAAAAGAAAAAATCCTATGTGAGAAAAATAACATATTCTTACTATATTATTCAACATTTGAATATGAGGGCGTATATACAAATAAAGATTTATTAATAAATGAAATTAAAAGACATTAATATATGAATCGTAAGATTAATTATTTAGCTCGTGATTTTGAATCAATTAAAGAAGAGCTGATAAAGTTTAGCAATAAATATTATCCTGAGTTATTTGATGACTTCAATGATTCAAGCATTGGTTCTTGGATGATTGACCTTGTTTCTGACGTAGGCGATTCACTTTCTTATCATATTGACAGACAGTATCAAGAGACCAATATTGATAGTGCGAATCTTAGAAGTACTGTGTTGAATATGGCGAGAACCAATGGATTAAAGATTCCAGGACGAAAAGCATCTTCTTGTGAAGTGGAAATTAGTTGTGAATTGCCAGTTAGTCCTAATAATATATCACTTCCAGATTGGAGTTACGCCCCAATATTACAGAGAACTAGTATCGTTTCTGCTGGTGCTTATAATTTTGAACTTACTGAGAACATAGATTTTAAGCAGCAGTTTAATAGTAACGGCTATTCAAATAGAAAAATTGTCCCATCTAGAGACAATAATGGTAATATAACTGGATATACTGTCACAAAGTCCACTATGGTAGTAAATGGTAATACTAAGGTATATAAAAAAGTTATATATTCAAGTGATTTACAACCATTTATGGAGTTCGTTTTGCCAGAGTCTAATGTTATGAATATTGAATCAATTATATTCAAGGAGAGTTCTGATTTTAATGAAAATCCTGAAATATATGAATATTATATTGATTCTGAGGAATATAGAATAACTAAGGAAGCTGTTATGACTTATCGCTTCTTTGAATGTGATTCATTGGCAGACCAATGGAGATTCGGAAGTGAGTTTAACAAGACTGACAATAACATCATAAAAGATATATATAATCCAGAGGTATACGATGATGTTACTGAAACTATATATAAGTTTTATAAAAAAAGTGATGGGTCTTTTGGTGGTATTTGTTATAAAAGGGGTAACGATTATATAATTGATGGTACTGATAATGTTGTTGATTTAAACACTTATTATGTTGAACTTTCAACTCAGAAAACTACAAGGTATTATATTGGCAAGTGGAAACCATTAACTCAAAAATTCATTACAGAATTCACTGATAATGGGTATATGAAGATAATATTTGGTGCTGGGAACATTTATGACAGTGTACCAACTGCAACCACCAAGTATGGAGAGTATATTGCTTCAAAGATAATAAACAACGATATGTTGGGCATTCTTCCAAAAGAAGGGTGGACTATGTTCGTCCTATATAGAGTTGGTGGAGGTGTATCCACTAATCTAGGTCCTGGTTCCATTAATAAGCTTACAATAGCGAATATAGATTGGGGTAACACTGAAGGAACTAACGGTAGCATACGAGGTGATGTTATCAATTCCATGAAGGTTACTAACATCTCAACAGCATTGGCTGGTAAGAATGAACCATCTACTGAAGAAATAAAAGCACTTATGAAGTATAACACTTCTTCGCAAAATCGTGCCGTGACGGTAAAAGATTATAAGATTAAGTTAATGCAGATGCCACCTAAATACGGTGCTCCATTCAGAAGCAGCGTTATTGAAACTAATAATAAGATAGAGATTGATATGCTTGGCTTGGATGGTGATGGTAAATTAACATCATTATTGCCTCAGTCACTAGTTGATAATACAATAGAGTATATGTCTCATTATAAGCAAATAAACGATTATATTGAGATTAGAAGTGGAAGGATTTATAATATTGGTGTTTCAGTTGATTTGTTCATTGATAAAAACTATAATGCAGCAAATGTAATATCAAATGTAATAACAAAAATTTCTGAATATTTCAATGTTGATAAACATGATATGGGAGAAGACATATTTGTTGGTGATTTGGAAAAGGAAATCAATATGCAAGATGGTGTTATAAGTATTATTAGTCTTAGAATCTATACGTTAACTGGTAGTGGATACAGTTCAGATGTATGCCCACTTCCAACAATAGTAGAGGGAAGTAGTTGTGATACAGCACCAGAGTCATTATTTAGTGGACAAAAACAATTAGATTTGGATGCAACTCAAAAAGTCCTTTATAGTGATTTCAATTCAATGTGGGAAATTAAGAACCCAGATGGCGATGATATAAGAATACGTTGTAAAAGTGTTTAATGTTAATATATAAGTGTTATGGCTTGTGCTTGTAAGAATAAAATAGAAATGGAAAAGAAATATGGTACTCCAGCAGAAGAGACCATTCTTGACAAATGTTTTCGATATACATACAGATGTATGATATTTGCCATTGCAATATTAATTGCATTGGTGGTAACTCCAACAATAATTTTTGTGGCTTTATATAAAATGATTTTTAAAAATGGTGAACCACTTGTTTTGCCAAACTTTTTATCGAAATATATGAGATAATTTATGGAAAAATCATATAGAATACATACAAATATATCTAGTGACACAGTTCTCAATGTCAATATGAAACAAGATTTTAATTTCCTTGAAGTCTTGTCATTGAAACTTGCACAGAAGGATGCTTATAAAATACATTCTTCCAACTATGGTGTTATAGTTGGAAGAATTCTTGCTAATGATGCGTTTGGTATTCCAAATGCAAAAGTATCTGTGTTTATTGAGAGGGATAACACAGATACTACCGAACTTGAGAATATATATCCATACACAAACGTATCATCAAAGGATAGAAACAACATTAGATATAATTTGTTACCAGATTATAGTGATGATGAGTGTTATAGAATTGTTGGAACATTTCCTAGTAAAAGACTTTTATTGGATGATGATACATATCTTGAGGTTTATGAAAAATATTGGAAATACACAACAGTCACAAATAAAGCTGGTGACTACATGATATTTGGTGTACCTACTGGTTCACAGCAAGTTCATACTGATATAGACCTTTCAGATATTGGAATATTGTCACAGAAACCACGTGACTTTATCTATAAAGGTTATAATATTACTGAGTTTGATAATGCAAACCAATTCAAGGAAAGTACCAATCTTGATAATTTAAGACAAATTATCTCACAAGATAAAAGTGTATTTGTTTATCCATTTTGGGGTGATATAAATAACGGTATTGCAGCAATTACAAGATGCGATATACAAGTTGATTATAAATTTGAGCCAACTTGTATATTTATGGGTTCAATTGTTTCTGATAATGATGCTAATGCAATTGGTCATAAATGTGCTCCAGATGAGGAAAATGGAATGAATAGACAATTAGTCGCTGGTGAAGGTACTATTGAAATGATTCGTAAAACAGTTGATGGACTAGTTGAAGAATATCAAATACAAGGAAATAGACTTATAGATAGTGATGGAGTTTGGTGTTACCAGATACCTATGAACCTTGACTATATAGGAACTGACGAATATGGTAATATTGTACCAACAGATAACCCAAATAAGGGTATACCAACAAGAACACAAGTTAGATTCAGATTCAGTAAGACAGAAACAGGAGAGGAAGGTACGTCTAGACATACTGCAAAATATCTAGTACCAATGAACCCATTATTGAAGGAAGATAAAGTGGGCAGTACAATACCTCAATCCCAAGTAAGCGGTCTTGACTTTGAGAAACTTTATAATTTTGGTTCAAACACACCACAGAGCTGTTTCCGTGACCTTTATTGGAACAATGTATATAGTGTTAAAAACTATATACCAAAGGTACAAGTTGCACACAGAGCTTATTCGGAAAACTATGGTGCGTTAAAGGGTGGCAATATTGTAGATGACCAAAACTCAGTACCATTCAATAGTATACATATTGATATACCTTTTATGTATATGATTGTATGCATACTATTTACAATCGTAATGGCTATTATAATTGTAATTAACACCATTATTTGTATTGTTGATAGTATTATTAATATATTTTATCAAATAAAGCATGTATCAATTCTTGGTATTGAACCATTTAGTTGGTTACCTGTACCTCCATTTATTCCGTGTCTTGCCCTATCTCCAGGTTTAGCTGAAGGAAACACACTCTATCTTCCAGGATGCGACTGCTCTAGGGGTAGAGATGCACATGATTGTCCTGATGATATGCCAAATTGTAGAAAGAGTGATAATTCAGGAGAATTGTTAAATAAGGTACAACAGAATCTTGCATTGAAATATGATGTTATTAAATTAGACTTACATCAAGATTGGATTAATGGTTGCCTTTATATGCCTTTATGGTATTGGAGAAAAACTAAGAAGAGGACTTTCTTATTTGGTTTATTCTCTAGCAGCGCTAAAAATGAATTCTGTGACTGTGATAAAAGATATAGTAGACTAAAGACATATGTCACTTGCGATATACCATATAACGATGAAAGTATGGAAATTGATGCTAGAACATATAAGGATGGTTCTAAAGACAAATGGCATAAGAAGGAATCAAAACAAGTAAGATATCAAAATGGTCTTATAAAAGGTGTTAAAAACAAAGATGGTCTTACTGCGTATTATTACGTTGCTATGCAACCTATTGATGAAGGCGAATATGAATTAATTACCAATCGTAAAGAAGGATTTAGAGCAATAAGACTATATGCCACAGATATTATATTGTTAGGAAATATAAACGAGAATAATTTATATGGTATTCCGCAACTATTCAAGGTGTTACCATCAACTACAGCCAACATTCCTCCTATTGCATCAATAGAAGAGTCGCAAAATGAAGATGAAGAAGGAAAGGTGCCAGAATATGATGTAACTGAACGTGCTGATGCTGGTACTACAGTTATCACTGGTATGGATTGGGAAGACGATGCGGATGAAGAATCGCCTAACTATAGAAGCGGTTTGTTCCTAGAGCTTGCATGCACCTATGCAGAAACAAGACTAAAGTCTTGCATTAATGCTGAGAGACTAGCCGAACTTGGTGTTAACCTAGATATGACATATAACATGTCATACTCAAATGCAGGAAACGGAATACAAAATGGTCTTATAGATTCTGATGGTTTTATTACAAAGTATGAACTTGATGATATGAATAATCGTTCAATGTTTGCAACATTGAACCATGTAGGCTTTGTACCACAACCATATCTTGATGAAATAGGTGCTGAATATACTACACAAGTTGAGGATGAGAATACTACGTATCTTGTACCAAAGTTCAAATACATATTCCCAACTGATTTCGATGGTAGAATGCAAGGTCCAATGAGCGAATATAAGGCTGATTTTGAACAAGCGATGTATGATGAACAAGATGAGGCTTACCTAACATTCAGATTCGGTGCTGAAAACCCAAATAAGCTTGGAGAATATCATGGTAGAGTAAGACATTTCTATCATGCTAAACCTAGTGAATATCATATGCCATTATATAATAACTCATTCTATTTCTACTTTGGCATAAATAAGGGTAATACCGCAATCGATAAGTTCAATAACATGTTCTTGGCTGAATGTGTGCAGAATAACAAAGACCCATTTTCTCTTGATATTGAACCAAAGGGAAAATCATATTGTGCTTGCCCATATACACAAAACTTTAAAAAAGATGCTAATGCTTATATTAGGGTTATTCTAGATGATATACAAACACCATTCTCATATTCTTTATATGACTCAGTTGGTAACGTGGTTGTGACTGAAGTTAAAATGACAGCTACGACATTTACCATTGGAGATATTAATGATGGAGGTAAGGTTAAATACCAATTGCCAAAGGATGATGATGGAAATCCAGAAACGCCAAAAGTTTATGAAGCTGTTGAGAATGATTATGGACTCAATGGTTTAACAAACCAAATATATACTTTGACAGTTATTGATGATAATGGTAAGAAGATTTCTAGAAAAGTTGAATTAGATATGCCAAAGATGTCATTCACTTATGCGTCATATAAACTTGGCACTAAATTTTATAATACTAAGGCTTCTAGAATGAGTCACATCTGTGATGAGGAAAGTGACTTATATGGTAGAATCGTATTGAATGATTTCTCTGTGGACGGAATGACTTGCGATTTAGATTTTGACATTCCAGATGAAGTAAGTGGTGTAACTTCTTTCATTCCTTATCCTTACCCACCTGTTTATAATGAAAGTGAGGACGAATTTGTAATGGTTGTTCCATTAAAGGTTGATATAACAGTGGAAGGACAAGAAGAAAAGGTTACTAAGTTTAAAACAGATGATAATATAAGTTCTGGAGGATGTTATGTATATCTAACCATAAAGTCCATGCAATCTGAACATGTTGGAAATGTAAAAAATTGTTTCTGTGATGGTGTACCACCTAGAATAAAAGCGTTTAAAAAAAGTGACATAAAGTATATACAAATTGACGTATATCAGCCGAAGAGGTATGTTATATCAATGTATCAAGTGTGTGATGGAAAAGTTATATCAGACAACTCTCATTCTGAAATAATTAGAGTATTCAATGGTGAAAACTTTAATACATTCTTGAATGAAATGCCAACAAAGTTTATGCTTGGTACAAATAATGATGATAAGGATGCAACTATATCAAATAGAAGTTATTTTTACAGTAGTGAATTGATTGAAAATGCTACTGATAGGCACATATGCGGTTGGTTTGGTGTTCACCAAGAGGATTCATATCAGTTCTCTAGGTCAGAATTACAGACTCGTGCTGAAAACAAGATTATATGGGATGATTTTATTAACTTCAAAGGTGGGGATATAACAACACCTTACTCAAAATCATTAATACTTGCATTTAAGTTTAGAAGAATGTTCAGTTTATCAGATGCTGTGTATTCGTCTTATGAGTTTGTATTCCGTGCTGTTGGTGGCGTACAACCAACATTGTACAGAAGCGTTATACCAACATATGATGATTTGCAGAAGGCAAGTTATCTATGCAGATTGGATGACGTTAATACAGCTAGTGTTCCAAAGGAATACCCGCAGATTATTGGATATAACTACTATCGTGATAGTAGATGCCATACTGCTCCAGAACTTAACCACCCATTGCTTAATCTACATGACGATGACCATGAATGTTATGGACAGTATGGTTTTTATGCAGACACAGCAGTTGGGAATTATTTTGCAGCGTTTAGTAACAATGGCGGCTATAAGAATAGGAAGGAACTTGACCTTGGAATGCTAGCATTAAGAAGTCCTAGTTTTGCATCCGTCAGCCCTATTGGTAGTAATGGTGGGGGAAATTCTAGACCAAAAGAAATGGGTAAAAAAGTTGAAAACACTATTGGTGAGTTTAGTTTGGTTTTTATGAAGGGTTGGCAAGGTTTGAATGGAGATAAACAAAGAACCACTCAACCATATCTTAGGGCAATGACAGTAGATAGAAGATTGGATTATGACTTAGTATTCTTAGGACCAGTTGTTGGTTCTAGCTTCAGTTTATATGAAAATCCTACTATAAGTGGTACTACTTATGATAAGGATAGAACTTGGAAGGGAGCACGCATATGTGGTACTATATATGGTGGTATTGAGATGTCCTACGATTCCAATTATAATATTATAAGTGCTGATACAGTTTATAATGAAGAATCTGGTGATGTTATAAGTGCATCTGCTAATACATTGTTAGAGTATAGTTATGTAATGCCAGAAGGAAACCAAGACGTTTATACTATATATAACTATGCCAATGTTTCCGATGTAATTTGGGAAAGAGATATAGATAGTGCATCTACCTCTAATATTGGCACAATAAATAAACGACTATATGAGGCAGAATTGTGCGGTGTTGACATAAGAGATTATTTCTGGTCAAGCTTTAATCGTAATAGACTTTGTAGATATATCGATAATGAACAAAATATTGGATTAGAGGCACTGAGAACATCTCCAAATCCATATATATTTAGATATCCATATGAGCAAGTAAATTCTTATAATGGAGACTTCAATAGGGAAAATGCAATAAGGGCAAATAATTATCCAACAAAGAGATTTATTGATGTATGTAATATACTACCAATGAATTATTATGATTTTATATTAACATCGTGTTCTTATGGAAATTCTCAAGTAACAATAAATGAGGATGGAACAATCACCAATGAGATTAGAGGTGATGAATCCATAAATCTTGATTTGGGCTTTGATAGGGTTGCCGAGTTCCAATCACCATCAAGTGAGAACAAGAATCTAGGAAATGTTGAGTATGTAATTAATGGTAGCTCTGATGGATATCATGTATTCATAGCAAACACAGCAAATATTGCGTTTACCCTAAGCACGAAAAGTGCAGATGGTTTTAATATATACACAGCAACACCTAAATTAATTAGAGTGTTACCTTATACGCAAACTAGCAAAGGAGATTTGGATGGTATTACATACATTAAGTCAACAAGTCCAAATGGTGAAATTTCCACTAATAAAACATTTGTGGATGCGATATCAAATGTTACATTTTATTCTTTTGGCGGTAATGCTAGTTTTCTAATATTCTCTAACCATTCTGGAGATGTTATAGTACCAGAAGGATATCAATTTAGAATTATCAATGTTGATAATCCAATAGAACTATTTTCGCAAGATGCTAGAGCTTACTTATATGACACAACTGAAAACCGTTTAGTGACATCTGATGAACCAGTGTTTGGAAATGTAGTTTATACGAAGTCGCTTAATTCTGATGAATTTAGGAGTATTAAGGCGTTTTCAGTAATGACTGAAAGCCATTACAAAAACGCTTCTAACGAGAACCTAATTCATAAGATTAAAACTTATGAATTCAGTGAAATTATTGATACTAGAAATGTTTTACTTAAGTTTACGAACATAGGACTTAGCGGTGAAGTTGTGAGTTATGTAGAATTAAGAAATTTGGATACTGAAGTTGAAATTGAAGAAGAAATTGAGGAACTTGTACCTGAAGAAATTGTGACTGAGGAAACTGAAGAAGGAAGTGGAACATCTAAGATGTATATACAAGGCCTTGCATTTGAAATGTGTATAAAAACAACTGGAGACCCAAGTTTTGATGTGTCTAACCAAGTATTTGCTAGTTTCAGCATGATGTCGTTCTCATTCATGTTCAGAAGAGATGGACAAGAAGATGAAAACTTTGTGTCATGTAATGACGTTAGTGTTTTAAGCGAACTTGATGAACAAGGTTATCCATTAGACGGTAAACTTAAGCTTTTGTTTAAGATGCGCTGGCCACAAGACATGGGCACTATGTGTGATGATTCTAATCCTAGTGGAAGATGGAAGTGTTATATGTTAGCAAGAACAAGTTCTGGTTTCTCTTATAAATTTGGAGAATTTACATTACAAGCACAGCCACAGTCAATGCCTACTACACCAGGTGTCGAAGGACGTATAATAACAAATGTACAGATGATGAATTGATGGATATAAACATTTTTCTTAATGAGTTTGGTAGTAAAAACTCAGTTAGTGATACAAGTGGATTGAACGTATCTTTGGGTGGTAAAAGAAAACTTATACCATCCACAGATACCTCATACGTCATAAGTGCATATGAGCAATATGAGAAAGAAAGGGGGGCATGTAATGTTGTAAGACTTACGTGTCAAGTCAATCCTATTTGTTCTAACGTACTTTTTAACCGTATAACTGAAATAGTTAAGAATGAGGGTAGTAGTGCTGTTACAATGATTAACTATGGTTTTAGTGGTAGTGAATTCAGTGCTTGTACAAAGGATGGCGATGATGAGAGATATGTCCCATGCATATTTGACGGTGTTAAATATAAAGAACAAAGTATTGAATTTTGGAGTGGGAACACAGCATTATATCAGAGTGTTGATAGTAATGTGTCAACATTGTCCCATGCAACCACACTTACAACAGCAATTTCAATGTCAAGTGAATTCTATGATAATTGTCAATGTTTTGATGAGGTTGAAAGCAAACACCCAACGAATGCAATAAGAGATATGCAATTATCAAAAGCAGACTCTAGTGGCGATTCATTTGTATATCACTGCGGATTGGACATATTTAATAATCACTTAATAAGAAGTAAAACGTTTAAACCAGTTAATAAATTTCCTTATGTTGTGTTCAATAGTAAATGTGAAGCATCACAAACTGTCTCTAATACTCCATACGGAGCATTTAATACTATTGCTGATGTAATGAGGGATGTGAACGGAAATAAGGTGGTTGAAAAGATGTATTTTCCAATCTCTGCTCAAATTGATGGTAATACTAAAATAATAGCAAGGCATCTATATGAATATGATGATGTATATACTTTTGAAGATGCTGTTAAGGAGAGGCTTCGTGATAAGTATAATGGTTGGCTTGGTTTTGTAAACACCTCAAAGATTAAATCATATGACGATTTCAACTCAAATGAAACATTGGGTCTTGAAAGACCACTAATGTATATGAATGGTGGTGACTTTGTTGATATGTATCCTTCTAGGGATTTATATTCTTTTGTTCCTAAATGGAATGAGGCAAGACAAAGAATTGAGAAAAATTGGAACTATTGTATAACATATCCTAGTTCTTCGACTACTGATGGTTTTGAAGATATTATAGAAACAAATAATGGTTTGAACGCATTAAAGGCAATGTATTTCGATGAGAATACAATTGCTGATAATGGTGCTAGTCAAGTCGTAATATATGGTATTTCAAAACACGGTCTTTCAGTGGGTGATTATGTTAATATATATAGAACCTATACTGATGAAAGTGGCAATACAATAAACGAAAGAATAATTGAAGAGGCTGAAGTTAACAATGTTGCAGATGATTATATCTTTACTGTATTTGGGTCAACAACAAAAATTAGTAATTCATGGGTACAAGTTACTCAAGAGGATTTAGTGTCAAACCATATTACACTAGATGGAGAAACATACACATTAGGACAAGATAAACATAATTATTTTTATAAACTAGGAACAGATGGAGAAATTCATAAATACTATATTGTAAATGCGCATAGAGATAGTAATGGTTATATAAATTTTGATGAAAAATCTCAACATATTTCATATAAGAAAGTTTCATATGGAATAGAATGTGATTATTATGTAAGGATATTTTCAAGATTACCAAACTTTAGGTTTGCTAGTGGGACAACAACTGAATATGACCTTTACAATAAGAATAGTAATATGATTGAAATATATCAAAACCCAAAATATGATTTTGAGAGTCAAGTGTCTAGATTGGCATTTGCAAAGAATATATATTCTGATGAAGCTGGTGAAATAGTCTTTATGGATAATATTGACATATCTAGTATAAAGGATAACTTAGGAAGACCTTTAACGTCATTATATTTGACAATAATCAAAAATAACAGAGGTTATAAGGAGTGGTATGGATTTGCAAACGAACCATCAAGATGGACTCCTAGTGAAGTAGCTAATGAAAGGGTCGAATTTTCTCATTGTTTCGGAAAAATAACTTGTGGCTTTGATTTATCTGATGAATCTGTTGATGAAACTAGTATAAGAAATATAAAATCTATAAATAATCACGGTGTAAATGGTGGTTATAACTGTAGTTCTATAAATGAAGAAAGAAGTTATGATATGCCATTAGGGGGGATGTATGGAATAGACGAAGATGAAATATGGTTCTATAGCGACACCCACTTCTATGGCGATTTATCATACTATGATAGTTTTAATGCCATAGAGAGACATATACAACCAATATTGCATAGATTCAATACCGCCCAAAGAGAATCTGATAGAGCAGTTTCAAATGAATATTTCAAATCCTATGTCTATGATGAAATCTATAATGATGACTATGATAAAAACGATAGGTATGTAATTAAAAGTACGGTTGTAGATAATGCCAATAGTAAAAATGAAGGCTATTATTATTCACCACATTACGAAATACCTATAAAAACGTTTAGTACATTGAATTCAATAATGCCAACATTCTTAACTATGAGGTCGTTAATTAATGCCTCTAACGGTACTAGAATTACTTGTTTGCAAAACCACTTCTTAGGTATTGGTGATAAAGCTATGATATATAATACAGAAACAGATGAATATTTTTATTGTATAACAACAAGTGTAATTAATGAAAAGGTATTTGTGTGTGATATATATAATGAGAAAATGAATAAATGTGATATAATTCCAGATTTATTCTCATCTGACATAGAAAATATGAGAAAATATAAACTATTTAAGTTAGATAATTTGGATATACCATCTTATGCACATGTAATTAAGGATGGAACTTGTAGGCTTATATGGAGAGACGTTATTAATAATGGAATGAATTCTTCTGATAAATCAATTGAGATATATCCATTTACAAACGGGGCTTTTTATATCAATAAACAAATTAATCTTTATGTAAGAAGGCAAGACCCATTTGGCATTTATGGTTTATATTCTAAAGATGATATTATTGGAAACGAGATGGAGATTGAGAAGGAAAATAATTATGTTAAAGACAAAGAAATAAAATGTTAAAATACAGTGTTAGACTTACTGAAAACGATTTCAAAGGCAATAACATAGTTTGGAGAGAAAAATATGTAGCACCAGATTTATCGTTTATTTCTGGTGTTACAAACTCATCATACCATCTTGAAAAATATAATACCATTTCAGTTAAAAGCCCATTGACTAATAATAATTCAGTTCTAAGACTTGAAACTGAGGTCGTTACTAGGACTGGTTATGTAATTGCAATTGGTAAAAAATATCCAATAGAAACGTTTAATGGAATCAGTTATGTTTGTATAAACGATAGATTTTTTTATAAGAATAATGATAAGTTTACCATTAAAGATTGGCAATGCGAGAAATACATCGAGAAAAGTGGGAAATATATACCAACTATCGTTGAACGAGATATTGAAGTTACCCCTATTAATGGTTATATTAAGTTGGATACTGTTTATTGGATTGAAGATGGTTTTGTTACCATAGATGGTACTAAATATATTTTTGACAAAAACGAACAAAACCCAAATGGAAGTATCGGATGTATTAAATTCACAGATAATGGTAGGTCAATTGATAAACCAACAAATTGTGACAGCATGTATTTCATGCCTTATGATGATTATTCTTTAGTGCATGATGTGTGCAAATTCAAAGGATATTCTTTTACATCAATACAACATAAGGTAAATGACCTTAAGTTTTGTGAATATTTCTTTTATATCAAATATCTTAACAATTTTTGTCCTATAATACAAAGTGGAAATACATTTGTCTGTCAAGTTCCTTATAATGGTAATGTTAGCAATGTTAGAAATTATACAGTATCAGCAAATACTGACGATGATACTAGCGCATTTGTTGTAACGATAGGTAATGATGTTAAAGATATTAATGATTTACGTAAGTTTAGATGTTTTATTGCAATAGATGGAACAGAATATACAGCTAATTATGACTATAGAGAAACTAGTTCATCAAGATTTATAATGGCAATGCTTGAAAATCAAGGTGCTACAATTGGCATTGGTAATGAAGTGACATTTGTCAATGCTTCAAATGATGATGCTTGTTATATAAATGTTGAAAGTGGAACTGTATTCTATAATGGCGTAAAATATTATGTAGAGGATAAACTATTTGATAAAGCATTAATAGATGGCAATGAATATGATGTAACATATGATAAATTAGATAGTTCAATTGCATATGTAGATATTGAAGGTGAACAAGTTCCAATGAGTAAAAGTGGAAACAGACTAACAAGATATGGATTGGTAATAAAAAGTGATGGAGTTGTAGCGAATGAATCATATGATATTGTATCTTATTCTGGTGTATTCATTGAAGGGAAAAAATATATTGTAAAAGATGGACTAGCAAGACTTACATTGCCAAATAAGGTTAAATTCGTTGTTGATGATATAAAAGGAAGTTCTTTATTTGTGTTAAAACCTTTAATTAGCCCTAACGATTATCCATCTGACTTTATTAAGAATAAAGAGATAGAACTATCCAATATGGTGGTTAACAATAAATCACAATATTCATTGGAAGCTAATAATGTTGTATTTGGTGCAAAATCTATATCTAAGGAATCTGTATTTTCAGATGTAAGTAACCCAATTACAAGTGACGATGCCTATAGAATATTTGATAACCTTGTAATTGAAGATAAAAGTGGATATGTGAATATCCCATTAAATCTTAATAACGACACGTCTCTTAATCTTTTGCAAAGTGAAGTGGTTAAGAAAGATTTCTGTGAGAAGGAGAGAGATAAGAGAATCAATAGAATCGTTGATTTGGAAAAGGATGTCTATACCCCTAAGATAATGGTGAATAATAACTATAGTGGTTCAAGCACAATTTTTAAACCAATCCATACGATAAACATAAATTTACACTTCAGAACTAGAGACCTAATTAGTTGGAAAGTTAATGAAGATTATAATAATGTATCATACAGTGGTCTTTGTAACTGGTTTGTCACCGATTATGAACCATATAAGTCAATAATTAAGGCAATAAGTGAAATCAGTGATGACAAAAGTGATTTAAGGGAAAAGAAATACACAGAATTAATGGAGTATTCGGATTTATTAGGTTTTATGTATTTCGATAATAATGATGTGTTCTATCAGAAATCAAAGATATCAAAGTCTTTCTTAAGGTTAAACTTCTATGATTCAACTGACCCACAAAAACAATCATTGTTGGCAACATCAACAGTGTTTATGAACGAGAATTCACTTTATAAGAAATATATTGACAATTCAAGAAAGGGCGTAAATAAATTTATAAACTTCTCTGATGATATTAATGAATGCCTAATAACCAATAAGATAAGAGTTAATAGTGAGAGGTTGGCAAATAGTAAAGAAGTTAATAAAAAATCAAATTGCAATGATGACGAAGGTTTGGTGGAAGTAGATTACATCGATGCTGAAGGAAACCCACAAACTTATTGTATATCAATTAAAGACGATGGAAAGAGATTAGACTCTAGATTTATAATCAACAACAAATATTCAACAGATACATCTTCCGAAGGATTTTATATCTATATGTTTAGGGAATATTCTGAAAATTTACACCCAAAACCTATTTATATGAAAGTTGAATTCAACCATGCTGGAATCGGTAAAACCATACCATTCATAGTTCCAATGAAATGGAGTGGCGAAACAGATAGTACGGAGGTGTATCCAGAAAGGAAACTTACGTTATCTGCCAACACAGTGGTGGAAACTAATGAATCAGACCTAGATAAGCTAAAGGAAGGTATCCCATTGTCATGGGTATATGCACAGTCATATATACCATTATATGCTGTCTATGACTTTAAAAATAAGGAATACGTCTATGCTTTTGACGATAGATATGTAAGTATAGATGATAAGGGGAATGTTACCTTGAATCTATTTGAAATTAAAATTATGAATGACACGGAACCAGATAGTAATTACGGAACAGCAGTAATAAATGTAAATCCAAAGTACAAATGAGAAAAATATATAAGACAATATCATTAGAACCAATGACTAGCAGATTGCCTAGTGTCATACCAGCTTATGTACAAGGCAGTAATACCCCTATCACCTTCGATGATGACCAATTGAAGGCTAGGGGATATTCTTATACAAGCAACTATGGGTTAATACCATGTTCTGTTATGTTAAATGGTAGAATGATTTCTTTTGAACGTTTAAGTATTTGGTATCATAAATTCAAAGAATATTATAACCTTCTTAACAATTATGGTCATTGTGGTGTAAAATATGGTTCAGCAGTTGAATATTATTACAATGAAATTGGCTTAATTAATCCTAAGAGTGTTAAAAGTGCGGTAATAAATGGAATAAATATAACATTAAAAGGAGATGGGTATGATATTTTTACTTTTGATAGTAGAACTTATATACCAAATGGTAAAACTCCAACAAGTGTTACTATTAACCAAGACAATGAAACTTTAATAATTTATTATGATGGAGGCAGTAAAACAATTTCATTAGAGGATATTCTCCCAAAAAGGAAAGACCGTTCTTGGGATTTATACTATGGAAACAGTAGAGAAACATATGTAAATTTGGATTTAGAGATTTCCGCTATGGGTGGCTTGTCCACATATGCTTATATACGTGAATACTTTGTTCCAGAATATATTATACCAACGGAATATCAAGATTATTGGGGTAGAACGATGTTATATTATCCAGATGTTATTAAATGGATTGGGTGGTTTAAGGAAAGGCTTCATTATGGCGCTAATCCAAATTGTAAGAATGCTAGTGATTGTTGTGATTGTACAGAATATGTAAATCGTGGTGGAAAGAGTGTTCATGATTCAATGGAAGCATGGTATAATAGCATACAAAGTAAAATACCTACTTCAGCAATCCCACCAAATATTATTTCTCCAATTGAAATACAGAATTCTATTGAGGATTTGGGAGAATTTACTATATTTTGTGAAGAGTATAAGGTTGGTGTTGACTATAGAGTTGCAAATGGATATGGAGCTACTGCAAATACCAAAAGTGGAACGGTAGTAACTAATAACGATAACGTCATGCAGCTTAAAGATGAAAAAAGGGGCTATAAGTTTAATAGCACCTATATGGAGAATGAATTTGATGAAAGCTCTTGGAATTCTTTGATATCAGGTAACACCTCTTACCTTTATGACATCAATGAGAATATTCCAAAAAGTGGTTACACATCCTCAAAACTTAAATTTATTCATTTGGATAATTACTTAACTGATGATGTTGGTAATATTATAGAAGGTATATATGATGTTAGTGGTCATACGAATCATCAACCAGCGGAGGGTACGGTATTAGAACCTTTATATCAGATTGGCGTTATATCAAATGTAACAAATGTTGATGGACATGATGATATGTTTAAGGGTGACGTTATTAATTCAATGACATTCTATTACAAGACTGTTGATGGAGAAATTGATGGTAACACATCTGGAACCGTTAATACTAGTGGAGTAAGTATTAAAGACACAATTAGTGCTTTAACAACTCATAAAGACGATTATAAAATATATGATGATGACATTTATTGTGATGTTAATTATAATGTTGGCAACATATACACATTAAATAGTAATAATGAATTATCATTAACTTATAGTGGCGTTTCATACACAGAGACAGTTCAATTTGAAAAGGCTAGGGTGGAATATTATTTGAAACAAAGATTAAAGGGTTCATCGCCTAGTGATGTAAGAAAAGTTGACACCCATTCAATCAGTTACCCAATATATGTGTATAGATTGAAACAAAAGGAAGAACTTATAGATGATAATCCATATGGGGCTACATATGCCGATAATTTATCAAGAATAGATTATACCTTAAGAAACGAAAATGGAAAATACATAAGGAAATTTGCTTATAAATTTGTTTGTAAAGATTGTGGCTTTAAATCAGTAAAAGATATTGAAGAAATAAATCCAGGTTTAACAACATGCCCTAATTGTGGCAGTAAAAATTGGGTTGGTGGAGATATATTATTACCTATAGTCAAGGAAGAATATAGGGTTGGTGTTTCAGCCCCAGAAAATATTAAGGGGAATATTTATATAGACAGAGGAATAAACTCTGCATTTGAAAAACATCTGAAGCTTGGTGAGGTAGCATCTTTGGAGGCTTTGGAAAACTACGGAAATAATTTTTTTAAAATAATGGATGTTTAAATATGGGAGCTTTGGGGTCTTATGGGCTATCGATACCAGTAAATATTAAGGATAGCGAAATAAACGATTTGGTTGATATTTCTTTTTGTTATCACGAAACAAGGAGTTATGATTCGATAACAAATGCTGCATTTAAGACACTTCCATCTGGAGTACTAACACGTGCGAAAAGGGAAGATGCTAGTGATGTGGTTGAGGGTATGTATAACCTTCAGCTACCACTTAGTGAATTCAATAAGAAAGGATTCTATACAGTTTATATAAAGCCAAGAGAAATTAGGGCAAGCATAACTGATATTGGGACATTGACTGCATTCCCAGATGTTAGAGGCATTGTATTGGATACAACCGAAATCAATAGCGACTACCTTAAAGAAAAGGCTAGAAAGAACAATGAACTTACTGGCTATCGTATCGTTTTCCTTGATGATAGTGATGGTAGACAAGATTATTATAGAATAATCACATCGAATAATAAGTGTGAGCCAGTGGTAACGATGCCAGCTACATCAAGCGATAAGACATATACATATCGTTATGAGGATAGTTCAACATTAACATTCATTACAGTCTCACCATCAGCAGCAGCAATGTTTAAGGACAACCAAAGCCCATATATAGGCAAGGTTGGACAAAATATTTTGTTGGTTAATACACTGTTCGAACCAATACAACTAGATATTGAGATGGTAACACATGATGCTGATACAATTAGCAATATGTTAGAAGGTAGTCAACTTAGAGACCTTGATAATGGTCTTATCACGACATTCAATGAAAATGACGAAATTTACCATCAGAAGGAAGTTTATACCCTTAAAGACCAATACACTGGAAAACCAGTCTTTGAGGTTGCAAAGGAGAAGACAAATGGTGTTGATTTCAGTCAGAGCTTAGATGATAAATAATAGATATTGTAAAGAGTTATAATAAGATGCCAAAATACATTAAGTCTCATAGTAATTATGTACTAAAGTCATTTCATCAATCTATAAATGATGGTACAATATATGAGAGAGATATTACAACAATAGGCGGTGTTGGTAATTTTCCTTCATCACAAACCCCAATTTATCGTTCTAATAACTTTATTATTACGGTAAGAAATGATAGTGGTATCTCAAACCAATATAATACTAAAGAATGGGATAAAAACAGTACTAGTGGCGATATTTGGACAGTATCATCACTAGAAGGTCTTGTATCCACTGATGACAATGATAATGATACCAAGATAGTATTAAAGCAAGATTATTATGATTTCTGTGATTTTTGCTATTATGGTTCGTTATCTGAAATGTTTCGTGCCTCTATAACAGACATTATAAGCAGATTTCCAGGGGAATTATATGGAACAAGTAATAATGTTTATTATACTGAGACAAAAACAGTTGATGGTAGTATTATTGAGACTAGAAATAAATTAGGTGGTGAAAGAAACAACTACAAATATATAGTAAACCCTTTTGGCATTAACATACATTCTAAGACAATGCCAAGTGATGCTACTAATCCACTTAAATATTTCACCAATGGAGGATATAGTGCATATACAATAGACGGTACTCAGATAACTTCTTGGAAATCTGAATACTACTATTCGGAGAAGGTTGGCAAGAACAAATACATAAGATATACGGCATCAACAGATTCTACAACAGTGACAAGTGCATCTTCAACTACATATTACCCTTGTAAGGGTGATAAAGTGGCTGAAATAACTTTGAATGGCAGTAGTAGTAAAAAAATTTATGCTTATTTGGGTGACGATGATGTAATATATTATTTATCAAATAGTTTTGTAGGAAAACATATTACACCAAGTAAAACATATTTTGATTCATTTTACAACGAATGTGACAATTTCCAAAGACTTCTATTAAATCCAAAGACAACTCCTAAATATAAAGCTATATTTTCTGTTATCAAGGAGAATGAGAATGGCTATTATAGAGAATTTGAGGAATTCGTATTCCCAACTTCAGAAGGTGGTTACAACATAGATGCCACTTCATACGGGTTTAACACATACACATCAAGATTATCTGATATTGGTTCGTTCTATGACGAGTATTTTACTGATAACCTATATAGGTCTATGACCCATGAGGCAATCAAGAATTTTGATTGGACTTATACACGTGAATATGTTGAAGGTGATGAAGAAGAATACGTAATTGGTGGTGAGAAGATGCAAAAGGCTCTTAGAATCTTTGCTAGGGAGTTTGACGAGACATTGGCATATATCAATAACATTAGAAGCACCAATAGAGTTACATATGACGAGAGAAGCAATTTACCAGATTATTTCTTGACAGATGTTTTGGAAAATGAAGGGTGGAATGTAAGATTAGTAATTCCATATGATATTAGTGGCGATATCACTAAACCATCTAGTAATAAATGTGACACTTTGCCTAGAAAGTTCATACAATGTAGCGGTACTGTAGTACCATATAGCAAAGATAAATTACAATATCCAAATGGGTATTATATATCTTGTTGTTCAAGTGGGACTGTTCCTTGTGGATATAATAATGGGTCATATAAGTTGAGTGTTGCTAGCGCAGATGAATACACAAGAATTGATTCTTGTGGTTATAATTCAATTGTTAGAAATAGGATAAAGGCATTCTCAGATGAAAGGGAATACAGTTATAACGAGGTTAATAGTGAATTCTTGAGAAGACTAAAACTTAATTCTCGCTATATCTGGCGTCATAAAGGTACTCTCGATGGTATTGATATGATTCTTGGAATGTTTGGATTTAAAAATAAAAAATTTGTTGATGGGCTTTCAGAAACATGTAAACAAAGTGATTATGATTATGAAATAACTGAATATGTTGCTAGTAGTAACACTATTACTGATAGATGGGATGATGCACACCAAATGAATGAGATAGATTGGGTTAATTCAACAAAGACTATTACATATGATTATAGGTCTGTCTCAAATTATAATAGGGATGGAATAGATGTTAACTACTTATCATATCAAGGATTGCCTGTTAAGTATGTACAAAATAATGACAAAACTAGAACATTATATCCAAACTTCGAGAAATACGAACAATATGATGGGAATCCATATTTCCAAATGAATGGTGGTTGGCAAGATAAGGCATTCAAATACAATGGCAACTATTATAGTTTCCAATTCGATGTGGATAATAATATTGTATATAGTACAAATGGTGAATTATTCAAGGAAACAGTAAGAAATATCAGAAGATTTGATACCTTACAAGATATGTTATCAGTTCCTTCATATGAAATAACAAACGGACAAATTGTATATGTTTCATATATTCAAAATAACATAGCTGTATTGGCAGGAATGATTTATAACATCAAGAAGGATAGTTTTTGCAAAAATTCCATTAATGGATATATTGAACTTATAAAGTCAAACGGTGTTGTTAGAGCTGGTGATGATTATTTCTTTGATGAAATCATAAGAGTATTTGATAGAAATGGGAATGTTTCAACAGTTAATATAAACGAGATACCAAATGGTCAACCTATAAATTGTTATATTGTGAATAACACTATTCAATGTTATGATGATTATAAAAATTGTAGTAATTTGTTTGAGATAATTGACCCTAACTTGACTAACTATACAAATTATTTTACAATTGCTGATTTCTCTCAATCTAATAGAATATATAGACAAGATGTGACTGAGGGTTGGAGAAGACTTTCTATAGGAGAAGCTAAATGTAAGATGATTAACACCATTGTTAATGACAACAATGGCAATAATCCTCACAATGGCATGATGGTATATGATAATGGTAGGGAATATTTCAAGTATTATGAACAGTTATTTAAATATTCAATAGAAAATGATATGTTCGATGAAAGGTGCTATGACAACTTTGAGAACGCATTGAGTACAAAGATTAGTGGTTATGGATTCACTGTTAGTGATTATTATCAAGCTCCTACAACAGAAGAAAAACCTTATATTCAGAAAGTATATCATATTGAAGACAAAAACACCATTACTAATCAGATTTTCAATACAAAAGTAATAAGGATTACATTTAAACTCCATAATAATTTATTTACCAATAGCGGTGCTAAAAAAGGTCAAGGTGATTGTGAAATGAAATACATTGACGATATTGTTATGAATTATCTCACACAGATGATTCCATCAACAGCAATATTACAAATAAGATACGAAAAGTAATAACAAATGAAACATTATCTTAAAGTAGGTGGTAATTCACGTGCAACTGAGCAATACATAATACTAAATGTTGATTGTGACAGCACATATGTTAATGTTTGCTGGCTTGGTGTTATTACTAATGAGGAAGCATGTTTTGGCGATGATGTTCAAACCTATTGTGAATCGATATACATAGGTGTCAATACATCATGTTATGAGGAAAAAGAAGTAAATGGTACAATACCTTGGTATGACTGCATAATAACATATAAAATAATACAGAGTAAAAGGACTGACTGTGAAGATTGCGGTTCTAATACTTCAACATGCGAATTGATTGATGCATATGTAAGCCCATATTATGTTTCTACTGATACTACTGCCACAACAGTTTACTATCAATATTGGAAAACAACTAAAAACGAATGCGAAGTAATCTCTAGAGTAATTGAAAATGATTCACAAAAAGTTAATATAGTGACAAGTGGTGTGGCTTGTAATTCTGACGATAGAACAATAAGAATACCTCCAATAAACTATTGTGGTAACAAAACAATAGAAGGTTTGACGTGTTATGTTCAGAAACCAGATAATTGTTGTGATTACGACGATGGGGATACGTGTTATGAAATTAATGATATATTTTATGTTCCTCAAAAGGTTGATGCTAGCGGAGGTACTGTAGAATTCTTCTGCGACTATAAGAAAACAACTTATAAAAATTGCAAGAAGACATATTCATATGGAAGATTTCAAGATACAGTTAATGTTAGTGGGTGTACTGATAAAGAATGCTGTAAGGAAAGAATCAAGAATATTACATATACATGGAGTGGTCATACCTTATGTAGCGGAGGAAGCGATATTAGTTTGACAATACCACAGAAGAGAGATTTAACCTATACTGGTGATTGTACGTGTAACGTTACCCCAGATAAGGGATATTGTGTTGATGTACACTCTATTAAGAGATATCATAAACTTGGTGATGGAACATGGGAAGAGATTAGACCATTAGACCCAAATTCATATAAATTTCCTTATTATGGTGGTACTATGAAAGTGTCATGGGAATATTCCGCAATAACAGTGGGGGATGATTGTCATATTGATATATCAAGTGGAAATACTTGGGAAGATTATATAGAGATTCTTCCTTATGATGGTGATATTTGTGGGGGTATAAATTATTCTGCAATCCAATATGTTTTCAAAAAATCACCATGCGCTTTTGAAGAAGATACAAAGTCCATTTTACCACCAAATATATGTAATGAAAACTGCATTAATGAATTCAACATAGAATATGAACAGTATAGAAACCCTTGTTCAGATATCTGTGAGTCTTGTCTTAGTAAATTTTATGTAGAACTTGATAGCGGTGGAACTGTAACTAGTTCTGATACTGCTACTTGTGATATAACATTGATTAATGATACCAAGCCTTCATGGTTAACAGTGACTGTAAATGGAAGAAATGTATCATATTCAGCCCCATTAAATAGTGGCTCAACTCGTGAAGGGGGTGTTACATTTAAATTAAAGAATCAAGAATGTTATGACACTGTTATAATTACTCAATCAGGTTCTAGTGAAGATATAGACCCATCTCCAGTTGACCCAGAAATTATATGCAACTGTGAGAATGCTTTCTTTGAAGCATATAGCGCACAGACAGCATTAAGTAAGAATGGCGGTGAACACACCTTTATTGGTAGTTACATATTTAATGATTGTATTAAAGATGTTAGTACATCAGATTATAGCATTAGTTATGATGAAGAGCTTACATGTAGTGGTGGTGATGTAACATTCACAGCCACTAAGGGTGAAAGTAGCTTTGTTTCAAATGTATCGTTTGAAAATGGTGCTATATATGCTGACATTGAAAAGAATGAGACTAGTGAGGAAAGAACATATGAATTACCAATATCTTATACTGTTGAAAATTGCGGAGATAAAGAGACATCAATAATAGTAAAACAGAAGAAGGGTAGTGACCCAGGTCCAGGTCCTGGACCTGAACCAGACCCTTGTGAGGGTTGGACGATAGTTCTTAACGGAGGGCCTAGTCAATATTATTATCAAGATTACGAAGGAAGTGGTGGTACACCAGTTAATTTTTTTGTTAAAGATGGTAGTTCTGCCACCGTTGGTGATTTAACAACAGATGATTTTGAGGTTATTATTGATAATGATTATCAAATACTATTTGATGGATTTGAAATTCAGAAAGCAGACCCAGCGCCACAAGCACCTTATCTATTATATCTTAATAAAACAGGAATAGATACAGTATGCTCGTATGTTGGTGAATCAATTAGTTTAGAATTAAAACTCAAAGATTGTCAAGATGTTAAGACAAATATTAATGTTATAATTGGAGAGGTTGATAGTTGGAATGTAAAGATAGACGGTGTTAAATCAGACCAAAATAGTTTATACTTTGGTTTCAAGGCGCATGTAAAAGTTGGAAATTGTGATAAGTTTGTACATATGGGAGAAATTCAAGCAACAAGAAGAAATCCTGATGACGGTAATTTATATGCAACTTTAAAGGTATTTAGAAGTATTGATTGGGATGATGAAATACATATTGTACTTGCAAATTCAGGAGGATATTGTGAAAATCCAGCTTGTGCAAAGATAACTTCTCATAACTTTAATGATTTGCTTGTACACTATTGTCCAGATGGACCTTGTTCATAAAAGTATTAAAGATTATATATGATAGAAATTGAGAATTTTAAATCAGATTATAAATTAGATTTAAATAAATCTAACGAAAAAGAATATTTTTTAACAATAAACTCAAGGGGTGATAATGAAAATGTCATCCCTTGGGCAGTTTCTTTTGTATCAAATAATACAATTAGTTACCATGAAGAAGGAATTGATAAATTACATTTGATTTTCGATTTATCGCAAATTAAGAAAAGTGAATATATTATTTTGGAAAACTATAAAAAAGAAAAGGCTAGAATAATAGTAAGTCCAAACCTAAAAGAATCAGAAGAAAAAAAATATGAATTCAGAATTTATCAATATAATATCTTAGATAATAGAACTATAAAATTTATGGTAAAATCAAAAGTTAATTCTGATTTTATGAATTGGAAATGCTCATATGACGGAAAACCATTATCATATAAAATCGACACTGAAAAAGATTACGTCATAATAGAACTTAAGTCAACAATATTCAGTGATGTTGTAGGTCATATCGAATTAGCGCAAGATAAAAGTAATAAAAACATCAATATACAATTGTTACACCATAAGGATGAAAAATTAAAAGTGTTAAGGATATATTAAAAGTGAGAAAGCTGACTAACTATTAAAAGTTAATCAGCTTTTCTTTATCTTCCTCTATATCATCAATATTATCTATTTCTATGTCATATAATCCATACTCGTTATCAATATCTATAAACCTATAGGACATATCTTCAAGATTCCATACTGCAAATCCGTGCTGAGATATTGTTTCACCATATGATTGTTGAATCAGTGAACCTGGATATACAACCTCTGTATCGCCACATTTCATGACTTGGCGTTTATGAAGATGTCCAGCCATTACACAATCGCATCCCTCAAATACAGCTCCATCAAGACCACTATCTGATACATAACCGTTATTAAGTGTAGAACCAATTATTTGTCCATGAAATAGTCCAATAAATCTTGCATTTGGATTTGCTTCTTTCGTTTCTTCAATTGTGGTTGGTCTCATGAAGTTATCATATATCGAATATAAAGTCCATACTACATTATCATCAATTGCACACCCACTCTTATATTCCAATACGGCATCTAAAAACTTGCAATTCTGAAAATCTGCCGTATCGAATAACGCTGTCATTGTGTCAGTACGTGTTTGGTTCTCAACAATTAGGTCGTGGTTGCCAGCTATAACAATCACTGTGGCTATTTCCTCAAGTTGTCTTAGGAAATAACTTGTAAATACCATTAATTCGTTTGATATGGTATTCTTGGAATGAACCAAGTCCCCACTTATTACTATTCTAATTTCTTCTTTGTCAAACCCTTCACAGAGTTCTTTGCATTTCTCAATGACTTTTTCCAATTGGTCTGAATATTCCTCTAAACGCTGAAAATTCCTAATATGTATGTCTGCTAGATGTATAATTTGTTTAATCATTAATTGTTAATATATTTTTGCAAATATATACAAAAAATGTTAAAAAAACAAATTTTTATATACTATTTTTTTGCTATGTCGAAAAAAAATCGTATCTTTACAAAAAAAATGGTATGAATAAAATGAATATTGAACAAAAAATTGGTGAGTTTTTTACTCACATGATAGATGATGATGTCAGAGACATATTTATTCTATCAGAACTTGAAGCAGTTAAAAACGAAAACGTTGATAGCAGTATAGCATGGACTAATACGTGTGTTAGAATGGGCAGAAATGGGTTTTCGTGTGTAACTAGAGGAAAACAAGAGGTATGTTGGATTAACTATATGAGAGAAGCGACTAAAGAAGAAAAAGAGTTTTATAATAAGTGTATTTCTTCAAAAAGTTTTTTTGTTGAATAATATATGATTACCAAAAGAATTGGTTATATGAGGAAAATAATGCTTTTGTTATGCGCATTCGTAACATTGACAGCCAATGCACAAAGGGTATCAGAGATTGAAGCCTTTAAGAAGGCTCAGAAGTTCTTGAATGATAAGAAACTGAAAGCACCACGTGCAACAACTCGTGGTGAAGAGGTCTATAACCCCTATTATATCTTCAATGCGGAGGATGGTAAGGGTTGTGTCATCATCAGTGGTGATGAGAGACTACCAGAGGTTCTTGCGTATTCAAAGGAAGAGTCTATTGATGAGAATAACCTTCCAGAAGGTTTGGAAGAAATATTGCCAATATTAAAAACAAGAGGTAGCACTAGGGGAGAGACATATGGAGAAATACCATCAGAGTATGTTCCAAGGAATACGACACCAATACCTTGTCTGATGGACTACGTATGGAAACAAGGCTCACCATTGAATCAATATTGCCCAATACTTTATGAGGAAGGCTCTAGGTCAGATATTCATGCACTTGTTGGGTGTGTACCTCTTGCAATATCAGAAGTGATGGCGTTTTTTAAATATCCAGATAGTGTGGATGAATTTGTTACATCATACACAGTTCAAAAAGAAGGTGAAGTTTTCTCTGAGTCTTCTTATATAAGGGATGTAACAGTTCCATATACAGAATTTAAATGGAATCTGATAAGAAATGAGAAATATAATGGTTATACTTGGTCTGATGAAGAGGAAAAGGCTGTTGCAGAATTGTGCTATCATGTTGGACGTGCATTTGGGGCAAATTATGCACCTAGCAATACTTGTGCAAATTCCATGCAATATTATTTTGATTGGGAGATTATTATGAAGGACATCTACAAGTATGATGAAGTAAAATTCCTTGGCGGTGAATGGATACAACATACAGATTATTGGGAATATATTCCTATTCCAGATGAAGATTATTGGAACTTTCTTGATTCGTACTTAGAGAGGGGCGTTCCAGTTGTGGTTGGTGGCGGTGGTCATGAATTCGTTATTGACGGACGTGATGATAAAGGCATGTATTGTTGGATTGATAAACACCTATATGTTATTTTGCAGCCAAGTTTATGGGAGAAAATAGGTGATAGTGGTGCATTGGTTAAATATAATAAAAAATTACACATGTTAGCTTTTATTCCTCCAAAGGAGCATACATACAGATATACACCAAAGCAAACGACAACAGCAATCAATTCCGTTGAGGTTAAGAAGGATTATGATGGGTTTGTGTATAATCTCCAAGGACAAAAGGTCAGCAATACGCTTGAAGGATTGCCCAAGGGGGTATATATCAAGGATGGAAAGAAATATCTTGTTAAATGAAAATATTAAAAGAGTAACTAGCGTAGTTACTCTTTTTTTATGTTATGATTAATTTCTCCAATAACATCACTAAACTCTTTTAATCTAAAATTGTAGTCCTCAATAAGTTTTTTCATCATATCTTGGTCATATATTCTACCATTACTATTTTTCGCATCAAAACTTGCTTTCATTGGCACAATTCTAGCATTGAAATAAAACGGATTATCTTTCAAAGACTCTATCACTTTTGTTTTATCCTCGCAGATGCTCTTAAAAGCCTCTGTATCGTCTTCAGATAGTTCAAACCATTCACCTATAAGGTTCTTCTCTTTGAAGTGATTGTGGAGCATTTTTTCAAGTTTGAAAGGATGTTCAGTTTCAAATGACTCCTTGATATAGAGTTCTGATGAACTTCCAGTCTGAAGCTGTTTTAGCCTCTTATTTACGTTTTTTGCCCTCGTAGAGCCAATCTTATAGTTGGTGTTATTTCCAACTTCTCCAATTAAATAAACATATCCCATAGTATATAAAATATAATACTCTTTATTATTTAATAAAGATATTTATATAAAAATTATATTATATATTATGAGACATGCAAAATTATTTAATAATCACTCTGAATACGAGGCATATATGGCAGGGAATAACGTAGCTTTGCCAGTTGTGTCATGGTGTATATTAGAGGAAGAACCACATTTTAACCCTTATATTTTAGAGACTAAAATGGTAGCTAAGTTTAATGTTACTAGTACAAGTGAACCAACAAGAATTATAGGTATTTTTAAAGGTTCTATCTATCATGCATCGTCTATAGAGATTGATGGCGTTGAGCAACCAAGTGTGGTAACTGGTTATACTTTTAGTACAACTGGTATACATACCGTTAAATATACGTTGGCAGATGATAGTACATTTTCAACTATGCTTGCGTTTTGTACCGATATGACTGAGGTAACTATACCAAATACAGTCACAAGTATACATAGTAGCGCTTTACAAGGTTGTAGTGGTCTTACAAGTTGTACAATAGGCAGTGGCGTAATAACTATTGGTGATTCTATTTTTAGTAATTGTACCAATCTTGCAAGTATAGTTATAAATGATAGTAACGTGGTATATGATTCACGTGATAATTGCAACGCTATTATAAAAACTAGCACTAATGAGTTAGTTGCTGGTTGTAAAAACACTATTATACCAAGTAGTGTCACAAGTATTGGTAATAGTGCTTTCATAGGTTGTAGTAGTCTTACGAGTATAAATATACCAAGTAGTGTTACAAGTATTGGTGATTATGCTTTTGTTACGTGCAATGGTCTTACAAGTATGAACATTCCAAGTAGTGTTACAAGCATAGGTGATTGTATTTTTGGTAGTTGTAGTAGTATTTCAAGTATAACTGTTAACAGTAATAACAGTATATATGATTCACGTGATAATTGCAATGCTATTATAAAGACTAGTACCAATGAGTTAGTTGCTGGTTGTAAGAACACTATTATACCAAGTAGTGTCACAAGTATTGGTGATTATGCTTTTTATAGTTGTACTAGTCTTACAAGCATAGACATTCCAAGTGGAGTTACAAGTATTGGTGAGCAAGCTTTCTATAATTGTAGTGTTCTTAGTAGTATAACCATACCTAATAATGTTACAAGTATTAATCATCAAGCTTTTAGAAGCTGTAATGCTTTGGAAAGTGTTGAGATTTCAGATGGTGTAGAAACAATAGGTGTTGGAGTATTTGACTATTGTGATTCTTTGACTGATGTTATAATAGGTACTGGCATCACTAGTATAGGAAGTTCATCATTCTATGGAAGTAATAATCTAGAAAGCATAACTATTCTTGCAACAACTCCTCCAACATTAGGAAGTGAAATGTTTACAAGCAATAAATTCACAATTTATGTTCCAGCAGAAAGTGTTAGTACATATAAAGCAGCAGATAGGTGGAGTAATTATAGCGATAGAATACAACCATTGGGCTGTACACCAGGGCATGTATATACTCTTATTGGAAACCCTACATACCCATCAACAGTTGCAGCAACTGCAACGTCATTTCAAATGTCATTTGATTATGATGATGTTTACACATCCCCTGCTTGTGAAAGTTCAACCACAAGTGGTAGCAGTACCGTATTAGTTACAATAACAGCAAATCCTACAACATCTGCAAGAACCATAAGTGGGTCTTATGACTTCGATGGACTGAGTGTACCATATAGTCTTACACAAGAAGGACAGTCAGATTCACCTTACTCGCAGCAATATCTTACGTTTGAAGTAATTGAAGGTGGCGAAATAAGATGGACTGCAAAAAGTGGTTTAACTAAAACTATTTCATATAGTAAAGATAATGGCTCTACATGGACAGAGATAACATCAGTAGCATCTGGTACTCCTATTAGTGTAAGTGCAGGAGACAAGGTTCTATTTAAGGGAAATAATGCTCAATACGCATCTGCTAAAGACACGGGTTCTTGTTTTAGTGGTGGTACAGCTCAATATAATGCATATGGTAATGTAATGAGTCTTATTGGTGGTGATAATTTTACTGGATTGACAGCTTTTACTCAAGATTGGGCACTTCACAATTTGTTTAGTAAATCTAAAGTTGTCTCAGCAAAGAATCTAATTCTTCCAGTAGTGACACTTACAAATTGTTGTTATCGTGGTATGTTTGCAAATGCCACTGGACTTACAGAAGCACCAGAAATCCCAGCAACAACATTGGCAACAAGTGCTTGTTGTTATATGTTTGAAAACTGTGCAATAACTAAAGCGCCAGAACTCCTAGCACTAACAGTTCCATCATTTTGCTATAGAGGTATGTTTACTGGTTGTACTAGTCTTAACTACATTAAATGTCTAGCAACAAATATTTCTGCTAGCAATTGTATACAAGATTGGGTGGTAAATGTTTCGCCAAGTGGTACATTTGTTAAAAATCCAAATATGAATGGATGGCCAAGGGGTAATAGTGGCATACCTACAAACTGGATATTAATTGATGATGGTACACCTGATACACCTATAATTAATTTTAACGGGCTAGAAATTGAATTATTATGCAACACTCAAGAGGCTAGTATATATTACCAATTAAATCATAGCGGTAGTTATTCATTATATAGTACACCAATATTAATAAATTCTGATACATTTATTGAATGTTATGCAGAAAAGGATAGTTTATCAAGTATTACAACAAGCATGACTTGCGAGTATGATAGTAGAACTATATATGAATATTCAAATGAAGTCATTAGTTCATGGACATATAATAATAGTGCAATAACAACACCTTATTCTGTTAATGCAATAGATGGACATTCTAGTAATTATGCTAAGGGTACGTTTAATTTTGAAACGAGTGTTAATCTTCGTCAAGCAGAACCAACATATTTGTGGTTTCAACACGCTGACCAATCAGCATCAATATATGTTGACAACACATTAGTAGAAAAACACTGGGGAGGTTATGCTGCATTTACAGTTGATTTGACAAATCATGTTCATAAGGGAACAAATAATATCAAGGTAGCCTTGAAAAATAATGAGGGCAACTATCTTGCTCCAGCAGCGGGTGACTTTAACTTCAATGCAACTCTTGGTAACGTGAAATTATTCACAAGTCCATATGTACCTGCAATGAGTTATGGATATGATGGCTTCCATATCACGTCAACAGTGTCTTCAGCAGAGGCTACAATCTATGTCAAGACTGCAATACCTACTGGTGCTACAGTAACATGCACAATCAGTGGAACAAACTGTAATTATACAGCAACAAGTGCTAGTACTGGGGCTGAAATGATATTTACAACAACTATTACAAACCCTCGTCTTTGGAACGGTACGATTGACCCATATTTGTATACTGTAAAACTTGATATATCTCACAACAATGAGTTGTATCATAGTTATACTAGACCTTATGGTTTGAGATTCTTCGAATACGTAATCAATGATACTGAGAAATATGGAACGGCTGGAAATCCTTATACTGGATTCTTGCTTAATGGTCAACCATATCTATTAAGAGGTGTATGTGCGCACGATGACTTAGCAAATAAAGCAAACGCACTTAATGATACCGATTATACACAAGAATTCAATATCATAACTGAGTTGGGATGTAATTTCTTACGTCTTGCTCACTATCCTCACCCAAAAGAGGTATATGATAAGTGTGACCAACTTGGTATAGTGGTACAGACTGAAGCACCTTGGGTAAACTCATCAACCACAGGTATGCCAGAATCTTATTGGACTCACCTTGAAACCCAGATGAGTGATATGGTTAATCAACATTATAATCACCCTTGTATTCTGTTCTGGGGTGTAGGTAATGAGATTAACACATCAGTAAGTTCTGGTGATGAAGGAAAGAATTTTGTTAAAAATAAAATTGAAGGTTATAGAAGTACAATAAGAACATTGATACCAGACGCATTGGTTGGATATACAGTAAGTCACAGTACACAAAATGCTTTAGGAGCATTTAATTATCCTACAGTAGATTGGGTTGGTAATAACATATATGTCGGTTGGTATATTAATCAAGATTCAAATAACCCAACTAGTAGACTTAATACTGCAATAAATAATGCTACTGGTCATAGTATACCTTGTGCGTTCACTGAGTATGGTTGTGGTGGTACACAACGTTGTCATTCAGATGACTTTATGACAACAACCACGAGGGGTAATAACCCAAGACACGACATTGAATATATGATGTGGCTACATGAAGGTCATATTGCGGCAATTAAGAACAAACCAGAGTTGCTATTCACATCACAGTGGCAGTTATTTGATATTGCAGTTTGGAATAGACAAGAAGGATATAAAGTGTGCTTGGATGACGTAAACGTGACTGATGATAACAATCTAAAGTTCCTCAATAACAAAGGTCTTGTTGAAAGAGACCACGTTACAAAGAAGGATACATTCTATTTGTATAAGGCATGGTGGAATCCTACTCCATTCGTACATATCTGTGGAAAAAATTACACAAAAACAACTAGCAGAGTCATCAAGTGTTATACTAATGAAAGTGGTACATTTAATTTATATGTAAATGGAAATCAAACCCCAGTTGCAACAGCAACAGCATCTAACAATATAGTAGAATTTGCTGAAACTAACTTCAGTAGCGGGGATGTTATAAGGGTAGATGGTACAACTACTAGTGATACATTTACGTTTGATTAGTACATTTTTATATAAACCTTACAAAAGGGCATCCAAATGGGTGCTCTTTTTTTGTTTATAATAATATTTATTATAAAATGTTTAAGCAAGTCCTTACTTGCTTTTCTTAATAACTTATTTAAGTAGAAATTACAATATGGCAAGAGACAGAAGAAAGTTGCAACATATCCATAGCAGTATTGCGGATAGGCAACCAACACCAGCAACACTTGCTGTTGGTGAAATTGCGGTTAACAACGCAGACAAAAAAGAATTCCTTTCAATTAAAAGTTCAAATGACAAGGTAGTAAGATTTTCTTCAGACGAGCAGATGATTACTTGGATGGAGAAAAAGGAAGTTATGCCTTATGTTGGATATGTAAGAGGTGGGGCTGGTCCTTCAGCCACTAGTGCTGACACACCAACAAAAGATGCATATGGTTCTTATGGTATTCAGACCTCTGACCTTACTGGAAATACATCTGAGATTATCATCAAGCTCAACCAAGTTGCTGCAAAGAACACTGGTAAATACAATAGGGTTAATGCTTCAAAGGACAGATATAATAAGGATGTAAACCCAACAACAGATGCTGGCGTAACAGATGGTGCTGGTTTCTTTATTGACATGTCACGTTATGCAATGCAAGGGGCTAACCCAACATTCAGTGGAATCACAAATACTTGTTATTCGAATCTTAATGGTACAACCAAGATTAAAGGTGTTGATGGTGATTGTGGAAGTTTACTTGAAATAACCATTAATAGCGCAAAAACTGATATTGAGACCGCTAAAACTGAGATTACAAGTGCTACTACTGTAATAGGAACTAATTCTACTACAATTAGTGGAAATACTGTACTGAAAGTTAGTGGAACAACAAATGATACATATAAGGATAATGTAACAATTACAAATCAGAAAAATAAACAAGAAACAACAAATTCAGGACTTACAGAACTTGTAAAAGGTGATAATTATCGTGATGTAAATGGTAACTATACTGGCACTACTGGTGGAACAACAACTGAGGTTAAAGTTAAAGATGTTTCAGAAACTAATCAGAGTGGCTACACTCTTGTTACAAGCGGTAACACAACTGAAACCAAAAAAGGCGCTGTTTCAGAAACTAATCTTAATACAACAAGTATCGTAAGATATAGTGGTGTAACTGAGGATAATAAGAGTTCAGTTACAAGGACAACAAGTGGTGCAACAACTGAGACATTCAAAGGTCAAGTGACTGAGAATAATCAGAGTGGTTATACTATCAATACCACAGGTAATGTTATTGAAAATACAACAGGAACAACTACTATTGATAGACATAATAATGTAAGCGAAAATAATCGTAGTAATGTAACCGTAGTTACAAGTGGAAATAGCACTGTAACTATAAGTGGTAATACAGTAATTAACCATAGTGGTACTACTAACTACAATTATATTAGTGCAACAACTTTAAGTGGTTCTTCACTTGCAAGCACAACTACTGGAGGAACATCATTAAATGTAAGTGGTAACACAACAATTAAAACTTCTGGTGCTACTAAACTTGATTCAACTGGTACTACAACCATTCAATCAACTGGTAATGGTTCAGACGTATTAATCTATGCTAAGGATAATCTTACTGCTACAGCAACTACAATTACAGCCACTTCAAGCAGTGCTACTAGTTTTAATGTTGGAGGTAATTTAACTGGAAAGGTTACTGGTAACACGGATGTTACAGTAAGCGGAACTACTACTATTAAGACTGAAGATGGGACTACAATTCAGACAACAAGTGGTGATACTAATATAAACACAAGTGGAAATACTAATGTAACATCAACAGGTGCAACAACAGTTACTTCAACAGGAAATACCACAATCACTACTAATGGTGCTAACAATAAGGTTACAATACAATCTACTAGCAATGGCGGTGATGTTGAGGTGTTTGCTAAAGATACTCTTTGCGAGAGTGGTGGCACTACTGCTGCATTTGTTGGCTCTACAAAGACTAATATCGGTATTAACTGTGCAGATGGTGGTCAGACACAAACATTGAACATTAAGGCTAATACAGCTAATACAGTTTCAACAAGTGCATATACAAGTGCAACAACTGCTACTACTGTTATTGGTACAGCTAACACATCTGCGACTACTGCAACTTTTAGTGGTAACACCCTTGATATAACAGAGGCAACAAGCACTACATTAAAGTCACCTGCAACAACTTTCAGTGGAACGTCACTAACACTAAATGAGGGCACTAGCATATCAGCTAAAACCCCTGCAACAACTGTGAGTGGCAGTACTTTAGTATTAAACGAGCTTACTAGTGTTTCAGCAAAGACTCCTGCAACATATGTTAGTGGTACAACTTTAGAGGCAAAAGAAGCAAGTATTAATCTTAGTGCTTCAACTGGTACTGATATAAGCGGTGGTACATTCTTAAGTACTACTACAGGAGGAACATCATTTGTTGTTGGAGGAAATACTACTATTACTACAACAGGAGATACTACAATTGAGACCAATGGTGCTAACAATAAAGTAACAGTTAAATCTACTGGTAATGGTGGTGATATTGATGTATTAGCAAAAGATGCTCTTACTATAACAGGAAATTCAATATCTCTAAAGTCACCTGCAACAACTATCAGTGGAACGTCACTAACACTAAATGAGGGCACTAGCATATCAGCTAAGACACCTACAACATATGTAAGTGGTACAAGTCTCAATGTTACTGAGACTAATACAACCATTAGCACATGTGGAAAGTTTGAGGTGACATCAGATGTTTTCTCACTTAAGCAGTGTAGTACTAGCGGTGGTAGTGTTGCATTCGAATTCTGTAACGGATTTGGTGTTAAGAGTAATGCTGTTACCTTTGAACAGTGTGGAACTGAAGGAATATTTACCATAAAAGAGAAAACAACAAGTATTAGTGGAACAACTTTAGAAGCAAAAGAAACTAATATTAATCTTAGTGCATCTACTAGCACTAATATCAGTGGAGGCTCGTTCACAAATACCGCTACTGGCGCTATAGCAATGAATGCAGGCACAACCACTACAATTAAGTCAACGGGCGCAACTACTATTCAGTCAACAGCGAGTGGTTCAAGCGTAAATATTTATGCTGGTTCTGCCGCTACTGTGAATGTAACAGGTAAAACTATTAACGAAACTGGTACTACCATTAACATAAAAGGAACAAATGTCAATATTAGCGGTACAACGACCATTAGTGGAGCAACAACTATTGGTGGAGTAACGACAATAAATAATAATTTAAATGTAACAGGAAATACTAATATTACTGGTACTACTAACATTACTGGTGCGACTAACATCAGCGGTGCAACAAAAATAGATGATAATTTTAACGTTACAGGTAATGCTAATATTACTGGTACGACTAAGATTAGTGGCAAAACCACTATAGACGATGACCTTGATGTTACAGGAAAACTTAATGTTACTGGAAACACTAACATTACTGGCACAACAAATATTAGTGGTAAAACTACGATAGATGATGGTCTTGATGTTACGGGGGCTGCAAATATTACAGGCGCAACTAAGATTAGTGGTGCTACTACCATAAAAAATGACCTTACAGTTACTGGCACAACTAATATTAGCGGTGCAACTTATATCGGAAATAATGTTTGCGTAACTGGTACAATAACATCAAATGGGGCTATTTATTCTTCAGATAGAGATTTGAAGGAGAATATTGCAGATATTAATTCAGAGGAATTAAGTAAAGTAAGCTGGATTAACGCCAAAACGTATAACTTCAAGGGTGAAACCAATAAGATGTATGGTGTGATTGCACAAGAGGTACAAGAAGCTGGCCTTGAAGAGCTAGTGTACACGAAGGATGATGGTCATCTTGCTGTTGATTACACGTCACTTATGATATTGAAGATTGCTTTACTTGAAGACTTATATGGCAAGTTATTAAATAGAACTTTGGAGCTTGAGAAAGAAATTAAATTTTTAAGAGAAGACAACAGATAATAGTCAACTTACTAAATAAATGGGAGAGTGTGTCTCGCATATGCTCTCCCATATTTAAAACTAAAATAGAATAATATGGCATGTTCAGATTATAAAACAGAGTGTCTTAGGGTTGTTAATATTGCTTATTTGAAGGAATTCATTGGAAATAATGTCCAAAATAGCAGTGATGGTTCTACAAAATATGTTGACAGCTCTGAGGACAGATATTGTCCTACATATGGTGAGTTGACTGGAGGAACTTATATCCAAACATGGTCACAAGGTACTAATCCAAGAGGTGATAGGGATGGTATTGTTGTTAGTCAAACTTGGGCTGGAGATGGTAGTAGATATGCTGATAATCAACTCGTTGACCAGAGAGATTTATCATTGAGATATACAAGACTCAACGAATTATCAATTGAAAGAACTAGTCCTAACGATATTATGAGCGCATGTAGTGGAACTACTGGCTTGAGATATACGTACAATTATAAAAGATATATAAAATCAATGAATAACAGTTGTGTTATATCTACTAGTAGTTCTAATGTAAATGATGCTTGTAGTGCATTAACATATACAACAACGTTCCAAGGGCTATCAAATAGTGGAAGCTCAGTTACTAATTGTACTACTTATAAAGTTTATAAAAATGGTGACTTTAGTTCAGAAAATAGAGATGACACTGTTTATGCAACAGCTAGATTTAGGGGAACTACTTACACAAGTAATAGCGTAATAATAAAGCAAGCAGGACTTAGTGGTAGTTATTCAAAAGAAATCAGTACTAGGGAAGTTACAACAAAAGTCACAGCATCTGCCGCTAGCCAAACATCATTTGACTGTTATGGAGGAGAATATATTGCTAGAGGAACTAGACATTATAAGATTGTTGCAAAAAGAGCATATGTAGATATTTGTGGCAAGGAATATAGTCAGACAAAAGAATTTGACAAAGTAACTGGTTTAACACAAAACTTAGAAAGCGGAGGAACATTTGGCTACTATGACTGTTGTAAGAGTGGTCATAGTGAAACCAAAAGTATTACATTCGTTAGGGATGGACTATCTTCTCAAACTATAACTTTCACGCAGAGTTGTCCAGATTGTTCGTCAGACCCTAGCTGTAACCCTACACCAGCTTGTGAAGGAGTTGAATACACAATTTATCCAGACAAACAGATTAGTTGCAGTGGAGGAAATGTCACATTCTCATTTGATGGTGGATGCTCTTGTAGTTTATTGGATATATCAACAACCTCAATGTCTTTCGCAGAAACTGGTGAAACGAAAACTGCTAGTTTCACTCTAGCTGCTGCTTGTGGGCTTGATTGGACTAAGCCAAGTTGGATTACTGTAAGCGAAAGTCGTGATGATGATGGGACTGGTACTCTTTCTTGCACAGCATCAGAAAATGATAGCGGTAGTGGAAGAACTGGTACAGTAACGCTCAAGGTTAACGATAGTAGCTGTCATTCAATAAGTGTTTCTCAAGATGGTGAAGCACCACCAGAGTATAAGGACATTTCAACAGCCGTTAATAAGGGAAGTGTAACTCCTTCTGGTACTACTGCTGAAGATATAACGTTTACTGTTGGTGGAACTAGTTATACGATAGAAGATGCAAATCTTAACTTTGACGTGGCTGCGGAAGCAATAACTTATCCAACGGCAATGTTTGGAAGCGAAATAACTGCTGTAAGTGTTAAAACTGAGGTAGAAGGTGAAACCATTGCTGCGACAGTTAGTCCAACTACGATAACTGATTCAACAAGTACAGTTACAATAACTCTAAAGCCTACAGGTTGTTTCTTAGCTGGACCTGAAAGCATAGATATAAGTGGAGATACATCTGGTGGTTTTGGATTTGTTTCAATATGTGGAAGAGATTATGGTACAGTTGAGGTGTTAGACCAAGGCGCACTTGATAGTGTAACAATAACGCAAGGAACTGCTAGCACACAAGGTAGAATTGACTTCACGTATAGTGGCTCTGCTGATACTTACATTAAAATAGGCCAAACAGAAGGTGATGCGCCAGATTTAACTATCATGATATATAGATATAAAAACTAATTTATTAAAAAAATTAATATAATATGGCAGAATGGAAAATAAGTCCTAGTGATGCATCAATTAATAGTAGTGGTGTCGCTAGTTTCCCAAGTAACAATACAAGCGTATCTAAACTATATACAGTTACGTATACAGATGATAGTGGGTGTACTGGCAAGACAACGTACACAGTACCAGCTTGCCCACCCCCAACACCACCTCCAACACCAGACTGTAATTCTTATAGTTTCGTTAATAAATCAGCAACTCAACCATCAAGTGGCAATGAACCTGTAGTCGTAGCGACATCTTCTAAGTCTAAAGGTCAGTTGACGTTTTCATCTGCTGGTTCTGATAATTGGATTAGCTATGTAAGGGTAGAAAGTGATTCGTCTAAATATTCTTATTATTGTAAGGCATCAGACAATTCTAGCGGTAGTTACAGGCAAGGAACGGCTGTGTTTACATCAAGTGACGGTTGTGAATTTATGGCTACTATGTCTCAAGACGGTAGAGAGTGCTATTGTAGTGATATAGAATCTGGTATAGTTTATGAGAATACATTTGTACCAACCACTAAAACATCAAATGTATTGCTTTTCTCAGCAGACACACAAAACTGCGGTTCTATAAGTGCATTCTGTAGTAGTACTTCAGATAACATGTTCGAAGAACAAAGTGGAAATCTTGTAAAAGTTGTAGAAACTGAGGCTAACAGAAAGTATGAGGTACGTGCCAATGTTTTAAAAATGAAGACATCTGGTGGCAGAAGAGCATGTGATGTTAATATTTACATATATAAATCAGATGGGACTTTATGTAAAAATATAACAAAGTCTTTTTATCAAGATAGTACTATTAATTGTGCCAACTTATTAAAAAGGTACAGTGGTAATTATTTAAAAGGAATATCGTATCCTGGCGATGCAACTGGGTTGTTGAAGATAGCCGAAGGATATTATGGGGAAAGTTTAATGAATAACGGTGTATTTATCATTGAAAAACCTCAAGGAGCTAACTATACTTGGATGGATGACCCTTCTAATTTCAGTTATAAACTAGTTACTGATTATAGTGGCAAACCTAAATGGGAAGTTTATGGAGCTATTAAAAATCCACATAGCGGAATTCCTGATAGAGATGCTGTATATGACCAGTATGGCTATATATTTGACAGACCAATAGAGCCAGACTCAGGCCGCACATATACTCCAGCACAACTTAAGAGTATGTCTGGTACTAAATGTGGAATGCACGAATATAAGGTACATGTAATACAAGAAGGATGTAACTGTAGTCATGCTTGGACTGGATGGACTGTTAACTATGTAAGATACTCAGCACAAACAGTTACTGATGATTTGTCACAACGTATGACTAACTGTGCAACTGCAACTTCTCAGGTAAGAAAAGAGGAATGTAACTGGGTTAGTGGTTTATCACTGATAGATAATAGGTATTTAACTTATACATTAACAGAAAACGGATATACGGATAGGGAGTGCCCAATTGAAATAACTATAAAAGATAGAAGTGGTACTACTTGTACAGTAGACTATCGTATATATCAGTCTTCTAAACCATTGGATTGTTATGATTGTATTAGTATTAAAGGAAGTATATATCATTGGTCGTTCTATACAATAGGTGCTGATGGTAGCGAAGCAAGATGTGTCGATTACAACGATAAATTAACAGCATCAACTGGTTGTAATGGAAGTATATCGTTTAGCTTTAGCGATGATGGTATAACAAACCCAATACAAGGTATTAGAAACAATAGAAAAGAAGATAGTGCGGGTACAACATATGTTTATTTCACAGCAGATGCTAACCCTGATTCAACTATGAGACAAAAGAAAGTTACTGTAACCTATACTAGTCCTTCTTTAGTTGGTACGTGTGAGGAATCGTTCATAATAGAGCAAGAAGGAGTTGGTCCAGCACCAGGTACATGTTCGTCAAGTTCATATGATTTCGATTTCAGATACTTACCAAGCGGAAAGGGTGCTAATGTGAACAATCCTATAGTGCTTAAGACTGGGACTACTAAAACTGTGATTGGAACGTTAGCTAATGTCATACCTAGTGAATATTCTCAGTGTGCCCATATTAGTGTAACAACAACACAAAACATTGCTCTTCCAGAAGTAGGATTTGAGAGGAACGCTTCAGGTGGATATAATATATATGTAATTCCAGCACAATCTGCATTACAAGCAGACGAAACAGCGCCAGTTGTTGTTCAGTGGTATTACACTAACGAAAGTGGTAGGGATATTTATCCAAGCGGTGATAACAATACTATCCATGTAAAAGTAGTAAATAATTAATATTATAGAAAAGAGGGTAATCAGAGATGATTACTCTTTTTTTTATTTTTATTATCAATTTATTTGTTTTTTAAATATTTTTTTTATATATTTGCAATAAATTATGGAATAATGACTAAAAAAGAGGCAGATAGTATAATCAAATTCATCACAGATAGAACATGGCATGGCTACTCTTGTCTAGGAAGTTTGGGACGTTTCAATTCTTCTGATGTTGTTGATGTCAAACCCTTAATTGCCAAAATAAAAAGAATGAGAGAGTAATGAAAAAAATAGTAGTAAAGGGAGAACCTAGAGAGGTAACAGATATTCGAAATAAGATACTTAAGGAGTTTAAAGACCTAACATTTATAGAGGAAGGACATAAGTATTTCTTAAATGGTGAGCAATTACCATCAGTGTCAGAAGTAACACATAACTTTTGTCAATATCCGTTTGATTCTGAGGCACAAGCAATGAGGTATGCGGAAACTCATGGGGAAACAGCGCAATATTGGTTGGATAAGTGGAAGTTTACAAATCTTAAGGCTACAACAAGCGGAACATTAACCCATGAATTTGGTGAATCATTAGGGTGGTTAAGGAATGGTCATGCTGAATTCATTACAGAGTCTTGTAAACAGAAATATATAAAGGAGAAAGGTTGGCTAATCCCAACACGCCCAAAGGAAGAAGCTGTATTAAAGTTTTATGATGAATTAAATAAAAACCTTCATTTCGTATTGGCTGAGACAAAGGTGTATACTGGAAAGAATATCAATCTTACCAATTTGAAACAGAATTATTGTGGAACGTTTGATATTCTATTCTACTATAAAGACCCTACTAATGATGAAAACAGTGGACTTTGTATATTTGATTTTAAGACTAATAAAGAACTAAGAAAAGATTTCAGTAGGGAAAATGGTAAATTTTTATTACCACCATTTGGTGATTTATATGAAGAACCATTATCATATTATACGCTTCAATTGAGTTGTTATCAATTACCTCTCGAAGATATTGGTTTAAAGGTGATAGCAAGAAGGATAGTGTGGCTAAAGGATGATGGTAGTTATGAATTAATACCATTACCAAGTGTTACAGATAGATTAAGAGAAACATTATAATAGAAAATGGAGACAAAAGAGAAAATATTTTTAGGTAGTTTTATAAGTACGTTGTTTTTGACATTGATATCATCAAGTTATTTTTACGTGGTGTTCAAGAAATCAATTAAGAAACTCAGAAAAGGTTTTGAGAAGTGGGATGACATAAAAAAATTCTAACAATTATGGGAGCTGTTAAAAAATATGATTTAAATGAGATTACCATACGCCTTGAGAATTTGAAAAATAAATTCGGTAGTTTCGTTGTCGAAAATGAAATTAAATATTACAAGAAATATACCGATAACGAATGTGATATGTTAAATTTAGCATACAGAGCTTTAAAAAACAAATTCACGAAGATACAAAGATTTAGATTTGGTATTGTAAGGGTAATCGATTATGAGATAAGGAAAAGGAAGTCTAATATATATTACTCAGACGCATATTATTACAATACGAATACAACTAGTACTTGGACAATTTCAACATCAAATAGTTATGTTTGGTAAAATTTTGGATAGTTTGGTTAGGTTAACCAATGTTAAGATTGAGAAAAAGGTACTTCAAAGACCATGTAAAATAACTGATTGGGATTTTAGTGAAAATAGTGATATGGTACACCAAATTTATATCACAAATTTCAAAAAGTTCAATGATAGTCATGCGTCATTTGGTTTTTGGGTACATGGTGATACGTATGAAGAGGCTGCTAAAGAAGCAGTTATAAGGCTTTTAAAGAGTCTCAAGTGGTCATATAAAATAAAGATAATGAAATGGCTAAAATTAGGATAACAGTTCTTTCTCATTATTTGTTTGATGAGAAGATGAAGAAAATGGGGTTGAATGATAATAACATAGAGAACGAAAATAAGGCGTTTATTTCAATTATAGGAACTCCAGAGTGTCTTGAATATTATTTGGATGAGGGTGATACAAAGCATTTTTTCAAAGACCATCCAAATGTTCTTAATCTTGATTTTGACGATATTTCAGATGATATAATATATGATGGTCATCACTTCAAAACCATGAGAATTGGTCAAGCTGAAAAAGCGCTTCAATTCATTGAGGACAACATAAATAAAGGTGTTGAAAGTTTTGATATACATTGTAGAGCTGGGATGTCTCGTTCAAGAGCATTTGGTGAATTTATTTATAGATATTGTCAAGACCATGATATAGATGTTGATTATGGAGATAGAAATGATTATACAACTATATTAAATTATGGTGTATTGGGAAAACTTAATCACGCTTATTGGAAAAAGTATAATCTAAAACAATATGAGGATGGAAATACGGAATATCCACATGATATCGTAGAGCCACCTATAAGAGAGATAAAATTGAGACATGGATAAAAGATATAATGGAATAGTTGACGAAATTTTGTTCTATAGTGAGAGGACAGAGGATGGTAGATGGATAATTCCAATTGAAGTTGATTGGGATTATACACTTACTAAATGTTCTTCTTGGGAAGAAGGAACAATGAATATAAACTACGAAGCATTTGAGGTTATGAAACGTTGGACTAAGGATTATAACGTTGGTTGGATTCTTAATTCAATGAGAAATGATAAATTATTAAAAGAACCTTTAATAACTCTTGAAAAAGAAGGTGTAAAACTCTATAGTTTAAGAAAGAACCCAAGACAGATTGGGGATGAAAATCATAAAGAGGTCACAAAGAGCTTTGCAGTGTTCTGCATTGATGACCGTAATGTCAACACACCAGTCAAATGGCTAGAAGGTTGTAATAGACCTCATGTTGATTGGGCTGAAGTTGATAAAATAATGACACCTATATTGGAATATATAAGTGCCACTTTAAACAAAATTAAATTATGAATGAGAAGTACATTTTAATCAAACCCTTTAAAGCAAACGAAGGCACACTTCCAGAGGGAAGTGAAATCATTTATTTCAGAGGACAATTTTGGGTAAATGGAGGACCAGCACCAACATATTATAATAGTATGCTTAAGGACTTGATTACGAATCCAGAGTATGTTAGGAAAGCAAAGATAACTAAAAACCAATTCTAATTATGACGTTAGATAATGATGAAATGTTTCTAAACGACCTAGTTGATAGGTATGGGTTTGAAAAAGACGAAAATAATAAGATTAAGCTTAATTTTGATGTTCTTACAATTGGTGAACTCATATCAATTTATAATAGGTTTTGTGGTACAGAGGAAATTATAGATTGTGGGAATGGTGAGATAGAAATAAACAGTGAGCAAGAAAATTTTCATGCCCATATAACATATGATAGGTTTAGACAATATTTCAAAGATGAAGTTGTAGAAGATGAATGAAACTAGATTTTTAAAGGATAGCGATAATACTGGACGTTTCATCGTAAAGTCCAAGGTAACTGGAAAGCGATACTTCGTTGAACCAATTGGCAATGCACATTCTGTTGGTTGGGGAGACTTAGACCCAAGTACTAAGAAGATGAGTGGTTCATATGGTGAACGATACGAAGGATGTGTTGCTGAAAAGGAATCACTTATAACAGAGGAAAACGGATTTGAAAAGATAACTACCCTACCTCAAGGTGTATCTCCATTCGATGAGATTGAGAGAAGGGATAGGGAGTATGAAGCAGCAATGAAGAAATAATAAAACTAAAAACTATATAGTTATGGCGAACAATGTAAGAGTAAAGTACTTCCATGTTTATGGGATTGCGAAGACAGGACGGAAGAAGCATGTAGTTACTGTCGTAGGAAAGTTTGAGCAGTCACGAGAGAATACTGAGGTGACTGAGATTGTTGACGTTGAGACAAAGCCAACAAACTTTGTCAAGGGTGAACTTAAGTATAAGGTTAAGCAGATGAAGAGAAAACTGACACTAGGTATGTCAATTTGTCACCCATCTGACACATTTGACGAAGAGGTTGGTGTAGAAATTGCAAAAGCTAGAATAGAAAAGGGTTATGACCTTGGTTCTATTGAGACCACAAATGTCACAATGCTTACAGAAGATGCAATTATGGGAGAACTCCTTTGCAAATTAAACCATGTGATAGGTCATATAACTGAATATATCTCAGAAAATTAATTAAAAAAACTTAAAAATTGGGGTAACATCTTGGTTATTCCAATTTTTTTTTGTATCTTTGCACAAGATTGAAATTTATTATGAATATGGCACATAATTTGCAAGGGGATGTGAGGGAAATATATGTCTCAGATAGTAGTATCAAAGGTTCAAAGAACGTTTTGATTGTCTATGAAAGTGGGGACTTGGATTTGAAGTGGTGTTGTGAGAATGTAGTTGAACGCCAAGTATGCCCTATGTTTGTAAAGGTTGGTAGAGGTATGAAATTGGAATACGGTGAACCAAACCTATTTCAAATAAGACAAATGTTGCCATTTCAGAATGAACAAGGGGAACTTGAGCCTTGTTGGGAAAAGATTATGTGATAGGTTATGCTATACAAGAATACATTAAAATTAGCACTAATAGGAATATTCTATTCAGTGTATTTTGTGAAGGATAAAATAATTAAGAGAAAAATATAAGATAGTTTATGGGAAAAATTATTGGAATTGACCTTGGTACGTCAACATCTTGCGTATCAGTATTTGAAGGTGGTCAGCCTACTGTTATTGTTAATAGTGAAGGTAATCGTACAACTCCATCAGTTGTAGGATTTAAGGATGGTGAGCGTAAGGTTGGTGATGCTGCACGAAGACAAGCAATTACTAACCCTAAGAATACTGTGTACGCTATCAAGCGTTTCATGGGTATGCCATTTGCTAACATTGCAGATGAAGCAAAACGTGTAACTTACGATGTTGTTAATGAAGGTGGTTTTCCACGTGTAAGCATTGATAATCGCAAGTACACCCCTCAAGAGATTTCAGCAACCATATTGCAGAAAATGAAGAAGACAGCCGAGGACTATCTTGGTACTGAGGTGAGTGAAGCTGTGATTACGGTTCCAGCATACTTTAACGATGACCAACGTAAAGCTACTATGGAGGCTGGACAAATTGCTGGACTTAACGTAAAGCGTATCATAAATGAGCCAACTGCTGCTGCACTTGCTTATGGCATTGACAAGTCAGATAAGGACATGAATATCGTTGTGTATGATATCGGTGGTGGTACTTCAGATGTATCAATCCTTAACTTCGGTGGTGGTGTGTTCGAGGTTATTTCAACCAATGGTGATTCACACCTTGGAGGTGAGGACTTTGACCAAGCAATCGTAAATTGGGTGGTTGAAGAGTTCAAGAAGCAAGAGGGTGCTGATGTAAGCACTGACTCTATGGCTATGCAACGTATTAAGGAGGCTGCTGAAAAGGCTAAGATTGAGCTTTCTACTGCAATGTCAACTGAGATTAACTTGCCGTATTTGGCTCCAGTGAATGGAACTCCAAAGCACTTTGTTGCATCATTGTCACGTGCTAAGTTTGAGCAGTTGATTGAGCCTCTGTATAAGAAGCTTGTTGACCTTTGTAATGAGGCATTGAAGCTTTCTAAACTTGAGGTAAAGGATATTGACGAGGTTATCCTTGTTGGTGGTTCTACACGTATTCCAAAGGTTGTAGAGGCTGCAAAGAGCGTATTCCAAAAAGAGCCATCAAAGGCAGTTAATCCTGACGAGGCTGTATCTCTTGGTGCATGTATCCAAGGTGCTGTGCTTGGAGGTGAGGAAGGTGTTGGAGAAATCGTATTGCTTGATGTTACCCCTCTTAATCTTGGTATTGAGACTCTTGGTGGCGTTATGACAACACTTATCGATGCAAACTCTACCATTCCTTGCGATAAGGAACAAGTATTCTCAACCGCAGCAGATAATCAGACTGAGGTAACAATCAACCTCTTGCAAGGTAATCGCCCAATGGCTTCGCAAAATAAGTCAATTGGTAGGTTTAACTTGACTGGTATTCTTCCAGCAAAGCGTGGTATTCCTCAGATTGCAGTTAAGATTAGTATCAATGCTAATGGTATTATCGAAGTAAGTGCTACTGATAAGGGTACTGGAAAGGCACAATCAATCCGTGTAGAGGGTTCTAGTAGTCTTTCTAAGGAAGAGATTGAACGCATGAAAGCAGAGGCAGAGGCTAACGCTGAATCTGATAAGAAGGAGCGTGAAACTGCTGAAGCTGTCAACAAGGGTGATACAATTGTCTTCACACAAGAGAAGATGCTTGAGGAACAGAAGGATAATATCACTGAGGAAGAGAAAAATAAGATTGAGGAACTTATTGCTCAGATGAAGAGCGCTGTTAGCGCAAAGGACGTGAATAAGATTACTGAAATTGAAGCATCTATTAATGAGGTATGGCAAAACGTTTCTCAGCGTGTTTATGGTCAGAATCAGCAGCAGAATACTGCACAACAGCCAAATGATTTTGACTCTGCTACAGCTTCCACAGAGGATGTACAAGATGCAGAATTCGAGGAAGTATAAGACTTGGCGAGGTTGTTAAAATATTTTTCAAATCTGAGGGACTTTACCCAACAAGTCTCTCAGATTTTATCGATTTTATTTGGAAATTAAAAATAAAAACTATATCTTTGCAAAAAGGTTTATAACTTAAGATAAGAATAATGGTTGATACAAAGGATTATTATAAGATTCTTGGTGTTGATAAAAGTGCTTCTCAAGATGAAATTAAGAAAGCTTTTCGTAAGCTTAGTGTAAAGTGGCATCCAGACCGTAACAATGGTTCTAAGGAAGCTGAAGCTAAGTTTAAGGAAATAGCAGAAGCTTATGAGGTCTTGGGTGATGAGGCAAAGCGCAAAGAATATGACAATCCTAAGAGTAAGTTTGAATTCCACACAAATGGAGGACCAGATTTTGCTCATATGAATATGGATGACATATTTAAGCATTTCCATATGCGTGGTAATCCATTTGCAGATTTTGATTTTGGATTCAATCAACAGCAAGATAAACCAATCAAGGGTGGGAATATTAGAATCAACATGAAACTCACACTTGAAGAGGTTATGAATGGGTGTACAAAGAAGATTAGGATTAAGAGATTTGAACCATGTACACATTGTAATGGTACTGGTATGACTGCCGAGTCTCGCAGAAAGACTTGTAAGACTTGTGGCGGTACTGGAACAGCCTTTGACCCAAATGGTTTTATGATACAGCGCAAGTGTCCTACTTGTGGTGGTAGTGGATATATAATTGAAAATCCATGTAAATACTGTAATGGTCATGGCGTTGTTCAGAATTCAACATCAGAAATATCATTTACCATTCCAAGAGGTGTAGAAGATGGAATGCAGATTGAATATGCAGGTCTTGGTAATGCTTCGCCACATGGAAAGGGTACAAATGGTAGTTTAATTGTTACAATTGAAATTAAGGAACACGATGTATTTGAGAAACAAGGAAGAGACCTTGTGTTTGACCTTAATGTTAATGTTGTAGAAGCCATGCTTGGTTGTACAAAGGAAATCAACACCTTGGATGGTAAGACTATCAAAGTTAAGATTCCTCAAGGAACTAGCAGTGGCAGTGAGTTAAGATTTAAGGGATATGGATTACCTAGGTATGGTAATACGATTGGTTCACCAGGAAATATGATAGGTATTGTAAGCGTAACAGTACCGAAAACGCTTAATGACAATGAAAGAAAGCTCATAGAAGAGTTGAAAAAACAAGAACATTTCAAATAAACTTATTATATTTTTATGGCAAAACAAGAGAAAGAAGAGCTTAAGGAAAGGAACTACACACGTTACGAGAAAAATGGTAACATGTATGAGCCTATAGGTGTCACAGAGGAAAGTCTACCAAGTGGTTTCTATAAACCAGTTTGGGATAGATACAATGGCAGATATTTCTTCAGTAGTAAGGAAATTGTGATGCCTAAGTTGTATGTGCTACCTAATGAGATTCAGTTGAGTATCCTAGATGACATACAGAGATTTTGGAAGTCAGAGGAACGATACAGACAATTTGGACAAGTGTATAAGAGAAACATATTGCTGTATTCACTTCCAGGAAATGGTAAGACCTCTCTTATCAACATCATCTGTAAAACTCTTATCGAGGATTATAACGGAATAGTTATCTGCATTGACAATACAGACGAACTAAACAGCTATAGTGCTTGCATGGAGAGACTTAGGAGTATTGAGCCTAATCGTAGGGTGATTACTCTAATTGAGGACTTTGAGCGATTGGCAAGGGATGATTATTATTCAGCCATGTTGCTACAGCTATTGGATGGTAACGGACAATTCGATAATGTCGTGACGATTGCAACGACAAACTATCCAGAGATTCTTGAGAAGAGATTCACATGCAGACCAAGTAGATTCAATCTCGTTATCGAGTATAAGAAGCCTAATGCTGATGCTAGAAGGGCATATATCGAGAATAAGCTTTCTGACAGTGGAATCGACATAACCGATGAAGGTGTTAAGAATGATATTGAGAGATATGTAAGGAAAACTGAGGGATATACCTTCGACTTCTTGAAAGAGGTTATCCAAGGTATTTATGTTGACGGATTTACTGAGGTTCAGTTATTCGAGAGACTTGAGGACTTAATCAAGAAAGATGGTAAGGTGAAAGTAACCGAGGATGCTGCTAGGAAGATTGGTTTCAGCAACACTGGAGCAACAGAATCCAATGACTGCAAGGAAGCAGAAGAGGATTGTCCAGCAACTCCAGGAACCATAATCCAAGAGTCACCTTGTGTTCCACAAGCACCTTCTAGAAATAAGGTAAAGATTAGTGGTTTTGGAGGATGATTAACATAATAAAAGATGTTGATTTATTTGAGCATGTAGACGAATATGAAGCTGTATTAATTGGGACTAATACTTATTGTACTATGTCCCAAGGAATACAGCTTAAAGTCATGTTAGAATATCCCTATGTATATAATAAAAATCTAGAAACGAAATATGGCGACCCTGAGAAACTTGGGACAATTCTTGAATGTGAGCATGAAAAAGAGCCAAAATTTTGCCTTTGTTTCATTTATGAAGGAAATTTCAGACCAGACATCAAGAAAGATTATTTGTCCTATGAAAGTCTTGAAAAATGTCTATCATTAGTTAATATTTTATATAAAGGTAAGAATATTGCCACCACATTGCTAGGAGCAAGTCGTTTTGATGGAAACGGAGATAGGGATAAGATAATGGAGATATTCGAGAGGACATTAACTAACGTGAATGTTACTGTATATGACTATTTTCAGAAGTCTAGAGCTGAGGAAATGAAAGAGGTGAGGGATAATGAGCTTGCTGTTAAAAAAGTCGATAGGGAAGCTTATTATCAAATGGTATCAGAACGAAAAAAGAAAGCAGATGAACGATTTAGGAAGAATGGGCACAGAAGGTACTAAGCTATTTTGGAAGTTATTTACAACTAGCATCCATTGTAGGGGTGTATCTGACAAAGAGATTCAAAGCCACATTATGAATTTCAAACTCTTTATGTATTGGGCTAGAAAGCACAATAGGAAATTACAGATAAAGAGAATGTTCTTCCAACCACCTATGACCCCATACAAATTTATAGAGGAAATGCTAAAGATTGGTAAAGGATGGGTTAGGTATGGAAGAGAAGCATGCTATGAGCCTAATGAAGTTGATTATGTTTGGAAAGAGATATTCCGTACAAAGTTTTGCTATGTTAGTGGAATACTTAATCCAAACGATAAAAACGATAAATTCAATAGCCCATCTGAGGTAACAAAAAGACTATTGGACATTGAATACGATTGGAAATTATTTTTTGAAAAAGCAAAAATTGATTTAATATGATATTACACTTGAACTTAACAGAAGACCATTTAAAGTTGGTCAGATTCTTAAACATCGAGGACAAAGACGATGATGTGCTTACCATTAATAAGAAGGTAATGCTAACAATGCAGACTCATATCTTGGATGATGTGGCAATGATTCTAGGATTGAGGGATAAGGCAATTAAAAATACAAGTGAGGATGCAGATGGAAGTGCATATCCAGATGATGTGGAGAAATACATGCTTGATACCTATCATTATGTATCTGATAATCTGTATTTGATTGAATCTCTTTTGCATCAAAGAGTTTTGGAAGGTGTTCAGAGTGGGCATTATAAAGCGAAGGATTCAGATTTAATTTGGGAAATTTGCCCATAAAAAGTATACTTTTCCGTTTACGATAATATTTATATTAAAATAGTATTATTATGAACGGAAAAAGAGATAATATTTACATTTATTTGTGGGAAGGGTTTAACACTATATATATAGGTAGGACAGTAAATCCAAAATCAAGACATCAAGCACATAGAACAAGGGAAACTGAATCTACATATAAATTCAGTAGTGAGCATGGAGTTAAACACCCTAAGATGATTATTATTGAGAGTGATTTATCTGTTGAAGAAGGTGTTGAACGAGAAAAATATTGGATAAATGAGTATAGAGAACATAGTACTTATAATGTCTTAAATAAAACAAAAGGTGGAGAAGTAGGCGGCTCTAGTGGCGCTATAAAATGGACAAAAGATAATGTATTTGAAGAAGCCAAAAAATATAATTCTTTAAGTCAATTTAAATATAACAATAATAGTGCATATTCAACGGCACGACTTAATGGATGGTTAAAAGAAATGACTTGGTTTAAAAGACCAATATATATCAAATGGACAAAAGAAGCAACATTTGAAGAGGCTAAAAAATATCAAACTAGAAGAAACTTTGAAGTTGGTAGTAATAGTGCATATAATGTTGCGCTGAAGAATAGATGGCTAGACGAAATGCCTTGGTTAAAGATAGTTGGTCATTATAAAAAATGGACAAAAGAATTGGTATTTGAAGAGTCTAAAAAATACTCTCATAGAAAACCATTTAAAGTTGGTAGTCCTGGTGCATATCGTGTTGCATTAGATAATGGATGGCTTGATGAAATGTCTTGGCTTGCCCCTAAGTTAAAATGGAATAAAAACGCAGTGATTGAGGAATCGAAGAAATATAACAGTAGAGGAAGTTTTAAAAACGGTAATAAAAGCGCATATAATGCTGCTCTTAAAAATAGATGGATTGATGAAATGTTTTGGCTCAATAGAAATAATACACCGATTAACAAAATTTAAGATTAAAAGTTTTGCCAAATCAAAGAAAAAACGTATATTTACATCAGATAATGAACCTACGGCATTGGCATTTACTGATTTTACGAAACCAATACCTACTTTGAGAGGTGAGGATGCTGAGAGGTTTATCAGAATAATGGAGGAAAACAATCGTAAGGCAGAAGAACGTGCGAAGATTCCCCCAACATTAGATGAACTTGAAAGAAGGTATGGTGTTAGCAAGATGGTTTTCGACATGCATAAGAGAGAACTCGAAGACGAAGAAAACAGATTAAAGAAATTAGAACAAGAAATTAAAAAAATAAAAGAAGAGAATGGCAAAACAGAAGAAGAATGATTTTTCTTCAAAGTTCCGTGTGAACGATGAAATACGATTCAAGGGCAATGTTAGAATCGTAGGTGAGGGCATCGAGAGCAAAGTTGTAACGATGGCTGAAGCAAGTAAGATTGCCGATGAAATGGAATTAGATTTAGTTGAAATCCAAGGCAACCTCGAAGTTCCAATCATTAGAATCTGTAACTATGAGAAGATGTTGTATGAGCTTAAGAAATCTGCAAAGAAGAATAAACAAAGTGCAAAACCTCTAAAGGAGATTCAGCTTAGTGTAAACATTGCAAAACACGATTTGGAAACTAAGGCTAATAATGCTCGTAAGTTTCTTGAAGATGGTAGCCGTGTTAGAGTAACACTTTCAATGAAGGGACGTGAATTATCTAGAAGAGAGGAAAATAAGAAATCGATTCTTGAATTCATTGTTTTGTTGGAGGATGTGGCAGTACCAGAGGCTGCACTGCGTGATGAAGGAAATAAAACAGTAGTGACATTAAAAAGAAAAAACAATTTTAAATAATAAAAAAATTAGATGGGTTACGTAATTAATCTTAAAGCTGACACTGGTCTTGTAGACCGTACTGAGAATACCATTAGATTTCTCAAGGATGTTAAGGATTATCCAACGTTAAGCAAGGAAGAGGCTATAGAGTGGTTTAAGAAATACAAATATGGCGATAAGAAGGAAAGTGACATGGCAAGAGATTATCTTATGTTATGCAATCAAAGATTAGTATTGGCAGCAGCTAAGAAATGGGCAAAGACCGATTCTTATATGGATTATGTCAATGAAGCTAATTTTGGTCTTCTTGAAGCAATTGAAAGGTTTGATATTAGTAAGGATGTAAAGTTCTCAACTTATGCAATGTGGTTTATTAAACGTGCGATTAACAAGTATATCTGTGGTGATTTGCAAGTTGTTAAACGACCAAACTTTTCTAAGACATTCCATGTAATTTCTAAAGCAACGAATGATTTTTTGCAGAACAATGAAAGAACACCAAGTCCAGAAGAGTTATTTGATATCGTCACATCAAAGTATGGAAAAGATATTAGAGACAAGAATGATATCTTGGATTTGAAAGTTAGTTATGTGGATGAGTCATCCAACGATGATGATGAAAGTCCTAATTATGGGGACATGGCAGCTTATAATCGAGTGAGTGCATCATATAACGATTGTGAAGAGGATGAAACAAACGAATTCAACAAGAAGTTAGTTTCTTCATTACTTGGAAAGCTTTCACCACGTAAGCAGCAGATAATCAAGATGCGATTTGGTATGTATGAAGAGGATAACGGTCTCAGACGTGAATATGAACGTGAGGAAATTGGACAGATTCTTGGTTTGACCTCAGAACGTGTAAGACAGCTTGAACTCTCTGCAATGGAAGAGATTAAAACTGAATATATTAAAACGATGGGAAAACTTAAGTAATGTAAAAAAATGGGTGCTACACTAGTGTAGCACCCATTTATATTTTATTTCACTGCAATTTGTCCTGCTGAAATCATCTTCTCTACTTTTGATGCGATATTTTTTGTCATTGGTCTTTCACCGTTAATAATCTTTCTGAACTGAGATTGAGCACCCTCTTCAGTGTGGTCTGGGAATAACTCTCTTGCCACTGCTGCTATGTTTGTCTTTTCAGTGTCAATAGTTGAGCGAATAGAGTTTGCGTCTCCCTTTGAGATTTTTCTATTCTTTTTCTCATAATCATCATAGTTATAATATTCCTTACCACCGCCAGCTTTTCTACGTAGCTTCTTTTTAGGTGTATTATCTTTATCGTTATCCTTATGATGTTTTGTATGACCGAAGTATTTCTGAATAAGGTCTTGAACATCACTTTGGTTATGGTGATGCGGCTTGTTTGTAGCAAACTCACCCATGAAGTCCTCATTGATTACCTTATTAATTGCTTCCGTTATAATTGCATTTACTCTCTTGCTATCCATAATTTCTGTTAATTTCTTACTATAAATACATTTTTATTGTAAAAAAGTGCTAATTTCTTTGGTTATTCCAAATATTTTCCATATATTTGCACAGATAACAAATAGGAGATAGAAACAATGAATACAAAAACAGCAACAAAGACAAACGCATTCGTTAATGCAGTTAACTTTAAGTCAACCACTTTCACTGAGAATGGCGCAGTTACTAACGTATCAACTGGTTCAGCTCTTGTTGACCAATTCGGTAAGGCTGGTAACTTCAGAGGTCGCACACTTGCAGAAGTATTTGCTGACCAAGCTACAATTTGGGCTGAGAATCCAAGTGCAGCTCTTCGTTTCCCATTCTACCTTCGTATGGTTACACGTAAGGTTAAGGTGAATGCCGATAACGAAACTGATAAGGTTCAGAACGGTCAAGGCGCTCGTGATGAGTCGTTCAAGCGTTTGCTTTGGATTGCTCAAGAGCAGAAGGATGCGTTCTACAAGAATATCTGGGCATTGCCTCTTGTTGGTTCTTGGAAGGACTTGTGGACTTTGATGTACTACGACATCAAGGATAACATCAAGTGCTTGAATCAAAAGGCACTATTTGAGGTTATCGCACAAGGTTTGCTTTGCGATACTCATGTTGACTTGATTAAGAAGTATATGCCTCGTATCAAGTCACAGAGCAAGTGCAAAACTGAGTGGACTACCATCACTAATGATTTGGCAAAGGCATTTGCTAATCAGATGGGTATTACCTATAAGGAGTACAATAAGATGAAGTCAAGCGGTAGAGCACACGACTTCCAAAAGTTGATTTGTTCTCGTAACTATAAGGACTTGAATTGGAATCACATTCCAGGTCGTGCTCTTAATCTTCTCGTTACAAGTAAGTTCCTTTCAAACCACAATTTGAAGGATAACTACACACAGTGGATTATGGCACAGCCAGTGGCTAAGTTCACAGGTTACGTCTTTGAACTTGCTAAGAAACTCCGTGATGCACGTGGCTCACGTGGCTATTACAGAGGTTCAGCTACAATTGCTCCAGAGGTTAAGCACACCCTTGACGCTCAGTTTAAGGGTCTTGTTGACAAGGCACGTGATGGTGGTAGAATCACCGAGAACGTATGGTGCTGCCTTGATACTAGTGGCTCAATGAATCAGCCAGTTACAGGTCTTAAGGACATTTATTGTTCAGACGTTGCAAGCTCTCTTGCATTGTTCTTCGCTGACCTTAACTCTGGTCCATTCCACAACAAGGTTATCATGTTCGATGACACCTCTTATCCATACGATATGAAGGGTGACTCGTTCTGTGATAGAATCATGAATCTCCCAAGCGTAGGTTGTGGTGGTACTAACTTCCAATCTGCTATTGACGAGATTATCAAGATTAGACAGCAGCACCCAGAGATTCCACTTGACCAATATCCTACAACTATCTTGGTTGTAAGTGATATGGAGTTCAACCCAGCTGGTGGCTGGCGTTCAAGACGTACTGAGCCTACCAACTATGAGTACTCAGTAAGGTCATTGAAGACTGTGTTCCCAGAGGAGTTCGTGGACAACATGAAGTTCATTTGGTGGGATTGCGCTTCAAGGCACGGTGTAACTCATTTCGAGGCTTCTGCTTTCGAGAGTGGTGTAACCTTCCTTAGTGGTTTCGATGGTTCAATCATGTCAACTCTTATGGGTATGGACAAGATACTCGATGAGAAGACTGGAACCTACCGCAACCCAACAGCCGAGGAGCTTGTTGCGACAGCTTTGTCACAAGAGATTTTGAACTACATTAATATTTAATGAGTTCCTACTTTATATATAAATGACCATTGACGAGAGTTGATGGTCATTTTTATTAAATAAAGTTAAACGATTTTGAATATTGATTTTTTTTTCATATCTTTGCAAAAGTAAAATAGTGTATATATGTTCTTTAATTACTTTAAAAAGAAGAAAAAGAAAAACAAGGGTAGTAAGTCCAAGTTTACTGTAAATTCATATAAGAAAAACTCCATTAGTAAAATTCAAATGATGGAGATAACTAATGCTGTGCTTAATAAAAAAAGGCTGTTTGTATATAGCGAATCAATTTAAAATTATAAAATAAAGATGAATCCATTACTTTCAGAACTTAAAGAGAGAGGACTTATAGCAAGTCTCTCTGGAAACTTAGAGGAATTGTTAAAAACACCAACAACATTCTATGTGGGAACTGACCCTACTGCCGATAGTCTTCACCTAGGGCATTTGCTTGCCTTTACAACTGCTAAGTTGCTTCAGTCATATGGACACAAGCCAATTGTGCTTTTAGGAGGTGCAACAGCCTTTATTGGAGACCCATCGTTTAAGTCAGAGGAAAGAAAACTTCTTAGTGCTGAGACTGTAGAACACAACATCAAGGGAATTCATGCACAAGTTAGCAAACTCCTTGATTTCAATTCAAAGGATGAGAATGGCGCAATTATGGTTAATAATTGTGATTGGATGAAAAACTTCTCATTCATTGATTTTGCACGTGAGGTTGGTAAGTGTATTACTGTGAACTACATGATGGCAAAAGATTCAGTTAAAAAACGTCTTGAACGTGAGGGTAACGGAATGTCATTCACTGAGTTTACATATCAGCTTATCCAAGGTTACGATTTTGTGGAGTTGTATAAGAAATATAATTGTAAACTTCAGATTGGTGGTAGTGACCAATTCGGAAACGGTACAACTGGTATCGAGCTTATCCGTAAGATGGTTGGCGGTAATGATGCATGTATGATTACTTGGCCACTCGTAACCAAGGCAGATGGTACAAAGTTCGGTAAGTCAGAGAAGGGCAACATTTGGCTTGATGCTGAGAAGACAAGCCCATATGAGTTCTATCAATTTTGGCTAAACCAGTCCGATGTAGACTCTGAGCGTTTCATTAAGCTCTTCACATTGATTCCATTGGAAGAAATTAACGCCCTCATTGAGAAACATCGTGAGCAGCCTTCAGCTCGTGTATTACAAAAAGAGCTTGCAAAGTACATGACTTGTATGGTACATTCTGAGGAGGCTTATAACAAAGCAGTAGAAACTTCTGAGATATTGTTTGGTAAAGGTACTACAGAGCAACTAGCTTCTATTGATGAAAAGTCCCTTCTTGCTGCAATGAATGGTGTTTCAATGGTCGAAGTGTCCAAGGAGCAGTTTACAAGTGGACTTACAGTATTAGACCTTGCAACAATGCATGATAAAGTACCATCAAAGTCTGAGGCTAGAAAACTGATTAAGGCTAATGGTTTCTCTATCAATAAGGAGAAAGCAACCAATGAAAAGGCTGTTATTGACTCTAGTAGCTTAATTAATGGTAAGTATTTGCTATTAACCAAAGGACGCAAAGATTATACACTGATTCTTGCAAATGGTTAAATAATATTAAAACTGAGGTTATCATTTGGTAGTCTCAGTTTTTTTTCGTATATTTGCAAAAAAATAATGTAATTATGGGCGTTTTATATTTTCTATTAATAAGTTTAGGCATTATTCTTTTATACATTGCGCAAACTGTACTATCTGACCGCAACGAAAAAAAAGAAGCTGAAGAAAGAAGGATTGCCGACCTTCAAAATGATGTAAAAGAAGAATTAGATGGTATAACCGAATATGCTGATAGATTCGGTGATAAATTCTATGATTCTCTTATTGATTTTGCTAGTAAGATGGAAAAATTATCTTTGGATGATGTTAAGGTTGATTTAAAACCTTATGACACTTATAATATCAAACGTCTTCAAGAATCATTTAGTCCACTTGGAAAATTTTTGGGTAGAATTGTGATTAATAAGAATCTTGAACCAAGGTTTATGGTTTCAGCACCATCTACGATTCCATCTAGGGCAGATATACAGTTGGAGGCAGCATTGACTATTGATGAAGTTAAGGAACTTGCTGATAAGTGTCGCAAAATAAAGATGGATGTTGACATTGAAGCATTTAGAAAGGATAAAGTAAGGAAAGCAATAAACAATAAATAAATATGGTAGAAACGTATCGTCCAATTCCATTAGATATGGAAGTTGTATTTAAGATTCTTGTAGAGGGAATTAAGAGTTATGTAAATCAGAATCACATTAAGGTTGTAGTTCTTGGATTAAGTGGTGGTATTGATTCCACAGTAGTAGCTGCACTATGTAAGGCTGGAAACATTCCCCTTATTGGCATATCTCTTCCATGTTCAACCAATGCAGATGTTGAAAATGATGCAGCCAAAGCTGCTGGGTCAGAGTTCTGTGACACATTTAAGGTGGTCAATCTTCAAGAACCTTATGAGGTAATGGAGAAGTTCTGTACTGAGGCTAGTGGTAAGGAGAAGACACCAATCTCTCAAGGTAATATCAAGGCACGTCTGCGCATGATTACACTGTATGACATTGCTTCAAAGGTTGGAGGCATCGTAATGGGCACATCAAATAAAACTGAGTGGCTAACAGGTTTTTGGACACTACATGGTGATGTTGGTGATATAAACCCAATTGGTGAACTTTGGAAAACAGAAGTTTACGCTCTTGCAAAGTGGATGAAGGAAAATGTTTTCAAAGATTCTAAGGCACTTGAGCAGTCGATTGCACTCATACCTACAGATGGTAATGGGGTTAAAGCTGGAGGTGATGCTGAACAGATAATGCCAGGATATACTTATAATGAGATTGACCACGTATTAAGCAAATGGGACGGTCTTTCAGAGAAGATTAAACCAATGTATGCTACTGATGGCTTAACAGAATCCATTAAAAATACTGTATTTGATGTTGAAAATGAAGATGTTAAGCAGCGTAGAATGGAGGCTTGTAAGAAGAGTGACAAAGAGTTTGTACCAAATCTTGGAGATTTATATGGAGTGGACTCTGTACGTAAGGTTTGTATGCGCTCTTGGAATAGCGAATTTAAACGTAGAAATCTTGAGGTTTGTATAAATCTTAAAGATGGAAATATTTTATTACATTAAGGATAATTTATCAGTCTTTTTTATTATGTAATTGATATTTATATGTATAAATGGTTATGTTATATGATAAATAGGACTGATATTTTTATAGAAAAATCTAGAGATATTCATGGAGAGAAATATGATTATTCTAAGGTAGATTTAGAGCATCGTGACGAGAAAGGTAGAGTGTGCATAATATGCCCTAAACATGGTGAGTTCTGGCAAAGACCTAACTCTCACACACATGGTTGTGGGTGTCCGAAGTGCTGGGAAGAAAGAAAGGACAAATGTTTATTTAGTAACACCAATGAATTTATTGAAAAAGCTAAAAAAGTTCATGGTGATAAGTATGACTATTCAAAAGTAGAATATAAACGTTCAAATCAAGATGTATGTATTATTTGTCCTATTCATGGCGAATTTTGGCAAACGCCAAATAAACATTTAGGTGGTGAAGGCTGTAAAGAATGCGGAAAAATTACTACTGCTAACAAACGTTGTTTAAAAACAGAAGATTTCATCGCCAAAGCCACTAAAGTTCACAACATGAAATACATCTATAATAAAACTGATTTAAATTCTCGTGATGAAAAAGGTAGGATAATAATCACTTGTCCAATTCACGGAGATTTTTGGCAAACTCCGCACAACCACTTGTGTGGCAAGGGCTGTAAGGAATGTGGCATAAAAGAAAGGTCAAATAAAAAGAAATTATCACAAGAAACGATTATGAGTCGTTTTATTGAAAAATATGGTGATAAGTATGATTATTCAAAAGTGGTATATAAGAAAATGCATTCTGATGTAATAATTACTTGCCCAAAACACGGAGATTTTACTTGTACGCCAGCGAATCACTTAGGTAGTAAAGGATGTCCAAAATGTAAAATGAGCCATGCTGAATGCAATGTTGAAAAAGCATTAATAGACAATAATATTGAATATAGATATGATGCTAGAAGAAAAACTTTACCTTGGTTAGAAGAACTAACATTAGATTTTTATTTGCCACAATACAAAATTGCCATAGAATGTCAAGGTGGGCAACATTTTTATTCTGTGGATTATTTCGGTGGAGAAGATAAACTCAAATATCGCATTGGTTTGGACGAAAAGAAAAGAAAACTTTGTGAAGACAATGGAGTTAAAATATTGTATTATAGCGAAGAAAAAATAGATTTTCCATATGAGAACACTACAAATGTTGATGAGTTAATAAGTAAAATTAAGTTATATGATAGATAAAAAATACGTAGATGCATGTATTGGGAATTTCAATATGCGCCTTGAACAGACTAAAGAAGAAGTACGAAGGGATGGTGAGGATAAAGGCAGCTTTGATTATGCCATTGCCAATCTTCGCAACTCTAGGGAGTGTATTGATGCTTTGCAAGGGATTGTAAACCAAATGAAACAAGAGGAACATGACCTTACCCAAGACGTATATAACAAGTTTAAGGAGAAAGGTTATAAAAGCACAATTAGATTTACTTGAGGTATGGTAAAATACGTATTACAAGTCTATGTTGATACAGATAGGTTGCTTAATGAGACTTGGAAGGAAGGAGAAAATAGATGGGCAAAGGTTGGCTCAAAAAAGTTCAAGCAGATAAAAGGTTGGGACGGTAAATCTCCGTTATACGCATGTGGTGAACGTTTTAGCACAAGATTAACTAATAACATAGCTAGTGCTAAAACATACAATAGACTTTGTGATTGTGAACATTATTCTTATAGTTGTTATTACCATCTTATAAAGTATAGAGGGTTTAAAGATTATCCAATTGTAGATGTTAAAATTTTGAAAGTTGAAATGCGTCCAGTTGTAGTTGCAACAATAGAAACCAAACAAGATTGGGGTAATAAATAAGTTAAGCTAACTATATACAAATAGACCAAAATAAATATGGGCAAGTCGAAATTTTTTGTTGAATTAGTTGATAGAGAGGGCACAACCTTATATTATAAGAGAGGGTTGGATAAGCAAGAAATAATTAATGGTGCTCTCATGACATACACAGAATATGAGCTTACTGAAAATATCAAGGAAGCTCGTGAATTCTATGATGAATATGATGCTAAGAATTGCCTTACCTTGATGAAGACGAATCGCCCAGCATGGATGGAGCAATTCAATGCTAGGGTGTATCGTATGATGGGTAATAAGGAATTCATTTCTGTCAATACGAGACCATTCGCTCATATTCTGAGAACAATCAAGGGCTATAAGCTAGCCAATGAAGCTGGCAAGAAAGCCATCATGGAAAAGCTTTTCTATAATGATGAATTATACAAGGCTTGTGAGTTTGCTTTGAACGAATTAAATAAACTGAAGTGATGAAGATACAGTCATTATCAATTGTAGTCCCCACACATGGTTGCATGAATCAGTGCAAGTTCTGTGTGAGTCGCATGCATAAAGAAGAATATAAAGACCTTATTTCTAGTGGCGATTATTTCCACAAGGAAAGTTATAAGAATCGCATGGCTTTTGCTAGGGATAATGGATGCAATACTGTTATGCTTACTGGACAAGGTGAACCACAACAGAATATGGCGTTCATTAGTGATTTTGCTAAGATGAATTCTGAATTGGCAATGCCATTTAGAAACATTGAGATTCAAACCACTGGTGCCAAAATTGATGAGTACACACTTAACTGTCTCCGTAATAATGGCATTACAACGATTAGTGTTTCAGTGTCTTGTTTGAATAATGATGAAATTAATACTGACATTATCAATGGTGGGCATACACGCATTAACTTGAAATGGCTTTGTTCAACTATTAAAGAATATGGGATGAATCTTCGTTTATCTCTTAATGTGACAAAGTGGATTTATCTTTACGAAGAACCAAAGGGAGAATATGAACCGATATTTGAATATTGCAGTAATGTATTGGGTGCTGACCAAATAACATTTCGTAAGATGTATACTGATGGTAGTGCTACACCTCAGACAAAGTGGATTGATGAAAATAACGTCAAGACAACATCATATTTTGGTGGACTTAATGACTATATTCTCAAAAATGGTCGTTATCTAGATACATTGGAATATGGTAGCAAACGTTATTCAGTAATGGGTATGTCAACTGTTATTGATGAGGATTGTATGGCTAAGAGCGAAGAAAAACAGAGTTGGAAATATCTCATTCTTCGACCAAATTGCAAGCTGTATACACAGTGGGATGATAAAGGTAGTTTATTGTTCTGAGTATGGAAAAGATATATGTACTAATTGAACGTGCCATTGGTGAACATCAAGGTTTCAAAGGTCAAGAATGTGTTCTATTGGTAATAAGAAAGGAATCTTTAAATGCCAAGGAAACTAGGGAAGCTATTAGGGATGCCATTGAAAGAAACTTGGGTTATTTTGGTGGCGATGCCTCAATCAAACTTGAAGAGGGTATCTCTCAGTTGATTGGAGAAGAGAAGAAGTTCAAGACATTTGATGATGACTATTTATTTTATTTAAGGGAAACAGATTTATGTTAGATATTAAAGGACAGTATTGTAAGGACGTAAAGGTCTTTACTGACAATGTGGAGGAGACTGCATTGTCAACAATATATAGGATTGCTGATTGTAGGGCATTTAAGGATAGAAAGATTCGTATCATGCCTGATTGTCACGATGGTAAGGGCATTGTGATTGGATTCTCATGTCCAGTTAACATTGAGACAGACCACGTTAATCCTGAGCACGTAGGTTGTGACATCGGTTGTACAATCTCTGCCACTTTCTTCGACAAGCCTATTGTTGAGGATAAGATGAAGGAGTTTGAACACAAGATTCGCAAGGATATTCCATTTGGATTCACTATCAATGACAAGTCCAAGATTGATTGGAAGCGAATTGCAAAGGCTATTAACTCAGCTATGGATAGATTGGTTTCACTTTATCCTAAGTTTGTGGACTATACAATCTATTTCAACTCAGAAATGGATTTAGAGAATTGGTGTAAGCATGTACACATTCCTTATGGTGATTTCATGAAGTCTATTGGCTCTGTGGGTGGTGGTAATCACTTTGTGGAGTACGATGTTAATGATGACCTTGGTAAGTACTGCATGTGCGTACACTGTGGCTCACGTAAGTTGGGCTTGGCTGTATTCAACTATTGGAATAAGATTGCCAAGAGCATGACTATTTCCAAGGAGGAAATGAAAGCGCTTGAGAATAGTGTTAAGACTAAGAACACAGACAGAACCAAGATGAAAGCAGAACTCGATGCTGCAAAGGAGGAGTATTTGTCAAAGAAAATTCCTGGATATTTGAGTGGTGAGCACCTTATGGGCTATCTTGTTGATGTGTTGATTGCACAAATGTATGCAAAGATTAACCACGAGGTTATCAATGAGCAGTTGATTGAGATATATCGTAAGATGTCAAATGGTGGTAAGCCAATTGATTTCATTTCGACTACTCACAACTACATCGACTATGACTTTAAGGCATTGATGGGTAAACCTCATATGATGATTCGTAAGGGTTCTATCCGTGCCTATGAGGGTGAGCGTGTAATCATCCCATTCAATATGAAGGATGGTATCTCAATCTGTGAGGGTAAGTCAAATGAGGATTGGAACTTCACAGCACCACACGGAGCTGGACGTTGTATGTCTCGTGACAAGGCTAACAAAACCTTGGATGTTGAGGAGTTCAAGAAGCAGATGGCAGATGCTGGTATCTATACCACCACTGCTGACGAGAAGACATTGGATGAGGCACCAGCTGCATATAAACCAATGGCTGAAATCGTGAAGTTGATTGAACCTACAGTTGACATCAAGTTCTTCATGAAGCCAAAGATGAATATCAAGGCAGCAGAGGATAAAAGAAGGTAAATAGAAAATGAGAGCTAATGGTACTAGCTCTCATTTATCATTGGATATATAACCTCTCTAACAAATCGTTTAAATCCAACATCTTTATAGTTCTTTTTATAATCCTTTGCAAGTTTGTATTTCTTACCGATAGATAATTTCTTTTTGAATTCTTTCCATTGATATACAGCACCTTTTATTGGGTACTCCCAGTTGGTTTCATTGTTCATAGCTTCAAGTTCAAATGGAATAAAGTTGTATGGCATATATAAGCCAACTATAAACAAAGGAAAATTAAGAATCCAATACCATAAATATAATGTATAAAAGCAGAACCATGAGTCATGTGTACTTTCAGCTTGTTTTACATGAGTCATTTCATGTGATTCGAAATTACTAGATATTTTATCCTCGAAATTAATTAGTTGAATATCACTTTTCTCTTTGCAATATGCAATTCCCTTCCATGTTAAAGCCCTAAATCCAGGTAGTAGGAATAATGCTTTTTTGGCTTTTAAAATTTGGATTTTACTTGGTTTCATAATTTTTTTTAATAAATATTTGGATTTTACAAAATTTAACTATATCTTTGCAATGTCAAATTGATTTTAACATGACGAAGGAAGGGTTAATAGAGTTATTAAAGAAGAACAAATTATCAGATTCTAAGAAAATTTCAGCAGCAGCCTTGGCAAATATAATTAAGTTTGCAGCCGTTAATTTGAGGATGGATGATAAAACATTAGATTACTATTATGATATTAGCATTGATGAGCTATTAGGTTCTGAAATGCCTGATGAGGAATATAATGTTATGAAAGAGCAAGGTTGGACAATAAATGAGAATTACTTAAAAATATTAATTTAACAAATTCATATTATGTTATACGTAGAATTAATAGGAAGACTTGGAGCAGACGCTGAACTAAAGACTTCCGCAAAGGGAAACCAATTTGTTTCCATGAGAGTCGCATCTAACGACTTCTTCAATGGCGAGAATGTTACGACATGGGTTAATGTTATGTGGTCTGGAGAACGTGCTGTTAAGATGCAAGAGCACATGAAGAAGGGTAGTGCCGTTTCTATACATGGTACATTAAGAACTTCCCTCTTCACAAACAAGAATGGAGAACAATCAATTTCTACTGATTTATTTGCTGATAGAGTTGATTTTGTGAACTTGGGCAAGAGTGGTGACACTCAGACAAATGAGGCTGTCACAGATACTGGAACCCTTAAACCGAAAGCACAAGAAACATCTAGTGCAGCAGCATCTAAAGATGTAGACGATTTACCGTTCTAACTAATTAAAGCCACTCACGATAAATGGGTGGCTTTCTTTTTATAAAAATATGTGTAATAAAAAAAGATATGACAAAATAGGTGCAATGTTGGCACTAATCAAATGTATGCGTAGTCGCAATCGTTTTCATAATTGGAAACGACAAGAAAAACGTATATACTATTGTAAAGAATGTCATGCTTGGCATTTAACGCATTTGAATTAACATTAATTATAACTTAAAATTTTGGAAATAAAAAAATTATCTATATATTTGCACAAATTGATAAACATATTAATAACTTAAAATAGAATAATAATGGCAAAGAAAACAACAACAGCAACTATTGTTGATGCTGAAGTAACTGAGGTAAAGAGTCCAAAGACTAAGAGAGCTTCTCGCAAATCTCCAATACGTACAAGACGTGCGCTTGATGAAATTTCAGCAGAAGCAGAAGAAGAACTTATTAAGGGTACTGCGCTTAAACGTGTTGATGATAGCGGTGAGATTAACACATCGAATCTTACCCCAGCTCGTAAAGCCTATTATAAGGAGATTGCATCAGTTCTTAATGAGAAAGAAATGTCAACCATCACTAGTTATGGCTCAGACCTTCAGAGAGCAATGAGTTCATATTCAAGTGATTTCCTTAAGCAGTCATTCGACTCCAAGGCTGGCATTGAATCTGCTCAGTTGATTTCAAATCTTTTGGGTGAGTTACATGAGGTTGACATTAATGACCTTGAAGCACCTAGTGCAGTAAAGAGATTCTTGAGACGAATTCCTGGACTTAGGAAACTTGTTGTATCTGTAGAGCAGATTAAGGCGAAGTACAATACTATTGAAAAGAATATTGATGGTATTGTTAAGAAGCTTGAGGCGACACGTCAGATTGCCATTAGAGACAATAATCTTTTGCAGAAGCAGTTTGAGAATAACTGTGATTATGTAGACCAATTGGAAGACCTTATCGTTGCTGGTAAGATGAAGTCTGAGGAACTTGGTGAACTTATCGAGAACATGAAATCACATTCAAGTGACTATGAGGAATATCAGATTAGTGATATTGACGAATATAAGAATGCTCTTGATAAGCGACTCACTGACCTTATCGCCCTTCGTTATGCGTTTAAGCAGTCATTGACTCAGATTCGTATTATTCAGCGTACAAACATCATGCATGCTAACAACACTGAGTCTCAGATTGCTATGACAATTCCTCTTTGGAAGAATCAGTTGTCATTAGCTGTGGCATTGTATGACCAGAAGCAAGCCATTGAGATTGGTACAAAGGTAACTGATACCACCAATGAGTTGTTCCGCAAGAACGCTGAAATGATGAAGGTTCAAGCTATCGAGGTTGCAAAGCAGAGTCAGCGTATGGTTCTTGATGTGGAGACTCTTCGTAAGTCAACACAAGAGCTTGTTGCTACCGTAGAGGGTGTACAAAAGGCTCAGAAGGAAGGCGCTGAAAGACGTGCAGCAGCCGAGGCTGAAATTGCAAAACTTGAAAAAGAAATGCACATGAAAGCTATTGGCGTTGCTGAATCAACACAGAAAGTTATCTCAAGTGAGCTTCGTGGGAAGAGAGACCAGAAGATGCTTGAGGAATAATGGACAAACTTTGGATTGTAACAACATGCGAAAATCATGAATATAAACAAGTTCCAATCGTCCTAGGTGACGATTGGCTTGTTTCTGAGACATATGTTATGGATGGTTATGTACATCTTAAGAATGTTTCAGATGGAACAGAGATAAAAGTAAGATTATCTGATTTAGTTGATAACCCTATGGGAAAAATGATGAAGCCTATAACGTATACGAAATTATCGAATACACTAATTAACGGTATCTCCGAAATGGTAGATGCCGACTTTATTCATACAACAAAAAAAGTGAACGATTATTCAAATGCATCAAGGAATAATGGATATGTTGAAAACCTATTCTATCAGCCAAAGGATATGTTTGAAGCAGTTGATTTTACTAACATGGGTATTGTCAATGAACCAGAGAACAATGTTCCAAAGTTCGTAAAGGGAGAAAAATATGCCTTAAGTGGCGTATCTTGTGAAGGATTTGAAATGCCTGAGAAAATATATGAACTTGTGGGCGTACATGATGAATATGATGGTATTAATATCAATTCTGTAATCGTTAAACAAGTTGGTGGATACCAAGATAAAATATTCACTCTTTCTAAGCATGATTGCGAATGCATGGGAATTGAATATGAGAATGGTTTACAACTGTTTCCAAAACATCTTAACTGGAAAAGAGTCAAAGAAATCATACCATTCGACAAGAATAATTTAGGTACGACCCCAACAAGTGAAATTGATAATACAATCAGATATGTGGTGTTGAAGCTGAATGGTTTCAAAGATTATTCTGACGGATATGTGGTAACGCCAAGTGGTAAGCTGATTAAGGAGGAAAGATTTATTAAATCCTTGAGGGTTATAAGCGATGAACCTATAGTATATGAGCAGCCAAGTGGTGAAAGTAAGAATGGAGTTATATTCCCTTCTAATACTAGATTGGATGTTCAGATTGCTTACCCAAGTGGATTAAACTATAATCATGGCAATTTCATTTCAGAAGAAGATACTGTTTATGTTCTCATCAAACTCGTGAAAGAGGTTAATGACCCAACAGCAATTGATGGGAAAAGTGGTGTTGAAAAACCTTATCTAGATGGTTTTAACCCTAATGACCATTTTAAGATTGCTTGGGATGAATTAGGGGCTTATACTATCGAAGAGTATGAGGCAGAGAAAGCTAGAAAAGAAAAGGCTAGAAAAGAGAGAATTGAGAGGGAAGAAAAAGAGAGGCAAAGAAGAATAGCTGAGGAAGAAAAGAGAGTTAGGGAAAAGAGAAAGTTAGTGGAGCAAGCTGTGGATAGAATGAAAGACTACAACATTAAAACTCCAAGTTTCCCAAAAATGCCAAATATTAAAATGGAAGGATTAAGCTCTCTTAATCTCTATATGGATAGTCTTGATGTATATTTTGATACACTAGATTCTTCTCTGAAGACACTTTCTAAGGACTTGAGTGGTATTTCTAAAATTATAGGTGTTGACCTTAACGATGGTATTAAAACAAATAGTTCAATATTTGATATGCTTAAACTTTAAAATAAAATAAATAAAATGGCAATTGTAAATTTTCCAAAAGAAATTAATGGTGTAAGAGTTGTACAGAGTACTGAAGAGGTTGTAGAAGCCTTGGCAAAAGGAGAAACTGTATGCCGCTATGAATGGGGAGATTCTATGACACCAGTGTTGAAGAATGGTGAGTATGCAAATCTTACGCCTATTAAGGATATTAATGAGGTACAGAGGGGTGACGCAGTGTTCTGTAAGATGCCAGAGGGTTATTACATGACCCATATGGTATGGGAAATCTCTCGCTGTGGTCACAATGGAAGACCTTGGTTTAAGATTGGTAGTACTGGAACTTCAATCTATGGTTGGACACAAGATATTCTTGCTATTGCAACTGGAACTGACCATTATCAGAAATTCACAAGAGAATATCGCAAAATGCTTAAAGGAAGTATTTGGAATCATTAAAAAACGTTAATTTATAGCGAAAAATTTGGTTTTCTCAAATATTTTTCATATATTTGCAATATAAAACTTGAATTTTTTTAATTAAATACTATATTTATAATAAACAACAAAAATAGAGAATAATATTATGATTACATTTAGTCTACATATAGAAGAGCAGCCTCGTGGTCTTGGATATGGTTATCCAAGATATGAAGGTGTGTCCATATTCTAATGTAGATTTACGTCATTTTATTATTATCATAAACCGAAGTTTCATAGTGTTTATTAAAGATATAATAGGTGGGTAGTCTACGGATTATCCACCTTAAATTGTTTAAAGTTGTTAAAAGTTTGATAAAAATTTGGTTATCTCGATTTTTTTTCATATCTTTGCATCGCTGAAGGGTTAAAACACTGATGGTTCAACAACAAGGCGAACAGTGTTTGAGATAAATAGCATAAAAAATTCAGTGATTACATGGTCGTTCAAATGTTAGGACAAAGCACTTAATACGTGTGGAAGAATGTAGGTACAAACTACCCACCTTCAATTTTTAAATACGGCCCTATCCTCTAACTGGCTAGGAGGTCTGCCTCTCACGCAGAGAATGGGAGTTCGAGTCTCCCTAGGGCTACAAAAAGATGTTAGAAAAGGTGTAGTTCGAAATGCACCGAAGTATATTAAATGTGGAAAGTCGTACCCTTCCAAGCAGACGTGTTTTCCACGCCTCGTTTGGGCTAAAGTGGGCGAGAGATTCACGCCTCCAACACAGCATCTTTCTTTAATGGCGCATTCGTCTAGTGGCAGGACACCACACTTTCGATGTGAGAACAGGGGTTCGATTCCCCTATGCGCTACTAGTGGGAACACACAGCAAGTATTTCTATTAACAAGTAATTAATTTTGGGTTTTAAGAGTACGGTTAAAAAATGTTCCCTTATAACATAGTTGAAACTGCATTGATTGACTAAATTGCCCCACGTCATGATGAGGTGGTGAGAATAGGTAAGGATGCTGCCATGATATGTTACTAGCTAGAGTTTCAACTTACATTGGGGTTTAGTATAACGGTAGTACGCAAGATTCTGGTCCTTGGTCTGTGGGGGTTCGATTCCCTCAATCCCAACAATTACACGTTACCAAAGGAATGGTTACGAAATGGGAATATTTTTCTAGAGTATATTCTCTCATAACTGGGACAAATGGGAACGCAGGTCAGTGAAATAAGGGGAATAGAAAGAGAAGACACTGACAACCTCTACCATAAACGTAATGGTTCTTAAACGAGTAGAATCGCCCTTATTAGATACGGTTCGGAAGGTATTGATGTAGTTGCAAATGCATTGGTACAATTACTTCCTTCGATGGGTTCGAATCCCTCACGTGTAACATGGAGCTTACTAGTCCCTTAGAGTCGCCAAGCGTCACTAAAACTATGTAAGCCTTGTCGGAGAGCAAGTCTTTTTGAGACGTACAATTTTGATACCTAGGGCTGAATGGTAAGTGAGAGATTGTATTATGGCAATAACAGCATATTGGCTTACTTGATTAGATACTGCTCTCCTTTTTTAGACAATATATAGGATATGAGTATAGAGAAAAGTTTCGATGGTGCTTTCAAACGAATGAGAGACCGCAATTGGGAGAAGATATATGTGTTGGTAGATATACACGACACCATATTAAAAGCTTGCTACAATGACGAGGAAACGCATCAGTGGTTTCCATATGCTAAAGAGGCTTTGGACATCATGAGTCATGCGCAGCAAATATCGCTCATTCTCTGGACATCAACCTATGATGACATCATCGCTGACTATCTCAAGCACTTTAAGGAGAATGGCATCACATTCGACATGGTGAACATAAACCATGAGACAAAGAACACAGATTTGTCTTGTTTCGATGAAAAGACCTATTTCAATGTGGGTATCGATGCAGAAACAGATTGGGAAATATTGTATAACTACCTTGTTGAAGGAATTAGACTTGGTAAATTTAAGTAATATGACTAGTAGTGACTTTGAAATAGCAAATACAAGAATTCATAGTATACTGACAGAGATTGATTTACATGAGAATAAAATTGTAGAGCTTAAACATGAATTAGAAGATATTAATAATTTCTTAAAAAAATAAAGCATACACAGCTCACCACTGTGGTCAATTCGAAAGGATTGTGGTTGAGAAACCTATGCTTTTAAATTGTGGAGTTGGGGAGTAGACAAACCCAAGGGTCTGTAAAACCCTCGCCATTTGGCTTCGTAAGTGCAAATCTTACCTCCACAACAAAATAAATCTAGGTGTAACTGGTAATAGGTTTCCAACTGCATTTGGAATGCAGGCGTAATGCATGGGGGTTCGAGTCCCTTCGCCTAGACAAAGGAATCTTGCAGCAATAGGTATAAGCATCAGGCATGTAGCTCAATGGTTAGAGCCTTGGATTTTACCAAGAGATTAGGGTTCGACTCCCTACGTATCTTTGTTTAAAGGATTCCGATTTTTAACATGGTGGTTGTAGCTCAGTTGGTAGAGTACCAGATTGTGGCTCTGAGGGTCATGGGTTCGAATCCCATCTTCCACCCAAAAAAAAGTTATCAAAAAATTTGGAATTTAATTTTTTTTTGTATATCTTTGCAAAGTATTTCATAGGCAACAAATACTAAAGGAAACATACAGCAAGTATTAATAGGTTATAGCATTAAACTGATAATTTAAGGGTCGTTGGTTCGAGTCCAACCCTCCCCACAAAAAATTAAACTTGGGGAGGTAGCTAAGATGGATAAATGTTTCCGAAAATAGGGGAGTAACTGGTAATCGGTTTCCAACTGCATTTGGGGTGCAGGCCTTAGTCGGCATGCGGGTTCGAGTCCCGTTTCCCCTACAAGTTGATGTAAATCAATAAATTACATAAATAGTATAGAGTGTTTTGAATTTTGGTTGATTTTTATGAAAGTTCGGCTATATATTATATAGAAATGTATAATTATATGGATGAATTAATAAGTAAAATCAGGAAAATGAAATTTGAACAAGGGTGTTCAAATTCTGATATTTCACTTGCGCTAGGTGTAACAATGGAGAAAATAAAAAGGGTTACTTGCAAGAGTTATGATGAAATACTCAAAAGAAAAGAAACAAAGGAAAAAGCAGAGGAAGAGTTTGTCGAATTAGTCAAAAAATATCTTCCACTTTCAAACTCGTTAAATCATTTGTGTAATAACTTAGGTTTAAGAGGTGTGGATGGCTATTATAAGAAGTTAAAAAGAATAATAAAAGAATATAACTTGTCAACAGAGCATTTTGGTAGTATTAAGCTATCTAATAATGGCGGTAGTAGAAATATGTACACTGCAATGTCTGATGACGAATTCTTTGTAGAAAATTCTAATCGTTATGGAGCATCGATTATCAAAAGACTAGTAGATGGTGGCTATAAGGAATATAAATGCGAGGGAGAAAATTGTGGAATTAACGAATGGAATGGAAAGCCATTAAGATTGCAAGTTCATCATATAAATGGAGACCATCACGATAATAGAATAGAAAATTTACAACTATTATGTCCTAATTGCCATACACAAACAGATACTTATGCAAGAAACAATATTGCTAAAACAAATAGTTTTAAAATTACAGATAGGGTTAACGAAATATTAACTGGTTCTGAAAGTTCTTTTAAACCAAAAGATATTGAAGAAATAAAAAAGGAAATATTACCGCCAAAAGAAAAAAAATATTGTCAAAACTGTGGTAAAGAAATAAAAGGTGATGGTGAAAAATATTGTTCTCCAGAATGTGCTGAAAAAGCTAGGAGAAAATTTGAAGTCACATCAGAGCAACTTATAAAGGATTTTAAAGAAATTAAGTCGTTTACTGGTGTTGGAAAAAAATACAATGTTAGTGATAATGCGATAAAAAGAAGAACCAAAAAACTTGGAATATATGATGAAATAAGGCAATTCATCACTCCAAGGTAAAGACATTTGATGTTATGGGTGAATATAGGAAAATCACAAAGGAAGACATTAATTTTCCAAAATATTGTCTCTTTTTCATAAAAAAAATACAAGAGGCTATCGATAAGTCAAAAAATGACTTGAGTTATGTGGAATTCTTAAAGGTAGAAGTTGAGACAACTTATCCATATTGTTCTGATGCCTTTGATTTGATAGCAAAGACATTTACTAGGAAGGGTCTTGAATTGAGAACTCCAACGTTTAAGATGGATAAGGTAGATGGAATACCACATTATCTATACAAGTGGGGCGTAAGGAAGGAGGTTGATTACGATGACCTCCCTTTTGACTATGATGATTGGTAAAGAAATAATATACTTGGGAACTCACAGCAAGTTTAAAATGGATAATTTTTTATTTGACCAAAATGAAAATAGATAGTTCGAGCCTATCAAAGTTATAGTTCCCTTTTAATTGAATAACATTTATAATAATAAAATAGTGATTTTTTAAGAAAAAAAGTTATGAAGAAAATTCTTTTAATGTTGGCACTGCTTAGTGCCGTAGTGAGTGCGAATGCACAGATTGCAACTGAGAATAGCAATGCTTTGGATAACATTAGCTTTGGAGTGACAGCAGGTGTTTCTACACCGCTTGATTTCAACTCAATGTTTCCACTTAACACAAACGTTGGTTTGAAACTTCAGAAGGATTTCACACCTTATTTTGGTTTGCAAGTTGAGGGCGTTGCTTTCCTTAACGACAACCATTTCAGTGACCTCAAAACCGCAGTAAAGGCTACTAATGTAGGCGTGAATGGTGTTTTCAACCTTTCTAATATCTTTGGTGGATATAGAGGTACTCCACGTGTATTCGAGGTTAGTACTGTGACTGGTATTGGTTGGCTACATACATGGGACACACCAAACAACTTCTTGACAGCGAAGACTGGTCTTGACTTGGCTTTCAACCTTGGCAAGAAAAAGGCAAGTTCGATTGTAATTACTCCAGCAGTATATTGGAATCTGAACAAGTTCGGTAATATCTACTTTGATAAGCGTGGTTCACAGCTTGCTATCAATGTATCGTACATTTACCACTTCAAGACAAGCAATGGAACACATCACTTTAAGACTTATGACATTGGTGCAATGATTGGTGAGATTGACCGTTTGAATGGTGCATTGTCAGAGTGTGAGAGTAGAGAGTCAAAGGTGATTGAGAAGATTGTTGAGGTTCCAGTTACAAATGCTGAGACAGCAACAGTCGTAACTGATAACGGTGAAAAATGGGTTGTATCATTTGCAAACGCAAGTGCAAGTCTTACTGACGAAGCTAAGTTCGTTCTCAATGGTGTTGGTGAGGATGCTATCGTGGATATCGTAGCAACTGCATCACCAAGTGGTACAAAGGCTTTCAATCAGAAGCTTTCTGAGAAGCGTGCCGAGGCTGTTGCAAACTACTTAACCAATCGTGGTGTTAAAGTAAATAGCGCAATCGGTAAGGGCGTAGATGCTACAGCTGGTAAAACTGCTGTTGTCACAACAGCACAGTAATTTAGCCAAGTGGCGTTAGGAGAATAAGACTATGCTTTGACGGTGGACATGCAAAAAAACCGTAAGTTTATCAGTTATCAATTTGTCTACATTCTCCTTTTCTTCAGATAACTAGATAAACGGTTGCTGCGAAAGGTAAACAGCTCACGAACTAATACCAAACTAGATATTGAGTTAATATCACTAAGTTAGTTCACCATTGTGGGATTAGTGTAGCTGGAGGGGCACGGCAGACTTCCACTCTGCAAGCATCCGAGGGTTCGATTCCCTTATCCCACTCAAAATAAAAAAAAAATGTTAGTTCGACTTGATATTTTCGCACATTTCATTATATTTATATATAGGTAATGTATATAAATTATGAAAAAAGAAGATTTAAGGAAAACTATAAATAAAAGCATTGGAGAACAAAAAAAAATAATTGAAAGTACTAATTCTATTAGTTATGCTGCAAGAGAAATTTTAGGCACAGATAGCACACTTGCTAGAACTATAATTAAAGAAATATGTGAAGAACAAGGTTGGGATATACCAACTTGGTATAATAGGGTTAGATATTGTTTACATTGTGGAAAACCAATCATAGGTGGGGATAGTAAAAAGAAATTTTGTAATAGTTCTTGTGCAGCATCATATAATAATAAGTTAAGAAGTACAAAAAAACACTATTGTATTAATTGTGGTAAAGAAATAAAACGAGGTAAATTTTGTAACAATACTTGTTGTGCAGAATATAATGCAAAACAATATATTGAACGTTGGAAAAATGGGGAGGAAAATGGGTTGAGTGGCAAATATGGAATTTCGCAATATGTTAGACATTATATTTTTGAGAAAAATGATAATAAATGCGAGGTTTGTGGGAAAAGCTATATAAACCCATATACTGGATTATCTGTACTTCAGATTCATCACAAAGATGGAGATTGTACAAATAATAAGGAAGAGAATCTTCAACTATTATGCCCAACGCATCATGCAATGACAGAAAACTTTGGAAGTAGAAATCCAAATGCAACTAGAAAGGATAATAGAATGAGATATTAAATGACGGTGTAGCACAGTGGCTAGTGCGTCTGCTTGCCATGCAGAGGACGCCAGTTCGATTCTGGTCATCGTCTCACAAACAGTTGTTAAACTGAGGAGTTGCACCATGCCGTGTTAAAAGGTAATATTGGTTCGAATCCAATACACGGCTCAAATAAGAATTACATGAAAAGTTGGCGTAGTAAGCCATCTTCTAAAGAGTGGGCAGAAGCAATAGATAACTATTGTGAGTTGACATTGTAAACTCAATGGTCTGCCACCTATAATGGGGTAAAAGTCCACCCTAAGATAATAGGTGTTGGCAGTATGGCGAGGTTATGAACTCAGATTTCGGTAGGACACACGAGACTCCTTTGCCTTGAAAGGGACATCAAAGTAATTCTTTCATTAATTAAACTAAAATCTAACAATATGGAAAAATGTATGCGTTGTGGTCATGAACTTATCATTGGAGGTAATTTCATGCTCAGTGAAATCAACGGAGAAATTTTGGCAGAGGAGGATGATGCAATGGTAACAAATGCATCTTGTCCTTATTGCGGAGCAAGGTATGAACTATACGACACACCACAATCTGAAAAAAAGAATTATCCATATTGGAGAGACAACAATTTGGAGGCTTAGTTCAGTAGGTTAGAGCACCAAGCTTATACCTTGGGAGTCGGTGGTTCAAGTCCATCAGCCTCTACTGCAAGGAAACATCCAGCAAATAAAGAGTTATTATTGTAAATTGCTACCGTAACGGTTTGTGGGTTCGACTCCCACACGTCTATCTTAACGAGGGCGTTGGTGAAATTGGTAAACACGGCTATTGGAGAATAAAATGTTTCCGTCTTTTTATATTATAGTATAGCTAGAAGCAAATAAAAAATAAAATAACTGTTAAACGGAAAGTTGAAAAGGTTTCCCTACACAATAGGTAAAGAAGTTATTCACCTTTACTGAGGGATTATACGCAAAGAGAAAACACCTCGACACACTCTCCTACAATAAAATTGGAAGACACGAACCGTAACCGTATACCCAGATGTATACGCATCCGACTTTCCTTGTGAAAGTGGCAAAAGCTTGAATCGAAAATGCAACCGTTGTGTGCTTTGGAGCTTGATACCGAATCAAAAATAAGCAGTGTATGATTCTATGACTTAATTTCGCTTAACAGTAACTTGCGCCTATGGGGGAATAAGTAGACCCGTATGTCTTAGGAACATATGTTGAAATACACGTATCAGTGCAAGTCTGATTAGGCGCACAAAAAAAGGTGCTACGACAGACTGTGGAAGCCAATTTGATAGTGGCGAGTTCGTAGAACGCTGTAGTTAAATGGAATTTGATAAACAGCCTTTTTATTAATAATTCTTAAAAAATTTGGTTATTCCAAATATTTTTCGTATATTTGCACAGTAATTGAAAATGTTATGGGTAGAATACTTTTTATATTGTTCGTAGCTTTTATCATGACACTTGTTGTTGTAGTTATCAATAACTACCTCAATAAGAGAAATGGTAATACGATGTCAAGGGAAGAGAAAAGAAAGTCTTTCAATGATGACATTGAGGCTGTAGCCAAGGAAATTAAAATGAGAAGAGAAGTATGATTTTATGTTATATAATTGGTGGTCTCATTCTTGGTGGTTTTATAGTATCACTACTATTCTCCTACGAGATTAGACACGCAATAACAATTCTAGACACAGAGCCTTTCCTTAAAGGTGATTATGCGGAAGAAGAACCATATGTTAAGTATCATAATGTTTATTGCAAGAACTGTAAATTCTTCGATGGGACAGCAACATGCCTACATGAACATAGTTTCGGTATCTTGAGCAATCATAATACAATTATATGCAAAACAGATGGGTTCTTTGAACCAAAATAAAACTTAATGGTGGGGTAGCTCAGTTGGATAGAGCAAAAAAAAATGTACGAAAAGTCGTAACTTTCAAAAACTCATAATATTTATATACAAATGTACGAATATTATGAAATGGATAAATAAAAAAAATGAGTTAGAGCGTTTAATTAATATAGAGCATATTTCTTACGAAGAAATAGGTAGACGTTATGGTGTAAGTGGTCAAGCAGTAAAAAAAGCTGCTCAAAGGTTAGGAGTTGTAATTCCGCAAAGAAGAGAAATTAATCCAAATGAACATTTTAATAAAGGAACAGCAGAAACTACAAAATGTGTTGAATGTGGTCGTGAATTTATAAAATATAAAAGTCATTATGGCAATTTTTGTTCAACAGAATGTGCAAGTAAATATAAACATAAAAAAGCCTATAAAGATTTCTTGGAAAATAATGAGAAATATTGTAGGGCTAATTACACACCAAAAGCATTTAAAAAAGAAATATTAGAAGAACAAGGTGGCATTTGTCCATTGTGTAAAGGTAAACCATTTCATAATGGAAAACCATTGGTCTTTATATTAGACCATATTGATGGTAATGCTGCTAATAACAAAAGAGAAAATCTTAGAATGATTTGTCCAAATTGTGATAGCCAATTGCCAACTTACAAATCAAAAAATAAAAATGGAGCGAGAAGTTATTATCGCTATCACAAATATGATGAAAACACTAAGATAGGCAAATAAGATGCTCCCATAGCTCAGTAGATAGTAGCAACTGCCTTCTAAGCAGTAGGTCGTAGGTGCAATTCCTACTGGGAGTACGAATGCGGTTCGAGTCCGCTTCAGTGACCGAGATTAGGTAAATTCAACAAAGCAGTGTTCGATTCTTGCTTATCTCCACACTATGAGTTTCCAATGTTAACTCGTGGGGATTATGGTTAAGTTGAGGTCAAAAAACGGTGTATCTAGGATGCCCAGTTGCGCCTAGCTGCATCAGTAGGAACGTACAGCAATCATTTACTTATTTTAAAACATTGTATTAGATTCGTAAATGAAGATAAGCGAAGCACTAAATCATAATTGCGAGGCACTTATCTATGCTCTTAGGGGCGAATGTCTAGTCATGACAGTAAATTGACCGTTCCTTTTTATTTGAAGCAATTGACACTAAATATAATGGAAGCGTACAGCATGTACTTAATCATCTTATTACTAACTTAAAAGGTTTCCAATTAAACACTTGCAAGGGCAACCAGTAAGCGTACCTTTTATAAAAATTAGGCAAAGGGCTAAGTACCACATGGTTAGCTGTGAAGACAGTAGCAGTGTACATGATTAAAGGGAAAAATAGTCATAATAAACCTACGCTTCCTTTAAAACCATTCACGGCAAGCAGGAGTGCAGAATAGGTGGGAGGCTACGAAAGATATGACAAATGCGCAAGCTTTATCTTGAGCCATCAGTGAGATACCACTCTCCTCATACCGTGAAATGCACCCATAGCTCAATGGATTAGAGCACTTGTCTACGAAGCAGGGGGTTGTAGGTTCGAGTCCTACTGGGTGTACATACTTTTTTTAAGGAGAATGTTATGATAATAGAGATAAATAAGAAACTTATTCTAAATGTATTTGAACAATGTTTAGTTGTAAAAGATGGTAAGTTGTTCAATACAAATACTAACGAGTACGAAGCCATTGAGGGTGATAAAGTTAAGTTTTGTTTCACCAATTATTTCGGAGTAGATTGTTGGGTTAGTGGAACAGTCGATGGATATACTTGTAATAGAAGAATCAAGTTAAGGGGTATCCATGATTTATATGCAATTAAATATGGTACTAAGAAAACCATCAAGCATTTATCTGTAATAACAGACAGCGATTGCGAAGATGATGAAGCAGATGCTTATGAGGAAATGATGAAAGCTGAATGGGAAGCTGCTTTAAGTGAATGAAAAAAAGTTCTCAAAAAATTTGGAATTCTCAAAAATTATCTATATCTTTGCAATGTTATAAGGTAATAATGAAGTAAGAAATTAAGAAAAATACAAAAAAAATTCGTCAAAAACGAAACTTTTTAAAATTAAGTATATAATTATAGAAAAAAATCAATACATTTTATATTATGATTACAGTAGTTAAAAATATCGTCAAAGCCAATGCTAGTTCATTTACATCAAGTAAGTGGAATGATGCCATTGTATCTAATTTTGATACTATGGGGAGGCAACAGCTATGCGGTTATACTGAGATATAAGATGTAAGATATTAGGCACTTACTTCACTATATATTTCCCAAGCTGTTGAAGAACTCCAAGAAAGTCTTTAGCAGCTTTTTTTGTGCTCTTTACTTTTTTTAACTTAAAAAATTTGGATAATAAAAAAAATTTTAGTATCTTTGCAAAAAATTGTGTTCGGAATGAAAGTAGTAGTATGTATAGAGAAGTTTGAAGGGCACGGTCTCACATTTAGAGAGGGGGAAACATACCTTGCTAACATGGTGAATCCAAACTATTGGGTTGTTGATTCAGTAGGTGTTAAGTCAGAGGACTTCATGCTTCATTTCGAGGTCGTAGAGGAGCTTGTAGAGGACAAGACTAGTGGAAGCACAGTTGAGGTAAATAAGAAGTTTGTAGAGGAAGAGAAGGACTTCAAGGAGTTTCTTAGGAACTTCGGTTTTAAGGATGAAGACACAGAAGAGAAAGAAGAAAAAGAGTCAATACTCGATAAAATAAGGGATTACATATTTGCGTAATCCATATGGGTAGGTAGCAAAGATGGTCAATGCACCAGACTGAAAATCTGGCAATGGTGGTTCGAGTCCACCCCTACCCACAAAGCCAACTTCATACAGATAATCAATCCCACTACGTAGTGCTCTAGAGAATATGGGAGATAAAACTGTTTGGACAAACACTACTAAGGTTGGCTTTATAATAGTGGCGTAGCTCAGTTGGTTAGAGTATTGGCCTGTCACGCCAAGGGTCGTGGGTTCGAACCCCATCGTCACTGCAAAAAAATAAAACTTGAATAGCCTCTGGGGATGCTAGGTGTGTCCGTCACTCTGTCACAGTGTTCAACCAGGTGGGTTCGAATCCCATAGGGGCTGCAAAGTTGGAACTATACAAAGATAATAGGAAGTTAATTAGATAGGTCTCGCAAACCTATTATTCGTGGGAAGTCGTTGTATTTGACGTTAACTTATTAATCCCCTGAACGGTCCAAACAGGAGGGGTTTATCTGAGTATTACTTGCAAGAGTTTCAACTTTATATGTGGGAGTAGCTGAGAGGTTTAGCGGTAGGTTGAAGCCCTACAGACGGTGGTTCGATTCCATCTTCTCACACAAAGATTAGATTCAGAGTGGGGCATTAGATACACTACATTGGGTAATCTATATAAGTCCGCATCTGTGAGTTGCAACATCTAGTCTTTACCAAATGGATGGGTATGCAAGTGGTTGAAGCAACTAGTATTACAAACTAGCATTCCACACGTAGGTTCGAATCCTACCCCATCTACTAAAAAAAAATTGGTTCGAATACTTGATTTTTTCGAACTTTTCCTTATATTTATAATAAAGAAAGTTTGAATTATGAAAGTAGATTGGATTAATGAAAAAGAGACTCTTGAGAAACTTATAAAAGAAGGAGTACCATATGAGCGTATTGGAAGACATTATGATGTGTCTGGAACTGCTGTTAAAAAAGCAGCAAAAAAATTGGGTATTGAACTTGAGCAGAAGCGAAAGATAAATCCTAATGAACATTTTAACAAGGGTACAAGTAAAGTTTGTTACTGTCTGAATTGCGGTAAAGAATTAAGTGGTTCACAAGTTAAATATTGTTCGAATGAATGCCAAATGGAATATCAAAAAACAAAAAAAATAAACGAATGGAAAGAGCATCCAGAAAGATTTTCATCAGAAAATGGGTATTCATTTATTAGAAATTATCTGTTAGAGAAGTATAACTATAAATGTGAAAAATGCGGTTGGAATGAAGAAAATCCATACACTCATTCAATACCATTAGAGGTTCATCACATAGATGGCGATTGCACAAATAATAGAGAAGAAAATCTCCAGTTATTATGCCCTAACCATCATTCTTTGACAGAAAATTTTGGTAGTAGAAATAAAAATAATAGCAAAAGATATAAATTAATGGAATATAAAAGAAAATTACGTGAATAAATAATAATTGGGAGTTAGCTACAATGGTTAGAGCAGGGGCCTGTTAAGCCTCAGGTTGTGGGTTCGAGTCCCACACTCCCAGCATACGTTTGGATAGTCAAGAGGTCGAAGACAACAGACTGTTAATCTGTCGTGGCGTTGTCCCCATCGTAGGTTCGAATCCTACTCCAAACGCAATTAGGAGGCTGAGAGCACTGGAAAATAGTGTGCTATGCCATTGTTGAGGTGAGCATAGAAGATGGGTTCGATTCCCATAGCCCCCACTCCTAGACGTAGGGGATAAAAAGCCTAAAGATGTACATATAGGCTGTTGAGATTTTAAGTATTTTGCAGATACTATTTTAATCAACCGCTTGGGAGCTGATAGTCCTGCGATAGTGCGACTAAATATGGGCCATGTAGTGTAACGGCTAGCACTTCACATTTGCAATGTGACAGAGGGGTTCAAATCCCACATGTGTCCACTTAGAATTTTGGTGGGATACCCAAGTGGTTATAAGGGGGGAGACTTGAAATCTCTTAGTTCGGTTGAGATATATCGGAGCGTGGGTTCGAATCCTACTCCCACCGCAAGTTTAACTCATAAATTGAGAATAATGATAACATTTAGAGAAAGTTGTAAAACAATTTTTGCATATGAAAATGATGTTTATTTAGGGGCAATTGTTTTATCTGATGATATCGAATACGAGAGATATAAAGACAGATGCAATGGTGATAAACTATTAAAAATTGTTCGACTTGAAACATCTAATGAGTACACCAACAAAGGTATTGGAAGTGCTCTTATTCGTAAAGCAATAGAATTGTATCCAGAGCACAATATGTATTTGTTGTGCCATCCAATGCCAAGAGGAAATTGTGATGCAAAACATAAAACAGTTAGTGATTTGAAAAGATTCTATAGTAAATTTGGTTTTGTTTCTTGTGGGGAACTATTACCAACAATGATTAGAAAAGCTACAATATAATCGTTCTAGAAGGACACGCTAGGAATTAAACCACCTAGAGAAGTTATCGTAGGCAACGAGAGAGCTAGTATCATTCATCAAGGCTAGCTAGCTACAGTTGTACGAGATAGTGGAATGTAAGGAATCGATTTTATGGAGAGTTACCCAAGTTGGTGAAGGGGGCACATTGCTAACGTGCTAGGTCTGTAACAAGGCGCAGGGGTTCGAGTCCCTTACTCTCCGCTTTTATAGTATATTAATGTTATGAATGAAGCAATACCGTTTATATCAATATTCATCGTGATGTTTGGTTTAGCAATCACCATGAGAAAAAACAAGGGGGTAGCGTCAATAGGATGGGTAATCGTGGCTATCGGTGTAGCAATAAACATGATACATTGTTTTATCCTTGGAAAAATCATACTTGGTATTTTTAATATGATTTTCTCAATACTTGATGGTTTAGCGGCAGTTGCAACATATAAGGCATATAAAGAGAGTCTTCTCGAAAATAGGGAAAAGTTTTTAAACGAAATAATGAACTACAAGAAACAAACAATATGATAGTACATGATATAAAGTCAATCGTGAAAGGTATTGCACAGCTTCAGTATATCATGTCTGGAGGAATTGCAGTCTATCATATCACATCAGTTGATGATAAGAAATATCAACTTGAGATTGACCTTAGTGATAAGAAAGATGTTGGGGAAACAGCAGCCTTTAAGCCAACTGAAAAAGCAATCCTTCTTATGAGGTGGATTAGAAAGGCAAACGAGAATGATACATTAATTGAAATAAAATAAAAGAAATTTAAATAAGCATATGAGAATGGTTAAAGTCATAAAACGTAAAAAGCGAAAGTGACGCTCTATAAGTTTTCAACCACGTTGAGCTTAGAGCGTTATGGAAAGATACAAACAAATGCGCTTGTAGCTTAGTGGTAGAGCACGTGTCTCTTAAACATGGGGTCAAGGGTTCGAATCCCTTCAGGCGCACACTAATATCCGTATGTATCTTACATACAATTTGCGCCCATAGCTCAGTTGGTAGATGCACGAAACTTTTAATTTCGGGGTCGAGGGTTCGAGTCCCTCTGGGCGCACTGATTTTCTAACCTCCGTTAGTTCATCGGTGAGTGCTCGAAAGAGACGAGAACACTAGTCTTTTAAACTAGGTGTGGTTGGTTCGACTCCAACACGGAGGACAATTTTCATATGCTCCTATGGCAGAAGGGTTCATGCACTAGACTCTTAATCTGGCTATCAAGGTTCGAGTCCTTGTGGGAGTACGGAATTTATAAATGTTACGATAATGGGTAGATGTAAATGTAAAGTTTGTGGCAAAGAATTAGAATATTGTGGGGATAACTCGCCTATGCTTAAAGAAGATGTTTGGTACAAGATAGTTGGTTTCTATAACTTGGAAGAATACGAAAAAGAAGCTTCTAAACTATTTATGAAAGCTTACAAAAAATGGAGACGAGGAAGAAGCGAGTTCAATGATAAAGATGAGTATCATTTATATATTTGCACAGATTGTATGGAAAAAGCGTTGGGAAGAAAAATATTGAAATCTGAGTTAATAGGAGAAAATACCCCATTTAATGAAGGATTTGAAAAAAATTATTTTTAACTGTTATGATAATGGCTAATTGTGATAAAAACAATTGTAAATTAGAAGAAGGCTCTAACTCAAGGTGGTCAAAGGAAGAGATAGAGAAAACTTTGAAAGAGTATTGGTCACATGTTGACTATAAGGTCGGTGATTGGGTAGAGACTTGTAACTTCCTTCCAGGAATTGTACAGAAGATAAACATTCGTTTCAACGATGACCCAAAGTACAATTGTTTTGAAGATGATGTGTTGATATTCTATCCACATTATGCTTTCACTGAAAAGGAAGGATGGAAAGGTAAGTATTGTGGTGGTAGCTGTTGTTCAGTAACGCATTGTGGGGTACATAAAATAACTCCAGAATATGCTTGCAAGCTTATGTCACTTGGATATGACCGTCTTGAGAAACTTTGGGATAAGGCTATTAAGAGCGATAACACTGATAAGAAGTGGTCGGAATACGTAGAAGAATTATATGCGAAAGAGTTCCCAAAGGGATTTGAGTAGCATACTCATGCCTCGTTAGTTCAGTTGATAGAACGACTGATTTGTACTCAGTAGGTCGGGGGTTTGAATCCCTCACGAGGCTCGATGCTAGGAGAAGTCACATGGTAGATGTACAGACATAGTGCTATGTGGTGAAGAATCTAGAACAGAACATACTAGTCTGTAATAGTATGCCAAAGGTTCAATATCAGGGAAGGTTACTTTGGATTTTAATAGTGGGTACACACAGCAAGTATGAATTTACACTTCAAGCAGACTGTCAATTTGTGTAACGTGGGTTCGATTCCTAACGGTGTATAAAAAATGCACTTGTTTGTACAACATTTCAAAAGTTCGTGATATTTATATATAAATGTCGAACAAATGAAACAATATAAATATAATTATTTCTACAGGATAGAAAATTTAATTGATGGTAAATTTTATTACGGAATCCACAGTACTGACAATATTGAAGATGGATATATGGGTTCTGGGCATCGTTTAGTAGAAGCGATGAAAATTTTTGGGAAAAATAATTTCAAAAAAGAGATATTAAAAAATTTTGAAACACGTGAGAAGGCTTCGGAATATGAGGCATTAATGGTGACAGAAAATTTAGTTCACGATAGAAATTGTTATAACGTTAAATGTGGTGGCGATTATGGCACTACTAGTGGAACAATATTAGTAAAGGACAAAAACGGAAAATGGTCTAGAGTGTCGGTTGAAGATGAACGTTATAAAAGTGGCGAACTAAAGAATATAATGGCTAGTTTAATATCAGTGTATGATAAAAAAGATAACGGTTATAAGACAATAACACCAGACGAATTCCATAGCAATGGCGATAGATATATTGGGGTAACAAAAGGGAAAGTGGTTGTCAAGAATGACAAAGGTGAAATATTACTTGTTGATGTTGAAGATGAACGTTATAAACGTGGTGAATTAACTGTGGTGTGGAAAGGAAAAAAACATTCAGAAGAAACAAAGATGAAAATTTCTGAGACGCACAAAAGAAACCATCACCAACAAGGCGTAAGTAATTCACAATATGGAACGTGTTGGATAACAAAAAATGGAGAAAATAAAAAGGTAAAGAAAGAAGATTTGAATATGTTTTTGTCTGATGGGTGGAAAAATGGTAGAAGTAATTTAAATGTTACAACACCTTCAGATTTAATAGATAAAAATAAAGTTATTAGTTTATACAAGAAATATAATAATTGGGGTAAAGTCGCTGAAGAATTAGGAATTAGTAGAATGACAATAATGAGGTACAAGAAACGCAACCTATAATTAAACTGGAGGGGTTGAAATGTTGGTTTTATGTACCCTTTTATGCTGGGGTGGCTGAGAGGTTGAAAGCACTGGCTTTGTAACCCAGAGGCGAAAGCCCACGCAGGTTCGAATCCTGTCCCCAGCTCTAAAAAATGGTGACGTAGCTCAGTCGGTAGAGCACTAAAAAATCAACGTGTTGCCTCGTGTGCGCAACCCACAGCAAATATTATGATGAAAGGCTGTTAACCTAGGGGTCTGTGGTTCGAGTCCACACGTCACCGCAACTTGCCTCGTTAGCTCAGTTGGTAGAGCGTCACTTTAGTAATGTGAATGTCGGGGGTTCGAGTCCCTCACGAGGCTCAATGGAAGAAAGGAAATGTTATTACGTCTGTTGCTTTATTGAGGGCATAGAGAAGACGATAGAAATGCCTCCTAGGACTGGTCCTTTGACTTTACAAGAGGCAGAAGATGTTAGAAAGAGGAAAAGTAGTGGTAGGTATCGTAGAAAACTAAGATATAGGATTCTAGATGCAGAGAAAAATGAAATAGTAATATTATGAATTTTTGGGTATTTTATATATTAGGTTGCTTAATTGCATTTATATGGGGTACAAGTGACTATTATGAATTTAAAGTTAGAAATAAAACTTATAATGGTCGTATATTTGAGGATGCTAAGGATTTACTTAATATGATAGTATTCTCATTAGGCTCATGGTTTGCCGTTATTATGCTTATTTTTAGCAACGATGATATTAATTTTTCTTAAAAAATTTGGATATTCCAATTATTTTCAGTATATTTGCATCATAATGGTGAAAATATGTTAGAAGTAACGGAAAAAATATTGGCTAGCATACATGCTGTACCAATGTCATATAATGAAATAAGTGCATTACCATATCTCAAAACAATATCTGATTATGGTATTAGTTTCTCAATTGAAGTTTTATTGAAGGATGATTTAATTGTAGAAAAGGTTATTGATAGGCATCCATTTCGCACAAAAGAGTATAGGGAGAAATATGGCGAAGTAGTGAAAATAAAATATCGTGCAACAAAAAAAGGCGAAAGATACCTTATTGAGCATGGTTATTTGGACTAATAATGTACTAAAAATATTTTATTATATGGAACATGTTAAATGTGTAAAATGTGGTAAGGAAACTGAGATTAATCTTCACAATGCATTAGATGAAGAGGGTGAGGTTTTCAAGTGTCAACATTGTGGGTATATGTTTAGATACACAAAAGAATAACTTATGAAAGATTTGGAAAAGTTTTCGAAAGACGTTGCTATATCGTATAGTAATGCAGTAAAGGAGAGGATGAATACAAATGTAGATAATGTTGCCAATAAAATTATTGACTACATTTCTTCTAGGTATGAAGGTGTAATCAAGTCAGCGATTGACAATAATTTTAACTGCAAGTCAGTTAAAATATCTTTACCAAGGTCATGTTCTCCTAAGAAACTTAGCTCTAATGAGGGTACTAGGAAAGATATTTTGAAAGAATTGAATGAGACAGTGAACGCACATTTTAAGAACTTCGGTTTTGCTGTTTTTCTTACTGATGGCGGTTCTTGTAGATGCTTGTTTGATTGTCTGTGTAACCGAAAGGAATTTGTTGCAGAAATAATATGGGAGTGAATGTGGGTTCAAGTCCCACTCTTCCAACACATAAGGCGTTTAATGAGACACTATGAATTGATATATCAGTTCTAGTTATAGAGATATATTGATTCGTCTCTTGTGCGGATAGTACAATGGTGAGTACAACTTCTTATACAAGTTAATTGGGGTTCGAGTCCCCACCGCATGCTGAATTTAAGAAAAAAAGAAGAAAAAATGATAGTTGCTTTTGATACATACTACTATAACGGTTACTCATACACAGTGGCTGGAGTTTTTAAGTCATGGAATGACAAAGAGGTAGCATATTACGCCACTAGTAAGAGGATGTGTATTGATGCAGACTATAAACCAGGTGAACTCTATAAGCGTGAGCTTCCATGCATTATGCAGTGTTTGGCACTATTACCACTTAAGGACATTACCCTTATCATGGTAGATGGCTTTGTATGGCTTTCTGAGGATGGAAAGACATTAACAAAGGGACTAGGTGCTCATCTTCAAGAGGCAATACTTGAGAAATATGGTGAGAAAATAACAGTTGTAGGCGTTGCCAAGAACAGATATCATGTGGAGATACCAGATTGCTATGATATTGAGCGTGGTTTGGAATCAGCAAAGCCATTATTTGTGACATGCAGTGAACCTTGTCTTGCAGAACATTATTCAAATATGGTGAAAATCATGCATGGTGATTATAGAATACCATCAATATTGAAAGCTGTTGATACTAAAACAAGGGAACTTGGACATGAGGATAGTGATGAAATTGAAAAAGAACTTGAAGAAGAATATAATTCAAAGCCAATAGATATCTCAATGGGAGACATTGATGAATTCATGGCTACTTGTACTAAAAACGGATTTAAATATAGATAAGAGAAATGAATAATTATGATTGTAGGAAGGATAGCTGTGGATGTTGTAAATCAATTTTCATATTTTGCTTAATATTTGCCTTTTCTGTCTTCATGGCAGTATATGGTAGATAAAAGAAGATATAGAGGTGTCGGCAATTGGTTAGTCAGTCGGTCTCCAAAACCGAATTAGTGGGGGTTCAAGTCCCTCCACCTCTGCAATAAAAGAAATTTTTGATATTAACTATGGGAATAGAAGCTTTACTAGTTGTCTCATATTGTGTTATTGGATTCGCATTATCGTTTTATTGGTTCAAGCGTGATTACGAAGAGGAATATGAGAAAGTAGACGAGGGCGATGAACCAATTGAAAAAGGAATGGCTGGATTATTACTTTTAGCATTTATTATATTCTGGCCTTTTGTATTAATAAAAAACCTAATAAAACATAAAACGTTATGAATTTTCCAAAGTCATATATCAAAAATAGATTATTTGAGATTGGTAAAACAGTATTTGTAAGAAAAAGGAAAAAATTAATTGAATTTTATCATAAAAAGTTGACTTGGTGGATTGATATTTATGGTGTCAGATTTAAACATATAGGATACTATATAATGTTCAAAAAGAATTGTTTTTAATGGAGAATATCATATTTAATAAGAACCACATTAAGATAACCTATGCGGATATGGGCAAATCTTCTGAGAAATTCAGAGTTGCTTGGACAACATCTTATGAAACCATATATCCAAAAGGTATGACAATCACCGCCATTAATAAAAAATGGGAAAAGGTTATTAAGGAATCTCCATTGGGATTTTATTATAATTCAATGGAAGAGGTTGAACATGAGGTAGAAACTCCAGTTAGTTCTAAGATACAATACCATGTAGTATATGTTTATCTTTATGACCATTATTATACAATCACATATCCAGTATCATGTAATGATGTTAAGATAGGGTTTGACGCAAGACCTTGGGATATATGCATTGGTGATATGTCCATGAGGGAAAACTTTATAAAGGCATTAAATAAAATTCTTAATGATATCTTTGTATCTGGTGCCCCAATCAAGGGGATTGCTAGAACCAAGGACAAAGTTTACAAGGAGATATTTGGTAACACCAAAGGTTATAGCACAGTTGATAATGAGGTAAAGATTATATCTCATGGATTTGACCCAAAGGAATCCTTCAGAAAAGTTAAAAAGAAGAAGAAATGAAGCATACAAAGAGATACATGGTGATATTCGAGAAATGGGGCAGAATAGAATTTCACGAGGATAAGACAGAATTCGATACGCTTACTGAAGCGATAGAAGAAGCTCAACTCCTAGAGGAATTCTATGCTGATACGCCAAGTCCGAAGAAACTATCTAGATACGATTGGCGTACTGGAAGACAGACTCCTTACCATGAGTGGGGTGAGCCATATCTAGATGAATATCTCTGGGGTTATGTCATTCTAGACTTTGAGGAAGAAAAGGTGATAAAGTGGGGACATGACCAATTGAAGTATGTTAGCAAGAATGAGGATATAAGGAAAGTCAAAGACAGATTCTTCAGAAAAGACGGTGAAGTACCAGAGGGCTACAAATGGGACGTGGGAGAATATGAAGGTTGGCTTCAGTTCCGTTGGGGCAATGGTAGAAACTCAGTTGAATTTGGAGAGGATGCTGTCATAGATAGCAATGATAACACTCAAAAATGTGTAAGACGTTGTAGTATTAAAAAGAAGAAGTACCGCAATTTCACATATGATGAAAGTGAAGAACTAGAACTTGATAAGCTCAACGAGGAAATATTGGCAGAATCTAAAGTTAGTGTAGATGGAAATTGATAAGACGCAACTCAATGACTTATATAAGATTAAGGGAAATATCTTAAATGATATTCTTAATCTTAATGAGCAACTTAGCAAAAAGAAAATGGCTCTTTCAATTGTCAATAAAAAAATAGAGGAGTTAGAAGACAAAAAATGTTAAAAGACTTGGAAATCTCATTTTTTATATATATCTTTGCATTGTCAAACAAATTAAATAAGTAAATACTATGTTAGAGTTTATCATTGGTTTAGTTGGTGGTTGGTTTGCTTACAAGTATAAAGGTAAGGTAGGACTTTAACCAAAAGGAACAGTGGAACAAGAGAACTGTAATAGTGGAATCTTCGGAAACCTCAGGTCTTGTTGAAAGGTAGACTCACACTCAAAACAAACTATCTTCGATTTTCAAAGTAAAGTGGTTTGAACCACTCGTACCATGCATAGGTTAGTTATGGCGTATATTGGTCTTAGCAACGTTAGTGCAAGACAAGTGCTCGATGGGCTGTAAGTGATTATGGTTACAGAGTGCGAAACATGCTTGAGAAGTTTAATAGGTATAAACGCAGACAGAGGCTGACAACAGCCAAACTGAGATAGAAGGTTCAAATCCTATCCACAAGCACCAAGGAAACAGACAGCAATGGTTATTTTTTAATAAGCCTTGTAAGCAGTAGGTCATGGGTTCAAATCCCATCGAGGGGTGTAAGCTCCTTGTAGCTCAGTCTGGTTTAGAGCAACTTAAAATGTTAAAAACGTTTCCGATTTTTAATTAAAACGAAATAGCAATGGCAGTAGGCGTAATTATCGCAAGACTTCAGCCAATTCATAAGGGACACCTTGAGTTGGTTAGACAAGCTCTTAATGAGAATGACGAGGTTCTTATCCTTGTTGGTTCAGCAGATAAACTGAATAAGCGTAATCCAATTCCTATCGCAATGCGTTTGGATTTGGCAAACAAGGCTATTACTGAGGAGTTTGGTGAGGACGCTGGCAAAGTTAAAGTAATGCCACTTAATGACCTTACAGATGAATCAGATAATTCTCATGATTGGGGTTTTTATCTTTACAGTCATATAGTTGGAATCACTAAGTCACCTGAATTCACTATTTATTATTCAGATGGATTTGAGATTATCATGCAGTGGTTTCCTCCATTCATTACGAGAGACTTCGTTTCTTTCAAGTTGAATGCTAGAGGCGCAATCCACAACAACTTGTCTGCCACAAAGGTAAGACAGATGATTCTCAAAGGTGATGAAGAGGCTCTTGCAGAAGCCGTACCAACTTGTGTCGCTGAGAATGCGATGATATTGAAACATTTCATTGAAGCATTTCAAGATGTATGAACTATGAATATGCAGAGCCATACTTGGAAATAGATTTCAGAGATGGCAATAAGACACGAATCAAAAGGAGTACAATTACTGATATTTACTCATACAAAGAAAATGGTGAGAATAAGGTAAAAGTAAACTTTAATAGAGGAAACAGTTCAACTTGGTATAAATTCGCTGGAACACTAGAAGAATTTGAAGAAAACAGTAAGATTGTATATTTATAATAGCTAGTTCCGTAGTACGATATATAAATTGGCAAGCGTATATGCGTTGCTCCTACAACGAACTCATAGAATATTAGGAGGTTCAGAGAAACTTGTGTGGTGAAGAATCGGAAATCCACAGACTAGCTTTTTTTAATGTTGGTGTAGCTCAGTTGGTTTAGAGCACTACGCTGATACCGTAGGGGTCAGGGGTTCAAGTCCCTTCACCAACACAAACATAATGGGCTTGAAACGGTATAGATTGGCTGTAGTTTGGTAAGAGACAAGCAGTGGGCATACACTTTCAAATAGCAAAAAAATTAAACGCAGAGAACGTAGATTCTCCTGCTTACGAGTTCGCTATTGCAGCGTAAACGTGAGCCGAGAGGCTAGGCTCTTAGGAACAGAACATCCTAGCAAATTTTTTTTTGATTAGAAGAAAGGTTCCTGGTTCGAGACCTTGGGAGCATTGCTTTAGTTCAAAACGCTTAGGTGTGTTGTAGCTGTTGACAGCTTGGTAGAACATTCTGATAATCAAATGGTGGAATCGGTGACTCTAGTCATCCCCTAGTGTAATGGCGATACACTTTAATAAAACGTTCTGAGGAAGAAAACCTCTTACCAAAAATTGAAAAGTTTGTATAATCTCTTATGGGACGCAGAACAAGACGTGGGTTCAACTCCCACCAGGTCCACTAACAATTAGTTACGTTATGCATGGAGAACTATTTAGGGAATGGGTATTATTTTTAAAGGAAAGAAAACTATATTCCAAATTCATTATTCATTATAGAGCTGCAAGTGCAAGTTGCAGAACTTGGGGCAGAGAAAAGCTCAGTTTCAAGTTACTTAATGGAGGTGATTATATAATGCCTAATAAGAATGACTCTCTTAGTTTTTCTGGACTTACGTCTTCTATGCAAGTAATGGATTGGTACTTACCATCCAATGTCACATCAAATTGGGTTTCTTTGGCAACTGAGTTTGGAGAACTTAACGGCTATATTGAGAAAAGAGATACTAGCAATTTATATAGTATCTATTTTGATGACGATGACGATGATGTTAAGCAATCAAGAAGTGCAACATATCGAGTGAAGAAAGCCGATAAGCAAGAAAGAGAGGCTTTTGGTAAATGGTATGATAGATTTTACGGTGTTAACGTAAAAAATCGTTATAGAAGATAAAAAAGTTCTTTGAAAATTTGGAAATCTCAAAAATTATCTATATCTTTGCACTGTTAAACAAAACAATACATTATGAGTAAGATATTAGAGAGCGAATTTAGAAAAGAGTTATATAAGTCTCTTACTGAGGCTGGCTACGAGAAGAAAGAAGCTCAAGCCATTGTAGGTAAGAAATACTATGAGGCACTTAAAGTTGACCTTATAGATAGAATGAAGAAACAGATTGCAAATATAGAGAGTGACAATTCTGAATTACTTCTAAGTGCGGATGAGTATAACAATGCTCTTTCTGAATTAGAGAAATTGAAAGAATTTGCAAAGTAAATGAAAAAAGTTCCTAAAAAATTTGGAATTCTCAAAAAAAAGATATATCTTTGCAAAGTTGGAACGAAATAAATGAGGAAACTAACAGCAAACATTTAAACATCAAACTGCTAATTTGAACAACGTTTAAAAAGTTTCCGTTTTATATATAATATCGTGGAGTGGTGAAGTAGTATCATGCTAGGCTCATAACCTAGAGTTCGTAGGTGCAATCCCTACCTCCGCAACAAATGTAACATAAATACTCAGGTGCAATCGGTAGTAAAGGTTGGCGAGGAAAGTGAGGTTGCGACAAACATACAACCGTATGAAATAAAGCGGATGTCCTTTACCATTAAATTGGTTCTGTAAAATGAATCAGCCTTTACAATGTTACATACAATATACTTGGAAGATACCAGAGGAGAAACGGTAGTGTAACAACTAACGGTGTAGACAAATGGGCATCAAGTTCGTGCTTAGTGTGCTCTTTCGAGAGCTTCGGTGATTCAAATTCACCTCGTTCAACAACTCTCACATTGTAGGCTTCGGCTGAAAATGAGGAGTTTGGCTAGCTTTCGTAGCCAAATGAAGGATAATCCAGTGATGGGATTAAATGTGATGTGAAGTTGACCATAGTAGCATTACAGATATGTAGGGGCAACCCTATGTATTTCACTGAAAAGCATATGGCACGGTCTACATTGGGGGTAACACCTTGGATGTAGGCTCTCAAGGGCTGAATGTCTTTGAGTGAGTGGTAACACAATAGATTGTCATATGGAACTTGATGCAATAATCACCAGTTGGCGTGTTGGGTTCAGTTATGTGCTAGTCTTAAGTAGAAATGCTTGAGAACCGTAAGGCTGATAGTATGTAATAGCAATTGGACTTGTGGTGAGTCTTTGTAGGGAGGCGATTTCGTGGGTCGTGCTCAAAAGGCACGAATGCGATGGGTCGCACCTCGTCTTCCAATGGTCGCAGAAAAGGTTTGAAATTAATAGGGTTCAAAAGTTTACAAAGCAAAAGTGTGCGACACTAGGCAGCTAAAATGCACTTATCCTTCTGCAATATGAAGGGGTTGGGGACTCGCAAGGAATCCAACAAGAGAGTAAAAGTACTCGTCTGAGTTAGTAGGAGGCATCCTATGAATCCGCAAGAGCTTGGCGAAGAACTGAAATCTATGATGCTGTACCGAAAGGTTTAAACTAGTAAGTGTTTGGTTGTTTTCGCAAAACCTCCGTGCATGGTGTCTACGGCTATCGTAAGGTAGCGTGTGAACAACAACGTCCAACCGTTGTGAAATGGCATCAACAATAAGACAATGTTCTCAGTCTTTTTGTGTTTATATAGGGATATAGCTCAGTGGTAGAGTAATTTTGTTGCGATTTAAGCTATACACAATACTAACTTCGGAACGTATTGATGCTTTAACTGATAATGAAACGGTCATTGGTTCGAATCCAGTTGTCCCTGCGTACCGTGATTATGATGCTTCCACGTATGATAAGCATCTTACTTATTATAGTAGGTTAACATGCTATAGTAGATTGGAGAAGTTTTGGCTACTAATTGTGGCTAGTAAAATGAAAGTTTTCATCCAATCGTTTTTTATACGGCTTAATATTTAATTATATATGAGAGATTTTACTTATAGTGGTTTCGAAAACCAAGAAACATGTAACCATTTAAGAAACGGAGAAACATGTAAGGTTACTGGAATTGGAAACTCTATGACTCCCATATTAAAATCAAGGCAAGCAGTAATATGCGAACCAGTGAAAAATGATACTGAACTTAATAAAAAAGACATTGTGCTTTGTAAAGTTAGAGGTCATCACTATTTGCATTTAATACATGCAATCAAGAATGATAATGAATACCTTATTGGTAATAATCATGGTCATATGAATGGTTGGGTATCTAAAAAGCAAATCTATGGTAAAGTCGTAGAAGTTCTCTAAGGTCACAAAAGGCAAATGAGGGTTCGATTCCCTAGTGACTGACAATCATATTACGAGACAACAATCACATGTTTGGTAGATACCGCCAACTGAGTAGCAAATTGTACGATTCATTCTAGATAGAGTACAAGATGTGAATGTGGTTCTAGGTAATATCTAGTTTAAATCGGTATCTTATGGGGTCATAGCTCAGTTGGCTAGAGCACTTGCTTTGCAAGCAAGGGGTCGTGGGTTCGACTCCCACTGGCTCCACATAAAACCTACGATGTAGGCGTAGATATGAAAGCGTGGGCACATTTGTCGCAAGGGTTCACACTAAGAAGAATGTAGGGAGAGATATGTAACAATGTCTATGCAGTACCACTAGCGTATAGAATACTATTTCTTTCGATGCTGCCTAATGGTGTGAGAAGCACTCTGTGAAGTTCCTATGAGTGGATAGGTAAAAATAAGTCTTCAGCAGAGGTTAAGCTAGATTCCTGATAAATCATATCCGTAGGTTTTTTAAAGATTGTGGAGTAGAGAAGTAGTTAAACTCGCTAGGCTCATAACCTAGTCCCATGTGGTTCGTGGGTGCAAATCCCACCTCCGCTACAAATAGGAAGCTCACAGCAATATTATATAGATTGCAACTCTAGGTTTAACATAGCTTCCGCTTTTTAATAACAATTTAAAAAATTAATTAATTATGAAGAAAATTAGTTTTTGGTAGATTTTTGATTCTTTTTGGTAGCTAAAAAAGATTCGTGGTCCTGATGTATTCTTAATTTGGATGGGAAAGGTAGTGAATAAATTAAAATCATTAGTTAATAACAAACAAATTAAAGAATATATTAATATGGAAAAGAAAATTTTTACAGATAAGGAGACCACTAGAGAACAGTATCTTAAGTTTAAGGAATTCATTAAGTCAGACGCATACAAAGACCATTCTGACTATGTAGCTTACTACATTTTTAAGCATCGTATTGAGGGTGCAGACCGTGACGCATATCTTGAGGATGAGGTTAGAAACCGTTGTTACAAGATGTTGTACAGTGGTCGTTGGGGTGTAAGCGGTGGTGACATGACCGAGAGTTATGTTATCCCAGCATTCAAGAACGCAGTAATCAAGGTGTATAACAAGTATGCAGACCCAACAGAAGAGTAATGGAGAAGAGAAAATTATACATTTTGATTGACAAGTCGCTCAAACCAGTGTACGGATGCGTACAAGGTGGTCATGCAGTTGCGCAATGGATGCTAGAACATCCTCACAGTAGAGAGTGGCAAAATGATTATTTGATTTACTTAAGTGCTGATGTGCCTAAGTGGAGGAAAAGACTAAAGGGTTTTGGTGTTGAGTATACAGAGTTCAAAGAACCTGACCTCGACTTTAAAACAACTGCTTTAGCGGTTTTCGGACACGAAGAGCTATTCAAAAGGTTGAAGGTTGTTACCGAAGACTAAAAACAATATAAAAACGTCATAGGCTCTTCGCTTATGACGTTTTTTTATTTAATTTACTTAAAAAATTTGGTTATTTCAATTTTTTTCCATATATTTGCAGCATGAATGTGTTGGGGCTAAGATTGTATTAATTAAATAAAGTATATGGGCATATGGCAGAGTGGTCGATTGCAACGGCTTCTAGGACCGTAAAAGGCGTGGGTTCGAATCCTACTATGCTCACTACGGCTTGGCGTACCCATATTGGGTGCTGAAATAGGTTAGACAAGCACAAGCCACGTAAGAAATGGCAGACATGCAGTAATGCGGTGCGAGGATTAGTCCCTTGCCCTAGTTCCTTGATGGTTAAGAGGATACCTTTATGGTTGGTATAGGCAAACCTATTTTATGTTATGGCAAGCGAAAATAAAAAGAAAAAAGCAAAGAATTCTTATTTAGCCAATGCTAATAAGACTACTGATAAATTGAAGAGAATTAACTTTTACAATAAGATAAATAGAGCAGAAAATAAGTGTAAAGTTAAGGATTGTTAAAGTTGAATTAATCATTTGGTTGGTTCAACTTTTTTTCGTATCTTTACATCAGAAATTTAAAAACAAGGAAATATGAAGAAAGTAATTTTATTTACAGTGGCTTTGGTAACGATGTGTCTCACATCTTGTAACCATGATGTTATTATGGCTGATTTTATGTATGCTTTTGCTGATTATGAATATCGTGAGAGCCAAATCAATTGTGAGTGTATCCAAAAGGTATATGATACAAAGGGTGAGTATAGACCAAATGCAAAGGAACTGAGTGATTCACTTACCTCTGTTTTCGAGAATGTTGTAACTGAATGCTTTGACTCACTGTATATCAAGTATGGCGATAAGATAGTCGCAAAGATGGTATATAGGCAAAACGGTATTGTTCTTGAGAATAAGGAAATGTTGCATAAGTTCTACGTCAATAAATCCGTATCAAAGATAATGAACAACGTAGCTTTGCAGATTAAGACTCAAAGTATCCTTAACCCTTCTGAAGAGGACAAACTAGAGGCAATCAGAGAGGCTTTCGGAGAAGGTTGGTATAATTATTACAAAGACTAGATTGTTAATGTCCTATAATTAATGTTAATATTGAGTAAGGTATTTGCCTTTCTCAATTTTTTTTTATATATTTGCCAAAAATATTGTGTTGTTATGAAGGAAATAGAATACAAACTTGCCAAGAATTTTAATGAGATATTAAATACCAAGAGTAAAACTGATTTTTTTGAGGTGTTCGTTCTTACTCCTAGCGGTGCAACAGCAAAGAGAAGACTTGCTAGATGTAGGATAGAATATGGCTTTTATTGTAAACGTTTGACACTCGTGTATTTCGATACATATGGCAGAATGACTACTAGTTTTACTTATCAAATAAATTCTAATAATAAGATAGATTCGAATGTCTTATATGATTATGAGATTGTAACAACATCACGAGATTTCGCTTATAAGCATTGCATGGAAGAGATAAAGAAACAAATAAAGAGATTAAGAGGAAAAGAATGTCAATTGCATAAAACAATATATCATGTCTAGAGAAAAGAAAAAATAGATTATAAAACTACAAAACGAATTATATTCAGTAGAATAATGGAAATAGAAGAATTGGCAAAGAGAGTAGCGTTTGCTCTTATGGATAAGAACTATAAGATTGCAACTGCTGAAGAGTGTACTGCTGGACTTGTTGGCGCTGCTATTGCAAGTCAAGACTATGCTCAGAGGTGGTATAAGGGTACTATTGTTACATATGATGAAGCTAGTGCTTGTAAAGTTTTAGAAGTTCAAGACTACACCATTAAAAGGAATGACTTTGTTAGCACTCAAGTGGTGAGTCAAATGGCATTAACAACATTATATAGGTTTGATGTAAATATTGCATTGGCAATTAATGGGTATGTTGATGGATATGGAAGTACCAATGTTCCAGCTGGGGATGTACAAATCTGTGTAGCAAAATTAGTTGGAAAATCAGTGTCTTTCAAAAATAAGAAGCTGTTAGTTAGAGGAAAGGATAGAGGGAAGAATATTGAAGAAGCAATTAAGGAGGCTCTTATCCTTATAATGGAATCAATTGTAGATTAATATGGAAGGTTGCGCATTTTGTGATATAGAGAAAAGAATAGATGAATCGAGAATAATATATCAAGATTCAACTTGGATTGCGATATTAGATGGGTATCCAGTTTCAGAGGGGCATACATTATTAATACCAAAGAGACATTGTGAAACATATTTTGATTTAAATTATCTTGAACTTGAATCTCTTGGCGTAACAATTGGTATTGTTAAAAGACTATTGGATACCAAATACCATCCAAATGGATATAATGTGGGAGTTAACTGTGGTGAGGCTGCTGGTCAAACCATCATGCATTGTCATGTACATATCATACCACGTTATAATGGTGATTGCGAAAATCCTAGAGGTGGTGTCAGAGGTGTTATACCAAATAAGATGTCATATTAGGTTAAAAAGTATTAAATAATTTTGTTATATCAATCATTTTCCGTATATTTGCATGGTGAATGAATAGGACTCGTATCGGCTCTGTCTCATAAGCAGTTGAAACCGTAGTTGGTTACAGGTGGGTTCAAGCCCCTCCGAGTCCACAATATACATTTGGTGGAGATAGAGCAAGTTGGTAATCAGGCCTTTACCTTCTTGAAGTTCATTAACACTGGGGTATATTCTAGACATGTTTAGGCTTTGCTTGTTGGGCGTTATCAATAAGTACTTGCGGGGTGGCGCAGTTGGTTAGCGCACTAGGGGGCATGCCCTAGAGGTCAATGGTTCGAATCCATTCTCCGCTACATAAAAGATGAAGAAATGAATGTATTTGTTACAAAGGATGGATGTACGACATTACACAATGTAGATTTTTCCATCGGAGACGTTGTTAGGATAACTGACTATGGCTCTAGGGCAGCTAATCAAGCTAGTTGTGCAAGGGATACTTTATTTCCTACTGGTCGTACTGTTAACTTGGATGAAGTGATTGTTAATACTGAATATCACAAATGCAATGAACTATATCATTCGATGTGGTGGAAAATTGTTGATGTTGGTTGTTTTAAAAGCGATATTCCAACAAACAATAGTCGTGTTATATTGAGACTTATGAATAGGACAAAGGGGGAATTGATTTTTATATATGACCCTAGAGAAACCAAACATGATATTGCTTTAGTGAGGAAAAGTAAGAAACAAATTGATACATACGACATTAACTTTTATTAACTGAAATAATTTGGTTTTTCCAAATGTTTTTCATATATTTGCACCGAATTTAATATTAACTTTTAAATAGAGAATAAAATAGTATGAAGAAGTTTTTAACAATGTTTTCATTCGTCATTATGTTGACGATGAGTATGACAATGACATCTTGTATCGGTTGCACAACAGCAAATGCTGACGAGGAAATTGTTTTGATTGACAAGCCTTGGTTCTTAGGTCATGGTGGTGTACAAAGTGAACCAGTTGAAACTGGTCTTGAGTGGATTTGGTGGTCTACTGACACAGAGACTTTCAAGATTGTGCCTTTTAAGCATCAAGTGGATATGGATGATTTGTTCAGTGATGACAATACTCCGTTGGATTTCCATACCATTATAATTACACAGATTCAAAAGGGTAAATCACCAATTCTATTGCAGAACTACGGTACTGATTGGTTCAATACCAACCTTTATAATTACTACTGCAATCTTGTGCGAGACCATATTTCACAGCATAGTCCATTTGACCTTATGTCGAATCGAGCGATTCTGAATGAGATTGATGCAAAGGTGCTTAAGCAGATGCAGAGTTATGTGGCTGAGTTATCCAAGGAGAAGGAGTTTCCAGTAACGGTTCGCCAAGTAACTATTGGTAAGGCAATTCCTAACAAGGAGCAGCTTGCGGAAATGAATAAGACAGCGAAGGCAGTGCAAGCAAAGCAGACTCAAGAGCGACAAGTTGAGGTTGAGTTGGCTCGTGAGAAAGCTGAGAGACAGAGAGCAAAGGCTGATAAGGCTTATAGGGAAGAGCTTGGTCTTAGTACGCAAGACTTCATTAGTTTGAAGTGGATTGAGACTATCGCAGCTAAGAATGGCGCAAATATTGATGTGATGGTTGGTGGTGGTTCTACCCCAATGTGGAATATCAAACATTAATAATACAAGGATGGGCGAGTTTTCCTTTTTTAACAAGACATTAGGGTGAAGTGTCTTTAAAAAACTCGTAAGATTGGCTTGTCTTAAGGAGCTGAGTGGGTTGTCGGAATTCGACTCTGTGGGGTGAACTAAACCGTCTCGTTAGCTGAGTACAGCCGTTGCCTTTGGGGAAGTGAGCAACATACTAGTTAAAATCATTTCCCCATTTTTATATCTCCTTCGTCTATCGGTTAGGACACCTAGGGGTAACTCACGTGGTAAGAGAGGTTCGATTCCTCTAGGAGATTCTATAGCAGTCTTGTAGGTCAAGATATAAGGGAAATACCCAATTATCTTTGCGAGGTGGAAAAACATTCACAAAGGATGTCATTTTCGCAATGCCGATTCATAAATTAGAATAACAACTACTAGTGAGTGAGTCAAAGGGTAAAGTAACGAAAGACTTGGGTAACGCCAAAGCGCTGCTAGCAGCATAAAAGTCATGGTGGTGTAGCACGTGATACTTAATAAGACTTCGGTTGACCATCATAGTTCGTGAGACATGCGTATATCGTTTATAGCGAACATCATGTGCGGTTCGTCTAGTGGTTCAGGACAACGTTTAAAAAAGTTTTTTAACGTTTCCGTTAGGAAATAGACAGCAGATGTATTATTGAAAAATTATGCATTCCAAGCCGTAAACAGAGGTTCGAATCCTCTACCGCACTCTAATCATTTATTTTATTAATAATGGCAGAATTAACAGACATCTTTAGTGCAATGACAGCCAACGAGACAATCGAGGTGGCGAAAGAGCAGAAGAATCCAAAGAAGCTCTATAAGGAGTTCTGGTTTGAGAATGAGGTGTGCTGCTTATTTGCAGATGCTAATGTTGGTAAGAGTATTCTTGCCGTACAGATTAGCAATGCTATTGCTGAAAAGCTACCAAAGAATGAATATATATTATATTATGACTTTGAGTTAAGCAAGAAGCAGTTTGAGCTTCGTTACACTGACGAGAAGAATAAGAGTACTTTTAAGTTCAATGATAGATTTATTCGAGTTGAGCTTAATACAGATAAGGTAAAAGAGTATTGTGAATCTTCAAAAGCTAGCTTTGATGACATCATCATGGATGCTATTGAAGCCAATATTCAGAAATACAACTCAAAGATTCTGATTGTTGATAACCTCAGTTGGTTGGTTAATATGAAAGACACCGCTACTACTGCTGGTAAACTCATGCAGAAGCTTTGCACTATCAAAAAGAAATATGGTGCTAGCGTTCTAGTACTTTCTCATACACCGAAGAGAAACTTGGGTTCTCCATTAACTCAGAATAGCCTTAGTGGTAGCAAGAAATTGACTAACTTCTTTGATGCAATGTTCGCAGTTGGAATGAGTATTAAAGACCCTTCAGTGAGATACATCAAGCAGATTAAGGTGCGTACTGGTGAGTTCAAGTATGGCGCTAACCATGTTTACCTCTGTAAGATTGAGAAGAGTGGTAGTTTCTTAGGGTTCACACACATTGGTTTCTCAAGTGAGGATGAACAGCTTAAGAAAGATAGTGTTTCTAGAGGAACAAAAGCTGTAAAGGCTCACAAGGGTAAAAGGGGACGTAAGTCTAGAAGGATGTATAGAAGTGTATTAGCGTCAGCACAGATAGACTTAGTAAGCCAAATGGCAAATGAAGCTTTTGAAACATTTTATAAATAAGGTATGAAAAAAAATTTTACATTATACGGCTGTTTGGGAAAATTACTGTTTGCGGTAATCCTATTGATGGGATTTGTTTGGGGATTTTCCAAGTTATTTCCAAGAGCATACGATACTTTGGAAACAAAAGCACTAGGTATAAAAGAAGACAGTGTTATAGCAATAATTCAGAAAAAGGATAGTGTACCAAAGAAATGTAATCTAAACGATAGTATACAATGGGCACAAGTAGACAGTCCGAAGTTAGCGGTTAAATTGGAACATGAAGACAATTGTTACATCGTTCCAGTAAAACTCAACGGAATACCAATGAAGATGATGCTTGATACTGGTGCAGCAAACATATCAATCTCAATAATAGAATATGAATTCTTCAAAAAACAGAATCTATTGTCTGAAAAATGTGTTGGCGAAACTGAATGTTCCATTGCTGATGGCAGTATAGTGAAAGCATATACAACTAAGATTGCCGAAGTAGAGCTTGGAGGAGAGGTTGTTAATGACATTGAATGCGTTGTGATGCCTCAATCAGATGCTCCATTACTCCTTGGAATGAATGTTTTGCGCAAGTTTGGTAATATTCGCATTGATTATAACCGAAATCTTCTGATTTTAAAGGAATAATCAATAATTTTACAAAAGTTAACATTTAAAATTTGGAAGTTACGAAAATTATCTATATCTTTGCATTGTCAATGAGACAATTGTGAGAAACACATTATCTAATACTGTGGAAAACACAAAAGATAAATTCCTTAAGAGATTTTAACAAAAAAAACTTCTCAAAAATTTGGAAATAAGAAAAAAAGGATATATCTTTGCAATGTCAATGAGACAAACAACAAACATATAAAATTACAGTTCACATTATTAACTTTTAAACTTAAACAAAATGGGAAAGTTTTTACAGATGATGAGTCAGAATGACTCAAAGGCTCTTGTAGCACGTGCGTCACAGATTAACATGCAGGCTTCAATTGCACAAGCAAACATCGTTCAGAAGCTGAAGAACGATATTGCTGAGGTGGAGATTGAGATTCAGAATCTCACTGATTTCGCACCAGACACAACTCAGTCACTCCGTCCAGGTGTAAAGGGTTGGCAGCCAGCTAAGTGGGCATCTGACCTTCAGGATGCTAAGACTCGTCTTTACGAGTTGAACATCGAGTTGAAGATTGCTGAGGCTACTCAGAAGGAGTTCTTCGGTGATGATGAGGATGCAGCTCTTGCTCCTACTGAGGACTAAGAACTAGTGATAGCTCTTATTACTGAGTGAAAACAAGGTGGGTGTTCAGCCTTGAGCACCCACCTTTAGTCTAAAATTAAGTATTAACAAAAAAACACAAAGAGACTTATGTGGAATTACAGAAAACTTAGTCGCAGAGAGAGTCCTATGGCAGAGATTCTTGCCAAGTGCTCTTGCAAAGCTAACATTAATCTAGTGATTTACCACCTCTCTGAGAATCATGTGGAGTGTGCGACAGTTCCTAACGTTGACCAGTTCCGTTTAGGTGAGACTGCACGTACTATTAAGGCTGATTCACAGCACAATCACGCAATTCTTGCATACGACCTTGGTACTAACGAGGTTTACAAGATTGAGGATGTACCAGAACTGCCAGTAGCATCTGCGGTATTGCTTTGCGTAGTTACCGAGTTGATGAATGGCGCAGTTATGCCTCGTGAGAATCAGTATGGCGCTCCAGTTGCAGCTCGTAAGGTTGCAGCTCCTACAAACAACGTTGCTCGTGCAGCAAACGGACGTTTCGTAAGACAAGAGCCTCAGTACGAAGAGAGGTTTGAAGAGCCAGCACCAAGACCTACTAGAGTCGTTGACGAGGGCGCACCCCTCATCAGAGGTCATCGCTTCCGTCTTGGTAAGCACTAAAAATCTAAACAAAGGTTTATCATTTCGGAGAATGGATGATAAACCTTTTATTTTTTACGGTTGGGTGGCTGAACTGAATTAGGCACAGCTCTCCTAAAGCTGTTTATATGGGTTTGAGTCCCATCCCAATCACATGGATAGATTATTTGGAGAAGAATTTCAGAAATACTTATGGAATATGCACTGTAATGGTGACATATTTGCTGAATATTGGAGACCATTTACATATGATGAATGGATAAGGAACGGTAAGCCAATTGAAGATGGTGGCGTTAAATTAGATGATAACACAGAACATCTTAAGACATTTCGTTATTAATATTTCAGTATATTTATATGAGTAAAAAAAGAGGTAGAGCTTATAGAAGGTGGAAAACCTTCACAAAGTATGTGGCCAAACTTAAGGAACGTATGGGTTGGCTTGTAGATGACCCAAACGCACCAAGAGGGCATAGGCATCCAAACAGTTGGAAAGAACTAGATGTGGATGAAAACAATAACTATGTTAAGATGCTCAAGAAAACATCTACGAAGTGGTCTTCTAAGTGGGAAGATTCAGATGACCATATACGCATTAAGAAGATGCGTAGAGACAATAAGAACCTTATAGACAATGAATTAAAGGGTGAGGAAAAATAACACGCTTAAAATCTAATTCTAATGATTATTTGCAACGAAACTTGTCAGTTATATAACAGATGCGATTGTAGGGATTTACGTCAAAGATGTATTTTTGATACTGGTATACCATCCGAGAAGAAAGATGATGATAATGAGGCATATATAGATAGATTTACATATTAATTTAAAAATACAACTGTTATGTTAAAACTTATTTCTAAGTTATTATTACCAATTGCAATGGTATTTGCTGCTTTATTTGGGGTTTCATGGTCACAAGGTTGTCCTCAGTATTGGTATCTAGTTGGTATCGTGATTCTTTTTGTGATGAGTTGTGCTATCGACTATGTTATTGACAAATTGGGTAGTGTTGAATTCTATAAAGATTGCAGATTAACAGTATGGAAATTTGCTAATAAAATAAAAATAAGAAAAAAGAAAGATTAAAGACATGAAGAAAATTGTTTTTTGTTTAATTTCTGTGTTAGCAATGGTTGGATGTCACCCATCATTTCAAACCATCAGTTATCAAGAGCAGCAGAAGCAAGATTTTAATTACAGATTTGAGAGAAGATTTGGAACACCAGCTTCTGACCAAGATTGGGGTTTTGATGGACTTGAAATCGTAGATTTATCTCTTAAGGCTACTACACGTAGTCACGATGTCAATCGCAATCAATGGAAGGATAAGTTTGTTGTTCCATCTAATGTTACAGCTAATGAACATGATTTAGTAGTTGCTGAATTTAGTAAAGAGCGTGTTGGTGCAGTTAATGAGGAAAACATAAATTGGACTGACTATTTCATTTATGAAGTATATAAAGGTGAAGATGTTTATCCAGACGGAAATGGACAAGATGTGAAGGGTTCAGACCACATGAATCATCTTCAAGTAAAGTATGCTGAAGGTACATTAGCACCACCTAATAATGCTTGTTGGGAGCATGCTAATGATTTCAATAATGGAACATCTAGTGGTAATTGGGAAACAATTGAGGGGGCTACCTTAATGGTTAATAGTGGTACATTAGATTTTGCATATCATAATAGTACTGATAGTAAATACCATAGTGAATATATTATCATTGCTGGAGCAGACATTGACCCTTCTCTTGATGGGTACTACTATGTAGGCTTTGATTTCTATGCAACACATCCAGAGGGACAAGAAGCAAATAAGAATATGGATGTCGAGCGAAATTGGGTATTCAATGATTGGATTGTAAGAATTAGTCCAGCAACGTTTAAGAATGCCAAACGTATTATTGCTGAAGACTTGGCAAGCAGTAGTGGTAGTGATTTCGATTATAACGATGTTGTATTTGATGCTACTTTGGCTAACGAATGGATACCTAGTATGAATGACAATAAATTGGTAGCGCATATTACGTTAAGAGCAGCTGGAGGAACAATGCCTTTATATGTGGCAGATAGAGAGGTTCACGAACTATTTGGTATTGATACAAGAATAATGGTTAACACTGGACAATACTCTCTACCATGTGTTCAGTTTACTGCTATACTTGGTGATGCTGATTGGAATAACACAAAGACAATAAAGGATATTCCAGTTAAGGTAGTAACCTATAATGGAACTATTACACTTGAGAGTAATAAGGGTGAAGCTTCTGAAAAACTATGTGTTGATAAAACATATGAATGGTGTCTAGAGCGTGAACCAATTCAAGAGAAATATCCTGACTTTGTAAGATATGTCAGTGATAGAAATGTACAATGGTATCAAGTCCAATAAATAACAAGCCACAATGAATATTTTATAAACATTGTGGCTTACATTATATTTATTATATACAATTGGGTAAATAATAAGTATAAAAAGTAAGGCAAAATGGTAATAGGTTCAACTAGTTCATTAACTTACCAACAGCCAAAAAATTGGTGGAAACACTTAATTTGGAGGTTTACAAGACATCAAGAAGTTGATTATGAAATTCAATATAAATTCTATGGTGTTAGGCTGTTTGAACTAAAATTGTATGTAAACAATAAGAATAAACTAGTTATCAAAAATAAGGGTATGACATATAATGTATTCTCACTATATCAAATTTTAGATTTTTTTGATAAAATGGGTGATGTGTCAGTATTAGTTACTCTTGATGAAAGTTTTGAGGATTACGTTTATCATGGGGACATACACTCAGTGGAGAAAAAATTCATAGATAGTTGTAAAGCATTTGAAACAATCTATGAGAATATTATGTTTTATGGCGGCTATAGAGAGTTTGATAAAAAGCAACTATTTAAGTTTACTTGGGAAGAAGAACATGATGAAATTAGTGTGATAAAACCAGATGATTGGTCTATTATATATAGATTAGCTCAAAGGTTCTGCCCTTTCTTAGTAAGAAAACTGAATAAAGCATATATAAAGAAATATGATAAATTAAAAGGTTTCTTAATGCTTAGTTATGTAAATAGGCGTTGAGAAATAACTAGGGAGATAGTGTAACGGTAACACGCTGTAGTTTCCGTTACCTTTGAGGTAACATTACAGCAGTCGTTAGGAAAATAGCTTGTGGTGCCAGTATTGGAGGTTCGAATCCTTCTCTCCCTACAAAATGGCGAGGTGGCAGAGTGGTCTATCGCACTTCTCTCATAAGGAAGCGGGTTTAAACTATACCCACCGTTGGTTCAAATCCAACCCTCGCTACCAAGGGAACTTACAGCAAGTATAACTCGTGAAGGAATGGTCTACTTGAAAGTCTAGAAAACTTTTGCGCATTTGCGCTTGTGGGTTCGAATCCCACCGACTATAGTTCTCGTTTTAGAAAGGAGTATCCAGATAATGGGTGCTCCATTTTTATGTAAATTGATTTTAATCAAAACTATGATATATGTCAAGATAGAGTGTGTTTTTTATGTTTTTTCTTGAAAAATTTTGGGTAAATGATTTTTTTTCCATATCTTTGCATCGTTAAACAAAAACAATGTGTTCGCACACAGTTCAAATTGACATATGTCAAAATAGAATGGTCTTTAGATAAAAAATAGTATTTAAATACTTGATAAAGAATAAAATAATAATATATATTAAATGAAGTGCAAGACCAAATGTATGATTAACGGCTTGGGAAATTAATAGTCTAGGCTAAAATAAGTAAGTGCATTGTGGTTGGTTATCGGTTAAAATCGGAAGTAAGTGTACCGATTTCGACCACAATAAAAAAAAAGAAGTGAGTAAGTAAAATAAGTGAGTGTAAAATTAAAAAAAAAGAAAGGGAAATTATTATGAAGAAGTATTTGATTATGTTGGTGATGTTGTTCACCATGAGCGTTAATATGTTCGCAGAGGATAATAACGCAGCAGAGATTGAGCGTATCGAGAGATACAATGTTAAGGTTAATACCAATAAGTTGGCTGATTACCTTCAGTTAACTAGTGACCAGTTTGATGCAGTAGAAACTATTACTGATGAGTTTTCAAACGATTTGATGTTTGCTGCTGTACAGAACAGTGATTCAACTCGTAGCATGATTACTAAGAACTTGATTGAGAAGAATGTTAAGTATATGTCTTACATTCTTAACAAGAATCAGATGCGTAAGTATTTGGTTGTTCTTAATGCAACTATGAACAATAGAGAAATTTTGAAGTAAATAATTGTTATGGGATTGATAAAAAAATGTATCAAATGGTATTTTAAAGCGTTTGGAGACGCTTACAATACAGAAAAAGGCTATAGGTACTATAGATTATATTAAAATTTCTTTTCAATGGCCGGTGTTGTGAAACACTGACCATTTTATAGGTTAAAGTGTGTTAATTAATTTGGATATCTCATTTTTTTTATGTATCTTTGCATAAACTAATAAGTGTGTGATGAAAGAACATAGTGCAGTACAAACCCATCTATATTTCATCTTTAATAGTTTTGATGTTGTAAAGAAAGACAATGAGTTCTGGGCAGAGAGACTTAAAAAAGAGTACGATATTAGGGAAAAGCAAAAAGGTACACCATACACCAAATGGCTAAAGTACTTGAAGGAAAAGCATTTGTACTGTGAATATGTGAAGGATATTAAGATACTTATGAAAGAATGCTGTAGTAAGGGTGGTTATTTTGACCAATTCATATCTCAAGTGGTCTTTACCCCTTGTACAATGCATCAAGTAGAAGAAGTCGCAATGCATTTGGATAGTCATGTTCCTTTTAGGTATTATAATGGGGGATATTGGAAATCAAAATTCAATGACTTTGAAGCTGAAGGAAACCTTGAGGTAAGAAAGAGATTATTGGCAAATAGACTCTATCACATGAATACCCCAAGTGTTACACATCACAAGTATCTTGGTAGTGTTAAGCCAACATCACATTTTTTGGACGATTTAATAGACAAAATATTTTTTATTAAGAGAAAATAAGAATGGATAAGAAATTGGTTAACCAACCTTGTTATGACAAAGAAGGAAACCTTATTGGGTGGTTTAGCCGTTCAATGGCATCTGCAATCTTCATCTATTGTAGAGACAAAGATGGCGATTGGTGTGTTCTTGCGTCAGAACGAGGTGAAGAAGCTGCTGATTTTAGAGGCTTTTGGAATTGCACATGTGGTTATTTAGATTTTAATGAAACAACCAAAGATTGTGCAATGAGAGAACTTTATGAGGAAACTGGACTTCTTATAGATGAAGGGTTAGTTAAACTAGTAGGTTATGAGGACAGCCCAGAAGCTAACAGACAGAATGTCACATTCCGTTTTGCAGCTTTCATTGAGGATGCTATTACAGATGAATTTACATTCTCTAGGAAGAATAACGAAGGAAAAGAAGTTGGAGAGATTAAGTGGATTAAAATGTCAGATGTTGATAAATACATGTGGGCATTTAACCATGATAAGCGTATTAAGGAAATCTTTGAAACTAGAGAGGTGAAACCCACATTGGTTGATAAGTTAAAGCGTTGGATTAGAAACAAGTAATTATGAGGACGTTTGAATTTGCAATGCCATCAATTTCTATTATTGAACAAGCTAGAAAGAATTCCAAGTACAACACTAGGAAAAGTGGTCTTAATAAGAAGTGGGCTAGGTACTTAAAGAACAGAAAACTGTTTGATGAGTATATGGTTTATCTTGCAGGGCACGATGCCATTGGAGTTGAGCCAAAGACATATAAGCATATTTCCAATATCTGTTATAATATGAATGGAAAAGTATTTGCCGTTCATTCTAGTGACAGAAGTATTACTGTTGACTGGATTAAGGAATTCTGTCAGTTCTTTAAGGAAACTGTGAAGTGGTATGACATTAAAAATAAACTCTGGTTTAAATCAAATTTTTAAAAAATAAGCAAATATTTATTGAAACATTTGGAATTCTCAAATATTTTATATATCTTTGCAAACGACAAATGGAAATTAATAAAATAATAAATTAAAAAAAGAAGAAAGAAATGAAGAAGTTAGTTTATGCTTTCATTGCTACTGTGGCAATGACATTTGCAGCTTGCGGTGGTCAGACTGCATCAAATCAGACTGCAAAGGATTCTGATAGTATTGCAGTAGTTGACTCTATCGATTCAATCGCAGTTGATTCTGCTGTTGTTGATAGTGTTGTTGCAAAGTAATCTAGATTAAGACTACAAACACAACTAAAAAACGCTAGCTGATGGTATGGAACATATTATCAACTAGCGTTTAATCGTTTAATATATGACTAAAAAAAAGATAGATAAATCCCAGAGGATTGGAACTACTGAGGTTGGTGAGATTGCTTTTAACTTGGATGCATTCGACCATTTATACGAGGGCAATATTATTATTACAAAAAGGTTAAGCAATGGCTTAATTGAAAAACTTATCGAATATCAAGATAAGGTAATATTACATCTTTCTTGCACTGGTTTTGGCGGTTCTCGCATTGAACCATTTGTGCCAAAGTCCGATGAGACATATAAGAAGCTAGTAGAATTACTTGAGAAAGGGTTTCCCGTATCTCATGTTGTTCTTAGGGTTGACCCAATAGTTCCCACAGAGAAAGGAATAGAGACTGCTCTAGGCATTATAGTAGCCTTTAGTGGGCTTGGTATCAAAAGGCTTAGATTCTCCTTCCTAGATAACTATAAACACGTTAAGAAACGTTTTAAGGAAGAGGGAATAGAGGAACTATATGGTGGCGAGTTCCATGCTCCATTGGAATTAAGAAAGGAATATGCAGCTAAAATTGAAAAAGTTGCTAATGATGGAGGCTTTGAAAGTGTAGAAGCTTGTGGGGAACCAGGAATTGAAAGTGTTTCTTGCCTCTCACAGAAAGATATTGATATATTAGGACTTACAGACAAAATAACCCTTGAAGGTTCAGCAGAACAAAGGGATAGCTGTGGTTGTCCAGCGAACAAATCGGAACTAATTAGAATAAGACCACATAGGTGCGAACACAAGTGTCTATATTGTTATTGGAGGTAACTTATGAAAATTATAACACGAGGAAAAATCAAGGATTTTTATGACTATCTAATGGGTGTTTTGGGACAAGATGAATTGGTTGTATATGACCGTAGAGAGTGTTTCCCAATTGACCCAACAAAGAAATGGGATAACTGCTATGGTAGCAAACATTGTTATCCTTGTTCTAGTTCTGACTATCAGAACAGTAATGTAGAGAAATGGTTTAGTAAGAATCGTGTTTACGGTGATAAGAAAAGAGAAACTATTCACAGATGGTCTACAAAGAAAGTTCTTGAATATAAGGAACAGAACGATGCAACTGAAGGACTAAGCTGGCGAAAGAAAGACAGCGTTAGAAACTCTTGGCAAGACATTAAGGAAGGAGAGGTGCTTCATTTCGTTCTTGAAGTAGGCTACCACCATTATTATTTCGAGGTGGAAAGATACATTGACGATGAGGATGAAAACAGAATACACCTTAATTATGGGCTTGTAGAAAAGAAGGATATTAATAAGGAAGATAAGATTTCGTATGCTCCAATATGTCTTTGTCCTATAACCCATCATAAGTATTGGTATGCTGGTAGCAATGACCGTTTTGAGGTTAGTGAAAGGGATAAAGAACAAGCAATTCATAATCCTATTCTTTATTCTACATACATTCCTAAGTTCATTGATGCATACGAAATGTGGAATAACCTGTATGAGTATATTTCATCATTGAGGGATAAGGATTTTGAAGATACAAGAACAAACGAACAACACATAGAATCACATGGATTTGATAAAAAAATCAGCTTCCGTCACAGAAAATGACTATAAACGTGTAACCATATTATTTTTTAGAGAAATAAAGGTATTGAAATATTGGTATGATTATACTAATACATATGAATATGAGAAACATGTTAAATGCTATCTCAAAAATAATAAGAATAGAACAGTTAAATGGTATGATAGAGGTGGATGCATGAAAATTCTAGGAATGTGTAGCTTTGGTGATTATCTCAAAGATAGAGGAATTATTCATGTATCTGACGTTTATAATTTATATGCTGCCTTCTTAGCTATTTTTTGGGAAGATGAATATTACAAGTGGACTATAGAATTTGGTGATGACAAAACACCACTAGAGCACATTAATTGGGTTGGGCGTTTTAGTAAACAAAACGAAAAATTAATAGACAATTGGATTAAACTTAAAAATACTTTAGAATGAATATTAACATTGAACTTGATGATAGATATGTCGCATCATTGCTTGATATGTTTGATTATACAACTGAAAAGGTGCTTGTATGGTACAATAAATTAGATGATTGCTGCCGTGTTGAAGAGTTGGGTAATTATTGGAAAACTGTTGTTTATCCAAAGTATCATAGACCAGATGTTCTTGATAAGGAAAGGGTTATGTTTGATGATGTTAAGGATATGGGAATGACAGAAGTTGTTAATCGTCTCTTCAACGAATTACTGATGAATAGATTATTTAAAAATTAACATTAATTAACGTGAGATATTTGCTTATCTCACGTTTTTTTTATATATTTGCACAAACGTTTAATATAAAAAACATTTATGACCAATTTTAAAATTATTGCTTGCATTAACCAAAAGAGAGTTTTAGGTAATGAGGGTAAACTTTTGTATCACATTGGTAATGACTTAGCCAATTTTAAACGTATGACTGTTGGTAATGTCGTAATCATGGGTAGGAAAACATTTGATTCATTACCGAATGGTGAACCATTAAAGGACAGAGTTAACATTATTATTACTGCTGATGAGGAGTATAGTATTGATGCAAAGTTCGATAATGTTTACATCGTACACTCAGTGGAAGATGCTGTAGAGTTATGTGATGCTTTCTTCTCAGATAAGGAAGTATTCGTTATTGGAGGTGAAAGTATTTACCGTCAGTTTATGGAAAAAGACCTTATTAATGAAATGAGGCTGACTATTGTTAATGATAGTGCTGATGGTGATGTAGTGTTTCCAGAGTATGACGAAGAGGATTGGTATGTATATTACAAGTCAATGGCTCAAGTTAGCTCATGGGAAGGTGTTGACAAATCATTCTATTTTGAGATTTTACTTAAGAAAAGGGTATAATGGCTGAACACAATGAAAACGTAGAAACATTATTGTCACGTGAGTCCATTGTAAGTAGGGCAAAAGAAAAATGGGATGCCAAGCCAAGTGCTGAGAAAGTTCGTTCAAGTCATAAGTATAAGCATATTTTCGAAAAACTTAAACTTCCATCTGTTAATTGGGACAACGAATTTTCAAAACTCTCAAAAAGTCAAACTAATATCTTAATAAAGGGTGAGTTGATTCGTACATATGATTCAATGCCCAATAGAGAAAAGACAAAAATTAAAAACCATTTTGGATTATCGTCTTTCTCAAGCAAATGGTTTAGATTATCCCCTAGTGACAAAAAGATTTTGCTTAATTCGATATTAAAATGAAACTGAGCAAAAAAGAAAAGTTCCAAAGAGATTATAGGGATATATGTTACTTCGTTGACCATGTTCGTAATATAGATTTTAGAATTAGTCTTATAAGAAGTCTTGGATATAAGATAGGTGTTAATATTGTTACATCAAAAGACGATAAGGAAAAGTCAATTACAATTGGAAAACGAAAAGAATATAGAATACAGATTGCTCCAGTGTTGCCACGTTCACAGATAGTGCAATGTGCAATTGTGGAATGACTTGTATTAATAAATGTTAAAGTTTAAGCAATATTTTGGTTTAATTAAAAAAATACTATATCTTTGCAAAAAATAATCAAACGTATATTAGAAATGAATGACTCTAAAGATTTAAATGAGAAGAAAGAGGGTATCGTTGATACTACTCCAAAAGTGGACAATAACTCTAGTGAGGACAATAACATCAAATCTGGTGTGATTGTCGCATTGATTCTTAACCAAGAAGTCACTGTCAAATTTGATGGTGATAAGGAATGTGGTACATTGCCTTATGACAAATTCGAAAACGCTCCTCTGGTTGGTGACATTGTAAAGGTTCGCCTTGAGGAAAAAAATGGCGAAATGGTAATCACTGAGATTGTGGCGCATGAAAAGCCCCATGAAGAGGCAGAGTCTGAAATCTCTAATGAAGAGGATGATGTGGAAGAAGTTGAAGTAGAGACTGACCCCATCGATGATGAAATGGATTTGGCTTATTTGGATAAGAACTTTGTCCTTGAAACCATGTCTGTTCCTAGCGATAGCCATAACGAATTCCGTTTGGTGGTTTATGTCATTCAGTTTGCAAGACGCAATGGCATTAAGTATGAATTTGATGATTACGGAAACGTATATCTTACAAAGGGTGAACTCGCAGAGGGTGAGTATTATCCTTGTGTAACCTCTCACCTTGATAGTGTTCAACACAAACAGCAGCCTTATATCTATGCTGGTGTAAACCTCGACCTTAAGTGTGAACGCACTAAGGATAATGAGCATAAGGTATATGTTGATACCAAGGGACAAGATAAGATTGGTATTGGTGCTGATGATAAGGGTGGTGTATGTATCTGTCTTTCAATGTTTGAGCACCTTGAGAAACTTAAGGCTTGTTTCTTCCTCTGTGAAGAGATTGGTTGCTGTGGTTCTAAGGAACTCAACAAGGAATGGTTCAATGACGTTGGTTACTGCATTGGTTATGACTCTCCAGACTTGATTCGTGCCGCATGGTCATGTGCAGGTGTTAAACTCTTCTCATATGAGTTCTATGAGAAGTGGATGAAACCAGTATGTGACGAGTGGGGTCTCAAGGATTGTTTCTACTCAGAGCCAATCACTGATGTAATGGAGATTCGTAAGCAGACTGGAGTTATGTGTATGAACTTTGGTAATGGTGGTTATAACGCTCACTGCGAAAGTGAATACATTATTCTAGAGCACATGGACCACGCTTGTGGCATGGGTCTTGCCCTCATAGACCATATTGGTTGCACACGTCATTACTTAAAGCACACCTCTACTACTTGGAGTGCATCTAAGGGTACATATAGAAAGGAGAATGGTTTGCTAATCCGTACTGATGTGGATGATACCAAGCAGTTAGAGAGCCTTGGTGATTGCAAACGTAGAGGTAGTAGCACCTACTATGGTGGCAGTTACAATACATCTAAGACTACTGCAACTAAGGATGAACAGCTTGGCTTTGAGATTGTTAAGTATATCGTCAATCGTTATGATGGTCACATCTTGGCGATTAAGGACGAGGTTCTTGAAACAATCAAGGGAATCTGTGAGAAGTCTGGTGTTGATTTCTCATTATTCGAGACAGAGGTAAGTGAAAAGTTCAGTAATGATATTAAATTTTAATCTAATATTATGATAGGTACAAGCATTAGAAGCGTCAGACACTTATTCAGAGTGTCTGATGCCTCTTTGAAAACAATTCTAGTTAAATTCAAAGATAACGCATGGGATATTTGTAAGGTAGTAAAATTCCCTAAAGATAGTTCATTTGGAGAAACGATGTTTATCTTCAATAACTATTATCGTCAAAGTCATTGGAACTTTGATACAATTCTTTTGTCTAATGACTTTAGAAATAATTTCAAAACAGAAGATGTAACTAATTATGCTTGTAGAGTGATGTCTATCAATAGTAATGAACTTTCATCTTTTGGCGGTTATTTCCAAGAAATTACCTTACTTCCAGATTCTTTCAATAAGGATTATGACAAATTCTTGAAAGACAACAATAAGATGGTAAGGAACTTGGTTGATAAGTTCGGTTTATCAACAAACGACATAAGACTAAAGAGATTATATATCTATTCTGATGGTTCTAAGAATTTCTTTCAGTGGGCAGTTACATCTTGTTATCAGAATGGCACATCTATCTCCGTTCTAAAGAATATTTTCATTTGGAATGAGTCTTATAAACAGCTTGCAAAGAATCTTTCAAAGGGCACAATCACAGCATATACTTCGAGAGAATCTATTTATAAACTTCTCAGTGAGTTAAGCGAATTAAGAAAAGAAAAGAGAATTAACGACTCTATTAATTCGTTTAATACAGCCCAAAAGAAACTATTCAAAAGCAACGAATTGTCTGAAAACGACAAGCAAGCTCTCTGGCGTCTTTATCGTCTTTCAGAAGCAAAAAGATTGAATTTCGTTAAAAAGGTATCTTCAATTACCGATTTCAATGAACTATTAAGACAGCTTCGTTTCGTGACTAGTGTACATTTCTCATGGAGCAAGGAATCGTTTATGGATTTTCTTGAGAATGTAGATGGCATTAAGTACGAAAAGATTTGTGAAAATGAAAAGGTTGTTTTAGTTAAGGTTCTTGATTATGAAACCATTAAACAGCTTGGTAAAACTACCAACTGGTGTATTTCAAAGAACAAGACCTATTGGAATAATTACATTGAGGGATATCATGGTGCTACAACACAATATATGATTTTTGATTTCTCTAAATTGGAGGATGATAAATTGTCTATTGTTGGTTTCACAACAACACGTAATAAGGGTATTACTTCAGCACATAATTTTGTGAATGAAAACCTTATGGGCGGTGATGAAGGTGAACAAGTTTTCCTTAACTCATTCATATCTAGATTCAAGGATATTAAAAATATTTATTCGATACTTGCTGATGATGGTATTGATATTACCCTTGTGGTACAGTATGATATGCCACCTTATAAGTGGGATGAGAACAGTCTTATGGATTACTTATATGAGTGTGTAAATCCAGAAAATGTAGACATTATCAAGAAGAAAGATGGAAAAATCGTTCTTTCTATAATGGATGAAAACATTCGTTATTTCCTTGGTGATACCTATTATGACAATATCTCTTCTGAATATTGGAGTTATCAGCACATCCTATTTATTGATTTCAATAAGAGCCTATACGATATTAATAAGCTACAGTTTGCAATTATTGAAGAAACTGGTGGTGACGAAGACTATTGTGTCGGTTTATATAATGAAAGGTCACTTAATTCTAATCAAAACTTCGATACGAAACTTATTGAGTTTGGTTTGCCTTATAACACAATAAGGAGAACAAATGACCCATATGTGAGGTTAAGAAACGGTTTGTACTCATATAACACTCCTATGATTAAAGATAGTATCAAAGAGTGTGGTAGTACCGTATTGAGGAACATGATTAAGAGTGACATAGGAACTGATACATTCTATGATATGGTTCTGAGGACTGTAAGACAACACATGTCATTTGACTATTTACATTTGATTTACGATAATGGTCTCAAACTTACAGATATATTCTCTGCCTCATATGTGGGAGATATTATTAAGCAGTTTGCCCATGATATGAGAAACATGAGTAGAGCAACTACAACATTCACCAAACTTGAAGGTATTAATGAAGATAACATTAAAAACTTCTATGATGGTAACTATGGAAGGGATGATACCAAGTATATTGGTTTCTTCGAGGCAATTAGAATGATTGTTAAGAACGAAGAGGGACTGTCAAAGAAAGACTACCAAGCTATGTTCAGAAGACTGTTTAACTTCCTAGGAAATGATGGCAAAACTGCTCAAGTATATGACCAACTGTTTGATATGGTTAAGGATAAACTAGATTATTCATTGTCAGATGATACAAATTATTCTCTTGCTAAGTTTGCAATTTACTTTGGTAACGATGAGACTAAGAAATTTGTTGAGAATAAATCCAAGGAATATAGCGGTTTTAGAAAATGTTATGAAGCCATTTCTAAGGAATATGAAAAATACCTTACTTTTATTGGTAAACAGAACCAAAAGAATAATAATGCTGGGGTATATACAGTAAGAATTGATGACAACCATGTCAACAATGTTGATTTTGAATATGCCATTGCCCCAAATGATGAACACGTCTTTTAATTATGCTAAAGATAATATTACTTTTTATAGCAATAGGTCTTACTGTTTTCTCAGTAAACTATAAATTCAGTAAAGCAGTAAGGCTTATTGCTTATAACGAAGAAGAAACACAAGCTGGTGCCTATGCAGACATCTTTCTAATGCTTGGTATTACAATTTTATGGACATTATATTTTTCGTTATTTTAAGAATTGTTAACATGAAAAATTTGTTATTCAATTTTTTTTTGTATAACTTTGCATCGAAAAACATAATTTGAATTTAAAACATACTTAATAGAATAAAAAAATGACTTACAACAAGAAACAAATGCAGCCTTTGATTGATAAGTATGCTATCAATCCTGAAACCAACAAGCTGTTTACTGATGTGTGCGAAATGTTTGACGGTCAGCCAAACTATCAGATTTGGGCAGTGAAGATGGTTTTCTCCAAATCTTTATCTATTGAACAGCTTGAGACAATTCACGAATGGGTTGGAAAGAACCAGACATTAGTGAAATCACTTGAGAAGCAGAACATCGTATCTTATTCATCAAAGAATGCTATTTCTCAGTTATTTAAGGAAATGGAAGGTCTTGATAATCTTTCAATCATCAAGAATACCATTAATCACTTTAATACTGACCAGCGTAAGATGCTTACTAGTAGTTTGCTCCCAAAAGAGTATACTGCTTTGGAAGGGTATAATAATGGAAACGTTAAAAAGTGGGCTGACATTTTCAGAAAGTTCAACCGTCTTCCTCTTGACCGTAAGAATAAGTTCTATAGCAACTGTTCTAAGTTGAGAGACCTCAACGATTTACAGTCTGCCATTAAGAGTTGTCTTGAGACCACTTACGACTGGAATAAGGAAGATTTATTGGCATACGTGGCAAACGTTACAACTGATTGTGAGGTTATTCTTGATAACGGTAACTTCGTAATCGTACATGTACCTTCATTTAAATCAAGTAAACTTCTTTGTGGTAACGGACGTACAAAGTGGTGTATCGCACGTGAGGAAAGTTATTTCTCTCAGTATGTAACTGGTCAGAACAACCGTGACCAATACTTCTTGTTCGATTTCAGCCGTAAGGAAAGTGATGCATTCGCACACATTGGTTTCACTATGGAGAATGGACGTGGTTTCTATTGCGCTCAGACTTGTAACAACAACAGTATGATGGGTGGCTATACTCAGAATGGCGAGACTATGAACATAAATCAAGCACTTGAAAAAGCTGGATGTAAGATGTCTCTCTTCTTGCGTCTTAACGCTCTCACGAATTATAAGTGGGAACTTGAGTCTATTTTGAAGCTTGTTAAGAATAAGCCAAACGACTTTGCTATAGCATATGAGAAAGATGGACGTTTAATTATTAATGTCCTCAATTCACAAGCAATAAAGACCCTTATCTCTCATTCACTTATTAACTTGGGCAACTTCATGGTTGACAATAACAATAAGGTGTATGTGTTCATCGATACCAATGTTAAGTATAACGATGAGAGAGCACTCATTGCAATGCACTATCAGAAAGACCAATATGGTACGCTTTCATTGAAGAGAATGAATGACCCATTCAACACTGATATTACCAAGTTGGGTTATCTCTCAAAGGTAGGTATTACCACTGACAACTATCTCAACCGTGAGGCTATTGACCCACAAGTATTGCTTCATAAGCTTATCGATGAAAACGATGAGATTGGCGCAATCAAGTTGCTTGAGAAAGAGGGTAAGGACTTCAATGTTAACTATGAATTCAACCAGAGAGTTCCTATTATCTCTGCCGTAAATAACAAGATGTACACCTTGTTTGAGAAGATTGTAAGTCATCCTAAGTTTGACTCTTCAATTGAGGATGGTTTCGGTGAGACACTTCTTGAATCACTTATCTACCTCTATGGTAGTGACGAGATTTCAGCTTCTAAGGAAGAAGAGAAGTCTCTCAAGAGAATGATTATTGCAATCTTGAAGTCTGATACATATGACTTCAATGCAAAAGACCTTAACTCTGACACTGCAATCAACATTGCATGTGAGTATCCTAAGATGCTTTGGATTGTTGAGGCTCTTGCATCAAAGAAGAACGTTGACATCAATATTGTGAATGATTTCGAGTGTGCTGCACTTGGTGATTGTATTCGTAACAAGAACCTTGAGGCATTGAAGATAATCGGTAAGAGACCTGATGTAAAGGTGAGAGAAGAGGATAAGAAACTCGCTAAGACCTATGGTATCAACTTGAGTGATTACATTAAGCCAGATGAGAAAATCTTTGGCAGCTTCAAGTTTGAAGAGGTTGCGGATGAGGCTGAAACCAAATCTACATCAGAAATGGAAATGGCTATGGCTGCTGCATTCTAACCAATTCCAATGCATAAATGAAAAAAGTGATATGAACGACAAACATATCACTTTTTTTATACCCAAAAGTTTGGAAATTAACAAAAATTTATATATCTTTGCATATATGATATATTTTATGTTAAACTTTAAACCTAATAAATTATGAATGTTTATAATTTTAAGAAAATTGAGAAATGTTATGTATTCGGTAATATAGATAGAAATATGGATAGATTTATCAAGAATCTAACATCTAACATTTCTAAGTTTAAGAAAGAAGAACATCCAAAGGAAATTGAAAGACAAGAGAGATTAAAGAAGCGTGAGGAAGAAATGCATAATATTGGCATTGGTGGTATTGGGCATTTACATAATCCGTTTGATGGTGGTCCTGGTCGCCCTATGCGCAGAGCCGATAGAGTTGGAGACGATATGCGTATTGCACAAGCACCGACATTTGCTTCGACTTGGGATGATGGAAGAACCTTCTTGAAGAAAGGTAATAATAAGATAGACTCTACCTATAATGATAGCGTAATTATTGTTAGTGGTAACTGTGGTATCGGTAATAAGAGTAAGAAATATTACGATGAGACATTTGGAAAACTAGATAAAATTCTTGGCGATAATAATTGTTTCATCTTATTCGTAAGAGGTAATAATGACAATCCTTCTATCTTCAATAATAGAGAAATTGACTTTGAACATATAAAGGCAATTCCAGATTATTCAGTGGTTGCTCTTAAGACATTTAATTGCTTATGCATTGGAGGTAGTGTTTCAATGGATAAGGAATGGAAACTAGCTCAAGAGGAACTTTACGGAAAAAAGTTATATTGGGAAGATGAAGCACCTCAGTATGATGAAGATAAACTCAACGAGATTCTTGAGGCATATAACATCAATTGCGTTATTACAAGCACATGTCCAAGCTTTGCATATCCTGGAACCAACGCCTTTAAAAAAAGCAAATGGTTCTATCGTGATAAGAAGATTATTAATGAGTTTTCAAATGAAAGGAAGATAATGGACAAAATCTATGAGAAAATAATGGATTCAGATTCAAAACCGTATATGTGGGTTTATGGTAGATTTAAGATGTCCAATACCAACAAACTTAATGATATGGTATTCATTTCATTATCTGCCTACAACATGATACAAGTTAATTCTCAACTTGAAGCATTCTTTGGATTGGACACATCAAAGAAAGTAGATATCAATGCATATACATTTGATAACATTATCACAGATGGAATAAATAGGGTATCATATGATGAGCATTACGACGATGCGATGGAAATGGGAGAACCTGAAATGGATGAGGAAGAATTCGAAGATTTTGATGATGAACCAAAAGAAGAGGAACATGAGGGAATAGAAGAAGAGGCAGCTACACCAATTCAAGGTTTAAATACTAGAAGAGAAACATTAGATAGATTTGATAGAATGATACAAGAATTAACAGCAGTGGATAACGCCACGTTAAGGGGTTATGCTGATTATGCTAGATTGTATGATGCAGGTGTTTATGCAACACAAAATGAACCAATGGCTGTAAATTATGGAGAACTAAGAGCTATAACACTAGAAGACATAAATAGAGCTGCTACGCTTGTTACAAACAGAACTACCAATGGCTAATACAAATAGTAAATTCTTCTCTGTAATGGTTATAGGAGAAAACCACAGAGAATTGATGTCTAAATATTCACTTGATTTAGAGGTTGATTCCTATGTCAAATACGAATATCTTAAGGCTGATAAATACCTAAACAATTCAATCAAGGCTCTAGATAATATCTTATCCAATGCTGATAAGATAGGTCTGGAACCTTCAGTGAAGGAAAGTCTATCGAATAGGATTAAAACCCTTAATCAGATGACACCATTTGAATACTACAGAGAGTTGACAGATGGTATGTACTATGATGAGAATGGCAATGCTCTTTCAACAGAGAATAAAGAGGGACATTGGAAGACTGCTAGGATAGGTAGGAATTTCTCACTACCACTTAAGCTAAAGGATGGCAGTGAGGTATATTCAGCAAAAGTTGGTGATGTTGATTGGGAAACCATGAATGAACCACCAAGACTATACGAGGCTGCATGGGAAATGGTAATGGAAGGACGAGAACCTACTGACGAAGAGGAAGAACAAGTCTATAATTCCATGAAGGATAAGACAGTCTATTTCTCTAAGTTCAAAAGCAAGGAAGATTACGTCACATACAGTACCTCTTACTGGAATTATGCCTTTGTAGACGAAAACGGATGGGTAGATGTAGATAGTGATAAGGATGGGGAGCAACATTGGATTGCAACATTCAATGATAGGTTTATAAAGAACTTAGACCCTAACCAATTGGTCACAATCTATGAATGTAGTGTTAATAATGGTTAATTTTATTTAAGGGAATGGGATAACGTTTTGTTATCTCATTTTTTTTTCATATATTTGCATAGAGGAATATTGTAGTGAAATGGAAAAATTGTCAGAATATGGTGAACAGTATAGGAGAATCCTAACATACTTCCTTAAAAAGAATGGAATATACAAGATTTTTGTAGCTAATACCAAATATCAACACAGTGTAATTGACAAGCACAGCGTGTTTTTCAAAAGGCAATATTACAATGGTATATTCAATCAAGCTGCATGGGACAATAATGGTCTTGTAAATCTTTTCGGTAACTTCTTTGCTTTCACGAGTACTAAATATCCAGAAACAATAAGACTATTTGATGGTACTTTCGTAGATTCAAACATATTCTCTAGATATGAATTTTGGGTTATGAAACGTAGTCAATGGGAAGATTTCATATATAAAAGAGAATACGAAGAAATAACAACATTAAAATAAATGGAATTAATACTTAAACAATTAAGGGGACGATTCATAGAAGACAATCAACTGCCCATTACAACAGTTGAAGACCCCTATTTCGATGAAAGAATTAAGATGCTTGAGGGTGAATGCGGTGCTAAAACCAAATATCTATCTCTTATGGAAGTAATTAGAGATAGATTTGATGGCAACATGCAGAAATTCCTTGAGCATAGACATAGCGTTAAAGACCAAATTTTAGCCCATATTCTTAATTCTGATGGTTATAAAGCAATGTTGGCTGATAAATCCCCATTGGAGGATTATAAGCCCATTGTAGGCTCAAATGAACTATATACGGAACAGCAAGATGGCGGTTTGTTTATATCATTCGATATGATTAAGGCAAACTTCCAAGCCTTACGTTATGTTGACCCAAGCATTGTATGTGATTGTAATACTTGGGAAGAATTCGTGGCTCGTTTTAGTGATGTAGAATACCTCGCTTCTGCAAAACAAGTAAGACAAGAGGTATTGGGCAAACTCAATGGTAAGAGATTGGCAGCAATTGAAAAAAGGGCTTCAAATGATTTTGGAAAAGAGTTCAAATATAGATTAAGTATATATGGTTTCTCATTGTTCTCAATCAAAACTGATGAAATAATCTTCAAGTTTGAAGGTACTGAGAAGGAATTTGAGTCATTCCACGCTGGAGACCAAGAGTATAATGGTTTCAAGTTCCGTGTGAACAAATTCAAACTCAACATGAGAACCTTCAAGAGAGCATTCTCAGATAAGCGCATAAATATCTTTGAGAAGGAAGACTTCTTAGATGGTCATAGACGCAATTTAAAGTGCGTTCCTGCCACTTATTACCCTCAAGTGTATAAACTACTCAATGGGATAAAAATAAACGATTCTGACCTAGTTTTTACTAGTGACCATGAATTATGTTCTTATATGAAACCATTGGAGTTAGTAAAATGACGAAGGAATTAGGAATAAGTAAGGACTTTGCGTACTACCTCAAAGAGAAAGGTTTGTATTCAAACTATATCGCCAAGCTTAAAAAATATGGCTATAAAAAGGCTGCGGTCATCTATTTTGGCGCATGGAATGATAACGAACAAAAAGAGTTTTGGAAGGGAGTATATATTGGTTTTTTCGAATACTTGAAAAAGAAATATCCATGTGAAATAATAACATATAATTAGAATGGAATTATTCAAAGAAGATAAACATAAAAAGCTTTTAAAGAAGTTACAAGATTGCATTAAGGGCACTGCATTTGAAAATAACGTCTATCTTGTAGGTGGTTGTGTGAGAGACGCTTTGCTAAATGAACCCATTAAGGATTTTGATATTGTGGTATCAATAAAAAATGGTGGCATTATGCTTGCTAACCTATTGGCTGCAAAGGAAAAGTGCTATAAATTGGGTAGCAATCCAGTGGTATATCCCAAATACGGTACTGCAAAGGTTACTCTGTATAATGATGAAGACCTTAAGGACTTGGACATTGAGTTTGTTCAGACTCGTAAGGAGCAATATCATGAGGATAGTAGAAATCCAGAACAAGTATTTGGTACAGTTGAAGAGGATGCAAAACGCAGAGATTTAACCATCAATTCATTGTATTATAATATAAGTGATGAAAAGATATATGATTTTAACTTAGGTATTGATGACTTGGTTAATCAAGTTATTAAAACACCGACTGACCCAGATATCACATTCAATGATGACCCATTACGTATATTGAGGGTTATCAGATTCTCTTGTCGTTATGGATGGGGTATTGAAAAGAATACTTGGTTAGGTATGGTTAAGAATGCTCATCGTATTAAAATTATCTCACAAGAGAGAATCACTGATGAAATTTCAAAGATTATAACTAGTCCAAACCCTTCAGTTGGTATAAGGAAAATGTTGTTCTGTGGTCTTCTGAATAAGGTGATGCCAGACATATATGACTTAACCAATGCATATGAATCAAGGAATCCAATGCTAACGTCATTTGACCATACCATGATGGTTCTTGATAAGGTACAGCCTTATATTGAGACTAGATTGGCTGCGTTATTCCATGATGTTGGTAGAATCGCAAGTGAAGCCAATAGAGGAATCTCACAAGATTTGTTTAGTGCTGATGTGGCTGTTTGTGACTTGAAACTCATGAAGTTCCCAAATGCAATAGCAGATTCTGTTGAGAATTCAATTAAGTATCATAGATTCTTTAGAAACTATGCTGATGGTACTGTTCCACCAGATAAGAAGATAAGAAAGTTCATCAACTTATGTGGTGACAACATTGGGAACGTTGTTGACTTGATGAATGCCAACAACTTGTGTCAAACTTATGACAAGAAAAAGAGACAAGCATTGGACATTCTGAATAGGATTGAAGAACTTGATGAGCTTGAAGAGGCTAAGAATGTTAAACTACCCATCGATGGAAAAGATATCATGAAGGAGTTTAATCTTAAGTCTGGACCTCATATTGGTAAACTTATGGATTGTTTGAAGGAAGCTTACTTTGATAATCCTAAAATTACTAAAGAAGAGTGCTTTAAGTTGATAGAGGAAAAGATAAAGGTCTTGGCGGTATGACAACTGCCAAGTCTTTTTTCTTTAATATATTTCTTTTTTAAGTATATAATATTATTATATATTAATTAAAATATATTATAATATATTAAAAAATAATAAATATCTCAATAATATTTTTTATTTAGGAAAATTTTTCGTATATTTGCAAAAAGTATAAACAACATGGGAACATTATGTAAGAATTGTCCCGTAAGGGATATACGTAAGAAAACTGGAGAACCTTGTACCATTGCTTTTGCAACTAGGTACGGAAATAGTTGTGTTAACCTCGACATAACAGAACAATTGTTCAATAAAGAGTTAGAGGAATTCTCCAAGAAGAAAAAGACTGAAGCCAAAAAGGTTAATAAACCTAAGACAACAAAGAAAAAAGAAACTATTAAAACAGAATAAAATATGGGAAGAAAAATTTTAATTATCGTTGATGGTCAATACAGCTTTATTGAGGGTGGCTCTTTAGCAGTAGAGGGGGGCAGAAAAGCATTAGATAATCTTGTAGAGTTCATAAAGAACCATTATAAAGAATATGATGGTATATTCTTAACTGCCGATTGGCATCCAATTACCCACTGTTCTTTCAAAGATAACGGTGGTATCTGGCCTCCTCACTGTGTACAGTTCTCACAAGGTGCAGCGATATATCAACCAATTCTTGATGTATTAGATGAATTAAGGATTGATTATGATGTTCTCACCAAGGGTTGTGATGAAGACCATGAAGAGTATTCAATCTTCAAGAATGTTACTTCTGAGGCATACCTTAAGGCAATGAATAAACACAATGAGATTGGGGTTGTTGACATTGCTGGAATTGCTGGTGATTATTGTGTCCTTGATACAATAAAGGATGGACTCATGGAATTTCCAAATACTGAGTTCCATGTTATCAATGAGTGTGTTGCATCCATTGATGGTGGAGCAACTTTAAGTAAATTCGTTGATGAAAACGAGAGAGTATTATGGCACGAATAGAAGTTGATTTAGCGGAATATCAAGGCATGAGAAACAAGATTAAGAGCTTGGAATCTGCCTTGAATTCTGTATCTGTTGAGGCTGCTACCAATAAGGAGATTATCGAAAATATCAAAGCTTTGGTAGTTGACCTTGAGAAAGAAGGATTTTTAAATCGTTTATTTGCTTGGAAAAATGTCATTAAACCATTTAAAGAATTATTAACATAAAATTTTTGGTAGATTTGATATTTTTTCGTATCTTTGCATGGAGAAATTAACATTAGATGTATTTAAGCATTTTAGGTTCTTCTTGAAAAAGAACAAGATATATGACCTATTTATGCGGAATTTCAGAAGCCAACCATATGAGAAGATTCATAATGTAGATGCATTCTTACCTAATTACATAAACATAATGAGAGAGTATTCTACAACACGTATGGGTAAAGAATATCTCAGTGTATATGGAGCGATGTATCTAACGTTTAGGTCTTTTTGTTGGGCGAATAGAGCAGCATATAAGACACCAAATTCATGGAGCAAGTATTGGGCTACTATTTGTTTAAAATGGGCACTATATTGCATTAGGCATAATATTGAGATATGCACAGACGAAGACCTTGGCAGACTTATAGAATATTGGGATTCATGCAAGTGGATTGACATAAGCAAATTATCATTTCAAGATAGAATAGTTATACAACAATTAAAGTGTAAACACAATAATGGAGACATATACTAAAATAGATACAATGCTAAAAAGATATATCTTTGATGGCAAGGAGTGTCCGAATAAGGATTGGTTGAAGTTCAAGAATAAGATTATCCTTGGCGAGTTCTCATTTAATGAGGCTGAGTATTTGTTCAATTGTCTTTGGGAAGCCACAAGTAAAATAGACGGTACAAATTCCAAGATTGCTTTCTTTCCTTCAGATGGACACATCGAAGTAGGTGGCAAGACCGACAAAGCTAGTTCACAGCATGGACAGTTTGAAATGCTCCAAGAGATTGGTGAGCGTATCAAGCCACAACTCTGCGCTATGTTCCCCAAGGAGTCAGCACGTTTTGTTCCAGTTAAGGGAAATGACAATAAGGTACAGTATTATGACGTACATGCTGATTTTAACGAGTATGACGAAAAGACTATGATTGCTAAGTTGCAAGCCAAGTTCGATAAGAAGGATACTGTTATATCAGAAGGCTTATATGGTGTGGAACTTGAGGAAGTTCCTATCTACATCTACGGTGAGTATTTCGGTACTGGTATTCAGAAGTGTGGTTCTCGTTACATTCAGAATGGTAACGGCTTCCGTGTATTCGACATCAAGCAGCAAGGTTGGTGGTTGCCAAAGGAAAATCGTGATGCAATGTGCAAAGGTCTTGGTCTTGAGCAAGTACCATTCTTGGGCGTTATGACCTTGCGTGACATTGAGGATATGGTTCGTAGTGGTTTCACCACAAAGTTTGAGGGGGCTGCTGACCCAACCATGATTGAAGAGGGTATTGTAGCACGTCCTATCATTCCTCTTTGTAGTGGTAATGGTAATCGTATTATCGTTAAGGTAAAGTATTGCGATTACATTGAGTATGACACTGTTCGCAAACAGTTCTCTGATGAAGAGTTTGCTGAGTTCGATAAGTGGTATCATGAGAATATTGAAAATAAGAAATAGTATATGAGAGATTTAACAAGGGTACTATTAAGGTCACTCATGTTTATTTTCCTACTTGTTGGATGTGGTGGTAACATCTACTATATGTCTAGCATAACTAGTGATAACCAGTATGCTAGATATAATAGTAGAAGAACCCATTCAACTGTTACGTATGATGAAAATGGATATAATGAGTACCAACAGCCTCAGTCAGACACAATCAGTATTAATTCAGATGATGACGAGAGAGAATATTTAGATTCAAGACCTACTAGGCAATTTTACTACTGATGATATATGTCGTTTGTAAATTAGGCAATGGGGAAACATTACACACAAATTCCAAATATGGCATTGGAGATTATGTGGAGATAGTTGATGGTGGTCATCAATATAGTGGTTATACTGCTGCCTATCAATATTTTTGGGGCGGTGTTGAACGTTATTATATCAATTACAATTTTGATAATGGAGAACCACATAAGGAAGTTCCTAAATATTGGAAGATTATCAATATGGCACTTGACCCTTCAGGAAGAACCATCTTATACCACATAAGAAGTGTTGATGGGAAAAATAGTGTGGTCGATGAAGGCGCTATTAAGTTATCTAATTTTCATAGTAGAAACAGAATACCGATTGGTGACGTTAAGATTAATCAACTGCCTTTCAATGGTAATGTTATGCCACATAAATGGACAGATAAACTATATAAGGTTCTAACATGAAACTCATAATTGAAAATTTTGGAACAGTTGAAGTACCTATCAAGATAGGCTATATCGTCACAATTAAAAAAGGTAGATATGGTTCAGCATTCTATTGGGATTACGTTCAGACATTACCTAAACTGTTAAAGGTTTGTCCATATCAATATGGCGAAGGAATGTACTCATTCTATGTTGATGAGCATGGTAATAGAAAAGCGCATGTTCCAAAGGAATGGAAAATTAAACATATTTTTTTCAATGGTGGTAGTATTCATCATCTTTCTCTTATTGTGGTGTTGGTAAGTAGGTTTAAGGACACATTATCCGTATCCTATATGATGAATCACTCAAACGGTGTATGGGAAGAATATAATTCACCTTTCGAAGTAATTAACAGAGATAGGAAAGGATTGGAAGAAATTAAAGTGGAAAGGGTTTAAAATAATAAAAAAAAACATGCTTGCTAATGTTTTTACATTTCATTGTATAAAAGACTTTGGTATTGTCTGGAATTACCAATTTCGTGTTGGTGATATTGTAACTGTTAAAAACTGGGGAAATAGATACACATATTACCCATCAGCACACAATTATTTTAAAAGAAAACTTGGTATTCCTTATTATAATTCTGATGAATATTACAGTTGGAAACCAAATGACCTCTTCAAAATTAGAGCGATTGCTAGGCATCATAGGATGGAAAATAGGCTTCTTGCACTTATTGAAGATAGAAATAAAAGAGGAGTAATAATCAACATGGATGGTTTGAGTTTAGCCAAACAATACCCATTAAGAAAGGACGAGAAATTAAATAAAAACATTGAAATAATAAAATATTAAAAAAATGGGAAAAATTAAGCAAATTGTTACGCATTTTACTGACAATGACCTCTACACTTTTACGTGCCAGTATTACATTTTACACACGTATCCACGTGCAGAGGTGAGGTATGCATTCTTTGACCGTAATCACACTCGTTATCCGAAAGGATTTGGCGAGTTGCTTCAAGAGCAGATTAACGGCATGAAGGATGTTATTATCACAGAGGAAGAGATTGCCTTTATGAAAAGAAAAATTTACTTCCTTCCAGATTGGTATTACAATTTCCTTCGTGGATTCAGATTCAATCCCTCTGAGGTGCATATTTCACAAGACCAAAGTGGCTACTTATCAATCGTTATTGAGGGTAAATGGTATTCCACTATTATGTGGGAAATGCCAATTCTTTCTACAATATCTGAATTGATGCATGTCATCAATGGTGATATTGAGAAAGTGGATTGGGAAGCAGAATGGAACAGAGCATACGATAAGTGTTTTAAATGCCTTGAAAATGGTATTAGGGTTTCAGACATGGGCACTAGGAGAAGGTTTTGTTTCTATAATCAACAAGTGGTTCTTGAGGCTTTTAAGCAAGCAAGACATGACATTGATTTGAAATCAGTTGCAAACGTTAGGACTGGAGATTTCATAGGTACATCAAATGTTTGGTTTGCCAAGGGATTTGACCTTACACCTATTGGAACAATGTCCCATCAGTTATGTTCATTTGAAGAGTGTGTAAGTGGTGTGTTCGAGTGTAACCATCAGTTAATGAAAAAGTGGTCAGACGTGTATTCTGGAGACCTTGGTATTTTCCTTCCAGATTGTTTTGGAAGTAAGGTATTCCTTTCCAATTTCTCTAAGGACATGGCTAAGATGTTCGATGGTATCCGAATTGACAGTGGTGATGAAAGGGAGGAAACCGAAAAGATGATTGAGAAATATCGTTCTCTTGGTATTGACCCATCTACAAAGTCAATTGTTTATTCAAATGCCCTTACCATCGATAAAGCCATAGAACTTCATGAGTGGCTTGACGGACGTATGAAAGATTCATATGGTATTGGTACGCACCTCATGGCTGATGTGACTAACACAGAAACCAAAGAAAAGTTCCCATACTCAAATATTGTTATCAAGCTTGTTGGTATGAGAATAACAGAGTCTCGTGAATGGCATGATTGTATTAAGCTGTCAAACGACAAGGGTAAAACATTGGGTGATAAGACTAAGTGTGAATATCTAGTGAAACAAATAGGGGAATAACTCTCCCCTATTTTTTTTGTTGTATTTGTATTAAATAAAATTAACGTGGGATATTTGGTTATCTCATGTTTTTTTCATATCTTTGCAATATGGTATTGGAGAAAGACAAAGTTTATAAGATAAAACATGAAAGCCAAGAACATCACCATGTCTATGCTTGGAGGACTTATATAATATGTTCTCCAATGAGAAGCATTGACATTGATAATTTAGAGTGTATTAATCTCTCAAAAATAGAAAGATATACTCAGTTTGACTGCCATTTCGTAGTATGCTTTGATGGCGAGATTAGGACTAATAGAGAAGGTAAAGATAGTCAAACTGCTTTCTTCGAAAGTTGTGAGGTTATGCCCTTGGAGGAAGAAGACCTTAACGATGTGAGAAAGGCAGTAACTATGATGGGAGCAAAATATAACAGAAAATTAAATAAATTAATACTAAATGCTTAAACGAGAACATATATATAAAGCAATATATAGTAGTGTTGGAAGAAGTTGTTTGAGAAACTATATTATTTTTTCTCCAAAACGTGATATTGAGAATATACTTCTTTTTAATAAAAGTATGGTAAATTCTTTTAATATATTTCAGATAAATTTAGCTGGCGATATTTCTCGTGGCATGTGTATCGGCTTTGGTAATTTAGTTAAACTTACCAAATCATTTACTGAACAAGATTTATGCGAAATAGAAAGGGCAATGAAGAAGTATGGTTGGAAATACGATAGAAAATTAAATAAGATAATATTAGATGTTGAAACGAGGACACGTATATAAAGGTATATTCAATGTGCCTAGTCGTGGTCTTTCCATGACTGGAAGACAATTTCGAAATTATATGATTTTCTCACCAAGAGAAGATACAATGAATCTTTCCATTTTTGGAAAGACATACGAATCTTTAAGAACTCTTTTTTACATAGGTTTTCTTGGAATATCTAGTGATGGCGGTGAAATTGGAATTAAAAAACTCATAAAACTTACTACAAATTTCACAGAGAAAGATATAGACGAAATAGAAGAAGCACTAAATGAATATGGTTGGAAATATAACAAAAAACTAAATAGAATTGAAGGTATATGAGACTACTTAAAGGCAAATTATATAAGTGTGTACATGACTACCCTATTTTATATTATAAAAGAAACTATATAATATTTTCGCCTCTTGAAGATACTATAGTAAACAATACTATCTTTAATCTAGAGAAATTTCCATCAATAACTTCTCGTCATGGATACACTGTTCTTTGTTCTTTTCTTATAGGGTTTGATGGAAAAATATCATCTAGAAAACCTTTAGAAACTGGAATCTATGAAGATTGCCATTTTGTAGAAATAGGACTAAGAGAAAGAAATGAAATTAATGAGAAAATAAAAACAAAAAAAGATAAATTTAAGTATAATCCAATAAAAAACATATTAGAAGTATTATGAGAGTAACAGATAAATACATTTTCTTTTGGGGAGAATTCCCATCAAATTGGTATAAGTGTCATTTCACCGTAAAGCATGAAGGTAAGGAATTGGAGTTCTTCAATTCTGAACAGTATTTCATGTGGATGAAAGCAATTACATTTTGTGATGATGAAACAGCAGAAAAGATACTTAAGAAGGGGCATAACCCAAAGGCAGCAAAGGCTCTTGGGAGAGAGGTTAAGAACTATGACGATAAAAAATGGGATGAAATTCGTTATGAGGTTATGGTTGATGCCAATCGTTATAAGTATTCTCAGAGTGAGGAACTGAAAGAGTTATTACTGAATTCAGAGTTTGATGGTAAACACTTTGTTGAAGCCTCACCATATGACCGTATATGGGGTGTTGGCATGGGAGAGTGTGACCCATTAATTGACGATGAAAAGAATTGGAAAGGGCAGAACCTATTGGGTAAAGCATTAGATGAAGTTAGAGAAGAACTTTTAAATGAAAAGAGTTGAAATTGACATAAACACAAAAGGCATAATTGTTTTTGCAAAAGGCAAAAACTCTTATTCTGATTGGATATTATTGGTAACAAAGGTAGAAGATATAGATTCATGCGTTTTAAAAATCTATGGGCATATCTTCTACAACATTTCTGAGAAAGAATGGTATTTTTCTGAAGGTGACGAAAACTATGCTTGGGGAAACATAAACCATTGGGATTTCTTTGAGCCAACTAAGGAGCAAAAACAAAAAATTGTAGATGCCCTCAAAGAAAAGGGATATAAATATGTTCCAGTACTCAATAAAATAATATACAAAAGATAATGTACAAGAAAGGACTTTATGAGATAATAGGTTCATATAAGTATCAATTGGCAATATGTCGTTATTCATATGAGTGTTTCCAATCCATGAAGTACTACGTTGTTATACGTTATTGTGATATTTTTCATAATGATAGACTATGTGGATTTGGTGATGGATATTTCATCAAATATGAATACCATTACGATTTCTTGTCAATTGATGAGTTTACCCAATATTTCACCATAGTGGATAACTGTGAGGAAAATAAAAGGATAAGCAGTCTTCTTAAATGGCTAAGAGAGAAAAGGAGAATAAAGATAACTATAATTCCAGACATTCTAGATGATGGATATTGGTTCAATTATTATTTCTTTACTACCTATCCATTCTACACCAAGAATATTGAGGAAAGGGGATTTGAGAACTTTGAATCGGCAGCTAAGAAAGCTATCGAAATGGCAAAGAAAGCTTGCGTTCAAGTTCATGGTAAAAGTGGTGGAGAATGGCTCAAATACGTTATTGCTAGATGAAAGAGATTATTATATATGAGAATATGAAGCCATGTATTGTATATGCCAAAGCAATAGGAGGTGGCTATTCTGATTGGTTAGTTTTTATATCTAAGGTTGAAAAAGAAGATTACCGCCCTTATCTTCATATAAAAAATTTCATTTGTATGACGGTAGGTAAGGATAAAGATGAAGTCTATTTTCATGAGGATGGGGAAGTAGGATGGGGATATGCAAATTTAAATTGGAATTTCTATATTCCATCTAAAAAACAAAAACAAACACTAATTAAGGAAATGGCTAAGATGGGATATAAATATATATCTGTTTTAAATAAGTTGGTTAAAAAAACTTAATTAATTTTGTAGTCTCAGTTTTTTTTCGTATCTTTGCATCGTAAGTAAAGAGTAATATTATGCGTACATTAGAAGAAAAAAAGATATTAGTCAATACTATTTGTGAGTATATGCCGTATGGACCATGCATTGCAAATGAGGATATTGACAGTGGGTTTCCAATAAGGATTCATGTTGGAGACCTAAGATTGTCTAATTATGTTGATGGTTATACTCTAGATAGCAAGATATATGGTGAATGTAAAGCAGATAAAACTGTTATATATCTCCGTCCAATGGATTCCATAACTAAGGAAGAGGAAGATGTATTAGCAAGTTTTAACTGTTATTACAGTAAAGGAGGGTTATTTTTTAGTTGTGGGCATTCACAAAACGACATTTGTGAAGTTATAGATTTTCTCAAGTCTAATCTCCTAGATTATCGTGAACTCATTGAGAAAGGTATTGCGAAGCCAATTGGAACTGAGAAGAGGTGGGTGTCTAATGATACACTGAAAGAAGTGACAACTATTATGCAAAATACACTTGAGGAAGTGAAAAAACTTAGGAAAGATGGACAAAAAAAGAATAGAAGGGTTAAGAGGTGATATAAACACCTTGCTTGGTGATGCTGTAGGGTTGCTTAAGGATATGGAGTCAAAGGCATATGATGAGCGTGAGATTGACCTTATGAAACCAATTTCCAAGGTGAGAAACATCATTCAAGACTATAAGGTGAAAATGGTTAAGGAACTTGATAAGTTATCTAAAATGAAATCTAATTGGTAATATGAGATATAGAATTGTTCAAACTGGTGAAGGGTTTGTCATTCAGCGTAAGAGGTTTGGGTTGTTTTGGATAAATCATAAACTGCATCATTTTACCGTATGCCGCTACGATTCGAATTGTGTATATGACCATAAGATAAACGTTGTATATGATTCTCTAGAAGATGCTATGAGTGAATTAAACGTGATTAAGAAATATCCACTCAAGTTTATGGGTCATATGATATATTACGGTATCCAAATTGGCAATGAACCATTATATGTTGATGACCACTCATGCTGTGGCTTAGATAGGTTTGATAGACCTTGCTACAAAATATATTCCAATAAAGTTGATGAAGTAAAGGAAAAAATCAAACTAGAGATAGAGGAAGATAATAGGCGTAAAGAAGCTATATTAATGGAGAAGAAGAATAAGGAAATAATTAATGTGTGGTATGAAGATTAAAAAAAGACATGTCTTTGCAGCTATCATTGGTTGTTTATTCTTATGCAAGGAATTCAGACATGGTGTAGCACAAGACTTACGTACGCTCTTCGGAGAAGAAAAATAAAATAAATTGAGTTATAACCCTTAAAAATTAAATGGGATGAAAAAGATTATTTTTTTACTGTTTGCTGTTATCAGTTTTGCATCGTGTGAGTGCCCATATGCTAGTTGGGATGATTATGGATACAGTGAGAGTTCAAAAGGACTTAGTTATACCAATGATTATTTCTGTGCTGATAAACTATTAGGCACATGGCAGATGGATTATGGGTGTACCGTTGGTAATATTGAACTAAAAGAAATCAAGTTCTTTGATGGATGGCAGTGTGATATTACAATGGCGCAGACAAGGAATCCTGATTGGTACACTGAGACATGGACTTATACCTACTATGGTAATACGATTAAGTTTGCTAGGAACGATGGTAGAACTGTATTCTCATTTACACTGAAAGGATATACATTCCCAGAGCTTTATCTACAAGACTCATTCGGCAGATACACATGGAGAAAAGTGAGGGCTTATGGATGCTAAACGTTTTAGAGAAGAATACAAGTATATAACATATTTCTTGAAGGAGATTAGACTCTTCTTACATTGGAAAGAGTACTTGGAAGAAGAAACTAGAAGAGGCAAAAGCGATGTTTATAGTCCTAGCCAATATGGACGCATTGATGATGTCTTTGGAACTAGTGGTTTCACTCTATTCTTGAGAAGACGTAAAATTAAGTTGATAAGTTACTCCGTATCTTTGTGGTTCAGAGCTTTTCTAGAAGTCTATGCACCACATATAAAAAGAAGTGGAGATTCACTAGGAGATATGGCTCGTAAAATGATAGAGTTCAAGGAAAAAGGTAATCTCAAGGAAATTGTTATAAGGAACGATAAATATGAGTGAAGGATATAAGATAATTGTTAGGTTTTTCAAAGAGATTGGACTCTACAATGAGTTTAAAGACTACTGTGATGCACATAAGTATTCTAGCGAGAATTTTAACGTTAATACAGATAACCCACTTAGGAACTTTGGCGGTACATCAGTCTCTTATTGGATTGAGTGGAAAAAAGGGGTAAAGACACTTCATGGTAATCTCTTTGACCATTTCAAAGCTTGGCTATATATATTCTATCCTGATTTGTATTACTATCAAGATGCACCTTCTCCAAGAATGTTAGACCGTATAGATAAAGATAAAAAAATAATAAATATAGAATATGAGTATCGTAAGACCAATAACGCCAAATGAGGCTCAGAGAGAGCTTCCAAATGACGTAATCGAAAAAGTTAACGATTTGATTAGGATGAATTGGAATGGTTCTTCTGCAAGGGTTACAATCAAGTCAATTAAGTCTAGTTGTAACTACCGAGAAGGTGATTGGAGAGGAATCTGTAAACTGTTCAGAGAATATGGTTGGGATGTAGAAAGCGATTTTCCAGGTTACTGTGAATCGTATGATGCATTCCTATTATTCAGAAAGTCTAAGAACTATCATAGTAAAGGTTTAATGATACAGTATTGATATGTGTGGGAATAAAGCAACAAAGCCGATATCACCAAAAGAAGTTAGAGAACGGATTAAGGAGAGATATAAACTTCCAGAGCATGTTATCAAATATGTTAATGCTAAAATCATTTCATCATTTAATAGTCAAGATGGAACTGCGTTCTTGAAATGGTATGACTTCTCATGTCATTTTGCTAACGAATCTTATCCTAAGACTCTTATTTTAAATTGGTTTAATAACATTCCAAACACTTTTGGAAAGGATTGGATTATAACAGAAAAAGATAAGGATTTTGAATATTCACATTTGTATAATTTTAAAGAAAGAAAAAAGTGAAAATTGAACAAGAATATTATGTTATTGAAAACAATGGTAAATTCTTCGGCACAGCATATGAAGATGGACATTGTATGGTTGAAAACTATATTGAGCCATACAACGAATCAGAGTTTTCTGTTAACGTTCCAATGTCAAAAGTGAAAAGAATCAATGAATCATCTAAAAAATATGTTGATGAATATGGTATTGAGTCTCTTACTTATGGGGGAAATAAAAAACGTTTTCTTGAACAAGTTGGAAATGGTAAGTTAAAGAAAGTTCGTGTAACTACAACAATAGAGTTTATAGATTAAAAAAAGAAGAATATGAACAGGGGAGTAAAAACAATCGTAGTAGTTGGTTTGATTATTATTGTAGCATTAACAATAATCACCACAGTGGGTAGTTATTTCAATTATAACAACCAAGAGGTTGCTCTTCGTGAGCAAGCTGAAGCACAGCGTGGTAAGGTAGAGGGTGTCCATGATGCAATGTGGAAGATTATCTCTCAGAAAGCGCAAGTCTCTCAAGATTATCGCACATCATTCGATTCAATCTACACACACATTATCGGTGGACGTTACTCACAAGGTGATGGCACTCTCATGAAGTGGATTAAGGAAGCTAACCCTAACTTTGATACAAGTCTCTATAAGGACGTGATGGATGCTATCGAGATACAGCGTACACTCTTCAAGAAAGAGCAAGAGCGAATGCTCGACATCAAGAGACAGCATAGTACTCTGTGTAAGACATATCCAGGAAAGTGGTTCATAACCAATCAGTCTGAGATTGAATACACGATTGTATCGTCAAGTCAGAGTAAGCAAGCAATGGAAACTGGAGTAGACGATAATGTCAAACTTTACTGATAAGAAGAAAGATGCATTTCGTATAGTCTCACGTTTCATCAAGGAACTAGGGCTATACGATATTTGGCTTAAATATTTGTACGACCCCAAGACTAGCAAAACTTGGATGGATAAGGATGATGAACATTTTTATACTGATGATATATTAGGGTGTACAACATTTACTGATTATGTTAATGACCATAAGCCAACGTTTAAAACTCATGGGTATCTCATGTATGAGCTTTTGCAATTCTATCTTGCGGCATTGAGAGACCCAAAAGGAATTTGTTATCCAGTAAAAATTGATAACGAAAAGAAAAAGATTACATTGTTCGATTATTAATAACCATCACATATGGAGATAATTATTTATTCATTACCGTTTATCATATCAGTATTTCTTCTTATTTTCTTTAAGAAGTATATTGTATGGTGGGAATATATTTGTTTGATAGGTGTATCAATCCTATTTACATTCTTGCTTAAGTTAGCATTCATTGCTTCACTTGAGTATGATACCGAGTATCTTGGTGGATATATGACAAAGATTACCCATTATGACGAATGGGATGAATGGATACATAGGACGTGTACAAGACGAGTACCTTGTGGGCGAGATAGTAAAGGAAATACTATATATCGAACAGAAACATATGATTGTTCATATAGGGAATATCATCCAGAGTGTTGGAAATATACAGATAATCTTGGTAGGGAAGAATATTTCTATAATAAGTCATATTTTGACCGTGCAATGGCAGAACTTGGATACCCAAAGATGGTATTCAGAGATATGCATCGAAAATACTACAGAATCGATGGTGATGCTCAAGATTACTACTACGATAACACTCCACAGCATGTAAGAGCATTGGTATGGAAGCATACCTATCAGAATAAGATTCTTGCGTCTCACTCAATCTTCAAGTTTGAGGATATTGGCAATGAGGAAGCAGATTCCTTGGGTTTATACAGATATCCAAACGTTGAAGACCATGACCAAGCCGTAATACTTGGGTTCAGAGCTGGAAAAGAGGTACATAAGCAGTTTAAGTATATCAATTCAATATATGGTGCTAAGAAGCAGTTTAGAATATATGTGCTTGTGTTTAGAAATAAACCAGTAGAGATATCTGAGAAACAGAAATCTTATTGGCAAGGTGGAAATAAAAATGAATTTGTTCTTTGTCTTGGTTACAATACCAAGAAAGGTACTATAGATTGGTGTAATCCATTCTCATGGTGTGATAAGCCTGAGTTGGAGGTTGCTACCAAGAGATTCTTCAGAGACAACCCAAGGATGGATTTGAGTAAATATCCAGTGTGGTTGGAGAAACACATTAATCTCTGGCAGCGCAAGCAGTTTAGCGATTTCGACTACATCAAGAATGAAATGACAAAGGGGCAGAGCATTGCACTCTTAATTATCATACTCATACTTGACATTTTCGCATCTATATTCCTTATTGGTAACGAGGTAACAAATGAAGATGTATATGACAACTCGTTCATATATGACTTCAAACATTATCAATTCAAAGTAGTAAACAACACACACTCATTCTTTAGTGAGTTATGGGAGTTGATATGTGATAGCGTAACTGTTTGGTGGAAATACAGTCTGATACCTACTCTAACCAAGATAGAGGATAGCTATAAAAACATTCATACTTGGAAATGAAATATTACAGATACCTTAAAGAGATAGAAGAAGTTCAAGATAATAATAGTACAAATTATTTTATCACATATACATTTGGCGGTAGAACGAATAGATTAAATAATCTTGATACATATAGAAGCAATGATATGTGGTATAATACTAATGACGGAATCTATTCTTTTGAACCACAATACAAGAAATATAATTTCCATGTTAGCTGGATTTATCAATCTGCTGATGATGGAAAGACCATCATGGATGACGCCAATAATCTCCATGATTTAGAGCCAATTAGGGACTATTTCTTTGAGGTCAACACTGACCTTGATGCTGCAACTGAGGAATTAATCAAGCTAAAGAGGGAGAAAGGTGCTAAGATTATTATAAAGCCACTTATGATGGATATGAGAAGTTATAAGATTATCTATCGTATTGAGTGTAGTGTTATGACTAAAAACAGTAGGTGTTTCTTAAGTACTTGGGATGAAGATACTGATGTCTACAACTCAGTTGTTCATTGCTTTAAGAAACTCCGAACAGGTACTCTTAGTGGCTATCACCATAAAATAAAAGAGGTTTTAGAAAAACAGAAAGATGAAAGAATACGGAAGCATACCTAGGTTTTTCGATGATGGTACACTTCGTGGTGAGCAAGTCGTTGCTTTCAATAAGTTAGATGGGCAGAACTTTAGAGTTAAATATACCCCGAAGGGAGCTACAAAAAATCAATTCACCATGTTCGGTTCACGTCATCAATATGTGGATGAAAATACTGAGGGTTTTGGCAATGCAATTAAATACTTTAAAGAACATTATGAGGATGTCTTGAGGGAGATAATTGTAAACAATAGTTGTAAGAAAGGTATTTTCAATGGTGTTGAGGAAATCACGCTATTCTTTGAATGGTATGGTGATAACTCCTTTGCTGGATTTCATCAAGAAGGTGATACACTTCGTCTTGCATTGATTGATGTATTTCTCAAGAAAAAGGGATATATTGAACCAAATACATTTATTGACCTTTTCTGTAAAAATGAAAGAGTGTTAACTCCAGAGGTGATATATATTGGTAAACTTGATATGGACTTTGTTAATTCAATCACAAACAATGATTGGACTAAGGAAGGATGCCAATATCCAAACATCAAAGAAGGAGTGGTTATAAAGCGTTCTACACTCATGAAAGGGCAGAGACTACCAATGTGTAAGGTGAAGACAAAATGGTGGCTAGAACAGCTTCATAGTAGGTTTCCAAAGGAAATGTGGAATAAACTTGAGTAATATGGAAATAATAGAAAAAAATGCTGGTTTTAAAGCCACTAAACTTGCTTTAATGGAAGGTAAGATGGAACTTGGTTTTTTAGTTTACTCTAAGAAACAACCATTATATGTAGAGATTCTTTATCTTCGTGTTAATCCAAATTATCGTAGAAATGGATATGGAAAAATTCTAGTAGATGAATTTTTCGAGAAAATTTCTGAATATATTGGAGAGATTAGGTTATATGCTGCTGCAAATTATGATGTTAATTCTCTTGCTGGTTGGGATAAATCTAAATTCATCCCACAAGACAAATTAGAGAAATTCTATGAAGGATATGGCTTTAAGAGAATTAACCCTTGGAAAAATGAAGCATTTCCAGAAATGAATATGTTTAAAAGTTAATTTCTGTTAAAAATTTGTTTTTCTCATTTTTTATATATATCTTTGCATTGTTAGAAACAATTTTAATTAAATATTTATTAAGACATGGCAAATTTAAAGGAAAAACTGTTGGGACTTATGGACACTGGTGTATCACAAGCAATGAAGCTTGTTGATTCAATCAATGAAACCATCGATGGTATCGATTGGGATGAGCAGTTTGAGTCCCTTAATAGTGTGAAGGATTCTCTCATTGAGAAGGGTAATTCATTACTTTCTGATTTCAATGAGTTGGTAAAGCAAGTTAAGAACAATATCTCTGATTTTGAGGTAAGTGTTCCTTTTGATGAGTCTATTGGCGAGAAGTTCGAGTCAAAGATTGAGGATGGTAAGCTCATTGTTGAGGTTACATTCAAGGATGACAACACAGAGCGTTCTAATAAGACATGTGTTTCAATTCCTCAGAACTGTGACATCGAGAAGAAGAGCGAAAAGTATAATTCTCTTGCCAAGACTATGACAGTTATCATTCCAAAGGTTATTAGTGAGCCAAAGGAAGAGGCAAAGACTGAGAAGAAAAAGAGTACTCGTTACAAGGTTTCTCATGCTGCAACTCCTAAGAAGAGTGTAAAGAAAGAGGAAGTTAACCATGCACAAGAGGCTGCTAGCAAGTTGCTCCGCAAGTTTCGTGAGAATGCTAGCAAAACGGTATTGAATCGTGCCCCTAATGGTCGTTTCGTAAAGAGAACTCCAAGTGAGTAATTAAACATTGTTATTTTGTTCATATTGATTGGTAAACATTGCCTACTACCGTTTGTGAAAATAGTGGTGGGCTTACTTTATATATGACACGATGCTGGAGTGGTCTAACAGGTAGGTCTGCAAAACCTTTCTTCGTGGGTTCAAATCCCACTCGTGTCTCTATGGTTTTTTAATGTAGACAAAATGTTTGATATATTAGACAAAAACGAATTGACAAGAAAAGAGGTTGTATATCTTGTTATAAAGTTCTTAAAAAGGAAACGTCTTCTTGAAGAATTTTGTGAAGAATATAAGGTATACCATAATAACAAAACTTATGACCTTAAACACACAATAGAGAAAGCTGTGTATATGTGTAATTATTTGGAAGAGTTTTTCAAGGATATTGATTCTGCTTTTCTGTGGATGGAAACTAGAAAAGGTCATGCCTTTTGGTATAAAATCTCAGAAGAATGGATGAATTATGTGAAAGGCAAACATTTTTTGTAACTAATTTAAATAAAAAGCTATGGATGCTCCAACATCAGTGAATAAGAAACAATTCTTTTTCTTGTTATACCAATTCATGCTTGAAAATAGAATACAAGAAGATTGGTTTAATGAGTCAAAAAGGCATAAGGGTAATTCGGAGATATATGGTATTCGATTTTATGTTGGTGATGACTTCAAAACGCATTTAATGAAGAGTATTGAAGTCTATAGTCCTTACAATTATGATGGCACTATTTATGGTTTTTTCAGATTTATCCCTTCATGTTTCGATTATTGCTATCGTGATAGCTATGGAAATAAAACTAAATGGGGGCTTATATCTGACAAATGGGAAAATAAATACAAACATACAATGTTGTTTTGAATCATGAAAAATATAAGAGAGAAAGCAGATGAATATTGTAAATCTACATTGGTTGGCAGTAATTACGTAAAACGCAATGCTTATATCCAAGGTGCAAAGGATGTGTTAAAAGAGCTTTCCATGACGCTTTCAGTATCAAATGAAGAACATCTTGAGGAAAATATTATGCTATTATATAATGAATTAATGGGGGATATAAGATTGGAGAATGGAACAATTGATGATAATTTAGAATTTTGAGTTAAAAAATGTTAGAACGGAGTTAACAAGTTGTTAATTCCGTTTTTTTTATATATCTTTGCATATGTAATATATTGTTAGCTTTTATCATGATACAAATAGAGCGTTATGTTGATACAACATGGGATAAACCAAATATAATAACATCTAAGAAAGGAAAATACCTACTAGGTAAATTCCTAATGGAACAAGGTCTTTTGCAAGAATTCACAAGATGTTTTAAATATTTTGAGAAATATACTAATAGGGGTGAATCTAATATTGTAGATAAACTAACTTATAATGAGATATTGAATACTTGTATAAAGCGTTTAAAAGAGAGCAATTTACCCTTCTGTGAAATATTCAATTATGATTATGTGTCTATAAGTTGGTGGGTTCCAGCAAGCAAAATTGATTGGTTTGATGTACATATGAAATGGAATGACATTATTGATAAAGATATATACATAGACGAGTATAATGAAAGCAAAGAATTATAGAGATTTATTGATAGAAAAACACAACCTTAAGGAGTTTATATGTTACGACATCCCTCAGAAGGAATTAGAACTACTTGTATATAGGTTCTTATGCGAGAATGGTCTTTGGATTATAATGGTTGGCGAAGTTAGGCATTATACTAAAAAAGAAATTAGCTCTAAAGAAATATTACGCAGAATGTGTTCAAATTCGTATTGCGTAAGTGATATATTACTCAAAACTGAGAGTATATTTAGTTGGGGTACTGCCATGTATCCTAAGACTAATAAAAATCACTTTTGGAGTGAATTATATGAAAAATGGTGTAAGTTTCTAACCACTAAATTGCGTTTTTGTAAAATAGTACGTGAAAGATTATAACCAATAAATTTGGTTTTTTATTTTATTTTTAATATCTTTGCAAAAATATGAAAGAAAAACCGTGTAATTATCCTTTTGAAATATTAGATGAAAAGACAATAATTACAAAGAAAGAAGCAAAAGCGTTAATCATCAAGTTCTTAAAACGAGAAAGGTGTTTCAAAGAAATGATGAGTGAATGTATGTTATACCATCATTTTAAAACTGTAGACCAAGTTTTAAACAATATGGTAAACACTGCTTACCTTTGTGATTGTTTATTCTATTCGGATAGGATATTTCCTTGGGAACTTGCCAAAATATATCATAGAGCGAATACAGATAGATACTGGGCTAAACTTAGGGATAAATGGTGGAAGAAATTGAACTATCCAACTAGGATGACATCTATAATATGAGCATGATAGATATAACAGACGCATACAGATTATTATATAAGTTCTTAAAAGAGGAAGGACTATTACAGACATATTGCGCACGTGTACAAGAGAATAGACTACACAATTTTAATTTCAATATGAAAGGATGGAATGCGAAAAAAATATTGCAAGATGTAATATTTCAGTATTTACGCCATGAAAATAGTTTAGCTGGCTGTTGTGCTAGACACAACAGTGCCTTTACTTGGGCAGCAACAAAAGAAGGGCATGATTATTGGAATAAGGTGTATGAAAAGTGGGAACACTTTTTGAGAAGTAAAAACTTAGAAAAAGAATTTATTAAAAGAGAAATATGAGAATATGTGCATTTTCAGATATGCATGGGCAATTAGATTTCAAGATTGAACCATGCGATATCGTAATTATATGTGGTGACATAATGCCACTAAGAATACAGAGTTTTACAGGACCAAGTGAGGATTGGCTCAGAACTGTTTTCATACCTTGGTGTACTAATCTACCTTGTGAAAAAGTATTATTCATTGCAGGAAATCACGATTTTATGCTCATGCGCCACCCAGACAGAGTACGCTTAATGTTGAAAGGTCAAGACAAGATTACTTACTTGGACTGTGAAACTTTTGAATATAAAGGTAAAACCATATTTGGCACTCCTTGGTGCAAACCATTTGGAAGATGGGCATTCATGGAGTCATACGAAGAACAAGATAAAAGATATGCAAGATACCTTGATATAATAGATAATGTTGACATACTAATGTCTCATGATGCCCCATATGGAGTCAGTGATGTATTGCTGCAAGAGGACTGCTTATGGGCTGATGGTAGCCATATAGGGAATGAATCACTAAGGAAACTATTGGATGCAGCCAATCCAACTCTCCACCTATTCGGGCATTTACATTCTTGTAACCATGAAAAGACAATGCATAATGATACTGCTGTTTATTGCGTATCTTTACTGAATGAAAATTATGAAATGGTTTATAAACCGTTATATATTGAGATAGAAGATGAATAGTTTTGATAAGAAATTCTTATTAAAATGTAAGAGTTGTGGACATGAGTTTTATCCTTGGAAAGCTCTTGCTGTAACTTCAGACAGAACGAATTGGAAGGAATATTTGTTTTGTCCGAATTGTCATAAATTTGAAGATAAAGACAATTTTAGAATTGATTAACTTTAATTAACTCTAAAAACTTGTTTCTAAACTAAAAAACCTATATATTTGCAAATGAGGAAATTTAAGAAGAATTATGAACTAGAGTTAATGATACTCAGAACGTTCTTGAAACATGTTAAGGAATACCATCTATACCATAGATTTAGATGTAGTGTTGGCTTAAAAAATAGGCGAAAAGACTTGTTCCACATAATAGCTTCTAGGACATTGACAAACTATAATGCTATATGCAAACTTGGTGAAATGGGTTCATACTATATGAATGCCGAATCATTGGAAGATATACTTGAAACCATGCGTAGTACACATGGTGGTAAACTTAACATAGAAAACAACAGTAATTGTCAAATGTCACTGATGAATATTGTGAATGGATTGGTTCATTCTTGTATTGAATACTCAATTACAAACGACTTCCATATCCTTGAGAAAATTGGAGAGGCTACATTTAATGAGGTTTGTAAAAACTTATTTGGCGATAAGTTTGAGGATAAGACAAAAGAAATGATGAATCCACAACAATTGGAAATGATGGAGAAATTTGGTAGATTGATGCCACCTCCAGACATGGCTAGAAAAAGACACAGAGGTGATTATAGAATGCCAAGTGTTGAAGAACGAGAAGCATTTAACAAGTGGCTTGAGGAATATTTAGCTAGGATGCCAAGAGAAATGGATATGACAGAGCCAACTAGGGTTGCTCAGTATAATCCACCTATCTTCGATTATGATGAAGATTTATATTGGGAATAATTTAGAAACACAAATAATATTATGACTGAATTTGGACAAGAGGGACATCCATGTCGAGGAAAGGACTGTAAGGATTGTGAAACTTGTATATTCGATGAGGATTTGTTCTTGGATAAAGTGAAACCAAATAAAAGAGAAAATATAATGAGTAGTAAATTATGCAATTTTTGTGCGAATTTAGAGAAATCATTTGAACACCGTGAACCTGGTCGTTTTGATGCAGCTTGTCGTGCTGTAATGTACGATACATGGAACAGTTCACGACCTAGAAGAATTGATTATAATCTCTCACAAACCCAAGACATTGTAAGACCAACTTGGTGTCCATTGAACAACAATAAGAAAAATCCAAGTTATGTCTTTGGGGAAATGACCGCAAAAAAATTCGAGAAAGAACAATCGAAAGATGTGAAGAGTTTACCAGCAGTTCCAACAACACCACCAAAGCCAATTCCAACAGAGGCAGAGGTGTTGGAAGAGTTGAGGAAGAAGCCAGTTGAATCTCTTACGTACAGCGAGAGAAGAACGCTTATGAAAGACCTTCCAAAACATCTTAAATGGGATGAAATTGAAGAGGGTAAGACATATGTTATTCCCAAGATAATGACTCAAGGAAGAAAGATTGTAAAGGTTTCAAATAAGACAAACGGAGTCTGTGTATGCCATGAAATCAATGAAACCACTGGCAATGAATATTCCTATACTTGTAACATATATCCATCAGACCTTGATGCAGTATTTATCACAGAACTTAGAGAATTTTAAATAATATGGCAGAAAAACGTACTATAGAGAGTTGTAAAGAGGAACTTAAAAAGATAAAGGCGCATATTCATCCATCTAATCTTAAGGTGAATAAGATTTATCATATTCCTCCAGTAATCACTTTGGAAAGAATGGATATTATGATTCTTGGAATAGAAGGTGATTTCATTCGTTTCAAAAGAGTTGATAGCAGTACCGATACTGCTGAGAAAAAGATGCATAAAACTTGTATCCTTTCTAGGTTTATTGTGAATAAAAGAAAATATTAACTTTTTTTAAGGTGCAAAATTTAGTTTTCTCAAAAAAAAATCATATATTTGCACAAAAAAAGAAAATATGCTATATAATAACTTTGTAGTTTGTATGATGTCTCTTGCTTTCTTTGCTATGATTAATATGATAGTAAATGAGCATTGGACATACATCATTCTTCCAATCGGCATTCTCATTTGGGGAATATTCAAGTTCTTCGATGATAATGACAGAGAATACCTTACTAAGATGGGGATAGACCCTGATGAGTTTAATGCATTCTTTCCAGATTATTATGGAAATTATAATAGACACCGTGAAACATATAAGGGTAATACCAATAACGGAACTGTCAACGGTAATGTTGTAACTTGGGAAATACCTCCAAAGCCAAATGAAACAAATGCCACCGATGATATATATGGTGGCTACAATAGAGGTGGCTTTTTCCATCAAGTATATCCTAGGAAGAACCCAGCATATAAGGGAATGGTAAAGAAATGCAAAAGAAATTTTAAAATAACTGTAGAAGAAAAAAAAGTAGAAAATGAATCAAAAAAAGAACGAGTTTATCACGGCATCAACAGTTTTTTCAAGTGATTCAGTAGATGAAAAACCTATGGCTGAAAAGATATCAACGGAGATTATGCATCCAGAGGTATATTATGGTTGAACATAAAATTACATATAATAATGAGTACTAAAGAGACAAAAGTGGAAACTCCTACTGAAGAGAAGTGGGAAGGTAACGTCAAAGAATTAGAGAAGTATGGTGATAAAATGGAACACATTATATCTACCATCCCAACTCCTTTGTTTATCATCTTTGCTGAGTATCTTGGATATGTCAGTCAGTTCAATAAGAAAGCTGAAGATTGGTGTGATGGAAAGGTTCCAGAGGTACACGTGCAGAAAGTAATGATTGTTGAAGCTAAGTGTATATACCGTCAGATGTGTAAGGACTATGACTTGGATGATATCCAGTATTACTACGATAGCTATTACCCGCTTATTCTGAAAGAGTTTGATGATAAACTCGCTAAGATTTGTGAAGACTAAGTAAGATGTTGGGCTAGCTCTGATGCTAGCCCATAATCATTTATATATTATGCAAGAAGATAGAATTGCCGAATTTGTGAGGAAAAGAAGACCGTCCTCAATTACAAAAGCCGTAGAGCCTAAGAATATAAAAGAAGTCGAATTACCTTGGTATAAGAAGCCAATTTTAAAAGAAGACTTTCATACTAAAAGAGGTATGGATGGATTGTACTATGCGCAGCATAACGCATGGTCTAAAAGAACATGGATTGGACCTTATAGTTCAAATGCAGAAGCAGATAAAATAATCGAATCCTACATTATGGAATCACTAAAGGGAAGCCTTGAACATAAATCTATGGATTCGGTACATTCAGTGATAATAGAAAATGAAAATTTCTTTACACGCTAGTCTGTTGTATAAATTTCTAAAACAACAAGGAGTGTTTCAAGACTACATAATCAATGTTTGTAAACGTCATAAATGCGATGTCACAAAAAAAAATATAGAAACCATATTGCGAACATGTAATGGTATTGGCGATGCATTTATCTGGGAAGATACAAAAGAAGGACGTGATTTTTGGAGTAATCTAAATGAAAAATGGCATGACTATGAATGGGTAGAAACTCGTAGAAATAAGACAGAATTATAATTTATGACTGATTTATTACAAGTTAAACATTTCTATAAGTTCTTGAAAAAAAATAGATGTTTAATACAATTCATAGAAAATATTGTTAGTGAACATCCTGAGATAAAGGGTAAACCAATTCTAACCATATTAGAAAGATATCCTAGCGTTGGAATTGGATTTATATGGTTGCATACTAGAGAGGGTGCAACCTTTTGGAATGAAATTGATAAGAAATGGATTAAATATTATCACGAGATAAATTGTTAAAAATAGATAATTTTTTTGGTTAATCCAAATTTTTTTCATATATTTGCACAAGAATAAATAAGAATATCAATAATGAAAATAGGTTTATTACTTGGTTCTTTTAACCCCATTACAATCGCCCACGTAGCAATGGCATCAAACGTTATTGCTAGTGGACTATGTGATAAGGTTCTATTCGTGGTTGCAAAACATAACCCTTGGAAGAAAGAAGCTCCAGCTCCATTTGAACTAAGATGCCAAATGATTGAGGGAGCTATTAAACCATTGGGCGATACTTGTGAGGTGTGTAGGTTTGAAGAGAAACATGAAGCTCCAGTTTATTCATATATTCCCATAAATGAGGCTATTGAAGCATATCCAAATGACGAGATAATCCTCATTGCTGGAACTGACACCATTGACCGTATTCCTCGTTGGAAGAACTTTGAAACCCATATCAAGGACAAGATTGGGTTTATAGAGGTTTCAAGGGGAGACTACAATAGTATGACTAATGTATCCATGCCATTTGGTTTGTATGTTGGAGTACTAGGAGATAACACCTTGATAAGAAGACTTTCAATACAAAGAATGGATGTTTCATCAACTATGGTTAGAAATATGGTATCGAAGGGTATGAATCCATATCCTTATGTTACAGAAGGAGTTGCTAAAATAATCTCAGATAATAAGTTGTATATATAAAAATGGAAGAAAAGAAAGAATTTAATAGAGGCGACTTTCTCAAAAGAGATAACAGAAGAGGAAGTTTCATGATATATGAGGGTAATAACATATCAGATACTTGCGTTAAGAAAATGACATTGGTATGTGCATATGACCCTGAAAAGTATATGCAAACAGAAATGGGTTATGACCATGTTCCATATCTTGATGTCTCTACAAAAAAACATAGATGTGCTGACACAATTGATACTGAAAAGGAAGATTTTTGGATTAAGTTATGCACACCATCCGAGAAAGAAGAAGCAATAAAAATCCTCAAAGAATATGGATATATTTGGGATGAGGAAAATCTTGCAATGGTTGATATCCTAACTGGGGAAATCGTCAAGAAAATCATTATTCCAGATAATAAGTATTATGGAGAGGTTATTAAACCAATAACAGAAACTTCAAAAAATATGTTGAAACAGTTCTGTCTCAGCAAAAGTAAACCCATTTATACCCCAAACTATGGAGAGGATTGGGATTGTTGTTATTAATTAATAAGAATGACCTATGGAGAAATACCTTAGATGGCGTTTTATGTGTGACCCATACGTTAGAAACAAATATGGGCGATACTGTGAAGAGTGGCTTAAAGGTGTCACTGAGGAACAACTTGCATATTTCAAAGAGGAAAGAGAACGCCTAGTTAAAATGGGAATATATAAAGAATAAATAACAATGATTAGTGCAAAAGATTTAAGAAGATGTATTGATAACCTAGCAGAACTTAACGCTAGTGCTGATACTTCCTCCAAACGTCTTATCCTAGAAATTGGATATATTCTTAAAACTGAATTGAATACAGTGGAAACATGGGATAATCAATTTAAGGGAGATAGAAATCGTGGATATGGAGATATCGATGTTAAGAAACTGCTTGAGGATAACACACAACTCTTCAATGAAAATAAACAATTACAAGACCTCAATATGAAGCTTAAAGAGGTCATTGATAAACGAATACCAAATGTAGAAAAAGGTATCAGTGAAGTCAATAGAAAGTTTAATTTAATGTCTGAAACTATTAATAAATTGTAAAAAACTCGTAATTTATCAAGAAAAAATTTGGTATTTACGAGTTTTTTTCATATATTTGCATTATGGCAAAAGAAAGTGTTTTAAAAGAAGCCATCGCTAAACTAAAATATAATAGCGGTGTCCTAAAGGAGAAAAGAACTAAGTGTTCATCTACCAAAGAAGTGGCTGAGATTGATAAACAACTCGCTCAGAATGATAGTATGATACTTGATTATGAATATAGAATTAAACATAACTTGGGATAAATATGAATAAAGAAATTATGAGCAACCCATCAGAGGGTATCTTTAAGAAAATTGGTAAAGCAATATCTAATTTTTTAAAATCAGAACTATTCAAGTTTATAGTGTTCATCTTCATTTTATGCGGAATTGTAGCATTGGCACTTTCATATTTGGTGTGGCAAGATAGAAAGGACTATCCCTATGGAGAGTATGAAATGACTTATCGTGTGTATTATAATGAAAACAATGTGAAGGAATATACCATCACGCATAATAGACCAATCATTGTTCGTTCAAATAGAGGTAGTAATGAGGTCTATAAATACAATAGTGGTATTATTGTTCAAACAAGTGCCCCAATTGAAGTTGTAAAATACGTAAACCATAAGAAATAACAAATATGAAAAAACTCTTATCACTCTTAGTCTTCTGCGCATTGCTGATTGCATGTGCAGAGAAGAATCCAGATGGCTCTATCAAGTTAGATGTAGGTGCTGATAACCCACATACTACCGTCATTGATTCATGCGAGTATATCGTTTGGGGTCATGGTTTGACTCATAAGGGAAACTGTAAGTATTGTGCAGAAAGGAGAAAACAAGAGATTAAGAAAATAATTGAGAAATCATATTGACATGACTAGAGAAGAAAACATCGCAGTTTATAGCAACACAATGTCTGTTGTTAAGAAGGGAGGATACATATCGCCAAATGATAAGGTGATTCAATTCCCAAATCCAAAAGCAATGATTGATGGAACTAAGTTCTATGGCAAGAAAGTTGTTAATGACTATGATTCCATCCCAAGATATGATACTGAAGTTAAGGTCATTAACCAAGATTGTATCTATGCTGCAAAAGACCTTATCGATAAGGGTTTTAACCCATGTGTGTTGAACATGGCATCATTCTCAACTCCAGGTGGTGGGGTCATTAAAGGTTCATCAGCACAAGAGGAAAATATCTTCAGACGTACAAATATCTTCCAATCACTCTATCAGTTCCACTCAATTGGTGAGAACTATGGAATTGAACAAAAGGAAGAACGTTATCCACTTGATTATAACTTTGGTGGAATTTATACACCTCATGTAGTTGTGTTCAAAGGTGGCTCAGATACACGTTATACGCCTCTAGAAGAGCCTTTTGAGATTGCTGTGGTATCAGTGTCAGCAGTTAAGAATCCAACGCTTAAAAACGGAAAATTAGAGCCTTGGGTGATTGATACTACCAAGTCAAAGATAAGACAGATTCTTGATATTGCACTTGAGAATGGACATGATTCGCTTGTGCTCAGTGCATTCGGTTGTGGCGCATATAAGACACCTCCTACTGAAATGGCAAAACTGTTCAAGGAAGTTATCGAAAGCAAAAACTATAAGGGCGCATTCAAGGTGATACACTTTGCAATCATCAATGTTGCATCTACAAATGGTAGCCATAATCCAGAGGGGAACTTCCAACCATTTAAGGATATATTAGGTTAATGAATAAATTATATGTGCCATACATTTCTACTGAAAGCGTATTGGGACGTGGCAAAGAATATACCGAGGAAGAGATAGAACGTGGGTTTAAGACAAAGAAACTCTTCATGAAATTCATTGGGGAGCATAACCTTAAGAAACGTTTATATGACTCGCTCATACAGAAAGTATGGTGTAAGGGTCAAATCAACTTTAGCACGTTTATCTATTTACCAGGTGATGCATTCCAGATGAATGTGCAGCCATTGTTCCCATACATCAAGAATGGAGAACCTAATGGATACTGGTTTGACAGTGAATATGGTATCTTATCTCAGAAGTGGAGATTCTATCTGTTGGAACACTTGAAGGAAGTTGCGTCATTCAAGGAGGTTTCTCATTACAAGAAACAACTTAGGAATGACATTTCCTTTAACGGTACGAAGGAAAGCAAGGAGCTTGAGGCATTATTCGCCAAGCATAGCATTCCATTCCAACGAAAAGAAATTGATTAATAATGAATAACTCTGTAAAATATAGTAAATGGAAAGAGGAAAACCCTAATTACTCTAAAGATTGGTATCAAGCCAATAAAGAGAAGATTAGGGAATCAGCCAAGAAGAAATACCAAGAAAAGGTTACAACAAAAATGGAACAAGCTTCTGCACTTCTAAACGATGAAGAGTGGAAGCCCATTCCTAATTTCGAAAACTATAGAATAAATAACAAAGGAGTGGTTCTTAATAAATTTGGTAAAGAACTAAAACCTGGAAAAATCCCTTCAACTGGTTATCTTCACGTCTCTCTTTCCAATAAAGAAGTAAAAGGAAAACATTTCTATATTCATCAATTGGTATGGATAGCATTCAATGGTGAAATACCAAATGGATTGTTAGTATGTCATAGGGATGCAAATACTGAGAACAATTCATTGGATAACCTCTGTCTAATGACACATAAGGAGAATTTGAATAAGCCAGAAACGATTGAGAGATTTAAGAAGAGTCAAAAGCTCTATCCTAGAACTCGAAACGGAAAGAAGAAAAAGACCGTCTATCAGTTTGACCTCGATGGCAACTTTATCAAAGAATGGGAAGGTGTTAAGACAACCGAGGAAGCTGGTTTTTCATCCTCTTGTGTTTCCTTATGTTGCACTGGCAAATATAAGAAACATAAAGGATTCATTTGGTCTTATAGTAATAAATTAGAAAATTAAACTAAAAACTAACATTATGGAGAACGTAAGAGAAGGAAGTCTAATGCAAGAGATTGAGCTTGCATTGGAGAAAGCAAAAGGAGAGAAAGCTAAAATTATAGCTGCTAACAAGGAGGCTGAAGTACCAGCTAACCTTAATGAAAGAATTAAGAGCCTTGTGCTTATTAAGTCAGAGCTTATCCGTGAGAACAGAAAACATTTCATGAACTATGAACTCACAAGAGAGGCTGAGATTGAGGAACTTAATAAGATGGCTAATGCACGTGAGCAGAATGTTAAGGACTATACAGATAATGGTAGACTTGAGTTGGCAGAGGCTGATGCAAAGGAATTGGCACTCATTAAGGAGTTCTTACCATATGTTCCAGAAGGAGAGGAATTGGAGGAATTTATTAATAACATGATAGACACATACCTTTCTGAACAAGCAGAAGGTTATGCACCTTCAATGAAGGATATGGGTAAAATAAAGGCTTTGGTTAATGCTACTTATCCTACTGTGAATGGTAATGTCATCAAAGATGTATTAATGGGTAGAATAAATGGGAACTAGAGAATACAATATAATTACATCGAATAAGGGAGTCGCAGATAGTGATTCCCCTTCTTCAGTTAATAAAGAAACACTTGAGAAACTTGCTAAAAATGTACTAACAAATATGTCAACTAAAGAACTAAAGGAAGATGAGGGCGATGTCCTTTGTAAAATGGTTATAAAGGGTAAAGCATCTAGACTAAAAATTATAGTGGATAGAGTATTAGATACATATTATGAATCAGCCTATACCTCTGGAGGAATACACCATCCAGAGATAAACAAAAACCTTAAAATGACATTCATGATTCAAGAAGCTCAAGAAGAAAAATAGAGAAATAAATTTGGTTATCTCAGATTTTTTCCGTATATTTGCATCATGAACTTTAAAGATATTAGCAATATACTCAAACAAAAAGGTTTCTACGGTTTTACAGTTAAAAGAGGAAACCATAAACTCACATATACATTCAGAAGCATATCACGCTTCTGTGTGATGATTGTCGTAGAGGTGATTAGAGTCAATCCTGAGACGTTTGGGTGTAAAACTATGGTTGGTAGAATAACTATCAATGGGCAAGAAATTAATGACCTTAGAGAGCTTAAAAAAGCCTTTAAAAATGACATTCATGTGTTCCATAAAAAGGAATTCGTTAAAACCTTTAAACAAGCTTAAAACCTATGATTTCACTAAAACAAGTTAATACTGTATTAACAGCTATCGGAACTGCCATTACCACATTTGAAATAATGATGAAAACATTCAAGTGGTATGAAAATAAACATAAAAAGAAAGAAGACAATGAGTGAGAATTTTAAAGTGAGGATGATTAGAACACCATCCTATGAAGATGAATCCATATTCATTATAATGGATAGGTTACAATCATTTTCCATTGAAAATCATACCTATTTTCTTGGCTGCAAACTCTATGTCACCAATCCAGGAGCTGACCGAAGTCGTAGAAATGGTGAAAAGATAGATAGTGACTTGATACTGAGAGGAAATGGTTATGACCCTATTCATAGAACCCAAGAGGATGTTTTTGAATTACCTACAATTAGGGAATATACTAGATTTACAAACTTGTTAAAGAAAAACGGGTATTTCTACAATAGAAAGAAAGGTACATTAACAAAAAATGGGAGACTTGTTGGTTAGTCTCCCATTTTTATTAGGGAACGATATACCTGTTGACTCCAAATATCAATAATGTATAACTATTTGGTTGGTTTGGGAAGAGAACGATTAATTCTCTGCCAAAACCCCACGAACAAGGCAGCCGAAGTAGCGGAAGCTGCCGTTACCCCAGTAAGCCCTGCCACTGAAAGAGCGCAAGTTGTAGGCGACATGCCTACTATCAGTGCTAAGAGAACTAGACCAATAGTCACCGTTACCGCCTACGCCGTTGACACTGCCATCGAAACACTTGCCAGCAGCAGGGAAGAATAATGTCTTGGAACTATCTGCTTTATCTGTGCATAATATACCATATACATTGTTAACTTGAGTCCATGCAGTGTTTACGGCAGCACCAAGAGCTTGGAATTCAGCAGTTGTTGGCATACGCCAAGAGCCACCCCAATTAGCAACAGCGGCATCATCAGAAGCCTCAAGTACAGTCTTACCGTCAGTTGCATTGTACTTGGTCATTCCTGTAGCACCTGGTGAGCTTGTACCATTACCGTACTTATAGTCTGCCCAACCAAAGTATTTCTGTCCTTCACCACTACCTACTTGTTCAGCAGTATAACCTTGTGTGTCACCCCAAGCAAAGTATAAGCCATAATCACTTGGCTGCGAAGCACCAATGTTCATTGTTGCCCACTTGATGCCACCAATCTCAACGAAATCGTGACTTGGTGTTGGAGGTGTTGGTGAACTTGGATTGTAATGCACTGTATTGTTATCCACAGTAAGTGATACATTTGGTAGAATAAAATTAGCAGTATCTGCTGTATAAGCATTATACTGACTCATTGTTTCAAATTTCTTTAAATATTTACTCATAATTTTCTAATATTTTATTTTTTTATTGTTTTTATATAAATATCAATCGCCTCTCTTATTATCTTTCCAATTCTATTATTCGATTCACCATACGGATAACGCATTGCATGATAAGCTGCCAAGTTGCCAGCTGCACGTTCTTGTGGTGCATAGACAGCCCTATCCCTTGTGTTTCTAAAGTCTCTATAATAATTGAATTTGTCTTGCTGATTTGCCAAGTGAGGGACAAAGATAGTCTTTTGACCATTGTTATATTGGATTGGTGTATCATCCTCATCGTCCAAATCCTCATATGATTCTGGTCCGTAGTTACCATCAATGTAATCTTGCACCGTACAAGCTGTTATAGTTCCATCATTTCTCCAATCCTCAAATACCATGTGGTACTGCAACATGTCTTGTACATTTAACCCACTCTTCTCTTGAAGATTACGCAAGATATACTCAAGTGTAGTAGGGTCAGGTTGTTCACTCTCATAGAATCCAATCATTTCCTTCTCTGGCCATACTCTACCTTCACTGTTACCCAATTCAAAGTAATCGTAAAAGTCTGTGCCAATTTGTCGCATTGCTTCATCGATTCCGTCTCTATCACTGAAATCATAACCATCTGCAAGATTATCGCTTAAATATTCATATATTTCACTGCTACTTGGGACGTTTGTGTTACCTTGGGTAACATTCTCTACGAACTCCCTAACATATTCATAGATGTCAACTGGTCCACTAACTTGGTCTCTTATTTCCTCTATGAAATCATCCAAGTCTCTTGAGTCATATTCCGATACCCACACATCATCTTCTTCATTGTATTGATATCCGTATTCTTGGAAGTTAGATACGAAACCTTCCATAGCATCTGAAAGCTGATAAGCCTCATCATCTATCTGCTCACTCATTGAATCATTAAAATACTGCTCTGCACATTGCCCACAAGCGTTAGCATGAGTTGTCCAAGGCTCTCCTATAGCGAACTCCATAGTACCATTATAGTCTATAGGCCAGAAGCCAAATGGGAAACCATAGTCACCATTCCAATCAGCAGAATATACTTCTCCAGTTTCCTCATTCTCAAAATAAGGATGGTCAGTTCCAGCACAGAATTCTTTCTCGCTGTATATCTCGTTCAGCTTACTTTCCCTTATATGTATTTTCTTCATCTTTATTCATTTAAGAATTATTAACGATAAATATTTGGTTATTTCAAAAATATTTCATATCTTTGCATCAGAAATAAAATAAAATATGGCTAATACAGTTAAAATACGTGGATGGATTTGTAGAAGCGAAGGATATAATCATATTGAGTTCTACGATACAAAACCAATTAGAGTGTGGGGCGAACACATTAATCATTGGACATATTCTGAAGTTTGCATGATACATATATTGCCATTGGAGATAATGCCAACGCTTGAATGGGAAAACGAACCAATTGAAGTGACATTAACATTGTCAGTAGAACCCATAATATAAAATATCTTATTGAAAGCCAACATACCTATATAATATATAAAGGTCACTGTAACAGTAAGGCATACTCTTCACATGAAAATGTGAGGGGTGTGCCTATTTTTTTTATTGTTTAATTTAAAGTTTTAATTATTATGACAGACGAAGAAATTAGAAGACACGAAGAGTGGTATCGTCATTATTTTGGTTATTCACATTTAACACCTGAAAGAAGATGTAAACGTGGAGCATTGACAGACCAATCAAAATATTGATGAAAATGACCTTGGATGAAGGAATAAAACATTGTAGGGAAAAAGCCTCTACTTGTTCTATTAAAGAATGCGCTGAAGACCATCTTCAATTAGCTAAATGGCTTGAAGAACTTAAATTGTTAAGGTTAAACTCTGTTAAAAAATTGGATTGATTCTTGGTCAACCCAATTTTTTTTCGTATCTTTACACCAAAAATAGATTATATGGATAAATCAACTTTAATTGCAGCAGAAAAAGCAGCAGACTATGAATATCGTAAGTTCTTCGATATGGGAGCAACAATAGAAGATTGCATAAACGCAGCTAAAGAAACTTATGAACATATAGCTGGAAAACCAATGGAAGACCCACTTGGATTCTTTGGTTATGACGAAGAAACATATGAGGAAATGAAATACCAATAAAAATAGAATGGAGAAGAATAAGGATAAAAATAGAATCCATATATTAGTCGTTGATGTTAGTTTTAGCTATGGTGCTGACTTTCATACTGAAAAGGTAAACGGCAAACTGAATGAGATTCAAAACGCTGGTGGTGTTGTCATTGCTATGGAAACGCACCCAATGGTGTTTGCTGGCGATTCTAAGTTTAGAACAATAATAACATATAAGATATGAATAACATTTACGACCCATTTAAAGCGACTGTAGAGTCAATCTTGGAAATGTGCGAGAAATACGGCTCTTTCGAGTCAATCTCTGAAGATGAACGTGTAAGAGCTAACGATTTCCTCAACAATATCCGTGTGAAATGCAAGGATGCCATTGAGTATGACAAGCTCTTTCTAGCCAATATGGATAAGGACTTGAAGAACGCAGTTGATTCCTACTACCATATGCATGCGGATAAGAATCTTGACTACATGTTCTTAGCCAAGACAGCCTCTCACTTTATAAACTGGGAGAGACGCAAACTAGAGAAAGAGTTAGACGATGACTTGGAGAAGGAAATCTTGAAGGAGTGGCGAAAACACGCTTTCTATCATTCGGATTACCACACAGACATTGTGCAAGTTCTTTTTACTGGCTATCAAGACATTGCTCGTCATTTCGCTAATTGGCAAAAATCTACAGCCCAACTTGAGAAGTTGGTTAACACTAGCTATGAAAATGGCTATAAGCAGTGCAAGGAGGATATGATGAAGAATGCTATTAATGCTGAAATCATTGAAGTTGAGGACGTTAGCTATTCAATGAATGCACATACCCATCTTGAAATCTCCACTGATGAAGACTTGGAGAAAAACTATAAGGATGGTGATAAACTTAATCTTATAATTCTAAAGAAAGAGTAAATGTTTAAGGATTTTGAAGACTTTTGGAAGAATTCTGGTATCTTAGACACTGATTCATACAGATGCATAGCTGAAACGTATGAATTCACGAAAGATAACATACCACAAGCATTTGAAAGCTTCGGAAGGAATTGCTATACGTGGGGGCAGTCAGAGTCATTCGACCTTGGCAAAAGGTATGGACGTGCTGACATGATTGAGACAATGCTCACATTCTTCGAAATGATTAAAACTGCTGATGATATTAGTGTCATGAAAAAAATGATTGATACCATATCTGCTAGATATGCAGCCAAGATAGAAGAAGATGAGAATGGATTTCCAGTGGAGAAAACATAAATAAATGTTAAAAGTTGGGGTAATATTTTGTTATCTCAACTTTTTTTCGTATCTTTACAAAAAAAAAAAAGAAATAAATTATGTGTTGGGTAGGTGAAGCAAATAATAGAAAAATAGCAAAAGAGGACATCAAGACAAAGAAAATTGTTGAGTCGATTGGTGGATGTTATCTCGCTTATTATCAAAAGTGGTTTGGTTATGAACTAGGCAAGACATATACTGCCAAAATATCTCCACGTGAATGGGTAAATGCTGATACTAAACGTGTAATTGATGTTGGTCTTCATTCCTATGCTTGGGATATGGAAGTGAAAAGAATGTGCGGTGGTGATATAAAGGTTAAAAGTCTTGGATATCTAGGTGGAACAACCACATTCATTAATCGTCATAGCCCCTTAAGCCCAAACTACAAGATTGTTGTAGTGGAATGTACAATACCAAAGGGTACTGTCTATTGGGAAAATGCCGTTGGCGAGATTGTAAGTGAGAATCTTATTATTGAGGGAGAAATAGAAATTGAAGATGACTGTAATTTTTGCTAATAATCACGATGTCGATTGTGAGACCTTACCAAAAATATGGGAGGGACAGCCAAATGTCAACCTTATTGAGATTACCAAGGATTCAGAAGATTGGGAGGATAAGGTTGATGAAGCCATTGCAAGCGAGGAAGATACACTTATATTCGCTGGTCATGGCACAGAGAATGGTTTGCTCTTTCCAAACTTTGATAAGGGAATGTATATTCTCCATGAGAACAATGTACATCTTATCAGAGCAAAGAACGTAATCTGTGTATGGTGCTATGCTGCAAACTTCTGTGAAGACCATCACCTCAAGGCATTTGCAACATCAATGTTTATTTCAAATGTAGCAGAGGCTTGGGATAATTGTATCTATGGGTATAGTGATGAAGACATTGCTATGAATAGCAGAAGATTTGATTGTGAGCTTGGAAGACTATTGGAAGAGAATGTTCCACTCAGAGAATGGTGTGGAAAGCTTATCAAACACATGGATGCTGAGAATGCAATCGATATGTTTAACAGACAAGGCGTAATGTATATCGAAGGATGAAACAAGATGATTATTATGCTTGGTGGATTGCACCAGTGGTGCTCTTATTATTTACATTCCCTTGGATTCTCATGTTCATTGGAATACCAATGCCAATAGCAATGGGAATATACGCTGCTTGTGTATTTGTGGGTTCTGTATGGTATTCTTGCAAAGATTAAGAGATATGAAAAATAAAGATGTAAAAATGATAGATAGAATCATTAGTGTATTAGACCTTACCAAATGTCTTGGGCAGTCTGAGTATGATGAACTCGTAGAATGGCTCAATGCTCTTAAGGTTAAATGCATTGATGGTTGGAATAAGCAGAGCGAGAAAGACCTTTTCAATGAATATGTTGACTGGTCTTCAACCTATTATGCTGTCATTATGAAGGATTTCTCAGAAAGGGTTGTGGTATCATATGCTGATGAAAGTTCTGATGGTAGTCGTAACAGCTATTTTGATTTCGTAGGCTCTAATGATGTAGTGGAATTCGATGATATTCTGTTTTGGAAGGAAATTGGAAAACCAAATACAAAATAAACATATGAATAAAATTAAATTAGAAACAGAACATATCTTTGATTTCAAGGGTGATTACAAATTAGCAAAATATCCACCTAAAAAGGATGGATATTATATAACTGTTAAATGCGGTCTTGGAGGTATCTATACTAATTTGAATGAATGGACACAAGGCAAATGGATGGTATTATCAACTGATGACTCTGATGTTATTGCATATTCTAAAGAACAAGTATCTAAAGAAGATGTTAAAGAATGGCTGAATAATAAACTTGAAAAATATAGAAATAAATAACTATGGCAACAATTAAAGAAGATTACGTTAGTTCTGAAATCGCAGAACTATTGAGAGAAAAAGGATTTGATGGCAAAATACACACAACCTTTGATGAAGAAGGTTATACACAACCATCTATCACGCTACAGATGGCAATGAAGTGGCTGAGAATTGAACATAATATTCATATAGAACCTCATATTGTAAAGACTAAGTGTAGTTATGGATATATGCCAAATTATATTGATTTGAAAGAATTAAAACAGCATTTTCCATTTGATGAATTTGATTTTGCAAATGCAGATAAATATGTTTGTTTAACTCCAGATAAGGCTTGTGAAGTAACAATAAAATATTGTCTTGAAAGAATAATTTAAATATGAATTATACTGGTAATGTATTTGACTATCATAGTTTAGATGGGTCTTATGAAAGGGCTATGGATAATTGGACAAGGATTGCATATGCGTTAGACCCAATAGAAATAACCGAATATCATAGGGAAAAATATAAGCAAAGACTATCCGAGTCCACTAAGACTACTGTAGTTTTATTATTGATTAGCATCATGGTGATAAGTACTATTTTATTAAGTTTTTATTTAATTTAAAAATAACTATGGATTATTATGAGTTTATGTATAGAATTGAGCACAATGATGATTCTGTGCTAAATCTCCCAGAAAGTGGTATTGGAGACGTTCTAGACCCTTGGGATGAAGAATCTTGTGACGATTTCTTTTTAAGTTCAGACCCTTATATTCCATTATATTAAAAATTAAAATGAATACTATGGCAAGATGGTGTTTACGATTAGACAGGTCATTAAATGATGACAATAGGTGGAATTTCGGTTGTACTGATGAATGGGGTACGCATCATTCATGTGAAGGATGCTCGCATAACAAATATATGGGTGATGGAAAACCAATATCAATTTAATTTGAATAACTATGGCAACAATTAAATATACTTCATGTGATTATAATTGTTTTAGATGTATTTTACCTTGTACAGAACGTGATAAATCAGTAAATTATGTTGACTTACAAAGATATTCATCCCAAAGATAAGGTTCTTATTGAGTCATTCTCAAATGTATGCCGTACTATAGAAGAAGTTAAAATAGTAGCTGAAAACTATTTTGTGACTACAGAAGGAAACAAATATAATTATATCGTTATTAAAAAGATAGTAAAAGATGGCAACAATTAAAAGTTATACAGACATAGAACAAAGTCATAAGTTGGCAGGGATACTGCCAAATGAAAGTGCAGATATGCATAGTGAAGCTGTAGATGATGAAGGAGATATGGTATTTATTATTGTAGATGGTTTAGGAGATAAAACTAAACCAAACTATGGTTCACCTGTATGGAGTCTTGCAGCATTGCTTGATGTTTTGCCAAATGGAACTAACATAAGTACCCCTGACCCCCTCAATAAAGTTAGGTATAGTTGCTGGAACGATTATGATATAACTTATGCAAGCAATCCAATTGATGCTTGTGTTGCTATGATAGAACGTTTACACGAACTTAAAATGTTGTGATTATGATACAGTATAGGAAATCAGATGGAACTTTGGGTGAATTTCGTTCTGACAAACTTTATTCTATTGAAGCCAAAGAACATACTTTTACAGTAACTCTTAGGCATTACGGATGGGATGAGTATGACTGGGCGAATGAAGAAATAACTGATATAATTGAACTTAGAATTGGGTGATTATGAAAGAACTTAGTATAGAAGAAAAGGCAAAAGCCTATGACGAGGCTTTAAAAGTTTTGCATAAATACGATGGCGCAAACATAATGTTTTCACAATCTTTGAAAGAGGAAATGTTCCCAGAACTTGCAGAGTCAGATGATGAGAAGATAAGGAAATTTATAATTGAGATTTTTAAAGATTCTCAACGAAACGGAGTTTCGCAAGTAATAATGCTAGAACAATTCGATAAGATATTTGCTTGGCTTGAAAAGCAAGGTAATCTCATCGTGGAATTGCAAAAAACTTATGTTGAAATAGGTAGATTAGTAAAAGAAAATTGTTATCTAAAAGAAAAACAAGGTGAACAGAAGTCTGCCGAGTGGGGTGAAGAGGATGAACACTTATTTCAAATCGTAATTGACATTTTAGACAGAGAAAATCATTTGGGAAACATATCACATACAGATTTAATTGCTTGTGTAAGAAAACTCAAATCCCTCAAGCCTCAGTCACAGTGGAAACCTAGTAAAGAACAGATGTCGTTTCTAAAAGGATATGCTGAAGAAGATATGGTTCTTCAATCTCTTTATAATGATTTGAAAAAACTAACAGAATAAAGATATGAAATATAGAATAAGGTATATAGATTCGTCTTTATTGTTTTTTACTCCGTTTTCATTTTTGAATATGGGTGGATGTGACCATTGGGTGATAGAAGCCAAAAAACATTGGTGGAACAAATGGAAAACCATACACAGTTATGATAACAAGAAAGAAGCAGAGAAAAAATTAAAGAAACTAGTAAATCATAAATGAATTAGTTAACATGAACTAAATAATGTTAAAAGTTGGGATAATATTTGTTTATCTCAACTTTATTTTATATATTTGCGCCAAAGTAAAATATTAATTAAAAATGGAAGATGGGTAGAATAGCATTTAGACATTGGAAAGCTGTTAGATGTAAAAAAACAGATGGTAGAGAGTTCATAGCACTTTACCAAGGTCCTATAGGCTGCAAAGAAAGTGGAGGACATGTGGTATGGGATGGCAAAGACCAATACTTCATTGGTGAAAAAAGAGGTGATGTAATAATGGATGCCACAGAAGAAGAGGCTGAAGCCATCTATAAGAAGATAGAAGATGACTTCGAATACATGTTTACACACCCAAAACCAGCCAATGTTAAGAACGATAAAAAAGCAGAAATACCAAAATTGAAAACTAAACTGAAACCAGAATTCTTGGTTACAGAAGTTGAAGTTCCTAAACCAAAGGTACTATCCGATTTTGAATTACTTATAGCAGATGTTGGAATGATATGAAATTAGTTTATTTTTTAATCGATTGGTGGAAGGAAAGAAAATATCTAGAGGATGTTAAGAAACTCCTACGTCATAAACGTGAGAGACTCCGTTTCCATAAGAAGAAAATCAAGACCATCATAAAGCATAATGGGAGAAAACATAGTATCAAAACCCATCGTTACATGGTTAATAAGTTAACAAGGGAGATTAAAGGTATTAAAGAACATTTTAAAAAATAATATATGGCAAAAAGTAATTTTACAAAAGGAGATTATGTAAGCTGTAAGAAATGGAGTGGAGCACCCTTCTTGGGCATCTATGAACACACCTATAATGATAGCTCACATAGCGTTGTAGATGTATCTAGCGGCAAACGATTTAATATCCACAAGGATGATATCAAGATGGCTTCAGAGGAAGAAGTTAAGGAAATTAAGAAATTGTCCAAACAGAATAACGTTAAACCAATGGACAATGTTCCTGATACATATACGGTAGGAAAACCACCAAAGAATACTTCAGCACCAACAGCAGCAACAATAAAGGTGAATGAGGAATTGGAAACAGCAATGGAAGCAACTGAATAAAGGGTGAACAAAACAATGTTCATCCTTTTTTGTTTTTTTAACTTTTCATTCTTGCATTCCAATTATTTTTTCCATATCTTTGCCCTATATTGGATATAATATACAAATATGAGTAAACAAATCTTAGAAGATACACAAGACGTATTGACAAATTGTATAATGGCAATTAATGACTTTACAAAGGAGAACCTTAATGAACACATTGCATTCATGAAGAAAGCAATAACACATCTGCATGATAACGTAATAACACAAGAGGCTCTACATAAAAGCAATAATGCCGTTATAAATGAATTGCTAGGGAAAATTAATAAAAATATCATAGCATTCTCAAGAGCAGCATTGGATAACCTCACAGTGGAAAACTTTGAGGATAAAAAACCTATGCTAGTAGCTTGGCTGTCATATTACGAAAAACAAGTAATCAACTTCTTGAGTAATGAAAAGTGATTTCAAACTTGTAGCCTTTGCCTCGAATCATAATGGTAATAAAATCTTCTGTAGATTGATGTATAACAAAAAAACAATGGCAAAAGGCTTCTATGACTTCGATAAAGAAAAATTCTTCGTAACAAAATACGTTAAATCTAACTTTGTACAAGGAATGGGAAAAAATACAGTTAAGAAAAACCTTGTAGAACTATTAAATATTGACTATGACTGGAACATGTAATTTAATGCTAATATATAGCCGTGATGATAAAAACAACAGATGGTTGACACGAAGAGACAATATATATGAGGGACAAAAAGAATATAGAAACCTTGTAAGAATTGACCATTTCGATGAACCATATTGTTCCCCTTCGGAAATAAGAAGTTTATTCACTGATGGAGAGAATAAGCGTCTTAGCGTACTAGATACAGACGTTCCCACAAAATTAGACATAGAAGGATATATCACAGTGTCAAATATGCTGCGTAAAAGTAAATATAAGTTTAACAAGAAAACTCAAAAATTAGTTGATAAATAATATGGATATCGATATTACACATCAAATATTGGGATTCTTTAATAATGTCGCTGACCTTACATGCGATTACGTTGATAGAATCGAACTTAACCCAATAAGATTGTATGGCAACTTCTATGTTACTGGATTTAAACGCAACTTCTATTATGCAACATCTATAGAAGTTCACATAAAAGAATTGAGAAAACTGAAAATAAACACAGATTCAGCAATAGCAGATGATGAAGAAGGATACTACTTCATGGAACCAGACAATGACTTATGGCTACCAATTACTATGCTGTCTGAAAAGCTAATGCAAAATGCACTCAATACATTCATGGATAACTTCGATAAAGTAAAAGACTTCCATGTGCTAGATGTTACCTATAAAGAAAAAGGTGATGATAATAAACATATGGAAACAATACTCTACCAAAATAAAAGAACTGCATACAAAGACGCTATTAAATTTAGAAAAGAAAATGAACAATGTTCTACCAAATTCCATACCTTTACAAACGAAAACTGTAAGGAACATAAATTGACAGATTTCGAAATTCTAACAGCAGCAACAGAATGATAATTACAAACAATACAACTTGTCTATTACTCTCAATTAAGGAGATTCCATACTTAGGAATTAAAATAGGTGTGGTACCAGTAATATTGAAGGAGAAGGAAATTACATTCTATCCAATCTTCAACAAGACATTGTATGAGTATGCCGCATATTATCATTATAGGTCTATTCTAATTGATGACCCAACTAGTGAGGTTGGAAGAATAACAAATTTCTACTTTGATGACATTGAGACAAAAAGCGATGAGAGAATAAAACACTACTACGATAACTTTAGTGGCACACACTATTTCCTCTCAAGAGACAAACAACTCATTAAGGAAATGGTGCATAATAAACTGTTTCGCTGGAAACAGAAAAAATTGCTCAAAACCCCAGACTTTGATTTCACTCAAATAAACTTTACATACAAACAAATCATATGTGATTTAAAACACGCTAGAATATGAGCAAGATAACACTCAATAAGGGACAATTCTATAAGCTGAAACAGTATAAATATGATAGAGAATACGTAGTCATATGCCCTTCAAAAGACTTTACATTGAAGGAAGATTGCTATTATGATACAATCCCTTCACTCTTCAAGGTCACTGGTTATGGCAAACGTAAGAAACTCCATCCATATTCAACATATAGAATAGAGAAAGGCAAACTTATAAAGTGTGGCTGGGTAGTCGATGTCACAATATACACAGGAAACTATAAAATCATTAAGCCATTGTCTATAAAGGATTGCACACAGCTTAATATGCTCCTTAGAGAAAATGGCTTTGTCTTCAATAAAAAGGTGAATAAATTAATCCGATTAAGATAAATTAACGTGAGATATTTGTCTATCTCACGTTTTTTTTATATATTTGCAAGTATAATAGGGATAATAAAAAATGGAATTAAACGAAAAGACAATAAAAGTAGGAGATAGTTTATATTACTTGAATATACTGCAAGATAAGGATTATGGTCATTGGTGTTTTTTAATCACTGTGGCTAATATAACCTATCTTGAGAAAGATACAAGCGGTCATTACTATTTTGTAAAGTTTAAGACACCTTGGGCAAACCAATTCATCTTGACACAAAATAATTGGCGACATAGACAAGGACAACTGTGGAATAATGAGTTGATTGGAAATAATAAACCAATCGTTAAATTAAAAGAATATAGGGGAACTTTCCAAAATGAATGGTCATTCTTCTGTCATTCCTTCAAAGACTTAACCAAAATCCTCAAAGAAACTGTCTTTAACGGAAAAGGCAACGAGGTAACGAAGAGAAAAAGAGAAAAAATGTATAGAGAATTAGTCAAACAATGGACTAAAACAAATTATAGAGAAAATTTTGAGATAAGATTAAAATAATGAAATGAATAAAGATATACATATACTCTTTGACCAAATAACCTTTATGCCACACTGGAATAAAGCACTAGAGCAAAATAGATGCCCAATACAAATAATACAAGAAGGTAATACAAAATGGATTTCATTGTTAGATAACATTGACTTTAAATGCGCAGCGTATAGAAACATAACCCTATTCCAAATTGGTAATAGATTGGTAATAAATATTCACAAGTTAATGGAGGGAAAACAATATGCTAATTTTGATGATGGAGATATTATTAGAAACCCAACAATGGAAGAGTATCTAATCATTGCAAGAAAATTTAAAGAACACGGAATTATATTCAATAAAAAAAAAGAAATCATTAATTTAAATTTTTTATAACTATGTCAAATAAAAGTAGAAAAATGAAGCGTGATATGCGCTCAGACAAGAGATTCATCTTTAATTGTATCCTTAACTTCGGTATCGATTCATCTAAAGCCGATATAATGGGCGATAATCCATTGGAGGATAAAGTCTATACTAAACGCATTAACCTCGATTCAGACTATGAGGGAGGACTACATATTAAAGCAGTATCACTCACTAGCGATAACCCTAACTTTACCGATTCAAATAACACAGATATATCCATCCGTAAAGTGAGAATCAATACACAAAATAGAAACGGTAAATGGGTAAACATCTTCCTCAACGAAGCTCCTACCAAACTAGTAAACGCTATCGCTGAGAAACTCTTCATTAAATATGCTGAAGATTGAAAAAGGTAAAAAATATGTGATGGTGAGAATCGATAAAATGTATATCGGAATACACGCAATAAGGGTGGTAAACCGACCAGATTTCTCATCACCTAGCATATTATTGAACTATAGAGTGATTGGAGATAATGGGCTGTGCTTTGGGGACAGCCCAATCCATTCTACTTGTTTGTTCGCAAACCTATGCACACATTACGAACATTGGGTCACTCTAGCACACGGATGGGCTTTAGTCGATTCGAGAGAAAATGCTCTCAAGTATTGCAGAAAAGCAATCCTATGGGAATTCTATAGGGACGATATACTGCCATTTAGACAGAATATGCAAGCATATGGATGGCTGTGTTGTTCAACATACCAAAAGGCATTAATACAATTGAAAACATTAAAATTATGACAATTGGATGTTTAAACTTCTTGTAATATGGAACTCCTTAACATAAAAAATAAATTCAAAGGAAATAGATTCTATTACTGTAACTTCTTGGTAACTAACTACTATGAAGTGCAACCAATTCTGAGAAAAATCTATATCAGAATGGCAACATATGTGGGAGATAATATCATACTAGTAGGACAAGACTTTAGAATAGAACTGCCAATAAAACAATTGGTAACTAATAAATCATTCGCTATACAACCTAATAAATATACCATTATTAGCACACAAAAACAAGAAATTGAAAGATTTATCAAACACTATTATTCTAAAGGCACTAACGTAAGAGAAAGATGGGATAATAAATCATACTATTCATCAAATAGTAAAAGAAAATATAATACACTCCTACAACAACTTAAAAGGTTATAAAAACATGGAAGAAAAAATCCTTAATTTCGATAATATATCAAAAGGAAATATAGATGTCTATGTCTATATCAATGGCATGTATCCACAAAAAGGAACATTAACTGGCTTCTTTAATTTCAATAAAAACAATACATACACAGATGATGTATCACTTATGGTACATTCACATGGTACATTCCATCTACTAACATTCGATGTCCTTAAAGTGTCCGATAATAATACAGACCACCTAGAAATTAAATACAATAATAGAAGACCAACTTTCATAACAACATCAAAAATGACTATGAAAGACTATATGAGAAAAGATTTGCTCACTAGCCCACTATCATGGATTGGTAAACTAAATATACAATCTAACTTCGATAGAAAAAGAAAAGCAAAAGATATATATCAAGAATTTATAAAATATATCAAAAACCTATGACACAAGAAGATAAAAATAGAATCATTACACTACTCAAAAACTATAATAACGTCTCAATATTAATAGCAGACCTACTTAACCCCATTAACGATGTAATGAAAAAATATCAATGCTCAACAGAAGAAGCATGCAATATAAAGTTTAAAGCAGAAGACTACCTCAAAAACTATGGATGCCTCACAATAGACTCCACTACTAAAGCTGTGAAGAATATTGTCGAAAACATAAAAGTGGAAGAAGAAATTGAAACTCCAGTACCAACGGATGCAAGATGATAACATACGATTCATTAAACAGCAATAAAGATTATTACGCTGTATATGTACCAATACATGACGATGTGCCACATCTATTAGTGCCACTCAAGGTAGAATTCAGAGGCTTCTACTCAGACACTTTCCGTAATTGTAAATACCTAAGAGTCATAAGCTCAATGCGCACTACAGAATATAAATGTGCACTAGAAGATAATACCTTTATAAAAGGGAGTATGAAACCAACCAATATGCTACAACTCACAGCATACCAATGTACATGGCTTCCAAAAGGAAAACTCTATGTCACAGAAGATAAATCACTCTTGACAAAATATATCAGAGGCTTCTATAGAATAGAATTCCATCGTGGAAGAATAACAGCTAGAGGAACATACCAAAAAGTAATGAACACACTTAAACAATTATAAAATAACTATGTATTATTACCAAAGCTCGGTTGACGGTAGACAAACCTACCAAGAGAACCCAGAAGGAACACTAGAGGAGAGAACAAAAAAACTATATAAACTCCTTAAAGAACATAAACTATTCGGAATATATATCACAACCATTTCTGTAAGACCAAAATATATCTATGACATATTACAAGAATGGCTGTGGATTGCTACAACACCAATCGGAATAATGATTTCTGAACATTACGAAGAATTCATACAAGATGGAACATTTAATATCAATAGAAAAGAACTATTAGAAAAATATAATGATACACTTTCAAGACTCGATGAAGAATATCTAGTGAACCTCATAGAATATATGAGAAGATACTTCAACTCAGAAAGAGGACGAAACGTAAAATTAATCTAGAACAATGATTATTAATGAGAAATCAAAGAGAATCATAAAACTCACAAAAGAAAAAAAACTATATCCGCAGTTTAGAATATTATTGCAATGGCTACACTTTGACGTGGATAAAGCTAGAACACATCATAGAGGATATATGCTCCCAAAAACACATATCCTCTTTAAATTCCTTACAGCTGTGAAGAATGAAAATAATACAGAACTTATCAAAATATTACAAAAATTTAAAAAGGTTCAACCAACATCAGAAAAACAAATCCATAACTTTAAAGCTTTTTTCCTATATAAACCAAGAAGATAATGAGAAAAAGAAACTATAAAAACTTCATACAAACTCTAAAATCATATAACCTATATGTGACCTTTAGAGTTCTAATACATGGAAGAATAAAATGCCAAGGACTAGACCCAAGAAACAAACTGCTCATACAACTTAAACAAGCAGAACTAATACAAGACTTCGAAACACATTCTTGGAGCACTACACGTATCATATCATTCCTTGGGGCAGTCAAAAAAGGATTAATAAAAGGAAAACACTTTACCATAAATAACGCACTATGACACAACTAGAAATAATAAAACTACAAGAACAAAAGAGAAAAATAATACTTCTCTTTAAAGAATATAAAATATACCCACAATTCAGAGCCGTAGTAAACCTTATGGCTGCTATAGCTGACTATACATGGAGATTGGATGATGTCCCAGAATTCTTTAAAACAAATTCTAATCCATATAATAATAAACAAGAAAAAACACACATCGGACAACTAACTAAAGAAGAAATAGAATCACTCCTAGAATGGATTACAAAGACATTTAAAAATGTAAGAAACCTAGTGATTGATAGAGAACAAAATAATCTAACACAACAAGAAATAATTGACAAATACTATAATATGGTCGATAAATATGGTAATATAATAGTATCACCATTACTCAGAACTATAGCTGAAATACCCTCTAGATTATACCTCATGCAAACATATAAACAATTAGAAAATACAACATATAACACATAAACGCACCGTAAATATGAACTACTACCAAAAATTTTCGTAGAAAATGATTGTAACTAACTGTAAATCAGTAAGATAAAAATAAGCATTTTTGAATAATTTTTTTGGTATGTTCTATACGTTTATATAAAGGACTTATACCAAAAATTTTCGTAGAAAAATGATGGGATATATTGAGTGAATATAGATAAGTAAGATAGAGGGTAATAATATATGAAAATAACTATGAAAATTTGCATAAATTTGTGTGAATTTGTGTAAAATCTGTACGAATAAACTGTTGTGTTTATATTCCAGAAAAAAATTCCAGAATGAGTGAAGATGGTTTGTTAATAATATATAAAAGTTATTAAGAATATTTGGAGAAATGATTTTTTTTCCATATATTTGCAATGATATATAAAAATGTAATTATAGATGTCGAAAAAGATAAAGATACCTTTGGATAATATGAGGCATGCTCTTCATGATTTATTTCATGAGCATCTTGATGAGATATATGAACTTAGCAAGATAAATAGGAGCAGACGTAGCAGATATGATTGGGCTGAAGATGATGAAGTCCAGTGGTTGATGCAGCAAGGTGTTATATTTCCTAGGACGGAAGATGAGTTAGCCAATTTCTATGGTGATGAAGATGACGATGATTTCGATAACGTCTGGCCTCCAACATCCACTTCTCATGAGAAGCGTAAGGGAAAAGTTCTTGACCCTTATGGAAATTATTGGGATACATTGGAATCCATGAAGGAGAAGAAGAGTAAGAAGAAACATAAGAGGGGTAGCAGAGGTAAGAGTAGAGCTAGGGTAATTGATATTACCACTCCTTATAGTGGTGAAGAGACAGACCCAACCGAATTGGATTATGATGCGATTGATACTAGCGGTATTGAAGATGGTAAGGTGATATGGTATTATCCAGATTACAGAAACAAGAGTGATAGATTAGAGTTCAATACTTTAAGCGCATTCAGTGATTTTTGTTCTGAGGAAGGTTATCATGTTCCTGGTGATGTTGGTATGGAGATTGCTTATAGGCGTATGAGTCATACATGTTTAGACCCTCAGTTACGTGAAGAGGGGATATTTCAGATTGTTGCAGATGAGTCATATGCTGATATGATGTACAGTGTATGTCCAGTTCAAGAATTAAGTCAATAAGAATATAATATGGCGAATTTAAATAAGGAATTAAAGAAGTTGTTTTTTGCTCATTTAAAGAGGGTAGCTGAAGAGAAGAGCAAGCCAAATACTAGTAGTAATGTTGGATATTGTGGTGGTATGACACCTCCAGTAACGCATAGACCTCCTTATCAGCCCAATTTATTTAATAATGATTATTATATGGGCTGCATATACTTTTATGAATGGTCTGATACTAGTAGGAATCCTAAGACCTACTATACATTAAAGGCATTTGAGAAGTTCTTGAATGATTGTCAGATATATTTAGTTAGTTGGCAGCGTGAGGTGATAAGTCACATGAAGCATCCCTATATTGCTTGCAAGAAGGGCGAGAGGGATATTATAATTAGGAATAGTTTCACAGAGTTATCCAAGGCTATTGAGGAGGGTAGTAAGAGTACTGTCCCTTTTACTCAAAATAAGGGTAGTGAGGATAGAGAACCATATAATGTGGCTATTACTAGACCACCACATATGAGACATATGGAAACGGTATTTGAACCAGAGGGAAGATGGGGTGAAGAAGGATGTTGGTTTGGGTAAATAGACTTAAAAAAGTACAAGGGCATGGATAAGATAAGGCTTGAATTTACATTTAAGGGTAGAAAGAATACCTATTTCAGACGAATAGATGTATTCGGTAAGCCTCTTACCACTACCAATATTAATAGTGCCAAGTTAATAAAGGAATCTGAAGTACCTTCAATCCTTAAATTGATGATTAAGGAATATGGTAAGGAAAGTATTACAGATGTTAAACCAATAAAAAAAGGATGAGTATATTTGTTTATACCCATCCTTTTTTATTGGACTTAAAAAAGTACAAAAGTGTTGTTTATTAGCAAGGTACTACAGTATATTCCATAGTTTCTAATTCTTGATGTTCTTTTTTAAGATGATGTACAAGGAATTCCAATTCAGTTTTTGCATTCCATTCACCTAGAGAGCCATAATTATATGCTTCTTTTACATCAGTGGTAAATGTTACCTCTCCATTATCGATGTCGAATGATTTAATCATTAGTCCATCATTGTTTTTTGCTACGCCTTTTGCCATAATTATATAATATGTTTAATATAGATTAGACTTAAAAAAGTACATATTAATCCCAAGCTACAGCAGTATCTTCTTCTTCAGCTACTAGGTCTCCATCCTCATCCCATTCGCTATCTATAGATACATACTCTAGTTCTGGATACTTCTCCTTGAAATGGAATTTAATATAATCCATTTCTGATTCAGCGAAGAATCCTTCATCTTCAAAATGTGCTCCGTCTCTTGATTTTTGGAATGTCAATGTCCCATTGGCACTATCAACGTCTTTAATCCACTTGATAGGTTTGTTAGGTTCACTAATTTTAAAATACGCCATAATATATCTGTTTTTTGTTAAGTTAATATTATTATCTTATTCCATATTCAAACAGAATATAGAATATGCTAATGCAAAGATATAGAAAATATTTTAGATAACCAAATAAATTAACTATTATTTGGATATATTATGTACTTAAAGAAGTACAAAGTGTAAGTAGATACATATTTTTTGCTAACACTTTGAAAATTTTCCGTATGTACGTCTGTGACACTTTGATAAGTAAATGGCGTGTTTACCTCCAAAATGTCATAATTAAGACTTAAATAAGTACAATGGCAACGTTGTTACCATTGAACATCAGTGAAATGATGCACAAACACCCTCTTTATTGGGGGTGTTTGTTTGAAAATGCTTGAACTTTTTTGAGATACCTCCATACATCTTTTATTTCCTCTTCCGTGAGCATATATATGGAGCAATATGGGTCAGATTGTGTGGATACCTTATAATTAGGATACCAATGAATGAGAATACATCCCAATGTTTGTGGGTCTATTTCAATCATCTGCACGTATAGGTCATTAATCTTCAGTTGATTGGAATCAATACGAATACCATTTACTTCAACTTTCGGAAATAAATGAGTAAGCGTTTCCCTTACTTTGTTCACAAGCAAGAGGGTATCATCGGATACCCTATATAACTTCTTTCTCGTTTCGTTTAATTCAATTGTTGATGTCATACCAAATCTGTTAAGAAATAATTGTTATTTGCGATGCAAATGTACGAAAAAAAATTGGAATAGCCAAATAATAATGGATTTATTTTAAATTTAATTTTCCCCTATATAATATATTATAAAAGGTATATATGGTTTTTGTAAAGAAAGTGGAAATATTTTCAATTGAACGTAATTTTTTTGGTTTTTTTCTTGGTTATGTGCTGGGAATTTCGTATCTTTGCATCGCAAACAAAAATTTAAGGAGTTATGAAGTTTACATTGAATGGAAGAGAGTATGAGGATTATCAGTTGAGCAATGAGCAGATTGTTGAATTGATTGAGGGCGACCATGATGTTACTGATATGGGTCATGAGTTTCTCATGAAGAAAGTATATGAGCGTTTCAAGTATGAACTTTGCCCTAAGAGTGGTGAGGACAATGATGATGTGTTTGCACGTTTCTTTGGCAACTTTGTTAATGGCAAATGCCATGATAAGAAAAAGGTTGCAGATTTAATGTGCTGTGAACATAGATATTTGCAAAATGAAATGTTCAAGGTGTGCATGGAATACATCAAGAAGTTGGCTGAAAATGCCTCTAAGGGTTATTATGACCCTCGCAATCAGTATGCAGCACAGACCTCAAAGAAGATTATTGATTATTTTAAGGAAATAGATTATCCTTATTAAAAATCATTAATGAATTGAAGATTTCTGAGAAAAAATTTGGTAGATTCAAAAAGTTTTCGTATATTTACATCATAAAGCAATTAAAAGGATTTTAGAGATATGATACAGATTACAGCAATTACGTTAAATGATGATAAGTACGCATCAAGGGATATTGATGTGATGGTATGTTCATCAATAGATAGTGCCAAAGAGATTATTCTTGATGGTATCAACAAGCATTTTGATGGTGAATGGACATCATTGGAAGAGGCTGCAAGTGATTTGAATGACGAGTTAGATGGTTGTGGTTGGATTGAGAAAGAGAACAAGTTCTATTGGAATGACAATGGCAAAGGTGAGGAATACTTTATTAGTAGAATCAATGAAAGAGTAGTAAACATTAATTATCAGCATATTGGTTCTATATATTAGAGTTAATTTGTCAAGAAAGTGGAAAAAATACTATAAATCTAAAAAAAAATTGGTTTTTTGTTTGGTCAATTCGAAATTATTTCGTATATTTGCATCGTGAAACAATTAAATCAGTTATTAACAATTAAAAGAAAAGGAGAAAAGTTATGAGCGCAATGATTGAGATTACAGAGAGAGGTGCAAGTTTTGCTGAGAATGGTAAGCGTGAGCGTGCTTGGCATGGACTTGGACAAGTGGTAGATGAACCAATGTTCGTTAAGGATGCACTTAGGCTCTGTCATGCTGATTACAATGTAGGCTTGCAGCCAGTAGTTGCTCTGAGTGAGGAGTTACGTGCAGCTATGGAGAATGGCACTTTCATCAACGCTGCAATGCTGAAAGAGTTACTTGTGGACAATACTATGGCTACAATGCGTCTTGATACCAACAAGAGCCTTGGCATCGTATCTGACAAATATGGAATTGTTCAAAACGAATCTGCCTTCCAGTTTGTGGATATGTTTTGCAGTGGTAAGTTCGCTGATAGAGACAATACCCCAGTGATTGAGACTTGTGGCGTGCTTGGTAAGGGTGAGCGTGTATTTGTCACTGCAAAGTTCCCACAGAGCATTGTGTTGGACGCAAAGCGTGATGACCTTGTGGATATGTACGTAGTATTTACTACCTCACATGATGGCACTGGTTCAGTTCGCTGCATGGTTACTCCAGTACGTGTTGTATGTAACAATACGCTGAATTGGGCAATGAAGAACAACATCGGACGTATTGCATTCCGTCACTCTTCGAAAGTTATGTCACGTCTCGATTTGCTCAACGCTGAGAACGCAGAGTTTGCTTATAAGGCTCTGAATGTGGCTGAGACCTATGCTAACTCACTCTCACAGAGTTTTGAGCACTTGCGCAACATCAAGTTGGCTGAGAGAGACCTTGATAACATCATCGCCCAAGTGGTTTTGGCTCCAGATGCTGCAAAGGATTTCTTGGAGAATCACGACATCTTCAGCGACAACATCAAGACTCGTGGACGCAACATCTTCTTAGGTGTTAAGGAGTGCTTGGAGAGTGGTGTAGGTCAAGAGGGTCAAGAGCGTGGCACTGCTATGTGGCTGATGAACGGAATGACCTCTTACTTTCAGAATGAGGCCACAGAGCGCAGCGAGGAAATCAAGTTCGATAGCATCATGGATGGCAACATCTACAAAAAGGTGCAGAAGACCTTTGACCTCTGCCTCGCAGCAGCCTAAAAAAATTAAGGGGAGAACGAAATTTCTCCCCTTTTTTCTTCTTTGTAAATATTTATAATAAAATATCATTATTATGAATAAAAGAAGAGATAATATTTACATTTATTTATGGGAAGAATTTAATACAATATATATAGGTAGAAGCGTTAATCCTAAATGTAGGCATTCCCAACATAAAACAAGAGAAACTGAAAAGACTTATCAATTTAGTAGCAAACATCATGTTGAACACCCTAAAATGATTATAATTGAGAATGATTTAACTGTTGAAGAAGGTGTTGAACGTGAAAAATATTGGATTGATTATTACAAAGAAAATACTGATTATTTTGTATTGAACAAGTCACATGGTGGAGAAACAGGATTGTTAGGTGAATATGATGTTAAAAGAAGAGAAGAATGGCAGAAACAATATTACAAAAAAAATAGAGAAAAGATACTTGCTAAGGCTAAAAAATATCGTGAAGAACATAGAGAAGAACTTAATGAAAAAGATAAAATTCGTTATTATAAAAAAAGAAAGCCATATCAACCATTAACAGATGAAGAAAAAAAAATAAAGCAAAAAGAATATCGTGAAAGAAATAAGGAAAAAATAAAAGAATATAGAAAAAATAATAAAGAAAAATTTCTTCAATATAAGAAAAAATATCGTGAAACACACAAAGAAAAGATTAAAGAAGAAAATAAAAAATATTATGCTAAAAGAAAAAATAAATAAGATTTTTCTTTGTTAATTGAAATAAATTCCGTATATTTACACTATGGTAAACAAGTTATATAGAATAAGGGTATATATTCCAACAGAAGAGATTGGTTTACTTATGAATGATGCGGTAGATACCAAAGCATTCAAGTTAAACAATAGTTATGATGGCATGAATGGTATGCTTGCTATCTATGATGGGGAGTGTAATACTAAGGTATTGATATTCCTTATTTCTATGGGAGTATTATATTTCCCATTGGATAATTATGGTGATTTCATTATAACTTGTCCTAATTGTGGGGAGAGGATAGATGATGATATGATATTAACCATCTATGATGAAAATCTATTAAGTGGCTATAATATTCTTTGTAATAGAGAGGATTGTGGCACACAGATGGCTAATGTGGAATTTCTAAACCAATAAGGATATGAATAATAAGAAGAAAAAGAAAAAATCATTTCTTAGCAAATATACTAAGATGGATTGTTTAACACTTGGCTTCTTCATTGGTTTGGCTTGTGGCTGTTTATTATCATTAATATAAAAATGGTGTAATCTATAGGGGTTACACCTTTTTTTGTAAATAAAGTGGAAAAATATTAATATAAATTGAAAATAATTTGGATTTTGTTTGGCCAGTTGAAAATAATTCCGTATATTTGCACCACAGAAAACAATTAAATAGATTAAAATTATGTTAGGTTACAACAAAGCAAAGCAAGAGTTAGGAATTAGCTACTTAGGTAGCGTAGCACAGAGCATGAAGATGCGTTTATCCTTTGAGCATGGCACAATGACCTATTGTTTGTACCTCGCCCCTTGGAATATGAGTGGGTATAATGTATGTCCCAAAGGTCAGCATTGCAATGAGTTCTGTTTGAATGGTAGTGGACAGAATAAGTGTGATGAACTTGCAAGAGGTGTGGAAGGTTCTAAGATTAATCGTTCACGCATCAAGAAAACTCGTCTGTTCTATGAGAATAGAGGCTTATTCATGGATATGCTTACTCATGAGATAGAGAGTAAGAGAGCAAAGGCAAAGCGCATGGGTTATGGTTTTAGTGTCCGTCTCAATGGCACAAGTGACCTTTCACCACTCGCATTCAGAGACCCCAAGACTGGTAAGAACATCTTAGAGTTGTTCAACGATGTAGTTTTCTATGATTACACGAAAGTCTATAATAGAATACACCTTTTAGGTGAATACCCCAACTATGACCTCACATTCAGTTATGATGGTTATAACTGGGACGAGTGCGAAAAGTTCTTACAGAACGATGGTAAGGTAGCGGTAGTGTTCTATTCTGAAAAGGGTATCTTACCCAAGAAGTTTAGGGGTTATGATGTGATAGATGCAAACGACTACGATATGCGTTATTTAGACCCCAAGCGTTCTATCATGGGATTGCATTACCATAAGACTGCAAACGATTATAAGAGTGGACATTTTGTAGTACCAAATACACCATTCGTAATTAATCTTGACAAAGAGAGTGATGTGGATTGGGGATTTTAATTCCCCACCACATTTTCTAAGAAAAAATTTGGTAGATTCAAAATAATTTCGTATATTTACATTGTGAAACAATAAAGGAGATTGAGATATGAGTAAGAAAAGTATAGTTAATGAGATTACCGCCAAACTTGCAAAGTTAGGTGTGCCCAAAGATGGGTGTCATAATTTGGATATTGAGTTATCAAATGGTGATAAGTTGGCTTGGGTTGGTTATCGTCAGATGATGGTAAATATCAAAATTGGTAATGCTCTTTATAGAAATAAGAGATTTCCTCTCTATTCAAAGGGAGTTGATGTCAATATGCTGAATTTGATTAATAGCAAATTATGAGTGATAAAGTAATAGAGACCATATATTATATATTACTCATATTATTGGTTATAAGTGGCACATGGGCTATACATTGTTGTCCTTAACAAAAATTAACAAGATTCCTTTGGGAGTCTTGTTTTTTTTGTATATCTTTGCCAAAGTAATAAACTAATAAATTAATAGTAAAAATGGTAGATAACGAAAGTAAAATTTGGGAAAAACTATGTGGCAAGAAAATTGGTACTGAGAAACTTTCGATAGAGGGTTTTAAGAATCAGATACCATTTGAGATTTTTGATGGCTATGCGTATTGTGAGAATTATAAGGGTCACAGATATGACATGAGTTATCCACAACTTAAAGCAGTAAGAGAGAGTGAAGAAATGGCTACTGCTGTTATGGATTATATCAACAAGATAAGTGATAAGAAACTTGAAAGTGTTGATGAGATTGGTGTTATTCATTGTTTAATTGCTTTCAACACATTGTATCGTGATGGTGTTGAAATCGTACCAAAGAAAGTAGCATAAGGATTATGGCAAAGTTTACAATACAATGTAATTTCAATGCGTCTTACACTACCGAGGTAGATGCAAAAGATGAGGGCGAAGCACTTGAAAAGGCTCGTAATAAAGCAGAAGAAGCGGATTTGAAAGAGTTTGTAATTTGTGGTGAGCGTGAATCACAGATACTTAGTAGGGGAGATTAGCGTTTCATAGTTTTTTATTGTTTTATATTAGTTGTTCCATGTGGGGTTGATGAGTGTTCATCGACCCCATTTTTTGTTAAAAAGGGTTAAAATCCCAGAGTTTTTCCTCAATTTCCTTTGTTAATTCAAAAAGATTTCGTATATTTGCACCATAGAAAACAATTAAAAGGAGATTTAGATATGAAGAAGTATTGGTTATTAAACGTGACTGGTGTCGGTGGTTATTCCATCATGGTACACTGCGAAGCAAACACAATTGAAGAAGCACTCTGCCAAGCAGCAGAAGCAGACCTCTTTGATGATGAAATTGATGCTGAAAACGCTTATGGTGAAGAAGCAGATGAAGATTCTATTAAACATTTCAAAGAGCACAATTTGGTAGTTGAACTTTAAGAGTTATGGTAGAAGCAAAGTTAAGAGTTGAAATGTTAGAGAATAGAGAGGGTAGCAAAAACCCATTCTACGGCTCTACATTGGTCAAAAAAGTGGTTGAGGATATTCATATCCATGACTTTGACAAACGCAGCGATATTGCCCCTTGTGGTGTTAATGCCACAATCGCCATTGATACTGAGGTGATACTTGGCGAGGGTGAAGAACACTTAAAGACAAAGAGAGTGTTTGACATTAGAGTGAATAGGTTCTATTTCGACCATGAGGGTAGTGGCGGTTATCTCGCTTTCTTCTCAATCGAGGAAAAGGTTTATGAACTCTTTGTAAATTTCGAGGGTAAGCACATCACCAATATTACACTTTCAGAGTGGTTGCAGAGTGGTAGTTTTGAAGATGGTGACGATGCGGATAATGTCTATAATGCAAAGGATTTTACTATTATCAATATAATAGAAAGTTAGGGAATATGGAAGAAGCAATACAAGACATCAGAGATTGGGCTGAGAAGTATGGTGACGCTGCTTGTCTTAACAGACTACTCGACATCATGGCAGACCAAATGAAAATCGCTGAAGTGAAGAGATTAGCAAACGAAATATGGGAATATAACCATTAAATGTTAAAATGGGTTAAAACGCCAGATAAAATTTGGTTAGTTCAAAAATAATCCGTATATTTACACCACAAGAGAAATAAATAACATTATTAATAATTAAAGAATAGGAGATTAAAACTATGGCAAAAGAGACAAAGAAAACAACGATTGATGCACGTGTACGTGCAATTGCAGAGAGTGGTAGTGGTAAGGGTGTTGGTATGCCCAAGTGGTTTACTTTACCGCAGAATAAGGACAAGCGTGACCTCCATATCAACATCTGTAAGAAACTCGCTGAGTTGTCCAACGCACATAACAACTACCCCATCACCTACTTGGTGTATTTCGCTGTGGGCAAGAACGCACACCGCCTTTGCACATTCCTTGGTGGTTATGAGAAGATTGACGAGAAGAAAGCGGAGACTATCTTCAAGTGGCTTACGCTGTTCGCCAAGCATCACAAGAACGAAAAGTTGTTCAAGAATCCCAATGTCGCCCATGCGCTGTGTCGTTTCTACGACAAGTATAGCACCAAGACAAAGGATTTCAAGGCCGCTCTCGATGCTTCTGAATCCAACCCCAACATTGACGTGAAGAACGCTAAGATGTCTGTTGAGACACTTGGTATCGCCAAGAAAGTTGAGGTTGTTGCAGAGGAAATGGAAATGGCTATGGCTGCTGTCGAGTAAGACAAAGTTATGGTGGGGTGAAATAATCCCCACCAACTTTTCTGAAAAAAAAGTGAGATTTTTCTTGGTCAATCCAAATTAATTTCGTATCTTTACATCGTTAAAGCAAAAGAGTTATGGGTACATACGAAACAGAGTTGGGTTACATCGTAAGAGAGACCCTTGGTGGTTTGGAAGTCACAGAGGACGATAAGGTCATTTGCACACTCGATGGCAAGACCCTCGAAGACTATCGTGACGAGAACGAAAATATTGATGATGATGCACTCGAAGCAGACATCCGTGAGGTGGAAGAAGCAGAGGATTTCTTAGCCTATCAGAAGGAATACTGCTAACAAATGTTAATGAGTGCAAATTTCTACAAAAAAATTTGGTAGTTTCAAAAAATTTTCGTATATTTGCATCGTGAAACAATAACAAAGTATTAATAATAAAAAGGTAAAAGCAAAATGAGTGGACAGAAGAAACTCAATCGAGCGATTCGAAACAACCGAGTGGTAGCAATGCCCTCGAAGAAGAAAGAAGTGCCGATTCTTGACCGAGACGGACAGAACGTTCTTGATAAGGATGGAAAGCCTCAAGTAGAAACTATTCAGCTTTACAAAATCAAGAAGTTGAAGTAATGATTGTCTAACTTACTAAAGAGGAAAGATAATGGAAAGACCTCCGCCCTCATAAGGGATTAAGTTTAGGAATATGTTTTTAGAAAAATTGCCGATAAACTTTAAGGGGAGAACATTTAAAGGCGAGATTGCCCCTATGCTCGCAAACATCGAAGTGATGATTAGAGACCGACCCTAAGTAAAGAATATTTACCACCTCTACCCATGTCAATGTGCATGGCTTGGCAAGGTCATAAGACCGAAAAAAATAAATACAAGTAATAGAATATATAGTGAGGTGGGAAGTGCCGCCCCAAGCGTTTGCGCTGTCTTTGGCTGCAATCCCCCTCACACTTTTAATACGCCCTATGATGTGGTTAAGATTGGGATAATCTATAGTAATGCCCTATCAAGACTGACATACGTTGCATAATTAAAACGTTCAATGGTTGTGTGATAGATTGATTCGATTCAGTATAGGGTACAAAATGCGCCCATAATTCAGTTGGTAGAAATCGTGCCGATGTTTACATCTTGTGTGCTCGTATGCCGTAGGTTCGAGTCCTACTGGGTTGCACTTATGCTCGTTTTGCGTTGTGGTAACGCTCTTTGTTTTCCATAATTTGAATTGTTAGGTTTTTAGTTTTGATTGGGTGATGTCGTGAGACATTGCCCAATTTGTGTTTTTTAACATAAAAAATTTGGTAGATTCGTTATTTTTTCGTATATTTGCATTGTAAAACATTAAATAAGGAGATTGATTATGAGAGTTAAGCATTTCGCTGGCTATGGTTCAGTTGAGGTAAAGAAAGTCTTGAAGAAGGCTATCATCAACGGATACGGAGAAAATAAGACAAAACTCATTTTGCGTGTAAAAGGTAATCACGAGTGGGGTATTGTTCGTAATGACATCTTTGATGTTAGAGATTGGATATTCAATAAGTTTGAAAAGAACTTTAATGGTGATGATTATGACATCTATATGGATGTTCAAGACGAATACATCAAGGAAAATGGTATTGATGTTGAGGTAGCAACTTATACATTTATATATTAAAAAGCGTTAAAAAGTTTGGTGGTGTGAAAAATATTCTGTATATTTACACCATCAAATATTAAATAAGGAGATATTATGGCAGATTTAAATTTAGTTGAAAGAGCAAACAAAATTATCACATTCCGTAAGTATATTCGTGAGGAGTGTCGCAAAAAGGGTTTGGAATATCCATCAGATGCTAAGATTTCCGAATATATTGCCGATTGTGGTGGTGACGAGTGTGTATATGACCTCAACGATTTCATGGGCGACTATGAGAATAAGATTGGTATTTTCAAAGACCCATTCGATGATTTCAAGGCAGAGGTATCAAAGCACGATTGGGTTAAGACTACTGATGAAGAAATGCGTGACTTCATTACAGAGCAAGGTTACAATGTACGTGGTTTCTTGCGTTGCAAAATCATTGGTAGCTATAAGCCACTGGAGAAAGACATTCTCGTTGCTACGCTCTCAAAGCTGACTACCCCTCAATTAGTTCAGTTGTGGAACAAATTCATTGAGGAAAGTGCTGTTTATGGCGAGGATTCTTATATCTATGACCTCACCAAGCAAGACGATGTAAATTTGCTTCGTGGTGGCTTAAAACCATCTGAATGGGCAAAGGTTGTGGGCTTTAAGTGTCGTTATGTGTCTTGGCACAATCTCAATGATGGCAGACTGCTCAAATATGACGATGAAGGCATCAAAGGTGTGATTGTTGGCTATTGGAGTGACATTTTCCCTCGTCTCATGGTTTGGAGTGAGTTGTACGATACGATTGGTGAGGGTAAGGATGGGATTGCTTACTTTGACTTCATTGTACGACCAATCATCTGTAAGTATCTTGGGTATGAATATGACCCACAGAGAGGAACATTTGAGGAAATTAAAAAGTAAATTCACTATGTTTGGAATATTTCTGCTTTTCTGTATGGCTGTTATGGTGTGGGACATTACAAGTGACCCACACTATACCACCAAAATGAAAGATTTGGAGGAGGATTAAAAATGGGTTATAATAAAGAATTGGCATCTGCTTGTCACCTTTTGTTTGCTTATGCCTCAGAGCATAAAGAAGATAAAGAGCTTGAGGCAATAGCAAATAAGTTTGATAAAATTCTATACAATAGAAAATAAATCCATAATAATTTGGAATTGTCGATATTTATTTATATATTTGCAATATGAGTACAATAGGACAGAATTTTAAACAAGCAATCAATAATAACTTTAAGCATAACATGATTAATCGTGATGCTGAAAGTATCTTCACTGCTCTTAACATTGGAGTTAAGGATAGTGATAACATGGTTGTGCTTCCAAAGGTTGAAAAAATTGAATTAACTAAGATTGATGACTTACACGATAAGTTATCATTATCTTGGGATGACTATAAGACAGAGGGAGTAATAACATGGAGACCATCGAAAGTTGAAAACTCAAAAGCAATGGTTTTCTGTAATATCGAGTAAGTTTTTAATGAAATTAAATAATTTTTTCACTCCCAATGTCCGTGATGGATGGTTTGGGAGTGTTTTTTTTATATGAGCCACGGTGGGGAAACTAGGTTAGACCCAGCAGACTTAAAATCTGCCGCTGTAAAGCATCCCAGTTCGAATCTGGGTCGTGGTACATAAATTTAATCTCCTTTTTCAAGTGGGAAATGTTAAAGATTGTTAAAATCCAGACATTTCTCACTAATTTTTTTGGTAGATTCATTATTTTTTCGTATATTTGCATCACAAATAAGAACAATTTAAAAGAAAAGGAGATTAGATTATGAGAAAGTATCAAGAAGAAATTTACAATGCCCTTGTAAGCAAGAAAAAGGCTTGGGGTGGTAGTAATTCAGTTGTGAACACTGATAAGAATATCACAGAGGTATTCTATTATGGCAATAGAATTGCGGTTATTAACCACAACACTAAGAGCGCAACGTTTGACAACTGCGGTTATACCAATGCTTCTACAACAGCACGTATCAACGCTTGCAAGATATATTGCGACAATTATGGTTACACCTATTAAAGTAGATTGAGTTATGGTATTCGATAGAAACATAGAGTTAAAAGAAAAGCAAGAAAAGTTGCTTGCTGAACTCCGTAAGATAGTTGGTAGGGGATTTGTATTCTCCGAAGCCTATTTAAAGCAATGTAACTGGGAAAGTAATCGCATTGGTGAGGGAGAAAGACAATTTGGCAAAGTAACCAAGAAATACGTTTATGTGCCTTGCAGAGCGATTTATACTACAAATGATGATGGCACGGAGTATGGCGCAAAGATTTTGAAGTATTCTGTATGCACAACGCAAGGGAATACAGATAAGATTGCATTGGAAGACTTATATGTCAAGGATTTGGAAAAGATTATCAATGACATTAAGTTTGCTATTTGGTGGGAGAAAGATGTAAGAATGAAGAAAATTGAGGCTGAAATGGCAGATTGCCAGAAGTATGTGGATTTATTTGATAAATTCTTGAAATAATAAATAGATTCATTATATTTATAGTATATTCCAAGGGAATTATGAGGGATTCCCTTGGATTTTTAAGGAGATAACCTTTTTAAATCAATAAGGATTGGTATTGGGGAATGCCAATCTTTATTTTTTTTTTTGAAAATTTCTTCAGATTTTCTTGGTCAATTCAAAATAATTTCGTATATTTGCATCGTAAACAAATAAAGAATAAGATTATGAGTAATTCAAAAGTTAGAAAGCAGTTAGAAGCACGGAGTAAGAATGAGAAGTTGTTGGAAGCCTACAAGAAAAAGGCTGACCTCATCCTCAACTATCAGATGTGCAAAGCATACTATAAGGATAGTGGTCTTTCTATCCTCGCCATTGTAGAGAAAATCTTAAAGATGAAGTATAACTTGCCTTGGCAAGAAAAACTGATTCGTAAGGCTCTAAATGAGGCGAGAGGTAAGACAAATGCAACTATCACTATTCCTCAGTTTAAATATGAGAAAAAGGTGCATGATATTCTTGCCGAGTTTGTTGAAAAGAACTTGAATAAGATGGCACGAGAGACATCTACAAGGGGATTGTACCCACTTGCATTTATCGATATGGTAGAGAAATTTTCATAGTCGTAATCTTTTTTGTTTTTGGACGTGGTGACTAGGTAATCAATCAAAGCCTAGTCGCCACTTTTTATTTAAAAAAATGTTAAAATCCAGATTTTTATACGAAAAAATTTGGTAGATTCGTTTTTTTTCCGTATATTTGCACCACAGAAAACAATTAAAAGGAGATTAGGAATATGGAATTAAGTGAGATTAAAGCAATTGTTACGAACAACTACTCAAAGCAGTATCGTGCTCATGTAGTTAATGGTGGCTCTAAGGTTGTTCGCCTTTGGCAGACAGATGATGGACGTATTGCCATCATGAGCAAGGGAAGAAAGAAATATGGACATGAGTTATCATTATGGTACGACCATTATGACGAGTGGACAGATTTACGTCTCGTTGAGCACAAGGAATTTGACTACTACAAGCGTTTCGTTAAGCGTGCTAATGATGCCTTGAAGATGCTGAATGAGAGTGGTTTGTGGACAGACATCAAACAGAGTATTGAGCATTTCTTTACACTTTCAGAGGCTGAACAGAAAGAATTGATAAACGACATTATAACAGATTCTTATGAATTGTTTTATAGTGAAGTTTACAAAGAAAATGGTAAGTATGCCTGGGTGCATAGTTATCAAGTATTTGAAGCCTTTGTGAGAAAGACGTGTTGGAAGTCTATTGCATGGCACAGATGGGAACGTGAGGAAATGAGCAAGCGAGTTGCTGAGTGCATCAAGAATGGTGGCAAGTTTTCAAGACGTTGGGAAAATGGCTATGATAACACAGTCGAGGTTGCAAATCTCAATGGTGAGAAACTTGCATGGTATTCAGAGGAATACAGAGGTTGCGGAAATGGACATTATTACTTGATGTTTGATGCTACTCATGCAATATTCTATGAGGACGATTAAAAAAGGGAGAAAAAAACTCCCTTTTTCCTTGGCTATTTAAAATAAATTCCGTATATTTACATCACAAAACAATTAAAGATTAGAATTATGGAATATACAATGAAGAAAATCGGTAGCAAATATCCGAGCAACGCTATCCTCAAGGAAATGTATCAAACCATTATGCTCTACATTAAGGGCAAAGGCAATATGTTTGCCATGACAGAGAAGTGTCGGCAGTATTTCACTTGGGGTGCAAATGCTTTCAAGTATATCGTCTCAGAAGATGGCTGCTATGGCATTCAGTTCAATGTAACTGGTCTGCTTCACAGAGGTCGAGTAAGAATTTACTACAATATCGGTTCTGATTATTTCGATGTTGAATTGCTCCGTGCAAGGAAAGATGAAATGGTTTGGGGTGCTGAAGATATTGATTTTGAGCAACTGCATAACATTCTTCATCGGCACATCGAAAGAACTGATGATGTAGAATGTTAAAAACGTTAAATTGTTTGGCGGAATGAAAATAATTCCGTATCTTTACATCACAAAACAATTAAAGATTATGGCAGATTTAAAGAGTTTTATTAAGAAGTGGGATGGTCGTACCTTAGAGGACGATGGTGAGTATATATCAAAGGAATTTCATTCATTCCAAGTGAGTTTCTTTAACGCAATGAGAAAGATTGCTGCATCCCTTGGTGGTGAGGTTGTTAACCCTTGCTATGGTCATTATGATATGTGTGGCTTTGTTAAGAGAGGCGACAAGTATGTGTTCTTTAACTATTCCAATGGTTGTGGTCGTGGCGGCAGAAGTCACGTTGCATTGAAGAACGATGGCAATTGGCTCACTCCAATGTATTGTAGAACAGCCAAACACGATAAGGATTGGACTGGTGGAAGCAATAACAATTGCTACTTTGAAGATTGTGAGAGCGTTATCGAGAGACTATTAAATTCTTGATTATGGCAACATTACATATATATTGGGATGATGATGTAACCGTTGAGTTGCGTTATTTCCCATCAGAAAAGAGTGCAAAGCAATACGCTAAACGCAATGGTGTTGTAGATTATAATATTGATTGAATTGTTAAAAACGTTAAATTGTTTGGTGGAATGAAAATAATTTCGTATATTTACATCGCTTAAGAGAAATAAACGTGGGTCAAAAAACTGCCAATGTTCTGCGCAGATTGGTAGTGGTGGTGCAAGTTATGGTATTTGTGACGATAATCCGTCTTGTACGATAATTTTCAAGTTGCATCACATTTCCCACATTTTATAAGATATAGGGCAAGAATGTGTTGAAAGATGGGATTGGGTAGCCATCGCAAAGAGGGGATAAGGATTGCCCGCACGAAAGCAAAATCAAACCCCCCATGTCTTGTCTTTTTTGAATGATTTTTCAATCAAATCTCCTTTCCGACCTCCAAGTGTTAAAAAATTGCACTTGGAGGTTATTTTTATACGAAAAAATTTGGTAGATTCAAAATAATTTCGTATATTTGCATCAGAAATAAAAAAGATTAGAGATTATGGGAATGTTTTGTAACAATGACAAAAAGCACTACTGCGGAAGATACAAGGGTATTGATGTATGGCAGTATGGTAGCATGATAGGAAATAATTGGTATGGTGATTTCTATGTTACCATTCCGAGGGGAGCAACAAAGCGGAACATGAAAGTTAAGGATAGTGTGTGCCGTTCTCTCGATGCCGTTAAGGAGTATATTAACAACCATTTGGAAGAACTTAAAAAGGAGAGCGCAAAATGAGTGTAAGGAGTGGAAAAGAAACAAAGCGTACCCCAATGGAACTTTATAAGGGGTATCGTGTTATCAAGGTGACGAAAATCGAATATCATCGTTGCCTTTGGGATGAAAGCCGATTCGATAAAGATTGGATTGATAAGAAAGAAGTGCATTTTGATTTCTGCAAAGAGGGTAACGAGAAACTCCCATCGCAGGATTATAATGTGCAAGCAAAGAACGTTGAGGGCTGCAAAGAAGCAATAGATAAGTTCCTCAATGGTGATAACAAGGGTAATGGTGACATCTACTATACTCATGCGGAATTTCAGAAGTATGTTAAATCACCCAATAATAAGTGTGATTATGGCTACGGCTACGATTCTCTTATGAGAGTGATGCGAGAGCACCAAAAGGCTGATAAGCGTATGAAATGGTTTCTCGAAGAGAGATTGCATGACGCAAATTTCCATCCTGAGGGCGATATTCTTTCCACTTGTGACTATGCCAAGTTCGAGGAATATGTAACCAATACAAATCCTTTTAAGGAGAAGTTTGAGGTTTATACCAAGACGCTTAAAAAGCGTATCAAAGACCCAAAGAGCCTTGAAGATGGTTTAAATAAGGTGATTAGCGATTACCTTGCAAGTCAAGGAATAAAAGATACATCTGTGGTGGTGAGATTCTGTGAAGAATGGTAGCCATAACGAAGTTAAGTATGTGAATGTTTGTTAAGTGGGAAGAGATTATTTTTATATTAATTTCTTCCCATTTTATTTGGCTAATTGAAATAAATTCCGTATATTTACACCATAACAATTAAAAGGATATAAGATATGGATATTAAAGAAGTAAGAAATAATCTCATTAAGGATTTGGAGAATGAATACACTCCAACTGAAATAGAGTTGATTGACATCCGTTTGGACGAAATCGCTGAAATGGAACACATGAGTCTTGAAGACTTGGACTACTATTGCACAGCCAATTCAAGCGAAATGTTTGCTTGCATCTTTGATTATAAGGAGTTTAATAAAAAGAACTTTGAAGTAGATTGAGACATGAAATACGGAATGACAATTGAGTATAACAACTCAGACCCAAAGTATATCAATGACATTACAACTTGGGGTGATGTGTTGGACACTCTCAGACATAGATTAGACCAATTGACAATTAGAGTTCACATCTATAAGTGGTCAAGTAATAACAGATGTCTTGGGCATAGATGCGTTACAATGGGCAATCTCTATTTCGTGGCTTGCTCACCAACTGATAAGATATTAATATAAATTTAAAATAAAGTAACAATGAGAAGAATTGCGATTATTGACCATGCGACTCACGAGTTGATGGTTGAAGATGTGAACGAAACCGAGTTAGAAAAGTATGGCGGTGACGAACAAGCCTACATTGATGACAATTACACCTTTGAGGGTGATTATTCGTGGGACTGGATTACTGATGCCCAATACTTTAACGAGGATGGTGATATTATTGAGATTGATTTCGATGAAATAGGTGACATTTATTAAACGTTAAATCTGAGTTGATTTTTTGGTTAATTCAGATTTTTTTCGTATATTTGCACCAAGAAATAAATAAATAAAGGAGATTAGATTATGTGGTTTAACAACAAATTCAACAAAGACAACACGATTCACTTTGATGTGGAAGAGTGGGTTTGCACAGATGTAGACGAATGTCAGTTCTGTAGAAAGATTAGTGATACGGAGTTTGAGTACATTCAGTTGAAGAATGACGATTTGAAGAAATTCGTTGAGACATTTCACTTGGGCAACAAACATTTGCTTTCAGTTCTGAATGACCGCACCACAATCGCTGATTGGTATCAGAGTGAGACAGATGTGAACGATTACGATGCGGAGCAGATTGGTGAGTATCTTTCGCCTTATGGCGGTATTCTTGATGGTGTGACTGATGATGTCGAGCGCAATCAGTTGATTGCAGAGTGTATTTTTGAAACTGATGATGTAGCAAACGATTGGTATGAGTAAGAATGTTAAAGTAGTCTATTATGTGGACATTGACGATAATACGAAGGGGTGTTTGTGTGCTATTCCGTCTGATAAAGATTTGCGTGATAGCTGCATAATCCAAAAGGTAGCTGATGAAATCAAGTCAGTATTTGAGCCAATACACCAGCTAATGGGAGAGCATTCTGTTGACCTTGCCAAAGCGGTTTGCCATCATGGATATTCAAATATCTTTGAGTATGAATTTGGCGTTGAAGAAGTGCCACTCATTGAGTGTTAAAAATGTTAATTCCCTTGGTCAATTCAAGGGAATTTCGTATATTTACACCATCAAATAATAATTAAAAGGAGATTAGAATATGGCAAAGAAGATTTTTACAAGCAAGATGATTCCCGAACTTGTCTATAAGGTAGTAGGTGAGGATTGGCTTGATGGCAAGACCTATGTGGTTTGTTTCCAAGAAATGAAAGATGGTGATGGTGATGTTTATCATCTTGAAGTGGAATACCATAAGGATGAGAATAAATTCACTTATACAAGGGTATATGCTTATGAGAATGTTCATACTGCATCCATAAGTGCTACATTTAAGAATCAGTTTGAGGAATACATCATGCAGCAAGTAGGCGAATTGCGTGAGGGCAGTTTCATCAACGTTCAGAGTGTTCCACTTGAATTGAAGTTGGAGATACCAAAGGAAACAAGCGTTGGTGAGGTGCATGAGTTCCTAAGAAGCCTTAAATTTGAGGTGGTTCATACAATGACACCAAAAGACGAGAAAAAGATAAGGATATTGGAGATAAAGAATAAAAAATTGTAACAATAAAAGTGTGTGGTGTGCGAGTACAAAATATCATTACGATTGAGTACCGCACCCCCATAATGGGAAAATTAATATAAAATTAAAATAAAACAAGAACTATGGCAAAGGAGTTAGCAAAGATGCGGTCAATCCGCACAATGCAAGTTGAGGTACGCACCTCATTAAACAATCGTGAAGAAGCAAATAAGGCTATTCGTTTGGAGATTGCCCCCATTTGGACACCCAATAAGGAGGAACGCTCAGAACGTTTAACGAATCTGACAAAGGCTCTTGTTGAGGGTCGTGCAAAGGTACGTGACTATCAAAAGGGGCTGCGTGAATTGAAGCACGAGTTGAAATCAACAAATCGTGCTTATGACCTCTCAAAAGGGGAGTAAATGTTAAAAACACTAAATTAACTGGAGAAATTGGATTAATCGTTTGGTTAATCCAATTTTTTTTCGTATCTTTGCATCAATAAAATGAAATAATATGGAAGAGTGGAAAGTTATAGAGTTTGAACCTCGTTATGAGGTATCTAACATGGGTAGGGTGCGTAATCGTAACACTGGTCGTATTCTCACTACCAATCCTACCAAGTCACATAAGAGACCGCAAGTTTGGCTTTACAATGACTATCACGGAACAACTTGTCAGTACTCTCTTGCAAAGGTTGTGCTTTCTACATTTAATCAGAATGTGGATATGTGGGGTACAAAATGTGTGTATCATCGTGATGGAGACATTATGAATTGCAAATTGGAGAATCTCTATGTAAAATAATGGAGATTTTCCTTGGCTAATTCAAAATTATTCCGTATATTTACATTGTTAAAACAAAAAGGGTTAATATGAAGAAAAAATTAGAACAAGAAGTTAAAAAGATTGACAAGAAGCTTAAGCGTGGCGACAGAATTGAGTTGCTATATGATGGTGAGGAAATTGCTCGTTATGACTTCACAGAGAGGTCTATTGATTGCAAGACACCTTTGCAATGGCTGCGTGGCTGCTTTGTATTTGAGATTGACCTTAAGGGTCGTGACATCAGCAAGGTTGCGCTTAAGCATAATAAAGCAATCAATCTATCAATTGGTAATTGTGGGATTACTATAATCTAAAAAGAATATGGATAAAGAAATTACAATAGGAATTGAGAAATTGATTGCAATGTTTGTCGTTGCAAAGGGTGAGTTTAATGGTGAAGAGTTTGAATATTTCCCAAAGTTACCAAAGCCATTCAGCGAGAATTTAACAATCAAGTTTACAGAGTGTGTGTTCAAGGGGGATTTGTTATCACTCCGTGTTAACAACCAATTTGGTGTTGAACTTTGGTTTATTGATAACAATGAGGAACAATACTATTTTGATTGGGAAGCAATAAATATGTATGCTCCAACACTTGCAGCAATCGTATTCACGCACATATTTGATATGATTGAGAACATTGAAATCTAAAAAAATGTTAAAATGAGGAAAATTATTTGGTAATTAAAAAAAACAAATATATCTTTGCAATGTCAGCGAGACAGAAATAAAGTAAGGTGATTAGGAATAAAATACCTCCTTTCTGTAAATAGGTTTTTGATACGTTCCTCTCAAAGATTCTCAGCGGAGAACACCTTACTTTTTCAAGGATATATTTGGAAGATACCAGAGGAGAACTATCCGCAAGGGTAGATGTAGACAAATGGGCATTAAGTTCGTGCTTGATGTGCTTCTTCGGAGGCTTCGTGGTGTGCAAATCCCACTCTTCCAACAAATCTAATCTTTTTAATTGTTACTGATTCTTGTCGTTGTGGGTGATAGCAATTCGGCTATCACCCTAATTTATTTGTTAATATATCTTAATAAGTTTGGTCAATTAAAAATAATTTCGTATATTTGCACCATAATTAAAAAGAGAATAAGATATGGCAAGAAGAAATATTGAGCATTTGTCTCGCATTGTGAGTAGTACAGAGGGCAACGAGGGGAGAAAAGTATTTCAATTGATTGGTTTCCCTAATGAAAAGGGTGACTACACTTCAAATGTTGTACGTTGTGTTCCCAAATCCATTGCAAAGGCTATGCGCTATTATGGTACATTCACAGATGATGAAATAAGGGTTATCAATGCGCTTTCTGTCGGTGCTTATAAGAATTGGGGTGCTGAAAAGTGTATGGTGGTTAGAATAGCATGATTAAAAAATGGGATAATCTTTTGGTTATCTCAATTTTTTTTCGTATATTTACACAGTTATGTTAAAGAGATTAGAGTATTCAGATTATCAGTTGGACATATTCGATGCAGTAGAGAATGGTAGTGAGAACATTGCCATTAATGCTGTGGCTGGTAGTGGCAAAACCACAACTATTGTTTCCGCTTGCAGACGATTAAAAGAGAAAGAACGTAATGTTATATTCCTTGCGTTTAATAAACTCATTGTAGAGGAATTAAAGACCAAATTAAAAGGGTTTGCAGAAGTATCTACATTACATGCTTTTGGGTATCACATTCTTAAGAAGTATTATAATCACCCTCAATATAAGATGTTTATCAAGGTGGATGATTGGAAGTATCATAAGTATGTGAAACAAAATGTATTTGGATTATCCAATATAATTACACCAAATACAGACGCTGCAAAGATATTTGGCTTCTGTTGTAATGTATCAAAGTTATATTCACTTGCAAGGGTTAACCTCATTCAGTATAGTGAAAACAATTTGTCAAAGTTAAGAGAACTATGTGATGAACATAATCTATTGACATTGTATGACGAGGTTGAGGTATGCAATGAAATGCTTAAGACAGCATATAAGATGCCACAAGACCTTGTAATTGATTATACGGATATGATTGTATTACCATTGTTCCATAAGGATGCAATACCAACTTATAAATACGTTTTTATTGACGAATGCCAAGACCTTAATAGAGCGCAAAGGGAATTGATGTTATGCGCTGCAAAGAATGGTAGATTTATCGCAGTTGGTGACAGAAACCAAGCCATCAATGGCTTCGCTGGTGCTGATTGCAATTCTTTTGACAAAATAGCCATGCAAGATGATACAATTGAATTACCATTATCAGTCAATTATAGATGTGGCACAAATATGGTAGCAATGGCACAAGAGATTGTACCTCAAATAAAGGCTCATGATGGAGCAATTAAGGGTGAGATATATCATACCAAGGAACTATCAAAATCTCTGTTCAGAGAGAACGATATGGTGCTTTGTAGAACATCTGCACCATTGGTAGGACTCTGCATGAAGTTGATTGAAAGTGGAGTTACGGCTGTTGTCAAGGGAAAAGACATCGCACAAGACCTTAAGAACCTCATTGAGAACGCTAATACAAAGAACATTCAAGAGGTATTGAAATATCTTGACGATGAGAAGAAGAAAATGATTAACGTTATCAGAGAGGAAAGAAAGTGTGATGAAACTGCTGCAAAGAATGCAATGAAATATCTTAACCTTGAAGATAGATGCAAGTGCATTGAAAACATCTGTATGTATTCAATTAAAGATACAACGCAGTTGAAGTCTTATATCAATAAGATGTTCACAGATGATAAGATTGAAAATGCTGTTATGTTATCAACTGCTCATAAAAGCAAGGGATTAGAAGCAAATAGGGTGATTATATTATTGCCAAATAAATTGCCTCTTAAATATCCCCATCAAAAGGAATGGCAAGAGAAACAAGAAATGAACTTGAAATATGTTGCCATTACTAGGGCGAGAAAAGAGTTAATCTTTGTGGATTTGACAGAACAAGAACTCTTAAAGAAGAAAATTACTACAGATTAATAAAAAAAGTTGGGATAACATTTGGTTATCTCAATTTTTTTTCGTATATTTGCACATATAAAATAATAATATATTATGATTACAAAAGCAGAAACATTAAAACTCATAAAAGAAAAAGTTGATTCACGTGCCAATGGTAAAGTGAAGTTAAAGAAGCATGTTGAGACCAAGCTTGAAGTGGGTATTTTTAAGCACACAGAGAAGCGTGTATTTAAAGAACTCTTTAAGAAGGGTAACTCAGTCTTCTGTGTTGATGAAAACTATGAGGTTCACAACATTAATGAACTCGATTCTACGGCTCTCCGTACTATGTTGTGGCAGTTGATTACAGACAAGGAGAAGAAAGAAATTGCTTTGGAACATTTATACACAACAATGGATTATCTAAAAGACTTATAAGATTATGGCAAAGGTAAGTGAAAACGAGTACATCATTGTAAATGGTGAGAAAAAAACCATTAAGCAATGGAAAGCAGAAGTAGCTGCAAAGCAGAAAGACCGCAGAGGTAAGAAGCGTTTTCTTGACCTCTCCAAACCCAAGAAGGAAAAGAAAGAGGAAAAGGAAATCAGCATTGTGGCAGAGGAGATTAATAAACTCTTGAAACCCATTACAATTCTGAAATCCATGTCATCATATTATGACCATGCGTATAGAATGTGGGGCACAATCGCAAATGAGATTCTCCAGCACAGAAAGATTCGCCCACATTTCGTTTTCTGCCGTGTGAAAATAAGCGAACTCGAAAGATTGGTCGATGATATTCAGAACATGGCAAAGGGCAATGAAAAGGCAGCATACCAGTATGTGGAAAAGGTGGCTTGGAAAATCGAAGACATTAAGACCCATATCACAGACATCATGAAGGGTGCTGCTGAAAGCGGATTGCTCGAAGCATATAAGAAACATGAGTGCATCAACGGCAAAGGACGTAGATTGGGATTGCAAACACTTGCAAATAAATCATTCAAAGCTATTAGCCAATTGGAAGACGTGATTGGAACATTGCAGAAAGTGGCTGATGAAGGCACTGACCCATTCAAGTATGGCGACCACATGTCAGCAAAAGCAAGAGCAAGATGTTGGGCATAATCTGATTCTCTTTAAAATAATTGTTAAAACTGGGGTAATCTTTTGGTTATCTCAGTTTTTTTTTTGTATCATGGTTTATGTGCTTCGTACACTTGGAATCAGAAATGGGCGGACTTAAATAAGTACAACAGCAACGTTGTTGCCATTGAAGCCCATCTTCAATGGTCTACAAAAAGGGGATAGGCTAATAACCTATCCCTTTCTTGTTTTATTCACCATTCTTTCAATCCTAAGAGCATCGTTGAATTGTTCTTCTAATGTGTTTCCTCTTCCAATTGGTAATACAAACCTCTTATACTTCTTGCTAAGTTCAATGGCTTGCTCCAATGTTACCATGACTTCAACATAACCATCATAATCATCATTAAAAGCGGTGCGAGTCACTTCAATATCCATAGATGCAATCTCATTACGAAGATTATCAAGACGATATTGCCTACCCTTGCAGTCATAATAATGGACTTCACCAAATACCTTTTCCATATTATATAAGACTTAATTAAGTACAAGTATCATTGATTTAAATGCGTATTATATACCCACATACCATCTACCTTGGTATAACGCTTATCACGTTTCTCAATCCATTTGTATGCTGAACGCAGACATATATCAAATGGTACTGCCTTACTATCCCAATTGCCATCAAAGCCAACCATATATGATTTTCTTACAGATTTATCATAGATAAAGATGCAGAAATCTCCCATATTGGTTTTATGGTCATGAAACCTCACTTCCAAACCATTCTCCTTTGCAACAGCCTTTAACTTATTAATTTCTATTGTAATATCCATAACTTTATTTTCAATTTAAATAAATCTCCATCTAACTTGCTTGTTTGGATTTGCACCCAAGTCACAAGCCTTCGAGAAAGCATCATCAAGATTCTCTCTGTCACTCTTATTGGGGTCACAAACGTGAATAAGTTCTTTCACCTCATAACGCTCAATGGTGCTCATGGAGAACATTCCCTTGACTTGCTTCACTTGATATTGAAACTTTATTCTCTTTTCCATATACACTATATCTTATTAATTACGATGCAAAGATACGAAATTCCAGTGAGATAACCAAGAAAATAAACACTTTTTAAGAAATTAATTATTTGTGTTAATAAAATGTTAAAATCTGGTTTTCTCTTTGCCAATTCAAAATTATTTCGTATATTTGCACCATCAAAACAACAATTAATAACAGATTTAGATTATGGCAAAGACAACAACAAAGACAGCAACACGTCCTCTCTATGAGATTGCACGTGAGATTAAGAACGATTGGAAAAACGTATATTTCGGTGCAAAGCCATACCTCGATGCAATGGCTACACTTAATTCCATTGACGATATGTATATGTTCGATTCAGCAAAGACCATCGTGCTCTACTTCCTTGGCAACGCTTCAACATGGCGAGGTGAGACAGCAAAGCGCATCAAGGCTGAACTCAAAGCAATGGCAAAGTAAACAACGTTATATTCATTGAAATAGATTGAGTGCTGATTGTCCGTGAGGATAGTAAGCATATTCTGTATATATAAGACTTAAAAAAGTACAACTTTATATAAACAAAAAATGGGTCATGTCTCACGACACAACCCATCAAAAACATCACCCATAAAAACCCATCAGTAGAAGAAAAATAGGTAGGTTTCCCCAATCTTGGTGTTCGCACATCGGAAGAACTTAATCCCCAATAAGCATTACATACCATTCGCTATGGTTTGTTTTATCCTACCTAAAGGTGTTTTGGGACTTGCCACCGACACTACGCTAAACGCTACGTTAAATGTGCCCTAACACCTATTTCTCTTTGACAAGATAGTGGGACTCGAACCCACGTTATACAATCCATGAAATTGTAGTCACATCTTATGATGCCGCATGAACCAACTCTGCTATATCTTGAAAATCGTGGAATAGTATCATCACCACTGAATAGGTTACTTCCAAACCCTTTGTAGGCATTATTCTCTGTGCTGCCATTCTGCTATTAACATACTCTTCTTGCACTTTAGAGAGAGGTAGGATTATAGGGTGTGCTTACTTACCATTTCAATTTCAGCAGTCCTATTACTTTTATTGCACCTACATTGCTATAAAATTCTTTTTTACATCTTCATGCGAAATAATCTTCTTTAATTGTTTTACAATGTAAATATACGGAATAAATCTGAATTAACCAAATAAATAGCCAACTTTTTTTGTAAATCTTTTTTCAAGACTTAAAAAAGTACGCATTAAAAAGGGGTGCATCTCTGCACCCCTCTTTTTTCTTAGTATGCCATCGCCATAGCCATTTCCTCATGGAAGAGGCGCATCGGCTCTATCAGTCTTTCGCCTTGTTCAATGGAAACGATGGTTTCCAACTGCGGAAGAATGAAATACTGCTCATGCTCCTTGTCAATGCCCATCTCGATTTGGGTGGAAGACTGCGTGTGGCTGTCTTTCTTCATCCACTTCTCGATTTCAGCGACCTCTGCTGCTGTGGCAAGATGACCATCAAGATAATACTCTGTGGTCGTGCTGAAGCCCAACTGCTTGTTGTTGCGCTGCAACTTCAAGTAAACCTTGGATTCAGTCTTCTTGTCGGTGCTGAACCACTCGCCATACTGCTCACATGGCTTGTGCCACACCTTTTTCAGATTCGCCTCTGCATCGTCATTTCCCATGCGGCTTGCAGTGTTTTCAAGACTATTGGAATAGTCCGTACCCATCACGAAGCCAGTGTAGGTTTTGGCGATAATCACACGACCAAGAAACGGATTTCGGTTTGCACCTCGGCCCTTATTCATGGCGGTGTCGGCTGACTTGTTTACAACTATGGTGCTTGCAGCACCCTTAACGAACTCATTGGCGATAATAGCCATAATTTCATTTCTCTCCATATCTTTTTGGATTAAAATAGTTAATAAACAATGATGTATCAATCTCAAAAGAACGCTTGTCAAATGTCATTGTTTTCGTTTGACGATGCAAAGGTACGAAAAAAAATCCATTCCACCAAACATTTACCCCATTTTTAAACACTTTTTAAGGAAAAAGACCTTGTTTTAACATCAGTTTACAAAAAAACCACTATTTTTACTGGTTTTCATGTACTTCACACCATGAACATAAAACATGATAGGAAAACGCACATACATACGCACATATATAGCCATAGAAATACGGATAATGCGTTTTAAAGCTATTTTTAAACCCTCTGACAGCCTTTTGCACCCTTCTCCGATAACTTTTACATCTGACTACATAAAAACGGCTTAAAACAAGGATTTCACATTTGTTTATATATTCTGTTAACGAATCTTTAACAAAATGTAGTTTTTGTAAGAAAACAAGAAAAAAACAATGATTTTAGTTAAAAATTGTATAAAAACTTGCGTATCTCAAAAAAAATGCCTACCTTTGCACTCGCAAACAAGAAATTTAGTATTCACCCACAAAAAAAGAATAGGTTATGAAGAAAATGATTAATTTTAAGGAGAATGGTTTTGTAGTTCGTAACGAGATTATCGAAAAGCTCCGTGTTGAAGTAAATCGTTTTAAGGTACTCGCACATGACGAAGTAATTAATCTTATCATGGATGCCCAAAATGGCAATGAGAGAGCACGTACAAAGGTCATTAACGCCAATTTGCGCCTTGTATGGTCTGTGGCTGCATCCTATGGTACAATGATGGATTTTTCCGATATGTTCCAAAATGGTTCTATCGGTTTGTGCATGGCTATTGACACTTATGATGTTTCACGTGAAACAAAGTTCAGCACATGGGCAACCGAGTACATCAGAAAGCAGATTAATATCGGTTTGAATAATGATAGCCGAGTGGTGCGCATGGGTGAGCATGAGATTCGTGCGAAAAAAGCGTACAATGCTAAGAGCATGGATGCGCCCATCTGCAATGAGGATGGTGAAGAAAAAACTTTCCTCGATTTCTTTCCAAGCAGTATGTCGGCTGATAACTTCTCAAAGGTCGAGGATATGCGTGTCAAGATTAATTACCTCATGTCAGCCTTGAAACCTATCGAGAGAGAGGTAGTGTGTGGGCTATTTGGGCTGTCCGATACCTTAGAAACGGAGAATAGTTTGTCAGAAAAATTCAACCTCACTACCGAGCGTATCAGACAAATCAAGTGGGAAGCACTCACAAAGATGAAAGAAATTGCGTGAAAAAATCTTGACAGACAAGCGGAGAGAAATCTCCGCTTTCTTTACATTTTATGAGGTAAAAAAATATTTACACACGTTTCACGTGAAACATTATGGGCGAGTAGTGCCCCCACCATAGGTGGCCCCTACGTCTCCCGTGGTGGGGTGGGGGATTTTAACACTCTTTAACACGCCAACAGTTCTGTAAATAAATTCCAGGAAAAAAAAATTGTCTTCTGAGAAGGGGGTGGTCCAAATTTATTCATGGGCATGTTCAAAAAAATTCTGGAAAAATTTTTTTAAAAAAAATGCATATTACTATTGAAATTTATGTCCCCTCCCATTATATTTTATAATAAGAAGTGTTTATAAATATGAAAGGAATTATTTACAAATGGACTTGTAATGTAAGTGGAAAGAGTTACATTGGTCAAACTGTTAATGAAAAAAGAAGAGAAAAAGATTTTTTAACTGAGGGTTCATATGCTGGTGAAAAGATAGACAATGCTCGAAAGAAGTATGGACTATCTAAAGATGTATGGACTAAGGAAGTACTTAAACGTTTATGGTGTAAAGATGGCAAGGAGAATGAACTAAGAGAGCGTTTAAACTTCTGGGAACGTTACTATGTTGAACTATTTGATACATTTAAAAATGGTTATAACTCAACAAATGGCGGTGATTGCGATTTTTCTGAAGAAGTTGTTGCTGAAATGAGAAAGAGGGGTAAAGAACGATGGGGTAGTCTATCTGAGGAAGAAAAAAACAAGCACAAAGAACGTTCATTAGAGTATTGGAATAATCTATCTGAGGAAGAAAGATTTGAATTTGGTAATTTTGGTAATTTGTATTGGAAAAGTTTAAGTACGAAAGAAAGAAAAGTTCTAATAGAAAAATCCAAAGAAGAATATGATAAATGGCGTTCTTCTGTATCTGACGAAGAGTTTTATAGAAAAGTAGTAGACTGTCATCGAGGACATTCAATTGGTAGAGCCATACACAGTTCTAAATTGAATAGGGGTAGAAAACGTTCTGAAGAAATTAAGAAGTATCTTTCTGAAATTAATAAAGGTAAAAAACAAATTGGTTATAAAGTTTTTAAATATTCAGAAAATAAGTGTGAATTAATTAAAGAATATGATAGTATATTAGAAGCGGCAAAATCTATTGGTGTTAAGACTGAAACTTTATCTAAACATAATAATTGTAATTACAAGAATTTTTATTGGGAGATAAAAAAACCTCAAGGGGTAAAGGGTTATAGTTGGAATAAAAGATTGGGTAGGTGGAATGCAGGAATAAAATATAATGGAAAGAGTTATGACTTAGGGTGTTTCAAACATGAAGAGGCTGCTCACGAAATCTATCTAATTGCCAAGAAAAAAATAGAAGAAGGTAGTTTCGAGGATTGGGAGTTAAATCATAAATTTGATGATAAAATAAGATTATACGAAAAATACGGTGAGAAAATGCGTAACTTAATATAGTTGCGCATTTTCGTTTCTATCATTTTAATTTTTCCACTTTGACAATGATTGTATCTCCGATATTATATTTTTCTTTTGATTTATAGATATAGTCATCGAAGATAATATGCATTTCACCTATTTTATTTAAATTATAGTAATATTGTCCATTTCTGTATACAATTGCTGAAATTACGTATTTGTCATTGTTTTTAACTTTTAGTTCATCCCAAGCTTTTTCGCATCCTATTGTAAGTAATGGTACGAGTATTATTAGTATTATTTTACTTAGATTTTTAATCATGTCCTAATATTTTAATTTTTCTCCACATCATTCTATACTTATTCATTTCGTCTCTTGTAGGAGTTCTGATTACGTCTTGTGCATTTGTGCGGTATGGTTCATATATGTTTTTATGTCCATATGTTCCGCTATATGGTTTTGGATATGGGTAGACTTGTCCAGAGAATAGGCTATAGCATGGTAAGTGATATATTTCGCTTTCTCCCATTGGAATATTATCTATTTTATTTCCCACTTTCTGTAGCTTTTGAATCCACACATATGTACTATGTCTACTTCCGCTATGTGATTCGAATGCTAGGTATTCTCCTATATGTTTTTTCAGCTCTTTAATGGTTATGATATTCATAATGAATTAGATTTATTACCGAATATTCTATAATGTCTTAACATATTTCTATATATATTCATTTCTTCTTTAGTTGGTATTCTGATTACCTCAAAGCGATTTGACATTTCTTCTTTATCGAGATAAAGAATACGTGGTGTTTTCATGTTTGGGTATGGTGCTTTAAGCACGACCATATGAGTACCATATGTCATAAGACCTTGTGGTATAGCATCGTCATCATTGAGTTTCTTTCCACTATAATATTCCTTAGAGATATCGGTTAGTTTTTTCATATATGTTACTTCTTCATCTTTGTCCATATATGAATAGAGAATGACATCCCCTATATGTTCTTTAAGGTCTTTTATTGTTTTGATATATGTGTATTCATTAGATTCCATCTTTTATCGTTTTTAAATTTCTTCCTTTTACGTGTATCAATGATATCTTTTGGTATGAGATAGAAGAATCCTATACAGATAACTATTGTATTAAGTAATGGTGTGAATGTTATCATAGCGGCTATTTTTCTATCACAGTCATTTTCCCAAGCTCCAGCCATTTTAGTGAATATGAACATGGTGGCTAATGATGAGAGGTATATTGTCAGCAATATTGTTATCATATATTATCCAAATATTCTTTTATGTCTATAGAAGTTCATATATGCTCAACATGATTTTGTTTCATTGGTATTGATTTATTATTTTTTTATATTGTGTATATTTTTCGAAGAACATATTTCTCCATATGGTGCAGTATTTGCTCCAGAACTTGTGTCCTTGTGGTGTAGTTCTCCATTCGAAAGCGTAGTTAATTAGTTCAGAGTAACTTTCGAAGTCTAGTCTTTTATTTTTCATTTGTATTCCGTATAGGAAACCTATTTTCCAATTATTTGGTTTTAGAGTTTCTTGTATAAGGCTTTGTACTAAGTTTGTTCTATATTGTTGATAGATATTGTTTTCTTTTAGGAACTTTGTAAAGTCTCTAAGTATTTCTTTTTTCAGTTTTTTATATGTTTTTATATCATTTGTCATATTTAATTACTCTTACGTCTAGTCCTTTGTTTTTACAATACTCTATCATGTGTTTTGTGCCATGAGACTCGCCATCCCAAAATGCGATAAGAGCATCGGCTACTTCTCCCATTTGGCAATTACGAATGAATCCAGCCTTCTTACCATATTTATCCCAATCCGCTAGATATACCTCTACTAAAAAGCCTTCATTTTTTGCATACTCTTCTCCAGTTTTATCTGCTCCACGTGCTCCACCACTAACTACAATCACGTCATAGTTTTTTCTTTTTTCAATTAGAAGTTCATTACATTTTTTGGATAAAAGGTCATAGTCATTGAAACCTCTTGAACCAGCAATTACTACTCTAAATTTTTTTTTGTTAGCCATATCATTTCCCTTAGTAAATTGTGTTTTATAGCGTAATTGTATGCTCCTCTACTATTCTTTTTGAACATACATTTATGATATATTTTTATGTGTGTTGCAAAGATACTAAAAATATGTGAAATATCCAAGAAAATGGGGAGGTTTTTAAGTATAATTAACTATTTATAGGTTGAAATATTATTTTGATGGATAAAAAGATATACATAACTCCGAAGCAATATGGAGTGCTGAAGGAATCTGAATGGAACTTTCATTTTGGAAAGGAACATGATGGTAAGCCCTACAAGAGTGACAACAAGTATCAGATGGCTGGTCGTGAGACTGGTCATTTTGGCAGTGGCACTTATTTCTCCACTTACAAGGGTGAGTTTGACAATCGCTCATCCGTTGTGGATAAATATAGTGATGGATATGGTATATCTAATCCTAATTTCATTGAGGTTGCTGACCACATATATCGTGTTGATTTTGACTTATATAAGAACTTATATAGGGTTAGGAGCAAGAGGCAAGGTGATGTATTATATACGATGTTGGCTGATTTGAATCACATGTTCAATAGGATTACTGTGAATGGTAATTTTTATCCGAATAGGGCTAGATATGACAATAGTGATTTATATCAGAGGATTAAGGCGAATGCTGATGGATTGGGTTTGAGGTGTCCTAGTTATTATGAGTTGACAAGGATGGCTCAGAGGCATGAAGGTGTTCAGAGTTTTTCCACTTTATTCATGGAATACAATGGTTACAATGGTGTAAACGTGAGTGGTGTTGATTATTATGACAATACAAAGCATGGCAGTGTAATATATGATTTATCAAAGGTGAATGATGACATGGAGGAGGTTACTCCAAAAGAGTTATACAGTGGCTATAAGGATTCCTCGTATGATAATACTGTTGTACAAGGTTATGGTGGAAACCCTAGGATTGAGGCATTAAAAGGTGAATATATTGATTGGTATAACAAGTTAAACGACATGTCTTTATCGTCAGCATTAAGGCTTTTAAAAAATTATACGAGTAGTGGTGAGATATTGGGTTATTTCATTGTTAGTAAACTTAATGAAGAATTAATAAAGAGGTATCTTAGGATATTATTTGTGAAGAAGCCAAGAGGAAGATGGTCGAATCCAATTGATGATGAGATAGTTAACGGAAAGTATGATAAATACTGGGCTGAGTTAATTGACAAGTGTGGTGCATATTATTGGGTCAACTATGTGTCTGATAACAAGTATCACAGTATGCTTATAAACTTACTCAGTGCATTCAGTTGGAACATTCCTTGGGGTGTTAATGCTGATGAGGAAAGAAGAATGAAAGAAGATTACTATAATAAGTTAATGTCTTATATGCAAAGGGACTTGACTGATTATGAGAAGCAATACATAAGAGAAGATTATTTTGAAGAGAATGATGAACAAGGAGAGAATTAGAGAGATTATTAGGGAAGAGGTTGATGCATTGGAGTTTTTTGATGGAATTAACCAGAGCAATGGTGGTTTGACACCTTGGAATCCTAGTACAAAGATGGAGAGGATGCAGCCAAGCAATGCTTCACGTGCGAATTATATACCGCCAAAGGATGATTTCAAGTTGCATACATATGCTGATTGGGTTAAGAATTACAAGCCTCAAGGTATTTCATATCAAGAGTACAGAAACATGGAATTATAAGGTAATTTTGTATCTTTCAAAACTATTTATATCATATGGGATTTATTAGAAACATAAAAGAATCTATAGATGACAAATCATCAATGAGTAGTGGTAGTATAACTTTATTACTATCAGCTATTATTGGTGCTATTATTGGATTATGTGTATGTTTTGTCTTAATATATGATGTAACATACGATGGTAAGGTAGATACAGACCTATTGGACTTAGGTATATTCCTAATGTCTAGTGGTGGTTACATCTTGGGTAGTGGTATGCCTAAGACTATTGTTGATGCTCGCATGAAGAAACGTTCTTGGGTTGAAAATGAGAAGATGCAAGCTGAGACTGAAGAAGATATTGAGGACATGAGAGCAGAAAGAAGAAGAAAGAGAGAGCAGAATGTTAGCGAAAATAACGAAAATGAAGATATATAAGATATGAACAAGAAAGTATTGGATTTTGTAAATAAGCTAGAGGGTTATAAGACAGCGATTAAACAATTGCATTGGGATGCGAAGAATATGTCCCAGCACGAGTTATGTGATGACATTGCAGATAGCATTGCTGAATTTCAAGACACTGTATCTGAGGTTGAGCAGTCCATAACTGGCAAGTTAAAGGTTAACTCTCTTAAGCCTACTGAATATAAGATTAAGGATTTGAAGTCATTTGTTGAGGATGTATTGGATGCCACCAATAGTTTTTACAAGGAAGTAAAGGATATGGGTGACACATATGTTGGTATGGCAAGTGATTGTGAGAGTTTCTTATCTGATATGCAGAGGAAGTTATACTTGGTTAACTTTACGCTTAAGGAAGAACTCAAGGAGAGACTTAAGGCAAAAATTAATGAATCAATGCCAAAGAATTTAGCAAATCATGATGAGGTTGACAAGTTCATGGGAAGAAAGCCAAAGTCAATTAAAGCTAGGATAAATCAAGTATATAGGATTGTAAAGAAATATGGAATTGATTCCAAGGTATATCATGATGAGAATTGGCAAGCAATTTCAGATTATTACAGAGCAATCACCTCACTAGGGTGCGAGGTTGAGATGAAGCCTTGTGGTCATTTGGAGAATGCTGATAGTATTGAGTCTGATGGTGGCTATTGTGATTATGACCCATACGACCACATGCCACGTTCAAAGCAATATGCCATTAAAATAATGTTCGAGGATGGTATGAATATTGATGGATATATTAAATGTATGGCAGCTGGAACTGTTGAAGACCCATTCAGTGGATATGACACTTGTATCGTTCTCTGGCCAAAGTCTAATCGTGTATTAGAGAACAGAGAAATGAGAAACGAATCAATTAATGAATATGGTGACAAACCAGAGACTAGAGAAAAAATGGGTGCAGTTGCAAAGCGTGGAATAATGAAGGGTGATGTTAAGCCTTATCAGAGAGCCATGAGTAGCTTAGGAAAGAGAGGAAGTTCTAAAGATGATTATGTAGATTTTCAGAAGGGGTTTGAAAATGAAAATAGACAGATAAAGTTATCTGAAGCAGAGCTTAAACAAGTTGTTAAGGAAGCTGCAATGAAGATATTAAGCGAAACTCCATTAAACTATGATGTTGACAATTTCAGTGGTAGATGGAATAAGACAGAGCCTAGTGATGAAGAATTGGCATTAGCTGACTCAAGGGCAAATGGTGATTATTTGGATGACCCATTCCATGCGCCTAACAATTGGGATGATGATGATTGGGTAGATGGTGATAAAGATATGGAGAATGATTATTCATGGAGTTTATACCATAGAATGAATAATGTTGGCAAATCTCCGATTGACAGACAGCATGACATAATGGATGCTGCCCAGAATAGAAGAGACCATGCAGCTTATTGGACTGATAAGGATAATGAACGTGGTAGAAAATTGATGGATAAATGGATTAATGGTAAGAGAGATACGGATGAATTGGGTGATGTAGATTTCTCTTACGACCCATATAAGTACAATGAGTCAAAAAGACCAATGAAGGTTACTGAGAACGAGTTAAAAACTATCGTTAAGGAAGCCGCAGTTAAACTTATCAAGGAATATGGTGATTCTCCAAAGGGACAGTATATGCTTGGCAAGTTGGCAGCAAGACAGAGATTTAGAGACAATGACCCACATAAGGGAGCTAGAACACATTACTATGCTGGTTTCCATGCTCCAGAGGATGATAGAAAGTACAAGCAGTGGGCTAGAGCTGGAGAAGTTGGTTATCATGATGGTAAGAAAGAATTTTCCAAGGAAACTGATGAATCAAGTAATATTGAGATAAAGCCAGAGAATAAGGGAAAGTTCACAGCAACCAAGAAAGCTACTGGTAAGTCAACCGAAGAACTTACACATTCAAAGAATCCTTTGACAAGGAAAAGAGCTATTTTCGCTCAAAATGCTAAGAAGTGGGCAAAAAAATAAAAAATAAAAAGAGGTAGGAAATTAATCTTACCTCTTTTTTTATGTTTAGAAATCTGCGAGTGCATCGACAGTTTCAGCGTAGTTATACTGTATATCATCGAAGACGTATCCACCAGTTGAAGGTGTACGATTTGGTATCTTCTTGAAATACAATCTCATATCTGATGAATTGAGTGTCATTAGATTTTCTATTGATTTTGGCAGAACTCCATCTTCCTCAAATTCATCCACCTCATCGTTTGTAATTTCCTCAAGAGCATCGAGATACTTCTGATTTTCCTCTTGGAACATAGCGTTGTTCTCTTCTTCCTTTTCTTTTTTATAGTTTTCAACAAGGGCATCCCAATCAATTCCACATTCCTTAACGAATGGTGGAACTTCGTTAATCTTGAGCCAATATTCGATTTCCTTTTTCTCTGGAGTCATCAATGCCTCATATGTATCTTGGTCTCCCTCTTTATTTGGATAACCACTTACAAGCTTTGATTCCTCTTCAGTAAAGTACTTCTTATCTTTTGGATTGGTTACAAGTATTTTATCTCTAATATCTGGGTGGAAACATACCAATAGAGGTCTGATTCTATTATTGAATTGGTCAATGTATTTCTCAACATTGTACTCAAGACCCTCATAATCGCTGCAAAGCACGTCATCCTCAGTATCAAGAATTTCTTTTGGTACTAGTTTACAATTAAGTATGATTTCATCCTCATCGAATACCTTTGCTCCGAATTTCTCTCTACCTAATTCAAGTCTGTTTTTCTTATCTTTCCAACCATTCGCCTTGAACTCCTTGGTATATTCCTTATATGCCTTTTCCAATTCCTTTGTTATCTCAACCTTTTCACCATCAACGTAGTTATAGTAGTGTGTAACACGTTTAACGTCTGAGTGCCCTTTCTTCTGACCAGTGTTGATGTAATATACTGTATCACCTACATTTGGTGTTAGACCTTCCTTGAGTGCGAGTTCATACCAAGCTTGGCGTGATTTCTTTGAACCAGCCTTGGTGAGTGTTTTAGTATCAGCTTCATAGTCAGCTAACGTTTTCTTGATATTCCCTTTTGATGCTATATCTCTGATAGGAATTTGGTAGTTATATATTTTACCGATATAGTCATAATAATTTGACAAGAACTTATATCCATTATTTCTAAGTAGAAGGTCAACACCTTCATCGATGAATTTCTCAAGGTATCCACTCATCTTTCTAGACTTAATGGTATTACCCACTTTCTTTGTTTTACCATCTGGCATCAAGTCAGCGTAGTTCTTTCTTGCGAACTGGATACAAGCATCACAATACTCGTCTATACCCAAACCCATCTTATTGATGCCACCATTATATGCTTGTGATAGATATATATCCTCGAATTCTGCTACGTCAGCATCAACACGTGTATATTCCTTACCCTTGATGGAATTACGACCAGCTCCATTTGAAATGTATGGATGTTCCTTTGTATATCTAAAGTCCTCTTCTCTTGGCATTTGGAAGTTGAAACCATCGGTGTTGTGGCATACTATCATACCGAGTGCGTTAACAAATGTTCCATCAGCAGAAATATCATATACATATTCTGATTTACTTGTAATGTTAGAACAACTCCACACTTCGTCTTCTTTTCTCTTTGAATAGTTTTCGTTCAATAGACTTCCACGATGATTTCTAAGTCTGAAACTAATGAATTCTTGTTTATCATTTCTATTATGACAACGGAAATTATAATCAAGTTCTTTCATCAAGAAATAAAGTCCAGCCATTGCAACCTTTGATTTCTGCCCAAACTCTATACATTCATCAATTGTATCGTTTTGTCCATCACCACAACAGAATCCATCTAAGAATGCTTTCTTCACTTCTTTCTTGGCATTTAATATGAACTCTGGAACTTTCTTATATCTATATGATGTATAGAAGTTATTGGAGAAGAATTTAGCATTTTCAGCATTCTCAACGACAAGATTATAAACATTGGATGATGTTCTATGGTCTTTTATTGATGCCTTTAACAAGAAACTGTTCTCCATAATCTCCTTTGCCTTATTAAGTCTATTAAGGGATTTGTTAGAAATTTTCCAACTTGCTCTCTTCCCTTTGTGCGTTACCCATTCACCTTTTCGCTTAGAATAGTACTTTTGAGTTCTATCACAATATACAGAACTACCATCTGCCATAAAGAATCCAAATAACCAAGCCTCCCTATCAGTTACGGTTGAACTTGCAAAATAGTTAATATCTTTTGTGTATATTTCTATTTTGTCACCACGAGCAAGCGTAGAAGGTTTCACCTCATTACCATTATTGTCAAACAATGAATGGTCTTCAGTACAATCAATGACACCATTTTTGGTTTCAACTCTCTTGAGTTGTTTATTTGTTTTATGCTTATAGACATATTCAATTGGTTTCCAACCGTTCCTTGTAAGGACTTCATAATCTTTCTTAGAGAAATCTCTGTATTGTCCTTGTTCAAATTCTACAGCTTCATTAGCATTGAATATGTCGCATATTGGTATAATATCAATTCTATTATCTTTACCCTTAATAAGTATAGGTGTATCATATGTAACGCTATCTCCAACGATTGGTTCGTAACCTATTGACCTAAAGTGACTTATCATCAATCTCAATGCCATTCTACTGATACAAGTTGTCTTTTCTGCTGCAAGAATATCTCCGAATGGGAATACATTTGGTGAACCATAACCACCGAAGAATGAGTTTGCAAGAATCTTAAGAGGCAACTGTTTCTTATCGTTACCGCTTTTTTCAGCTTTCCAGAATGTGATTTGTTCCTCGATTTCAGTCTTCTCACTACCTTCAGCAGTCTTAAGCTTATCCTTAAGTGAATCAACCTTATCTCCTGCATCTGCTTTAAGTCCCTTATATTTTTCACGTTGTGTTAAGATATATTCAAGGAATGAAAGCATGACATTCATCACATCGATTGGTGTTGATACGTGCCATGTAAGGATTACAGATGGGTAAAGTGAGTTATAGTCAAGCTTCACGATACGGTCAACGTATCCTGTCTTAAGAAGTCGTGAAAGACCACCTGTGAATCGTTTATTAGGTGCTGCTGCTGGAATTGCTAGGTTGTTTTCATAACACCATGCAAGCATGATAAGTTTCCAAATACCAGCTGTACCCATTGTACATGCTCTTGAGAAGTTTGTAGGCAACATCTTACCAACAAGGAAGTTAGACTCATTTAGTTTGTCTTCAACCTTATCGGTTTCCCAAATATCATCTAGAAGGTATCGTTCAACGATATATCTACCACTTACTAGATTATATCCTTTTAATAATGGTTTTTTATCTGTTACTCTATACCAATCACCATCTTCCTCACAAAGCCCATATACTTTTTCTTTTACGTTCCATGTATCAGTAATCTTATCACCTGGAACGTATACTCTGTTTGGTTTCTTAAGGTTAAGATATTTTGTGACATATTTCAAGTTTGATTTCTTCATGTTTGAGTCGATTGCTTGTGCTCTACGAGCTGCATGAAGTGAATCAAGCACGTTATGTCCCCACATGATTGTTGGGTAGTAGTATTCTACCTCTCCACCAAGTTTAAGGACTGATGCCTTTTTCTTCTTATATATTGCGTGTTTGAAATATTGTAGTGATAGTTCTGAGAAGTCTATACCATAGTGTTCACAGCGAACAATGAAGAAGTTCCAGTCGAAGTTTTCTGAGTTATGACCAACCACCGTATCTGGTTTCAATTCAGCCAATATTTGAAGGAATTCCTTGATTGCAGCGATTTCGCTTGCATCTAGTTCTTCCTTTGTGCTACCTTCCACTTCGATTATCTTCTCATATCCTTTATTGGTGCGTATACCAATCTGTTCAATTCTGTGTCTCTTTGGGTCAAGACCTTGTGTTTCCAAGTCAAAGATGAAACGATTGAGTTGGTTATAGGACTCATAGCCCTTAAAGAGTCTACGTCCAGTTGCAATCATGTATTGCTCGATTGGAGTAATACCCATAAACTCTCTGTTTCCACTTGTATTTACCTCGTCTTTCTTTTGTCTTGGGTGAATTGGGGTTCCAGCTTTAGAGAAGAAGCCTTGGAATACTTGGTTACTCATTTTTCTAGTGGTGTAGAAAAGGTATTTATAACCGCTTTCCAATCGTTCATGTTCCTCTCCGCTATCGTTTGAGGTGATTAGTTTTTTTACTTTGATGCCGTACATGTTCAGATACTTTCTGAGTTCAGACCTATTGCCTCCGAACATTCTTATTGCGGCACTGTGTTTTACCCAAATAAATGGTTTAAAGGCATCTTTTCTGACTCTTTTAATTCCATTTTGGTCAACGTAGATAATGCTAACTTCATCTTCGTCCCAAGCGCACTCAATGGATATTATTCGTTCCATTGGGTCGTGTCCGTTAAGAAAGGTGTTAACAACCTCAGTTGTAATCTCTTTCATGATTTGAATTGTTTTGCTTTTGTTATTTTCGTTGAACCTTAAGACATACCAAGATGTCATCAGTTCTTAGGTTTTTGCAAAGATATGTTAAAAATATTAAAAAAACAAGTAAATTCTTAAAAAAGTTTTTAAAAATGATTTGATATTTATGAGTATAAATTATATAATAAATAGTATTAGAATATATGATTTTAACTATAAATCAGATAATAAAGAGATTCAGAACCGAAGGGCAGTGTTATGGATTCAAACCCCAGACAATTATGTATATGGCAAGCAAGCTTGGCTATACAAAGAAGCAGTTTGGAGGTAAGATAGGTTATGACCAAAGTCTGATTACAGCCATTACAAGGCACTTTAATGAGGCAGTGAAGTACGATGAAGGTTTGGGTATGAAAGTGCCTCAGAAGCCTAAGAAACAGCCTATTATGGGTGATTACTATACCTATAATGGCGAGAGGGACAATGTAGATTATGGTTGGGAGAAAAATGAATCTATTATTAGACGTGCAATTATTGAATCGATAAATAAAGTATTAGGGGAGAAGGTTATATGATACTATATGCAAATGAGAATAATGGTAAGAAAGTTTACATAAGTGAAAATAAGGTGTCATTACTAAGTGAAGATGTTTTTGCAAGCAAGCGAAAAGGTAAGAACAAGATTCAGTTATCATATAATAAAAGAGCATCTGATTCCATTACGAAAAATAGGGGTAATTTAACACCAGCTGAACTGCTTAATACTGGTAAGATGGACCAGAACAATTCAGACACTTACGAAGTTCCTTTAAAGGGTGGTATTATGTCTTATAACATAACTTCAATAAAAGGAACTGAGATTATGCATTATTTCAAGAACAAATATGCAAAGATGGAGGTTGATTTGAATGGTGATGGACAGAAAGAGGAATATGAGTTGTTTATGGAAGACCCAGAGTATAGGGAATTTTTCAATCAGTTCTACAATAAAATCAACACGGTTGTATCGCATGTAACAAATGACTTATATCAAAAATCAAACGGTAAGGTGAAATTTAGTGGTGTGTCGATATATCCAGTTCCGAGTAGCAGTAATTTTAATGAAATGGTTTCTAAGCAGCTATCACAATATGTTAAGTTGGATGGGTTAAGTGTTGTTTCAATTAACCAAGGATTGTTTAGGAAAGACTTATCAAACTTGCAGAAGGATACAGATTTTATTAAGAAGAACAAAGATTACTATTCTAGTAATATGTTCAAATACGGCAATGACCAAACAACCCACGAGCAATACTTGGATAAAACGCTTAAAGATTATTCTAGCAAAGAGGAAATAAGAAATAGGATAAGGGTGTTAGTTGATGAATACAACGCAACTTACAATAAGTTGGACATGTATTACTTGCAGAATAGGAACAAGAATAGAAAAAATTTTGTTCAAACATTGGCAGCTCATTATATGAATTTGGTTAGTAAATATAATGAATTATTTGAGGCGTTAAAACAAGGTAGGAAAAGGGCGGTTAGTTCAGATGAAATGTTCGAAACATTGAAGGGTACTAAATCACAAGTTGAAGAGAGAAAAACTGAAGATATATGGAGGATATTGAAACCGTTCTTTAGGGGTAATGGTGTACCTAAGTTAACAATGCATAGGCTACAAGCAAAGGACTTCCAGATTAAAACACTTCCAAATGATGTTAGGATGGGAATGAAGAACTATTTCGCTAGTAATCTTGATATTGTTCAGCAAGAAATGGAGAAGATAAAGGGCACTATATTCGTTATATTCGATGATAACATCAGTGGTGGAGCAACATTATCTGATATATGCATGCAAGCAAAACAATTGGGTATAGAATATATAATACCAATTACGTTTGGAGAAATGCAGAAGAAATACAGTTTAGGAATGGGAATGCAGATAAACAAACCCACCAATGGTTGGAAATTTGAATAAAAAAATAAAAGGTTAGGATTTCAGGTAATCCTAACCTTTTCTAATAACATCACCAATCTTCAGTTTCAGCATCTACTTCATCATATTCGATATTAAATGTTAGATACCATCCATTATAGGAATAGTTGCTTCTTCCTTTTAAAATCTTTCCACCTTTTTTCTCAAGGTACTTGTTGATTTCGTTTTCGTATCCATTCTTGTTGGATTCGAAATCATCGACAAGAGATTTAGATGCATCGATATTAATGACCCCACTTGTTACAACCTCAACATCGATGCTATGCTTCACAATGTACTTTGCAAGTCTCTTGCAGTTGCTTTCAAATTTTTTATGTGTAATCATGTTTATAACGTATTTTTTGCAAAGATACGAAATATATTTGATATGACCAAAATTTTTATGTTAAAAAAAATAAAAATATTCGATAGCCTATTCCGCAGAAGCTATCGCATATTCTAATTCAGCATTTTCTTCTTTTTTTCGTTGAGAGTTTATGTAATTTAATATTTTACTAGAATCTTTATATCTTAGCTTTATTAACTCTTCTATAGAAGTTTTTTTAAAGAAATCAATTATTTCATTTTTTATGTCTTCTTTACATCTGTCAAGATACCCAAGAGTTTTAATCCTAATCTTTTCTTCTACATGATATTCTAATGCAGATAGGGGATTTTCAAATGTTCTGCTATCGTTACCAATTGCTAAATATTTTTTATCAGCTTGTCTAAACCTAATCATGGTCGTTGGGAAAGCATCTGTTTCAGTTCTATAGCCGTAATGTGGTTTGTCAACTAACATTTTAATAACATCCCCCAAGCGCACTAAATCATCAAATTCAACAACATCTTTATTTTTCATGAAACATGGTATTCTGAATGAAAATGAATCTTTTTTAACGTCATAATTTACTATCCATTTTTGAATAGTAAATGTTTCACCAATTTTCATGCCCCATTCTTTAATGTATCCACTCAATGTGTTAAATGTTTGTTCAGCACTTTTTATTCTTGCTTTTTCTAATTTCTCTTCTTCTGTATAAGTTTTTCTATTTCTAAATGGGTTAGCAATTGCTAACCTAGTATTGTATCCATTTTTTATCGTATCATATTTTTCTATGTAATAGTTTTCAGAATCTATTAATTTTTCCGCAAGGGTGTTTTCTTCTAATATTAAATAAACAAAATCATTTATATTGTTTTTTCTGAGTTTGTCTATGGTTTCATTTGCGTATTTTGTTTCGACCCTCAAGAAATCACTGCATCTTCTGAATAAATCTTCTGCACTACCAACATAACCTTTTTTCTCCTTGGTATTAAACCACATATATATACCAGAAATATGAGGAGGATGATACATATGTGTTTTTAGCAAGTGTATATCATATTCTTTGATATATTCAATTGTTATACCATTAGAGGTTACATACTCTTCTCTATTTTTTAATGAATTATTTGATGTAACTTTGTTACTATCGGCAATGTTTTGTAGATATTTGCATTCATGCTTATATGCTTCTAATTCATTTACAAATATACTCCCATCACTTGTTAAAAATGCCATTATTTCTTTTACCATATTGCAAAAATACAGAAAATTTTTAATTAAACCAAATTAATTAAAGTATTAAATATTCTTTTAACTCAAATTAACTATTTATAGTAAATTAAGTACTTAAAAATATTTTAAAAATTATGGCAAAAAAACAATTTATAAGACATTTGGAATTCTATGGTTTCCCAGACCAAAATGGATATGCAAGCGAATTCAATAATGTTGACTTGTCAGATATTCGTGAGAAGAATAAAGAACAAGATAAGGAAATCCAAGACCTTGAAGGCGAGAAAGCCGATAAGAAAGACCTTATTAAATTATCTGGAGAGGTTGGTACATTCATTAGTGAACAAGGACGTATCAACCAAGAATTCGCCAACTGTATCGGTGGGATGTCCAACGATATTGATGAATTAAAAACAATCGATAGAGAATTCGCAGAGCAATTAAGCGCAGTTACAGATGGTTTGAACGATGCAATATGTAGCATCCAAAACCTTGGAGAAAGAGTAGATGACGTACAAGAAGATGTTGATGAACTTTCTGGTAAAGTTACAACCCTAGAAACTACTGTTGAAGGTATTCAGACAGAACTTGATAACAAACTTAGTAAGGATGAGGCTGAGGAAATATATGCTAAAAAAGCCGATGTATACACCAAGGAAGAAGTGGACGCACTTATAGATGGTGAACTTACTGAATACGCTACTAAAGAATGGGTTGAAGAACAAGGCTACCTAGATGTTAATGAGGGCGATGAAAGATACGCCAAGAAAGAAACAGTAGATGCTATTTCAGACCGCTTAAATGATAGTGTGACTGACCTTAATACCAAGATATATTCAGTAAGTGGTGATTTAGGCACATATAAGACCATCACAGATGCAAAGATTGGTTCTCTTGAGACTAATTTCGAAGTTTTAAGTGGTGAAGTTAACAGAAAAGTTAATGCTATCAGTGCAACTGTTGAATCTTGTAACAGTAGGGTTACTCAGAACGAGCATGATATTAACAGCCTACAGGATGATATGGCTAGAAAGGCAAACCAGGCTGACTTGGAGACCTTACAGAACACCGTATCAAACCTTTCAGACAGAGTTGATACAAAGGTATCAAAGGAAGAGTTCAACACCTATAAGGCCATTGTATCAAATGAGTTTAATAACTTCGATGATAAGAAAGCAGATAGAAGAGAGCTTACCCCAATCATCAATTCAGTTACAGATGTAAACAATAGACTTGATGAAGAGATTGCAGCTAGAATCGCTGGTGATAATCAGTTACAGTCTGAAATTGACGCAATGGATGATGATATTGACGCACTCAAGGAAAAGGATGTATTCTATGGTGAGAGATTAGACGCACTTGAGAGTGGTCTCACCCAAGAAATCGCTGACCGTGAGCAGCAGAAGGTTGATTTGATTGGAGAGGATTCAGACCCAATTACTGCCGATACTATATGGGCTGCTAAGAAGTATGCAGAAAACCAGAGGAGAATGGCTGTTGATGAGGCTAATACATACACCGATAATTCAGTTTCTGACCTTGGTAATGACATCAACCATAAATTAGGAGTTCTTGACGGAAAACTTACTGGTAAAGCAGACATTACCTATGTGGATAACACTAAGAACGAATTAAAGGCAGAACTTGAGGTTGAAATCGCAGATGCCATAACTGATGAGGAAGATAGAGCTGAATTAGCCGAAAGTAATTTATGGATTGCCGTAAGAAATAATACACGAGCTATTAGTAGTAATACATATCACATTGATGATAATGCCAACAGGCTTAACGCAATAACATCTTGGGACGGTTACGACCCAGAAGAATATGACGATAGTGGTAATGGAGTACTTGATGTTCTCCACAGAGAATTCCATGAATATGTAGAAAGGGACGGTATAATAGAAACAATTGAATATGACGAAGAAAGTGGGGACCTTATAATCATATACAAGACAACAGAAGGAAGAAAAGAAACTAGAATTCACGTAGGTGATATTGTAGACCTTACAAATTATTATACAAAAGATGAGACTGACGCTAAACTCAACAAAAAGGCTGACATATCAGCACTTACAGAGGTTATAGAAAGTCTTGACGATAATACAGAAGCAATTGAAGAACTCAGTGGTAAGGTTGAAACAGTTGAAGAAAAAATTGACCAAGAAATTCAGAACCGTATTGATGATGTTGATGCTGAAGAAACAAGGGCAAAGGCTGCTGAAGATGCCATAAATTCTAGAATTGATAATTTAATACTTGATTGTGGTATTTATTAATAAAGAAAATAATTTACGTAAATTACAATATACAATGGCAGAAATAAAAAAGAGAAAAACCAGAATGTATGAACCTTGGGGTTATCAAGAGGAAAACAACTATCAGAGTTCAGAAACGCAATTTGAAATAGACCTCAATGAATTGTTTGCAAGTGCTGCATATAATAGTAATGATAAACAAATACACTTCTTTAATAATGATGGAAAAGAACTAAGTGGTAGTTCAATAGATACAACACAATTTTCTGCTAGTGTTGTTGAAGAAGCATATTATGATATAGACACAAAAGAATTGGTTATAAAATTTGCAAACGGAGACGAAGTAAGAATCAACATGGCAGAAATTGTTGATGAAAATGAATTCGCTGATGGACTACAAGTTGATAGTGGTGGCGTTGTTTCTGTGTTAATTGACTCAGAAGGCGAAAATTATTTATCAGTAAGTGATAGCGGTATAAAAATTTCTGGTATTGATGCTGCTATTGATAATGAAAAAACACGTGCCGAAACCGCTGAGGAAACACTTAATGCTAAAATTAACGATGAAATTACAAGGGCAAATGATGCAGAAAACATTTTGCGTGATAATATTAATAGTGAGATAATAAGAGCCACTAGTAAGGAAGACGAGCTTGATAGTAAAATTGTCAGTGAAATACATAATAGAATTGTTGATGTTGATGCCGAGGAAACAAGAGCAATGGGAGTTGAGAAAACAATTAATGATACAATTGGAGATGGCTTTTCTACAATTGCTACTGAAACTGTAACGGCAAAGTTCAATAAGTTATCTTCTGATGTAACTAACGAAATCGCAGCAAGGACAACACAGGATAACCAACTTCAAAATGAAATTAATAATGAAGTAGTTACTAGACAGCAAGCTGATTTGAGACTTGAAAATCTTTTAACAGATGAAAGAAATCGTGCAACTGCTACTGAAAGCCAACTTAATAGCAAAATTAGTACTGAGGAAATAAGAGCGAAGGAAGCCGAAGCTAACTTGAAAGTATTAATTGATAATGAAGTTGAAAGAGCAACTAGCGTTGAGAATGGAATAAAAGAAACAGCGATATTTAGTGTCGAATATAATTCTGATGGAAAAACAATAATTTTCTTTAACGAAAATGGCGTTTTAATTGATACAATTGATGCAACTGACTTCATTAAGGATGGTATGGTTGATAATGTTAAAATTGAGAATGGATATCTTGTTATAACTTTTAATACCGATGCAGGAAAAGAGGAAATAAAAATATCTTTAAGCGATATATTTAATCCAGATAATTATTACACAAAAACTGAAGTTGATAGTTTCCTTAACAATAAGGTTGATAGAGTAATAAGTGGTGCAAACGGAAAGGCACTTGTATTCAATGAGTCAGATGGTGGTGGAGCAAAGTTCGAACATAATGACGGAACGTATTCATTTGTTGGCGTTAACGATGCTGGTAATGGAGGAATTGATGCTCAGATTTACGCTATTGACAAAGATACGAAAAGTGGTTCAAGGATTGACATTTCAAATGGCGGCATTTATTATACAGTAGGAAATAAGCTAGCATCTGAGAGGATGGTTGAATCCAATGAGATTGCTGTTAAGGGTGATGTTGTTGGTATTGTTGATAAGTTATATGATAAGCTTGGCTATAAGGACAATGATACACTTCAAACAACAAATGAGCACGAAGTTGCATTTGGCGAATGGAATGTAAGTAGCACTAGTGCTGATGCTTCTGGACAAACAGTTTTCTCCGTCGGTATTGGCACAAGTGCCGATGATAGAAAAAATGCTTTTGAAGTGAGAAAGGATGGTTCTATATGGGCTACTGTAGAAGGGGAATATCTTGACATTACAAAAATACTTGGTCAATTGACACACGAGGTCTACGATGCTGATACAAATGGAAATCATTAATATTAAGAATATTTTTTATGTTTGAACATATAAATTAGAAATAGAAAATATTTATTATTAACGATTTGATTAAGAAAAAATAAATTAAATAATTAAACAAATAAATTAAAAATTATGGCAAATAATAATGTACAGAACGTTAAGTTCTTGCGTAATGGTAGCGTTTTTACACCTAGTCTTAACCCTGTAAAAACAGCTCGTGAAGTTGCATTAGATGCAATGAACGGACAATTGGATAATCTTGTTGATGGTACTGCGATACTTGGTCGTTACCAAGAAACTAATGGTATTGTAAAGACACTTGTTGGTTTTGCTTATATCAGTGATAATGCTAAGACTCTTACAGTGTTTGATGTCGATGGCGCAGGTGCTGACGTTGATGCAAAAATAAAGGCTGCAATTGATGCACTTGATTCTGATGCAACTAGTGTAGATGGTAAGAATGTCCAAGTTAAGGTAACTGAGACTGACGGTAAGATTACAGCAGTTAATATTACTACCGATAATACTGTTAATAGTGGCGATGTTGCAAATGCAATAGAAGATGCAATCAGTGAGTTGGATGGCTCAGTAGTTGCTGAAACTGGTTTTTATGTTAAATCAGTAACAGAAGCTGACGGTAAAATTAGTGGTACAACAGAAGTCCTTCCAAGTTTGGCAGAAGTAAAGGAAACTGGTAAGCCAATTGTAGCAGTAAGCGAAGACAAAGGACAAGTTGCAGCAAGTGTTGGTACAATCAACGCTGGGTTTGTTAATATCGCAGATAGTGGTTCTCTTATTTCAGCAACAACCGTAGAAGGTGCTCTTGCTGAGATTGCTGCTGAAATTAATGCAATGGATAAGAGTGCATCTGCTGAGGATGGTAAAGTTGTAACAACTGTATCTGAGGCTGATGGCGTTGTATCTGAGACTAAGGCTAATGTTAAGGACTTACAGCTTGGTGGATATGTAAAAGATACCACAGCTACTGGTAACATTGCTTCTAGCGATACTATTAATGCTGCATTGAGCAAGTTGGAGAACAAGGCTGCTGCTATTACAATTGCAAATGCAGATGGCTCTATCAATGTAACAACTGTGGCAAGTGGAACTGACATCAACGTTAATATCAAGAGTGGTGAGCACATTCTTGCAAAGGATGGTAATGCAGGTATTTATACTAATATTTCTTTGAGTAGTATTACTCCTTCTTCTACTACAGTTAAGGAGGAATATCAACTTACTGCAACAGATGGAACTAAGCTTGGTGATACCATCAAGATTTATAAAGATAGTTCTATTGTAGAAATTTATCTTGGTACAAGTGGTGACTCTGTTGATGCAACTACTGGCGTTATAACAAAACTTGACGGTGATAAGCAATACTTGAACTATGTGTATTTGGATGCAAATGGTAATTACCAAATCACAAAGGTTAATATTTCTGTTTTCATTACCGAGCAAGAATTTGCAAGCGGTGTTACATTTGATTCAACTGAGAATAAAGTAAAGGGTGTTGTTGACCCAACTTCTGAGTCATTCTTGACTGTAGGAACTGATGGATTTAAGCTCTCTGGCGTACAAGATGCAATTGGTACTGCTATTAGTGGACTTGATGTAAGCGACAGTGCTGTTGCTGGACAGTATGTTTCACAAGTTTCAGAAACTGATGGTAAGATTGCAGTTGTTCGTGCTAACGTATCTGAAGCTGTATTGAATAACTATTCTAAGGGTAGTGATAGTGGTTCTGTTGCTTCAACTGATACCATTAATCAAGCAATTAGCAAGTTAGAGAACCAGATTGATAGCAAGGTAGATGCTCTTGATGCAACTGTAAGTGGCGAAACTGCTGATGGCAAGGTTAATGTTAAGGTAACTGAGACCAATGGTGTTATTACTGCTGTTGATGTTGTTGGTACTGACATTGCTTCAGCTAGCGCATTGACTGCTGAAATTGCAGCTCGTAAGGCTGTTGATGGACAGAATGGTGACACATATGCTGCTAATACATCTTCTCCATACATTAGTGGTGCAACAAGTTTGAATGATGCTGATGTTAAGTTGGCTAGCGCATTGAAGTCATTGAGTGATGCTACTGTTAATGAGGTTCAAGTTAATGGACATGCTCTTGCTGAAACAGGCAACGCAGTAAACATACAGATTAGTGCTGCTGCTGGAACTGGAGCTGCTTCAACTCCAATTACGGTATATACTGACAACTCAACTGGTGCTATTACACTTAAACTTGAAGGACTCGATTGTGGCACTTACTAAACAGTAGTGAATAAACTTTAACAATTCATATAATAAAAATGCAAGGTAGTTATCGGAAGCTACCTTGCATTTTAAATAGAAATTGTACTAGTGGTACAAGTAGAACAAAACAATAAACAACGGATACTATTATTCACCGTGTTTATTCTGTGGCTTTAAATTTCAAACAACACCCAAAGTAGTATTTGATATAGTGTGTTTGAAATGAACCAACGAATTACTACACAAATTCTTTTATCCATTTGACATATATTTAAATGAGATGCTAATCTCTTATTTTATATAAACACGAAATAGTTTTAGTAAACATACTTCATTTTTCAATTAAGAAATATTATAAAAGAAATTTCATAGTATTTTATGAATATTTTGAGAAAAATATTTAACTAAATAAAAAATTTGCTTGGAATTTAAACGTATTCCAAGCCTTTTTATTATTAAACGTATATTTATCTATAACAATTATCTTGTAATGAGATATTGTATAATATAATGCTGGTATACTTACCATTTATTGAACTCCATAGTTCTGAAAGACAATATGATAATAATAAGATAAATAAAATAATTTTTTATAACATTATGACGAAAAATATTAACTATGTTTCTCATAAAAAGAGCAAAGTTAAAAGTAATGGTAAACCACAATTACCATCAGCTAATTCATTGGTTGAAGGTGAAATAGCCATTAACTATGCTGAAGACGTGGAAACATTATCAATCAAGAATGAGAGTGGAACTGTGGTTACATTCTCATCAGACAACTATTACACCGAACAGAAATTGGGTAGCGGATTCACTGGTAGTAATAGTGCAAAGACAGTTACTGACGTAATTGAGGAAAACGAAGAAACCGTTTCTGCTGCACTTAATGATTTGGAAGACACCAAAGTAGATAAAGATATAGAAATGGGTCACTATAACACATTAAATAGTGGACTCACAATACTTGCTGGTGTTGTTGCAGTTATAAAGGATGAGGTTAGTGGAAAGACAGATACAAGTGCCTTTACAGAACATACTAGTAATTCCAACTTACACTTCAGTGGTAATGAGAAGGAGAACTTGGATGCATTGACAACCAACATTGCAGCAATCAGTGGTATAACTGCTGATAATATAGATAGCTGGAATGCTGCTGCTGGTCAAGACCTAACTCAGTATTATAAGAAGACTGAAACAAGTGGCGCAACTGAATTATCAACCGCATTTGGTAATAAGGCTGACAGTAGTGATTTGGTATCACTTAGTGGTACTGTTACTGCTCATACAGCAGATACAACCATACACGTAACAACAGATGATAAGAGCAAGTGGAATAACGTAGATAACAAGCTTAATACCTCTGATTTCAATACTTACAGTGGCGCTGTAGATACAGCTATCGGTAATAAGGTTGATAAAGTAAGTGGTAAAGACTTGTCATCAAATGACTTTACAGACGCATTAAAGACAAAGCTTGATAATATCGCTAGTGGCGCTGAGGTAAACGTACAAGCTGACTGGACAGAAACAGCTACAACTGCTGATTCATACATTCAGAATAAGCCTACACTTGGTACTGCTGCTGCAAAGGGTGTATCTACTGGTATAACTAATAGTGATAACCTTATAGAAGCAAAACATATCTATAGTGGCGTTGGTGTTACTGTAGCTTATGATAGTGAGAGTCATTATATTCAGCTTAAGAATACTGCTGGTAGCGTATTGTCATCATTTGATGCATCTACATTCTTGGTAGATGGTATGGTTGATAGTGTAACCCTTGAAACAAAGAGTGGTTCTACATACCTTGTAATTACTTGGAATACAGCAGCTGGCAAAACGAAGACTGAACTCAACATTGGTGACATCTTTGAAGCTGATAATTACTATACTACAGCACAAACAGACACTGCTATTGAGGCTGCTACAAGTGGTAAGGTTGATACAACTACATTTACTGCGCATACAGCAAGCACAGTACATATGACAACTACTGAGAAGACTAACCTTGATTCTCTTGAAACCAATATTGCTGCTATAAGTGGTATCACATCTACAAAGGTAAGTAACTGGGATGGAGCTGCTACTGATAGTCATACACATAGTAATAAGACTGTATTGGATGGTATATCATCAGATGATATTATCAATTGGAATAGTAAGACAAGTAATGTGGGTACTGTGACTAGTGTACAGATTGGTCTTCCAACAGGTCTTTCTGCTGCAACCACAGCAATTACAGAGAGTGGTAAATTCGATGTTAAATTCAGTGACGGATACTCTATTCCAACAACATTAAAGCAAGGACAATGGGATGAAGCATATACTGCTAAACATAGTCATGATAATAAGACAGTATTAGATGGTATTACAACAGCTAAGACATCTTCTTGGGATACTGCTGCAACTAGTGCTCACAATCATAGTAACAAGTCTACTCTTGATGCAATCACAGCTTCAAGTGCGGCTATTAATAGTTTGACTGGTGCTGTTGGTACGATGGCATTCCAAAATACAAGTAGTTATTCAAGTGCAACACAAGTACAAACAGCACTTGGAAAGAAGAGTGATACTGGACACACACATGTAAAGGCTGATATTACTGATTTCCCAACAATTAATAATGGCACATTCACTATAAGTGGAAATGGTGCATCAGTGGTATCCACCTCAGCAAATGCTAGCGCTAATAAGGGTCTTAATATCAAATCAAGTACTAATGTAACAATTACTACTGGAGCAAGTGAGATTACCATTGCTGCAACAGATACAACATATACTGCTGGTAGCTTTGTAACCATTACGGGTTCTAATAACAGTATCAATGTAACTACTGGTACAACTAGTTCTTCTGTTTCTCGTGGAGACCATAACCATGATGCTGTATATACCAAGATTACAGACTCTGAGGCAATGGAACAGACACTTGCTGCTGCAATAACTGATATTGATAGCAGAGCTGCTGATAAGGAAGAACTTAAGGCTCTTGTCAACGATTACCAGGACTTCAAACTGATGTATGAGAATCGTAGGGAGAGAAAGAGATTCACCAATAGAGATGACTTCGTTGCAAGATTAAAGATGGCTGCTGCTGACCAAAACCTTGAAAGATATGGTTTGAAGGTCGGTGACTACTATACTACTACTAATGGTGGTAAAACATACAACTATGTAATCGCAGGGCTTAACACAATGAAGGGTACACATAGTTACAGATTAACAACAGACCACGTTGGTATTATAGTTGATACAAATGATACTCACGCTTGGAATGTAAGTGGTAATACATATCAGAGCACAAACACATATTCAACTGGAGGAACTTGGAAAACTGGTGCTTCTGCTGCTGGTTATGCTAACTGTGACCTTCATTATTACTTAACTACTACAGTTCTCCCTTATGTTGAAGCAGACCTTGGCAGTGCAAATATAAAGAGTCATTATAAGTTATACTCAACAGCAGTCAATACAAGTGGTTATAACCGCTTTGGTTCAGCTGGAGGTTGTTCTTCTTCTTGGGCTTGGTATGCTGGGCAAAAGATATGTGCTCTCTCCGAGATTCAAGTATATGGTTCAATAGTATGGAGTTCAAGTGGATATGACACTGGTGAGGCTTGCCGTCAGCTTGACGTATTCAGAGTGTACAATATGAACGAGATATTCGAGGGTCGCTATCCTTGGTTGAGAGACGTTGCTTCGGCTTCTAATGCCTGCCATGTGGGCTACCATGGCTATGCGGACACTACCGCTGCTTCTTATGCTCATTACGTTGCTGCGCTTATCCTTTTTGCATAAAAAGGATTTAACTAAACATTGCTACCCTCGTGTGGGGTAGCAATGATAATTGTGAAATAATTTAAGAATAAAAAATACTTATTGTTGTGAGTGTTGTAAAATCAAAACGAAATAAGAGTAAAATAGAATTTGAAATGATATATTTTAAAGTTGCTGATGGGGTTGACAACTTGATAGAACATAATTTCTATGCAAAAGGTGATTTATTAGAGAAAAATCGTGTATTCCTTGAAATAAGGTACAAATCACTTGAAGAACTTACCGATACTCTGTTATATCACATAAAGATAGCAAACTCCATATATCCAACTTGTATGACTGAATGGGAAGAAAGAAGAACAACCATTGGAAAGGCTATTGGAACGTGTTATGCAATTCTCACACATTATCAGCGGATAATGATGAGACTGAGAATACCCGACAACAAATATGTCGATAACATTGCTGATGTTGTTAGGATGATAAACAGTCTTAAAGCATGGAGAAAAAGTGATAATAAGTTAAAGATAACACTTGAAAATAAACAACAATAAAGTAAAATAATAAATAGGTTTGATTCTGTAAGGTTGCTTCAGCTTCTAATGCCTGCAATGTGAACAACAATGGCAATGCGAACAATAACACTGCTTCTAATGCTAATTACGTTGCTGCGATTAACGTCTGACTAATTGATACACAAGAATCATGGTTGTTCGGATGATAAGGAGAATTAAACCTTCCGTTTCATAAACGGTAAATATGTAGGGTGACGTTTCTTGATACGTCAAATGAAACTATAAGCGCCCTGCTTTTTTATGAAATAAAATTGTTATGATTGGTTTGGAAGAACTGTTTGAATTTGATAGACTGAATGATTGTACATATGGAAGTACGACACAGAGCAGATGGAAGGAAACAACACAACGCTATCTTACCAACATGCTCATTAATAACTTGGGACTTCAGAAAGAAATACTTGAATATCAATATTCTGTAAAACCTACTGTAAATTTTGACTTGAATGAACGTGGTCGCATGAGACATATAGAAGCACCTGTTGTGAGGGACAGAATTGTTCAGAAGTCAATTACAGTTAATGTTCTTACACCTTCTTTAACACCATATGTGATATATGATAATTATGCCTCGTTGAAAAACAGAGGAACATCATTCGCAAGGAAACGAATTGAGATAATGCTTAGACGTTATATAAGACAATATGGTATTGATGGATATATAATGCTTATAGATATTAAGAAATATTTCCAAAACATAGACCATGAAGTTTTAAAGTCCTTGATTAAACCAAAAATAGTTAACGTAAGCGAAGATGTGATGGACTTGATTAACTATATCATAGATACTAGTTCCAAGACTGACAAGGGTCTTAACCTTGGTAGTGAAGCACCACAAGTATTGGCATTATATTATCTTACGCCAGTAGATATATTTGTCAAAGTAGTTAAAGGAGTCAAGTACTATGGAAGGTATATGGATGATATTTTCGTAATAGGTAATTCAAAAAGTGAATTGATTTCTCTGCTTACTGAGATAGAAACTGTATTATCAACATTAAAACTTGAAATAAACAAAAAGAAGACACAAATCATTAAATTGAGTCGTGGATTTATATTTCTACAGATTAAATATAATATATTGTCTAGTGGGAAGATATTGAAAAGACTTACTAGGAAGAAAATCGTAAGGGAAAGACGAAGACTTAAGTCATTACGAAGAATATGTGATATGGGTCTAATAAGCGAAAACGATGCGTGGAACTGTTATCAATCATGGAGAGGTACTATTGTAAAAGACCATAATGCGTGTCACAAGACAATACTGAATATGGATAGGTTATATAAGGAATTATTTCCAACTCATACATCAAGCATTAAGCATGGTAGAAAAGAAACGTGTGAAAGAGCATTTAGTTCTGCAAACGCAAAAGATTTGAATAAATTATTTATTTAAAAATATTTTAATTATGATAAACGAAGATATTAATTTCGATAAGAGAAATGCCCTCAATGCTGAGAAGGCACAGTTAATGAGTAATCTTGCAGAAAACACATCACCAATAGGTGACTGGAAGATTATGAAAATCTATGAGGCACGTATGAAGGGTGCTGAAGACCCATATGATTTTGATGAGCTGACTCTCCAGAGACAAGCCGCAAGAGACCGCATTCAAGACATAAACATCGAGCTTAATAAACTTGATGGTATAGAGCCTACTGAGGAAGAACTCCTTACTCTTGCAAAGAGTAGAAAACAGAATGACATCACTGAATATGATAATTCAGCCAATGTTAATTCATTCATTATCTACGGAGAACCAATGTGGCTTAACTTTGACCAGCGTTCACGTTTGATGGCTTCTCTTGAGGCTATAGAGGCTGACGGTGGCACTGAAATGACAAAGACTTTCGCTGGTAGGGAGTACACATTTTCAACAGCTCAGTGGAGATTTATGATAAATACTGTTGAAAACTATGCTAGTGCTTGTAAGAACATAACAGATGAACATAGAGAAAGTGTGTCTGAACTTGATAATATAGAGTCTGTGGAAGTTTATGATTATACAGTAGGATACCCAGCTAAAATTAATTTTGACGAGGAACTCTCAAATTTCTAATATATGAAAAAGGTATCTGAGATATTGGATATAGAAAAGAATAGAGATAATGATTTAAATGTGATACATCTATTCAGATGCGGTATGTTCTACAGAGCATATAATTGGAGTGCTTGGCTGATGAATTCATTCTTATGCGATAAAAACCCATTATCTGTGCTATGCAGAAAATATAAAAGTACTGATGAAGAATTTGTATTCATTGGGTTTCCTATAAAATCATTTGATAAATTTATTCCGAATCATGTTGAAGTAATATACATAGGAGATAATCAGATTGATGTTAAGGTAGAACTTACATTTGAAACGAATGATTCATTACGCCAACAGCATATGTGCGATATGTTCAATGATTGGAAAAGTAATTTCAAACTACCAGTAGCAAAACCAAAATGTGATAAACATTTAAATAAGAAGACAAGTGAAGCATCTGTTAACATTTCATCAATTATGACTCAGATTCTTTCATATCCATTGGAGGCTAAGACACCAATAGAAAATATAGAGTTCATAAGTAAGTTAAAAACACAACTTACGGCATTAATTTAACAAAAATAGATAAATAACTATTATTAAATAATAAATTGAATATGATTATAGTAAATTCAAAACACATTATTGCTGATGAAGGAAAAGTTCTCATCAGAACATGGGATAATATGAACTTCGGATTCGAGGCATTCCTTGGACAAAGCATAAGGGATGGAGTGTTGGTTGATGACAAGCCAGAAGATTTTCATGAGGAAGATTATACTCCTGGCGGAGGTGGTGATAACCCAATGAAAAATAATGAAGAGGAATAAAATAATTTTAATATAGCATAAATCATGAAGTATACAAAACAATATGAAACCGAATCAGCATACCTAGCTGACAGTGGAAAGACAAAGCCAAATGTGTCACTAGTCATTGAGGACGGGTCAAGCAAATTCAACCCATTTAGTATCGATGGAAGAGTAGCAGAACCAGGAGCAATTGTAATGGTGAAGACAGTAACACCAACTGAGAGAATATTTGTTCCTTACGAATCTTATGATAAGAACACATATTCAGCATACACAGCAATCGCTGTTGTTGTAATGCCATTCTCTCATACACTAGACAATACAGTGAGAGTTATGTCACTTAAGAATATGGATTTAACATCACCAGACAGTGGTAGCGTAACAAAGAACGGTAGTTACTCAAGTATCTCATTCTACTGGGGTGGATATGGTACTGATGCAGGACTTCCAAAATTAGACAGAGTACCTATAGTTGATATTAATGACCAAGATAGTGGTACTATTGGTTCTACTGATTGGATGAGAATTCCAAGTAATTACGTAAAAGGTAGCACATTTAGCGGTGGAACAGATTCTGTATTAGACCCTGGTACTAAATATTACAGTAGTATCGAAGCAGGAAGATGTGGAATATCTCCATATGCAATATATGATTGGAAATCAACAAAATGCCTTGATGTAATTGATAAATCTCGTAATGCTATGAGAGATTATGACGGAAGTGGTAATACTGCTACAATACTTGCTCTTGATAATGCAGTGAGTACTGATTGGCAGACTGCTTCAACTATTACTAATAACAGTGGTGCTACCAATATTCATGCTCCAGCTCAGTGCTGTTGGAGATATAGTACACTTGGTACAACTCAAGGTCAATGGTATCTACCAGCTTGTGGCGAATTAGCTTATCTACCAGCAAGATATGCTGACATCAATGAGGCTCTTACAAGACTTATGGTTGCTGATTCAACACAAGCTATCAGACTATGGAGAAACGACCCTACAGTACAAGACTCTGCCAGTTCTGTTTATGGCAGTTGGCTTTGGTCTTCGTCTGAGAACAGTGTTAACA